>WLWD01005851.1_pt1 | contig 436418 bp, 334 predicted proteins | sample 6712731 | NCBI WGS metagenome assembly WLWD01 (sample SAMN12718690, study PRJNA576275) | sponge metagenome | isolation source: marine sponge | host: Mycale hentscheli | place: New Zealand: South Island, Marlborough, Capsize Point | collected 2014-11-01
TACTTACTTTTCTTGCCCCATATACAATCGGACCTCGTTCAACGGACCTTCTGAAAAACGGACAACCACGATACAGCAGACAAACACAAAACTACGGATGGATTTCCTATTGAAAATTGTATTTAGGAGCTTCCGAGATGCGGACCTTCCGAGTTCCGGACAACAGACACAACAGAATTCCCACTATTGCTACACCATACAAAAAGTGCTTCACTTAATGGACATTCATTGACACATATCAAAATTTACTACAGTTCAGACAATTTTAATGAATCAACAAGTTCTCGGGTCCACAGAGGCGGTAGATGAAGTGTATTTCTAACCTGCAGCCCAGTCACGTGTAGCCAGACTTTTACCAATCGCTAAAGTGGGAAAGGGGTGGATAGGGCAAGTTGTGCTTGCACAACGTACTCGGTATGCATAATATAAGTGTGATATTTTAGCGACCCCTTGCTCTAACTTCCCGAATGAAATTCAGTTATTAGCGTACTTTTAACCTCCGTCAAATAGCTCCATAAATGACTGAGATAGGGAATCCAGCTTTTTTAATCAACAGGAGAAGATGTTAATGATGGTGACAACCCATTTGTTTTCTCCTTCACCAAAGTTGAAGGGCTTCAAAGAAGCAATTGGAAAATGTAAGTTCACATTTGGAGCATCATGAACACATAAAAGAAGCCAGACAGTAATTATTAAAAAAAAAGCCAGTATACTATGTTCTATTATTTTATTTATTTATTTTTCACTCAATTCATATAATCTAATACACTTTGTACAATCAAATATTAGATAAACAGTAAAAAAGTGATGGTTTCCGAGAAGGGACAGCTTCTCAACAATGGACAAAACTGGTGTTCCCATTTTGTCCTTTATTCGAAAGTTCAACTGTATTCATGAATCATACCATGCATTGTTGACAATTATGTACTTTTAGATGGAATTACTTTCTTCTCAATTTTCCCATGCAGTGGTAGCTTCTGTAGTATATGTATCTAAATGACCAGTAGCTCACACTCGGCTACTAAAAAAATGGCCAAGTATTTGAAATTCCATATGGTAAAGGGTTTTCAATGCCACAGTAACTACTTGCCAAACTTTTTGTGACGAGAAAACAAAAAACAAAAACAACAAAAACAACAACAACAATAACAAAAAAAGCATATTATTGCACAAAAGAAACTGGAGGGAAGCGTAAAACGACATTTAATTGCTTTAAGATTTTTTTTGTGCTTCTTTTTAGTAAAGCAGCTGTAACACATTTTCATACTTAAATTTGTGTTCACTGAATATTTTTTTGAATACAAGACTTATTAATTGTACATGTATTGTTATCATTCCTACCTCTACTATATTCATAGACCTTGCCTATGCACAAAACGCTCTACAGTACATATATCTAACGCTCATCTCCAGATATTTGACAAACTCTTGCTTACCTACAAACTCTTGTCCTCGAATGGACATGCTACACATGTTGGGCAGTCTGTCTGGCACATGGACGTTAAAGACAACAGAATCTCCAAACTCGGCCTAAAACATCAATCATTAGTATTACAATGCTAGATAGTTGAATAGCTTTCAGGTGAACTGAACAGTTGAGAAAAAGTGACAGAAACTGAGGTGACTGAATAAGAAAGCCTTCATTGAGTACTTCCAACACAAAACTTGACATTTTGGTTATCAGTAAGATCTTGGACTAGAAGTTAATTGCTTTGATACAGAAAGCAGTATCTGGAATTTAAGTCATAATCACAGCACTACACAAATCCACACAGTTAGAGTTATTATTTGTTATGGCTTCAGTCTTCTGCTATTCTTTGTAGTCCCCTTAGCGTGAGTTATCCTCATAACTCATAGCATATTATTTATTGAACTGTATCAGGATAATTTACTTCCAGAATGTGACTAGTGGTCAAGTATTATGTTATTTTTTTAGAAGTAGTCTGGCATTGAAAGTATGTGTGCCTCTTCCTACACATGTATATGTCAGGGCTGCAAACAAAAGAACATAGGAAGGGAAAACTTGGATTTAGGAGGGGAAAACTTGGATTTAGGAGGGGAAAACTTGGATTTAGGAGGGGAAAATTTGGATTTAGGAGGGGAAAACTTGGATTTAGGAGGGGAAAATTTGGATTTAGGAGGGGAAAACTTGGATTTAGGAGGGGAAAACTTGGATTTAGGAGGGGAAAACTTGGATTTAGGAGGGGAAACTTGGGTTTAGGAGGGGAAAACTTGGATTTAGGAGGGGAAACTTGGGTTTAGGAGGGGAAAACTTGGATTTAGGAGGGGAAAACTTGGATTTAGGAGGGGAAAACTTGGATTTAGGAGGGGAAAACTTGGATTTAGGAGGGGAAAACTTGGATTTAGGAGGGGAAAACTTGGATTTAGGAGGGGAAAACTTGGACTTAGGAGGAGAAAACTTGGATTTAGGAGGGGAGAGGGGAAATCTTGGATTTAAGAGGGGCGGTGGCCAATGAGAGCAAAATACAGACACATTCAAAGACTCTTGCAGTACTTAAAACATGCTGGCTGATTTCATAGTCAAATGTAAGTAATAAAGGATTTATAGGGGGAATGAAGGCTTTTCTACTCCCCCTCCCTTAAGGTTACGGTATACTATTTGCTCATTAATTATTCATGAGTTACTGTTTTTGTTTGTATCATCCACTACACTTATTTTTATGAACTAAGCTCCAAACATGAAATTATAATGTGTTCAAGTTTCTTTATTAGCTAGCTCTTGCTTTTCAATGAGCAGCCAGCAAGGCTTGGCCGAGGACCCCCTGAGGCAAATTTTCGGCAGATTTTCGGCGTCAAATCTTGGATTCATCATCACTCCTAGCTTTAGTGTGACAGCTCCCCTGGCTACTTTAGGACATACTCGAGGGCCAGTCACAGTGATTTTGGCTCAATGGGCCATGGATCTCCAGATATTCACGATTTTGTGCCTCAGAGACGCCATTTTATCTTGATCTGGGAGACAAAACTGAGATTTTCTCGACAACCGTCAGCTTTCTTCACGAAAACTTTTTGACTGGCCCTGCAATAATGTTCCTACAATTAGATAGTGCAGCCTATACGGCAGAGTTGTTGACGACCATGCTGTAATTTGAAGCCGAAAATGTTATATTTGCAGGAGGTCGATCTTGGGCTGCCTAATTCGCTATGAAGAGCTGACTACTAAAGAAATAGGAACTTTTAACAGCAAACTTTCATTGTTTTAAGTTTAGTTACATAAAAATAAGTGTAGTTGGTGATATAAACAAAAGTTGTAACTCATGAATAATTAATGAGCAAACTGTATCCCGTAACCTTAAATCAGCCCTATAGTATATACACATTATGTGTAAATTCCTTACTTGCAATCGTTCTTCCAAGTAATTCCTCACTGTTGACATAGAACTGGAGTAAGTGGTCACATGATCAGCAACTAGTTCAGCAGCTTTTCCCAAGCCAGCAATTAACCCAGTATTTTCAGTCCTAAACAAATGAAAGCATTCTAATTCCTGTTTCACGCTCATAGATCTGGTTCACACACGAACTACATCATCACCATTACTAAAATGCTTACCCAGATCGGAAGCCTCTCTCCTGTCCACCACCCAGAACCAGCGGATACATTGGTGTAGTTTTGTCTTCCAGCCCCCTCACATAAAGGGCTCCAACTCGCGGGCCATAAAACTTATGACCTGCTATAGTGAGGTAATCCACCCCCAACGCTTCAGCATCCACTGGTATTTTACCAAATGCCTGGAAGGGAAAACACATTTTATTTAAATTATGTGAAGATAATTCGTAACCAACAGTTCCCATACATGAAGTCATATTCTCAGTACAGTAGTAGTAGTAGTAGTAGTAAAATTATTATTATTCATATAGTAATGATAATTTGTTGGTTAGTGAGCGAGACACAGCAGTAACACAATTGAGCTTCCGTGTTTGTTTTTGCTTTTGTGGCTTATTTATATGGTTAACCGATTACTGGCCGAATTATTACATAATCGCGGTGCCGCAAGCTGCCATATTTTTTATCCGCCGGAAGTAACCTTTACTGGAGAAGCAACTTTCTGACTTTGTAGCGGAGAAACTATCGGGCCTGGACATAGAGTTTCTATTGATCAGCCGCTGGTAAAAGCTTGCTCTTCTCTTGCTATTGCTCAATGGATTGAAAGTCCTGCACGCTCCAGTTTTCAACAGTGGATGGGAGGACGCCTAAGGCTACGAAAATTTTTGTTATCTCGTAGCGTCCTTAGGGTACCACTACGTGTTGCGTAGTTTCACCATGCTAGTTATGAGCTTGCAATAGAAGACAAGTTCAGAGATATGAGTAATGGTTATGAATGAAGCAAGAATGGACAATACAACAGCAACTTTAAAGGTGAATAGTTAGAAGACAAAACACACACCATTTTCAGATTTATATTAGTAAGAATGAAAACATCCAAATCTAGCCAATGACATCAACTTTAATTCATTAATAAGTCACTCTTCTGTGACATTCTTGTGTTCTTTTATATTTTCCAGGTATATTCTAAACTTTACAATACTACTAATATTCCAAAGTTAATACAGGCAGATGTAGGGGGAAGGGCTCAACTGGTGTCGTAAAAGCAGAGCAAGTTTAGCATTCATTATAGTGGTTGTTGCTTATTCAATTTTCTCTTTACAATTTTACATAACTACTTTCATCATTAACTAATGTCTTTGTAAATTACTTTTAATTATTCTCATAAATCAGTTTCACTTTATATTAACTTACGTATTCACTCAGTTTCCTTATTCAAGATTAAAAGTCTTTGTATTATTAGTTTTGCTCTTAGTTTTAAATTTTCCTTCCTGATTTTAGTAGTTCATTCATTTCAGTTGGACAGTCACATTATAATGCTAATTATTGCATGAATGCATAATCTCATGTAGGAAATACAATTGTAGCCAACATTTCCCCACAAGTAGCTACATGTATGGTATCTAAAGTTTTCTATTTTTTCTACCAGTAGGTTGCCTTGGGATGCCACCCTCCTAATTTGGAAGCTGTAGCACAAGCTGTCTTCGCCCTACAACATTTCAGTATTTTTGCTAAACTTATTATTGCTGATTTCGACAAAAACAACAACAACAAAAACAACAACAACAACAACAAAAAGCCTTGTAAAGGAGTTGCTAAGGCCAGGGGACATGCCTTGTATCCGTATACTACATATCGCGTGTCTCCGGGACACCATGGACTAAACCGGTTGCAGGCAGATAGCCTTAATGTAGGCCTCCTCGAGAAACTGTGATTACAAGAATTGCGTGAGTATGCGGATTATGTAGAATAGTAAGTAAACTAGTTAGCTACAGTATTTTTCCTCGCTGTTAGTGAAAAGCCCGCCAACAGATTTCTTAGCAACGCTCTGTATACGAGTCCAACCGGCTAGTGTTTCTAGCCTCGTAGCGTGAGTTCTAGAGCTCGCCAGAGCTTAAACTGTGCCATAAGCTAGATAACTGATGTTTATCCATTTTTGCCATAAATTTTTTTTGAAAAAAATTGACCCATAAGGCTTTACCCCGGGATACTGAAAAAAAAATGTTTGCCGCGTTTAGGCCAATTTTCCCAAAACCGGTCACATATATGCATACATACATTACATACACACATATAATATGCAAATATACATACATGTACATACACACATACATGCACACATACACATATATACAAACTACATACATACATACACACATACATGCACACATACATACACACATATACATGCATACATACACACATATATGCACATTTATACACACATACATACAATACTAACTAACCTGAGCTGCGTCTGAATGCACAAAAACTCTGCCACAATACACAGACTTTTCCCTGGAAGCCTCCCATTCCCTGAGGGCACTAACCACCTCCCCCACCGGCTGAATGACTCCTGTTTCATTGTTGGCAAGCATCAGAGATATCAGCATTGTTGTAGGCTGCAGCACTTTCACCACTTCCATTGGTGACACCTTACCAGTACTGGGATCAACAGGTACCACAGATAGATCTAACAAATGGCAAAGGAACTTATGATCTCACCACAACACAAAGTCTATTCCTCCTCATATACTTTGCTAACTATACACACATAAACACTAATCACAGCTTGTTATTTCACTCTATGAAAACAATCCCACACCAGATATATATTCATGATTGTCAGTTATCCAAGGACAACACAGCAGCTGCTATTGTACACAATTAAGTACACTATGCTGCCATAATTCAGAGATCCATCACCTCACCTGTGTGCAAGTTATTATATTATTTTATGAGAGAGAGAGCACAGCGTACAAAATAATTTCATCCTGTAAAGTATTAATTTAATCTAGCAGCTGGAGGTGAATTTATAAAATGTTCATTCATACTAGTGGCGTGATTGCACACAAATGGCAAGCAGACCTTTGAGTGCAAGTAATAGTAAAAGTAATACAAACAACAAGACAAAACACTAAAATCTGACAAAGTTGATCTTTGTCATTACAAAACTGATGCAAAAAAAATTCTACATTTATTTAGTTTTCCTTTATTTTCTGGTTCCTAGCTATTTGCCTAGCTTAGTAAGTTTGTAGTCGTTCAACATTAAATCGAGCTAACAAATACGGATGTATTTACTTGCCTCAATTTTCCCAAGTAGTGGCATTTTTGTAGTACCTATAGCCGTTCTGACTATACCTAAACGATCAGTAGCTCCCAGCAAAAACACTCGGCTACTACAACATGGCCAAGTTTTTAAATTGTGTTACCCCTGATAGCGTCTCGCTTGTTTCGCTCGCTCACCCACATTCAGACAGAAATGACATACCAGTGTTACATTATAAAACTTACCTAAACGACCTTCCTTTTGAAGTTTGTTGGCAGTCAACCTGACAGACGCGTGCTCAAGATTGCTAACCACAACATGAGGCTTGAAAGAGGGTGTGGAATCTGCCGCTGCCGCTACTATCGAGTGAATTATTGTATTGTTACCCTAAATAATTAATGAAACATGTCAGAGACTGACTAAAATCACAATACTTATATTCAATGAAGAATTATGCATGCAGTAGCTTACATACTTCTGTACCACCAGAGTTGAATATGATATCTACAATAAAAAGAAAAAAAGAAAATAGAACCACAAACCTCTTAATCAATCACACTCAGTCAACCATACTTGAGTTATTGATGTGTGTGGAAGCAAAACTGTGTGTGTGTGAGTTGTGTACAAGAGAGTGGTAGTCATAGTGATGTATGCAAAACTACTCTATATTTAAATCTCACTCAAGTTTATTCCTTTACTGCCTTACCTGAACTCTTCCCATTGATCATCCTAGCAATAGACTTTCTGGCATCCTCAATACACTTCCTGGCGTGAATTCCTGCATGTGTACAAAGGATGTAAGATAATCAACAATATTGCTAGCAAGGTTGAAATGAGTGAGCGAGACACTCTCAGGTGTACCAGTAACTCAAAATTGTGTTGGATGTACATATGGTACATAACCTCTTTTTTACATGAGCATCTGATCACGTCAGTTGGTGAGAACATAAAAAAACTGTTTTCATTCTCCCGTGGCTCGTTTAGTGGTGGCTTGGCACTAATGATTGTGATAAATAACAAAGTCCAAGATATTTATGTCACAAGTGTAAGTTCAGTTTGCAATATAGTCAGCGCTGTCAGTTACTATTCTAGCTAAGATGACATCATTCTAAACATTAGCTAATACAAAATTTCTTTTGTATTTAGCTAGCTATTTACAATTACGGTATGTATAGCCTTGTCACACTGATGAATTATCCTTTGCTACACCCATGAACTCTATTGGCCACACCCACTTCCTGGACGGACCAATTGATGAGAGCTTCCTCCGTTCCTGTCTATGCATATAAATACTGCAATATTTTAAGTCACCTCTTCCATAGGCAATGTCTATCTTTCTTAACTGCTGAATTGTCAGAGGAATTTTTTTTATCATTTTATGGCTGTGAGAGAAGAAAATGCAAATAGATAATCAATATTAGCTATGATAGATACTCGACTTTCTATAGACTCTAATAACTGCTTTATAGTTATGCAGTAGTAATGCCTTGTTTTCTCCTATTTCATTCCCACCTCAGCCGGAACACAAAAAATCCTTGGATCAAGTGGAGAACTATCGCTAGCAATTTACAAATCGTACCTGCATCGTAGCAACTGTTAGGATTGGCCCACGCCTCCTTCAGGGAGTCACAGATACAGCCAAACACTTCTGGAGCGAGAGGGGTAGTCGCATTGTAATCCAAATATACTTTTTTCGCCATTACCTCCCAAGCTAGTCTGGCGTAGCCGACCCTATACCTTCCTAGTCTCGCGTAGCCAGACCCTTTACCAACCGTTAACCGCTCGGTTAACGTTTGGTAAAGGGTCTGGCTACGCGAGACTAATACCTTCCTAGCCTCAGATGAGTTTTATGCAATCAACCAGTTCCCTAGCTCGTTACTTTCCATTACACACGCACACAAAAATGCAAATTCTCTCGCTGCCGCTAGGCGGTCACGCGCACCTGGCAGAGCCAGGATGCCTGTGCACTAAGCAGGCACTGTGAGTGGTGCAAACAAAGCAGGCTAGGAACTCGCAGGAGAACAGGCCTTTCCTCACAGCAAGTGGTGTAGGCACGAAGTCCCACCTGGACCATTGTTGTTTCATGAGAAAAGGCCTTGAATTTGCACCCCAGCAAATGCCAGGTACGCAATCACAGCTGGGTGGACTGGTGGGAGGCAGATGGAAAATCAGATGGAAAAATTGCCTGAGTTGGGTTTGAACTCGGGACCTCAGCTCAGGGCCCTGAGCCCAGGACAAAACCACTACACACACACACACACACACTACACACACACACACACACACAAAAGAGAATATGGAAAAAATATTGAGGAGACACTTCTTTCATTGCATTGTATTGGTACACATGATTTTGGAGGAGTGTTAATGATGACAAGAATAACTGATTAATGAATGACTGCTGGCTGGAACTGAAGAGTAGAATGGTGCTGGCTAGTAATGAAGTACATAAAGGAGGTCACAAGGTATGAGGTTTTGGCTAGACATTGGAATGGTGGTTCCGATTAACACTGCCATAGTCATGTGCTATGATATCTTCACCACTGGCCTCTTCTTGTTTTATGTCATTCTACAGCACAAGAAAACAAACATCCCAATGATAAGCGGTATCTCCCCTATTCTAGCAATCTTGTGAGTGTTAATGACAAGCAGGGCTGTTGTATACAAAACAAATCTAGAAGGGGCAAAAAAAAAAAAAAAAAGATCTTAGCAATGAGAGACACATTTTGTAGTATAAGAGATATTCCGCAGTCAAAAAATGAAGTAATGCCCACTTTGCCACACTTCTTAAAACCAGCCCTAACAAGTATTAGTGAAATAGTGTATATTTCAACTACAGCCTGACTTTAGTAGAAGCTTATAAGACTGAACTCACCAGTTGTGACTCTTGAACAAGTAGAAAATTCATAGTCTCATTGTTACGACGTCCGTTCCTGTTCTCAGAGACAGCGGTGTCAGTTATAGCCACAGAAGTGACGGAGACACGGTCTCGTCGTGTGAGCATTCGTCTCAGATAAACAAGGAATATGAAAATAGCGATCACTGCTACCACTGCCAGGACAATGCCACCAACTATGATGAGGGGATTCCCCCCGCCTTCACTATGAACATCTACACACGCAAGCAAACACAAGATAATGTTCCAACTCGTATCAATATCATCAGCACGGCAGAGCTAACTGGACACATCGGTACAATTTGACTACCAAAAATACAAGATTGATCATTATTGTGTCTATAGACAAGCAAATTAAGCTAGATGGAAACCCACAGTGATGGCGGAGACCAGCATGGTGTGGGTTTTAGATTGGAAATAAGGTTTAAAAACGTCTAAATGGCCCAACTTGTCTTTTTTCTTTCTTTCTTCCCCCCCCCCCCCCCCCCCATTTCTCTCTGTCCATTCTCTTTTTCACCAGCATAATTGTTGAAGATATTTTATTATTTCTTTTTTGATTGCTCAACCCATTTCACTTCTCTCTCTGAATAAATGTACTGATCTAATTAGGAAGGCTGTCCAGACACATTTCAATACATATTTTAGATCTGATATTGAATGAAAGCATGTACGTATATTTAGACACATCAATTCAATCTACTAGTTTTTTTGTTGTTGTTTTTTTTTAAACAATATAGAGCTTCTTCATTTAAAAGGAAGAAAGGACAAAAGCAGCCTACCCACTCGCCCAGCTTCACTCCAACTAGATAGAACACCAACAAGACTTAGCTTGGAGCATCTTACCACATCTGATAGCCAGGATCCCACCATAGGAGCAGTCACCAAACCCCAATGGCTCCATGAAGTTACAATCAATAATAGATAGAGCATCTTCAGGACAGGTAATATCATTCAGCCATATTGGCTTCATACTACTCTCATACAGTGCCAGTCTACATACACACACACACACACACACACACACACACACACACACACACACACAACACACACACACACACACACACACACAATAATACTATGAGGCAAGATTGAAACAAGTAACAATGTTTACAGACTAGTTTGCAAGCCGACAAGGCTTACCTGGCAACATGCTCCCAGTAACACCACACATAGATGTCACCTCTTGCCAATAGGTGAGTGTGGATAGCACCAGCAGACTGTTGGCTGGCTATCCCATAGATCAAGTATAAGCAGATACCACATGCATGCAATACCTACTGGCGGGAAGCCTAATGAGACTTCAACTTGGCAGACTAATGGGGCCACAACAAATATACAGTCAAGTTCAGTAAATGCTGAATCAACACATCCTGCCGTGCCTTTCATGCTGTGTCTCCCAACCAAACCAGCATGCAAGTAATATCGACAATGGCTTCTCTCTCACAATTAGGAATCTACAAAGTGTGATGTTGTCAGGTGTTGAGTGGTGTGCTGCCAGTGTCAAGTGGTGGCCATATACCGTGGAATACCTCTGAACCAACCTTGAAAAGCCTGGTATAACGAGGCAACCTTGATGTGGCCCAATCAAACAGTGACGATAATGAAGCAGCAAAACTATCACTTCCTAAACAAATTTCCTTCTAGCAAAATATGAAACTGCAGTTATACTAAAGAAATGGTATCGGTGCAATTTACTGTGTTAGATCTTGCTATAGTCATTGTCCAAAAACTACTTTTTGAATTCCTCAGGCTAATCTCATTATTACTTGAAACAACAACAACAACAAGCAAACACACATGGTTGTCTTTCCTAGCACTATTACTAAAATACTCATGTAGTGACTCGTACTAATCACATGGCATAACAGAGCCCCAAGAAGTGTTCCTACATAGTACTGCCAGACATACAGGTGCCATAATATTCACAGGTGCATCAAGATAGTACTCCAAGATGTGAACACAGTCACAGGTGCATCAAGATAGTGCTCCAAGATGTGAACACAGTCACAGGTGCATCAAGATAGTACTCCAAGATGTGAACACAATCACAGGTGCATCAAGATAGTGCTCCAAGATGTGAACACAGTCACAGGTGCATCAAGATAGTGCTCCAAGATGTGAACACAATCACAGGTGCATCAAGATAGTGCTCCAAGATGTGAACACAATCACAGGTGCATCAAGATAGTACTCCAAGATGTGAACACAATCACAGGTGCATCAAAGAATAGTACTCCAAATGTGCCCAACAGTCACAGTGGCATCAAATAGTACTCCAAGATGTGAACACCGTCAACAGTGCACAAGATAAGTACTCCAGATGTGAACACAATCCCAGGTGCTCAAGATATTGCTCCAGATTGAACAACGTTACAGGTGGCATCAGATGTCTCCCAGATGTGAACACAATCGAGGTGCTCAAGATAGTGCCCAGATATGTGACAACAATCACAAGGTGCATCAAGATAGTACTTCTTTCCAAGATGTGAACACAATCACAGGTGCATCAAGATAGTGCTCCAAGATGTGAACACAATCACAGGTACATCAAGATAGTACTCCAAGATGTGAACACAGTCACAGGTGCATCAAGATAGTACTCCAAGATGTGAACACAGTCACAGGTGCATCAAGATAGTGCTCCAAGATGTGAACACAGTCACAGGTGCATCAAGATAGTGCTCCAAGATGTGAACACAATCACAGGTGCATCAAGATAGTGCTCCAAGATGTGAACACAATCACAGGTGCATCAAGATAGTGCTCCAAGATGTGAACACAGTCACAGGTGCATCAAGATAGTACTCCAAGATGTGAACACAGTCACAGGTGCATCAAGATAGTACTCCAAGATGTGAACACAGTCACAGGTGCATCAAGATAGTACTCCAAGATGTGAACACAGTCACAGGTGCATCAAGATAGTGCTCCAAGATGTGAACACAGTCACAGGTGCATCAAGATAGTGCTCCAAGATGTGAACACAGTCACAGGTGCATCAAGATAGTACTCCAAGATGTGAACACAGTCACAGGTGCATCAAGATAGTACTCCAAGATGTGAACACAATCACAGGTGCATCAAGATAGTGCTCCAAGATGTGAACACAATCACAGGTACATCAAGATAGTACTCCAAGATGTGAACACAGTCACAGGTGCATCAAGATAGTACTCCAAGATGTGAACACAGTCACAGGTGCATCAAGATAGTACTCCAAGATGTGAACACAGTCACAGGTGCATCAAGATAGTGCTCCAAGATGTGAACACAATCACAGGTGCATTAAGATAGTACTCCAAGATGTGAACACAATCACAGGTGCATCAAGATAGTACTCCAAGATGTGAACACAGTCACAGGTGCATCAAGATAGTACTCCAAGATGTGAACACAGTCACAGGTGCATCAAGATAGTACTCCAAGATGTGAACACAATCACAGGTGCATCAAGATAGTGCTCCAAGATGTGAACACAGTCACAGGTGCATCAAGATAGTGCTCCAAGATGTGAACACAATCACAGGTGCATCAAGATAGTGCTCCAAGATGTGAACACAATCACAGGTGCATCAAGATAGTACTCCAAGATGTGAACACAATCACAGGTGCATCAAGATAGTGCTCCAAGATGTGAACACAATCACAGGTACATCAAGATAGTACTCCAAGATGTGAACACAGTCACAGGTGCATCAAGATAGTACTCCAAGATGTGAACACAGTCACAGGTGCATCAAGATAGTGCTCCAAGATGTGAACACAGTCACAGGTGCATCAAGATAGTGCTCCAAGATGTGAACACAATCACAGGTGCATCAAGATAGTGCTCCAAGATGTGAACACAATCACAGGTGCATCAAGATAGTGCTCCAAGATGTGAACACAGTCACAGGTGCATCAAGATAGTACTCCAAGATGTGAACACAGTCACAGGTGCATCAAGATAGTACTCCAAGATGTGAACACAGTCACAGGTGCATCAAGATAGTACTCCAAGATGTGAACACAGTCACAGGTGCATCAAGATAGTACTCCAAGATGTGAACACAGTCACAGGTGCATCAAGATAGTGCCCAAGATGTGAACACAATCACAGGTGCACAGATAGACTCCAAGATGTGAAACACAATCACAGGTGCATCAAGATAGTGCTCCAAGATGTGAACACAATCAAGTTACATTCAGATAGTAATCAAAGATGTGAAAACGCAGTCACCGGGTGACATCAAGATAGTACTCCAAGATGTGACACAATCACAGGTGCATCAAGATAGTGCTCCAAGATGTGAACACAGTCACAGGTGCATCAAGATAGTACTCCAAGATGTGAACACAGTCACAGGTGCATCAAGATAGTACTCCAAGATGTGAACACAATCACAGGTGCATCAAGATAGTACTCCAAGATGTGAACACAATCACAGGTGCATCAAGATAGTACTCCAAGATGTGAACACAGTCACAGGTGCATCAAGATAGTACTCCAAGATGTGAACACAATCACAGGTGCATCAAGATAGTACTCCAAGATGTGAACACAGTCACAGGTGCATCAAGATAGTGCTCCAAGATGTGAACACAATCACAGGTGCATCAAGATAGTACTCCAAGATGTGAACACAATCACAGGTGCATCAAGATAGTACTCCAAGATGTGAACACAATCACAGGTGCATCAAGATAGTGCTCCAAGATGTGAACACAGTCACAGTACATTTAGACTCTGTGGTAGTTAGTGTCTACCAAGCAATATACTATCATTATACTCTAATTAATAATTTTCCATCGTTATTGGAGTATTTGATTGGGCATAATAGGTAAATTTCAAAGCATAATAGGTAAATTTGACAAGCATTAGAGCAGAGCATAATAGGTGAAAAATGGAGCATAATTGGCCCAGGCCTAGTCAGAGGTGCATCAAGCTGGTACTTCAAGATGTGAACATGGTCACAGGAGCCTCAAGTTTGAGATTACTGTTTACTTGTCAGACAGCCAACACTAGTTCCCACATATGTAAGAGCTGGCTGGGTATTTTCCCAACCACAGAGATAAAAACAATGGCATCCACTAATTAATTTAGACTGGCTCTGCCCACCACACACTCACCATATACATGGCTGTGACGGAAACCTACACAGCCAGTTGAGAGAGAGCCACCATAAGGCAAACTCACCACACCAGAACCACAGCTGAGCGCAGACATGTGAGTGACCTATTTAGTTAAGTGTTTATGTCTTTGAGTGTGTTGGCAACTAACATTATAAAAGTACTAAGTTCATCCATAGAATAACCCAGATTTAAATATTAGAAAAAATATTTAGGCCACTCAACCTCTACAAGAGGGTATGTATGTATGTATGTATGTATGTATGTATGTGTGTATGTATGTATATGTGTGTATGTATGTGTGTATGCATGTATGTAAGTAATCATGTGCAAACACATAAAGCAAATACACCCATGCACATAATGGTCTCACTTTTTGGGGGGGATGGAGATGATCTTGGCATTAGGGAAGTCTTTTAGTTGTAAAGTTCTACAGATGATTTTGGCCAGGTGATTACCCTCTTCCTCAGATGAGTTAGTGCACACCATACCCCACCGGCTATCCTCAAACACTTCCAATACTCCAGAAATGTCCCCATTATCAAACACGTCCACACCAAATAGACGGAATGACTGTGTCTTACTGTTGCTTCTAGAAGCTACAAAACACATACATAGCATACATAGCAGATTAGAGCACATGATTTGTGTTCATGAGCTATTTTCACACGTGTCTGTGTTAGTATATATATACAATGTATGCACATGCATTAGTAAGCATACATACACATGTGCCAGCATACATACACATGTGCCAGCACACATACACATGTGCCAGCACACATACACATGTGCCAGCACACATACACCTGCTTACACACAACTCTTACAACATTGAATTCCAGCCAAGAGATCACTATCAGCTTGGCATGGGCTGCTGATAAACGAGCAATACTTGGTGACGACCTGATTGGAGACTGGATTAGTAGGCGTGGTCACTACATCAGAACACTGGGCATCAGATAATCTTGACGTGTATCTAGGACCTTCAGTATTACTATCACACACACACACACAAAATAATCATTAATTCCATTTCTCAAATTTCACCAATTAGTCTCAACAAAACTACTAGTACCTTTGCACACACATAATACACACACACACACACACACACACAACTTGCCCACACATAATACACATACACACACACACACACACACAACTTGCCCACACATAATACACATACACACACACACACAACTTGCCCACACATAATATATATACACACACACAACTTGCCCACACACACTTAGTACACCCCTTCATAACACACTAATACACCCCACCTTCATCAATAGGCAAGATACACCCATCTTCATCAATATATGTGACACATCCAGTACAATGCTATTCATCAGGTGTGTCACACACATCTTTACCAACACAACTCACCAGACCAAAATATGACAACCCCCTACGCTATTCCTCAATTAAAAATGTACATGCATTCAAAGTGATAGGCCATAGATATTACCACTGTTCCACCCAGTGTTAGAGTAAGTGCCAATGCTTCAACCCACTCACTTTAACACTTTGGCAATGCCTCCGTCATACCCCAGAGTGGTACAGAGAGTTCTGGCATTGCTGTTGACCCAGCTCGAGTCAGGACACAACATAGCCCACTGGCTGCCAGTAAACATTTCAACTGCTCCGTCACCATTCTTGATGCTGCCGAACAAACGAATGTCACCAGATTGAGGTCCAGCTTTGTGCACACCTTACACACACACACACACACACACACACACACAATATGCTATACATTGGTCTAAGAGAATATGTAGCCTTAGTTAATACATTACATTACATGCAGCAAATCTCCTGCAACAATTAACCTTGTATGTTTCACGGTCTTCCAGTGTTGTGTTGTGTAGCTTTGAAAAGGCTAGTGCTTCTCTGTTGTGCTTTGTATTAGTGATGAAAAATCATACAACACAATGCAGTAAAAACAACAAAAAAACAACAAAAAACAACAAAAAAACAACAAAAAACAACATATATATATATATATATTATATATATAAACAGTAGACCCTCAGTTATCCGAACACCTCAGGACCGAGGGTTGTTCGGATATTCAAAATAAGTCATTTTGAATGGAGTCTTATCTATTTAATGCACAGCAAAATTCCAATGAATATCATTATAATTCCCAATAATGTTGTTCGGATTAGCGAGAATTCGCATAAACGGGGTTCGGATAACTGAGGGTCTACTGTATATGTGACCGTCTACAGGAAAACCGGGCACAACGCGGCGTGCGTAAATATCGAGAAAAGATCGATCGATTTCTTTAAAATGTATTGTTTCAAGCCGACGGAAGGGAACGGTTAGGTCTATTATAGTGGGAACGACTTAAGCTACGACGATAAAACTTGGAGAGCTCAATATCTGGACGCCGACAACTCTGTAAGTGCAAAAAAAAAATTTTCGAAGGGTGCCGCGTTGTGCCCGGTTTTCCTGTAGACGGTCACATATACAACCATTAAACATCAAAGTATCTCTCGTTTGCTTGCCAAATAGAATAGATAGAGTTGAGAGCAAGTTCAGTAGTCTAGTCTAGTCTCACTAGTAAGTCTGGAGAGTGCGCAGAAGATGAAATCTACCCTGAAACTTACTTTTACCAAGGGCATCATTACACACAACCAATTCAATGCACTAATCAGTATGTTAGTCATTGTGGCTCCAGCTTTACTGATACAACCTTTTTTTTCTCATTATCACCAGTCCTGAAACCATTGGCAATAGCACGGTTGTTACATGTATTATGTGGGGAACTGTAAGGTAGACATTACTGATTTTCACCCTATAAGATCGTCATGGCAGCTTCAGCGCAGGCAGTTCAACTAATCAGAAACAGTCATGTCCCATTCTAGACCATGTGAACATCATAGAATAAAGCACTTAAAAAAAACAAAAAAACAAAACAAAAAAAAAAAAAACAAAAATAAAAAACAAAACAAAAAAAAACAAACAAAAACTTCCAGTTGCAATACATTTTATGAGAGCCCTTTATTCTACCCCCTAGGTTTTCTGGTAAAGTCCAGAACTTACTAGAGTAGTCCTGATTACGGGGTCTACACACGATATAGACATCTGACATATCCGCTGCCGCAGGTTCTCCTTTTTTACACTGAGATATTTCTGACTCCGAACCTGTGCAAGCCACTTTATAAAACATCACCGGCAGAGAAGGCAAACTTGCTGGGATGCTACACAACATAAGATCACTTGAACGACTGGCAAAAAGATAAGCACACACACACACACACACACATGTACATACACACATACAGAGATTAGCACACACACACATGTACATACATACAATATCACATGCTGGTAGTATAACTGCCTTTTCACCATCACCCGCATTATTAAAACTTTGAAAAGACTATTATATCAGCTAGTAGTGTTTGTATTCCTAATAGTTGTATACTGCATGTGAGAGTTTGAGTGATACGTATGTAGTTAAAACTTGTATGGCTGTGCCTTGCTGTTTGCTCTTTCTGGTAATACAATGACTCGATAGTACTGTGAACGCATTTAAACTAGAGCTGAGGTTTAAAATTTCTCAACTACTGTGTGTGTGTGTGTGTGTGTGTACGTGTAAAGGGGGGAGTAAAATGGGGTCACTGCTGCTAACCAGTTGCCATGAAAATGAAAAAAAATTAAGTTAGATCCATGACTGATAGTATGGCCACACTTCCTTTTTGTAATTACATATACATACATATATGCATGTATTATATTGTGTCATAGTTCGTTCAAACCGTCCAATTACATTACTCAGTTTGAGGTGAATATTTCATTCCCACCACCTCCTAGGAAGAGAATAAGTTAATTGTCCAATCTGATTATGCATTCCTATAGCTGGAGCCATGGTACCAGTCGGTTGCACCACTCCGTTCAGTCTGTATGAGACTTACACTCTCCTCAAGCCTTCGGCCCTGGGTTGTGTAAATCCCATACCAACTTCCACCTCATGATATAGCCTATTTATACATACATAATTCGCTATTCTGCTATCTCACCCTTACTACAACTTTGAAAGATGAAATTTACTCTGGCTAAATACAAGCGCATGGTCACACAATCCCACCCAGATTAACTCACTTGACTGGTATTATTGAATTGAGCCCTCCACTGAATCCCAACTGCACACAAGCTACTTGGACATTCTTCTCACTCCAAAAATGACGCTCCTTTTGTAGACCAATGGTACCCCAGTTGTTATCACAACAAACCTCCAATCGACCGACATTGCCGTCTTCACTGTATAGACTGGGAACAGCGGCCAAGCGAATCTTAATTCCAGAAGAATTTGTACAAGAAACAGGACACTGACTACGAATAGTTGCTGAAGCAGTCAAACAAATGTTCCTTAATGGCATTCACGTTTAACCCAGCTGACTAGAGCTAACTAAACTCACCAGCCAATAATAGTAGCAGGAGTGACGTTACCACAATTAAATGTGCTTCCATCCTTCATGTCACCTTCTTTCAACAATGACCAGTGCAGCTCGCTGAAGTCAGGTCCCGACTGGCGAGTCCAGACATAATCTTGTGGAATAATTGTAATTCCTGCATTTCCGATTATAGGGCGGGGTTTCAGCCAACCCGCCCCCCCCCCTCATCTCCCCCGCGCGCGGCGGTTCGTCGCGTTGGGACAGCTAAGCGAAAGTGGGAGAGCCACTTTCAATAGTGTGAGCTATAAAAGTCAAGTTTCTTTGAGCTCTGTCAGTTGGTCTGCTGGAATTTAAGCTTTAAAAGGTTGGAAGCTCCATAAGATGACATGTAATTAATGAAGCAATGCTACATTATATTTGAAATATATGGGGTGTCAAAAGAGACAAAATGCCACTCTTGTCTTTCTCCATGGTTAAAGTGTCCCTGCATCACTTTTTTTTTTGTGCCTGCATCACTTTATGTGTCTCTCCACTTTTTTTTTTCTAGTGTCGCTCCACTTCTTTTTTAGTGCCTCTCCGCATTTTTTTAAGTCTCTTCATACCTAAACTTAAGCTCCTATATACATACTATACATATTATATAGGAGCTTAAGTTTAGGTATGAAGAGACTAAAAAAAGTGGAGAGACAAAAAAGTGATGCAGGGACACTCTAACCATGGAGAAAGACACGAGTGGCATTTTGTCTCATTTGGCACCCCATAGAAATAGTATGGTATAACTCTCAGATATTTAGACTGCTTTTGAACGTTCTATGAGAGTTAAAACGTCTGAGAGTTGTGAACTTAAATAGTAATGGAATTATATGAAAATGCTACATTGTACCTAGTTTTTGTTCATATTCAGTTTGAACAACTGTCTTGATCTACCCAAACTAAACTGCTTTGGCTTTTGTTGTTTATCCCGTGCAGCATTTAATGTGCAAATTTGTTTTTTCAATGGTTTATCGTCAATTTTCATTATAATGGGTGTGGTTTAGATGTCAAAGGGTGTGGTTTGAGTGCGGTCAAGTTTGTGATCCTTTGAAATAGTCTGCCTACATCTCTTGTAGCATCATTATGATTGGCATCTGAATTCAATGATAGGTTGCATCAACTATGATTACATGTTATTGTTACCACAGAATTAGTGACAAAACACAGAGACCTGTAGTTTTGGTGACAAAAAATACAATGTGGCACTATCTTGATAGTGGCTTCACAGGTCTGAATATCTAGCTACTGCTATCCATTTATGTTTTCCCTTCTTTTTCTTTTTTTTCTTTTTTTTTTAACAAACAGAGAAAAGTAGATTATAATAATGAAGCAGAAATATAATAACTACATCAAAAAGTTTAACCGAAACATTTGAACTGTATGGGGACAAGTCTTTATCTAATCACTTTGGACAATTAACTCGTGTACCTACCAAAGTTCACGCTTAATTGTTTAATTCAAAAATTGAGTTTATGTGGTTACCAAGGTGCAAACTTTATTTAATTGACTTTGTGGTCGCCAAGGTGCAAATTGTGGGCGAGTCCTGATTTCAAATATGTAACATGCAGTTAATGCTTTTATCACAAGTGCACATTAAGCAATTCCACTATATAGCAGGTAAGGTAGCATAACTAAATTCAAGCAGAGTACAAATCGATGCTTAATGGCCAAATGCCAAGATATATGTAGTAGCTTCATTTTTTTCTATTAAGACCTTCATGTTAAAATCTGATCCCCAATCTCATAATGATGCTATAAAAAAATAACAAAAACCTAAATAATTGTCACAATTTATTACTACAACAAATTTGCAAAATTGTACGGGAAAGAAGATATATATAAAAAGGAGAATAAATATAAAAGTCCACTTTCAATGTACTTCAAGGTTCACCAGATTGAGGATATGTAGCAGGAGGATATTCTGTAGCAGCATTAGGTGGAGGAGGATAAGCTTGGTCTGCCACAGAAGTGGGATAGGGGAGTGCAGCACTACCACTTGGGTACGGTGTGGCAGAATCTACTGGATAAGGTACTGCACCGGCATCACTAGGATAAGGAGCATTGGCTGCTGGAAGATAAGCAGGATTAGCTCCAGGAGGATAGGCAGGATTAGCTCCAGGAGGATAGGCAGGATTAGCTCCAGGAGGATAGGCAGGATTATTTTGAGGTATGGAATACGCTGCTGGGGGAGGAGCAGAAGGTGTGGCTAAATGAGCCGAGTAAGGGGGTGGCTTTTCTTCATTGGGATTGGGAAGATTGAAGGCAGTAGTATAAGATGGAGGAGGAGGTTTAGTTAGTTCAGCATCCCCATGGGTGGGCTCAGGTTCAGGCTCGGGCTGAACATTGACTGCTGGAGTTGGAGGTTGAGCAGCAGGTGGAACAGGTGCTGGTGCCTGTGATGGAGTGGTTGTAACAGACGCAACACGGACCTCCTAAACAAACATATTTTTTAAAAAGAAGTCATTAACAACTTTATTTTGGGGATTTCTTTTAAAGTGTCATTTTTAAACTGTGCCAATTTTATTGAGGAAAAAAAAAAGACTCAACCCTACGACATCAATTGTCAAATTCAAAAATATTTTATACATTTAGGGGACGTTCACCAGAATAGGTCAAATACTTACCTGACGTGTAGTCCTTCTCGGTAAAGAGAATGAGACATTGTTGCAGCAAGTGCAAGATAAACAATCATTCACTGCTTGACCAAAGGAACTTCTTTTCAGAGCAGGAAGCCATTCGTCTTTCTTGACAACCAGAAAAATCCCGCCTCCTATCACAACTAAGATGGCTATCACTATGCCTGCTACGGCACCTCCACTTAGTCCTCCGCTTCTCTTAGGCCCTACATAAATAGAATATATACTATGAATTAGCCCTCGAGTATTTCAGCACCACGTGACCATTCAATACTTTACTACATTGAATGCTCTAACGTGCCCCTGCATACTTCTGGACAACTGAATTTTTAGAAGTATGGCGGAGTTATCTCTGAATGTTTACTCTTTCTGGAAAAAATATCCAACGTATAATAAACACTCATCGTACTATATGGGAATGACATGACAGGAGCACGCGTTGGTATTTTCACTCACCTTCAGCTCATGAAAATACTTTTGCATAATCATGAATCTCCCCATATGGACACTGACTCCTGCAATAAATTATAGGGCGAGCAAAGCGAGACTCTCATTAACGAGTCTTGGTTGAGATTTGGCATATATATATAATATGACAGAGTTCAAAGAGGTCAGTCCGTGTCCACCCCCAGAGGTTACTTAAAATGTAAACATTAGCGCCGGTGCAAGAAATTTAGGAGAGAAAAGAAAACACTTCAAAATAATGCCAGGAAAACAAAAAAACGGGAAAGAACTAAGAGAAAGAAGAGGAGAGACGTTCACAGCTAGTTCTTGCAAACTTAAGCGGAGTTCAATTTCCATTCTATTAGTGGAGGTGGTAAGTTATCTTGTTCATGCACTGTCATAGTTATACTGTACACCTTACATAACAGAATTGTACTTAATTGAAAATTCATTGTCCAATAGCCAATATCAAGTCACTTAGAGAAAGTGTTAGTTACTAGAGCTCTGTGGCACAATAGAGCATCTTCAATGGAGTCAGCTTTTGAAAAGTGGCAAAAAACAGAATCCTTTGGTTTAGAGATCCTTACCCAATCATTTGACGAAACTTAATTGTGTACCCTTTGAAAATCCATAGTCCAATTGTCAAGTCACGAAGATAATTCAGCGAAGAGAGCGGAGCTGACTTATTAATGAGTCCGCGATATATATATATATATATATATTTTTTTTTTTTTTTTGTTAGGTCTAGGAATTGTTTTTGTTCTTGCGTGGGTGTACGTGTGCATATTTTCTCCTACGCGCTTGCGCGGGCCGGGTAACCTTCTTAGCAACATTTTGTTTTGTTTACCCGCCGTACGAAGTAGCGATGCCCAGTGAAACAAATTCTGCGGAAGAGAGACAAAACATTAGAAAAGCTCGGTCAAGAGCTTTGAGGGCGTTAGAAACTCCAGAAGAAAAATTAGTAAGTAGAGAGATAAGAAATGAAAAAGACAGGGCAAGGAGGAGGAGAGCTAAAACGAAACAGAAACAGGTAGCAAAGTAAAGAATCTTTCTTTTTGAAAAGCCATTAAATGTTCCTAGCCACACCAAGCATGCATGGAATAGCTGCAATTACAGGGAACATGCATCGCTCGCTTCGCTATTTTGTGCTTAGAGCGCATCACTAGTACAATAGAAGTCTTGTGCTTGTGTCAGTGAACAGTGTGTATGCAAGTGTAAAAATGTTGTGTGTTGCTAAAGAAAAGCACAAATAAATCTTAAAAATTAACTAACCAATAAATATTATTAGTGGTTAGCATTCAAATTTAAATTTCAGTCAGAGCAGCTCACTCACCACTTGTGCTGAAGCACATCACTAGTATAAACATATATATTTATAGGGTGCAGTACACAACACGATACAATTTATTTTTAATATACTTATTCTAGAGACTTCAACGAAACAAGTATTTCCTTCCTCTATTGTCAAGGTGTTGTAGTCCTACTTCTCTTTAGTAAACTGACAGCACTAATCAGAACACAACCATACTTCTCTTGCTCAAATTTAGCCATGTTTTAGTAATTCTACTGAAAACACAAGTTCTTAATATTGTTTATATGAACCAGATTATTTCTGAGCTGGCATTTGCCAGTGTGCACTCAGATTGAATCACAGCATTGCACACTTTTATATCATTATTATTGGTATCATTGAATTTTGCTCTGTGCACTGGAAAACTTCATTTAAAAAGAGTTGGGACTGACCAAGAATGTGTATGAACTATGCAAGCAGGTTGATGCATTTATATTGCTAGCTAAGATAACATTTGCTTAGTAGCTAAGCTAATACAAGTAAACAGCAAGTATGTAATGAATGATTATAATGAATAAATGTGTGAATTACAAGCATACTAATAATTCGATACAAGTAAACTCAATACTCAACCATTCAACGTATATCGTGGTCTACCTGGTAAGCAGCCATGGGCGATTAACTATCACTTGTAAAAATAGCTAAGGAGCACTTTCAGGTAATAGTTATTTTTTAATATGTAGAATTTGAAACTTGGCACTATTGAAAATCAACACAGGCCACACTACTTTTTATATGAGATAACAGAGCCTTTGTGCAGTCATTAAAAAAAAAAAAAGGAAAAAAGACACCACATTTTGGCAGCTTCTGAACTTTCACCATCGCTATCCTCGTCAAAAAGGTGATCTTCACTGCCGTCAATTTTGTTTTTGAAATGTCACAGCGGAGGAACAACTTTGATCGCTGTTCACGTAATTGACGACCAGTACCTGTTTGAGCATGCAATTTAGAACTGGGGTGCTTCCCTGGTAAGTGGACGCTTTTCAACAGAGGTGGGCTCTTACGTATAGTGGGTGTTGTTTCGGGTGTCCCATAGTCATTGTACGTTCTACATTAGTTCCACGTAACGCTTTCCTGTATTAAGGGAGTTGACATTTCAGTTGTCCAGAACTAAGCAATGTTGCGTTAGAACACTCGTGTGATGCCGAAATACGTAAGGTAAATATCCAATTGTACAATAAATATATTTATGCACACACACTTCTCCCAGAAGTATGGCAGAGTTGCTTCTGCACATTTACAAACATCCCTTTGTACAATAGAACCTCAGTAATCTGAAATACTAGATAATGGCTGCCAGGTTGAGCCCCACCCCATACAGCCACATACCCCCACCTAGAAAAGCTGTAGTTTGGCTACTTGACCTTTTTTCACAGCTTGCTTCAGTGCTCGTGCTAGTTAAGTTTTTTTTGTTTGCAGAAAAAAAGTAATTCTGTACCATAAGGAATGTTGCTTACAAAACAAAAGCTCAAGCATACAATCAAGCATACTAATTTAACACTTAGCTATTCAGGTAAAATTTTCGGGTTACTGAGTTTCTACTGTATAATCAACAATTTATTGCAATTGTTGTAAAATATTATGGGGATGTTATTTCACTCGTATTTTCACTCACCCTCGGCTCATAAAAATACTTTCATGTGCTCATGAAATATCTCCCCATATTGTACACAGACTTGTGCAATAAGTATTATTTGGTGAGCGAGTGAGACACGATCAGAGGTAACACAATTGAAAATTGGGGATATTTGTTTGTTTACATAATGTGTGTACGTACGTATGTTATTTTGTACTTCAACCCTCATGTTTTTGTGTTTTCTTCGTGGTCTACCCCTTCCCATACCCTCCACTAAACAGAATATTTGGGTTTAGCAATCCCGTATCATTTTAATTGTCTACCCCTTTGTATTAGGTCGTTTCTAAATGCCATAAGACGCACTTAGGTCTTGAAACTTACTGTTGACTCAAAACTGTGCAAGAATTCTTTAGAACTTCTTGTTTTTCAAGTCGCAAAATGTTACGGCGAAAGGTTACTATGGTAGTAAGACCCTTTACCAGATGCAATTTTTAAAAAACTTGGCCGTTTATAGTAGCTGTGAGTAAATATAGTCAGAATGCTATATTAGAGATTACAGAATATACCAGTACTCGGGAAATTGAGGTAAGAAAGTAGTTCTGTATTTGTTAGACAAAGCATGGTCACAACAGCTACATACAGATACTTTTAGAAATGGACTGATAGATTCTTTAGAAGTGTTTCGTTTGTGCACAGGCTTGATCGCCATTTGTGCTCCAGCACATCACTAGTGTATTAAGTATACTAGGTGTTCTCGTATAGATCACACTCTTACCACAGTCCACAACAAGAATGTCTCTGCTTGAGCCACACGTGCCATAGCCCAGAGGTCTGGAAGCAGAGCATTCCGAGAACCGGCGGTCACGGACATTACACTGGAAGTTGGCCAACCACAAGGGCTTCATCCTGCTCTCCACCACCTGAGTCCTGGGAGGATTCAACATCCACAAATTCATAAGTACCAAGTTAGTATGATCGAAAGACGAGGATAAGTAACATTCATATATGAAGGAATGTCTCTCCGGAGAGGATTAGTTGTTTTTTTAGAGCAGTGACAATTTTTGAAACTGTCTAAATTTGAATTTGTACATGCCTTGCAAATTAGTGCCAACCACACAATACTCACTGGCAATAGTGAATATAAGAAATCCTAGGGTTTTGATGAATCAAAAAAAAAAAACAAACAACAACAACAACAAAAAAGGACAAGCAATTTGTGTTGTGTGTGTGTGTGTGTGTGTGTGGGAGGGGGGGGGGGAAGGGGGCAGATATGTAGACAAATATAATATTAGTAGTATGGTATAAGTCCACAACTCGCAGATGTTTAGACTCTGACGATCACTAAAGCAGACTCGTCAGAGTCTGAACGTCTGAGAGTCATAGACTTATACCATACCATACTATAGCATAGCTACTACTAATTTAAGTTAAAATTTTAAATTTATTTATATGTATACTGAAGGAGTAGTAATTATGGAATGGGGTGCAAACCCTCACCGCTACTATACACTAGCTAAACTATAACAAAATCATTTCTCAGACTGAAAGAATAACATATTTGGCTTCTCCTAATCAAGTATCAATAGGGCTCAAGTAATGAAAACTGTAAATGTAAATGCTGTCTTTATAAAAGAAGTAGCTAAACATGCAGGAGATACTCACTCACTGATATTCAAAGTGAAACTCCAATTCCAGCACTCAGTTAACTCTTCAGCTTAAAGCAAACTAACACAGGCAGAAAGAAATTATTTCCTCACATGATTGCGACATGACAATAGGAGGTATTACTCACAAAAGCTTGTATCTATGCGAGAGCTGGACAGCTTGCTTTTTCTCAAAAATGAGCCCGAAATTCGAAAAAGTAGCACAATAAAAAGGTCTTAAAAATCATCGTTCTGAGTCAGTTCATACCTAAATGAAGCACCAAAGGTGCGAACCCTCAGCGCTATTAAACACTACCTAGCTATTACAATATAATCTCCTTCCAAAAGAACAAGCAATCTGTTAGCTATTTTTAATGAGGTATCAAAATAGCTCGACCAATAAAAATGGTACAGGAAACGCTGTCTTCATAAGAGAAGAAGCTAAACTAGCCAGAAACACTCACCTGTATACATTTTCAATGCGAAACTTCACTTCTTTCAACTCCGTTAGGAGGATAAAGCTAAGTACACCGCTGGCTGCAGAAATTATTTGCTCATGTGATTATGATGTGACGCTATGGGGCGTTGCCCATAAAAGCTGGTACTTACGCTGAGTTGAAAGCTTCGCTTTTTCTCAACGAATAGCCTGAAATTAAAAAAAGTAGCACAATAAAAGGTCTTCTTCGTCCTGAGTAAGTTCATACCTAAATCAACTGTTAATTGTCAGTAATCTCCAAAATCAGAGTGTGACAGACAGACAGATAGACAAACAGACAGGATGACTACTATAACCCTCTCGCGCATGCGCGCTGAGGATTAATAGTCGGTAATCTCCAAAATCAGAGTGTGACAGACAGACAGGACGACTAATAACCCTCTCGTGCATGCGCACTAGGGTTAATTATATGGGATATGCAGCTAAAGTGAACTCTAACTAAACTAAGTCGGCTCATAGCTATTAATTGATGTAGAACAATGAGGTGTGTGCTTGAGAAAGTGACATATTGCCCTCTCAGCCTTGCTTACCTTGTCCTGGATAATGAAACTAATGTACTCTCATCTCTATCATATCCTAATCCATCACAGATTGACTCATCCACTTCAGTAGTACTAGCTGGCCGACAAACCACACCCCAACGCCCAGCAGTGAAATATTCCACCACACCTTGCTCTCTGGTACTGCTGATGAAGTCCAGACCATAAAGACGTATGGTTCCTGAAGTTCTACTTGAGGAAGCTAAATAAAATAGGACAAATAGCAATACAAGACACTTTCTTGTTTGTATCAGTTAGGAAAAAAAATTCAAGTGAGTGAGACTCTAAAGCTAAAGTTTATCTCAGATAAAAACACAACAACAACAGCAACAACTTGTGCTGTGATAGAAAATAGCATGTGCTTAGATATGCTCATGTGAAATATTAGAAGTAATATTGGCTTCAGAGTTTGCATGTGATAATACTACACCGAGGCAATACTAAACATGTATAACTACCAGCAACTACTAACCTAACTTGTGAAAGTGAAGTGAGGATACTTACTCAGCTACCTAGCGCAGGTAGACTACATAAACCACAAGTTGAACTATTCTTCTTTTGCCTTTTAATTGTTTTTCTTATCTTGAGTCATTGTCGACCATGAACTGACAAGTTGATGTTAGAATTTAGCACAGGGTGTAATGTGGTGCTAGCACAGGGTGTAATGTGGTATTAGAATCTAGTATAGAGGGTGTAATGTGGTGTTAGAATCTAGCATAGGGTGTAATGTGGTGCTAGAGCAGGGTGTAATGTGGTGTTAGAATCTAGCACAGGGTGTAATGTGGTGCTAGAACAGGGTGTAATGTGGTGTTAGAATCTAGCACAGGGTGTAATGTGGTGTTAGAATCTAGCACAGGGTGTAATGTGGTGTTAGAATTTAGCACAGAGTTTAATGTGGTGTTAGAATCTAGTAGAGGGTGTAATATAGTAAGAAAAACTTACAGCAAGTTACAGCAGCATATGCAGAGAAACATACTGAAACAGTATCGTAGGAACAGAATCCGCCATCTAACCTAGTGAGGCCTGCTGACCTTATCTCTGATGAGCACTGGGGATCACGCACACGACGAGGACTGGTATTGGCGGGAGCTTCGGTGTAACTGTAAATAACAACATCAACATAAACAATCGTGGACTGAATAGAACGAGGTGCTGATTAGTGTGGAAAGTCGAGGTGCTGCTAGCTACAGATCAACTCCCAGGAATTGAGCACTGATATTGTATTCTTTTAGATTGTGACTAAGATGAAAGACAACAGAAAGATGAGGCGGCTGATCATTTTGGCTAGTAAGTATGTACATGTTATCTGGTTCAAACAGATGTGTATGCGCTAACATGATTTTGAGTATGACTGAGCTAGCAATCACTACTTGTGCAACTAATGCATCTTACTCAAACTAGGACCAGTATTGCACATGCTTGATAAACACTGCAGCCACTATTCTTTTAGTCAGACAATGGCAACTATTCAAGAGCGGTGTTCGTTTATGTGTGGCATATTTATTAGAAATTGATTTCCCACAGGAGCGATGGAAGGTGCTTCAAAGTGGGGGGAAGCTAAACAGAAGTTTCCCAATGAAATTCAATGCTTTAATCTGCATAGTGTGTGGCCCTCCCAAGCAAATTAATCTGGGGGGCCAATGCCCCCGCCTCCATCACCCCTGCCCCACATGAAACATTGAATAAGAAATGGTTGTTCAATTTAGAGTTACAGCATATTTCATTCTTTTTAGGATGGAAAAACAAAGCACAGTTAAATCTTTAGCACCAACTTTTACGCCTACTATCTACGAAGAATCTGAAAAGCTACAACACAATTTTCTGTATTACTTTGAGGCGGCACTTTTTCAGAGCGGCCACTTGGAAAAGTAGTGATTATTACCCTGAGTAAAAGTTATTGGGGTAGGCTACTAATTGAGAACAGCTGCTATATGAGACCATGCATCTGATTGAACATGTATGGCTTGTATCACATGATCACCAAAACAAAAATTAAACAAAGGAATGGTCATCTAGATTAGTTGTTGACCAACAGACAGATAGACAGACAATATAAGGACACATTCAGTACTTTATACCAATATACAAAACAGTCCCAACACTTCCAACACTTCGTACCAATGTACAAAGAAAGCTTACGTCTGAGCAATTCCACTATCATAACCCAAGTACTGGCAGATGGAAGTAGCCTTGCTATTAGTCCAGGAAGAATCTGCACATATCGTACTCCAGCCAATAGAAGTAAAAACCTCTACTATTCCTTGTCCATTAGTAACACTCCCCACCAACCGGGTACTCCCGATGGTATTATCCGTTGATGACAAGTTAGAATGAAGATCTGTAAATAAAATTAAGATAAATGTGTAGTATCATAACTAAACACTCTCTGTATTGAGTGCATCATGTGATCAGCAGCAATATTAGATAAATATGTAGTATCATAACTAAGCACTCTCTGTATCGAGTGCATCATGTGACCAGCAGCACTTCTACTTGAAGTAACACCAACAGCAATTACATTTTGGAATTCATAGAGAAATAAAATGAGTTGGTCATTTCTACTGTTTCTTTTCATGGGAAGTATAGCATGAGTCAGGTTCCCAGCAATAGCTGAGTTTCATGGGAAGTATAGCATGAGTCAGGTTCCCAGCAATAGCTGAGTTTCATGGGAAGTATAGCATGAGTCAGGTTCCCAGCAATAGCTGAGTTTCATGGGAAGTATAGCATGAGTCAGGTTCCCAGCAATAGCTGAGTTTCATGGGAAGTATAGCATGAGTCAGGTTCCCAGCAATAGCTGAGTTTCATGGGAAGTATAGCATGAGTCAGGTTCCCAGCAATAGCTGAGTTTCATGGGAAGTATAGCATGAGTCAGGTTCCCAGCAATAGCTGAGTTTCATGGGAAGTATAGCATGAGTCAGGTTCCCAGCAATAGCTGAGTTTCATGGGAAGTATAGCATGAGTCAGGTTCCCAGCAATAGCTGAGTTTCATGGGAAGTATAGCATGAGTCAGGTTCCCAGCAATAGCTGAGTTTCATGGGAAGTATAGCATGAGTCAGGTTCCCAGCAATAGCTGAGTTTCATGGGAAGTATAGCATGAGTCAGGTCCCCAGCAATAGCTGAGTTTCATGGGAAGTATAGCATGAGTCAGGTTCCCAGCAATAGCTGAGTTTGCTTCTTCTTTCACACACTTGATCTTAGCTTTTTCTTTTAACCAGATTTAATCCTCAGTGTAGCCAATTTTTTTACATCAGTTGGGAAAGCTATGAGAAGACGACATCTAATATTTGGATGAAGAAGACATGCTTGGCTTCCACATATAATTCTTGTAAAGGCCTCAGAGCCTCTTAACGTGTATGTGCCTCGTTGGCTTCAAGGAATTCCTCGTCTTGTTCATCCTGTGTCTGCAAGGTGTGCAGGATCAATGGGAAGGAATGTTGTTGTTTACTATGCTAAGTTGACATAGCAACTTCACTACTTTAGTGGCACATGACTTTTGTCATGATGTTTGTTCCAATGATATTCATAGGAAAAGTAATGAATATCATTGGAATTAATTGGATAAGTAATTGTAACAATGAAAATGTAAAACACTGGAGCTTTTTACTACACGAGATATAGATCAGCTGCTAGATAGTCCATGGCACACAGCATTTACTCTTTCTATACTTTTTCTTGCTCAGCTCAGCTCATTTATACGACACTATGGAGTCCAACTAGCACTATACAATAATAAATGAAGCACCAAAGGTGCAAGCCCTCAGCACTACTATACACTGGATTTCTCAGACCAAAAAAATAAATTACTTAATCAGGTATCAATAAAGCTCGTGCAATGAAAACGGTAGGTTTAAATGCTGATACACAAGAGAAGCTAAATATGGAGGGGAAACTCACCTGTAGCTTCAATGTGAAACTCCATTCCTAGCACAAGGTAAACTACTCAGCAAAAAGCAAAACTACCGTGGGCAGCAAGAAATTATTTGCTCACGTGATTACGATGTCATGATAGGGGGAGTTACCCACAAAAGATCGTACCTGTGTGGAGCTGACTGATGCATTTTTTTTTAATTGGCCCCCCCCCCCAAAAAAACAAAAAAAAACCTATAAAAGGACTTAAATTTCTGAGTAAGTTTATTGTTAAATTAAAGGCTATTTGTCAGAATCTCCAAAATCAGAGCATGACAGACAGATTAATAGACTAAAAGACAGACAAACGGACAGGACGACTACAACCCTCTCATGCATGCGCGCTGAGGGTTAATGAAAGATAGTGCCAAGAATCATATAGTACATCAAGTTTAATTAGCCGATAATCCAGTTTAACACAGAACTCAGGCGTTGTTATGGCAATGTTTAAAGACCTCACATCTAGTTTTTACCTTGGAAATAATAAAAAAACAAAAACAAAAAACAACAACATAACTTTATATCTTTACCTCTTATTAATTGGTAGCTACAATGAACTTACATAAAAAACAAACATATCCTATCTAGTCTAGTTTTGTCAACCCATTCATCTCTTCTTCTTGGTTTTTCCTTCCCTATCTTCATTGTATTTTTTTTTTTTTTTTTTTCAATCTCATCAAGCAATTGTCTTACCAGTGTAGATTTCATTAGCAGGCCAGCACACTATGAAGACATCGCTGGTGTGATCTGAAGGAGTTATGACAGACTTGGTGCAGTTGACAATCCCAGTCTCGCTGCCATCACAGCTTACTGAAGAGTAGTGGGTGGGAGTTGATGAAAAAGCATAGTTACTTGAAGAAAGTCTGTAACACACATAATGCCATAGGATGTCAGCATTGGTAGCACACACAACATTGAACTTAACTTTCATTTAGAAACACAAAACATCACAACCCTTCAAAGGTAAAGTTTAGTAAATCACTTTTGGTGGCAGCAGTGAACACGCACACATGCACAAACATACACATACGACACACACACATTCAAAATATAATCTTGCATCTTACATCTAAAGTAATATCTGTAAGGAATGAGATAAGAGTCCTGTTTAAACTTTTTGTTTGTTTGTGGGGTGGGGGTGTGGGGAAGTTTGGACTAACAAGTCCACTGCTCTGTACATGTACAGTAGGAGTCAAAAAAAAGTTTCGAATTCCCGTAGTACGGCCCTAAAACGGTAGTTTTTTAACCGTAGTTTTTATCGTTGCGTTCCGTACCGTTTTGACTAAACGGCCGACACCGTTTACTAAAACGGTAAAAAACGGTGAAGCATTTCCGTCGATTCACAGATATTTTCTAGCTAGAAACTCTTCTATAGCTATATCAGCATGCTAAGGCCTTGTATCGACCATTAAACGCTACGGGGATAGTGCAAAAAAGCTCGTATAAATTTTTAACTTGCTTCAATAAAGCTGCAGACTGAAGTTCCGACGGGCACAGAGCTATAACGAGGTCCGCACTTCGTAGATCTTCTGTTAGCTACTGATGGACCTCCAGTAGTAAAAAATCTAAGCCCAAGAAGGCCCTAACAGCGAGAAAACGTCGATACTGTGCGGTGGTCGAACTAACAATTCTCCGCGAGACAACTTCGAATAGGACGGCTTCAATTTTTTTAACCCGAAAAGCTCCGCCTCTGGAGCCTGTAAACAAAAAATCGGAACGTTTTATTGGATAAACGATTTTTTATATTTCTTTGAGCGAGACATACGGTGAACGAGAAAGATTAAAACGGTAACGCGGTCGAACGGAATGGCCGTTTTTCAACAAACGGCGTACCGTTTTTTCCCCGTTTTTTTTAATTTTGCGACGGCCGTTCTACGGAACGGAATTCGAAACTTTTTTTTGACTCCTACTGTACTTATACAATAGTTCAGAGGAAAGAGGAAATTTAAAGCTACTAACATCCATCAATAATGTATGGGCTAATACTTTAATTAGTGGTTAACATCATGTGACATCACATCATGTGGGCGTGGGGTGTGTATGTGCATGTGTGCCTGTGGGTACATGCATGATTTGCTGATGGTCACAAACTAATAGACATACTCACCACCAGCAACAATGCTGCCCTGTTCTATTTCTATAAGACTGATTTCACTGGGATAGGTTCCATCTTGTTAGGTTTGCATAAAGACACACACACACACACACACACACACATCTACACACCCACAAATCCACATCCACACACACACACACACACCCATCTACACATACCCACACTGTACACATACTGATTAGCAGGAATAGAGTTCAATCCTCCTTCAAATCCTAGTTGGCGACAGGCCACTTGAGTATTCTTCTGTGACCAGAACGTAGTAGATAAGAACGTAGTAGATGAGAACGTAGTAGATGAGATGGTTCCCCATAAACCATTACGACACACCTCCAAGCGGCCGGCATTGTCATCTATTCGCGAATTAGTCCCCACAGAACTCAGACATCTTAGTCTTACATCTCCCTCAACAAAGCAAGAAGATAAACTCGATGTGGTGCAAATGCCTACATAATTGAAAGCAGAAACAAAGCTAGAGAGTCAGTCACCTGGACATACTTGCATTCACACAGTCACAGAAACCAGTAATTAGTGATGCAGTGTTATTGTGGGGTATTTTTTCAGAATGAAATATATCGGAGGTCAAATCAACATTGTTGAACTTTCAGAGGGGACGCTTTTCAGGAGGGGCAAATGACCTAAAAAATTCCTGGTTACAGGTAAGGACACACAAAAAAAAACCAACCAGAAATATTGTAATTGTAAGCTGCACTTGTGTGCTAACTATACTACTTGAGCACAAATGGCGAGTGAGCCTAAAACTACACTTGACTATTGTTATATGATTGATTTTAACTTCTAACACTCAAAACTACTTAAAATAATGCCGAGTTTTCATATGGTAAAGGTATTTAAATGCCATGAATTGAAAAGAAAAAAAAAGAAAAAAAAAAAAAAAACAGCCAAACAATACACGTTATTTAAACGTTTTCTTTGTGATATTCTTTAGCTATGTAGAAGCTGTAGCGTACAATACTTTCATACAACTGGACATACTCACCTAGCGGACAATAAATTTTCAAGTAAATACTGTTGCGTACGACTTCTAACCATGACAAAGAGTGCATTGAATTACCACTGCCACTAACTCGAATAGAAATGGAACTCCAGTAGGTTTTCAAGTTTTAACTGCACCCGCAATAGAATTCAAAACGATAAACAATTCAATTTCTAGGGTGATACTGGTAATGATCGATAAACCAGAGGATTCTGTTTAGTGAAGTTTGGGACGGGATCGACCACCAAACACCAAAACGCCAGGGTCAAAGGACATACGTACGTCCAAACATATATATCCCCGATTTTCAATTGAGTTACCCCTGATAGTGTCTTGCTCCCTTCGTTCACTCGCCAATTAAGAAGCCATTAAAGTTTCAAGAATTTCTGGCTTTTGATCAATTGACTGTGTGTATACTTTCACACTTTTCTATAGTTAATATTATGCCCAAGGACAATGCAATATTGTAAATCAAGCTTTCATATTGGTCTGCTGACCAATTTGCAAATGTTTACATCAAGCGCCATGGTGTGGTGGACACTTTCTAGTTATCCTTATTAACATTTTGTTATTTTATCATCCATTGTATATACAACTATAGAAAGGCTAACCAAGGAAATGTTCACACACTTGTGCAAATAACAACTCATCCACATTAAAAAAACAACTTCATTTACTCAACCCACATTTTTTTAAAGCATAAAAATATAAGCTGTGAAATACGCCAACTGTCTCTGAAGTTGATTGAAATACTGCTAACAGTTGGTAATGAGAATGGTAAGCAGTTACTGCATCATTAATTCACTAGCCATTAGCTAATAGTTTAGTGAGCATGTGCATTTGCTACCTAACCCGGCAACACAAAGTACAAATACATGAAAACCAAGCACCTATTGAAGCTTACAATCTCATCTTCAAATGGCCATGATGTTACATCAGCTCTTTATAGAAAGATGGACTAAAATGTAAATGTGTGAATGACGACAGGTAAGGCATGAAGCCCTCAGGCTACAATGCATTAACTCTATTAGAATACTTGACTAGGTGCCAAATACACATGACTACGTACTTACATATGTCAAAATTTATGATAAAATGTCAGAAAAGTATAAAAAAAAAAACCATGCCCAAATTAGAATTAATGAAATGCCTGAGTTGACACAAGAGAATCCTCACTTGGCCTTTCAGAGCTCCATGTGATGGCGCGTATAGACTTACAGAAAGAATGAAGCTATATTTCCATGATGGTTCCTTGTTGGGACTCATCCATACGCCCACACACGTCAACATGTGTCAACATTTCAGACACAACATACAAATTACTGGCAACATGTGCAAAGCATAAAAAATCGTTTAGACTTACGCTTAGCCACTTTAAAACTTTAAATTCAACTGAAAAAAAAACAACTTTCTGATGGTCAACAGCCCCAGAATGAAGCTGTGCAGTTAATCTCGCTAACCAGCCATTCTCAGAGAACGTCTGGTAACTTTTGCCAATTTTCCGTGAAATGCTGGAATGCAATTAATTTTGTTTTTGTGATGTCATAGACCTGCTCGATATCTACTGAGCATAGCGTAGCAAAAGTGTATAGCGTTGCTCAATTGATTGTCCAACCACTCCGGGACAATGTCATAAAAACCTGGCGAAAGTTACCAGACGTCCTCCTTCCCCTGTGCCCCGCCCCTTTATGTGCAGAGAATGGCTAGTTAACGAGAATACTATGCAGTGAATTCACTAGCTACCTACTTAGATTCACTCATTTCAACACAATGCATAATTGATAGTCACAACTGGTATTTAATACAGCAAGTAGTGAATTAATAATACTTACTGAAGCCTCTACCAAGAAGCAATTGCTGCATTAAAATTACAATGTTGCATTCTTCCCCATAACAAGTACATTGTGCATCAGCATACTTCTTAGTCTATGACAACTCGACTCTTAGGCAGGGAAACATACAAATTTCAAAGGAGCAATAAACTATCTTGGGTTTTAGGGCAATGAGAGCAAATATAGATATTTTCTGTTGTGAACAACAAGAGATGATATTATCAGGAAGACATTCTTTCTTTGTTACTGCAGCATACTTATTGTTTTCTGTAGTCACTTCCTATCTAGCTACTCAGTATGCAAACATTCCTAACAACAACACACCACAACCTACAAATTCTGGCGTAACCAAAGCTCATCACAAGCTATCACTACTCTAATATTACACTCCACCTTAGCTGCCAGTCGCTAGCCAGTAACTATGAATTCACCAACATAACGCCACGAGTTGCCCAACGAAAAGTACAAGAAATAATACCTGATATTAATCGAGGAGTAAACAACAAACACGTCAGTAGGACTAAAAGTGCTCCACTCATGGTGAGCCTGCAACGTTGAACGTCCTGCTTCCAGCAAGAGAGGAAGAAAAAACAACAAAAAACGAATTACTACTAGTTGTCAGCTGCAGATCCAATCTCTCTACGCGGCCGCGCCCCTTAGTAGGGCACACCTACGTTAACTTCGCAAACCTTATGAATTCGCAAAAATATCATCGAAAACCAATAAAGCTCTGTAAAAGCATACAGATTATAACCTCTACTTAAAGAGACGATTGAAAGTGTGCAGTTGGGACAAAAAAAAGTGGGACAAACAACCAAGTGATTTAGCAAAACTAAAAAACAAAGCTATATAGCATTTAAGAAGCTTGGTGTAAAAATGACACATTAAAATTCTTCAGATTTTGACAGTGTTAGAATGGAGGAGGATAAGCCGGATCTGTTACAGAGGATAGGGAAGTGCAGAAGTTCCACTTGAATTAGGCGGGGCAGATGGGGTTGCTGTTGCAGATGGTGTGGCCAAATGGGTGGAGCCAGGAGGCGGCTTTTCCTCCTCTGGACTAGGAAGGTTGAATGCAGCAGTGTAGGATGGAGGAGGAGGTTTACTTAATTCAGCATCTTTGTGGATGCGCTCAGACTGTGTGCCCCCAGGCTCAACCTGACGGACACAGTTGAAATCTGAATTGACTCCGCCACACTAGTGGAATAGTAGTCCGTGCCTGCGATGAAGTAGCCATAACATGCCCCTCCTAATCCAAATCGAGAAATCTATGAAATTATTTTATCCATTTTACAATAGATAACACGTACACACCTGGTGAGTAGATGGTGCTGAGTCACGAGAGAAACAATCTCTCACACTAGATCTCTTTAGTAGCAGAACAACCGCAATGATCCCACCCACTGCCACGACGATCACAGTCAATACTATGCCTGCTATGGCACCTCCACTGAGACCTCTACTCTTTGGTCCTACATTGATGTAAACAGACAAAGTATAAATAACTGCTACACAATCAATACAGGGGTATAGGCAAGGGCCGGAAGGACAAATTAATGATATTCATGGATCAATCGCACTTGAAGAACAACATGAATAGAAATCATAGTTTGCATATACCGTTAACAATAGCCAATAGCTCCACATATGCACATTCCATTTAAATTCTCTATAATTAATTATACCACTTTTCTAAAACTAATTAGAGTAATTTACACAATAAAACGTACATTGAATAGTACATTTAATAAAATGTACCAGTGAATACAAAATTCCAAATGATAGGTGTGGCTTTTGTGGGATGTGTGCATTTTTTTGCAAAATGGGTGTAGTTTTATTTTGGTAATATTGAACTCCTGCCTATGCCCCTGAGATAGCACAAGTTATCTGAAATGTAGAGATAAAGTTTTGCCAACAACATTGCTAAACAATAACCAGGAGTTACCACAGCCTTTTTAGAGGGTATTTAGTCCACGTGACTGTAGCTAAGTGTAGTTGAGAGTGGAAGTATATCTGATCACACATAAAAATTTTAGACAGATAAGTGAGATAAGCATGAACATGAAAAAAATTCAGATCATATAGAGTGAAATGAGTTAACGTCATAATCATATAATTAGCTAAAAGAGTAAAGGCAACAAGGCTTGCTTTCTTCTTGGATTCATTATTTGATATGTATTCTGACTTAACAGTATTTAATAACACTTAGTGCAAATGTTAATCACTATGGTTACAGTATTCACTCAGTCACTCAGTCTACCCGTATGCCTGTCTGTCTGTCTGTCTGTCTGTCTGTCTGTCTGTCAACAGCGAATATCTAACAGGCAGTATTTTAGGCTTGGATAGTGTCATAAACATGGCTGTGGATATTAAGTACCTTTCATGTACAACCTGAATTATTTTTCTAGTAATCATTCCATGCCATAGTAACGAGACCAAAAATTCTTAATTTTCTTTCATTGGTGCTGCGAGCCAAATACAGCCAGAAATTTCTGGATAAGATTGACAATTTATGGAGCAGCTACGTTGTGAAACTCTGCAGGTGTGACCAACAGTGCTTTTCATAAATGACATGAACTTATTGGCTGACCATGCCTGGTGTCTCACACACTCAAGTTACAACTAAAGTGGCCTTGTAGAAATATTATCATAATAAAACATTTTTCTTAATTCCATTCCTTACCACAGTCCACCACTAAAATGTCTCTGAATTGGCCACATGAGCTATAGCCCCGAGGACTAGAAATGGGGCATTGGGAGAAATTCTTCAAATTCACATCACAACTGTAGTAGGCTATCCACAGAGGCTTCATCCTACTCTCCACCATCTGAGTCCTAGAAGTAACAAAAAGCATATATGTATGTGTATATATAATGTGTATATATATATATATATATGTACATATATAATATATAATATATATAATACTTATAGCACGAGTCAGAGTACAATATGGGAAAATATTTTACGAGCACGCAAAATATTTTCACGAGCCAAAGGCGAGTGAAAATGTGGCGTGAGAGTAAAATATCATTCCCATATTGTACGACGAGTGTGATAAGTGATTTATTGCTTCTTTGAAATTTTTCTCAACCGGTTACAATAAAATTTTCATTGATTTTACTCGCTACGCGCGCGCTACAAGGAGCGTACAATATAAACCGTACAATATGGGAGAATACAGAACGCTCGCGTGATGCGGAAATATTCAAGTAAAAATATCAAAGCTGCAATAAATAGCTATATTGTTAGCTGTAATAATAAGATAACAAGTACGAGCTTATGTGTTAAAGTGTGCACATACAAATTAACTAAAAAAAGAATGAATAAATATAAACAGATAAACATTGTATAATACAAACAAAGCAGAGAAATCAGTGGCATGTGTTTTACATTGCCTGCAGAATGTGTTTTAATAAGAAACTACTTTTGGTAAACACATTTGCAAGCACGAACCCCAGCAGATAAATAGCCTACATCCATCAAGGAAGATCTAAGCCGATGAGGATGTGCATGTTAGGGGTGGAAGGGAAGCTTCCTCTCTCAACGTAAGGCTTCTTTAATCTTGCAGCACAGTCTAATACTTTTCTCTTCCATTAGATCAGGTGATGTTGGTGCTAAGTGTGTGAACCAATTCCCCATGCCATCTACTTCGCTTATAATTTGCCATATAAATAAGAACCAGTGGATTCAAATTTGGCTGTATATACTGCAGCTGTAAAAATTATATTTCTATTTGTAAATAGAACGAAACTATTATAGTTATAAGCTGAAAAATTTATTGTTTAACAGTAGTGACTTCTTTTGCAAATTATTGCATTTTTTAACTAATGCTGAGGGTTTGCACTCTTAGCGCTCTAGTATATTTTTAGTCATCTATTTTGTTTATTATTTTATTCTTTTTTCTTCTTAATGTTTCATATTTTTCTTTATTATTTTAATTTATTTATTATTTATTTACATATTTTATTTATTTATTTGGTTATTTTAATTTATTAACAAAAAGATATCATCTTCATTCTCAACACCTATTCAGGGCACAGATCCAGTACTTTCAATAATTAACACATCAATGGAACAACCATCAACACCTCTATTCAGTCTTAAGCAACAGCTCTATTATATATATAATATACATATATATATATATATATATATATATATATATATATACATGGCCAACATTCAGTATCAGTCATTTAGTTGTAATTCCATAAAAGTACAAAGACAGTTTGCATAAGAACATCATTTCCATGTGTATGCCATCTGGTTTGGTTATTAGACAGGGAATATTTATTCCACTAACATACCCGTAGCCAGGGGGGGTTCGAGGGGTTCGGTCGAACCCCCCTTTAGAGTGACCGGAAGTAAATATTTTAGCCACACCCCACACATAACTTCTGGTGTATATAGTCATCTGTTCAATCGTGCTGAACCTGAGCTTGAATTATCTGCTGTTTCTGGCCTAGTCTGAGTCCAAGTGACCTAATAAACATTCAGCTCCTTGGATACAAATTTCGCTCTCATATCGGCATGAGTAAAGCTTGCTACTGTCTGGGACTCATCCCAGACAGAAGAAAAAAGATCCACAGCCCAGCCCTGGCGATGGACAGTAGAGCCAAGACCAGCCCCGACAATGAACACTTATCATTATGTATTTACCTTGTTAACACTTCTCCCACCTTATTCCTATAATCATATTCATAAGTCACAACCCAAAGTCATCTTCATACACTGAGATGTATATAGTTGTAACTTTGCCTCTATTATATTATTATCAACCTCTGACAATCAGCAAAAGACATCTTGTTGAGCGTTGCGCACTTTTGCGAGTAATAGGCAAGGCTGAAAGCTCTCGGGTCATCGGCTGCGTCTGTTATATTTCGCCTGCGTCTGTTAAGTTGATAGTCTGGTCCTTCACCCGACCAACCTTTGTGAGAGATAACTAAGTCCCCCACAAATTGGTCCTTCGAGCCCTGAAAGACAGCGAAAGCTCCACCACTCAGCTACGATTCTTCAAGTCTACTCGAGTTCCTTCTTCACCATAGCCTTGTGATGGAAGACTCCACCCCCCCTGAAGTTCGTCTTGAATCCCTCAAGAGAAAACGTGCCCATAGACGTGGCCAGGTGACCAGAATCCAAAGATGTTTGACTGCACTCCTGTCAAAACACCTCAAGGAAATTTCCATTGCTGACGTGGAGCTAATCCATTCTGACCTTATCAATGAGATTGAAATCCATGAGAAACTTCATGACCAGATCGAGGAGCTCCTCTCCGAAATGGATGCTGATCTATCTGCTGAGCTTGCTGATCGCGATGTCCGTGATGACATCCATGCCTCCCTTCGCCAGCAGCTCAACTCCCTCCGTAATAAGCTGGAAGTCTGGCACAAGGGTACTCAGTTGACTGACGAACTGCAAATGCTCCTTGCCACCAGCGAACCATCAAAGCCCATTTCCAAGAATCCTTCAAGGCCTTCAAGTTGGAGGTTGCTAACCTCACGGTCAAAGCTTCGCCGTTCTCGGATGACGAATACGTCAGAGCTATCATGAAGAGCCTTCGAGAAGGAGTCACTGCTATGCATACTGATATCACTGCTGCTGTTGATCCTTCTCCGTCTGCCAGACCTACAGACTCTACTCCTAGACCTACATCTCGTGCTGCCCCTATAACCGTTGATCTACCAAAGTTCGATGGTGAGCCAACACACTGGGAGCACTTTGAGACCATTTTTTCTGCTGCTATCCGTACAAGAGCATCGGGTTTTAGCAACATGGATATAAGGTGCCTACTTATGGACTCCCTCCTCACTACTGAAGCTAAAGAAGTCGTTCGCTCTATGCCTGTGGACGATACCCCTCTGGATGACATCTTAGCTCGTCTGCGCAAACGATTTGGAAGACCACAGATCGTTGTCCCACTGCTTGTGCGGAAGATTGTCAAACCAGCTACTTTTACCAACTGCTATCAGGGACTACGTGCCCTCATTGACCAATTCATCATGGGATATGAATCCATAAAGAGCTTCATTGGAGATTCTCTCTCAGAATTCCTGGCCTACCTGGCTATGGCTTGCTTCGATAAATCTTTAAAGGATGACTGGGAGAAGCACATCTCTGGAAAGCTAGAAAAACCTACCCTTGCCGATATGCGGTCCTTTGCCGAAAATCTACTGCTCTACAAATCACCTTCAACTGATCCTGCTCCATCACCATCTACTTCTACTCACCATTCGTCTATTCCTTCCTCTACTCATCATTCCTCTGCCCATTCCTCTACCTCTCATCCGCCCAAGCAGAAATCTTCCATCAAGTGCATAGCCTGTGGGGACAACCATGCTCTCATGCGCTGTACTGCCTTCGTCGGGTATGATGTTGAGAAAAGAAACAAGCTTGTCAGAGACAAAAAAGTCTGTTTGAACTGCTTCTCAGATCAGCATGGTTGCCGTGCCTGTCCCAGCAAGTTCTCTTGCAAAACCTGCGGGGGTAGACACCATACACTCCTTCATAAAGATCGTGAACCAGCTACGACTCCATCCCAAGCTACACCTCAACAGTCTTCATCTACTGGTGCTGGAAATTATTCAGTCACTGCCTCCTCTTCATCTGGAGACCAGCTACCTAGAGCTGCCCCTTCATTTCCGAACACCATCACCGTCACCTTGGAGAATGAAGGAAGAACTGCCCGTGCTAGAGCCATCCTTGACACTGGTGCTGGCGTCTCTATTATGTCTGAGGAGCTGGCCTCTGCTCTCAAGCTGAAGAGATACCCTCGGGAGATGTCTCTCTCAGGCAGCTTTGGAGAGGAGAGGTGTAAGTTTTGCGTGGTAACTTGTTTGTTCTCTCACTCTAGATCATTTGTGAGTAACCCCATCACCTTCACGGTCGTCTCCAAGCTGAAACCTGTTCCTGTTCCCTCCAACCGTGAAGAGATCCTGAAGTTGCCCTCACTCCACAATCTCCCTCTGGCAGATCCTGAGCTAGGTGGAGACGTCGACTTATTCCTGGGAAACATGGACATCGACGGTTGTGTCTTTGAGGGATCTCTGAGGTTCGATGGACTTAAGGCCATCCATACTCCCTTCGGCCTCAGCATTGCTGGACCTCTCCACAGCGACTCTCCTACTCAAACCCTCCTGACTTCAGTCGTCCCAGATGATCTCCAACAAGACCTGTCAAGGCTGTGGGAGATGGACCAAGTCCCTGAAGCCCCATCACATTCACCTGAGGATGTTGCTACCATCAAAGAATTCGATTCCACCTACAGACGTATTGACGGCAGATTTTCCGTCTCTCTCCCCAAAGTCAAGGGTCACCCACCCTTAGGCGACTCGAGAAGGCAGGCTGTAAAGAGGCTCTTAGCTAATGAGAGGTCTCTTTCCTCCAAACATAAGCTGGACGACTTCAATAAGGTCATCCAAGAATACCTGGACTTGGGTCATGCTCATGTCATTCCTAGAGACGAACTCCATATCAGCCCCAATTTTTATCTGCCCATTCATGGAGTCTTTAAAGAATCCTCCTCTACCACCAAACTACGCGCAGTATTTGATGCTTCGGCAAAGTCATCTACCGGAGTATCCCTCAACGACACCCTCCTTCCAGGACCTAACCTGTACCCTCCATTGCCTGATGTCATCACAAGGTTCAGAAGGCATAAGGTGGGACTATCTGCAGACATCTCTAAAATGTTCAGGGAGATTCTGCTGAACCCTCCAGAGCGAGACTTCCACCGGTTCCTGAGGAGAGATGACCACAACACCATAGTGGACTGTCGCATGGAACGGCTGACATTCGGTGTTAACTGCTCGCCCTACCTTGCCACCCAGGTATTGCACACTCTTGCTAAATTGTATGTCTCTTCTCATCCTACAGCATCGTCGGCCATCCTATCCGACTTCTACGTCGATGACTTCTTGTCTGGTGCGGAGGACGTTGATGCTGCTGACAAGCTGAGGATTGAGCTGTGCAACCTCCTTTCTCAGGCAGGTATGACCTTGAGGAAGTGGAGGTCCAACTCAGTCGAGCTATGCCAAAGAATTCCTGACCATCTCCTGGAAAAAGATGCCACCCCTCTCTCCTTCTCTCTACCATCTCAAGCCCCCAAAGCCTTGGGCATCCACTGGGACGTGAAGAAAGATACTCTACACGTCTCCATCCCTCCAGCCATCCCTTCAGTCATTGTAGTGACCAAGAGAGTCATTGCCTCCGGCACAGCAGGGGTATCTTTGACGTCTTGGGCCTATTCTCTCCTGCCATCATCCCTGCCAGAATCATCTTCCAGGAAACTTGGAAGAGGTCTCTGCCATGGGACAAACCTGTTCCTGACGACATCAAGGATAAATGGGACACTTGGATTCAAGACCTCCCTTCTGTCAACAGCCTTGCCATACCCAGAAGACTGTCGCCCTCTCATCGGAAAACTGTGTTCCAGTCACTCCATGGCTTCTGCGATGCCTCTACAGTCGCCTATGGTGCTGCCATCTATCTACGAACCGTCTCCGATGATGGCTCTGTTTTCACCACACTGGTAGTTGCCAAGGCCAGAGTTCTTCCAGTAAAACCCGTTACTATCCCTAGAGCTGAGCTTCTCGGTGCACATCTCTTAGCCAAGATGATCAGCCACACGAGCTCCATCCTGGAAATCTCACTTTCCAATGTCTTTGCCTGGACAGACAGTGAGATCGTGCTATATTGGCTGCCAAAGACTCCATCTCAACTCGTTCGATTCGTGGCCAATAGAGTGCATGCTATCCGTGACCTACTTCCACCTGGCCACTGGAGACATGTCAGATCTGCATACAACCCCGCTGACCTAGCCAGCAGAGGTGTTCGAGCTCCTGATTTGGCTACCTCTTCTCTGTGGTGGTCTGGTCCCCCATGGCTTGCTCTCCCTCCTCACGAATGGCCTGCGCACAAGCTCTCGAAGCCTGTAACCGAAGCACATTGTCTCTCAATCCAACCTGATCCGCTACCGGATTCTGCTCAAAGATCATTCCTGTCTGAACTGTGGAGCAAAGTATCATCCTTCCACACCTTGAACAAGGTCGTTGCCTGGATGCTCCGTTTTGCCAGCAACTCTAATCCCAAGAACAGCTCCAAATTGTACACCGATCTACTCACCCCTTCCGAAGTTAAAGCTGCCAAACACCTCCTCTTCAAGCTCTCTCAACTGGAAACGTATCCTGAAGTGTTTCTAGCTTTGGAGAAAGGCACCAGACTACCAAAGAGCCACTCTCTCTCCAAGTACAGCTTGGTCCTGTCTGAAGATGGCCACTTGCTAGTTCAGAGCAGAGTCAGAAGACCTGATTCCCCCACCTCTCCCAAGCTGCTGGTACCATTGAGTACCAAGTCCAAGCTCACAATTCTCCTAGTTGCGACCCTTCATGTCTCCTACAGCCATGCAGGTATTTCTGCGTTGGCTTCCATTCTCTCCTCCTCCTTCTACATCCCTAACCTCAGAAACCTCCTGAAGAAAGTCAGCAGATCCTGCCCGTCCTGTCAGAGAGCGTATGCTCTTCCACTCCAACAACGTATGGGTATGCTGCCGTCTTACAGGACCACTCCAGCCCCTCCCTTTGACAACACTGGTGTGGACTTCGCTGGCCCCTTTGTCATCAGACAAGGATACACGCGTAAACCCACACTGGTGAAGACTTATGCTGCTGTGTTTGTATGCATGTGCACTAAGGCTGTCCATCTAGAGCTGTGCTCATCCCTTTCCACCGACGACTTCCTCGCCACACTCCAACGGTTCATAGCCAGGAGAGGTTGCCCGTCCCACATCTTCTCGGACAACGGGACTAACTTTCTTGGTGCCCGGGAAGAGATCCGTGAGATTCAGAACCTCACGGAATCTGTCAAGACGAGGAAAGCTGTGCACAACTTTGCCATCACAAACTCAATCCAATGGCACAACATACCTCCCAGAGCTCCACACTTTGGAGGCCTCTGGGAGGCGGCAGTAAAGTCCATGAAGACTCTCCTAAGAAAGAACCTTAAGCCTCACGCTCTAAGATATGAGGAGCTCTACACCCTCCTCACAGAGATAGAGGCGATCCTCAATTCCCGTCCACTCGCTCCACTACGCAGCGATGATGTAGTGGAGGGAACCTTCCTGACAGCTGGTCACTTCCTGGTGGGTCGACCACTGAAGGCAGCCCCAACTCCTCGACCACCAGCAGGGAAACTATCCAACTTACGACGATGGAACCTGGTCTCCAGGCTCACATCTGACCTATGGAGCCAATGGCTGGGGACCTACCTCGCCTCATGCGCTCAACGCTCCAAATGGCAACACCAAGGACGCAAACTGGCCGTCAATGACCTCGTCTACGTCAAGGACGAAACCCTTCGGATTCGAGATTGGCCCCTGGCCATAGTAGAAGAAGTCTTCCCTGGAGACGACGGAGAAGTGAGAGCCGTCCAACTCAAGTGCAGGGGAAGGTCCTATAAAAGAGCCGCCAATAGACTCATCCCCTTCATCCGAGATGAAACTATCAACCATGCCCCCCCCGGGAGGATGTCTGGGACTCATCCCAGACAGAAGAAAAAAGATCCACAGCCCAGCCCTGGCGATGGGCAGTAGAGCCAAGACCAGCCCCGACAATGAACACTTATCATTATGTATTTACCTTGTTAACACTTCTCCCACCTTATTCCTATAATCATATTCATAAGTCACAACCCAAAGTCATCTTCATACACTGAGATGTATATAGTTGTAACTTTGCCTCTATTATATTATTATCAACCTCTGACAATCAGCAAAAGACATCTTGTTGAGCGTTGCGCACTTTTGCGAGTAATAGGCAAGGCTGAAAGCTCTCGGGTCATCGGCTGCGTCTGTTATATTTCGCCTGCGTCTGTTAAGTTGATAGTCTGGTCCTTCACCCGACCAACCTTTGTGAGAGATAACTAAGTCCCCCACAGCTACGTTACATCTATTCTTTATAAAGTGCATGCGATTCGATATTAATAGCACAAGCAACGGATTTTTTTCAACAGATTAGAAAGGGAGCCGTCGGAAATGTCTGAGAAAGTTAAACCTCAAATATACAGATAGTAAGTGCACTATCTAGTGTAGCTACACTGCAAATGATTAGAAAAAACACACACTGGCCTACTACTAGCGAGTGATAGCACGGGTAACCTGTTCTATTAAGAATCAGTAGCTCTCGCGTTGTTCGTGCTATTAATCTCGAATAGCATGGTTAGTAGGCCAGCTTTATAAAACTGCACGAGCTACTACAGTAAGCTAAAGATCATTTACAGTGTGGCTACTATGAACTTTGCTTTAATCGATGGCTCCTCCTAATCTGTTGAAAAAAACTCTGTCTAATAGGCGTATAGCTTCTGCGCTAAAGAATGACGTTGTCTCCAACTAGAAACTACAACTGTACATTTCCAAGGCTAGAGCTACATGTTTGCGCACTTACTCTTACTTAAGCTACCGTGACATTTCACTTGGTCCAGTGCTATTTCACTCGATTTTTCCAATACATTTTGAACGGCTTATCTTTCGTTTTTTAGTATTGTAGAAAAATTAACGAGGAAACAAAAGTAGGTGTGGCTTATTGCGTTTTAAAATCCGAACCCCCCAATGTGAACCTCTGGCTACGGGCCTGACTAATAAATGTTGTGCATTACAACAAACCAGACGTGAGCAGTCCACAATTTAATACCTAATTATTAGTTGTACCATGTCAAGAATGGCTCTTTAAAATTCATAAAGCTAATTATTAATTAAGATACCTCGTCACATTTAATGAAATCCTGGAAGCTTCATCTCTAACTGATTACAGATGACACCATCCTCTTGAGTAGAAACCGGTGAGGGACAGATCACACCCCAACGCCCGTCGTTGAAATATTCCACCACAGCTTGATATCTGGTGCTGTTGATAAAGTCTAGGCCATAGAGACGGATGGTTCCTGCAGTTCTGCTTACAGAAGATGCTAAAGAAAAAAGAAATTCTTAATTGATTACAATTTAGACAGCTTTTCTCTCACTGGAAAACACACAATTGCACACACAGAAATTAGAGTGAAGTCTGCGGCAATTTTCAAGACCATTACTCCTAAAACTCTAAAAATGGAGGTTTTCTAAAATAGTTTAATCCTTCCTAAAGCATTCCCCCCTCAAAAGCATGTAATGTGGTGTTAAAATCTTGCACATTCACTCGACCTTCCCTGAGTGAACAAACACAAACGCACTTACCACATGAAACAGCTGTATATCCATCGGGACAAGCTGAGACTCTATCATACGTACAAAATCCGCCGTTAATGCGAGAGGAAGTGGCTGTTTGTCTCAACACTGAGCACTGGGGATCACGCACTAGACGAGGACTGATGTTGGAGAGAAAGTCAGAGGAATAATCATTAAATCTGTAACAAAATAATTCATAGACTGTATAACTTGCATATGTCAGCCACTTGGAATATACCATACAATTCACCAATACAAATACCAAGTCCAAACATCCCTCAAACACTCTAAAATAAATAACACTTTTGAAACATGCACTTTATTCAATATCAAACAGCTATAGTCAATCAGACTATTATAACCCTCTCGCACATGCTCGCTGAAGGTTAATGAATGTACCAATTTAGAAGGGATATTGAGTACTAGTGGAATCCATTGGACAACTGACAGCATTCCTAGACAAACTCAATACTTAACGTAACTCACAAACACCTGCCTAAGAGAACTGCAGATCGTAAATAGGACAATTCATGCCCCAAACTAATACATTACATGTGACCACATGTATCTATACATTGAAAAAATAAAATGAAAGATTATCAGCACACCAAAAATCTGTAATGTCTGCTACACACCTCTACTCACAAACAATGGTGCCTATCACTCCACATAACTAATACACTCATACTTGATTATTAAAGTTCAAACCACTAGTCATAAATGTTTTGTTTTTTTAATCAAACGTTTCGGCTGCTATTCAGCCAGCCATCATCATTGAAACAAATATATAGTAACAACAACAACAACAACAACAACAGCAAAGAAACAAGCTCAGCTTACGTCTGAGCAATTCCACTATCGTAACCCAAGTACTGGGATGGAAGTAGCCTCGCTGTTAGTCCAGGAAGAATCTGGAAATATTGTACTCCAGCCAATAGAAGTTAAAACCTCAACAACCCCTTGTCCATTTGAAACTTCTCCCACCAACCGAATAGTGCCAAAGGAGGAATTAAAATTATCAACTGTGTGAAGATCTGTAAAAATAGTGAGAATCTGATTACTATAACCAAAGATATCATTGTTATTTGTTAAACATGCATACATACTAATGGTGCACTTTACTACATACAGGCAAGCGAGTGAGCTAGCTCAGTCTTTGACTCAAATGTACATAGACTTTGTTTCTTTTATGGCCAGGACAACCATTTGTAGCACACTCAGTGGCGGGTCTGAAGACTTCAAAGGGAGGGGAGGGTTCAATTTTTAAGTGACCATACTCACCTAATCATTTTGATGCACAAAGACAAACCCTACTACTGGTGCTGAGTTGAATTGTTCACCACTTTAAATGAACCGCTATTGTGCAGCAAGAGATTCTAAAATAAAATTAAGCCCAGGCTTCAAGTAATCATAGTGCAAGTGATACAGCCACTGTATAAACACGAAAACCATCACTAATGCACTGCACCCACAAGTGCTCATAAGGTGGTTAGATAAGTCACTTTGCCACAATGATTGAAGTGCATTACAAGTCACTATACTAATTTGTAAATCCCAACTTACATCACAGATTCTGGCAAGCACTAGACCACAGTTGCCATGGTAACAGCCATGGATTAAAAACATAATTCCCCTGTTAATTTTCCTCCAGTGTTTCATATTTCCACTGCTCCGAGTGCTTATACTGAGACCGTTATCGGCTATAATTCAGAAATTTCGCAATGGTAACAAGCAATTTTGGTTTCACACAATATAATTTTAACTCTTTTTCAGTTAGGTGGGTATTAGAAGAAGCAGGAATAGTGCTAATGTTGATAGTGCAGCTATGTAAACAGTATTGCCGGGAACAGAGGTGCTTGACGATTGTGAATGCTGGCCAAATGGTTGCACATCTTATACTGGTCATTTGGGTTGCTCAAAATATTGGAGAATTCTTGATGCTGTTTTTCATTCACCTTTCATAATTACACAAAGTTTCCAGTGACTTGTGCTATGTTCTCTACTTTGTTAATTTCTCTGGAACCCCCGTGTCAAACATTTGAGTAGCGGAGGTAGCTCTCAAACTAATTGTTCCCTCAATACCTGCCAATGAGTACATTTTCTTCAATTTGGTATCCAGTGTACTTTTCCCTACAGCTGATTTTCAAGGTACAAAGGTGCATCTTTGTCCTGGGCTACAATTTCGAGAGGAAGAAAGCATTATGAATAAATGCTTTTGGTGGTAGTTTCAGTACTTGAATTGGACACTGGCGACCAGCTTCTGGACACTGGTGACAAGCTTCTGGAGACTGGCGACCAGCTTCTGGCGACCAGCTTCTGGCGACCAGCTTCTGGCGACCAACTTCTGGAGACTGGCGACCAGCTTCTGGAGACTGGCGACCAGCCTGGAGACTGGCGACCAGCTTCTGGCGACCAGGTTCTGGAGACTAGTGACAAGCTTCTGGTGACCAGCTTCTGGACACTGGTGACCAACTTCTGGCTACCAGCTTCTGGCGACCAGCTTCTGGACACTGGTGACCAGCTTCTGGATACTGGTGACCAGCTTCTGGATACTGGTGACCAGCTTCTGGACACTGGTGACCAGCTTCTGGATACTGGTGACCAGCTTCTGGACACTGAAACAATGACACTACTGTGCTGCAAGTGTTCGGAATTTTAAAAGTTTCATTGCGTGTCTTTGAAACATTCTCATTATAAAAGTATCAGTCAGGCTTACTGTATCTAACTATCTGAGAAATCTTCAGATTTTGTAGCTAATTCTTCACCTCCTCGAAGGGGGCACATTTTTCCAACAATGAAAAAGGTTGTATTTTGTAGTGCCCTGGGAGTTGAGTCACCCATTACTCCACTGTCCCACAATTTCTTTCTATCATAACTGATAAAGCCCTCACACATTTTACTTGCTGCTCAACGCCATTAGAGTTGCAAGTTGTGGAATATGAATCCATGGCTGCATGAAAAGACTTAAAATGGTTGTCTCTTTGTCTAAGAAACGGGGCAGTAAGGATTAATATCTCATATGGTGTAATAATCCACATAACAGTTGGTAAAGAGTCTTGGAAGTTTAATGCTCTCTATTTACGAGAGCATACTAAGCTCTTCTTCGTTAAACAGAATCTAGTAATAGCACTGGTAGGGGATTAGTAGTAATAGCACTGGTAGGGTATTAGTAATCTAGTAATAGCACTGGTAGGGGATTAGATTGGACGGCAGATGGCAGCACTAGTAGATGATGAGGAAGATGGGACTACAGCAGAAGAACTAGCGGAAGCAGTAGGAACTCAAGTTGCATTTGTATGTGGGTGGATGTCAGTATCTCCATTAATAAATTCCATTATTTCCTCACAAAATTACTTGTTTGGATTGAGTTAGTGAAACTATGGTATGAAATAGTTAACCCATGGCAACGTCAGGATCATCGATGATAATCCCTGGGTTAACTATTACATAAATTATGCTATTATTCAGTGCTAACAGCAAAGTTAATGAGCTTTCCATACTTGCCCCACTGCATTAAGTAGGAAACACTTAACGTCTCCTCTGAGCACTTCATTTTTATGGACCGACTTTATTCTGTATTTCATCTCCTCCACTTGTATTGTTACTCTGGTTATAATCAGGGGGGGGGAGGCGTGAATGGACTTCATACATGTAATAGTTTCTTCAATAGAACCAGAGTTTTAAATACATTTTGTGCCATATTGTGCCATATCCACGAGTTGAGTGCATCCCTTACCTGTGTAATCATTGGTAGAAGGCAAGCACACAATATAAGCATCCTTGTTGTGACCAAAGTTGTTTAAGACAGACAAAGAACAGTTGGTAATCTTAGACTCACTACCATCACACACCACTGAACCATAGTGGGTGTCGTGAGGTGCTGTAACACGATCGAAGGCAGAGATTCTGCCACACAACAACAAGAACAACATCAATGCACACGCAAACATATTAACATACTGTAAAAACAACTGCAGGCATGCACTAATCCTTCCCCAAACCACTCACATCGGCACACACTGTACGGAAATAAACAACCACATAAACATACATCCACACACAACATACTGATTAGTAGGGATAGAATTTAATGCTCCATCAAACCCTAACTGTCCACAAGCTACTTGAGCATTCTTCTGTGACCAGTATCCAGAATATGATCCAGTCGAGACTGTGTCCCATCTACTTCCACGGCACACCTCGAGACGTCCGACACTGAGTTCATTCACCGTTTCCTCAACAATTGAAGCCCCCCCAATTATTATGTCTTTGTTCATGGGATCCAGACATCTTAATCTTACAGCTCCTTCAATAGAGCAAATAGATGATGTCGATCGGCTGCAAACAATTCCTGTGGTAGAAAAGGGAGAGGGTAATTAACTAAGGAGGCATTGGGCTAGTTAGACTGAATGTGAACTGTGAAATTATGATATGGATAATTGGCGAGCGAGCAAGACACTTGCAGGGGTAACACAATTGAAAATCGGGGATGTTTGTTTGTTTATATATTTATGTTGGGACGTACCTATGTCATTTAGTACTTTGACCCTCTCGTATTTTTGTGTTCGCTGGGTGTTCGACCCCGTCCAAAATTTCACTAAACAGAATCCTCTGGTTTATCGATCATTACCCATATCATAGAAATTGAATTGTTTACCGCTTTGAATTCTTTTGCGGGTGTAGTTAAAACTCAAAAACTTATGAAAGTTCTATTTCTATTTGAGTTAGTGGCGGTGGTAAGTTAATAGCTATTTGTCATAGTTATATGCCCTACGCAACAGTATTTACTTGAAAATTCATTGTCCACTGGACTACCCACGAAGGTAAGCCTTGTGTAGGTATGTTCAGTTAAGTGTGAAAGTATTGTGCGTTACAACTACGACTTAGCTAATGAATATCACAAAGAAAACGTTTAAATAATGTGACTTGTTACTTTGTTGCTTTTTTTTTTTCAAGCTCGCTCGCCATTTGTGCTCAAGCACATCACTAGTTAGAAGTAATAATAGAGATAATGCCAAGTAAGATTACCACCTTATCTATTTAAATACACATGTATGTACCTACAACCTTACCTAGACACATACAAACACACACATATATATACATTATACCTATATACACATACATACATACATACACACATACATATACATACACACATACATACATACACACATACACACATACACACATACACACACATATATACATACACACATACATACATACACACATACATACACACATATATACATACACACATACATACATACATACACACACATACATACACACATACGTTGGAGTAACCAGATGCTTCCGAGCATAGAGAATAGGTAAAGAGTTTGGCCTGCGAGACTAACAGGGTTGCCATGCCCGCTCACTCATGGGAACTTGCTTCCATGCACACATTTTCATATCAATAACAGTCACCATAACAAAAATATCAGTTAATATATTGAATGCACTTAAATTATTGGAGCATCACCAGTTGATTTCACTTTCAAATGTTACCAGACAACCAGCTGTCCCACCAGCCATCCTGCCCGTACCAGCCATTACACCTACAGACCAGCCGTTCAACCTATAGTTCCACCTACAGACCAGCCGTTCCACCTACTGACCAGCCGTTCCACCTACTGACCAGCCGTTCCGACCAGCCGTTCCATCAACAGACCAGCCGTTCCACTTACAGACCAACCGTTCCACCTACAGACCAGCCAGTTCCACCTACAGACCAGCCGTTCTACCAATAGACCACAAACAGACCAACCGTTCCACCAACAGACCAGCCGTTCCACCTACAGACCAGCCGTTCCACTTACAGACCAGCCGTTCCACCAACAGACCAGCCGTTCCACTTACAGACCAACCGTTCCACCTACAGACCAATCGTTCCACCTACAGACCAGCCGTTCCACTTACAGACCAGCCGTTCCACCAACAGACCAGCCGTTCCACCAATAGACCACAAACAGACCAACCGTTCCACCAACAGACCAGCCGTTCCACCAACAGACCAATCGTTCCACCTACAGACCAGCCGTTCCACTTACAGACTAGCTGTTCCACTTACAGACCAGCCGTTCCACCTACAGACTAACCGTTCCACCAACAGACCAGCCAGTTCCACCTACAGACCAGCCGTTCCACCAATAGACCACAAACAGACCAACCGTTCCACCAACAGACCAGTCTTTCCACCAACAGACCAATTGTTCCACCTACAGACCAGCCGTTCCACTTACAGACCAGCCATTCCACCTACAGACCAGCCGTTCCACCTACAGACCAACCGTTCCACCTACAGACCAGCCGTTCCACCAACAGATTAGCCGTTCCACCTACAGACAAGCCAGTTCCACCTACAGACCAGCCAGTTCCACCTACAGACCAGCCGTTCCACCTACAGACCAGCCGTTCCACCTACAGACCAACCGTTCCACCTACAGACCAGCCAGCTCCACCTACAGACCAGCCAGTTCCACCTACAGACCAGCCGTTCCACCTACAGACCAACCGTTCCACCTACAGACCAGCCAGCTCCACCTACAGACCAGCCGTTCCACCAATAGACCACAAACAAACCAACCGTTCCACCAACAGACCAGCCGTTCCACCAACAGACCAGCCGTTCCACCTACAGACAAGCCGTTCCACCAACAGACCAGCCGTTCCACCTACAGACCAGTCGTTCTACCTACAGTTCCACCTATAGACCAGCCGTTCCACCTACAGACCAGCCGTTCCACCAATAGACCACCAACAGACCAACCGTTCCACCAACAGACCAGCCGTTCCATCTACAGACAAGCCAGTTCCACCTACAGACCAGCGGTTCCACCAACAGATCAACCGTTCCACCAACAGACCAGCCGTTCCACCTACAGACCAACCGTTCCACCTACAGACCAGCCGTTCCACCTACTGACCAGCCGTTCAACCTACAGACCAGCCGTTCCACCTACGCCTACAGACCAACCGTTCCACCAACAGACCAGCTGTTCCACCTACTGACCAGCCGTTCCACCTACAGACCAACCGTTCCACTTACAGACCAGCCGTTCCACCTACTGACCAGCCGTTCCACCTACAGACCAACCGTTCTACTTACAGACCAGCCGTTCCACCTACTGACCAGCCGTTTCACCTACAGACCAACCGTTCCACTTACAGACCAACCGTTCCACTTACAGACCAGCCGTTCCACCTACAGACCAACCATTCCACTTACAGACCAGCCGTTCCACCTACAGACCAGCCAGTTCCACCTACAGACCAGCCGTTTCACCTACAGACCAGCCGTTCCACCTACAGACCAGCCGTTCCACCTACAGACCAGCCAGTTCCACCTACAGACCAGTCGTTCCACCTACAGACCAGCCGTTCCATCAATAGACCACCAACAGACCAACCGTTCCACCAACAGACCAGCCGTTCCATCTACAGACCAGCCAGTTCCACATACAGACCAGCGGTTCCACCAACAGATCAACCGTTCCACCAACAGACCAGCCGTTCCACCTACAGACCAACCGTTCCACCTACAGACCAGCCGTTCCACCTACGCCTACAGACCAACCGTTCCACCAACAGACCAGCTGTTCCACAGACAGATCAACCGTTCCACCAACAGACCAGCCGTTCCACCTACAGACCAACCGTTCCACCTACAGACCAGCCGTTCCACCTACTGACCAGCCGTTCAACCTACAGACCAGCCGTTCCACCTACGCCTACAGACCAACCGCTCCACCAACAGACCAACCGTTCCACCTATAGACCAACCGTTCCACCAACAGACCAGCCGTTCCACCTACTGACCAGCCGTTCCACCTACAGACCAACCGTTCCACTAACAGACCAGCCGTTCTACCTACTGACCAGCCGTTCCACCTACTGACCAGCCGTTCCACCTACAGACCAACCGTTCTACTTACAGACCAGCCGTTCCACCTACTGACCAGCCGTTCCACCTACAGACCAACCGTTCCACTTACAGACCAACCGTTCCACTTACAGACCAGCCGTTCCACCTACAGACCAACCGTTCCACTTACAGACCAGCCAGTTCCACCTACAGACCAGCCAGTTCCACCAACAGACCAGCCGTTCCACCAATAGACCACCAACAGACCAGCCGTTCCACCAACAGACCAGCCGTTCCACCTTTCCACCTACAGACTAGCCAGTTCCACCTACAGACCAGCCGTTCCACCTATAGACCAGCCGTTCCACCTACAGACCAGCCGTTCCACCTACAGACCAGCCGTTCCACCTACAGACCAGTCGTCCCACCTACAGACCAGCCGTCCCACCTACAGACCAGCAGTCTCACCTACTGACCAGCCATCCCACTCATTGACCCATCCCACTCATTGACCCACCCACACCATGGTTACAATTAACTCCAGCTATTCCTTTATCTGATAAATTGCTGAGTGTTCATAACCTGTAACTGATGAATCAGTTGGGAAGGAAATAGAAATGATATGACATCATTGGTGCCACTATACTCCTTACAGACAGACAAGCGTTGACAGACAGTACGAATTGACCTCATTGCTTGTGGTCTACCAAGGACTAACCCTATCTTACATCACTATGTTCGTTGGAGGGTTTGTGCACGAGGTCAGATAATACTAAAAACTTGACTCTTGACTTAGGAACAGCAGTGAATAATAATAATAATAATATAATAATTATAATTATTATTATTATAATAATAATAATTATTATTATCATCATCATCATCATCATTATTATTGTCACTGTTGTTATTAAACATCATGTAAAGCAGTGGATTAAGTACATTACATGTGTAATGTATACATGTGTACACATAAATTTCATTAGCTATTGATGAACTATTTTGCCTGTTTCTTGTCATCAAAAGCTAATGGCTTCTAAACCTGAAGTACCAAATCTTGACCTAGAAGAGCTATACTATTATAACCCAATCAAGACCTAGTATAATCACTTGGTTGGTCCCAACATTGTGCAACAACCAGGAGCTTCAAGGTGATGTTACCTGATATCAAGCGAGGGCAGTACAATAGACACACCAGCACAACCACACGTCTCATGGCTGCAGCCACTTCTACACCAGAAGAAAGCTCTAACCCAGTCCAACTCGTTCCTCGCGCAATAACAACAGAATACTTTACAACATACTCAGCCAAAGTCTGGTAAAAGTACGTCAATCTAACGGAATTTGATTTAAACGAACTGAGTTGTAGTTGAAAGAAATTACTTATGAGCATGTTATGTAGATGCTGATTTCTCTCTGTGGAGGAATATTTCCAACAATGAGCTATAGTTGCATTGTCCGTTTAGTGATGATAATAATTTGATAATCACATACTACTATCACTGATCTTATCATATCCAAACATTTTATGCTACAAATTGTTGCTAACTAAAAATCAATTTTGATAACTAGCATCTAATTTTCATGAATACAACCATATACTTTATTTTTGATGATATCTTGTGCTCCATGCTGCAGTCTTGCAGTAAGGTTGAAGCTTCTTTGCCCACTGGAATTCCTGCTCTAATTCTTTTGCATTTTTCTTAATTCTCTTGTGAGTGGGTATTAATTCTCCAACTGAAGGTTCACGTTCCAATTCCATCAAGTCTTGTCGCTTTCTTGCTCTCCCAGCTAGTCTCATCGAATGGCGAGAATGATGAGGTACATGTTGAGGAGGCATGGCTTTAATACTTTCATCACGGTCTGATGCTTGCAATTTAATAACTGACTTCACTTTTCTTTTTGCTAATTCAGGTTTGGATGTTTTATGTTTCTCAGGAGCTATGCTTGGATCCCCAGGGGGCAGATAAGGGACTGGTAGTTGGTTGGGTACGACTTTAGGGAGTGGTTTATTTGGGAATTGTCGTGACGTCATCACATTTTGTGTTGCTATATTGAAACACATATAATAACACTAAATCAATACATCTTAGAGTTGCCTAAATCTTCTAATGTACCATAAATTCAACCTCAATTAACTACAAAGACTTTTTAGACCAGTTATATCTAGATCTAAGATATGCTATACTTAAAATAACATAATTGCAAAGTCAGTGTTACGAAAAATACTGGAAACACTTTATTCTTACTAGTATAAGAGTATTACCATTGTTGTTTTCCAAAAATATCTGAATAGACATCAATTGTTGGCTTATTTCTTGCATCTTTGATTCGATTTCATCAATTTTGCTGGAAATTTCTTCACATGTTTCTGCTACTCCTGAAGACTTAGACTCTGTAAATTCCACTATTTTATCCTGAATTTCATAACAGATACACATTATTGACTTAGCTTACAGATATATATAAAAAAAATGTACATTTATCTGATGTGCAATTTTCTTCAGCTCTGTTGGTCTATCACCTTCTTCATTATCATCATCATCATAGTACTTTTCCAGTGGGTTACAGTCAGTGTGAATGTGCTTCAAATAGAGAGTGTGCATCCTAGTTGGAAGAGTTTCTTCATAAAAGTGGATTAACCTGCACTATAACAAAGAGACACAAAAAGTTACATATTTACCAGGCTCATTCACAGCTCTAGTGATACAATCCTCTGTTAAATGGCAGGATGGAGTGATACATTCTTCCATCTAAATGGCGAAATAAATTTTGATAGTTTACTACTGGGTAAATGATTCCATAATTTGGCAAGAGGATATAGCACTAAAATATCAAGATGAGTAAATATAATCACATAGCATTAACATATACATTCTTCATACACCCTCTAGCTTTATAACTCTTTCTCAGCTAACTTGTTCCAACAGAGAGTTGGCTTGGGCATTGTCGTACACTCGCTGAAATGTGTCTGACAACAGAGCAATGAACAGGTTTAGAGCTACAACTGCAAGGAAGAGGAGGACTGTGGTCACAAGTATAGCAGCCATGGCTTCATCCAAGTCTCTCATACTCTACACAACACATCCACAGCAATGAGTCTATAGTTATATGTACACCATAGTAGTTCATCTGTCTCTTACGCTGTAAGGATAGTCATCAATGAGACTCATACGAAACACCATGATGGCTACTCGATAGAAACTTGTGAGGTCTTCTCTGTTCTCATCAGACAAACTTGTAGATTGATCCCCTCCAAACATGACCCAAAAGCAAATGAAGTACGGAATAAAAATTAATGCAAATAGGAAAAAGAAGCGGAAAATGTCTCCAAATAGTTCTCCTACGATGGCAATGAGTGCTCCCAAAGCTCTAAATCCTCGTGCTTGCTTCAGTAGACATAACCACATACTGAGGCAGACCAAGCAGGAGACTCTGGTATACATGCAAACAGCTATAAAATTCTGTTACTACCTGTTTCCAAATTTGTGACAGTGTTCTGAAAAATTTGATTGTATTCTGATTATATATAGAGTTTTTTCTGCTGTTTATATGGCAAAAGCACGATATTATACTGCTAATGTGCTAGGTGTGTAACTCACAGTAAAATATTTTTTTTAATGATTCTGTCTAAATTAACAGCTTTAATTACTGTGAAAGAGTTTGAGACAGAACGGAAAATTTTATAAAAAGTTTTCCATACAATGATGTAATATTAATTGTGATACAAAGAAGAGAAGATAGCTAAAGCCTGACTGCATGCTTAACTGTGTGCATCACAAAATTGGTTTGTCTTATGTAATTTGCTTTAAGTATCATGGGAACTTTTATAATGAAGTTGAAGAAAGTGTCGATGAACTAACACAGAGAAAAAACTAATTAGCTAGCTATTGCAAGTATAATACCTGATAGGGCTAGTAACTAAACATGAATAAATAAATAAATTACTTCACTGACCTAGCTACCCAAGCTGCTAGGGCAGTAGAATGACTAGCCACATCAGCAATGTGAAGAATAATGAAGAAAAGCAAGAGAACATTTGTTGCTGAAGTGCACAAGTTCCATGGATCTCTGAAGTAAATAGGCCATGATTTAGACAGATCAGACAATCTTGTTTGTAAATACAACTTCTCATCTTCAGTTTGAGTCGGTATTGCTAAGTCATCACGAATTATTTGGCCATGAGATTTCACCCAAGCCTAATGCAATATATACATAAATGGAATAAAAAAGCTATGAATTTTAATTGTCAGAGTATCTTTGATATAATCTTACTCGGTGCTTGTAAATAGACCTGCACATCTCTAGAACTTGTATCACAACTCTACATAAGTACAGCAATAAACCCACTACCTGTATAAAATAATCATACACAATATATATATATATACATACATACATATTACACTTTTAACTGCATAGTTTACATCAAACAAAACTATTACTCCATTGAAAGTGTTCAACCATTGATGAGCACTGGCATAGTGTTACTGAATGTGTACATAGTTATCAAGTATCAATAATAAATTCCAGAAATAAAACTAAACATTTCATCTGTGACCATCTTCCACCAATCTTTGTGAGATCTATTAAGCTCAGCAATAAAACCTCATTCACTTGACAGACATTATTAATATGATAGTATTACACTTACCCATACAATGACCCTCCATGAATCTGCAGGAAACACATAGCTGTGTTTCTTCTGAACTGAAGGGTATGCAATGAGTAGAGACCAGACCATCGTGAACACAGTGTCAAAGACAAGGTGAGGATAGAACATCCACCGAATATACTTCCACTTCTCTGCAATCAGTGCCTGCATGACTTTGTGAGAGAGTACTTGGCGATGCTTCTCCTCTACAGCTACTTCAAACTGTAACCACAATGCATATTACGACTACTACATGCTGGATATCAATTCCACACCACACAGTACTACATGCTGGATATCAATTCCATACCACACAGTACTACATGCTGGATATCAATTCCACACCACACAGTACTACATGCTGGATATCTAAGCCCATACCACACAGTACTACATGCTAGATAACACCACACATAGTACATGCTGGATATCTAAGTCCACACCACACCATGGTTATTGCATTATTTGGTACCAAGTATCCCAAGACAGTTATAAACCGGATACTTAGCTAAGTTGGATTGTTTACTTTTTTTTATTGGAGATGGGGTGTTTACCTAAACCCCACCTCTTTCCTGACCTAAGTCTATTGATGCACTTACAGGAGTCTTAACTCCTTTCCCATGATTCTCAATGGCTGGTTCTAGGTGACTAAGAATAAAGAATTGTTTTCTTGAAGGAGAAGAAACTCGGTACAACTGGTCAAGAGCAGAAGAGACCTATGAAAGAGGTCACATCATTATTTAATCCTTTTGATATACTATAATTAACCTACCACATTGGGCATAGTTCTCGTCATACTGCATATGGCAATATTCCCATGGTTATCTTGTACTCTAACCTCTGCAGGTTCTGGTAGGTTTACCAGACAGTCTGCTGCATTAGTTCTGTCTAGTTCTGCTGCAAGATGAAGTGGAGTACGGCCTTGGTAGTCTAGAACATCTTGATTACCTAAACAATACACAGTTTACAATCACAGGATTGTGTGGCTAGAGCCAATGATACAATTTGAAAAGTTTGAGTAGCCCTAATTCTACAGTGAAGCATCAGTTAAAGGACTTTTAAATCTTTGAGAGATAGTACCTAACCCCACTCACATTTCTAGCTAATTCAGATATGTGTTTGTTCTTGTTGTTTTGTTTCTTAATTGACTTACGGAGATTTCTTCAAGTATTATTTTATGAGCTGACAGAGTTTGCGGGGTTTTGAAAAGTAATATTGAAGAAATGGGACCACTAGTTTTACAAGTTATACCCAGTTCCTGGGGCATATTATCAGTGAGTGACCTTAGATTATTGACCTTTCATAATATAATATGAACCATTAATTAAGTAGTATTGGTCTATTGATACAGCTGTAGGTTAATGCAATTATACTTCCACTTTGGATTTGCCTATTAATGCTACAAATACACTATTGAAAAATGAGTGAATGCAATGTTGCCCCATATACCATTACTATTGCCTACTTAACTATGACTTTACCTCCTTTATCAAATAGTAGTTCCAATGATTCCACTGAGTTGTATCTCGCTGCATAATGAAATGGAGTTTGTAGTTCCTGAATTGTTTCTGCCTCGATGTCTGCTTCATGATCAACCAACCACTCTATCATTTTCACATGATTGGAAGAAGCTGCCATATGTAGAGGAGTCCTTCCATTGTTGTCTTTTAAAGTCAAGCATGCACCTTTCTTGAAGAAGAAATCTGCTACTTCAGTGTCCCAGTTTGAAGCAACTTCATGCATTACACTCTGTCCCTCTTTGCTAGTGTCATTGATTCTTGCACCTTTCAGTAAAAGAGAATCTACATAGTCAAAGTTTATGTCTCTATGGTCGGCACTTATGGACAAGTTTTGCATGTACTCCAACAAGGTGTCACTTCTGCAAGCTGATATCTTCTCCACATCTATGGACCACAAAACAAAAATAAACATAAGACAAGTAAGAATTTCACATTCAAATTATTAATTATATAATATCACTCCAAGCAGTGTAATTAGTGGTTTATTCCACACCAGATATCTTTACTGCCCAGTACTAGGACTAGTAACTCACAGCTTACAGCTGATATTTTAGCAGCTGCTCTAACCAGGTTGAATAGGCTAGCTGTAAAAACCAGGAAAATTGGCAAGTTTGGCCTGTTGCTATAGCTACAAGGGTAATGAGCTTGCTCAATACTGCCAACAAATATCTGTGAGTTATTTCACTTTCAAGTGTATATACAGTATATATATATGTATATATATGTATAGTAAATAGTTTTGATGCTACTATAAGTAATCATGTACCACATGTTCATTTGTACAAGGGAAAAAAAGTCGTATATTTTTTTAATTGTGGTGAGCAGAAAGCATTCGCACCAGAACTAATATAGCTTGCTTGTTAGGCTTACCAGAATTTGTAGTAGTAGAGCTGTTTTTGTGTAGTGAATGTTTCTGATAAGTGAAATTTTGTGTTTACAGATCCAGCATTTGGTAGCGTCTTTGAAAGATCTCTTAAAAGTCTAACCAACTCAAGTTACCTGGGTGATAGCCTAGAATGTTGTGGTCTGAACAAGGATCCTAAAACACCACGGGCTGCAATAGCTTGAGAGAAGTGAGATAATCATCAAAAAGTTTTGATGAAACACTGGAGTGTTGCAGAATAATAAAAATACGATAAACAGTAAGCTTAGACTATTTAGATGATTCTTTAAAAAAAACTATACAATATAAAGCATCTAAAATCCTGAAGACCAAAGCTATCACATTCAAGAATTTTGAATGTGGTAACAAATTTGAAGTGAGTGAAGTTGGTTAAACTAAAGCACTAGAATAGCAAGTTCCCAGTTAACTAATACTTTACTACTGATCTATAATATTTCAGGCTTAGTTTGCCCTTCAAAGTAGTACAACTGAAAAATGATGGCTGAGAGGTGGCTATTAAGTATGGAAGGAACAAGGTGATGATGAAACTAGTTAACATCTAATGTATATCCATAGCTAGCTAAGTGGCTTACAGAAAAGAAATGAAAAGGAATACAATAGGTAAATAAGATGTAATATCGCCTGTGTCACTAAGGGCTTTGTGCCACAGGCAAAATTACATCCTATTCACCTGTTCTATTCTTTTTCATTTCTTCTTGTAAGCCACTTAGCTATGAATATTTGACAGTTAGAGAATAACATGACAATGAAGGGTGCTAGAAGGGCGCTAATAAGAAAAATGAAAGAATGACATCATAAGTAATTAAGCTCAAAGTTCATAGTTCACAACAGAAACACTGGCCAACAAGCCTGCCTGTTCATGTAGTCTCTAGACAACTCAGGGCCACCAGGTGAAAACTCCCATCAGAATCACATGATGTGGCAGTCTTTGCCCAGACTACATGCCTATTGCTATTTCTCCCTCCTTTTAGTGTCAGTGCATTGAAATCGTATGTGTCTACTAAACAAAAAAGCAGAGGAAGAATATATATATATATATATATATATGGGGAAGCTGAGCTTCTAATGAACTCTGAAATTAAGAATAAACGCTGCAATAACAAAAGGAACAAAACAAAACAAAACAATGGAATAGCAAACAGTAAATCACAACTGTCTCAGGTTCCTGAACTTAGCTCTATAGGAAAACAAGGTAACAATAGCAAAGCAATATTAGCTGATTGGGAGTTCATCCCTTAACTCCTAGCAGGAAACAGAAAATATGAATACTGCTGCCAACAAGTGTGGTGGAATCAGGTCACTGTTAGCCTCCAGAGTCTCAGTCTGACATCCAGCAAGTGGCAAAACAAGGCTCTTGAATTTTCTAATGTTACTCACTATCATACTAGATTTTCAATGAAGTCGAGATTTAATGGGACCTTTAAATGCTGTTGCAGAACTGAGCACTGAAGGGAAAAGAAAGTGAATGACTTCCCTTTAATCTATAAATAGCACGGAAGCGTAGGGGTGTGAAGTTGTAATATGATTAAGATTACTGAGATATTGCTAGTAAAATTAATATATTTAGCTACAGTTAATGACTTTCTTCTGGTAATTTGTTTTGGCTTCATACCATAATATCAACTTATCCAAAATTTTCATGATAACTATACCCAATAGTGTTATATTTTTAATTAGAAAGTTGGCTCGCAGCCAATCCTGGGTAAAGTTCTGATTATTCAGCTAATGTGTTTGATCTAGCCAATTCTTTCAATTAGAGTAAAAAATCATGCAGTATAGAGAGAATCCGTTAACTGAACACTTCCCATTTTGTTACCCATTACAAACAAGTCAAAAATTTGACTACATAATGAAATTTATACAAGTGTCTCACCGTTTTCTGTAAATCCATCTTGAGCATTGAAACTTGTATCACACTCCTGTTTTGTTTGAGATGAATGGAATAGCATATGACACATGCACAGGAGCCATAATGGAAACACTATCACTGGTACACTATAACTACAACTTACACTATAGCTAGCTACAATTTGTTTAGGTATTGGAATGGAAGCATCAGAACATAATTGGGCAAGTAGTATGGTGTTTTTCTGCACTTATCATGAATGAAATATTACTTAGTAAGTTTATGTGGCAATAATTCTGACATTCATAATTGTATGTATATCCATTATCTCATATCAAACATATTAACCATTTAACTACGGCTTCCTTTTGACACTATTTTCTAAAATAATTATAAAATATATCACAAAAGAGAAGGCAATAAAAATGGGTAGGGGAGTGGAAAATTCTTTTTGCACAACAACAAGGGAGGAACACTAGAGAGAGGATGGGGCAAATAGTGACCATAAACATCATATCACCTGATAAATTGCCCACCACTACTAGCGAAACATTAGATTACAATGAAATAACGAACCTCATTTTCCATTGCGGGAAAGTTGAGACAAACTAATCCTGCGACGTCCAGTCTTTTTTCGCACTTTATCAACTCTACCGTATTGAGCATGCGCAGTCGTTGTAGTAGTCGCTCAGTTTTTCCCTTTACCTAAAATCAAAATGGAGACACCGCAGCCTGAGCTGGTCCGTGTTTTGTTCGTCGGAGCTGGCGGAGTGAACTTCGGAGGTGTGCTGGGTCCCTGGAATCATTCCAAGCGCCTAGAACAGCTTGGTGGAGTAGAAGTGGTAGCAATTGCTGATCCAGACATAGAAAAGGCTAGTTCAGTGCTGCAGAAGAAGCTGAGTGGGGAGCATGCGTACATGTACAGAAACTGTATTGTAGAGGCTGATTTTAATATTGCCATCAACAAAGCAAAGCCTGGAGTTGCCTTCATAGGTATGCAAATAATTTATACAACAGCAATGTTTTATAGCTAGCTAGCTAACTACAAATTCAATAGCTATAGTTATGAGCAGATTGTTTAGTGAGGGCACATGATATGCAGGTGTACCTCCATTATATCATGGAAGCTTGGAGTCTCCTCTGGATATTGAGCTGCAGTGTTTGAAGGCAGGCCTGCACTTATTCATAGAGAAGCCAGTCTCTGTTCAACCACCTGAGAAATTTGAGGCTTACATGCAAGCTGTGGAGGAGCTCCAGAAGGAGAAAGGTTTGGCGCTTAGTGTGGGATACATGTTTCGATACCATCCTGCCATCACCAAGATCAAGAGCATCTTGGAGCAACATGGTCGTCCAGTGATGGGCATCAATGCCAGGTACATATGTGCTTATTCCAAGTCTACAAATTGTATTTGGTGGAACAAGAATAAATCAGGAGGTCCTGTAGTGGAGCAGGCCACACACTTTTGTGACATTTTACGCTACTTGTGTGGTGAAGTGAATGCGAAATCTATTTCTGCATTGGCTATTCCTGCAAGTGATAATAAGAAGGATCCTGGTTATCTGTCTAGAATGAATCCAGATCTAAAAGAAGATAGCTTGGACAGAGACAGTCGTGTGCCTAGAATGAGTGTAGCTCAGTGGAAGTTTGACAATGGTGCCATTGGTAACCTAACCCACGTAGTGTCATTGCACGGAGGCAGATATGAAACTGCAATAGATGTCTGGGCTGATGGCCTCAGACTCGAACTGATAGACCCATACTTCCCTGAATGTGTGCTCAAGGTCAGACGAGGTAAGTAATTATGTAGAATAACTTTGTTTTTGTTTTCATGTTTGCTGTGTTCTCAGGTACTTCAGATGAGGTATATTCATTCCCCACAGCAGATGCTTACTTGGAAGAAGACAAATCATTTCTAGAAGCAGTGGCTTCAAGAAATTATTCAGGAATTAAATCCAACTATGTTGATGCTTTCAAGACGTACAAATTAACTTGGGACATGCGGAGAGCCAGTGAAAGCTGAACAAGCTGAGGCTAGGGTAGCTATTATGTGTGGCTTGTCTCCGTCCACTAGAAAATTTACATGTGATCCATTTTGTTTAAAAAAAGTTTCAAGTCAAACAACAATTTCTATAACTTTAGCAATTGAAGCACAAAATCAGTAGATTAATTATCCAGAAGTTGAATCTCCAAGTGCAAGAAGTAGATAATACAATATTAATTTGTGTAACTTTAGGAAGAATATTAAATTGTTGAAAAGTCTATTGCAATAATTATATTTGTAGTTTACAATATGTAGTGGAATTGCAGAACATGTATACTGCACCTTATTGTTATGACCAACAGGGTGGCTTAGCTAACGTATGTTACTTATCTTCAACTAAAGGCATGATTCACATAACTTCAGGTATTTCACTTACAATCAGAACTTTTATGAATAAAGTGATGTAACTGATTGTATTATAGACAACACAAGTGTGTATATTGGTTCAAGTATTTTCCAATTAAATGATGAGCTACATGTTACAAAAATAAATGATGTAATCATTTTAAAGAACTCTCACAGTTTCTGTCGACCTCCAGTCTTCATGAATGGTTGCAACCTCTTCTCCCACAAAAATTCCTCTTCCAGTTCCTTTGCTTTTTTCTTTACTCTTTTGTGAGTTGGTAACAATTCTCCAAATGATCCTTCACATTGTAATTTCAAACTCTCCTGCCGTTGGTATGCTCTCCCGACTGCTTTTGGTCTCACAGAAAATTGAGAATAATATTTATTTTGATGGGAAGAAGATTTGGCTTCTCCATCATCATGCAATGCATCCACCACTGACTTTGCCTTCATTTTTTGAAAAACCGCTTTATCAATTGTTTCTTGTTGAAGAGGCTGGTAGTCAGTAGTTGGAGCTGCCTTAATTTGAAGTGGTCTTGGTGCTTCAGCACTTTCTTGATGTATTGCTATAATAAATAACAGTTATTGTACAGAAATCTTATTGAGAACCTTGCTAGATATTACACACTTTACCTAGAATTGCTTTTACGTCTTTCAGATGTTGCTTTAGCATATCCTGCATTCGTAATTCTATCCGGTCAATTTTGCTTAATATATTATCAGATATTTCCTCTACTTCAGATTTATTCTCCATGTATTCCACAATTTTCTCCTAAGATTTAAGAAAAATGAAAAGCAACAACATCAAAATTAAAAGAAAAAATATCATACATACATTAATCTGTTGTGCAAGTTTCTTCAGCTCCAAAGGTCTTTTATCTTCATCATCATCGTCGTCGTAGTACTTCTCCAGTGGGTTACAGTGTGCATGGATGTACTTCAAATAGAGAGTGTGCATTTTTAATGGGAGAGTTTCTTCATAGTAGTGTATGAGCCTGCACTGTGCCAAATTAACAATACCAACTAAATGATTCTTTACTCACCATAGCTACTGAATCAACAAAATCATCAACAACAATGGTTATACTATAATCAGAATTACACAAAGCATGGGTTCAAGCACTTAGTGCTTGTATTAATCACTTTCCTTAAAGTGCTTGAGGGTATTTGACCCCATAAACTCAAAGTGCTTGATAAATATCTTTTAAGCAAAAAGCACTTCAATGAACATGATAAAAAATGTAAACTGCACAATAGTACTTCACCTCTCTGTAGGAGGTATGTGATATAAAGGCCATATTATGTTACAAAGATAAGCTTTTTCATAAATTGTATTAAAACATTTCACGTTTACAATTATGTTGCTGTAGTTTGTAGCATGTGCAACATGCTTGAGATTGTGATTAAAAGCACTTTAAAAGTGCTTGATTGGGTGATTAAGCACTCTGTAAACAACGTGCTTCAAAAAGTGCTTAATTCAAAGTTCTCACACTTACAATACCTCTCAAGCCTAAAATCTCTAATTTAAATTACAATTTGCCATCTATCTCAGCTAACTTGTTCCAACAGAGAGTTGGCTTGGGCATTGTCATACACTCGCTGAAATGTGTCTGACAACAGAGCAATGAACAGGTTTAGAGCTACAACTGCAAGGAAGAGGAGGACTGTGGTCACAAGTATAGCAGCCATGGCTTCATCCAAGTCTCTCATACTCTACACAACACATCCACAGCAATGAGTCTATAGTTATATGTACACCATAGTAGTTCATCTGTCTCTTACGCTGTAAGGATAGTCATCAATGAGACTCATACGAAACACCATGATGGCTACTCGATAGAAACTTGTGAGGTCTTCTCTGTTCTCATCAGACAAACTTGTGGATTGATCCCCTCCAAACATGACCCAAAAGCAAATGAAGTACGGAATAAAAATTAATGCAAAGAGGAAAAAGAAGCGGAAAATGTCTCCAAATAGTTCTCCTACGATAGCAATAAGTGCTCCCAAAGCTCTAAATCCTCGTGCTTGCTTCAGTAGACACAACCACATACTGAGGCAGACCAAGCAGGAGACTCTGGTGGTATACACATAAACACATCAAGATTAAATTAACAGGCTGAATTTCAGCTGTACACCCACACAGATGTTCTGTATAACAACTGGCATTTTTGTGCTGCTAACTAAAATAAACTAGAGTGTACTTTGATAGAGTGGTAAGCTACTTCATAACCCCATGTTGTGTTCTATTTCCATGTTATTTTTGTCACTCTCAATTTGATGGAAATAGATGATCAGAAAACTGACACAAAAGGAACAAATAACTAATTATCATATTGACCTTGCTGCCCAAGCTGCAAGAGCTGTAGAATGATTTGCCACATCAGCAAAATGGAGAACGATATAGATTAATAGAATAGAATTCTTGATGAATGTACACAAATTCCAAAGATCTCTGAAGTAAATAGGCCAAGATTTAGACAAATCAGACAACTTGGTTTGTAGATACAACTTCTCATCCTCAGTTTGAGTTGGTATTGCCAAATCATCACGGATTGTTCGAATGTAAGATCGGACATAAATCTAAAGCAGTAACACAAAGTGGGATGGACTCATTTTCAAAGTGGTCGAGGCAAAGGCATAAGATAGACTCAGTTTAATAAAACTTAAAAATAACTATTTCTAAATTATTGACTCCGCAGGTTGTACAAATCAAAATGACCTGAACATTGTGCTACAGCAATACACCTATAGAGGTTATGCGTTTACGTCATCGCGCGGTAGCAACCATTGCTAACCGCCATTTTGAGAGGCAAAAGGAGGTTCCCGCGAACAGCTGATTAGCTTATGGAAGCCATATCAGAGTATTTCACCGGCCTTTCTAAAGAGAGTAAAGCTCGTTATGCAGCCAAAGTCACTGCAATGGGATTAACTTCTGACCCTTATGTCATGCCAAGTGAATCTTGGGTAGCCCAGCCGAATAAAGCCCCTGATGTATCATGGAGTGATATGTTCCTGTATCTTATACAAACTACTAGTGCTTATACTAAAGAGGAACTTCAGGTATTTTGAATAAAGGATTGAGAATTGCTAATGATATTGTTGTTCAGGCTTGGAAAGCCATGGTAGGAGGGGATAGCTTCATGAAGGCAGGTTGGGTTCATGACATGCGTGCTCATGTATTCAGTCATCAAAATGAAGAGAGAATTCTTGTGATGGGAAAAGTAAATTTTATAGTTAGCTATATATTTTGCGTAAAATTTTTAAATATAATTAGGTAAAGCACTCTCAAAGAATGACAGCAACTCCCCTTATACCATGGGTAGGATGCACACTTTCAGGAGAAATTCTTTCAGCACACTGCACTTGTATGGCTGGGTAAGTAAAACATCTTTCTTAATTTTTCAACATAGATCTAATGTGCTTTTAGCCTAGGCGAAGCTTGCAGCCATATTGCAGCTATATTGACAAGCTTGATCAGAGCTGCACAGATTCAGTCTCAGTCTGGAGTAACAGCATGTACATCACAAAAATGCAGTTGGCTTCCTATGTCTAGGGATGTAAGTTATCTCAAATATTGTTAGTGGACAGAAACATTTCAAATTAATGAAATGCTGTAGGTATCACATGCCGATGTGCATGACATAGATTTTACTTCACCATCTTCTAGAAAAGAAAAAAATGATAGCCCTGCACGGAAACATCGACGAGTTGAACCTCCTTCAGAGACAGAGATTTCAAATTTTTATGAAGTTCTTAATTCTTGTGAGAAAAAGCCTGCTATACTGAAAATAACACCACCTTATTCTAAACAGTTTATACCATCATTTAATACTGAGACACTACTTAGTCCTATCTCCGAACTATATGATCCTGACACACTGCAACTTAACTATGCTGATTTGCTCACTAAGTGTGAGGAAATAGGAAAGAATATTAAGGTAATTTAATACTACAATATTACTTATGTTAGTTATAGTTCTTTATTTCATCTTAGATTACTGCTGCACAAAGTCTTTATGTTGGAAAAATGTACTCGTGACCAATCAAGATGTAAACTGTGGCACATACACAGAGAAGGTCGCATTACAGCTTCAAATGTCAAAGCAGTGATAGTAACCAATCCATAATGCCTGCTCAAAGCCTGATAAAGCGAATATGTTATCCACAAGCCTTTAAATTTTCTACTGAAAGTACAAGGTAACTGACTATTTTGCAGATTGAGATAAAAGTTTATCTATGATGCATTTTGCAGGTGGGGATGCAAACATGAAAAAACTGCTTTGGAAAATTATTATAAACAACAGAGTAGTATTCATATTAATTGTATTGTAGAGAAAGCTGGTTTGTTTGTAAGCACAGAAAAACCTTTTATTGGTGCTTCTCCTGACAGCATTGTTACTTGTGATTGCTGCGGTAAGGGTATTGTTGAAATAAAATGCCCATTTTGTTTCAAGGCTGGACTTCCAGAAGATGACTCTCAAAGTTATTGCATGCTGAAGAATGATGGTATGTTAATGAAAGATTATATGAAACTAACTGAATTATGTTCTGTTCTTTAATTATAGCTGGAATGTGGGAACTTAGAAAGGACCATGCATACTACTACCAAGTGCAAACACAATTGAATGTAGTGAACTGTGAATATGGAGATTTCGTTGTTTGGACCGAAAAAGAGACTATTATCGAAAGAATTCAAATCAATCGCAATTTTCATGCAAGTAACCTGATCGAAATAGAACATTTTTTTCTCTACAGTGTACTTCCAGAAGTCGTTGGTAAATGGATCACTAGGAAGAATGCTGCTGTAGAAGATGGTATTGTAACTACAGACTTCAAGGAAACTATATTATTAACAACATCACAGGATGAGGATGACAACAAAAATTGGTGTTTTTGTGGACAGCCGAGTTATGGTGAAATGATAATGTGTGAGTCTGATTGATGTGCAATAGAATGGTTTCACTTTGACTGTATGAGAATTCGTGCCCCACCTAAAGGAAAGTGGTACTGCCCTTCATGTAGAAGGCGTAGTAAAAAAAGAAGAAATCTAACTCTTAATAATCATTACTTTTATTGCTTTATTTTATTTACCTGTAGTTCTATTAATAAAATACACTTTATAAGGAACATTTATTAATGAACAACAAATTAGTCCTGTGGTACTACAGAAGGACACAGGTTAACCAGTGAGCAGCAAACTCTTACAATTTTGTCTATGCTAGCCTGCTGCTCATCCTTGTCAGCAATCATGCTTACAGGTAAAGTATGTTGCAAAATAGTATACTTTTGCTTTAGTACACTAATTAACGTTCCACATGTATTCGTACCATGGACAGTTCTCTGCTCCAGTCCACCTCCACTTTTTCTAACTGTTTCTTTCCTTTTGTAAAGGGTGGAATCTTAATTTCTGCAAGAGCCATATGAGCATATTCATCACATCTGAATCCTCTGTCAGCAATAATTGTATCACCAGGCAATAAGTAATCAATAAGACTAGATCTTTCCACAATTTCTTTATCTGACATTCGTCCTCCAGCGCACCGAGAAACATACGATATGGTGCCCAACACCATAGGACTCACTAAAACAGCATATGACTGACTACTGCAACATATGACTGACTACAACATCATATAAGTGACTACAACTGTAGCTAAGTTCATAATCAAATTTTAGCTGCTAGCTAGCAATAATGGCTTAATGAACAACATACTTTAGGAACTTGGTAGAAAGAAACTCCTTTATCTCTGCCTTGCCTATTAGTGCAGCCAACCACGCAGCAAGAATGGACCATTTTAAAGATTTTGAATGCTACAGTCCAATAGACCAAGGCGCGCCTGCCACTCAAAATGGCGGACACGTAATTGATGACGTCAAACGCATAGCCTCTATTTCTCCTATGTACAGTCTAAGTTTCTGTAGCTTTATTTACCAAATAGGTAAGTTAGTCTTACTCGATGCTTGTGGATAGACCTGGCCATTTCCACAGTTTGAAGTACAACTTCACATATGTACAAGTACAGTCCAATCACCTGCAACACATTGGAGCTATAATAAAAACTATCACACTATAATTCTACTATTTGGAGAGATTGCTGCTGAGAGACTGCAAGAGACTGGAATAGATAGGGAGAGACTGGATTGGACTAGGAGAGATTTTTGAGACTATAACAAATTACTAAAATAATGTTACAATAACTAAAAACAAGTAATAAGATTATTATTTTAAGTAAAAACAACCCTCTTCAAGGGACAATCCAGTGCTAAAATAGGGAGGGGTCCAAACTTTGGTGAAACCTTAGGAACTTGAGCATGCAACTGTTCCAGGGCTGAATTTGCCTGTAGCTATTTGTACATTCCTATTAAACAGTTAAATAGCATGGAACATGTAAATTATATGTCAAAAAATATGCAGGAAAATTGTTGTCAATTGAAATAGCACAGGGAAAGTAAAATAGCATGGTGCATGGTAAATAAGTGAAATAGAATAGTAGCTAAGTGAAATACTTGAGCATGTATGCAGCAATAGCCTTGGAAACATACAGTTTGAGTAATATCTAGTTGGAGACTATGTAATTATTTAGCTCTGAAGTTCGATCTGTATTATTCCAATAGATTTGGACAAGTCATTTGTTGAGAACAAAGTTTAGGAGGAAGTTAATCCTGAAATCCAGAGATATTGAGTGAATAGTACAGTGTAGCTACAGCACAAACTATAAAACGAAGCTGGCCTACTATTAGTGAGTGATGGTATTCTATTCTCTTAGCACTCGAAAACAGTTGAAATAGCACTCTGCTTTGCCTCAGGCTATTTCAATCACATCACTCGTTCTATTACTCATACAAGTACACTTCAATTTCAGAGTGAGCTTCAATACAACATAGAGGTGAGAAATTATCTATATAATAATACACTTGTGTGTCAGTAACGACATCGACGACCACCACAACTGACGGTGTGAGTATTCAAAATAATTCATGACCTCAAACGGTTTGGTAAAGCGTTATATGTACATGAATTGGTAAAGCGTCGTTCAGAAAAAAGAGAGCAGGAAAGGGAAACTTATGCAAAGTTAACCAATGGTAGAGAACGATAACTGAGCAAGATAACTTATGCTAATGCATTCTTACTTTGCAATAGGTCAAGCGTCACTGTGTGGCAGGGTACTTGCTAGTAAATCATAAGTGAGCTAACTCAGTGCATATACTAAAACAACAATTGTTGTTGTCGTTTTTATTTGGATAGTAGTTAAACCTCTCCCGAGTAGCTCATCATAGAAAACAAAGTGCTTTTAAAATCCTTCTTAATAACTAGACTATTTTTGTACAAAATCATATCATTAGCATGTTAATACTTACCCATACAATGACCCTCCATGAATCTGCAGGAAACACATAGCTGTGTTTCTTCTGAACTGAAGGGTATGCAATGAGTAGAGACCAGACCATCGTGAACACAATGTCAAAGATAAGGTGAGGATAGAACATCCACCGAATATACTTCCACTTCTCTGCAATCAGTGCCTGCATGACTTTGTGAGAGAGTACTTGGCGATGCTTCTCCTCTACAGCTACTTCAAACTGAAATATATTATACTAGTGATGTGCTTGAGCACAAAGGGCAAGCAAGCCTGTGCACAAACAAAACACTTCAAAAGAATCTATCTGTCCATTTCTAAAAGTATAAGTACGCAGTCATTGTGACCATTATATACTTTAGCTAACAAATACGGAACTACTTTCTTACCTTGATTAACCGAGTACTGGTATTTTCTGTAGTCTCTACTATATGTCATTCTGACTATCTGAATTACCATTAGCTTTTGACAACACTCACAGCTATTTAAAAAGTCCGAGGTTTTTTAAAATTACGTCTGGTTAAGGGTTTCCATACCATAGTAATCATTCGCCATAACATTTTGCGACTTAAAAAACAAGAAGTTCTAAAGAATTACTGCAGTGTTGAGTATAACTGTAAGTTTTTAAGACCTAAGCTCGTCTTGTGGCATTCAGAAGCAACCTAATATGAAGGGGTAAATAATTAATTACCTTGAATGATACGGGATCACTAAAACGAAAGATTTTGTTTAGTGGAGGTATGGGAAGGGGCAAACCACGAAGCAAACACAAAAACGCGAGGGTCAAAGTACAAAATGACATATGTACGTCCACACAGATATGAACAAACAAATATCCCCAATATTCAATTGTGCTACCCCTGAGAGTGTCTTGCTCGCTCGCCAATTATATCCACAGATAACTATTCAGAAATTCATACAGTATGTTTTTCATTGATTGAAATCCTGACTATTATTTCTCATTCATTGATTGAAATCCTGACTATTATTTGCTTTTTGCTCTGGCTCTTTTCTTTGTTCATGTTATATTATCAAAATTTGTAGTCATGCAATACATAATAGATAACTTCACAAAGAGACACCCACAAACATGTTCTATCAACAAAATTTTATTGGGTAGGAAGCTCGGGCAAGTCCACCACCCTCACCCTCACACACACAACTCCTCTTTCCCAGCCACACATTACCAGTAAACACTTACAGGTGTCTTCACCCCTTTTCCATAATTCTCAATGACTGGTTCTAAGTGACTAAGAATGAAAAATTGCTTCCTTGATGGTGAAGAAACTCGGTGCAACTGATCAAGAGCAGATGACACCTGTAAAGGAGTCACATTACTAATATTGATATTTCTCTCGACAAATCATGCCAGACTTACCACATTGGGCATAGTCCTTGTCATGCTTGCTATGGCAATGTTGCCATGGTTATCTTGTAACCTGACCTCTGATGGCTCTGGCAGATTGACCAGACAGTCTGCTGCATGAGTTCTGTCCAGTTCAGCTGCAAGATGAAGTGGAGTACGGCCTTGGTAGTCTTGACTATCTTGGTTACCTGGTTTAGTGAGCAACATGTTGTAAATACAATGAATATTTTTACTTATCTCTATAATAATTGTAGTCCACTTTTACCTCCTTTATCAAATAGTAGTTCCAATGCTTCCACTGAGTTGTATCTCGCTGCATAATGAAATGGAGTTTGTTGCTCTTGAAATGTCTCAGCCTCAATGTCTGCATCATGGTCTAAAAGCCATTTTATCATCTCTACATGATTTGAAGCTGCAGCTACATGGAGAGGAGTTCTGCCATTGTTGTCTTTGACAATCACTCTTGCCCCTTTCTTAAAAAAGAAATCAGCTACCTCTGTGTCCCAGTTAGAAGCTACTTCATGCATTACGCTCTGTCCTTTTTTGCAGAAGTCATTTATTCCTGCCCCTTTCCGTAAAAGAGAATCTATGTAATCAAAGTCTATGTCCTGATGATCTGCACTTGTGGCTGATAAACTTTTCAAATACTCCAGAATTGGATTACTGCTACATGTTGGTTTTTTCTTAACATCTACAGTGTAAAAAACAAAGTTACAAAATCTAAGTCAGCTTAAGTGCTCACCTGATCTTATTTAGTTTAGTTAATTAGCTATTAGTGAGAAAACAATTAAAAGATTTTTCAGAATAAATGCAAGCAAATGTGCATATGCAGTGCAAAAGAGTGTCATTACTTTCATAGTAACTTATGCAATATATATATATATATTTATGTACGAGTCTGAGTTGGCAAATCAAGGACATTTTGTATGTGCGCAGTCCAACTGAAATCAGCTTTAAGGAGATTTTATACTCTCATGACTGCTTATTTACAACCTCAACCTTCGGAAACTGTCCAACGATTTTACTTCTCATAGGTACTAGCAAGCACAAACAATGGTTGCCACCTATGTTACACAATTAAAACGTAATGATGACAAAGTATGGCTACATTAAATGATTAGGGGCAGGCTGGTATGTGGCGGCACTGCCAATGAAAGTGGCAGCAAAAGCTCTTGGCTGAAGAAAATTTGGCCGAGAAAACAAATTTTGTTACCACTGGGAGAACATCACTCAGACAAATGTCAATTCAGAGAGTTGGAGTGTTGACTTTGGCAAAAGGAATACATTGCAGTTCATCACAAGAGAAAGCTGAGAAATTCGAAGCCATGTCCAATTCTTTAAGCAATGGAACAAAAATTGGTCGATTGAATACACTCCTGTCAATTGTGTGACAATTTTCCACAGGGAACAGCTTCACCATGACTCTCTTGATTCATCCAGAACTTTCAACAAATACAGAAGATGATAATTTATTTAATTCACCATGATCCTTATCAACGATATGATTAAGTGCTGCCCAGTTCCACCCCAGATGTTGCAACCAATCTTGTCATAAGTTTCATCAACAATCGTCAGGGTCAGCTCCACTTCTTGACCTTTGTAGCTCACTAGTATTTTTCCACCTTGATCATCACTCCCCCCCTCCATGCAAGTGTAGTATAGTTGTAATTCTGTCACCACAGGACAGTGATGTCAATGCGAACGATATAAACACTAAACAATGGAAAACTGGAAAGATTATAAAAGTGTGAGGACCACTTTCTTATCTGGATTGAACTGTGTGATGGACGTGTGCTTCGATATAGCTAGGCCATTAGTATACTAGCTACCCACTAGCTATTACATTGGCCACTAGCTTATAAAGTGCACAACAAAATGTCTTTATACAATAGCTTATTTTAATACACAAGTTCCAATTTTAGTGTAGTATATTATGCTATCAGCAATCCCATAATTATGAACTGTGTCAATTTGGCCAGAATACTCACAATATTCTTGCATTCATCCCGATGCGCACCCAATGGAGACATTTGTCATAACGAACTGATTTTTATGCTCAGTCAGCACAAATAGTGTGGCATATATATAGCGGGCAGCTGAATTTGTTGGAATTACGGCCAGTTTTCTAGAGGAAATATATATGTTTAGAATTGTGGAAGTATAATGGATACACCTTCTCGTATTTGTGGGGATGAAGACCCTTGTCCAGATAACTGAACATTCTAGAACAATTGTCATTGAGCATGCGCAGTTTTAGTATCACGCTGATGTTTTTTTTGGTTCCATACCTTACCATCTATTCTGTTGTTGTACCATTGATTGTTGTTGATTGTTGTTGATTGTCGTTTAATTGAAAACTTTGCTGCGCTATATCGCTGTGCATATACATTTCTGTGCCAACAAGAATTGTCTCTAGCTTGCTTATAAGTGAGCCCAGATATATTGTACATAATTATATTATGGTCCTGGGTCTAATTCCCGGTGGCGACTAAATATTTTTAATTCTGTATTGTTCAAAAAGCCTGTGAAAGAGAGAGAATACATCTAATGAGTAAAAGAAGGCTGAGAAAGAAATTGTGAAGTGATAAATTAGATGAGTAAAAAATTCAACGAATAATAAGAATATTTGAAAAAAGAGAATTTTCGTTGTTCTGTTGAGAGTGAGACTGTAGCATAGCAGTACCCCTTAACAGTATAAATACAGAATTGGAGTGTTTGTTTGCTTGTCGTAGCTCAGTGGCAGAGCGCTTGTGCGTTATACAAGCGGTCCTGGGTTCGATTCCTGGTGGTGACCAAATATTTTTAATTCTGTATTGTTTAAAAAAGCTTATGAAAGAGAGAGAATACATCTAATGAGTAAAAGAAGGCTGCGAAAGAAATTGTGAAGTGATAAATTATATCACTGTAATCGTATGAACTACATTCACAAGATGTATATAAAAAAGCAAACCATCAAAATTTATATTGCTTTTTCTTTTTAATAACAGTCATAACTCTTCCTTGTACAAATCTAGAGGCCATGTCTAATTACATTTAGTAGAGTTATACAAGTATCCCACCACACCAATGCCAATGGCGCTTGATGGATGTATTAATTTGTACAGTAGCTAGCAAAGGTATTTTTGTCCATTGTTATTGGAATTCATTATTATTATACTCTCACTTGGTTTAATTATATCACTTTCCATCTCCTGTTCTCTTTCTTCCCCAGCTTTTCTTATTTCCTCTCTTCAGCCCTTTCTTCTTTTGAGTCATGAATTCACTTTCTCCTCTTTTGTCTTCTGCTTCTCAATATTTCAGTCCTTTTACATGATTGAGTACTTAATGAAAAAATTGCCTTCACTTTTGAAACTATCACTGCCCTTTCCTCGCCAATTTCACCTGCTTTTAGATTTCCTTTACCTTCTACTGAAGGCAATGCTTTACCCATTCAGGTTCCCATTTAATCGATGACGCTTTAACCATTCAGTTGACAATGCTTTACCAAACTGAATCATAGATCTACAACCACCTTGATGCATGTAGTCTTCTCTCTCTGCAACCACCTTCATGCAGTCTTCTCTCTCTACAACCACCTTCATGCAGTCTTCTCTCTCTGCAACCACCTTGATGCATGCAGTCTTCTCTCTCTACAACCACCTTGATGCATGTAGTCTTCTCTCTCTGCAACCACCTTCATGCAGTCTTCTCTCTCTACAACCACCTTCATGCAGTCTTCTCTCTCTGCAACCACCTTGATGCATGCAGTCTTCTCTCTCTACAACCACCTTGATGCATGTAGTCTTCTCTCTCTGCAACCACCTTCATGCAGTCTTCTCTCTCTACAACCACCTTCATGCAGTCTTCTCTCTCTGCAACCACCTTGATGCATGCAGTCTTCTCTCTCTACAACCACCTTGATGCATGTAGTCTTCTCTCTCTGCAACCACCTTCATGCAGTCTTCTCTCTCTACAACCACCTTCATGCAGTCTTCTCTCTCTGCAACCACCTTGATGCATGCAGTCTTCTCTCTCTACAACCACCTTGATGCATGTAGTCTTCTCTCTCTGCAACCACCTTCATGCAGTCTTCTCTCTCTACAACCACCTTCAACTTCACCTTGATGCATGCAGTCTTCTCTCTGCAACCACCTTGATGCATGCAGTGAGTTTTTTGTTGTTTTTATAGCTAGATAAAAATCCAACAGATTCAACTGCCGCTACCGCCACACAGTAGTCCTTGCAATATACATCTGTCTTAATTATAGTACATAGTAATTCTTACCATCTTCTAGAAACCCAGCCTGGAAACTTGTGTCAAATACCTATTTGGAGAAAGGAAAAAAGGTTTATATTGAAATATCTATCATTGGCATGTGCTGCAATTCTTAATTACCTCTTCCTCTCCATTAGGGATCACTTTAACCGACAATTCCTCTACCTGCTGAGTTACTTTGTTGCTCCTTCTGAACATTTTCACACTTAAGAATCGAAGCATGCGCGAGTAAAGCCTTAAAGATTCCACACCCACACAGCCTGGAGAATGCACGCGCGTAGTGCCGGCCTAGAAACCTTTTACCAGACTTATTTTTCTTAGAGGAGTGCATTTTGTCTGGAGCTTACTGGTCATTAGTAAGGCTTAAATTTATTCTTGATACTGCAGAAGCTGTTTGGGGAAATAGAGGTAAGAGAATAATTTCGTTTTTGTTGGTTATAATCAATGGTTGTATGTACACTCGTACTTCTAGATGTTTTCAAGAGCTACTGGTACTCCTTCACTTGTTATGTAATTTAAATGAAACTATTGAACTAGAGCAGCAAGTTAACTAAATGTAGCTTTTTTGTTATTATTAGCTAACAAGCACACCACTAGATTCATATTCAAGCCAATAGATAAGTGCATTGTGGTAGACTGAAGATGTCAAGCACATACTAGTCATACCACTTGAACCAAAAGACAAAAACGAAATAATGATTTGCAGTGAGGTTAGTAATAAACCAAAGGACAGAAATATTACTAAAATAAAAAGTCACTTTTAACTAGTCTGATAATTTCCTCTTAGGTCTGTCCATTCGTTCAGAATAAATTAGAAATGACGGTGGGTTCATTACACAAATTTCATAATTAGTTGGAAAACAGACGATCTATTAAGATCAATCAGTTATTCTTGTTGATTCTTCTAACAGCCTTTTTAATAGACCGTCTTTTCAAATCATCCCTTGATGCTGTGGTGGTACTTGGGAATGCAGCGCTCGAAGAAGAACCCTGATTGACAAACTGAAATGGAGAAGAACTGGATGGAGCTGCCATGCCAGATGAGGGAGAGTTAGCTCCGAGCACTGGTCCACCCTGACCTACAGCAGAGCCACCAAAATTGAAAGAGGGCTTTGGTGCATTGGAAGTACCAGAACCTAAAATATTAGACTGACTGGGCTGAAAGTTGAAAGGAGTAGAAGTCTGTCCACTTCCTGAACCAAACACACTCTGACCTAAAAAAACAAAAACAAACAAACAACAACACAAATATAAGAAAAGAAGGAAGAAAAAAGAAAAAAGCTATTGCAATATCCAGTAGTCATAGTGTATTTATATTACAACTTGTAACGTACACGTTCCTTACCACTTCCTAATTCAGGCTGAGAAGAACCACCAAGTTTGAGACCTCCACTTGACCCAGCACCAAACTGAAGAGTAGGTTGAGATAAAGCACTAGTGACAGAAACAGAAGGACTACCAAGAGTAAGACTTCTACCAGACCCAGCACCAAACTGAAAGGTAGGTTGAGATGAAGCACCAGCTACTGGAACAGATGGACCACTAAGACTTCCACTGGGCCCAGCACCAAACTGAAAGGTAGGTTGAGATGAAGCACTAATAACAGGAACAGATGGACCGCCAAAACTAAGCTTTCCACTGGACCCAGCACCAAACTGAAAGGTAGGCTGTGATGAAGCACCAGGTACTGGAATAGATGGACCACTAAGACTTCCACTGGACCCAGCACCAAACTGAAAGGTAGGTTGAGATGAAGCACTAATAACAGGAACAGATGGACCACCAAAACTAAGCTTTCCACTGGACCCAGAGCCAACTTGAAAGGTAGACCGAGATGAAGCACCAGCTACTGAAACAGATGGACCACTAAGACTTCCACTGGACCCAGCACCAAACTGAAAGGTAGGTTGAGAAGCACTAATGACAGGAACAGATGGACCACCAAAACTAAGCTTTCCACTGGACCCAGCACCAAACTGAAAGGTAGGTTGCTGACAAGTAACAGGCGGTTTGAAACTCAATCCTAGAATTTTTTCGACCCCAGAAGAAGCCAGCAAAGAGCCAGTTTCCCCTTTTCCAGATGAGAGCAACTTTGTATTCATAGGACTACCACTGGCAAACGACCCACTTGCTACTCCCTTTAGGGAAACAGAAGTTGGGGCAGCACCAGAAAATACAGGATTAACAGTACTCACATTGTCCTGAGACCTAACTTGGGCCGTGAAAAGACTGGTACCACCAAATATATTAGGAGTAGACGAGCTACTCAATTCTGGCGGCTTAGAAAAAGACCCACTTGAGGTTGAAGATGATATTGACGTTTCCACAGATAAAGGAGTGTTTTGAAGAACACTTGTTATTGTGGTTGAAGTAGAATCTGCAGAACCAAACTTTAATGATCCTAACCCTGAAGAAGTAGAAGAGGCTCTACCCATACTAACAGCTGCATCAACTTTACTTCCTAACTTGAAGTTATCTTGCATGCTTCCGTCAGAACCCAGTTTTACACCTCCTTCAGCACCCAGTTTTATACCTCCCAGCTTTATACCTCCTTCAGCACCCAGTTTTACACCTCCCAGCTTTACACCTCTTTCAGCACCCAGCTTTATACCTCCTTCTGCACCCAGCTTTACACCTCCTTCAGCACCCAGCTTTACACCTCCTTCAGCACCCAGCTTTACACCTCTTTCAGCACCCAGCTTTACACCTCCTTCAGCACAATGTTTCAAGCTTTGTTGAGTTCCTCTCAAATTATCACCACCTTCACTACCAAGTCCTTGATCAGCAAGCTTGAAACCTCCTTTAATATCAGACTTCACACTTAATCCAGACCCCAATTTAAAACTTTCACTACCAATTTTTAAGCCTCCTTCACTACCAATTTTCAAACCACTGCCACTACCAATTTTTAAGCCTCCTTCACTACCAATTTTCAAACCACCGCCACTACCAATTTTCAAACCACTGCCACTACCAATTTTTAAGCCTCCTTCACTACCAATTTTCAAACCACCGCCACTACCAATTTTCAAACCACTGCCACTACCAATTTTTAAGCCTCCTTCACTACCAATTTTCAAACCACTGCCACTACCAATTTTCAAGCCTCCTTCACTACCAATTTTCAAACCACTGCCACTACCAATTTTCAAGCCTCCTTCACTACCAATTTTCAAACCACTGCCACTACCAATTTTCAAGCCTCCTTCACTACCAATTTTCAAACCACCAGTCCCAATCATGCTACCTTTCTCGGTCACTGATGCTGATGGCTTGCTGCCAGGTCGAGGTGCAGAACAAGCGACACACTTGGTGTCTTCACTTCGATTGTTGATCATACATGTATCACACTCCCAAGAAGAAGAAGATGGGGCAAACCGTGCAGCTAAAGAAGATTTAAGCTCTTGGGTTCCAGTGCCAGACCTAGGAGTGCTGCAAGCTATACAAGACAATGACTCTCCCGTATTTGACACCATACACGAGTCACACTCCCAAGAATTTGGAGCAGGAGCAAACTTGGATGCTAAAGAGCTGTCAGCAGGTGACGAAGTCACTAAACTTATCTTTTCAGTTGAGTGGTTTGGCTTACTTTCCTCAGATTTAGTAATCTTAGTGGATGTTGCTTTAATCCCGGAGTTATTCTTACTCATGATTTTCAAAACATCTTCAACACTCCCCGACAAAAGAGGCAGAGGCTGCTTTACAGTTGGTGCGGGTGGGCGCGGCTTGATGAGTGATGGACCAGAAGCAGCCTTATAGTCCTTTTTCACGGAGAAAGGTTTTATGGAGTGAGAAACTAGGGGCACCACTGTAGCAGTAGAAAGTGCAGAAGCAGCTGATAGTGAAGCAGTACTAGAAGGTAACACATCTTTAGTAGAATATGTGGCCAGTGGTGACATTACATGTGACTTGGGAAGAGAAAAAACAAACGGTGAGGACACCTGGATAAAAATATACCAATAAAATGCAGCTCTGAACAACATCAGCCATGCTCTGTTGTTCCGCTTACCATTTCCAAAGTAGTTGACACAGCATTAGAGATTACTCTAGGCTGAGAGAAGGAGAAGTTTGACGAGTCTTGCAAGGAAACACGATCTGTTGGCAATGAAGGCTAGAGCAAACAACATTTCATTGTCATTATTAACTTCATCGTTGGAATACTACATGCACAACATACACTTTGACTGCCCATTTTTTCCTGACTTCTATAAAACCTTAAACTGACTTTCCTTCTTATCTCCTACTCATAATTATATCTTCCTAATAAAGCTCATTCACATACTTACAGAAGAGGATGTGGAACTTTTGGCATGGAAATTAAAAGAGGCAGTAGTTGCTATCTTCAGTCCAACTGAAGGAGGAGGAGGTATGGGATTAATAAATGTATTATCAACTTCGTCTTCATCAGCTCGTCTAGAGAAATGCTGCTGAGTTCTCTTGCCCACTCTGAGTTTACCAGTTCCTCTGCCAACCTGTAAAAATACATTTCTTATAAGCTAGGTACATTATTTTAGTTAAACATGAACAGCAGCTGGAATCTAAGAATTCATTCCTGAATTACAGAACCCACACATTCATACTAAATTTAAATACTGCTAGAAAGTTTATTGAATTAATGTCAACTAAATCAAACAAGATAATAAAATTACCCTAAAACTTACCTTCTAAGCTATAAATGTATAGATTCTTAGAGTTTAGTATTATTATAAGTACATTGCTTAGTAGCTTCTGAGCCTCAAATTACGACCTTTAGCTCGCAACAATTTTATGTTAATTAATACTCTCAATGATTAAAAAAAACACTTTTTGTCTTGTAACTTGTATATATATTATATACGTATACCTTAGTATACAGCACCTTTTACATGAGTCAGAGTGTGATATGATGAAATATTTCATGAGCAGGCCAATTTATTTTATTTTCACCAGCCAGAGGCAGAGTGAAAATAAAGCCTGAGAGCAAATATCTAGCCATATCACACTGACAAGTGCAATAGGTTGGTAACTCTAGGTGTAAAGTTGGGTAAAACTATATCACTAAAAGCATTTTGCGAATATTCTGTCATCTCTTCATCATAGCTTGACACCTGATTTGGTGATTTAATAAGCCAGAAATATGCAATTCTAAATCTAGTTCCTTGAAAATGTGGGAAGCTCTGGCCAGTATTCAGTCAAAGGCTAGAGTAATACTTTTTATGACTCCATAAACAGAATCATGGCAGGGATGAGGTTAAGCTGTAGTACAGCCCTCGCAGTATTTGTTGCGGTGTGGAAGTGGCAGGGCTATGGCTCTTGCAAGGACTCGAGCAGCGTTTGCTGGTTGTGGTACATCTGGCACTCTAAGGCACCTTGTTAGGGAAGCTTCTGCTCACTTGGCACATACTTCTTCTTCTACTGGATGCAGTCCATCCCATAGTTAGAAACAGAACAAAAGCCGATGGATACAGTTTAGGGAAGATTTGTGACGAGCTTACAACATACAACATTAATCATTTGCAATTCCAAAGGTAGATGCATAGATGTGCTTGTAACTATGTATTTCTTGTGTGTGTGTGTGTGTGTTTTCAGTTCCATTGTTACACATTAATATAAGTACAGTGCAACCGGCTTAAAGAGTAGAATTTGGTTTTTGTTGTCCAAATGTTTTGTTATTATCTTCCAAAATATAGGTTCCACTGGCTCCAAACTTGGTACAGACATGAAGACATCTCTACTCATCACATATGTAGTTTTAAAATTTTCCCACCACATTAGGAACCAGTGGTTCTAATAATAGCAATTTTTCTCATTCTAACAGCCAATATGTTATTAAAAACTTAAACCCTACATTTTGATTTCTTGCTGAAGTCCTCTTCAGGGATCATCTGGCAAGAAGTCGAAACGTCGGGTTAAGTTTTAATCAACATATGGGCTGTTAGAACGAGAAAAATTTGCTATTATTACAATTATTTCATCCAAGAATGACTGAATCAGTACTAAATTCATCAACTACCACAACAGCTCCAACCAACGTAACACTAAAAGTTAAGCCAGAGACCACAACTCACTGTGTTTGATCCAGATGAAGACTCCGCCTCCTCCTTGTCACTCCTGGCATGTGACTGGACCTCCACAGTAGGTGGCACGGGTGTAAAGGTCAGACCAGACAGACCACCAGTTAGTTTAGGAGTAGAAGCAGTGAGTTTTGAAAGGCTCATGGAGGTCAAAAAAGAAGACTTTGAAAAAGAAGGCACACTAGGCAATCTTGGAGGAGCATTGGACTGAAGTGCTTTAGAAGGGAGATGTCCCTTATCCGATAAATTCATGGGAGAAATGTTCTACACAAAAACACACCACAAACCTCAAAAATTAACAAAACAACAAACTAATAACAGAATGCAGTGGAACATCAATTTTCCGAATTCAGGTGTACAGGTGTTTTCCTTATCGTGAAGGGGTGTATTGGACTAGTCTACACAATGGAGAGCCAAGTAGAAAGTGGTAAACTTCTAGACTAGTGTTCACTCAGGTCATCCTCCCACGTGATCCCTTACTGAGCATGACCCAGAAAGTAATGGAGTATGGATGACATAATAACCGGATGAGTGTGTGCATGACAAATGGATTAAAGTGTTCATAAAATCAAATTGTTTGTGTAATAAAATTAAACGCAACAATGAAACAGAATCAAGTATTGCTCCTATACTTATTATGACACTAAAAGTGCTGTCTATTTTGGAAGTGACAGTTGTCAGCTTGGCCTTGCTTTACTTGGCGTCAGTGATAGTGGACATACCAGCTTCAAATTCGTATGAAGGTAGAGTAGTTGTAGCTCTTCCCTTCTTCAACTGCTTGCAATTTTCAAGCTTAAACTCAATAGAAAGAACATTCTCTTCATTTTAGCAATCCCATTGGCCTTCCAGCCTTGCCTCCGCACAAAAATAAGTGTAACGCCCGTGGGAGACTCCCTTGGCGTAGGGGGTTATAGGACTAGCCTACACAATGGAGCGCCAAGTATTAAGCGATAAAACCGAGGTTAGCTAGGAGGACTTATTAGACAGTTCGTTAATTCATCATTCAGAAATCATCCCCACTCACGTGATCCCTCACGGAGCATGACTCAGCAGGTAATTATGCGTGGGTGATACATAAATTAAGAAAATGGAGGTGATTTAGTGTATGCATGACATTTCCCCCCTCTGAGCGAGAAGTCGTCCTCGACAATTCACACACACACACACACACACGCGCGCACAAATGCATACACACGCAGTTCAATGCTATAGTTACTGTTCATCTTGCAGGCGACTTCTGGACCGGGTTATGGGTCCACGCCTCATCGATAAATCGCTTGATACATCTGCCGCAGCTGACTGAGCAGGTTTCACCTTTTGTCGGCGTTTCTTCTTATGACCAGTCCAGGTAGTGTTCCCTTGCTCCGAGTATCTCCGTACTCGATCGAGTGCCACGAAAATAGACTCTCCTTTCGGTTGATCCACTAGGCGCACCTCAACATTAGTAGGAGTCACGTGCAACACTCTATAAGGACCGTGAAAGGGTCTAGACAATTTCCAGTCTTTCCCTTGGGACTCAGACGGCATGAGAACCATGACACGTTCCCCCACTTGTAAATCCGGTTCCTTCGTCTTACGATCATAAGCTTTCTTTTGTGCAGATTGAGCTTTGGTTCTCGCGTAGATTCCTGAGCAGATACTTGGTACGCAAATAGCAAATATGGAAGATGAGCATCCCAATCATGCTTTCGAGCATCACAAGATTTGGCTATCATGTTGATGAGGGTTGAGTTAAATTTCTCCACTAATCCATCGGTTTGAGGATGGTAACCAGATGTATTGATTTTCTTTACCCCAAGAAGCTTGCACACTTCCTGAATCAGCTCAGACAGGAAATTTGGTCCACGATCAGAGAGAAGTTCCTCTGGAATTCCGTGTCGGCACACTATGCTCTCCACAAACAACTTAGCAATTGTTTCTGCCTTCTGATCAAGTATAGCAAATGCCTCAGGCCACTTGGTCAGATAGTCCATGAATACAGCCACGTAACAATTTCCTTGCGTGGTTAATGGCAGCTGTAATATATCAACGGCAACTCGGTGGAACGGTCTTCCAACAGGGATTGGAGTCAACGGTGGTCTAAAGGTTTTCCGTCCTCCTTTCCTCGAGGCACAAACCAGACATGCCCTGCAGAAAGCAGTTACATCGTTTTTCATTCCTCTCCACCACACGTGACGTCTCAGACGATCATACACCTTCTTATCACTAAGATGACCAGCGAATTGACCTTTATGTGCTTCTTCCAACAGCAATGCTCTAAGCTTTGAAGGCACAACTACACACCATCGATCAGGAAAAGCAGGGTATTCATGGTAAAGTACCCCATCCACCACTTCATAGTGCAAATGATTCTACGTGACTGACATTCCTCCTCTGGTAAAGTTCCATCCACCAGATACATAATCAGAGCTGACATGTTTTCATCTTCCTTTTGACACTTTGAATCTCTTCAACATTCAGAAGATCAGAGCACTTGCTGCTCTCCTGCTCCACAGCAGACATCCTACTCTCATCAGTAGTAGTGCAACGTGACAATGCATCCGCATTGGTGTTCTTCTTTCCAGATTTATGTTTGATAGTGAGATCCATCTCCTGAATAACTAATGCCCAACGTGCAAGTTTTCCAGATGGTCTTGCTGTATTCAGTATGGATAAACACGCAGTATGATCCGTGTACACAACACATGGATGTCCAAGAATGTATGGACGGAAGCAGCGAACTGCCCACACGAGCCCTAGCGTCTCCAACTCCGAGATACCGTAATTCCGCTCATGCTTGTCCACTGAACGTGATGCGTACGCAATAGGATGAACAGTTCCATCATCCTGTTCCTGCGACAAAACAGCACCCAGACCAGTAGTGCTGGCATCAGTTTCCAGAATGAACGTACAGCCAGGCCCAAACTTCGGGTAAACTAAAACAGGAGGAGCAGAGAGCAACTCCTTCAGCTGTACAAATGCTTCCTCACATTCCTCAGTCCAGTCAAAGACTACATTCTTCTTAGTCAATCTGTGTAACAGAGCAGCAATTGTTGCAAACCTAGGGACAAATCGTCAATAATAAGATGCAAGTCCCAAAAATTGCCGTAATCCAGTGACATCAACCGGACGGGGATAGTTTTTTTCACTTTCTCAGTTTTGGCTGGATCAGGTCGAATACCATCTTTCGAAATAACATGACCCAAGAAAGGAACCTCAGGTCGTAGGAACGAACACTTCTTTGGCTTCAGCTTAAGATTTGCAGCATGCAAGCGAAGAAAAACCTTACGCAGGTGATCTAAATGTTCTTGAAACTTCTTTGATGCAACCAAGACATCATCTATGTACACAAAACAGCTCTTCCATTCCAGACCTGCAAGAACTCTCTGCATAATCCGCTGGAATGTTGCTGGTGCGTTGAAAAGACCAAACGGCATACGAGTAAACTCATAGAGACCTTTGAAAGTGGTAAAAGCACTTTTTGTTTTAGCATCATCATCCAGCTCCACTTGCCAGTATCCAGATGCGAGATCAAGAGTTGAAAAATATTGAGTTCCTCCAAGAGCATCAAGAATATCATCTATTCGAGGAAGTGGGTAGACATCTTTCCGAGTCACCGAATTCAATCTCCAATAGTCGACACAGAAACGTAGAGTTCCATCCTTCTTTGGAACCAAAACAACAGGACTAGCCCACGGACTGGTAGATGGCTGCACAACCCCATGTTTCTCCATTTCACCAATCATTGCCGCTACCAGTTCCCTTCTCACCACAAGAGTTCTGTAAGGCTGCTGTTTGATTGGCAAATGATCTCCAGTATCCACAGAATGACGAAGTACATCTGTACAACCGAGTTCTGAGTCATCAAGAGCAAACACATCAGAGAATTCACCAACAAGTCTTCTCAGTCGTCTCGCTTCATCGGGAGAAAGGGAATTCAATGGGAAGTTGAGTTCACGATATAGTTGCTCTAGACGTTCTGACGAGCATCCTACAGCTCCAACAGTGGCACCATCACCGCTGACATCAGTGGTGCACTGATCTAAAGGCTGCACACAGTACCAAGCCGTGTTCCAGCCTCCAAGTGAACTGTCACACCTTGAAAATTCTGTACAGGGATATTAACATCTCTATCATCCTGTATCGCAACAACAGATTCCAGAGCAACAATACCTAATTGCTCTAACAGTTCAGGGTCAGGTTCAAACAATAAATCAGTGAAGTCAGACAAGGGTGAAGATAGCTTTGCTTGCAACACACGACCCTTCTGTGCTGGAAGTTTCACTCCTTTTTCCAAGCACACTTCATTCACTCCACCTTCAGTCAAAGAACTAATAGACTCTTGAGTCACAACGGGTTTTCCATCACTATGGGAAACGTTGATTCCAAGATGAGGTATAGCGTTGATTCCCAGTAAACATGATTGTTCACTATCAGGTTGCACGAACACAGGTACTTGAACAGATCTATCCCCAAGACTCAACACAAGGGTGATCTGGGCGGTAATAACTAGCAGCTGCTTTCCTCCCTTCTGTCCATCTTTCCCGTACAGACGGACTGTCGGCAACTCAAGAGGAGGAAGATTCTCTCCCTGCTGCTTCAAATGGTGGTTAACAGCGTGAAGAGTAGATCTTGAGATTATAGTGGACTGAGCACCGGTATCCACCATTGCCTTGACAGGTAATCCTTCTAAGTCGATATTCATATGGAGTAATGCACCAACAGCCAAGGCTTTCTCTTCTGACGCCTTGATAGCAGAAGTTTGACTATCTGTTCCAGTTTCCACAAGTCCTTGCTGTTCTCGATTCAGACGTCTCTCAGCCAACATATCTTCCAGTTGACTCTCGGTGAGATCCACAACTTGCACAGATGCCTTCACTCCAACAGAACCGGTGGTAGCTCCGTGCGTAGTACGTCCAGGAGCCTCAGTTTTCCTTGGACAATCCTTACGTAAATGACCAGGCTGTTTACAACTATAACATCGAAATGTATGATTATCAGCTTCCTTCTCACTTGACTTATTAACAGGCAACAAACTTGTTGAATTCCTCTTATCTGCAGGCTTGTTCTGCCTCCGAGAATGTTCACTTGAACCTTTTTTGTTCTCATTGCGACTTTGAGCAGACAAAGCAAACTGTTTCTCATGTTCCTCAAGCATTCTTGCTCGAGCCAATAACTCATGAAATCCTTCATCAGGCTTAGGGTAACTCAACTTACGTTGCCACTTCACAAGAAGAGCTTGATAAAACCGACCTTTGAGTAAACGATCGAAGTCCTTGCCCGTAATTGAGGGAAAAGCCTTACGACCAAGTTGCTGGATGCTAATCCCAAGCTGTTCTATGGGCTCTCCATCACCTTGAGCACGATAATGAAACTCCAGTCCCCTCAGCTCCTCAATGTCTTCTGGCCTGAACCGCTTCTTCAGAGCCAACACGACATCCTCAAATGACCCACAGTCGTAATCTGGTAACATTCGCAAGACATCTAAGGCAGTCTTGTCCAGATGAACTTTTAACTGATATAGTTGCTCCTCCGCAGTCCAGCCAGCAAACTCCGCTCGCTCACGGAAGCGTTCCAGCCAACGGTCAAAACCATTGCCAGTATCACCAGTTCCTTCACCTGTAAAATATGGCAGACCAGGTAGGTTCTGCACCGCAACAGCACGAGCTTGTGCTGCCATCACATCTGTCTGAACTTTCAGTAACTTAGTGACATACTCCATGACACCATCAGACGCTGATCCTGGCACAGGAATCCATGCCTCTTTAGTTCCAACTGATGTTCCATCAGACATGCATGTTGTAGTAACATGAACGGAAGTGGTAGGTACACTTATACCAGGCACACACACACTAGGTACACATGTATCAGAAGACGTGCTTGCATCAGCAGTACTCGCACTAACACCCACCATAGTGGTAGGCACACTTGCATGACCAGTACTAACACTAGACACAGAACGACTCACCAAACTAGGAACAAACTCCTCTGCAATAGCAGATAACCTGGAAGTGGTTAATGCAGTAGACACTGTAGATACATCAGTACACGATGGGGGAGTAGAATAAACAACAGAAGAGGGAATGACAAGTCCACTCAACGTAGTGTTCCTCAAATCTACAGCAGATTCAGTCCTACTGACTCCAGTTACAACAGTTTCAACAGCTGAAGTAACAGAGGGTATCACCAGAGCAGCAGTAATTGAAGTAATAGCAGCAATGTCCGCAGCTTCCTCAACTCCATCTCCAGTAATGGCAACTCCAACCCTTGATGAACCTTCATCTGAATCACTGTTAAGTAAAGGATCGTCGAAAATATCGGCACGATGATCCGGTAAAGAATCGTCACGATCACGGGTAACTACCGCAGAACTCGACTCCAGCGTTGTTATTTTTTCCAGCAAGCGTTGCCTCTCAGCTTGATAGCTGTCCTTGAGGTCCTGGATACACAAATCCATCCGCTTCTGCTCCGCAATCTTTACTTCGGCTTCCTTAGCTAAAATATCCTGGTGGTCGGACCTAAGCTTTTCCAGAGAACGTAGCAAGGTAAGCTCACTTCTCATAGCTTGAACCTCCAGCTCTTGCTTCAGCGTTTCCACTCGAGCCGCCTCGTCGGCTGCTACCTTTCGAGCGTTTTCAGCCTCCAAACTAGCTTGTTGAACCGCCAGTTTGAGTTCCTCAACCTCCTCACTTAGCGCGGCTAAACTCCGCTGCGCTCCAGCGAGTTGACTTTTCAGTTCATTCGTCCCAGTCTCTCCTCCAGACATTCTAGCCTTCTTAGATGATCTTGTCCCGCCTCCAAGCAAGTATCAGTGTCCAAAGCCCGCAACTCTCGACGTGACATCCACTACTCGTTTTGTCCTGGCAGGGTCGCCAATTGTAACGCCCGTGGGAGACTCCCTTGGCGTTGGGGATCCCTCATGAAGCATGACTCAGCAGGTAATTATGCGTGGGTGATACATAAATTAAGAAAATGGAGGTGATTTAGTGTATGCATGACATAAGAAGGTAGTCACTTTTGCAACAAAAATGTGACCGAAATAACCGCCAGTAAATATACGCACAGTCTTTTTTCTCGTTTAATTAAACGCCGTTCAAATAATTGATGTTCCACCATATATTAAGAATTTAGTGGTATGGGTTGTCAAAGGCTCCACAAAACATGCATCAGATTAGACTTCAGAACTAAGAAAAAATGTACAGTAGGAGATGTGGCGATACTGCTGCCACATTTATTAAACTTATGAGTCACCTCTAACTTTCACTAATTAAATTCCCTTAACACATCCATTACCCACCTACTATTCAGACCCTATATGTATCTCACACTCATTACAATTCTCATTACACTCTGAACATTTCCTTTGGTCAATTACCCTCTTCCCTCTTTACAATAGTTAACTAAATCACATTCATGCTATATCACCACACCTTTACCTGTTCTGTTTTCTACATTATATTATGGCAGAACCCTTTCTGTAACTAAGTGCTGCCAGGTGTTTGAAAGCCATATTCCTAACTTAGACTTATCATCTAGGTGTGATAGCTTAGCTAGAGTTATCCTCCAGCTGGCACTACTACAAGTCGTATCCACTTCAGTAGTTGGTCCTCATCCTTCCTGTCTCTTCTTCGGCTTTATCGGTCCCAGAAGAAATACCCCTTACAAGGTAGCAGCCAAGGAACCTGGTGGCAGCGTACCTGTCCATTTCGGCCCTTGTACACCCCCACAGTTGGCGGCAGCGGTGTGTCGTGCTGTTCCATCGATGACAAATTCTTTCGAATTCAGTTGACGTGACTTGCTATAGAATTATTCTCTCTTCATCGTGAATGTTAAGTTGTTATAATTTGTTTATTTTTAACTAATCCACTTACTGTGTTCCTAACATTGTTGTGTCTTTACAATTATTGTTTTTCTGTTGCATTGCTTCTTCATACTGTGTGTCACTTAGTTCTGGTTTTCTTTTCTCTCACATATATAAATACTAGTATGTCTCATAACGACAGTGAACCTAATCCCATCTCTAATACTAGTCTACCACCAATAGCTGAAGAAGTCACTGTGGGACAACCAGCAGAAGACTTCATTGTAACACTCTAGTAGAAGTACTCCTACGTCGGGATCAACACCAGTAGATGACAGATCGGACCCAGATATCAAAGCTCAACCGTATCCAACCTTTATGGAGAAAATGTTTGCTACAATGCTTCAAAATCAGGAGGCTGACCAAGAACTTCGTAGAGCAGAAGTTGACTTGTTGCGTGAGGAATTGAAACTGTCTAGAGCTAATATGGCAAAAGTCCACCAATTATACATTGAAGAGAAAGCTGAAAAAGCCAAAGAAACTGAAGCAAGACGCCTAGACGATCAATCTACGAAGAAGGACGAACATGCCAATCGTGTTTTCCGTTCCATGGCGCGAATGTCTCCAGGTGAAGACCTGTACTCAGCCATTACAAGGTTTGAGAGGAGTATGATGGCTAATGGCACTGATAGATTTAAATGGGTGGAAGGGCTAGAATATTTATTGGAAGGAAAACACATTAATAATTACTTTGCTCATGTAGACTCGTTTCCTGGTAACTTTCTGGGTTTGAAAGCGTTGTTACTTAACTATGGTGGATTTGGGGTGCATGATTGTGTGGAGACTGTGCTGCATCAATTCAGGCCTGGTGGTTCACTTAGTGCCACCCAATGGGCAATGCAAGTTTCCCATAAAATAATCACTATTTGGAATCATGCCCCTGAAGTTAAGAATCTGGTTAGCAGTGATGCTATGAAAACCTTAAGTGACTGTTTGGCAAGTTACTTTGTGCTTGCTCCAATGACTCGTGAAGGACAGACCTGTGTGTTTAGCACCAACCCCCCTAATGCTAGAGAAAGAATTCTTGCCTATGAAAACTTTATGGCTCCGTTTAACAAACAATATAAGCGAATTACTCTAATGAGCGTTCTCCTTATAAACCCAAGCCTAGTTTTAATCATTCTCAACATCCAAGTGAGCGTTCTGACAATTCTAAGGGAAATTCTTATACTAATTCTTACCAAAGCCCCAACCAGGAGTTTCTAAATAAATCAGACCGTTATGCTCAGACTGGACATACTCCCTCTCGCTTCAATTGCGGTGAAATGGGGCATTTTAGAAACCTGTGTCCCAGACCCCACCAGTATAAATCATATGACCCAAATAAACAACCCTCACAATCTCACTCACATGGTACTAATAGCCAGCCGGCTAGTCCTAGGGATTCTGATACCTCAAAAAAGGAACAATCAAAAGAGAATGAAGTTAATTTTGTTCTGAGTCGGAGATGATGATTTTAGGCAAGTGTTGCTCAGAGCTAGTGGTATGCCAAAGAAAATTGAATACTGCCTAAAAGGTAGTGTGAATGGGACACCCAGTGTTTTTTAAATTGACTCTGGAGCTAGTATCTCCATTGTGTCCCCAGATCTGGTATCAGCTAGTGATTCAGTAGTGGGCTACACATCAGTTAGTGGTTTAGCGAGTGACTCTGTTAAAGTTCCTTGTGTAAACCTCCCATGCATTATCAATGGGGTCCATAGAGTTTTAACTCTGGCAGTACATAAGGATATGTCTCCCAAAACTGTACTATTGGGGAGGGATTTTGGGACCCCGATTTTCCTGATTTTTTTTTGCTATGGCAAGAGACTACAAAGTCCACTTGACCAGAGGTCAGGCTAAAGTCCAAGCCAAGGCAGAAACTGATGCTGAGGCACAACAAATCATAGACAGAGGTAAACCCAATAGCCTAGAAAATTTCCAAAATGAGTTCACATTGAAGTCCCCCACAACCCTTCCTATCATGGAGCCTACCATGTGATCTGACTCAGATTTGCCCAATAATTGTGCTGGACCTATTTCTTCTCACCCTGTTACCCATGATACCAATGATACAACTGTACCTGATTCACAGGCCAATGAATCTCCATCTGCAGAACCTACAACTATTGAATCTTTTCTATTCCGGAACTCAAGCCTGATGGCATTGACAAGAAAAAATTAATTTCATTACAATAGAGTGATACATCTCTCTCTGAATTGAGAGAAAAAGCTAACCAACACTCCAGTAATATATTTTATAGAGACAGCCTCTTGATGACTATTTTAACTGACCATGGTTCAGAGCACCATGCTATCATTCTCCCAAAATCACTCAGACAGTCTGTCCTTAGCCTGGCTCACAACCATGCAGGTCATTTTGGGGTTGTACGTGGCCTGGCTTACATAGTGACGTATCCTCATTTATTAAGGCTTGCACGCAGTGTCAGGTGTTTTCCAAAGCAAATCCAAAGCCTGCTCCTTTAAAAGATCCTGAGATTATTTGTGAAAGATTTAAAAAAATTGCATTAGATGTGGTCGGACCTCTAGATCGGTCTAAGTCGGGGTTCCAATACATCCTTACTGGGATGGACTTAGCGACTTCGTACTGTTTTGCCTTCCCTATGCGTACCTTTACAGCTAAAGAGACAGCTGACAACTTCCTCAAAATCATTAGAGATCTTGAATACCTCAGGACCAAGGGTTGTTCGGATATTTGAAATGTTCGGATATTCGAAATAAGTCATTTTGAATGGGGTCTTAATCTCTTATCTATTTATTCGGATAAACGGGGTTCAGATAACTGAGGGTCTACTGTATAGCACAATTGAAGACAAGCCCTTATCACCCCCAGTCAAATGGGCAACTCGAAAGAATGCATTCATCCCTCAAGTCTGTCTCAAGAAAAAGTATAACGGATAAACGGGATTGGCCTAAAGTACTAGATTTATGTACTTACGTAACATGCCTCATAGCAGGAGTGGCTATACCCCCTTCGAGCTGATGTTTGGTACAAAAAACCCTAATGTAATTGCCACTCTAAAATCGTATTGGACAACACCAAGTGATTCACCTGTGAAAATTACTGATTACCTTGAGAACCTCCAGCACAATATTAACACAACTTTGGAGGGCTTGAAATCTGATATGGCTGATGAAGCATGTTTAGAACATAGTAAACTTGACAAATCTAATCTTAGATCCTTTTCTGTGGGAGACTTGGTTCTAAAGAAGGTGCCAGGATTAGCCTCGGCGCTAGACACTAGTTGGGAAGGGCCCTACGAAGTGACTAAGAAAATGTCTGATCTCAACTATGCTATTGTGCCCCAAGGGAAGAAGAGCAAGTCTAAAATATACCATATTAACCAATTTAAAAAAATTGTGCATTCCTTCCCATGTCACCGTGTGCTCACAGTAGTTGAGCCTGAATCAGGCGATGCACCAATAATATCTGCTGTTCCAAAAGTTGAATTGGACCAATGTCTCAGTTTGTATAAGGATATATTTTCAGACTGCCTGGGTAACACACAGCTGGCCCAACACTCCATTACTATTACGGATCCTACCCCAATTTGAACTCCCTCATTCACCCTTCCTCTAACTATTGAACCTAGCTTTAAAGCTGAACTTGACACCTTGATCAACTCTGGCATTATTGCTCCCAGTAATTTCTTATGGTCAAGTGCTCCCATACCTGTGAAGAAACAAGATGGTAGCGTAAGGATTGTTGTAGATTTCAGAAAATTAAATGAAAAATCAGTAGCAGAACCATTCTATATGCCCATTTGTGAGGAAGTTATTGCCCGTCTAGGTCCTGCAAAGTTTCTCACTAAACTTGATTTGGCTAAGGGATTCCACCAAATCCCCATGGCTCCGGAATCCCGTCATTTGACAGCCTTCTCATGTAAGTTTGGGAAATACGAGTACCTCCGTATGCCATTTGGCTTGAAAAATGCTCCAGCAACGTTTCAACTTGTCATGCAGAAGTGTCTAATTGACCTGGAGTCTTTCAGCTCACCTTATATAGATGATATCATTGTTTTTTCAATCACCTGGGCTGAACACCTCAAGCACATTGCAGCTGTTTTGGAGAGGCTAAAAGTAAATGGGTTTACTATTAAATTGAACAAGTGTCTTTGGGGATGTTCAGCCTTCGAGTTTCTTGGTTATGAGGTAGAAAAATGACAGCTTTCTATTCCTGAAGCACGTGTGGAGCTATTTCGAACCTACGCTATACCACGAACCAAGAAGCAATTGATATCTTTTCTGGGACTCTGCGGCTACTATCGCAAATGTGTTCCTATGTTTGCAGATCTGACTAAGTGCCACACATCATCACTGACTATGAATGCTCCCAATATTGTTGTGTGGAATGACGACATGACTAAATCATTTACATGTATCATTAACTCTATTTGTGACTTCACAATATTATCCATTCCTATGCGTGGAGATTTATTTTGTCTAGTTTGTGACGCCGGGTAGGCAGGGCACTATGTGTATACAGGGACAACAAAGAACTTCCAATATCCTTTTATTCTCGCCAGCTCTCAAACCAAGAACGTAAATTTTTTGCAACAGAGTTGGAGGCTCTGGCACTCATAGAAACTATAAAGCACTTCGCCTTCTATTTGTTTGGTCAGCACTTTGTGGTCCACACAGATCATCGTGCTCTAGAGCAGCTTTTCAGTTCCCCTAAACTAAACAATAGACTCTGGAGATGGCGATTGTATCTTATGGATTTCGATTTCGTAATTCGTTACAGACCTGGTCCGGAGAATACACTGGCCGATGCTTTATCAAGACAGGGATGGAATGCAGCTGATTAATCTTCGAAGGAGGGGGAGATGAAGGAGGGGGAGATGTGGCGACACTGCTGCCACATTTATTAAACTTCTTATGAGTCACCTCTAACTTTCACTAATTAAATTCCCTTAACACATCCATTACCCACCTACTATTCAGACCCTACATGTATCTCACACTCATTACAATTCTCATTACACTCTGAACATTTCTTTTGGTCAATTACCCTCTATTCCCTCTTTACAATAGTTAACTAAATCACATTCATGCTATATCACCACACCTTTTCCTGTTCTGTTTTCTACATTATGGAAGAACCCTTTCTGTATGATCATTCCTTACCTTAGTGCATACTAAGTGCTGCCAGGTGTTTGAAAGCCATATTCCTAACTTAGACTTATCATCTAGGTGTGATAGCTTAGCTAGAGTTATCCTCCAGCTGGCACTACTACAAGTCTAATCCACTTCAGTAGTTGGTCCTCATCCTTCCTGTCTCTTCTCCGGTTTTATCGGCCCCAGAAGAAATACCCCTTTTGGTGGCAGCGTACATCTACCTGTCCATCTCGGCCCTTGTACCCCCCCACAAGGAGACAAAATAAAGTTCTGAATTCCGTTTTGTAGAACGCCATCGCACGTTTACAAAACAGGGGGGAAAATGGTACACCGTTTGATTAAAAACGGCTGTTCCGTTCGACCACAATACCGTTTTAATCTTTCTCGTTCACCGCATGCCTCACTCAAAAGAAATATAAAAAATCGTTCATCCAATAAAACGTTCCGATTTTTTGTTTACAAACTCCTGAGGTGGAGCTTTTCTGGTAAAAATATTTTTAAAGCCATCCTATTCGAAGTAGTCTCGCAGAGAATTGTTAGATGCAACAATAAAAACTACGGTAAAAAAAAGACTACGATTTTACGGCCGTACTACGGAACGGAATCAGGAACTTTATTTTGTTTCCTACTGTATTAATGGGAGGACCTTACACCAGCAGCTAAATTTAAAAGACGGTGCAAAACTAAACATATTATATTTATAGTCCTTTAATCAACTTTTCCTTTCTATTTATATAATATTTCAAAACTAAACAACTCTAGAAATTGGGTGAGTCACTATTCCAGAACCAATTTTCATAAGTTTGCCTAGCTTGCTACAATACATCATATGCCTGAATGCTGACCATTTGGTTGTTGGAGCTGACAGGGGGAGATTGGCGAGCTGAACGGTATGGAGAAGATGGTTGTCGGGAAGGATGAGTAGAGTGAAGTGAGTTTTGAGGAGTTGATACCGGAGTGGGGGAGATGAGGCTCGAGTTCGGGGATACATCCACACGACGACGCTTAGTGGGCACCTGTTAATAAGAGATAAATTAAAAATAGTCCTCCTACTGGCACATACCAGCTGTAATTATCCGCAGTAAAATTTAAAAAAGCTATAAATGACAAATAGACATAATGAAAAACAACACCAACAACAACAACTAAATGAAGCACCAAAGGTGCGAACCCTCAGCGCTATTAAACACTACCTAGCTATTGCAATATAATCTCCTTCCAAAATAACAAGCAATCTGTTAGCTATTTTAATGAGGCATCAAAATAGTTCATGGAAACGTTTTCAACGCGAAACTTCACTTCTTTCAACTCCGTTAACTTCCCTGAGCATAAATCAAACTACACCGCTGGCTGCAATAAATTATTTGCTCACATGATTATGACGTGACGCTAGGGGGCGTTGCCCATAAAAGCTGGTACTTACCGCAGAGCTGAAAGCTTCGCGTTTTCTCAACGGTAAGCCCGAAATTAAAACAGTAGCACAATAAAAGGTCTTAAATCTTCGTCCTAAGTAAGTTCATACCTAAATCAACTGTTAATTGTCAGTATTCTCCAAAATCAGAGCATGACTGACAAACAGACAGACAAGACGACTACTATAACCCTCTCGCGCATGCACGCTGAGGGTTAATTAAACACGAGTGCATGAACACTCCTAGTGTAAAAGAAAAGGTTATGAAAGTGCATATTATCGCAGCTGGTTTTACTTGTTGAAATATATAAAAATGTAATCAGTGTTCTGTGGCCCTTGCTTGTTGACGGAGGGGAAAAGGAAAACTTTAGATTTCTCTCCCACCCCACGGTCCCATTGAAAATGTACCCCTCAATAATCGGCGAGCGAGACACTTACAGGGGTAACACAATCGAAAATTGGGGATGTTTGTTTATTTATTTAGATATATGTATGGACGTACGTATGTCATTTTGTACTTTGACCCTCGCATTTTTGTGTTAGTTATGTGGTCGACCCCGTCCCAAATTGCACTAAACAGAATCCTCTGGTTTATCGATCAGTACCCGTATCACCCTAGAAATTGAATTGTTTACCGTTTTGAATTCTTTTGCAGGTGCAGTTCAAACTTGAAAACTTAAGGGACTTCCATTTCTATTAGAGTTAGTGGCGGTGGTAAGTCAATGCGCTCTTTGTCATGGTTATAAGCCGTGCGCAACAGTATTTACTTGAAAATACATTGTCCACTAGACTACTGCAAAAGTAAGTCTGTGCAAGTGCATGTCCAGTTGTGTCAAAGCATTGTGTGTTACAACCACTACTTAGCTAAAGAATATCACAAAGAAAACTTTTAAATAACGTGTATTGTTTTGTTGTTGTTTTTTTCTTTCCAAGCCTTGCAGAGAGTTGTTACTATGGCACTGAAATCCTTTTACCCTGTATGCTAAATTAAAAAACTGGACCTTATTTTCAGTTAGAAGTCAAAATCATTCATATAAAAATAGTATAGTCTTTAGGCTCGCTCGCCATTTGTGCTCCATCACTAGTATGCTTTTTTTTTTTTTAATCGAATTTGAAGGAATTGCAGTGAAGTTTATAAACTTGTTATGTATTATATTGATCAGAATAGAACCAAAAGGAAAGGTTGTATGTGAAAGTAGCTAGAGTTGGTGAGGGGATGATGAAAAAAGTTCTTTTTTTTTTTAAAGTGTTTTGACTTAGCTTAGCAAGATATTGTCCTAAATCATTCAGGGAATGAGAGGTGGAAACAACAACACACTTACAAAGAAATAGGAAAACAAGTAAACAACACAATACGAGCCAAGGTCTGGACTTCCTCCAGTCTCTACTGCATTTGACTTGGTTAAGAAAGATTAGTGAGACCAAAATAATTTGAACGGAAACAAACAAAAGCTTCAACCACTTTAAGTCACTAATCGCGAGACACCTAACATACATTAACCCTCCCAGCACCAGCTGAAGCAAACCCTGTTGCACACAATAAACTATATTCTCTACTGGTATATAAAATATCTTACAATGTCCTCATCTGACAATTGCCTCATAGGCATGCGGCGGACATCTTTTAGAGGGGAACTGCTGCTCTGAAGAGAATCTAAGATCTTCCTAGCAGTAGAGCTCAAAAGAGAAGGTTTTTTCGACGTGCTGGATGGTTGAACTCGAGCACATACTGGTACCGACTGCACAAAACAAAACACAAAAATCTAAGTAAATATCTCAAGTTAGATATCTCACACATACTAGCAGACGTCTCACACACTAGTAGAGGGATTTATACATGTGGTGAAGTTAGCATACCAGAGTATATAACTAGTGAGCAGGCAGTGTCTAGCTGTAGCACTAATGGGTGAGCAGGCAGTGTCTAACTGTAGCACTAATGGGTGAGCAGGCAGTGTCTAGCTGTAGCACTAATGGGTGAGCAGGCAGTGTCTAGCTGTAGCACTAATGGGTGAGCAGGCAGTGTCTAGCTGTAGCACTAATGGGTGAGCAGGCAGTGTCTAGCTGTAGCACTAATGGGTGAGCAGGCAGTGTCTAGCTGTAGCACTAATGGGTGAGCAGGCAGTGTCTAGCTGTAGCACTAATGGGTGAGCAGGCAGTGTCTAGCTATAGCACTAATGGGTGAGCAGGCAGTGTCTAGCTATAGCACTAATGGGTGAGCAGGCAGTGTCTAGCTGTAGCACTAATGGGTGAGCAGGCAGTGTCTAGCTGTAGCAGCATGTGATAAGTAATTGCTGGGGAGTGATGGATTACAACATCAAAGATTATCAATTTCATATCTGCCCTCCAGTGTAGTGAAACCCAAGTCTTCTCCAATACCTTACCACACAGAAGTGGAAATGTATTAGTCTTTAGTGACATAGTGAAGTACTGTAGAAGTAACTCATCTCAACAGCATTCTACGACCATTACAAATGAACTCTGACCCCTACACATATGCAGTATCAGTCACCGCTACTGGACATCACTAACCATGGACGAGTCTGAGGATCGTTGTCTCTTCATCCTCATCCGCTGGTTGGCAGCTGCTCCTCCATACACTGTTCTGCCTGAGTAGAAGGGAGAATGGAAGGGACTTCGACTGATGGACTCTTCAGCATCTTTACTGAAAGATAAGAATGGCAGTATAAAAAACACACACATACACACACTCACTCACCAGCATACTTATAAACATACACTTACCAACACATGCATGTAAAGACACGCTCACTCACCTACATGCATGGACACACACAAGCGTACACATCATCCTTCATTCACATGTAAGTACATTCTAAGAACAAGTTGGTACCTTTTAATTCCATCTAGTGTACCTGTTTACAGTGACCAATGGGCAAAGGAATTATCAGAGGTCTGTCTCAGGGAGACAATTACGTTTGGAACTAGGAAGTAGTGTGCTATTAAAACAGCTAAAGGTCGCAAACTCCAGTATTCAGGACCATGTGGCAGGGGACCCCAGTATTCAGGACCATGAGCCAGTAAAAGTTTTATGGACAGGGAAAGTGTAAAATTAGGCCACTAGACTGATTTGCAGCAATTAAAACTTATTATCACTATGGTTACAAACTGAGCACACATGTTACTCAGTTGATAACTGCCCACTTGTTTCTTTTTCTATTGCTCTATAAAGAAGAGGATTGGTAAAATGAAAATTTTGTCCTATGAAATGGCAAAATTGCTTAATTGGAACAATACTCAGCTATTCTACCAAAGGTGTCATATATGCAAGCTCACACTCCAGGTTCCACTGAAATGAAATACTAGCATTGTGTCAGGTTTAGGAGCTACCTTGTATGGTATAGTGCCGACCATCACCTAAACCATCTATCATCTGAACACTTGCCACATCTTTCTCTAACTCACACTAAATAAATGCCTATAGCAAGATAGCTCAGCTCAATACAAAGCCTATGGAGTAAGTGATATTCATCGTACATCAAATTAGTCGCACCAGAATGGAATATTTTCACTGCCTTTATAAACATAACTAAAGTTGAGTGTGTTGGATCTGTTCCTGTCTGCAGATTAATAAACACACACTCCAGCGAACAGTTTCCAGCCGAGCTATTGAGACCTTTAATAGTGTGAACAGTGCAGGTGAATATCAAGGATGTTGTACTGCACACGAACATCCACACTAATTACAAGCCATAGCTACATATCTAGCATGGAATCATTTTCACCAGAAATTTTCATTCAAATGACATCTCACAGAATGTGACTCGAGTGGATCATGTGATTTGCATGGATCATGTGACTCACCTGGATCTGTTCATCATTGACTTGGGAAATGATGATATATTTAAGGTTGCTTGCATGTGACAGCGTTCAACTGAAGGAGTTGACACATTGATGGGAGTAGTTGCAACAGACGTTGTCATGGACATCTGCAAAAGAACATATCATGTGATCAGACCTCTACATTCAAACACTTTCATTCAGCACAAAAATAAATAAACAAAAAAAAAGGATAAAACTAAAAAAAACGAAGCACACAAAATATGAGCCAATTTCCTGTTCATTATTTCAATTTCATCCTCGAAACTGACACCGACCTGTATTATTTTCACCACATTTTTAAAGGAGCATGTCACAACCTTAGTGTTCTATAGGCTGAATACAGGTTTAATAAGCTTACAAATTAAGAGATCCCATAGTACTGTGTGTTGTGCCTTGTATCTTATGAACTATCACAATTACAAGAATGGAGCATTACTTATTAAAACTGAAAATGTAGAGAATATCACACATACCCTCTTCTTCTGCTCTTCTATGCCTGAAAAATGATCTGTTTCTTCTTTTGAGGAGGAGGAAGTTTTGGGCAACTTGCTTCTTACCACTGTAGAGGACATGAGTGGTTTCGTAAGAGTAACAGTGTAGGTAGAGGCCACAGAACTGCCCCCTTTAGACTGACTGGCCACACCCATCTGCTGGGAGCCAGCAGACTGTCCCATTTGTCTAGAAATAGACCATACAAAGTCTGACTGAATGCCGCCACTCTTGCTGTCCTCTTGTTGAGGGGTGGTCATGTAACCACTAGGCGAGGTCATGTCTCTGATAGGTGTGGTTAGGTGTTTGATAGGCGTGGCAAGTTTGCTTGTTGCCACAGTACTAGTCTCGTTCTGCAACACAACGCGAGGAAGCTGGCTGGCAAAGAAGGGATTAGTTACGCAAAGAACAGGAGCTTCTGCGCCAGGAGTTAGCAACAAGCTGGAGTGCTGGACAACATTAGCCTCCCCTTGCCCAAGGCTATATGTATATGTGGGAGAATCTTGACCAACTTCATTCAAGGCTGTAGCCTCTTCAATTAAAGGCAGGGCTATGGACACTGGTCGAGTGACTGCAACTCTTTCTTCTCTCCGTATCACTTCTTCTCTCATTTGCTCTTGAACCACGTCCTCTCTAACCACTTCCTCTTCCTCTCTAATAACTTCCTCTTCCTCTCTAACCACTTCCTCTTCCTCGCCAACATCTTCTGCCACCCAACTGATACTCTGATTCATGTTCTCCTCTTCCATCCTATTTGCTGACTCTGACGGTGCTTCTTCGCTCATTTCAACCATCTTCTCAAAATGTCCTTCTTCTGCCTCAGGTTTGCTGGCAACTGTCATGTAATTGGTGATCAGGGATGATTGCTGACTCAGCATTGAGGATGAAGGGGCAATGCCACATTCATCAGAGGATGAAATGCTCACACTTGGAACAGACACACTTTCATCTTTGTCTGGCTCAGGTTGGTTATGGTTACTGCTGCTGAAGTAACCAGACCAGCTACCAGGAGATAACCAGCTTCGAACTCGAGCAACAACACTCTAGACAATTAAAAAAAAAAAATCACCAAGAGTTTAAGAAAAATCTTATTGTTTTCATTTCAACCCCCTTTCATTCTTTTGAATCATTAGAAAGAATATTCACCAAATTATCCTAAAATACAATAATGTACTCATCGGCTCATGCTGCATCACATAAGTCATAGAGCTTCATTCCTAGCTTTCATAAGAATCGTTTGGCATAGAATAAGATGCTTTGTTCAAACTCAAAAATAACTATGTACTCCATCTGTTGTCAGCAACACTCATCACAAATCTAGTTGGTTTGGACAGTATTAGTGAATAGCAGTACCATTATAACAGACTATACACAATGTCCTGGTATGATCCTCACCCTTATACTATTCCATTATGCATATATAGTGAGAGAAAAGACTAGAACACCCATCACTGCCTAAATCCCTTTACCAACTATTGGAAATTACCAGTCGTAGTACAACGCTACACGTTGCAAATGAATTCTAAAAGCACTTTTATACCTCATCAACTGCTTGAAAATTTATATTAACTACCTTTGGCCTCTCGTAAGGAGTACGAGGCTTAGCCCGTTGGTGACCTTTCACTTTCAAGCCACTAGACATACCGACGACTACATCCAAGGGGTATTCAGCTGCGACGGCTGAAATAGAATCAATTATTCGTGCTTGGGAGTATCTTGTCAGTTAGTAGTCAGCCTTCATAAGGATCTTGCGCTCAACCGGTAAGAGGTAGTAGACCAGCACGTGTGAATTAAACAACCTCTATCCACCACTCTATCAGCCAGAAACCTCCAAAAAAAAATTAAAATTACTTAATCGCGGACATGCGCATTATTTAGCGTGAAATTTTGCTTCTTTTTTTTTTTTTTGTAAAACTTTACGGAAAGAACGTCAATATACATTTTATTTGCCTCACATTAATTTGCAATAGGAAGCCAGCTACTAAAGAGCACAATTAATGACAAATTCAATATACAATGAATATGCAGATAGAAACAAAATATATGACAGGAATGAATAAATAACTCCCGCTTTTAGGGGAGAGAGTGAAGAAATTTATTCTGATTCTAAGTCATTTCTTCTCTTATTATAAGTGTCCACTACTGTTTTGTCCTGTACTTTACTTTCTTTCCAAACTTGCTCTAATTCCTCAACAGTCTTGGCGTATTGCAGTCTGTAGGAAACAAATGAACCAACCAAAGAAACAAACAAACAAAAGAAATAATCCCATCAATTTGATAGCAATATTGAGCAATATACAAATAGTACTGTGTTGGTGCACAAATGGCAAACAAGCAGTTTTTAAATAAATTAATTAATAAAAGAAACCTTTAAACCTAAAATATAAAACCTCTGAAAAGTGACCACATTGGGGATGGGATATTGTCTCTTCTCCAGGGTTCTTCTATAAATGTTGACTTGTAATAAACTTCTACATTTTTAGTTTAGTATAGCCAAGATGGAGAGTTAACATTGGAATTAGAAAAATTAAATCCATAAATTATGTGTCTTACAGAGTGGTGCCCATGATGAGACAGCACTTGAAGGTGTCTGATTTTCACAGAATTTGGAAAATCTTCTAAAGTATCAATTACCTCTTGTGGCTACTGGCTAGTTAGCTACTTCTGCAACACCATACATGTATATTTGTTCTTTTTTTTTTTTAATGAATTTACACAATCTATAGATTGTGCTGCACATTATTAGTGCAGTACAATCTATATATGAGTTGCATAATCTATAGATTGTCACCCTATCTATAAATTTAATTCATAGATAGGGTGACAATCTATAGTTTATAGATAGGGTGACAATCTATAGATTATGCAACTCATATATAGATTGTACTGCACCAATAGATTTGCACCCCATTGTAAATAATAGGTTCAAAATTTCATTTGTATCAACTAAGGTAAGTTTTACAGATAAAAATTTTAATGGCTACTTCTTCTCTTAAAATGACATAACACCCACAGCATGTAAGCTGCTTGTGATCAAGTGTTTATTCAGGTTTTGTTTTTACTATTATAATGAAGCACCAAAGGTGTGAACCCTCAGCGCTATTAAACACACTACCTAGCTATTACAATATAATCTCCTTCCAAAAGAACAAGCAATCTGTTAGCTATTTTTAATGAGGTATCAAAATAGCTCGACCAATGAAAATAGTACATGGAAATGCTGTCTTCATAAGAGAATAAGCTAAACTAGCCAGAAACACTCACCTGCATACATTTTCAACGCGAAACTTCACTTCTCAACTCTCTTTCAACTCCGTTAACTTCCCCGGAGTAACGCTTAGGAGCCTGAGCATAAAGCTAAGTACACCGCTGGCTGCAGAAATTATTTGCTCACGTGATTATGACGTGACGCTAGGGGGCGTTGCCCATAAAAGCTGGTACCTACGCGGAGTTGAAAGCTTCGCTTTTTCTCAATGAATAGCCCGAAAGTAAAAAAAAAAGTAGCACAATAAAAGGTCTTAAATCTTCATCCTGAGTAAGTTCATACCTAAATCAACTGTTAATTGTCAGTAATCTCCAAAATCAGAGTGTGACAGACAGACAGATAGACAAACAGACAGGATGACTACTATAACCCTCTCGAGCATGCGCGCTGAGGGTTAATAATGATTATGATTCATTCTGATATTGCATTGTTGCTTTAGAATATATTGGTAGCCATATTACAGTTTTAATTTAGTTCATCTCAATATCACCGTCAGGATTCCTTTTACAAGCACTGCAACATGCACAAATAGAGCCAGGCTACAGCAACTTTGGAAGAAAAACAAAAACAAAAACAAAAAAACCCCATCATTTATTATTAGCACCCAATGACCACACCTCGTGTCTATTTTTAACTGAACTGCCATTGCATGCCTTTGTGTGTAACATATCCTGATTGCACATGTCTATAGCGATCAAGATATACATAAGATTGCCTGAGCTGTATAGTTGTTAACCCTAAGCACTCGTGCACGAGAGGGTTATAATATCAAGACAAAATTGGGAAAATGCTACTGTTTCCAGGACAAGCAATTGGCACACATTGGTCAAGAACCTTTGGCATCAGTCATCAAAGTAAGCGTATTGTGTTCATCCCCACGGACAAAAAAAAAATCGAAACAATGTGGTGGAATGTGGTACCACAAAGCATGTGAAATATAGTTATTGGCGAGCGAGCGAGACACTTGCAGGAGTAACACAATTGAAAATCGGGGATGTTTGTTTGTTTGTATATATGTTTGGATGTATGTATGTCATTTTGTACTTTGACTCTCTCGTATTTTCGAGTTAGCTCAGTGTTTGACTCCGTCCCAAACGTCACTAAACAGTATCCCCTGATTTATCGATCATTACTCGTATCATCCTAGAAATTGAATTGTTTACCACTTTGAATTCTTTTGCCGGTGCAGTTTAAACTCAAAAACTTACTGGAGTTCAATTTCTATTCGAGTTAGTGGTGGTGGTAAGTTGATAGGGATTAGTCATAAGCTCTACGTAACAGTATTTACTTGAAAATTCATTGTCCACTAGACTTTCCACAAGTTAAGTCTTGCGTAAGTATGTTCAGTTATGTGAAAGTATTGTGCGTTACAGCTATTACGCAAAGAAAAAGTTTAAAGAACGTGACTTTTTTGTTGTTGTTGTTGCTTTTTTTTTCTTTCCACTTTAAACAGTTGCGAGGAGCGGTTACTATGGCGTTGAATACCTTTACCGTATTATACATAATTTAAAAACTCGACTTTTTATAGTAGCTTGAATGTTAGAAGTGAAAACCAATTGTTTAACAATAGTGTAGTTTTAGGCTTGCTCGCCATTTGTGCTCAAGCACACCACTAGTATGTATATATGTGTGTATGGATGGTACGTATGCCCCTTAAACGCGCACGCGGGGAACTTTTTTCTCCAAAAAAACACGGCTTTTCAGGCTTGACCCCAGTTTATTCTGAAACTACAGCATTAAGCAAGTCTTACTTTATACTTAAGCTCCGAAGTGTGAGAAAATTCCTGCGAAAACGCTTGCTTTTCAAGAAACAAAAAGTTGATTCGACCGGTTACTATGGCATTGAAGACCCTTTTCCAGACTTAATTTCAAAACTTCGCCGTTTTAGGGGGGATACGGAGTGCCGATTGGTGGTTGTCAAGAGCCATTGGTAGTCAGAATGCCGTAGTATTAATGCTAAGGAAGCTACTACTACTCCAGGGAAGCTGAGGTAATTCCATATTTGTTAGCTAAATATGCAAAAATAACTCTGGCCTTTCTTTTTTGTAGCTAAGAGCTTGTTGTCAACAGTGACTGGTAAATTCAAATAGTCAGAATGGGCTCAAAGTTGGTACTACAAAAGTTACCACTGCTCAAGAAAATGAGGTAATAAAGTAATTTGGTATTTGTGTGCTAAAAATTGATTGTCTTTTGTTTTTGTAGCTGAGAGCTTGTTGTTAAGAATTCGAGGTAATTCAGATAGTCAAAGTAAGTTAAATTTGATACTATGGAAGTTATCAATACTCAGGAAATTGAGGTAAATAGTAATTCCATATTTGTTGGCTAAAATTACAAATAATAACACTCGTTTATTTTTTTATCATAGCTGAGAGCTTGTTCAAGAGTTACTGGTAATTGAGATTATCAGAATGGCAGATGTTTGTTACTACAAAAGTTACCATTAACTGGGTAAGAGAGTGATTTTGTAATTGTTTGCTGAAATAAAAGGTCATAACTGCTATTATATATTGTTTGCATGAACTAAGCTTAAGCTAAAACATAGTAACAATACTGTAGTTTTATGTTACCTAACTAGCAGGCTCGCTCGCCATTTGTGCTCAAGCACACCACTAGTTCATATATGTGTGGACGTACGTATGTCATTTGTACTTTGACCCTCTCATATTTTTGTGTTCGCTCTGTGTTCGACCCTGTCCCAAACTTCACTAAACAGAGTCTTCTGGTTTAGCGATCAATACCCATGTCATCCTAGAAATTGAATTGTTTACCGCTTTTGAATTATTTTGCGGGTGCAGTTAAAACTAAAAAATTACGAGAGCTCCATTTCTATTCGAGGGTAATTCAATGCGCTATTTGTCACAGTTATAAGCCCTACGCAACAGTATTTACTTGAAAATTCATTGTCCACTAGACTAACCAGGAAGGTAAGTCTTGCATAGGTATGTTCAGTTGTGTGAAAGTATTGTGTGTTACAACTACTACTAAGAATATCACAACAACAAAAAGTTTAAATAGCGTGACTTGATTTTGTTGCTTTTTTTTCTTCTTCAAATTCAAACAGTTGCGGGAAGTGGTTACTATGGCATTGAATGTTTTTACTGTGTATGTGTGTGTGTGTGTGTATATATATATATTTATTTATTCCACCCTAGATATCTTCACAATGATATCTTTAGGTACATGACTCTTGAAATAACTAAGCTCATTACCCTTGTAGTTATAGCAACTGGCCAAACTTGTCAATTTTCTTGGTTTTACAGCTACCTTCCTCTAGTGTAGCCTACTCAACCAGGTTAGAGCAGCAGCTAAAATATCAGCTGGGGGTGTGGGTAGCCCCTACAACTAACTTTATGCTGTGAGTAACCCTTCCTCTAGCTAGTACTAACTACAGTAGTGAAGATACCTAGTGTGGAATAAACCACTTATTACACTAGTCAATATGGCAAGATATTTCACTCTCAGGCTATATTTTCACTGCCTCTGGCTCTTGAAAATAAATTAGCCTGCTCTTGAAATATTTCGCCGTATCACACTCTGACTCCTGTAATAAGTACTATATATACATGTAATTTAAAAACTGGACTATATTTTAGTAACTTGAGTGTTAGAAGTTAAAATCAATCGTTTATCAATAGTGTAGTTTTAGGCTCACTCGCCGTTTGTGCTCAAGCATATCACTAGTTACTATTATGTATGTAGTATAGTTCACATTGAAATGATGTAGGTAAGGGGTCAATTTGAGTGACAAACATCTCAAATAACGCAAAATAAAGTGCACAAAAAGTGGGCTCTTAAAACAATAAGCTCAAATGGAAAAAAAAACAAAAAAAAACTATCGCTATAATCAATTGTTTTTGCATACACAAAAAAAATACAACAACCACTAAAATAACATCACCTTTTGCTCAGGATCATCATGTCTATTTTCTCTTGAGAAACTAATTTGCACCTTTCACCAGAACACAACTCCTGCAGCTGAACATCATAAAAGATAAGTCACACTCCTTTCTGTTCTGCCTTGTTCATTCTTACTTTAGCTCTGTCTAGTCTGGGAAAGAATGTCCAACCTATATAGTCTTCTAACTGCTCCAAAGATACCAAGAAAGAAACTAGAGGAGTTTCCTTAATGTCTTTATTCGGAACTATAAACACCGCTATAGAAGGTTCCGCATTTCTATTTTCTGCTAAAACTATTTTAAAGAGGTGTGTAGGTACCGCGACATTATTGTCACCGATCACCTACAAACAAAACACAAACCATGTACACCTTCTGTTATCATGTGTGTCATGTCAATAAGGTCAAGTAAGTTGCTGATACAGATAATAAGTAACATCATTTGGTGAAGCAAGACCTCAGTAACAAATTAGTGTAACTGTACGGAAAAGCATCATAAAAGCTTACAAGACAACTTATTTACTTGACACTTCTGTGACAATCCCCCTTGTATGAGCCTGCATACCAATCTCCCAACACACCAAGCTAATGCAAGATGAAGATTCTAATTGCTGGACTCTTGTAATATTCTATTTTTAGGTGAATCTTCAACCTTTACTTACTCGATCCACCCTTTCCACTCACATATGAACTCACACCCACCTATCCACACTCCATGCACTCTCCCTCAATGACACACCTTCCCTGCCCACATGCTTAGTAGAGCAAGAGAGCATGTATGGGCAGGGATGGTGGGTGAGTGAAGGAGAGTGGACGTGTGGGGAGGGAAGATGGGTCAGTGCATGTGTGGACAGGGAGGGGGGAGTGCATGTGTGGGCAGGGAGGAGGGAGTGCATGTGTGGGCAGGGAGGAGGGAGTGCATGTGTGGGCAGGGAGGAGGGAGTGCATGTGTGGGCAGGGAGGAGGGAGTGCATGTGTGGGCAGGGAGGAGGGAGTGCATGTGTGGGCATTAATCACTCACAATATTTTAATAACAAAAAGTGACTATTGCTGTAACATTAAAGCACAATCCAATGACTATTCTGTTATATTTTGTCTTATAATTCAGTAAAATTATTTCTTCTATCTTTTTTTTTGACTTTCAAAGGCAATTCTTTAGGAATACCAAGTTCTGTTCTGTTAGCTGATTTCGAATTATGAATATCTCTCAACTGTAGCCATACCAAATTGAAAGCACGATATCACTTAGTTATAATGTCAAAAAAAATTCCAATACAGACGGCAGAACTTTTTAGTTCTTCTACGACCTCTTGGAGACCTGGTACTTTCTCCAGTGACTGCGACTCCATAACCTTTCATCATTTCTTGAAGACATCCCTAAGTAGCCCACTTAGGCAACAGTTCTTCCTTATGCCTAGCTTGATTAGTTTCTTTGCAAAGAAACAAAAAAAAAGCAACTCGGTTTTTACACTCTAAGTCCACTGACCCCCAAGAAAAAATCCTGTATGAAACACCGTGGGGAGAGTGCATGTGGTACTCACTTCATACTTGACGTAGTGCTTGCCTGAATGTGGGTCCTGTTGAGGTAGAAACAAAGGACCAGAAATAACATGAATCTCTTCAAATATCTTAGTGAGTGACCTACAAAACATCTCCAAACGATTCCAGTACCTAGTGAAGAATATAACAAGTCAAACAGGAAACCGAACAGAAATAAGGGAGAAACGTATGTGGTTAATTAGTCAGACTGACCACACTCTGACCAAGGAACAATTCAGCCATGAAAGTTTACCCATTTTATATGTTCAAAGCAATGGCTCATGCCTTATCAAAGCCAGTTACCCAGAGTTGTTGTCCACATTCTGAGGTACAATATTGGTGAGATAAAACGTGTCTTCCATTGCATTCTGGCTATGTTTCATGTTCCCAGCTGGTGCCATGTGACCTCTGCTCCATCCACTATTTCTGTAGTCGTCGTTGCTGGCACTAAAATGGGATGGAACAGAGGGATCAGGCTTAAAGGCGCACTGTTTCCGGTTGCCTGTCCCTCCCCCAGCAATGTTGCTACGTGAAATTGTTTCCGATACCCACATTGGAATTTTGCGAGATCTGTCATATACCAAAGAATGGTCTATGTACCTATGAAAGGTAGCAGACTTCTCTGGATAACCATATCTATGTAATACATAATAGTGGGGGGAAAATAGCAAATCAACAGTGAAATTTACTTCATATAAAAATATGGTAATGTAAAGTCAATATTCTCCCCCACTTGAGATTACTACAACTAATAAACACTACAGTATTCAGAGGAAATTTCTGCACCGTTTTATTGAGATTGACCGTTGTGGCATAGGTGCCTAAACAGAGCGCTAAAACATTTAAAAGCAAGAGATCTGTGATCTGGTACTTAGTTGATTAGCACTGTGTGTTGATACAATTTTGGACCTAGTAGTGCTCACACAGATCACGTATAGGGTGAGTTTGCTTAACCAAATAACTTGCTGGGCACACCATACTGTTCAAGTGAAATTTCGAAATGGTCTGAGATTATCTGATTAACTCAAACATCTTGTATCAGGTAAAGGGTAATACTATTCGAATCCCCCATTGGCCAATAGCGTTTCGTTCGATTTCGTTCTACCTGAAGTAGCTCTCAGGACCACGAGTAGGAGGTGTAATAGACTTGTCCTGGGACGCACTATCAGGTAAATTTAGCATTCCATACAGTCCACTGGCCACACATGCACCAGCAGCAAAAACAGTTACATACTTCAACCCACTAGCTCCTGGAAAATTCATTTCTGAATCACCGTGCAATCGGGAGGATACTTTACCAAATATAAATGACTTATAAATTCTATAAAAAAATTAAAATGATAAAAAAAGTTTCAGAACAAAACAGACCAGCAGTCCATAATTATAAGTACATTTTATACCAGTGAAGATATGTGATAACATACACTACTGTGAATATCATAAAACACACTATGAAATTTAATAACTCAAAATAAATGATGAAGATTCACACGTACATAAAAATTAAAGGTTACACACAAAACTGAGTGACCTTTATGTTAAACATGACACTTTCAATGACTGAAAAATTCCATGACTGAGTAAATTTGAGACAACCACAAAAAAAAAATAAAGAAAAAAATTGAACAAGAAAAGTTTCTAGTATAATACATTTTTACTAGTCTCACGATGCATTCTGTTCAGGTTCACGATAGCCACCATCTTCAGCAGTGAAGAATTCTTCTAGCTGCCACTGCAGAGTCTCAAACGTAGGTCTACTCTGTGAGTCTTCTCTCCAGCAGTCCAACATGATCTCGTAGAGCTTGTCAGGACAGCCCATAGCTCGAGGCATTCGATAGCCCTGCTGCAAGTTCTCTAGAACCTGGGCATTGGTCATCCCAGGGTAAGGGAAACGACCATAAGTAATGACTTCATACAGGACAATGCCAAATGACCAAACGTCAGACTTGATGGTGAATCTACTGTACATAGCAGCCTCAGGAGCTGTCCACTTGATGGGAAATTTAGCTCCAGTGTGAGCTTCATAGATATCTTCATCTATCACACGAGCAAGGCCAAAATCAGCAACCTTGCAGATTAAGTTGTCGGTGACAAGGATGTTCCTTGCTGCTAAATCACGATGGATGTAGTTCTGGCTCTCCAAATAGGCCATCCCTCCAGCTACCTGCCCACACATGTCAATGAGCTGAGGAAGTTTAAGAGATCGGCCATCACCGCGAAGATAATCCAGGAGACTGCCGAACTTCATAAGCTCAGTAATAATATAGATGGGCTCTTCTTTAGTACATACAGCATAAAGCTGGATAAGCTTGGGATGCCTTAACTTTTTCATTAACCCTGCTTCCTGCAAGAATTCATCAACAGACATGGTTCCTGCTTTCAAGGTCTTGACAGCAACATCAGTTGTTCCATTCCAAATACCCCTCCAGACTTCCCCAAACTGACCAGCTCCAAGCTTCTTCTCAAGCTTGATCTGTCTTCGATCAATTTCCCACTCCTCATTGGCCTGCCTGGACAAACCTGCAGTCTGCGGCTTTTCTGACAATCGGCAAGGTTCTATAAGATTTACACACAAGCCGTCAGACTGGGTCTTGTAATAGGTGACAAGGTCAGAGATGGTCTCAAAAGTAACTCGTCTAGTGACAAAATAAGTGCCATTTTCAAGCCGCTTAATCCTGTAATGACGCACACGTTCTTGATCACGAATTGAAAGTGAAAAGTCTCCCGGTGTGGTCTCACTGTCACGAACAAGGAAGGATCCAAAACCATTGAAGGCCATCATAAGCTGCTTGTCTGCATCTGCTCTCTTCATACGACCAAAGAACCATCTAATCAGAAGGGAGAAAAGTGTTTATTAAGTGGGTTATTCCTTAACAATAATAAACTTTCAATTTACTGTTCCAAGTGCTTTTTAATGCACATGCAATAATTCTAATGAATAATAGTAGTTAATTTATAATAAATAAAATACTATGGAGTCTGGTAAGTGATAGCAGATAGGGTAACTGTTAACCCCTCCACCCCCCCCTACGTGTAGTACTTAAAACAAAACACCTTCAACTTGCATATACTTGTATTTAATTTTGTAATTTTGACTAATAAACAGAGGGATGGCTACTTGTACATATACCACAACTAATGGATAGAGACTAGAACTGGTAATACCTGAATAGGGATAAATACTTGTGGTAACTGATATTAATTTGGAAAGCAGTAGTGCATGAATTGCATGCAACAGACTCACTAAAGCATAAGATATGTGGCTTGATGAGCCCCAAGAGCCTATAGTACAATAATAATGCATTACTAATGTATTACGTTCTGCCCGTCCACTGACAAAACATTCATTACATATGGAACAGACATCCAAAAATAAAGCGCAGTTTGTTTTCAATCTCTATTTGAAGAGTTCTTGGTTAGTTCTGTTTATTCGTAATCATCTCTGTTTATTTACTTACAACCTAATCCAACTCAGAAGAAAGAAAACAATATTTTCCATCTTATCTAGTGGTGTCGTGGTGATGGTTATTCTTCCCGCTTGTGATCAGTCACTACTTGTATCAATAATGAATCCTAATCATCAAAGTCTACTAGCTTTGAGAACTAGATCACATTTTGATTTAGTAAGCTATGCTGGCAAAACTGTTACCTTACAAGGATAAAAGTTAAAAGCTTACTATGATCATGTCAAAGTTAACTAATTGTTATGTATAGCATAAACTTGGCCTTTTTCATTGTTGTTGGCAAGAGCTAGCTGTTTGTGCTAAAAATATCTCCACCATAGTGACACATTAGTAAATTGCTTGTCATGCAGTTGAGCTTTCATACACAAAGAAAGAAGCTGAGAGTTCAAAACTTGCAAGCTGTCATGATCAGTCAAGGACAAGCTGGCCTTCAACTTTAGTGTGCAGTAAAGCCTTCTTTGGAAATTGCAATAATATCAATTTTATCTCTACATTTATTAATGCACTATAGCTACGTTAAACAATTTGTACACTGATGAAGGGAATGCGGGAAATATATTTTTTACAATTGAAGGAGTGAAAGTCTGCTATTGCTATGTTTTCTTCATATTCACTACGCACCTCAAACTTTCAGTTATATCTAAATACCCACACAGTTCAATAGAAATGACATGGTTAGTTATCTATGCATTAACACTTCGTGAAAAAGCACCGATAAAGTCCCAATAGATCCTATGGAATGCCAAACTAACAAGGGATGATCCTAAAGATTAGTAGTAATAACACTAGCATGGCTAGAATACCCAAACCATCATGCCATTATAACTTAGTTGAGGTAAAGGATATGTAACACTATGCAGACATGACCACATGTTTACACCTCATGTAGGCCAGAGGCCCAGCACACACCAGTGTTTCTCCAGTGATCAACCATAAGGATTACGATCTTAGAAGGTAAAGCCACAAAATGTGAGTAAATCCCATACCAGCGAGTGAGCTAGCACAGACCACCGGCACTCTGATAGCACCTCACCACAATCATTCACTCCCACCAGTACACAGAATGTGTTTATGAAACAACTGCTACAAGTCACTCGTGTAAATGAAATACACAAATCATTAATACACATTACGCCCCAAAGTGTGCAGCTGACCAGCTTCAAAAAACTAGTCATAGTAATCAGTTATTGGCACTAGAAATATCACTAAACATACCAAATGTCCCAAAATTCACAGTTCTAAACAGTTCAACTAAACTCGCTGCCTTTTAGTTTTCTCAACTGGTAATCCAAACAATAAACAGTACACGAAGCCTTTTACTGTGGTCCAGTCACTAACTCAACATATGTCAACTCTCGCATACACACAAACCAACACACACCAAGAAAAGCTGTTGACTCACAACTTGAACCAGCACCTTTGAAATTCCTACACAGACAAACAAATTCCTTTCTCAAAATCAAGTGAAAATGAATAGGAAAAGTTACAGGCTACTCCCAACCACCTACAATCACATCAGATACTGTAACTGAACACACATGCAGCCTTAATCAAAATTAAGTTGATCCTAGTTTATAATCATTCAGAAAACAGTGAAGCAAGCTAAGAGGCTAGCCTAAAAGAAGAGCTATAGTAGATATAGAATATTACAAGTTAGCTAATGTGGCTTTGATATAAATACTACATAACTAACCTGCTCTACAGTAGAACAGTTTTCTTTTAACTCTTCTTAGAGCCCTACCTTTTTTGTTCTTTTTTTTTTTTTGTCAATCCCCACCAGCTTTTCTTCCACCAATTTGGCACCTCTTCATCCCATTTTCTAGTATTTTAAACTTCCTAGCTTTCTCTTTTTGCTGATCATTCAACAAACCACAATAAATGTTGCTAAAGATTGCTGCGGAATTTCATAGTAAGCACAGGCGCATCAGTACAAAAGGGTACACGTATACCTATGGCAAAAAAGGGTACACTCAAGCCTACGGCAAAAAGGTATGCGTATGCCCATACAAATTAAATAGAAGACATAGATATAATATAGCGCAAAATCTGAGTCAGTTTCGCTTGCTCCACTTGCTTAATAACATTTGCATGTATCTACATGCAACTAGCTAAAGCTTGAAAGCAACAAGAAAAAATATTTTAAAAATCTTGGAACGGTTGTTCAAGGAGGGTTTTTAATACTAATGACACACACACACACACACACATTGTAAGTACAAACCATTCCCTCCACATTGTGCACTGGTTCTAAATAAGAATATTAGCACACAATATACAATGTATGTAGAATGCCTTTGCCCACACCATATGCAGGATTGTGATCAAATTAAAAAAATGCACCTGCATACAAACTCAAAAATACACTTGCACACAGCTGCCTCTTGCACATATTCCTGTATGTGAGTGCACACACACACACACACACACACACAGTTGATGAGGCAGATTCACAGTAGGCAGTCCTACAAAAGGTTGGTTTGTGTTCCAATTTTCTGTGGTTCTGTGTGCATACCACAGTACCCAACATACACACAAGAAAATGTTCTAACAACATTACAACTGAAGCACACTCACACACACACACACACGGAATGACCACAGCCTCAAGACTCTGGCCATACAACTCAAGGATGTCATTCAGAAAGCGTGCAAAGGACAGACATAGTAGTAGACTCTGACAAGGCTAGGGGCCAATGGCTGGTAGATTGGATTCATAGCACACTATAGTCAATACATGAATATTTGAACCAACTAGCCGTCACCCCACACCACTCCATTATACTTATGACCCTATTTAGAACACACTTACACACATTACAACTAGGCTACCATGGCAACAAGCAGGAACAAGATGTAAAAAATCTTGCTAAATATGCTTGAAAGTTATTGCTTTCTGGAGTGAGTAGTTTGGACATTGGGGCAAAATAAAGGAAGCATTGTAGAAGTGGCTTCGGACATGTATGTACAAACACTTCGGGTATGAATAACATTGAAGTATTATCAATAGAATACACGAATGCCATGCCAGCATCACAGTCCAACAACACATCAAACTTGGTTTCAAGTGGTTTATATATAGAATTTTAAAAATAGAACTAAATGACAATGAAGAAAATAAAGACAGTCAGACTGCACTTCTTTTAATTAAATGAAACTATTCTAAAAAGTGCACAAAACAGATGACAAAGTTTTTTTTAGAAATATACAGTGAAGTCGTTTTATATATTATTAGAATAAATAAGGGGATTATGCATGTACGAGATCCAAGTAGTGTGAACACATGTTGAATTACACAGAAATAATAAAAACACTAGCAAAGCTTCAGCTAATCAAGGTGCACAATAAAAATCCGACATAAAAAGTGTCTTGTGTTAAAAAAGGATGTGCGTCAGAATAATGGAGCAGCGTGATGAAACAAAATAGAGACAAGACAAGATTTAGTTTATTGTGCCAATGCCTCAGGCTCACGGTAACCGCCATCTTCAGTTGTAAAGAATTCTTCTAGCTGCCACTGTAAGGTTTCAAAAGTGGGCCTGGAGCTGGGGTCTTCCCTCCAGCACTCCAACATGATGTCATGCAAGTTCTTGGGGCAAGTTGGGGGGCAAGCCATGCGGTAGCCTGTCTGTATCCTCTCCAAAACTTCTGCATTAGTCATGCCAGGATAAGGAAACCGACCATAGGTTATAACTTCATAAAGCAGAATGCCATATGACCAAACATCAGACTTGATTGTGAAGCGATTATACATGGCAGCCTCAGGAGCTGTCCACTTGATGGGGAATTTGGCACCAGTATGAGCCTCATAGATGTCTTCATCTATTACTCTAGCAAGACCAAAATCCGCCACTTTACAGATTTTGTTCTCACCCACCAGGATATTCCTCGCTGCCAAGTCTCGATGAATGTAGTTTGCCTGTTCAAGGAAAGCCATGCCAGAGGCTACTTGGGCCCCCATGTCTATCAGTTGGGGAAGTTTCAACCCTCTACCATCCCCTCTGAGGTAGTCTAACAGGCTCCCATTCTTCATAAGCTCTGTGATGATGTAGATGGGCTCCTCTTTTGTGCACACAGCATACAACTGAATCAGCTTGGGATGACGAAGCTTCTTCATAAGAGCAGCCTCTTGCAAGAACTCTGACGGGGACATGGTACCTGGCTTTAATGTTTTGACAGCCACATGAGTGGTGCCGTTCCATAGGCCTTCCCACACCTCTCCAAACTGCCCGGCTCCCAATTTCTTGTTGAGCCTGATCTGTCTGCGATCAATTTCCCATTCTTCGTTGGCTTGTCTTGATAATCCAGCAGTCTGGGGCTTTTCAGACACCCTACATGGGTAGGTAAGGGTAGAGCACAAGCCATCAGCTGTACCTTGATAATAATCAACAAGCTGCTGGATGCTGTCAAACGTTGCCCGACGTGTGACAAAAAACCCACCGTTGTCCAGTCTTCGTATACGGTAATGACGAACTTTTTCCAAGTCACGAATGGAGAGGGAAAAATCTCCTGGAGTAGTTTCACTGTCACGAATAAGATAGGAGCCCACCGTATTGAATGGCATCATCAACTGCTTCTCGGCTTCCACTCTCTTTAGCCGGCCAAAAAACCATCTGAAAGGAAAAGAAGAAAAGCATGCTATCAGCGTTGTCGCTGATGCAGTGAAACATAAGCCACTGACCCCATACGCTCATTTAAACTATTTTCCTATTTCATTTATTTTGCTTACCCAGGGCCTTCCCCTTTCTAATTCCTGTGTGACCTTTATGTTTCACTGCAAGCTTCAAAAAGGAAAAGGAAGTATGTAGAACTAGTGTGTTCTACTTTCAACAAACTTTAGCGAAAGACAACACGGCTGTACCAACAGCTGCGCACACACCATACCCAACAGTTTTGCCAGAAAGACTGAACAATAACCTTGAATAACATTGTGTGCCTTAGAGCATTGCTAATTTTTTTAGTTACGGGGAAATAGGATTTCAATAATAGCTTCAGGTAGTTCATAGTTCTCAACTAAAACCTCTGAAGCATGTGTCACAGTATTAGTCTGAGCACAACCGAACACACACACACACACAATGGACTAGACTAAAGGACATAACCAGAATAACTAGCGCAACTGCAAACGAACCGCCCTAACTTGGCACACACATTTCTCACTTTAAATAGCACATTATCACCTATGTTCTGGGCAATGAAAATAACCTAATGGGAATTACTGATTAAGTACGAAGTAATTTTCCTGATTTGCCTACACATTCCCATCCACATACTTTAGTTTTACACTTTAGCTTAAGAAACCCAATAGCTAAGCATATTGCTGACTTACTCTTCAGCATCTAAACTCTTCCACTCTGCCACATAATTGCTGGGAATATAGCCTTCCTTGCCGGTGTCCTTGCACCTCGCAAACCACCAATCTCCTTCGTCAGTGCTGATTATATAGAGAAGTTCTCCTTTTTTGAAACTCAAATCGTCGTCCGTCCGCGAGTCGTAGTCATACTTGCCGACGTACACAGGGTAGTTAGGATCTGGCACCGGAGGCTTGTGTATAGGCACTGGAGGCTGCGCAAGCTGGATCTCATTGTTAGTGCGACGTTCACTGCTAGCGTCTTTTGCATCATTACTAATACAGCTCCCCATATTTTTCTCTTTCGACCTCTTCTTCTTCAATGAGTTGCCCGTGACTGCGTTGTAAGACAGAGATAACTAGAATAGCCCTATCGACTATCCGCCAGAGTAGATAAGTTCACTAGACCACTTAATATTTCGCAGCTAGAATGAAACGTACTACTGTTCAAGACGTGGAAGCCATTTTCTTTGGGGACCACCCTTCTGACCGGAATTGTGATACGCCCAAAGTTTTTCTTTCTCTAATTACTTGAACAGGGCACGCCCTAAATAAATTCACTTTTACCCATCCGTCCGGCCTGGAGTTAAAAAATTAAATAATTTTTTTCTGGGTACAATAAACATACATCGGAGCTTTTCAGATAAGATGACAGAAAACACACAAGGACAATAGGTGTACACATGTAGCTGCTGAATGATCAATCTAGAGAGTGACAGTGTTACAAATATCCACTATAAAATATCAGCTGCATGCTGATACTGGCCTGTATCCAGTACAAAGAAGTCCTCCAGCCTCCATAGGAGTGCTTCAAAAGTTGGTCGGTCAACTGGGTTCTTTTTCCAACAGTCTAGCATAATCTGATAAAGGCTTTCAGGAGTGTTGGGTGGGCAGGGCATTCTATAACCTCTTTCAAGTTCTTTCAATACTTCAGCATTAGACATGCCAGGGTAAGGGATTCGTCCATACGATACTAGCTCAGTCAGCAGTACCCCAAATGACCACACATCTGACTTAATACTGAACCTGTTGTACAATGCAGCTTCCGGAGCTGTCCATTTAATGGGGAATTTGGCGCCATCGTGAGCGTTGTATTCATCATCGGCAATAAGTCTAGCCAGCCCGAAGTCGGCCACCTTGCATATGTTGTTATCAGCCACTAAGATGTTCCGAGCTGCAAGATCACGGTGGATATAGTTGTGTAGCTCAAGGTAGGCCATACCTCCTGAAACCTGAGCTGCCATATCAATCAACTGAGGCAGCTTTAGACCTCGCCCATCTCTCTGCAAGTAGTCCAGAAGGCTTCCTTTATTCATGAGTTCAGTTATGATCAGCAACGGGTCCTCTTCTGAACATACAGCGTACAATTGCACCAATTTGGGGTGCCTCAGTTTCTTCATAATGTGAGCCTCTTGAAGGAAAGCTGACGGCTGCATTGTGCCAGGCTTCAGAGTCTTGACAGCCACAGGAGTCGTACTGTTCCACATGCCCATGAAGACCTCACCAAACTGCCCACCTCCCAACCGCTTCACCAGATGAATGGATTCCCTTGGAATTTCCCACATGTCTTTCGTTTTGTGGGAAAGATCAATTTGAGGTTTTTCAAGTTGAGGGCATGGGTAACGTAGATTAACACACAACCCATCACTTTCCTCCATATAATACTGGACCATTTCTTTAAGTGTGTTAAAAACAGCTCTCCTGGTGATAAAAAATCCTCCTTCATCTAAGCGACGTATGCGATAGTGCTTGACATTCTCGCCATCCTGGATGGACAGGGAATAATCTCCAGGCTTGCTCTCACTCTCACGAATCAAGAAAGAACCTTTCATAGAAACTTGGTTTCGAAGCAGCTTCTCAGCCTCTGCTCTTTTGATAGGCCCAAAGAACCACCTGCAGGGGAAAAAAAACAAAACGGATTACAGATACACAATAAAAACCTTTCAGTTTCGTTATATATGAATCTTCCCACCACACACACAGTGTGTTATGTGTGTGGTACCGCCACATAAATGAAGATTAATAACAACAACAAGAAAATGTTCTCCATGAAAGATGACCTAGTCTAAATTTAGATTGTTAAATATAGTATTACACAACAAATAAGGCAGTGCTGTCTCAGCCCACGTTCACACATTCACACACAGTAATATCACAGCTTATGATCCCAGGAAACTCTTTATGAAGTTTTACTTCCCCTAAAAATATCTGACAACATTCCAACTGAAACGAAGCACAACTATTATACCAACTCATGCACATGTTGTTTTCCACCAAGCTGACACTTTGGCCACACAGTTTGTCATTTATTACCACTCTTTAACAATGTAAAAGTTTATTATTGAGAGAGAAAACACTGAAAGAATAAGCAACAGAATATGTACAAAGTAATGCTGGAGTGCTATAATGTATAATAAACCAAGCCTAAACAATTTGGGACTCAGAATACATGTAGAAGCAACTTTTAAAAAAAGAAAACTACTGGTTTAGTAGCTTACTATTCCATAAATACACATATATATTATATTAAGTTGCTTACTATTTTAATCATCTAAGTAATTTCCATAACCTAAGGTAATCCCTCTCTTCAAAAAAAAGTTGAAATACTTATATTATAAGGAAAGGTGGAAGCTAAAAATTCTTGCTGTTCAGGCTGTGAAAAGTTATGAGCTTCTAATTTCTTGAAAGATAAACTAACAACACGGTCTGTACAACTTCATGTTGCTCAGGCAACGTGCAGATATTGATTACTAACAACATCACTTGGGCTTATGTTGTCAGGCTGATTTTCTTTGCTCGATCTCTTATTTGTACAGTGGAACAAATAAAATGACCAGAATAGTTATAAAAGGAACAGCTTGCGCTCTCAAAACAAATAATATACCCTAACAAAGTGTATATTAGATTGTAAATATATGCATCTGTATATAAATACAAGACTCCATATCACTAGAACTGAGAGTCTTGCTCACTCCACCAATGGTGAACGAGTCCTATGATTATAAATCAAGTATCATTGTCACCCCAAGCTTAAGGATACATCAACCAAAACTACTACATTTAGTGACATTATGATTTTGTCAATTCAGCAGATAAACTTGAGGTTGGCAAATGTAGACTTGCAGTAAGGGCCATGACCCTATAAAATTGTGTCTGTACACGGTTTTCATGATTAAAAATATGTGGTTTTGGTGGTCAGCATACTCGTACAACCTCTAGTTCAATACTAATACCAATTAAAAAAACAACTCCCAGATGAATTAATGCCTTTTATAACTGAAACGCTCAAAAGATTTTCTAAAACGATTTGAGGTTCTTCAAGACAGCTATAATAATTTTGTTCATTGCAGTCCATCCAGTTGATTAAGTTAGATCAAGAAATGTTCATGATCTAGATCTCTGACATTGACATTCCCTGAGAGGTGCAAATAATATTCCACTTGAGAAATTTGATGGACAATAGAATGAACAGTGAATATATATAACGAATATATATTTTACATTTTTTATAGCTAGTCATAATACAAACAATTAGAGCGTCAAGTCACTGGAACCATTAATACATTGCTATGAAATATTAATAACTGGGCATATAAATGAGTGAGTGAACTTGGCATTAAACTGCACTTTATAAGACACACTTATGTGACCTCATTGTGTATTATGTCATATCAGCAAGTGCCACATCAAAATACATAATATCAAATTTTCATCCTGAACTCAATGTGATGCTGCAGTTGTGAATCCCAATCAAAACATTGTCACTGTGCTGTTAGGTACAAAAATTTAAAAACTTGTGCGAGCTCGATCCACTTGCTATAGTTCTAAACTAAATCCAAACTGAACAAAAATGACCAAACTGTATGATACAATTTGAAGTAAGAATGTATAATGGTCAAGCCATAAATAAAATGTATAGAGTTCAAGGTAGAGCATGGCATGAAAATGTTCTAAAAATAGATTAAATAATGTGGCATGCAAGTGTATGCGGCAACGTAGCCGTTACGCTTAGATATAATACACGAGTCTTTCCTGTTCTGAAGTACATGTGGCATTACACCATACTGATACGTCTTCCTGGCCTATAAATGAGAAGTTATGTCTTTGCTCCACCTCACCCAATCTCTATCTCACTAACATTTTAACCCCTTTATAGTCATGCACACAAGCATTAGCACTCTTCAATATCTGCTAATCTGCCATCAAAAAAATGTCAGACACAAAACTATCTGATCACAAATATGACATTCATCCTTCAAAACTGTTATTGACATACATCATGTCACTCTAATTACCACCTGGTGAATAAGTTTACGGAGCTTCTTCACATTAAATATTCAATGTTGAGACTGTGTCAACTCCTCACATAAAGATTTAGACAATTAATATAGGATAGCATTATGTATAACCATCTTAATGTTACTTGTACAATAAAGATTATACTGCGACTGACTTAAACTTGTCTCATTTCAATTCCACGTACTGAGAGTAAATCACACCAAGTGTGAATCCACCGTCTCAAAAGCTACACAAATCAAAATTAGTCTAGTCATCTGATTTCTACACACTGAGCCTCTCCACAATATCCTTCCATATGTGGCTTAGGCACACTATAGCCTGCTGACAAAGCTACACTACTAATTCCATTAAGGTGGCGGTATAATGTTTGCTCATAAATATTCATAAGTTTTCCATATGCATATTAACTTGGACAAAACAAAAATAACAGAATTCTGCAACCTACTCGAACATGCTACCAAGTATGAGAAAATTGGTAAAGGGAAGTCAACATTACACTCCATTTGACTAACATTCTGACAACCACAGCTACATACATGTAACCAGCATGGCCCTTGTGACTAAACATCACCTGGTGAGCACAAGCCACTTATCCGCTTACCAACATCAATTATGAAGTTGATATACAAAACCTCCACCCACACAAAATTGTGTAATCCACTCCCCATCCCACCCCAAATCTAAATGTAGTTTCACCAGAACATGGCTCAAAGTTTCAAAAGGACCACACAGAGCTATAACAAAGCAGTTTAAGCCATCTGCTTTGTCAGCTAATAAATAGTGGTACAGAAGCACAGGTGTGCAACATGGTCACACCTAAATTTCAGTGAAACACCTGCCCTTATCTATTCGTCCATCTGGATGCAGACTCCAGTGGATTGTCAGACAGAAGTTTAAGTCATTGATGGCTCTACACCCTTTACAGAATTGTTGGGCTCTATATAGAATGTTGCTAATTGCATACTAAACTAGGTCCCACTAATTGTTATAGAGATAGTGACACTACATAATGTGACAGATTGTTATGTTGCAAAATTACCTGCCCACAATAATACATGGAAGCCACACAACAGGAGCAGATCTTTATGCTAGCAGCGTATTTTGATGACTTGCACCTTATAGCCAAACCCTGCACTTACTCTTCAGCCTGAATGGTCTTGCTCTCTGCAACGTAGTTACTGGGTATGTAGCCTTCCTTGAACGTTTCCAAGCTTTTAGCTAGCCACCAGTCACCGTCACTGTTGTTCAAAATTTCCAGTCTCTCTCCCTTCACAAAGCTTAGGTCTTCATCAGTTCTTTGATCATAGTCAAACAATGCTATAAAAGTCGGGCCTCGAGGTTCGTACGTTGCTCTCTGGTCATCTACATGATTGTGATTTTGATTTATAGCATCCAGTGGGTAGGCACCACTTGCTGGGCCCTGGTAATCGCCAGAAGGAGATCGGGCATTTTGTGTCGGATTGGATTCAGAACTGCTAGCGCAGCCCATGGTTCGGCAGTAGTTCCGAGAAATACCGTCTTACGACATAAGCAGCAAGAACGAACACACAATACCAAAACAAACACAAAGTGTTGCCACTCCGCAGCACTTGATTTAAAACTAGGAGTTGCTATTAGCAGCTTTCCTTTCTACCTTCAAAAGAGTGTGGAATTTCCGCTGACCACAATTATCGCGTTATCCGCGGATAAATGCCCTAAATTAATGTAATTGTGTGTAACATTCAATAAAATAAAAAAAATTGTGACATAAGCAAGTAAAGTATGAGATATGCAATAACATGGCTATAAATTTGGCACTTCACCTATCAATCAATCATACATTATAGAAATGACTACACAGTAGTTATGTTTGCCATTGACACGCTTCCTGATCAGTCTTGCTTCACTGCACCATATATACGGCACACAAATATATAAGTTGCATAGAAGCCAATAGTTCCAGTTAGTAGCCAGAAACCCAGCACCATCACCGTTGTATAGCCAAAGTACAGTAAGGTGGGTACGAAGTCCACTATGTTTAACTACATAAGTAAGAACGGAAAAATAACAACAATATTTAGTGCAATGAACTGACACATATAAGCATAATTGAGATCTGATAATTTGTCCCTATAGCTTACCAACAAGCAATTAATGGTGTTACCACTCAGAATTGAAAAATTAAGGGACATTTATTAAAGATAAATTTCATATCAAGGTACTGGTAGTAGTCTATTAAATAAGCACACACCCACACACACAAACAACCAGGTGATATACACTGTAAGTTTTGAGCCAGGCAGGCTAATATTAACAATCAGCTGTATTGGGCAAGGAGGAAAAAGAATGATATATTGAACTACCCAACTTTAACTGTTTTGTACCTTAGTGTAATAATAGACAAATGAATACGCCTGGACATAGAAGCTGGAGGATCCAGACAAAATGAAGGATCTCCACCACCAGTGATAGTTTTCACCACATAACTGGAAATAGATCATCACTATAGCCACCTCTGAGCAAGCTATGATCAAGATGATGAACACAAGGAACAAAAAACCAAACAGATAGTAGAATTGGTTTTCCCAGATGGCCTGCACACACACACACATACACACACACACACACACACACACACACACACACACACACACACACACACAGAGAGAGAGAGTAATACTTTTGTGTGCTATACTAAGCTTACTAGACCATAATGGAAGAGAACAGAGTGGCTTTTTCTAGCTGCTTTAGTGTATATAGATTCCATTTTCCATTTTTGTCACTAGATATTAAAAAGCTTTACGTTCAAAATAAGATACTGTAAGATTTTAACTCCAACAGAAAAAACTGGGAGAGAAGCCATCCAGCTATAACATGGCTTTATTGCTGTTCTTCTACAAAGATTATCAGCATGATTCACACTAGACTTGCAGTTTCTACCTCGCTAGCTAATACATTCCTTACTGACAAAATGAAGAACAGCTCCACAAACACAGCTCCAAAAGGTAAAATCCCTGAGATCAGTGAGCTACAGTACACATTGATTAAAGCAGAACATGACATTCTTTCTGATGCAGCATAAAGTGACACTCTAAAAACAATCTTTTAACAACTTCAATCAGTCAAATCCTCCCACAGATCTGCTGCTGCAACATCTTTCAATGTCATTCTATCAAAGAGATCAATGATTGCTTGGTAACTAGAAACCATAGAACAGATGACTTGCAAGACAAGAAGACAAATGCATGACCAGGGTATGATGAACACTCCCTAACCCAAAGAAAATTGTAAATATAATAAATGGAAACTTGGATATCCAAGATTGCTGCTAAAGACACCCAGACAGGCTCAGTCTGAGGTGATTAATGCCACACACCCTTCACACCATGATTAAGAATACAATATTATACTGAGCCCTTGAAGTCTGAGATTATTGCAGCTATAAAAACAAAGATACCAGTCTATGTGTGGGAGAATGAACGTGACAACAATGAACATAGCACCATTAAAAAAATCTCGGTGGACTATCAAGACTTATTATCATTGAATAAGAACACCTACAGCCAAACACTAGCTCCGCAGCCCTCATTTTACTGTGCGAGTATGTATGTAAGTATGTATGTATGTATGTAAGTATGTATGTATGTATGTTTGTTTGTGTGTTGTGTGTGTGTTGTGCGTGGTGTACGTGTGTATGTAATACTGGCGGTATAGGCAGACTTCATTACTAGTGGTGCGCTCGAATAGCGCAAAGGCATGGCGAGCGAGCAAACTCTTTTTACAGAATAATAGGACAGAAATTACATCTAACTGGTGCACAGTGTAACCCTTTCCATTCTCAGCTAGCATCAGAGAATCTAAAGTCTCTGATCCCAGACTTAACTAACAGAATTACCTGAATAAACTTCGAAAGCAGTGGCAAAGAAGCGCAGCTTGACAAAGACTTCACAATTGTTTAAAGAAGAGAGTAGCTATAAACTTTTTGGTATGAAACAACGTTGTGTAAGGCAGTGCAGCAGGATTCTCCGCGCTCGTTAATTGAAAAATACTGGAACTGTGAACGCTTTACCTAACTTACGTAATTAGAAGCGCGGGCGAAATTTTTGACGTACGCATACATACCTATATATATATATCTGAAATCTCAATTGAACACGACTGAGAGTCAGCTTCGCTCGCTCGCTGAATTAGACCAGAAATGACACTACAACTGAGTAATTAAGTCACGCCCTTGCATTAACTGCTTATAAAAATTGTTGTGAGTAAATATAGGAATGTGCAATTGTACTAAAAGAATAGTTGCTACAAATACCCTTCAATAACTGACAACTAATATGCACACTCTCTATGGAACAACACAAAATTAATTCACTAAGTTTTTTTTTAAAGTACAATAATTTTTTTTTATTACTAATCCCCCCTCCCCCATATAGCTTTTCATTTGAACATTATAAACACACATATTATCTCTAAATGTATATGTAATAAACTCACGCAAGAACCGGATGGAGGTACCATACTTGATCAGGAACTTGGCGGGGAATCTGATTGGTGCGGACTGGGTGCTCATAAGGCTGTTTGCGGAATCCAAAGTAATATCCAATGAACACAAGCGGGACAGATATACCGAACCACATACACACTAAAGCCAACATAGTCGTAAAGGGGACTGCTCCTGATGAGTGTTCACCCCAGATGAAGAAGTTTAGAAAAAAACCAACACCAAACACAATTCCTGGATATAAGGTAGCCGTCTGCAAAAAAAAAAAAAAAAAAAAAAAAAAATTTCACAGAACATGCAACATATTAAATAGGAAAAAAAGGGGGGGGGGGGGGGGGGGGAACAAGACCAACTTCATTTACCAAAGTGGCTGCCTTCTTCCAGTTGTTGCCTTTGAGTGTTCTAAAGAGCCTTGCAGAATGGTAACCACCTGTAGCCCTACAAATACATGTGACAAGTAATGCCCATTACTCTTAAATCATCCACCATATGGGATAGTTAATAAGCCAATGGGATTTATGGAGTGATCTTTAATAAAATTATATGAAATAAAGAAAATTATTGCTAATTGACGAGCAAGCGAGAAACTATCAGGGTAACACAATCAAAAATTGCGAATATTTATTCGTTTGTTCATATGTATGTTTGGACGTACATTTGTCATTTGACCCTCACATTTTTGTGTTAGCTCAGTGGTCAACCCTGTCACATACTTCACTAAACAGAATCCTCTGGTTTATTGATCTTTACCAGTATCATCCAAGGAAATTGAATTGTTCACCACTTTGAATCCCTTTGTTGGTGCAATTAAAACGTACAAATTCTATTCAAATCAGCGGCGGTGGTACTACGCTTACGCCCTACACAACAGTGTTGTTCAAACTTGAAGATTCATCGTCCAAAAGTCTAACCACAAAGGTAGTCATTACAGCTACTGCTTAGCTAAAGAATAGCACAAAGTAACATTTAACTAACAAAAAAATTGTCTATACTCAGTGTTTTTAGGCTACTGAAGTAGTAAGCATGTCTTGATATAGGGTCAGGTTCAAACCTGTGTGGTAATTCTTTTTAGAAATGCCTGTTGTTGCTTCTTTTTAAGTCAAACAGTTGCGGCGAGTGGTTACTATGGCATTGAAACCCCTTTACGTTATTTAAAACTTGACAGTTTTTTTTTAGTAGCTGAAGTTTAATCATATTGTATTAATCATATAACAAAACTGTAGTTCTATTTGTACTCAAGCATATCGCTAATACTACTACTACATGTATCATGAATTATTTCCTTACAATTAAATATTGTGCAATCTTACAGTCTAACAAGCTCAATAAAATCTTGCACATACACATCACATCGAACAATATGCCTGTCTTGATAACTTTAATCTTCTTTTATTATTTTATTTATTTATCATAATATCATCATCATTTTCAAGATCAAATTCTCTCTACACAAAAATTGAGGAAACAAAAATCGCATTATATATCTTCTCTCTCTTTCACACTCTTTTTAACACTAAAACATTAGGCTATCAAGGGATCAGCCTTAATTCCGTAAAAAAATCTAATAAAATATAAGAAGGCTGAGAAATATAATATTGTATGGGTTAGAAATGTCTTTAGCCATACCTAAACCCAAAATTTCAGCAAGTTGTTTTTACTTGTCATTGATATTCATTCAGTCTGACAGAAGTAAGAAACTCAATCAAGTCCTAGCATTTTAAAAAAAAAAGACTCACAATTATTTCAGGTGTGTGTGTATGTGTATGTGTGTGTGTGTGTGTGTGTGTGTGTGTGTGTGTGTGTGTGTGTGTGTGTGTGTGTGTGTGTGTGTATGTGTGCATGTGTACTATGTTTATACTACATGAACATATTCTATCAGCTTCTAGCTAGTTTGGTTACTTACTACATGCTCTACCCACAACTATGCCAGCTCACCCCATGAACATGAAAAGGACAATGGCCGCTGTCATGAGTGCACCTCGACTGGCAGGAGACAGCATTCCAAACATGGCAAATACTGCATACACAAAACATAAGAAAACTGGGTCAGACAGTATACAGTTCACTCCACCAGTTCTTTAAAAGTTTAATGGAACATACAATCCAATCTGCATTTTCACTTCTCCAACATGGCTATGAATCACACTTGCAAGGGAAAGACATACCATTATGAAATAAATACAAGACAAAGGATGGAGAGAGGCATGTGAACGGTTTGGAAGTTACTGCAAACTATGCAACAATATTTTTTAAATGATAAATCACGTTGGCATTCAGGTAAAACCAACTAGTACATGAAATATACTTCACCAGAATAATACTCGGCCACCTGAACATACTATATCTCATGCCCTAATAGCACATATACACACAGAATGAAATTTACTTAAAAGTAATGACATACAGAGTTTTTGATAAGCATAATTGACACACATTAGGCACATTGCACTTAATTATGACCCATTGTCCTTCTTGCACCCTTTTTTTTTCCAACTAAATTCTTTTTTAATTTCCTTTTCTCTAGTTTCTAGTTGACTCCCTTAGCTAACTTACAATGTTCTGTAGCTATAGCTTTTGTTTGTTTTAGACTAACCCCCAAACTCCCTTCACTGACTTACATGGGAACCATTTTTTAGTATAATATACATAAGTTTCAAGTAATATGTGTTCATAAAACTTGAATAAGTTGGAAATCTAAATGCAGATTTTTTCCTTCTTTAAATGAAAGTGGGGTGTATGTGTGTGTGTGTGTTTTTGTTTTTAATATAAATAGCCACTACATATCTTATATGCTCTACAAAAGGAGATTTTATTCTAGCTTTTCTTGAGCCCAGTCTTCTTCATTTCTTTCGTGTCCTCATCAGTGTTCATCTGCTGTTTAGGAAGCTCGGTGCCCGTTTTGTAGCATTTTTTAACCTCCCTATCTATTTCTTTCAGCTAATCATTTCTATTGTTGCCAAGGAACTTCACAACACAACCAGGTGCATTAGTAGAAAAGGGTCCACGTGATAGATATATATATAAATCCCGAACTCATTAGTATACAGATTCACTGAATAATATATATAGTACTATATTAGTGGCCTACTACAGTAAATTTGAGCCAAATTAAAAAAAAAACAAAAAAAAAAAACACCTGATGACATAGCAGAGCTAAAACTGTTTCAAAATGAAGAAATTATCAAGTGAGCTCAGTAGCACGGTAATGGTGAGCGAATTATCATGCAAAAGGAATTCAATTACAAAATTTCACAACAGTATGTGTCGTCAGCTGATTTGCCACATAGAGCGACTTTATTCAAAGTTTTTTCTAGCAACAACTGCAGTATAGAGTGATCCCTTACCTATAACAATAAGAACCATACAAAATAGTTGTATGCCAGAACCTAAACAGGCCACCAGCAGTGTGGGATAAGAGGGAGGACGAAACACATCTCCATGTACCAATTTCCAACCCGTCTCTTCCAGAACTTCCTCCTATTACAACAATACAAAGTGACAATGTAATTAATTTAGCCAATACATACCTACACCACGGCAATCATCATGTTATTTCTGTTGCACTATGGACCAACTCCTAGCAGTTAGACTTTTTAAGATTGCATGTTAACAAACATATCTTCATGTTGTTTTGTGCATTACAGGTTTCTGTGTCAGAGATACACTTTTAGTGCATTTAATCTTATGCATGACCAAGACATGTCACACTCACTCAGTGCATACGTGTTCCACCCATGGGGGTGGGTGAAGGTACATACATAAACAGAGCCACCAATGGTTCCTTTCATAGATCTAACCTAAACCTGCTGTATTGTGCATTTTTACCCATAACTGAATTACTCTGTATAAGGGTCTAGTTAGCTTGGTGGTGAGTACACAAGCTATCTATCTGTACAAGGTAAGGTAACTCAGGATCAGGTGCCATCCATCTCCACACACACACTTTCCTTCTGTACAGTGATTCTAGAGATAAAAGCACTCCAATTATGAACATGATTAATTTCTTAGTTTTTGTCTAATTTCAGCGGTCAAATATAAGACTAGATTTTGTGCTTTTTTAAATTATTATTATTATTATTATTATCAAACCACACAATTACGTCATTACATGACCAAATCATTTCAAAACTTATTTGGTATTTAATACAAAGCTAAATTCCAATTCAAAATTTGTGGTTTAGAAAGGCCGAGTGCAACATACAGTTACAATGAACAGTGAATATTCAAAATGTTGCTCTTCATTCTATATAAGAAATCATTATTAATGGACTTTGATCATAGTATGGTAGTAATAACGAGGCACAACATTTATATTAGTAATAGTTTAGGGGAACTTGGGAGGATCAAGGCAAATTAATCTAGTGATTAGCATCACTAGGTAGTTGATAAAGACAGAATACTCACCAAGTCATCATCCTTGTTGTATCTAGCAATATCCCGTCTTAGAGTTCTGATAATAATTAATGCCAGAATACCTGAAAAATAATTTTTTTAAATAACATAGCACATTGAAATGGACTTAATTAAGGTTACTGAAATTATTGACCTATAACTGACAAACTGATTGACCACCCAACTTTCCATTGCCATTACATGCTTCAGCAGAGCAGAATCACCAGCAGCGCACATTTCTCAGATTGAGTCCACTAATCATAGTGCAGACACACTCCAGTAACACCCAAATAAACTACAAAGGTCACCTGGAGAGGGAATGCACCATATGACCCTGAAACCTGATCCCATCTACTATAGCCTGCTTGGATACCGTGTTGCAACAGCAGGTGGATATAGTTTATTATCAACATTCCAAAGTCAGTCTCAGGTAGGCAGAAACACCCACAAAGTAGACATCAAATTTACACACTTGAGTATAAAAAAAACCTACCAGATAAGAACAGCACGATGGCCACAGAGTTGCAGATGGCAAACCAGTGTATCTGGACATCATTCATCTTGAGGTAGATGTCCCAGCGGGAAGCCCAAGCCACTTCACTCTGTTGCCACACAACGCGATACGAAAATACTATTTCATTCTTCTTATCTATGGTGAGAAAAATTAATAGGAGATCAACCAAAGCAGAAATTTTTAGCCAATGATACAATTTCAAGTTATAAGTCAAGCATTATAGAAATAATTGAATGCTAATTTAATTGCTACATATTAAACAATTCCTAATAAGTCTAACTTACGTCCTTTATGAAGTTCAGCTACAGCCACTTCTTTCGGCAGTGCACACTTCGTACCAAGAGGAGGTGATACACCAGGATCCAAGTGTTTAGTTTCTTGGCCAGCCTTAATGAGGAAAGACTCCTTGGCAACTGATCTAGGGTCAACCTCAAATCCCACTATACGATACACTGTCTCTATACCTCTGCAAAAAGGACAAACCAAAGCTAGGAATCTTACTACATACTGTATTTCTTCAAATAGCTTGCTCACAATTAATTCTTATCAAATAGTGTCTCCAGGTATCGAATAGCTTAAGAACAACCTTATTTATTTGAGCTAGGCTGCACTAAAAAAGTACATGTGACTGCAAGCTAAAAACAAAACAAAAAAAACTTGACAATGACAATGTAAATACAGTTCTCCATGCTGTCTCAATGCATTCCGTACAGGTAATATTGAGACTGCCAAAACTTAAACAAGGAGTTCATGCATAAAAGGGCATAGCCGGGGCCATATTTCGCAACTAGTGGAAAATGGCGGCTGCCACTTTTGTGTAAAAAAATGTCCAGAGACAAGATTAGAAAGCAGTACACTAACTTAGTGCACAAAACATCACATCAAGAAATAAGCTATGAGCACCTTAAACAAAACAAAACAAAAAACAAAACAAAAAACAACATAAGGCAAATGGCAGACTGATACTACCATCACTTTTACTGTATATAGCTAGCTACTGGTAGTTTGGCATACTCATGACAGTAATAGAAGCTCAGCACACGTAAAAACGTTATATAGAGAACTCGTTTTTAAAATGGTATGGGTAGAATTGAAGACTACTGAGCTAATTTGAATAGGAGCTAGAGGTTAAAGGGTATGCCGGGCTATTTCCTTTTTATACCCAGACCTCAGGAAAGAGTTCAGAATGTGGTAAACAAGGCCACAGATTTCGTATATGGAGAATAGCATTGAATCATAAAAACGACCTATTTTTAAACGACTTTCAGGACATGTCTTGGTATATTACGATATATCAGGAAGCAAATGACTGGTGAGAACAATACTTAGGTACATCTTGCAAGGAGCATTGTGTGATTAGAATGGGATTACATGGCAGCAGCTTTTCTAGCCAACTTAGACATGATAATTGGCGAGCAAGCGAGAAACTACAAGGGGCAACACAATAGAGGAATTGGGGATATTTTTTGTTTATATGTGTATGTGAATGTACATGTGCCATTTTGTACTTTGACTTCACATTTTTTGTGTTGAATTGGACGTCGACATTGTCCCATACTCCATTAAACCTAATCAGTTGGTTTACTAATCTTTACCCGTATGATTCAAGGAAATTTCATTGTTTACCCCTTTGAATTAAGTTGTCTCTGACATATCTGGATTTTAGTAGACACAGTTAGGTCTTTCAAACTTACCAAGTTCTTTTATTTATTAGAATTAGTAGCAGTGGCAAGTTATCTTGGCTAATGCACTGCTTGTCAGTTACACTCCCTCTTATTTTGAAATTCCATTGTCAAATAGTCAAGGAAAGTGTCGTGTTACAGCTACTGCTTAGCTAAAGAATACATGTAGCACTTTTAACTAACAAAAAAAATATTACCTGCCTTTACACAACGGTTTTGGCTACTACAGCAAATGTTTGGCTCCTAACTGTGCGGTAATTCCTACGACACTGAAACAGTTTAACATACGTAATTTAAAACTCTGCTTTCCTTTAGCATATCTGGAGTGCTTTTTGTCAGAAACTACTGGTAATTCATTAACCACAAGCTATTCAATATTATTAAAAATAAAATTAAAAAAACACTAAAAATACATGAATTAGGCCAATATTAGCTTATATTAACATTCATCAGCAGCTGGGTGAAGTTGTTCCAAGTGACAGGTAAATGTATAAACTTATTATCGTTCATCATCTACAATTTAGAAACTAAACTGCCCATACTATGTACTCAATTTGACACCAGCTTACAATGTCCCCCTAAGAAATGTTGATTGGAACATACCTGATGACAGGATGATAATTTATGACAATAGTGAGGTGGTTGTTTAGAATAGTTCTCTTTTGGTGTTTGAAGCCAAGCTTATAGCCATCCTCATACTGGAGCTCATTCGTCTTCACATTCCTGAACACTGTGGCTGCAGGAAGGTTGTCTGCAAGCCTAACAGAGTACACATACACAAAACAATCCATACAATTACATAACACCCACGTACGATGAATGTATCTTCTCAGTACTAGAAATAAGTGAGAAGTGGCGAATTGTTGGGAAAACAGCAGGGGCAGTAAATCTTGTCTGTATGTATAGAGCTTCCTAACTCACGGTTCTTACTGGCTCTGTCTACAACTCTCACCTTTTCCGGGGTGATGTTGCTGGCAAGTATGTTCAGCAATGGCTGAAATCTTCTGATCACCTCTCTTGTCTTTGTACAGATGATCTTATAAAATGATTCGTAATTAGTGTACAACATTTTATAGTGGTACAACACTTTATTTAGGGCTGACCACCACTGTTTTACATTGGGTACGTTAGATTGTTTTCTTTCCTATGCAATTTTTATTTCTACTAGTAGCTAATTAGTCTTACACTCATGTGTGCACACTGCATATGCACACATACACAATCTACCAACATTGCCATGCACAACTGAATATAGTTTTTTCTTTATCACTGTTGTCATTCCTATCATGACAGCTAAATGTCTGAGCACAAGCTGGGAAGTTTGTTTACTGCTGGGGCTCTATGAACATAATTTTAAAGGAATAAGTCTATTTAGGCCGAATAAAGAATCATGGCACAAGCATACTTATCATCATCATCAATGGACGTCCTCTTATTATTGCCAAACTAAACCTTACACTTACACTATACTGTATACACTAGGTGTGCTAGAACTTGCGCAGTTGCTAGTATTAATCATTTTGGTCACAGTTAGCTATGTCAGCAGGTTTTCCTACCAGTAAGAATGCAGGCTAAAGCGTTGCATTTTGTCTCCGTCAGTGTGAGGTAAGTATTAAAAAATGAAAATAAGTGTGTCTAACGTGTAGCTCATTCTGTTGTTAGAGAAGAAAATAAAGTATCTGTATTAGTACCACTTTTGTGGTTTAGTTACATAGCTAGATAGCCTGACTAACTTATCACAGTGTGTATGTTTGTTGTTGTTTATTTTCTAGCACTCCTGATGTTAGCACGTAAGAAATGAAATTTTGGGACAGCAGAAAGCACAAAGAAGGCAAAGCTATAAATTGTGATCCTGAAGTAGTTGAAATTGTTTTCCCTTGCTTAAAAAAATTCTTGAAGATAATAATTTAATAGGTCTCCACATTGCATATGTATATAACTGTAACAAGTCATTTCTACCAATAGATGGCTGTCACCCAAATTAATAGAAAAACTTCTATCAATGGTACCACAGAACACAACATTTCTCTGTGGTGCTTCAGCTGCTGGAATAGCTTTTCCTCCGATGATTGTTCATCCTACAGCTTTTATTGATGGCACAGTTTATGCTAAAGGTGAGTCTGGATGGGTGGGCTCCAAGCTTCTTTACACTTGGATTAAAAAGTGTACTTATGTGACTTGAAATTAGATTGACCTTGCACTATTATATTGGCCTTCCCCCACATTCCACCCACTCGCTTCAACCTCGAAATGTGTCAGTTAGCAGTGAGGAAGAGGACTACACATCAGAAAGAGAACACTCAATCTTCCTGAGGAAGAGGACTACACATTAGAAAGAGAACACTCGATCTTCCTGAGGAAGAGGACTACACATTCGATCTTCCTGAGGAAGAGGACTACACATTAGAAAGAGAACACTCGATCTTCCTGAGGAAGAGGACTACACATCAGAAAGAAAACACTCGATCTTCCTGAGGAAGAGGACTACACATTAGAAAGAGAACACTCGATCTTCCTGAGGAAGAGGACTACACATCAGAAAGAAAACACTCGATCTTCCTGAGGAAGAGGACTACACATTAGAAAGAGAACACTCGATCTTCCTGAGGAAGAGGACTACACATCAGAAAGAAAACACTCGATCTTCCTGAGGAAGAGGACTACACATTAGAAAAAGAACGCTCGTATCTTCCAGAGTTGGCTATCTGCCTTCACATTTTAGGGATACTTATCCCAGCTCCAACAACGACTCAGACAGCAGCAGCATTATATGTGAGCTCTGTGGTGAAAGGGAGCCCACAAATTATGGTGGGAAATTTGAGTTTTGGTGGACTGTGACAAGTGTGGAAAGACTCATACTATGTGGTCTTCTGGAATTAAGAAAAAATGCATTGGGTCTTTATGTCATTAACCTTTCATTAGAACTTTGCTTGTACAACAAATCCAATCTATTTCAATACCTTTTCAATGCTATTTTACAATTCTTAATGGAGAACAGTAGGCACGGAGATTATGAGTAAAATATAGTATTATTGCAGAGTCTGAACAATAAGAGTTAAAATCGGGGCATAGTCCCCAGCCTAGGGTTATGACAAATACCCCCTCCACCCAAAAAATCAAACAATCATCATTATTTTCTAAACCAGAAATATGTCTTAAACTTACATGTGTACTGTGTAGTCCTCATCAATACGTTCAATAAATGCAGCTGTCTGTTTCTTATTGAGCACCTTCGTGCAAAGTATGGCACAAGACTCATTCTTCATGACTCTAACCTGAAAACACACTAAGTATTACTGCAATCCTACACATTGGCTACATACATCCAATATATACCACTGTGGTCATTCCCACTCACCTTGTAAGGTGTAGTTACTATCCTGTCACCACGTAGGACTTCACCTTAACACATAACACGCATGCACACATTGATGATGGTAGTGGTAGGTGTTGAGAAAAACATAATTACTAATAGTATTTAATATTGTATAACTGTTAAAATTATTGTGCTTCACAGTTGTTGTTAAGTGAGGTAGATATAACTCATGTATAAAACATCTTCCTCATAATTCTGTCAACCTTCCCCCCCCCCTCCCGAAGCGTTTCTTTTTAGATAAAAAATAATTATTCCAACTTCTTTGCTAGTAGTATACCTCTCTATTACTCTAGACATTGAACAAAATTACACATGCACCTTAGGGCTAGTAACAAGAACGGTAAGGTACATTCAGACACTATAACAGTAATGTCCCTCCCATTAGCAACCATTGATATTATTTACCAAAGGGGATGTCTTTCTAAGCATGAACAATAAAATACAGCAATCGTATCATTTTGTTCAGCATGTACTACTTAAAAGAATAAAAATGAAGCACTGGGCTTAGCTAGGATGCCAAGCAATTAGCCTGGCAAATGACACCAATTACAGTCTAGCACTGCAAGGGAGAACATTATATCACACTCCATACCATGATACCAATCTTATAGCTAGTGCATGCTTATTCAAGAAGTTATCAATTCATCCTAATTTAGATTAAGATTAATAGCCAAAATTGTGACCAATTCTAGACTCCTATTCCAGTAGGCTAACCATCTTTACAGAGCCTCCAACCTTAAATGATAGTTATTGCATGTTGCTTCAGAATTTTGGGTATCTGTTTCAGAAAAAGTGAGCTATTGTATTTCATAATTTTTGTTATTTGGAAAAATTACAGATGAGTCATTTACGTTGGAGGCTATGCCTTTAACATTCATCCAATACGTCATCTTTAGACAATAACTCACAAAGCCCAAGCATGTACTTCAATACATACTTTACGACAAATAGGGACAACAGGAATTAGTGTACCAACCTAAATTTAATGACTTGTAATGGAGTTTCTCATCTTCAGGAGGGCAGAATGTCAATGTGTAATACTCATAAGGAAGCTGAGTCCTGATGCTGGTCATTTTGACAGCCTAAATGAACAAAGAGGTTAAATCGAGGTTAAATCAACATAATGCAATCCATAACATGACATGTACACCAGGAAAATATTGGTGACTTTACTTCTCATAAATTGAGTGCGCATTAAATTAAATAAAGCTGTATATATATTTTTTCCTTTTCTTTCTAATTTTACACACAGTACCATCATACCCGTATATCCAGTAAGTCGCCTTTTCTGTATTCAGTAGGGGCTACTCCAGGAATATAAAATCCGTACACATTGGTCGCGGAGACAAGAAGTAAAAATAATTTGGAGAACATCGCGAAGTGACAGTTGCAGTGGCACGTTCTCGTCAATATAAAATTTTAAACACAGCTAATTTATTGAACTTATTACGACAGAAAAGGAGTAGTTAAGCTAAACTCCGCTATCATATTGACCAGCAATAAGACAATCTCACCCACATTAATGGTATTAGTCGTCAAATCTATGAATTTACATTATTCGCTAAAAAGCCAAGCGCCCGCATTCATTATGAAATTTAAAAACAAAAATTTAAAAAAGTTACTTTATTAATAAACTGCAACATGATGAATGAAGTAGTATGTACAAGGGTGCATAAGTATTGTTTCAAACAAGCAAATTTTGAGGTGGCTTCTTTCCAGGCCATGCTTCTTTGGCATATTTTTTTTTCCTGGGAGTGGATTCTTCAGAGAAGAGTGCAGGCATAGACACAGCCTGGGTTTGATGAGGATTTTGTCCCCATGTAGGAGGATAAGTTGCAGCAGTATGGATGGCTTGTTCCATAGGGTTTGCCACAGGAGGAGCTATAAAATAAAACGAGAGAGATTTTGTATTACGTGTAAATACTCAATAAAGCCTATAAAGGGGGGGGGGGGAAGGTTTACAGTGTACTTTAGGTACTACAAGTGGCGCGTTGCTACTTAGACGTCCGTGCTATTTTAGACACATGCAATATACTTTCTGCCAAGTATGTTGGAACAGAGATATATTATCATACACTGTCTCCAGTTAGGATAAAGCACTTTGGTATTTATTGCAAGTTCTTCCCCCATCACTTGAGACCAAGTTTTTTTCCAGCTGATGGACAGGAGCAACAACATTTGAAGTGCAACAACTGACAACTAATGTAGGCTCTCTGAATTATTGCAATAGATGAATCACAATTTAGTAAGAGAAATGCAAGAGAGGAGGGTATAGTGAAGGTTATGAAGTTACTTTTGGAGTAGTGCGACTCAAAACTACCAAGATATTTATTTGATTTATTAGATCATTCTGAAGCATGGTTGTATACTTAGTGTTTGATGGGTGAAGAGCCTACAGTCATTTTCCAGCTATTGGAAATACACTGCTGTATATCTTTTGTAACTTCCAGTATAAGTTTCCCAAAAGAATACATCACAAACTAATAACTGGTTGTAAATAGTATCCACAAACAACGTTTCAAAATCGCGAGCACGTCATGTGCACCTTTTGATGTGCACCTTTTGATGTGCATCTAAATTGCGTTTCATTTTAAACGAATTGTGCCACATGCAATACCTAAAGTACACTATAGCCAAAATTTGAATGAAGATAGTATATACCTGATGAAATAGTTTTTCCAAACAGACTACTAGACCCAAGTCCACTTGTGGGAGAAACAGTGGAGGAACCAGTGGCTCCTGGGACATTTGGAAGATCGGCATACAATGATGAAGGGGAGCTCAAGGGTTGCTTAAACCGAGCAGATGGACTGATGGGGTTGGGTCCCGTACCTCCACCGAGAACACTACTCTTTAGCTCCAAGTTATTAGGCTTATGTTTCTGTTAAAATAATGAAACCACAACAAAGATAAATGCTGCTGCAGATGGGTGAGAAGGAGAAAAATTATTGCAAAATATCCTATACACACAGTAATAAGGTATAGCACATAACAGAGCTGAATGATAGTGATACTGATAGACAATTCAGGGATATTTGGATAGCTTTATTTTATTCACTTTAGTGTTGTGTACCTTGCTTGGTATAATGGTGGTAGAGATCATGTTCCTGAATTTGCCAATAGTAGGGTCCACATCTTCCATGTTAATAATGTCCTCCTCTTCTGCAAACGATATGGACTGCTTACTTTTACGTTTCCGTGATTTTGGTGCATCAGGAATACCCACCATGGATATTTGTCTGTTATGTGCCGTGTTGTATTGTGTTAAGTCCTAGAGAAGGGGTAATTAATAACAAGAATGACACGAATAATAATAATAATTATTATTATTATTATTATTATTATTCGTAATAATAATAATAATAATAATGATAATAATTTAATGTACGTACATTCACAAAGTACTGCCTATAATTCATTAATATTGCTATTGAGTCTGGATTGCTTCCCTATTCTGGTATAATAAGAGACTTGGCTATCACTTACATCAATTTCATTATCAAGGTCTTGTAGTCCTAGCAAAGTGCCTCCTTCTCCCTCCTCTAGCATAGCACCCTCACTATCTGTTGCCATGTTCAGGGTCACCTGTGGTCTTTCCCGAAGTGTATATGATCGAGTTGATGCTCCAAACCTAATGGTAGTATCTAGAGGAAGTTGAGTGGGCTTTTTTATCTCCAACCTCAGTGTCCCTACAAATGTACCATGGGCTGAAAAGTAAACAAAATAAGGTAATAAGGTATCGACGTGTAAGGACAACCAATTATAAGTATTTAATATTAAAGACAAAAAAAATCTAGTAGTAGTAAATTATTTTTGGTTCAAGGTAGCTTCATTATAGTATCTCATACATTTGCTTTAAATATTCAATCCATGCCAGGTAAATTGCACTAGTCATTTCAGAATATGGTGATAAGATTTAAACAGCAGTACATATTAAAACTCGCCCATTAGACAGAATAGTATCACACATCTTCTCAATTGGGTTGAAAGTGCAAGAAAAAAAACATAAAAAAAAGTTTTCTGGGAGATGGATTATCAAGTGAACAATAAAAAAGAGAGAAAATGACTGCAATATAATGCTAATATATTAAGAGCTAATATTTTACTGTTAAGACGGGAAATCATTTTTTTAAAACTGGAATTGGTTTTTGATGTGTCACTAGTCACAAAATGCAATAAATTTTCATAAATTAATTCCAACTGATCCTGTTTCATCCTGATCACCAAAATAAATATAAGCTAACAGCCCATGCTTCACCTATTATTCTTAGCTGAATTCCATTAGTAAAATGTGATCACTTGTGATACACAACTGAGCAAGGCACCCATATAGGACTTAGGAACAGAGGTAGGAAAGAAAGTATGAAAACAACATATCCAAGCATGATCACAGTAACTTACTGCTTCCTAAGTCTATAACAAATGGGCGCTTAAGATGCTTGTGATAAACCAGAGCAGCGTGGTGACGAGAGCAGCTCTGATGCTGCAGTGGAAAATCACAATCCTTGTTCCGACCAAAAATATAGCAATTCTTCTCATCCAATAACAACTTCTAAACATAAAAATTCAATTAGCTTAGTGTGTCTGCTTTGATTCCCATAACACAAAAAGCATATCACAGTATTTCCATGTACTCAGTATGCACATATATAAATACACACATATACATGTAAACTTGTAAAACCATCACAGAGTAGTATTTAGTATCTTGAACTATGAAAATAAAATTACTCTAGACACAAAGCTAAATACAAATACAGCTCCAGTTTAGCATGTTCTAAAATCCACATTAATTCATAAAAACTGACTATTTGGTTTGCCCATTCAGTTCGTGACTTTTTTCACATTGATAATACAACTTTTGTGAAGTAAATTATACCTCCTGTGAATAATACTTGTCATATAGCCACCAATTAGAAGTTATATGGCTACTAACATCACTGCTCACCAAATTGCTACAGCTGATTATTCCATGTTCAATGCAGAAGTATAGGACCAGAGAAAAAACAGCAAAAAAAATTGAAAATTCTATGGTCAAACAACACTTCACTCAATTACTGTAAAATATTCAAAATTTGCTCATCTTCCTTGAATAGTAAACAATACCATACTAATAGCTAAAATTAGATTTAATAACTCCTTATCAACCACTTTTGCTTGTACTGTGTTATAAACTAAAACCCAACTAAAAACTAAGTAAATGATTACCCCAAAGCACACTTGCCTGAAGAACAACTCCATTCTTGACCACATCTAAATGGAGCCCAGGAGGTGGGACACTGGCCCTGATGGAATGTAGCTACATAACTTGGGTACATGGACTTGAAGCAAATAACTCACCAGTTAGGCACCTTAAATTCCTCCATCAATGAGCAAAGTAACTAGTACATACTAAAAGCATCTCGACTATCAGATTCTATATTTGCGCGAAATAATGCCCATCGCATAAGGCGTGGCACTTAGGACACTTGACTCCACCCTTTTAAAGAACAATTTGATTCCAATTGTATGGCACATCTAATATCTTTTTTACAAGTGTAACGGTGTACATACTGAGTAACCCTTCTCCAGACAGTGCAGACTAGCTTTAGACACCAAGGGTGAAGTTATTTTTGCTATGCTGGTATTTATTTCAAAGGGTTGGTTTTGAAAGTTAGTGTTAAAATGTGATCATTAACACTCACTCAATTGCTTGCTAATACAAAATCACAACACTGATACAGAATCCAAGAAGGCAGTGACCCCAAAAAAACTTAGCAGTTATTTGACAGGTTCTGTACTTATTACGATTTTTTAGCAACTATACTACTTTCAATTTTATTATATCACATAAAAGAATAATACATATAAAAAAATTCAAATCCTAACTTTTAAAACAGATTTCTTGCTGTCTAAATAATCAAGCATATTTCTTATAAATGGTACAGATGATAAAGTTGATCTTGAGCCAACTAACAGGAGCTTCTTCCTGGCTCTGGTGATGGCTACATTGATGCGTCTCCAGTTGTGTAAAAGTTTACCAGTCTAAATAAAATAAAGTATTAATTCAATAACATAATACAAATTATTTTAGTATATGTCTCACAACAAACACACCAATTTGAGCATTACCAAGTGTTGATTCTTTAACACAATGGTAACTGATGAAACAGCTGTGACTATGTAATAGAGCATAAGCGCTTAGGTACTGGTGGATTTAGTGCACTGATTGTGTGCACTAAATCTACCAGTACCTAAGCGCGCATGCTCTAACTATTTTAGATCCCGTTTACGCATGCCCAGTTGCCACTAGCAACTTTGTTTATCAGCATTTTCGCAGAAATGGCTAAAGGCAAAAAATAGTGCACACTTACCAAGTTAGTACACCTAGTAACAATATAGCAACGGGAACTAAATTTGAGAGTCGCATCAAGAAAGTACACATTACATCTGTGACTTCCTACCTTACCTAATGAGCTGAATTATGTCTGCAATGTATGAAAGTAAAATTTGTTTTACTTTCCATGTCAATAAAAATTACGTTTGCACGGATTACTAAACATCAACAAAGTGTCCCAATTCTACTCAGCAACACACAACAGGAATAACGTGTAGCAAGTTCAGCATTTAACTCACATACACACATTTGCTTGCGTTTTAATCAATGGAAAAAAAATTGTTTAGTGTCCTGAAACAATGTACAGTACTCATGAACATGAGAGTGCCGAAGAAGTGAATTTTGAATTTTGATATACACGAAATATCACTACCACTTTCAAGTGACAACTTACATTCTCCATTGAGTTATTGCGAACAAAAGACATGATAATACATTCTTTGTCACGTCCCTGGTACTTGTCCACAGTACTCACTTCAACTGGAACTGACAGAGAATGGAAAAGAAATGTAGATGACAATAAATGATCTGAAGTTAGTGGAGGCTGGGCTGATGATTGTGGTGAGTGGTGAGTGAGAGATGCTTGAGATTTTGTGAGAAGAGACAAGTGTTGATATTTTGATGACAGTAGCTTGCAATGGTGAGACCTTGACCGTGATGGTGAGCAAAGTGCCAAAGATGACCCAGAGTGATGAGCAGTCATGAAGACATCTTGTATGTGCTGGTGAATGAGAAATTCTTGGTTTTTTAATGGAGTAATCACACCCACATCTTCAACCTGTAAGCCACACTATTACACAAATGCACAATAATAAACTAAAGGTGTGTTTGCACAGAAATTACAGTGAGCTTCTCAACAAACAATTACATACACAGAATTCAGTGATAACATCATGTGATATTGGTCATCACAGTGTTTGGTGACTTCATTAGAATAATATTCATAAACATTAATTCACTCTTTAAATTTTCCCCTTCGGATATAGAGAAGTGGAATACCATATCTGTAAGTGTAAATTTTTTAGTATAGCTTCACTAACGACAAAAATCATTTACAAATGCACTATGGACAACATGAAAAGCTATTTTCAAGTAGAGATTCTAATTTTTCTTAAACAATTTTGTTACCCATATAACACAATGTGTTACTTCATGTTAAATCCCCTCTGCTTTGTCACAACTCTTTTTCACCATTTACACAGATAATGAATTCTAACCTCCAAGAGTTCCTTGACCAAGAGAGCTACAAGTTTGGCCTCGTAAGGATTGGTCACCTGACCTCCTGTCATCATTTCTTGTGACTCCTGACAGCTGTCTGTATCAAGGAACAGGACTGGCTTATCAGGATCCAGACTTTGCCACAACCACTCATCCATTTTTGAGGGTTGCGGCCGAAAAGGCATGTTCAGTCGTCCCTTGGCTATAGATTCTGTCCCACACTGCAGCTTACCGTTATAAACCAAATGATTGGCTAGATCCATGATTTCCCTGGATACATAAATAATAACAAATACAGCCATCTTCCCCCTACAATATTTAAAAATTTATATATTTATATAAATTTAATATTAGAAAATTTATAGTAGGTTGTCTATTTTACTGTGCTGTAATTCGGAGGACATTGTACTCATAGAAAATACTAGCCTAAACTATAATTACAATGGCTGATGGTAATCATGCTTTTATGCTTTTACCTGTTCATTCGATACTGCTTGTCCAACACAGCAACAGAAGAAGGATGTCTGTCTCTTAAAAACTGAAACAAACTCACATCCAAACCTCCTTCTCTAAACATGTATAAACATGCCCAACAAAACAATGAAAAAATGATAGACACTAACACTAAACAAAAAGAAAATGACATCATCCAACAAAATGATTCTAGGGTGGAAGGATTTTTTAGCCTTTTCCACCCATCAAAACTTAGGACTAACAAAGTTAAAAAATAAAAATAAAAAAATAAAACTGCTTAAAAAACAAAACAAACAACTACCCACAACTTGCATACCTAGCTTGTGGACTTAAGACCAAAGGAGACAACTGGTGATGGTCCCCTACCAGAACAAATGACCTTGCATGTCTGATGGGCCCCAGAGACACTGGCAATGTGAGCATAGAAGCCTCATCAATAATGCACACATCAAAGCAACGTCTAAAAATGCACACACACACACACACGTCATAACTTATGAAAAGTTACTATAAGCAAAGCTAATTAATCTAGAACACAACAACAATAAAATTAAAAGAAGCAGATGAGCGGACTTCATTGAAACGAGGACAGAGAAAGAAAAAGGAGTAAGGAAACCATAAATTGATAAAGCATTCTAAATTTGGGTACTTGCTTATATTAATAATAATAATAACAATAATAATAATTAATAATAATAATAACAATAATAATAATTAATAATAATAATAATAATTTAATTAGTAGTAGTAATGGTAGTAGTAGTAGTAATGGTAGTAGTAGTAGTAGTAGTAGTAGTAGTAATATTAAAATGATAATAATAATAACTAGTGGTGTCTTGAGCACAATGGCGAGCAAGCCATTGTACAAAAGTAATTCAAACAACAGGGTAGCTAAGACATACCTTAACAACATTAATTTAGTTTTCCTGAAGTTATTATTCTAGCTCCTATTCATATTTTCCTTTTAGTAGCTACAAGCATGTAGCTGTAGATCATTCTCCCAGTTATTTAGGCCACTACAGTAAAAAGCAATCTTGCTTTATCCTTAGAAATGCTTGTATTTCATTAGCAGCCAGTGCTTACTATGGCATTGAGAACTCATTACCATATGCAATTTAAAGCTGGAGTGCTTTTTGTCAGGAGCTACTGGTCATTTAGACACTCTCACTCACATTTTGCACACTGGATAAACCAACACAATTAAGACTTATGTACCTTGTATCTCTTCGTGACTTGACTATGAATTTTCAAGTAAAAACAATACGTGAGTAGGACATATAACTGTTACAAACAGCACAATAACCGAAGTTACCATCTCCACTAATCAAATAAAAAATGAAATCTGTTACGTTTGCAGACCTAACTGTGTCAATAAAATTCAGATATGCCAGAAACAACCTAACTCAAAGAGGAAACAATTAAATTTCCTTGGATAATAGGGTAAAGATGCAATAACCAAAGGATTCTGTTTAGTGGAGCATGGGACGGGGTCGACCTCTAAGCGAACACAAAAATATGAGGGTCAAAGTACAAATGACATACGTACGTCCACACATATTATAAACTTAAAAAATTTCTCCAATTCTCAATTTGTTACTACTGATTACTTTGCTTGCTAATAATAATAATCATCATCATCATCATCATCATCATAATAATAATAATAATAATAATAGTAAAGTTTTAACTTGTTGTCTGACTAGAATAATGAATTACCTTGTGAAAATAGGGTGAGACATTCCTAGACAAGTTGTGGCCACCACCGGCCGACTTGAAAATACTATCTCCACTTCCTGCACAGACCGAGCATGCCTACACAGATCACCAGGTGTGGCAGAATGAAGGCTGTGGTGTACACGTGACCTATTCCCCAATCGAAGGAATGGAACCTTAGTCTAAGTACAACACAATTGTCACTTCAATGAATACAAACTGCACATTACTTGCCTCATCTAATTTAAGTAATATGTTGTCCACAGCTGAATGTGTATAGCTGCTCAGCAACACAGTCTTTCCCTGAGCTACCAGAGATTCTATTAGAATAGCTATTGTAGTGGTCTTTCCAGTTCCAGGCATGCCAAGCAATAATGCATAATCTTGAGCAGTAAAAACCTGTAAATGAAATTATGCACCCCCAACACAAGGTCATACTTGTAGTCAAATCAAGACTAAATATGCACTCACTTTCTCCACTGCAGCTCTCTGACTAGAGTTGAGCTTCTGTGAATTAAGGAGAGAGACCTCTGATATGTGTCTAGACCTGGGTGGGTGTCCATCAATAATCAGTTCTCTCAGCCTGTGCTCCCTGTGTTCAACACCAAATCATCATAACAATATGAATTACCGCCTAGAATATGTATGTATGGATATGTTCAATACACACATAAACATAGTGGCCTGCACACACACTGGAGGAAATTTTGAAAGATTGTTTGTAAAACTTCATTGGGAAATTATACTTTACGTAAGTACACACTCATTAAAAGAAGAAAAGGAAAAAAAAAAGAAAATTTTGAATTGACTTGTTAATCCATTTCAAAATTACACCCATCTAAATATTGAACTTCAACAGCTAAAAAAACTTGGAATGTGGTAAATTAAAGTTTAAAAAAAATTGAAAAATATAAAAAGAACATCTTCATATATCCTATGTGAGGATGAAAAAAAACTATGCCTGAAAAAAAATCGCTACAATATAACAGAATATATTTAGCAGCAGCAGCACTGATAAAAAGGTGTAGAAAAAATTGCTGTGTTTGTTAAGACTGACAGCAAAGTGAAATGATATCTACTTTGACAGTTTGCATTGAAGTTGAGTCATAGAAAATGATGTTAAGCTGTGGCTGCTCAAACAGAATAACAGTAACAATAGAAGTTACGTCAGCTCCACCACCCCCAAACAGGAAAACTACAGAAGATGGTACAATAGCTTAGTTTTATCACCAAGATGACCTCTGCCAATGATAGCTAAGGCTTGAGCATTAATATTCAAGGAAAAAAGTGAAAGTATTGAAGCAACTCATTCTTGATAATCTTTGAGAAGCTTATGTGCAGTTTCAGAGATACTCTCACGTGAAATTTTTTTTTACTAAATTGTGTCCGAAAAAATGTGTTCTTGTAAAACATATGAGGTACAAAATGAATTTTTTTTCAAAAGCTATCCTCTAGCTACATATGGTGATGTGTAACTCTCCACCTTCTTCATGCTATTAAGGGTTTTGCTAAACTAACACACCTTTCTGAATCAGATAAGCAGAACTCAGCCAGAGAAGATGCCATGGCAGTCCCAGCATAACTTGGTGCTTGATCTATCCTGTAAGCTATGGCATCTGTGTGACTGACAGCGTTGTCCAGATCCAACCTCACCTCTGGACCTGCCTCTACACTCAACACTGTCCCCACAGCAATGGCCCATTTGGATCCATCCTGATGACTCACAAACACTCTCTCATTACAGTCCAAAGTGAGGCGACCAGAATGATAGGCGGAAGAGGAGCAAGGAGCCTTGGTAAAAGATTGGCGATAACGCCCAGTTGACTTGGACAAGGTTGGCATGTGAGCATGCATGTCAGCAAACCCCAGACCATCACTTTCTCTAAATAAAATACCCATAGCAAATGTACACACATGTACCATACAAATAGTGTAAATAAAGTATCAATATAGATAGAAACTACTGGGGGGGGGGGGGGGACGATCACCGCCTCCTGCCCCTCCCCTAATTCAGCCCTGCCTATAAATTAGTACTTCATATGATTGTGTCATACCTAGTGTGAGCAGAGTGCAGCCATGCTGGTGAGGGATCTTTTTTCTTGGTGTGTTGCTCTTCTTCTATAATTAGTTTATACCAATAACCAAAGAATTTAATGTGAGAAGACTGAAGATGACATAGTTTAGCCGACAGCAAGCCATCTAGAAAATGGTCGGACTCAGAAAATCCAGTCTCTAATGACCTATAAAAATATTGAGTTCACAGATGCTTTATATGTACAGTTGTGTGCACAGTTTACCTGTGATATAAGCTGCAAAGCTTCAGCTGAGGACAGAATTTGCAAGTGTGATGATCTCTTACCAGATCTGGCAATACAGTGGAATTGAGAGATATATGTCTTGCCAGGTCATTTCTTGCCATTAAAAGAGCTACATCAACAGCAACGAGAATTTTCAAGTGTTGCAATTTCTTTTTTAATTTGCTCAGTGGTATTTATTTATCGGTGTGAAAAAATCATTTATTTAAGTAACCTCATGCCCTCTTTGATACACTAAAATGCATTTTCTTGATAAGAGCATCTGCTAAAATTTGTTTTCTGAATTTAAACTATACTAAAGCAAACCCAAGAAGGTCAGAAACTTATTATGACTATTACCTAAAACTTCTATTTTTAATAGAAAAATTACTACTACCAAAGCTACTACAACGTCCATATGGTAAACATACATACTAATGGTGTGCTTCAGCACAAATGGCAATTCATACCAAAGAATTTACAAATTCCCTTTCTTTCAATTTTATAGGAAAGCTAATATGAGCTACAGCTCTAAGCATATAGTTTTGCACCTATTGAAGCCCAAGTGCAGTGTTTAGATACATGCTGCAGTCAAAATATATTCCCTTTTCACTGCTAGCTGAAGTCCAAGTGTATTCCTCTGTCTGTGCAGTATTTCACAACACACTGAAGTCGCTGTGTTCATTCAATTCTCCCTTTTAACAGCATTGAAATAAAGTGCTGCTTTCAGAGTCTGCTGTGTACTTTACCTTAAGCGGTCGACACAAGTAGACAAAAGTTCAGGCATTCAGGTCTGCCTGCTTTTCAAGGCAAATAAAAGTCAACAAGTCCTTTGCTTTAATTGTAAAGACGCTTTATTAACTTACGTAATTATTGGCGCAGGCAAAAAAGGCTGCACATATGTACCACATAAATAAGGGGAAAAAATTAATCGCAGAATGTCAATTGTATAACTCCCAGGAGTGTCTCGCTTGCCAATAAATATGCACTCAATCTTCCACTAACCAGCCCTAATAATAGTGCCTCACTCATTCTGCTAGCTCACAAATCAGGGCTGCATACAGAAAACAAATCTAAGAGAAGTAAAAAAACAACATTCTTAGATTATAGGAGTTGCAATAATTCAGACACATTCAGTTGTATGACTTAAAAAAACATGAAAACGATGTTGCTTTCATGTTGCAAAGCAAAATATATTAAAGAATTTCTAGGGGGAGGCGAAGGCTTTTCTAAGGGGTAAAAGCCCCCCCCCCCCTAAATGGAGTCCTGTCAATGGTATGACATATCCTTAAATAAAAGTGCACCTTCCTTCGTAGTATTTCATCTGCAAAATCATTTTATTCCCTTACCAGATTGTTCATGGCCAATTGCTGGTATTCCGTGCACATGCTTAGCTTTCAAATAAGCAAGCAATCCTCCTGGATGATCTTTCATTTGGTATCTATCTCTCAACATCATGCTGTATAGTATAACCTACATAATGTCATTAATAATGGTGATAATCAAAATGGTGATATAAAAAATGTAGACATGTTCTAGAATCCTCTTTGTATAAGCCCAGAAACTTCAAAAATAATAGAATGTCTACTTTCCTCACGGGTTTCGTCAATATACATGTATTATTCATAGTCATGCTGGAACAAATTTGTAGAACATCAATCGGATCAATTCACTATAGTGTTACCCACATCCCATAAAAGCACATTCTAAAAAACAAACTTTGTGGGTGTCACATTCTTGGTCAGTTGTAATACAATTTAAATACCGTTGCTATATTGTTGTCAGGTGTAATAACTTGGCAAGTGTGCAATAACACTTGCCCGGTATTTAAACTAGTTAAAGCATGAGCGCTTAGTGCCTAGTACATTTATCGCACTCAGTCCTCGGGCCTACGGCCCTCGGGCTGTCGTGCAATAAATCGACTAGAAACTAAGCGCTCATGCTTTAACTATAACTAACTAAATAAAGCCTTGTACATGATGATACTACTATATGACACACTTATCTATGCTATACTAATGAAATTAAGAAAATGAAAAGCTACCCACCCAATGTATAGTACACACATGAACATAAAATTGGATACGTATTGTATGTAATAGTTTAAACCATGGGTTTGAGGGATGGTTGATGATAACAATCCCGATCCAGAGGGCGAAGAATGGTTTAACTATTTCATACCACGGTTACTAATTTGAACAGTGTAAAAAACTAAATAATGGCAGGATATTATTGTATTGTGGGGAGAAATATGTCCACATGAACAGTTATTGCAGTGAGGGTTACTCTAAAATACCTACTTTGTATGAGAACATTTCACCAACTCTATACCATAATATTATTAGTGCATCTCATACTATTTTGTCATTGAAATTCTTCTGTGTAATTCAATTTAAACACTCTTAGTAATACAAAGTTGTGTATTGTCCACAGGCAGTTTGGAGGGTGATGTCATTTTTTTTATAATTATGGCAATAACTAAGCAACTATGGTATAAATACATACACAACATAAATATATGAATGAAAAAATCTCCATACTTTAGTCCTGACACTTTGACTTAATAAGGCCATATACATGGCAAGAAGTAGAAACGTCAGGTTAAGTTATAATGCTGGCTGTCAGAACGAGAAAATTATATATATATAATACAATATACAAACATCTTCTTTCTTTTTTTTGCAATCTTACCTGAGCTCTATGCTCAACAGTCCCTTGCTTGCAGTGTACTTTGCCTGTCTTTAGTTCCAAAGGAATGTTAGAAGTGGTAATAGCTTCAGGAATTAAAGCTCGCCTCTCCTTCATCTCAACTGTTACATCCACCTTACCTTTTAGTCCATACCTAATGACACAATTTTAAGCAACAAATTTCAGAAAAAGTGCTTGAAACATGTAATGCCCGCATTTCTTTTACCTTGGACTCCAGATGTTCTCCTCTATGTCTGATACCTCAGATACACATATAGTGCAGCCATCTGCCTTTCCCTCCCTATAGAAGACACAACCACTTCAACAACAATAATATAGCTTACTACTAGTGATGTGCTTTAAGCACTACCATAGAGCTAGCTAACGAGTAAAATTTATTACACAACAAAAGCAATAAACAAAATCGGGGAGGGGGGGGGGGGGGGGGGGGGGGGGACATTTCACTGAACACACACACATTCAACACTCAATACGAACGCACACACACCAAACCTTTTTAGTTCTATGTATCCTTTATCCTTCGAGGGCTCAGAGTGCAGATATTTCAAACAAAAATCTTGAATAGCTGGTAGTAATTCTAGTAACTTATCTTCAGCTTCATTCTCAGACATGTGTAAAGCGTATCTAAACATTATATACACACACATCCAAATGGCGTGAATTTCCATACACCAAAGCTTCTAATGTCTTGTAAGGTGTGCTGCAAATCTGATCAACATACCCCATTACTTACAATGCCTCTAATATCTTGTAAGACGTGCAGCAAGTCTTTATCTCGTGTCTCAGTATCCGGTCTAATACTCTGGGCTGCCTGGCTCTAGCTTGCAGCCTCTGCACTTTAACCACTGTGGACTGGAACACTGTATGTAGCATCCGACCCAGAACTAAAACCTCACTGTCCGTGCAGCTGCCTTTGAACCTTTCCCCCAATACAGACCTTAAAACAAAAAGAGCACAAGGAAGATTCAGAATGGAGACAATAGATTGTAGTAGAGAACAATAAATTGTGAGTTATATGATTTAAGAAGACATTGTGAGAGCTTACCTCCTGGTGCAAGTGATGCTATTGGCCACCGCAGTGCTGCTGACTAGAGTGTCGGGATACAATATTAAACTGCCACCTGTATTACCTACTACATAGCAATCCTCTTTGGAGTCATAGCAACAATTCACTCTCACAAGATCTCCAGAAACTACAGTCATTGTTGCCCTAAAACCATTTACACCAATAGTTTGAATTTATGAATGTACATTATTCAGAAGTGTTATAATCATGTCACTAATGCCTCTTCAAAAATTGATTAAAAATAGACTTGTTGCATGATATTATCAATGTTCAAAACAACATCAGAAAAATAATTTAGCAATACCACAAGAGAGACAAAGCTTTCATACAAGGCATTTGTCATACCCATTAACTTCAGATTTCAGTAAAATAAAAAACCCAGTCACTTTCTATTAGCAAGTTTTGTAAGAAGTTAGAATCATTAAAGTAAAAGGTAGATTAATACCTTAAATTTTCTTTTCCTCCAAATTTTTAATGCAATTACTCATAAAAAAATTGTCAAATTGGAATTCTTAGTGATTTACACGACATCAATCTGTCATATACTTCAGCAGTAAACATAATACTATGAGCTCTTCAATGATTCTAAAGAAGTTTTACATGCAGCTTACATCTCTCGAAACAACCGACTGGCCACCCACCCACTGAATGAACAACCAACTGAAAGGATAATCCAAACAAAGAATAACGAATGTGATAATAAACCAATGAAAGATCCCACTACAAACACCTATACTCCAGAGACCTTTCTAGTAAACATGGTTTCAGGTATGGCAGCTTAGTTGGTATTGGTATGGATTTTTAAAAAAAAGTTAGCAGGCATTTACAGTCTGGTGAATAGTGTAATTTCCACCAAAATTACTAGAGTGTCAAAATCTTACCACTGATTTCTCAAAAAGCACATTTTCTCCTCTTCTCGTGCTACATCCCTTAGTACCAGACGTAATTCAGGTCTTCATGTGAAAAGGATAAAGATAAATGCATATTAATAATAATCTCAGTTTACAACGGTTCAAGTTATTATGGACAATTATGCTTGTAACTTTATAAGTTAACAACATCAAACAACACATCAGCAAGCACACACTATGAGCCATCACACATATCACTGACACCAGCAACACACACACACACACAATTCACAGAATATGCTTCACCACATACACACACACCATCACCACACACCCAGCTACATATACAAAACTATCAATAAACACCTCACCCAGCCAGACATCTCATCCTTGATCTATACCTACCTATTGCTTGTCTCTTCAGTACCAGAGGTCACCTTCACCACCAAGTAAGGCTTGTCCACGACACACTGACCAGCAACATCACCAGCTTCACTAGAAGCATTAATGACTGCACACGAAAGAGAGTGAATAGAAACACACACACACACATACACACTCCATTTCTTACCACTGGAACTTAGTGAAAACTGTGTGTCTGGGACTTCCGTTACTAACTCACTATAATAAACACAAGCACATGAGGAATACTTAAGGATACAACAAAAGTTGCATTGTGCTGTATAATGAACAGCAAGTCCAGGTAATGAAAAAGTAAGTATGTAAAATTATGTCCTGTAAATTGTTATTGAATTTAAAAGTAACCAACTTCTTACCTAAATGAAGTACTAAAGATGTGAGTCCTCAGCGCTACTATACACTAGCTAGCTATAACTAAATCGTTTCTCAGACTGAAAGAATAATGTATTTGGCTATTCCTAATCAGGTACAGCTCAAGATAAAGTCTAGTGATGTAAACACTGTCTTCATAAAGAAGTAGCTAACCATGCAGGAGACATTCACTGGTATATATGTAGTTTCAATACGAACCTCCAATTCCAGCACTCAGTTAACTTTTCAGCATAAAGCAAAACTACCAATAGGGGGCATTACCCACAAAAGCTTGTACCTGTGTGGAGCTGACAGCTTGATTTTTCTTTTTCTTTTTTTTTCGAAAATCAGCCTGAAATTAAAAAAAATAAAAATAAAGTAGCACAATATAAGGTCTTAAATCATCATTCTGACTGAGTCAGTTCATACCTCAATCAGCAGCTTATTATCAGTAACAGACAGACAGACAGCTACTATAACCCTCTCGCGCATGCGCTGGGTAATCATGTATTGCAATTCTTACTCACTTTTCTGTGACTACATCACAAAACATACCTAATGCAGGAGTTATTATTAATAAAATTTAGATTGTCTTATTCTAAACTGAAATACGAATTCTGCATTGTATCAAATCTGTGTGAATAAAGTGATCTACCCTAAAATAGAGGGTTGCTACACTCCAGGAGAAATTTTATCTTTTCCCCTCGCCTGTTTTCATTGATTAGAAATATGAGTAGAAATTCCTTGGAGTCACAAGAATAATCACGTTCACTTACTGTGTCTGTGCTACATCCTCTGATGTTCTCTTGTCCAAAATTTTCTCTTCGACTTTAGCAGAAAGAGGAACAAGATGTCCCATGCTACTTAACCCCCCATTCTCTTTCCCTGCTTCAACTGAAGGGCTTACTTCAACACCTGCATCTTCTAACTTCAATAATCCTAAAATACCAGTGGATTCCTTTTTTTGAGGAGATATATTTTCATCTTTAGATTCCCCACCATTAGCCCTGTTCACCTTACATGTGAACTGATTCAATGTTTTTTGTTTCCACTTTTGCTTCTGGCATTTTGACAATCGAAGTGGTTTACGAATCTTCACAGGATAGAGTAATGCAAACATCAGGCTATGCAATACCACAATTAAAATAAAATTTACCTTTCGTGAACCATCTTTAGATTTAGGAGTAGTGTGCAGTGGGCGCTTCTTTCTCACCAAACACTAATGAAAATTAAGACACACAGCAACCTTCAGACACTGTACACAATATATGCCATTGCACATTTACTTCGATCAGATAATTATGCTGCTGTTAAAAAGTGACTTACTTTCCAACAAAGTTTAAGGAGTAAAAAGTTTTATGAAAGATTTTAATATCAAATTATAAGAAAATTAAGAATGATATCCTCTAAGTGCTGGCTCTTTGTATATGCCACTGAAACGGTTCGTTGTTATGTCACCAAAATATTCTGTACCACAGGTGTCTAAATCGTGTCCTTAAAAAATATGTCATGCCTCAAGTAGTACCTAAATATACTACAACCAAATATAATGGTTGCAAGTGTTCACAGGACTGTATATATTATAGTCAGAGTTACATAGAGGGGGGTGGGGAGGTGGGGAGGTGGGGGGGGGGGGGGGGAGGAGAGAGAGGGGGAAAACCTGGGATTTCCCACCCCAAGCAAAAGTTTCCCCCACCCCCTACGAATTACCAATTTAATTGCTTAAATCAGCTACAATATTGTAACAACAACAAAAAAGTAACCATTGCAGAAACTTTAAACCATGTTCCAGTGATTATTCTGTTTGAATTTGTCTTATAATTCAGTAAAATTATTTCTTATATTTTTGAAAACTTCAATGGCAATTCTTCAGGTATGCCAAGTTTAGTTTGTTAGCTGATTTCACAATTATTTTTTTCTTAAATCTCTCAGTTGTAGTATACTAAATTGAAGCATGAAATTGTTCAGTTAGAATGTCTAAAAAGGATAAGAAAAGAATTGTGTACAAATGCATTGTGGAAATTGCAAACTAACGTATATGGGCAAACTGGGCATACAATCAATAATAGAACAAAAGAACATGAGAGAGCACGTCTTTCAGATACCACTACTACTTCACTTCAGCAGTTGCAGAAATCCAATTAAAAAAATCATGTCCTACGACTGCGAAACTGTTGAAATCACACAAGATGTTATTTAGAGTCGTGGCAAATCAGGAATAGAAGGGTTTTGTGAATAGAGGTGAAGGATTACTACATACCTCCAGGATACAACTACTGTACCTCATTCACAGAATTCACAATACTGTGCCCTAAGGCTCACTCTATCCTTAGGCTTTCCTTCAATGGTGTTTGATGCATGTTGTTTATATTGCCACCCTCAAGCTCCATGTAACTTTCAATCATTTTTTTATGTTGAGGGCCACTGCATAGCATGGCTGTAATGAATATTAAATTACATTCAGGGCTAGTGAAGTTAAAAATAAAGATCACACCTATTTAAATTTATTCTTACACATGCAGTCTAATAATCGACACCATACTAACTTAACATTACTCAACACCATACTAACTTAACATTACTCAACACCATAGCAGATTGCATCAGATGAAACTCCTGACATTCACTAATAGCAAATTGCTAGTACCAAATAGCGAGATCAATGTATAGTGGCATCGAATATCCACTGTAAAACGTCATGTCACCCTTAGTATGTGTCGACTTCTCACAAATTGTGTTACCATGAGTGTGGTCTTAATAAAACAAATTAATACAACGGATTAATTCCCACATACCACTTTAGAAGCTTCCATAACAGTTCCTACGTACACAGACTTTGAGCGAGGAGTAAGAGACCATAGCATAAGATATGGTAACTTATTTATTCTTTCTACACATCAGTAGATTATGTTTTAAGGTAAGTGATCGTCATATTTCCCGCCAAAATGCTTCTGGCGCGAATTTAATAATTGCGCGTGCGCTAACCTTACTGTCTCTTGATCAGCGGCATCAATGGCTGCTAAGTCTGCTATACATGTAGTTGGAATCTTTTCAATTTTGCTAAATCTAAATACAACTCTAGAGCTCAGTACAACTTGTGGACAAGAAGATTTTACCTTGCCAAGAGATTTAGTAAGGATCTGTAAAGTGTATCCTGGTTATGTCGAATGGCTCTCCGATTGCAATGAAGATGATGATGCTGACTATTCTACTGCTTCAGCCTGTCAAGTATTTGTGGGAATGAAAATTGTAGCAAAATGTCCAGTTTCATCTTCTGCTCCTATAATTCAAGTGTGGAAAGGAAACAGGATTAGAAATACTACAGGAATGTTTGTCATTTCAAATGTCCAACTTTCAGATGCTGGAGAGTATGAATGTAGAACAATATTAGAAAACAGCACTTTAATAACTTCATTTTATTTTAACATTTCTGTATTAGAAGGTATGTTTTATCAGTTAGTTGGTAATGTATAGAGTGTAAAAGATCAAATGAATTGCTTCATTTATTAAAAATGTTATCTCTACCAGATGTAATCATTGGACTTCGCCATGGACTCTGCTCTACATTAGTAACTTTTAATACATCATTGAATTGTTGTTGGGTTTCTGGCAATCCTGCTATATTTACAGAAGAAGATGACTATTTATCCTTGTATAGCTTTGGTGGTGGAAATTTTTCAGTGAAGCAAAAATGGATCACTCCATTTTCAGAGCATTACTCTACAGATATTAACTTATCTGTTGTAAATGTTGACAAATCTATGAAAACATTTTCTGTAAGTTTATTTCAAGTAAACATATACAATTTGTGTTTTACTTTTCCTATTGAATTTTATGTGATTTAGATCAAAATACAAGATTTTCCAACATTTATAAATGCACAGCTCACACTGAAGGTGCTGGCTATTGTAACAATCACAAATCAATCTTCAATTTCACGTCCTCTTTGCTATCCTATACACATCAAAGGTATTATGTCTAATTACTTAACATTACGTCTGAAGTAATCAACTTGTGTGACTCAACTTAAATATCTGAATAGTATACAAGTTCATTGCTGTGTGTACTGCTATGCTATGTCACTGCCCAGTTAACCTAAATACTAGATCAAATTCTCTGACTTCTTTTTCTGTCTGCTGCCCCTAATGATTGTCAAAAAGATTGTTCTACTTTTAATTTATACAGAATGAAATAATAACTGGATATATACACTCTTTTTTTAATTTTAGTTTAGTAGATAACAATAAAGGTGATACTATGATTACTCCGTTCTTATCTTAGGTAATTCGCATCTCATAACACCATCAGTGAACACATCTTTGCCAGAAGACTTGACTTCAAAAGTTGGAAGTATTGCCATGTTTGAATGTCACTTTAGCTCTCCTCAACCATGTGATGAAGTTCATATACTAGAATACTATCTACTCAATGAAAGTAGTCCTACACAGCAGTTTCATCAGCCATGTGATTATTCTACAAAAGATTATTATTTATGGAAGGAAGATTATAGTCTCAACGTCTCAATAGTCCAAAGAAAAATGGAAAGATACTACCACTACAAGTTCTATGTCTATAATGTCAGTATACATCATAATACATCAATGTTGACATGCTCACTCATAAGCAATGCGAAGATTCAGTGGCAAAACAATGCATATTTGATAGTAATAGCTCCTGATAAAATGGTGGCAACTAGCTTTGACTCTTCAATTACAGCAGCAGGTTCTGCTGGATATTCAGTTTATCTAATAGCTGTCTTTCTGACTTCTATTTTCATAATCACAGTTTGTACTATGTTAATCTGCGGAATTTTCTGTTATAGAATAAGAAACAATAGAAATCACTTAGTGAATAGCAGTAAGTATAATGTGTACTATATAATGCTAACATAATTTTTAGCTGTATATAAGCCACTAAAATGTCTTCAGTTGGAGTGTTGCGCTTGATATCTTAATAATGGCAGTAAGCTAGCTTAGAAGGAAATTATTCACAATAGCTGAATACCAAGAAATAATGAAACGGCTTAAATCTCAAGAGTGAGAGCCCACTAGCTCACCAGTTCATTCAACACAGTGCTGTTGTCATTTACTGAACACGAGTATTCCCAAGAGAACACTTGTTGGCAACTCATCACTGAAAAGAACAAACCAATTGTTTCTTGAGATGTCTTTTGCCAATTAGTCATAGTTTCCAGTTCTAAAGCTAGTTCTTTAACCTTGCCTGGTTAAGCAATGAAATAAAATTTTGGCCGTACACCACATTATGTCCAATAGTTTAACAATATCACTAAAAGCTAATGCGTGTAGCTAAAACTGTCATCATACAGTAGTTGAAAGAAAAAATAGGTCTTCATTGATTTTAAATGATTTATATGAGGCTGTAATATGCAAGCCTCTTAATTCCTCTAAAATTTTATGATGAGTTGGTTCATATTAAATGAGCATGAGGACACAAGTGAACTCATATAATGCATGTGCAAGTTCATTTTTTTAATAAAGCACTAAAGTGTAGACATTTGCTAACTTTATTAAAAAGTTTTTTCATTAAAATGATCTTTGTGTTTTTCAGCTCAACTGACAAAGACAGAGTCAATTTCCTCTTTTGACTCTAATGTTCGAACACGCTACAGATACAGAGAATTGCTTAGTGAGCAGGTATGAGATTATATATATTATAGGAATAATATTTAACCAGATTGTAATATTTCTAGATATCAGGAAATTCAGTAATTTTACAGTCCTATACTGAACTAAAACAAAAACAAAAAGTGCAGCTTTTTAGTCTTAATAGCAGTTTTGTTCTGTTTTTGCAGCCACATTTGACATTACGGTATATTAATACATAAGTGCGAGTATTCAGAAGAAAATGTATAGAGATGGACATTGAAACAGCTATTTCAACTCAGGCAGGATATAAGATTACAATAACTAAAGACAAAGATACTACACCCATAAACAATGAGTAATTCATATTGTAGCTATAGCATACCATGCAGCTGTGGGAATGTAAATATAAGTGAAACAACTAAAGGCTTGAGCAAAGAATGAAAGAACATCAGGCTGCTTGTAAGAAAGGTGATGACTGGTGAGAAAGTTTCAACCATTGCTGAACTTAAGTAGGTAATGGAAAGTTCAACTTTATTAGGCCTAGAGGAGACTTCAACAAAAAGTTTAAACACTTTGGGTTAAGTTCTAAAAAAATATCACCATCCATAAAACAAAGAAATACTGCTATTATTAATTCAACCAAGAATGACGCAATTATTTGTTAATTCAGGCACAACCACATCTTACTTAATTTGCTGTTTCTTTTCCTAGTCAATTTCAGAGGAATCATTTCAAAAAGAAGGGTTTGATGGTGAAAATGGCACTGAGCAAAGAGAAAATTATTTCGAAGTGACCAATAATATTGAGAAAACAGAACAAATTGGTCACGCAAGGAGGAATATTTCTCAAGTAGAATACAGCAACAATATTGAAGGTACATATCAAGAAGATTGTGCTGTATATGTCAGCTACACAGAAGAGAAGGCAGACTGGGTGTACGACTATTTGAAGCCACTACTGGAGTCTTGGAGTTGCCGTGTGATACTCCATGATGAAGACATGATCCCTGGCTTCACTGTGTCAGGAGAGAGACAGCGGCTAATCCTGCAAGCTCATAGAGTGATATTGGTGGTCTCCCCCGACTATTCAAGCTCTCCATGGTGCCTCTACGAACTACAACATGCTATCACTAAGGATCCAGTGTTATTTAAGGGGAAAATCATTCCTATATTAGTTGATAATTGTATTACTTTACCAACAATATTAAAAGGAATAGTACCACTTATAGATTCTGTAACAAACTTTGAACAGAAGCTACAAAGTAATATTTGTAGTAAAGATGTTTCAAATGAATGATTTTTGTATGTTCATTTCCTCAGTTCATCAGTTGTTAATACCTATTAGTACCTATAATGTTGACTCTTCATTAAAAAACAAAACTGCACATTGTTGGAATATATCGTTGATCTTTCCCAAAACATTTGTAACACAAGATAATAAAACCCTAATGAAATAATAAAATAAGCAATCACTCTATGATTCAAGTTTCACTTGCAGTACGTACACACCAAGACAAGCTGTACGTCTTGGAGGCATCTTGATAGTTAGATTGAATTTGGGAATTATTTCCTGACCTTACAGCTTCCAAAAATACTCTGTCTTCCTCCAGATATGGGTCTGCTTCAGGATAACACAATACTTCTTCTTCCATAGTGCCTGAAATGAATATTTTATTATACCACCTCCATTGTGGTAGCAACAACAATTGTTTAAGTGGCCCCTGATTGCACTACTTTTTGTAATTCTTGATGCATGCTAGACATCACTAAGAACTCTTTTTTAACAATAGAAAAGGATGGGTTGCTATCATACCATGAAAAAAAAAAACCTTTCAGAAGCTAATGGACTAGTCTTTACCACAAAGTGCTACACAGGAAAGGAAAGGGTCTGGGAACATACAGTACAATTTGTTCACAGCACCTCAAAATGGGTGTTCCAATTTTAAAATTCCAAAGCTTGCATTAGCCTATCAATGTTGCAACTACATCCAAGATGGATATAATGTACAGAGTATACCACAACTTGTTGCAAATTTGATAATTGAAGCAACCTTTTTTGGAGTGCTGTGAACAAGTTGTAGTATTGTATGTTCAAAAATGATAACCCATTGTAATTTGTGAGTGAGTGAGACACACTCCATCAGTTTTCATATATATATATATATATATATATATAAGATTAAGTCCCAATAAAAGATTATTGGGACTTAAAGTGAGACTAAAAAAGGAGAAAGTTACAGACCAATTACAAACTTGGACTGTTTTAAAATGGTCTAACCGTTTTAAAACGGGCCAGACCATTTCCAAACATCAGACTGTTTTAAAACAGGCCAGACCACTGGTTAGACTATTTTAAAACAGGCCAGACCACTGGTTAGACTATTTTAGAACAGGCCAGACCACTGGTTAGACTATTTTAAAACAGGCCAGACCACTGGTTAGACTATTTTAGAACAGGCCAGACCACTGGTTAGACTGTTTTAGAACAGGCCAGACCACTGGCCAGACTATTTTAGAACAGGCTGGTCAAATTATTCAAACCATTTCGAAGGGTGTCAAACCCTTTTTAAAAGAATCAGATCATTAAAACGAGTCAGATAGTAAACCTGGCAAAAAAACAAAACAAAAACAAACTGCTAAATGTAAATAGGGCAGTTGCCAAAGCAGACCCAAGACACGGAACTCTCGTGTGTTCATAAATATTTTTTTCTGAATAGAACTATTTGAAAAAAATATTAAAATAAAACAGATAGTCTTTTAAAAAGTTTGTTAAGCTAATCCAAGCAATTTTGGGCATGCTGATCCTATTAAAAACACACTTGATCGTTTGTGCGTGCATCTGTCACTTGTCCATCTTCTTAAAAGAATGTAACTGAAAAGACCTCGTAATAAACTTCTTTTAAATGAAAATTAAAAAAAAAAGCTCTCACACTCACAAATAACTAGTGCAGGAATACAGAGTAGTCATACCATGGCTATGTTCTCATGGTCAGACAAAAAAAGAAAAAAAGACAGGTAAGTACACAAATTACAATGTGAGAAATGCATAAATATGTAATGAGTTTATTCAAACCAAACATTTCACAAATTTGAACACCCTCTTGGTCCCACTAAAGTATTCACCCACACAGATACAAAGATCGAATTATGTTGCTCAGAGTAATCTCTTTTTCCAGCTAGCTCTGTGCACAACAGATTCATTACAGAAAGGTCAGGGGAAATATATTACATATGGAATTTTGAAAGGAGGGTCTATTTCTCTTTACCAACAATGGAGTGATATGATCTCAATCAGGCTATTATGCCCATAACCACATTCTTTTATACAAATTCAAACTATATTATAAATTACACAGGACACATTAAATTAAAGGAAAAATACATTTTCTCTTTTTAGTATAATCATCTGAAGTCCTGCTTTTCCGGCTCACTTCCATCAGAAAAAACAACAACAACTAAGAACAGAAAACTGCCTCAGTGTCTATGTCCTTGGGCTATAAAATAGTTATAAACCAATAAGAATTGGTGTGTACTGCAATTCACAAACCCTCGCAACTTGGGCTTCACCCTCGTGTCTTGGGATTTGTAATCACATACAAACTCAATATTGGTTATAACTATTACATATAGTACTGGTAGCACAGCAGGGTATTCAATAAATTTAGATCACGTTGAACCACTGTATCTATTAAGACATGAGTCAGTTAAAACGGTATGAGTGTGTCTAATTTTTTTTGACAGTCATTTAAAAACTTCACAAAAAAATTAGAAACTGCAATGTATTTTCTGTAATTTTTTTTTTATGTGAAGTGTTTTACAGAGACAAAAAAATGTGTTTGTGTTGTGCAGCTTGGTAAGGACTTGACCATAAATTAGTCATACCCCCCCCCTCCCCCCCATGATAGCAGTAGTATAGTCTTAGTATTTGCTGTTAGCTCTTGCAACATTTCATACTGCTATATGATGCAGCAAGATGTAAGGACGCAAATGCATGTAAATTAAAGCTCCATGCTTGCAGTGTGCACTTATTTCAGTTCAAATTATAGGAACAGTGACATTATTTCTCAAAGGTGACAAGGCAACACATTTGTCAGAGTGATTTAACGTCTGATCGCAATACTCTGGCTCTGGTGTGACGCAGCCTGACATGGCTACCACCATAGCTGTCTCCACGAATGTCACGTCACTGTCAGCTTTGTCTGAATCCACATCATGTGGTTGAACTTTGACACAAAGGACTGCATTCGTGGTAACTCTGGTGGACTTTTCTCGATGCAGCATCGTGTGGCATTTATTGTGGCATGTTTGGCAGGTGTACTTATAGGGGAAATGCGTGTAGCCATGTCCATCTCCTAGACAGTTAGTACACAATCGCTTCTCCCAAACAAACTTGTTTCTTTTGTCTACGTCATAGTGGGCGAAGGGTTGACACCGAACTAAGTTGTGCTTGTCTGCGCACAGAGGGCACTTGATAACTGGCGGCGATTTATTCGGCTTGCTCTTGGCTGAGCTGTTGGCTGGTGATGTGGAAGTGGTTCTAGAGGCGTCTGGTGATGTGGAAGTGGGTTCTAGAGACGTCTGGTGATGTGGAAGTGGTTCTAGAGGCGTCTGGTGATGTGGAAGTGGTTCTAGAGGCGTCTGGTGATGTGGAAGTGGTTCTAGAGGTGTCTGGTGCCATTTGTTTGACAAGGTTTCTGATGTATTCCTCGGCATCTTCTACTTCTTCAGGGGTCAACTGTGGTCAAACTCTCTGTGGTGATATACTAACACAATGTAAACAGCAAGATTTCTGGAGGGTATGCTTACTGTCTACTATATCCACTATATTCGGCAAGAAGTCGAAACGTCGGGTTAAGTTTTAATTAACAATATTATTGGCTGTAAGAATGAGAAAAATTGCTATTATTATAATTATTTCAGCCGAGAATGGCTGAATCATTCATAGTTCTTTACAAATTTCAGTCACTAGTAATTAATGAAACACTGCTATATGTGAGCTGCTCCGCGAAAACCAGACATTTCCCTAAAAACGCAATTGTACATTACGGCTAAAAGTATGAAAAAATTGAATAATTTTTTTATTTTATACTTTTCCATAATTATAAACTTCTAACCTTTGTCTAGCTCTCTGCCAAGTTTCATTTCTAAAGCGATCGTTTTCTTGGCAAGTGAGCTCGTCAAAAACAGGCACTCTTAAGTTAGCCATTCTCCGTGAATCTCCAATTGGAGTGTCACGAACAATAAACATTTTGAAGTTACCGACTTCAAATGCGTGTAAGTTTAAAACACTTAAGCGCACACCGGCGGCAAATAGCTTATTTTAAAGCAGAAAGTGTGATTTTTCTGAAAATGCCTAAATCTCATTTTTGAATTTTTTAGGGAAACACCATGTGGTTAATTAGGCAGCATTTAGGCTTGACATGAACGTGTTTCCACACACGAATTTGACATTAGCTAGGCTTGCATCTGAAATTTTGGAACCACTAAAACATCTTATCTTTGAAATTTTATTTACTGTTTTTTAAGGTTGTTTATACTTCTATGATGTTTTCTCCCAGAGATTTCCTAATTACCCCATATGTTCCCCTCTTACAATTTGTGGGGAACTGGATTCAACAAACAATAAACTAATAATTTGTGCTCTTATGTGCTCTTTAATACCAGAGCAGATTTTGTATCTGGTTGCTAGTAGGAGCCTGCCTGACATTCAGGTGAGACTGTTCTTGGTTTTAATTGTACATCACCACTGTAAGACCAGCAACATTTGTGGCTAGTTTGGAGCCAGGCTGTTTTAAATGGGCTGGCCTTTTTTTAAATGGGCAGACCATTTTAAAATGGGCTTGTAGTTTGAAAATAGTCTGTAACATATATACTTTCTCCACTTTCTCCTTTTTTAGTCTCACTTTAAGTCCCAATAATCTTTTATTCTCCACCATACACGTTTGCAAAAAAAAAATACCAGAAAGGTTTCCGTTGAGACAGTGGAAGAGCAACTTAATTGACCCATGCCTATGATAGAAAAAGTAAGTCAATCAGACATGTTGACAACCCTATATCAACTAATTATATAATATTGGCTTGGCTAGCTTACTCACCATCACTATGCTATGCTACTGAATGCACCGACTAGTCTTGTAAGTTATAATTGTCAATCTTGGAGCTTTTTCTGCCAAATTCCTTTACTTTATGAATGCAATACTTTACAAGCTCACATACTGTACCAACCTGTTCTGATTCTAAGCTTGCATTCAGGGAAATATGGTTCCTCCAGAGCCATACGCAATCCATCGGCCCATACTTCAATAGCTGCCTCATACTTGGGTCCATGTAAAGCCACTGCATGAGTCAAGTTCCCTAAGGCCCCATTGGTGAAGAACCAGTGAGACGTTGTCAATCTGGGAAGGCGCTGGTTCTGGGTCAATGCAGATTCCTTATTAATTGGGTGTACAGCTGCTAGGTATCCTGGGTCATCCTTGTCGTCACTCGCGCTTACAGCTAGAGCAGACACAGAGTTCTCATCAACTTCTCCAGCCAAGTATCTCATGAGGTCACAGAAATGAGTGGCTTGTTCTACTATTGGACCCCCAGACTTGTCCTTGTTCCACCAAAAAGGATGATCCATTTCAGAATAAGCACATATGTACCTGGCATTGATGCCCATCACTGGACGGCCCTGTTGCTCCAAGATGCTCTTCATCTTGGTGATGGCAGGATGGTATCGAAACATGTATCCCACACTAAGCGCCAAACCTTTCTCCTTCTGGAGCTCCTCCACTGCTTGCACATAAGCCTCAAATTTCTCAGGTGGTTGAACAGAGACTGGCTTCTCTATGAATAAGTGCAGGCCTGCCTTCAAACACTGCAGCTCAATATCCAGAGGAGACTCCAAGCTTCCATGATATAATGGAGGTACACCTAAAACACCAAAATGCTGATCAATTATAATTTGGATTAAAGCAAAAATCCTTAAAATAGCCATGCTCAATTTTGCAAAAATAACTGAGATAAAGCCCCCGTAAATACCAACAGGATAGTGTGTACAATGCATATATTATATATTATATAATAAATAATCTTTTTATGAACACTGAAAATAAGGCAACATCTTGGATAGACTGTCTATGTAATAAACTAAACATTTGAACAAGCATTTGAGTGAGCACTGTGTTATATCGAGAGAGGAATGCCAGTATAAATTATCACTTACTGTCAGAGTGAAGTTATCAAGCTTAATCATTAAATATTTCCTATCCTTTTACACTTCCAATGGGTTTTTTGTGTCTTTTTGTTGTTTTTATTAATTATTTTTTTAATCATGAGACCTGATATGTGCTGATTGTGAGGAACAAAATTCTTCATCATGTATAACAGAATAGATTTAGAATTTGTAACTTCATTACTCTTGTTTCTCTCCTTCGAAGAACCCAGACTTTTATTGGCTAGTCATTATGCTGAGTGTTTATAGAGTCAAGTTTAAGTCGAGATTTACCAATACATATGGTAAAGGATCTCTGCTGCTGACAGCAACCTACATCAAAATATTGACCACATCACCTCTGCAATATCCTAGATATTGTTAGCTTACAAATTTCCGTTTTTGAGACTCTACTTACCTCAGCCATTGGTGCTCAATGAAGAGATTTTCTTAAACTGTACCCATTTAAAAAATATGTGATGCTGGACGCATTGTGCAATATTCCATATGTAACTATGTACTGCAGTGATTCAGCATTAAGTTGACATGTAACTAATCCTGTATCAAATGCAGTATGGTAAGAGGTGATGTATTTAAATTTCTGACTATCTATGCAAGTTCTTGCAGTTAAGAAGCAGTTCTCATAACTTACCTATGAAGGCAACTTGAGGCTTTGCTTTGGTGATGGCAATATTAAAATCAGCCTCGACAATACAGTTTCTGTACATGTACGCATGCTCCCCACTCAGCTTCCTCTGCAGCACCGAACGAGCTTTCTTTACATCTGGATCAGCTATAGCAACCACCTCCACTCCTCCTAGCTTTTCCAGACGCTTTGAATGGTCCCAGGGTCCCTCAGCACCGCCAAAGTTTACTGCCCCAGAGCCAATAAATAGAACTCGTAACAACTCCATTTTCTCACTCGTATCTATCCCACTCCTCCTGACAGTTGTTGCCACGCCTCTTTCACTTGAGAAGCACCGCCCCCGCAAAAAGCTCACCTCATCATCCTGTGCGTGTGCGTGTGCGTTTCGTAGCGGTATATATGCGGGAATGGTGAGGCGTTCATCTAGCGAGTGATGAATATGTTTTGTAGGCTCCTGGTTATCTTTTTGTCGGCGGTCTGTGCTCTGTCTAAATACTTTGATTGCAGTGATCAAAATGTATTTCCCAGGACAAAGGATCGAATATGCACTGTGAAGCCAGATGGAGAAACAATATTGAGGAATGGTTGTGATGATAGTGAATTCTGTGAAAACTGTGGTCTGGAGTGCTTGGCTTTTACTGGCATGAACCTAAAGCTACTATGCAAGCCACCAACAATGTTGATGAACCATAATATTGAAATCTATAAGGGAATTACGAGAATGAATACTTCAGATACCCTGGTGATAGATTATGTCCAGCTATCAGATGGAGGGAAGTATGAATGTAGGACCACTTACAGTAATGGAACTGAAACTTCAGTAATCTTTAATGTAACCATTTCTACAGGTTAGTTAAAATAATAGCAAGTTAACATTTATTAAAGTGGCATAGAATGCTGGAGACAGTTTTTGTGCTAGTCTTTTCCCTTTGAGCTTATCATCTTTCAGATAAACATTGCCTAGAATAGCTTAACATTTTTAAATAAAATTTTTTATGACATACAGAGTATGCTATAATATTTTGATGAAAAATCACAAGAACTTCTATTATACTTAGCAATGTTTTCTGAGAGAGAGTATAAAGAACATTGCTATAGCTAGCAAGCTATTAACTGAAGTTATTGTCTGCGATTCAAGAAGCAGCATACTATCACTCTAAAATGTAATTGCTTGTTAAAGTAATTCTTATTCAAGCAATAACAGAGTTGCTGTGCACAGAACCCTCATTATCCAAGTATTAGAACATAGTGCTTATTGTGCTTATCTGTCTATTTGTCCACAGCAGATTTTAAAAACAATAGCATCATTTCCAGTAGAATACTTTATCAAACTAGAATACTCATCAAATTGGTGTCATTAATGAGCCATTGGTTTTTTTATTATTACTTTTAGAATTCAGGTTCACATTAATGGTGTATTTATTAAAACAAGTTAAAGATATCATTATCATGAAATTGAACTGAATGTATGATTTTGTATATATACTGGTTTATATAGATTTAGTAGAGCCAGATAGCTTTCTTTGACATTTCTGAAATGAAATATCTCAGCAGCTGTTTTAGAGGAAAATTGCTTACCATATAATAATATTATGCTTGTGTATCAGTAACGACAACGACCACGATGATAGTGACCGACGACGACAAGATTGACAATGATGACATGACAACGATGACATGCAACGATGGTGACTGACGATGACGACGGTGTGTGTATTCATGAATGGTTCATGAGCTGATCAGAATTAGTAAACAATCGTCATTACCTGAATAAGAAAATAGTTTAACAAGGGGGAAAATGGGAGAAAAAAAGCTTCCTTGGCAGTGTTGGAACCACCTGCAATTGGCGATTTGGGGAGTGCACATAACTATCAGGACATAACAGCTTAGATTTGCTTGAAGTGCCTTATTGTATCGTATAAAAACTGAACACTGGGTTGCTGAACTAAGTTGGGAAAGAGTGTTCATCTACAGTAGCTAACCATATGGGTATAAGAGAGGTAGAGAATCAGGAGAATGCAAGGCTTAATAAAAATAGAAGTAAAAGCAGGTGAGAAAAAGCTGACTGATGTAACTACTTCAATGAAGAAGTGAAAGAAAATGCACATAAAGGACAGAGTTACTGGGGAGGCAGGCAGAGGAGGAGAAGGGAATCCATGAGTTGAAAAGAGATAAACAGGGCTAGTATTTAGTAAATATAGATGTGACTCTAATTTGAAACAGTATTTGGAGTAATATTAAGTAGTTGTACATGACGAAGTCACTACAAAACATGTATTTTGTATTAGTTTATATTATATTAATTACTATAGATCCAATCCTTGGAGATAGCAGACCAAGTTGTTTGATTGATTTCACCTATGATGACTTATTAAATTGTTGTACTACAAACAATGGAATTAGTCTTACTCGTGAAATACACTACTCTCGTGCGTTTTTTGCTTATAATGTACAGAATATATCTGTTCAGCAAAAATGGTTGTCTCCTCCTCATCATTATCATAATGATTTGGGTTTAGTCATATCAAATTTTCATTCTTCGCAATATCAGGTAAGGTTAGAATTATGTAACAACCAATGTTTATTGTATGAACCGATCTCTGACAATGCCTAAATAAACACTCTGTGTTGACATTTTAGATCACAGTAACCAAGTATCCAGTGTTTGTCACTAGTCAAAGAAAAATATCGGTAATGAGCATCATTTCTGTTGCTGATTATCAGTATGGCACTCTTTCAGTGTGCATACCTCTTTACATCAAAGGTAAACACTAAGTTCATCATAAAGATAATAATGTTATTGACTCTCTATTGTTATGTGAAAGTGCGATGAAAATCCCTTTTCTTTTAGGAAGATAAGTTAGGGTTGACTCGTACTAGAATAGATTACAAGTGCATCATAAGAAATGTACAATAGTCAATTTTACATATTTCCCAAATAATGGCCATGGCTGTGTCTAATTTGTGTACCATTTGCTACCCAATCTTCAAATTGGAGATCTCTTCAGGCCTGTAGCCAGGAGTTTGCACAGGGGGGGGGGGGGTTCGGATTTCATAGAAACGCAGGAAAGCCACACCTGGATTCGGATTTCATAGAAACGCAGGAAAGCCACACCTACTTTTATTTTCTTCGTTTATTCTTTAAAAAGCGAAAAAGAAGGGGAGAAATATGCCAAAACTAATAATTTGTCTGACGTTCTATGTTTTCTATTAATAAATCCATTGAACACTGCTGACTCAGCAATAAGCAGTAAACTGCTAACGCTATATCGTTCTCGTGTAACCAGGCTTCTAACCACTACCGTGAGCTGTACACAAACAGTGAACCATTAATAGGCCTGTCGTACTATAAGTTATCTAAATAAGTACATTACGGCACACCATAAAAAGAATAGTTGTAGCGTAGCTGGCTTTATCAGTGCCATAATGAGAGTGATGTTTTGTAGTCAAGGAGCTCAATGTTTACTTGAAAACTTGGAATCAGACTAGGCCGTCCACATATAGAGTATGAAGTATATCTGGGGATATATAGCTAATAGCAGAATTCCATTGCGATTTAGACACGATCGACCAGAAGTCGACATACCATAAGTTAAATGTAAGGTGTGGCTAAATAATTTACTTCCGGTCACTCAAAAGGGGTGTTCGACCGAACCCCCAAACCCCTTCCCCTAGCTACGGGTATGCTCTTATAATATATAGATAGAGCATAGGTACTGGCCTATGGTGTCAAAATATGCATATGGTCATCATTATATTGCATAAACCTGAAGAAATGACAAATTCTTACCTTGTCTTTTATACGAAAGAGAGTATGTAAATGTTCTATTGCTGTTTATATGTTGCTGTTTTTAATGATACAATTTGTTTTGTCTAGGAGGAACACCAGTACTTCAAGTAAATGAAAGTCTACCAGTGAACTCTACTGTACATGAGGGAGATGTTGCAATATTCAACATGCTATACGAGTCTCCAGCTGAGAAGTGCATTAGCTATATCATATATGTAAAATACTATCACAGAAACAATATAACTTATGATAGAGGCTTCCAGGCTTGCAGAAATGTAAACAACTATCACTTTAGTAAGGGGCGGTACAACGTCAATATTTCCGTCACTGGTCTAGCAGTATTATTAACATTTCAGTTTAGATTTTATATTGTGAACACAAGTGATGCAGACAATAATTCCATTGTGTCATTCAGCATTGCTAGTGACGGACAACTACTATGGGAGAAAAATGCTACACTCCTAGTAGTAAAGCATCCACCACTAGCCCAAATACCTCACAAAGGTGGAAGCTTGACCAAGATATTGACTATTGTACTTGTAGTGTTAAGTACACTGGTAATAACTTTAGTCATTTCTAGTGTACTTATCTACTTATATAAAAGGCAGACAAGACTATTGGAACAAGATAGAGGTGATTTTTCTCTCATTGTAACGATTAATGTATGAAACCATTTTTTTAATAGTTCCATTAACCAATGCATATGGAGGCTCCCAGTCCAGTGATTCAGAATGTAACACTCCAGTCTCAGAACAAATGCAGCTGTCAGTTAGGCAGGTAATAAAATTGTATCATAATCACCTCTGTCTTTCAATTCTAGAAGTTATTAGTTTTGTACTGTCATTGCCTTACCTCCTTTCATTATACATAATTATATGAATGTATTATGTATAAGTTACACCACAACGTGGAGATTGGTACGAGATTTACATAACCCAGGTTCAAATGCCCGAGGATAGTGTAAATCCCATACCGACTGAACGGAGGGGTGCAACTAACTTGTACCGTGGCTATAGGTAACACTAATTTTTTATTGCACGGTTCAGTTATTCGCCAGGTGGGTTTGAAATATATTTACCGCAAATTTAGCAATCTGATTGAACAGTTTGAACAAAAATCATAATATATATATATGCTAGAATTAGTCATTAAATATTACTTTCAAATCCTGAATGTGTGTTTACCAGACCACCATAAAGCTATTATAACAACCAACTAAAACTTCCTCTTCAAGTACATTGTTGTTGTTGTTGTTTTTATGGTACCACAGGTTATTGAGTATACTGGTTCCCAGAGAGCTGCTCTAACGACTCAAGCATGGAGAGACAATGACCAAGGATATGACAGTGACCAAGAAAGGAATTTATGTGATTTCAATTGCACAGAAACCAAACGATCAACTCTTCATGACTTCAAGTCAAAGAAAATCCCACAACCTTATTTACAATATACAGATCCCAGCTGTGACAAGGAGAAACGTGAAGGAAACTGCATGGTATATATTAGCTACACAGAAGAGAAGGCAGACTGGGTGTACGACTATTTGAAGCCACTACTGGAGTCTTGGAGTTGCCGTGTGATCCTCCATGATGAAGACATGATCCCTGGCTTCACTGTGTCAGGAGAGAGACAGAGGCTAATCCTGCAAGCTCATAGAGTGATATTGGTGGTCTCTCCCGACTATTCAAGCTCTCCATGGTGCCTCTATGAACTACAACATGCTATCACTAAGGAGCCTGTGCTGTTCAGAGGCAGGATCATCCCCATTATGGTAGATGGCTGTCTCATTTTACCCATCTTGGTAAAAGGAATTGTGCCATTGTTTGACTCTTCTAAGAGCTTTGAAGTAAAACTAAGAATGAATATTTGTGGCATAGTCTGATAATCTGATAATCATCACTTAGTAATTTAATAATACAATAATGGTTAAAAATTTAATTCAAGTGTTGTTTTTTAATCACTTGAGCATCTATAGCAGCCGCTGACAGTCTGCTCCTCTCCTCATCATCAGATTCAGAACTACTACATGTATGACAATAGCAGATGTTTGTGAGTGTGTGTGTGTGTGTATTCAAACCATTAATGATTATTTAAAGAACAATACATTACAATACCACCAAGATAGCCTCATCTCACCTTTGCAAGGGAACCTTTAGCACCTTCTTCCTCTTCTTACCCTTACAGACTGGATCAGGTTGACTAAGCAGAGAGCAAGTAGACCTGTTCAAAAGTTTCACTCCAAACTCAGTGCCTTCAGTTGATTTTTGCTGACATTTTCCAGATACACTAACCTTGTCTACTTCCACCAGACAACTGACATACACAAAAAAACACCATAATAATCATAATAATAAACTGATAATTATTCCCACCTGTCTAAGTATGCAGATAATTTCTTGGCTAAAAAAGTCTGAGTGTTTTTTGATACATCAAGCTGTGAAGTGGTAGAGGCTTCATCTGTCACTGTGTTTTTATCTCCAGAAGTTTTTATCCTAGAAGCACATAAACACAACCATCAGGCACTAAAGCTATAAAAATCGATGTAGTTCTTAGCAGTTGTATTATGTCACAAATGTTGTGTGGACTGACCTGACAACCTCATAGAATCACGCTACAGTTGACGTATAGTGTTTGTTCTAGATTTCCTCATTTTCAATACCGACAATTGTACAACTCCACTAAAGATGCATATCTAAAGATAATCTGGGCTTCACTCCAGTCTGTACTGAAACTGCTAGTTGTTTTGGTGACCAAATATGGAAGGCATGAAAAAGAAACCGTTGTTTATTTTTAATGCTTTCATGAATGTCCCCTTCAAAAAAACCGTGCAGGAGGGGGAAAGGGGAGGAAGTTGTTTTACTGTTATCTTGATTTGTGTGAAACATTTTCTAAATGTTTATTTCACTCTATGTGCAAAGATGTGGTAAATAATTAGTATTGTTCGGCAGCAGTAATCAGGAATGAATCACGACCCTTCACACACAAGGATAACAACAAGCATAGCTTCAGTTGGACCAACTATCTAGCATGAGCAAGCCATACATGTGAACACAGTTTATGTGGTGGGATACTCGTGGCTAAACAAAATTCTTGTGCAGTGATGTCTGCGCTATGGTAGTTACTCGAAATGCATTAGTACACTGGCCTAAACATACGTAGAATCGAGGACTAGGTGTGGTGCATATGTAGGCTCTCTGTGATGTCTCAGATTGCATAGGAAGTGGTTTCTTCAACTGAAAAGAATATAAAATAATGCAATAGGTAATCTTATCTGACAGAGGAAAGTTAAATATGCGCATCACACAAAAACTGACCAGGCATATGCTGGGCTAGCCTTAATCTGGACCAGGCCCTAATCTGGACCAGGCCAAGGTTGAAACAAAGGCCACACGGGATAATGTATGCAAGTGATACCAGTGCTGGCAGTCAAGCTGATGAACACCAACATTAGAATAGCTGTCAGTGCAAGACTGTTGGTTATGTCCATCATAGTTGTATGCCAAACCTGCAGAGCTCTATGGAGGGAGATGCAAGTTCTAAGTCACACAGACTATCAGTCAGTACTGGCACACTTGAGGCATTGGACCAGGAACGTTCTCATGCACAGTGATGTTAGCTGAGGCTAGGTGAGAATGTTCCCTCCGGCCATCTTGATACAAAGGCTGACACCACTTAGTAGATAAGCCTGTCAAGTGACAACACTACTCGTTTATTTTACCAGACACAGCATGCAGAGGACACCGCTCACCAGTGTGCCCACAGCTAAGCAACAGAGTGGAGCAGTCTGATCTGGCGCCAATGCTTTGGTACTATCTTCAGGTACGAGGCATTTAAGGAACTTTTCACGTGACTTACTCAGTAACAATCCAGTCTCAGTGCATGAGATGCTACTGCACTATTTGCCTCACATCACGCCAGCTAATCCAGATGCCTAAGAGATATTTGGCAGTCGTAAAGAACGTACGGGTCTCTCGGACCTGAAAGAACAGTCAGCACTGATAGAACATCCAATAGCCAAGGGTTGGTTCATCCAGCAGGTTAGGATAGTATCATCATTCATTGGCCACAGCCACAACTTTTCAGATTACTTTGAACCTTTGGAAGATAGGATTCATTGTGTCAGACAAGAGAGCAGTGGCATAGCGACATATTCCAGAGGTGCATCAAGACGCTAAGTCGCAGTTAGTCAGCATCTGCAGCCCAGGCACCTGGCATATAGAAGGATGAGAGGGACAGACTTGATGACATTGTAGAGATGAGACCGTGCATATGATACTCACCATTCCTCACTGTGCCCAGTGACGAACTAATCCTGAAGCTATCAATTTAGATTGATTTAGTGGTAACATACCTGGTTGAAGCAAAATTGTGTTTCTGTTTGAGTAAGTGTGTGCAACATGCCTTCCTACATAGCTCCAACCTTTTGGTCCAATTACGTGAGTCATGGCAGCCACCAGTGTTGTGGGGGCTAGAGGGGGAATCCCAACAGGGCACAGGCGTGTCCCTAATGCACACACGGTACTGTGCTGTGGGAATAATGTGTAGTAGCTCATTTCTGTCAAGTACAGAGTATTCCACTATGTCTGCGGGTTTAGGCTTGGCCTAACCCACTAATTTTCCCCCCTCGTTCCTAATTAATTAATTCAATTTCTGCCCTAGCACCATACTAATTAAATAATAGCTGTCACAATGTGGCACACAAACTCCAAATGCACCATAACCTCACCTGATAGCATGCTAGCCCAGCTGCACAAATAATTCACTCTCTGCAAATTAGCCCCATCTGCACAATAACCTTGCTATCTCACACTTGACTCCAAGTGGCCAGCTCAATTCCCTCCAACATGACCAACAAATGTTGACCTGCCTAACTCTACTCAACATTGCTTTAGGAGCACACGGTACTTTCCGAGGTCAGCACACTCACTCAAATCTTCTCCAGTACAAGTAGTTCGTGATAACTAGAGCAGGGTGTAACCATTCACTGGGTGTAACCATTCACTGGGTGTAACCATTCACTGGGTGTAACCATTCACTGGGTGTAACCATTCACTGGGTGTAACCATTCACTGGGTGTAACCATTCACTGGGTGTAACCATTCACTGGGTGTAACCATTCACTGGGTGTAACCATTCACTGGGTGTAACCATTCACTGGGTGTAAATTTCCCTACCCCCCCCCCCCCCCCTCCCCATTTGAAGAACAAGACATGACAGACGTACTAACCACTCAGCCAGTTAAATGCTCCAGTGAGTTATGTCAAAGGTTAATGAAGGTTCACATCCTGGAATTTACTCACAGTGGGGGGAATCACACCCAGTAGTCCACGTCCCCAGGTTAGCCAACAGCTCGTGTAAACTTTTGACGTTAAAATGTGAAAATTTTGTGAATAAAACAGTGCAATCAGGGATTCATACAGGATTTTTCACTAGGTGGGGGGAGGGGGGGATTTTATTCGAATCACAAAAACAGTTTAGCCACATGAAAATGGTGACATCACAACTATGAAACAGATTACTAGATGAAAACTTAGATGAACTATTACGAAATGCTATGAAGGATCGGAACTAGACAGTCATGATTTGGAAGAATTGTTTGACATTTTAAAAGAAACTAGCGGTAGAGTAATTAGTCAGGGTAAAAAAAATTAGGGGGGAGGAAACCTGACTGTAGGGTAGGGGGGATCTCAGGGCTCCCATAGTCTATATGAAACCCTGGATATTATGTTCAGGGGAGGGTCCAGGGGAAGCCCCCTCCCTCCCAACCAAGTTTTAAAAAAATTACAAGGACGAATGTTAGGTCAACTGTACACTAACTTATGCTCTTCACTCGTAACTTAATATTCAAATCTTATACAATCAATCATCAATAATTTTAATTTCATGAGTGTTGACCTAAATATATTTGGGGCCCTCCTGTCGTTAGTGCTGGATTCGCCCCTGATGTTGGTGTTCATAAGTCACCCAATACACAAATATGCTGTTGGAATGACAGTGGTGTAGAGGGCTAGGTTGGAGGCAAAAGGGGTAAGGGTTGTTAGGTGAATTTACACTTTGTTGTGATGGCATGTTAAGACCCCTTTCCAAGCGACATCGATGAGATGACTGAGCAGGTTGGGTGGTTCAGTGGGCTGGGCTTGTCTCATAGATACATTGGTTGGTGGTTGCTCAACCTATAGGGTAGGATGATCGATACTCACACATTGTGTAGCTCATGACTCTGGATGTCAGCAACCACAACAGTGGTCTAACTTGAGGAGCTGGAGTGCCTGCCAGGATGTTGAAGAGCCAGATGATTTGCACCTCACTCAGATATACAGTCCATTGCATATCAATCACAGCTTGGGAAAGATATAACTAATTACAGATTTCATTCCCCATGGAGCCAGGATGGCCCCAGCAACCCGCAAGATCTCGGAGGATGAAATGACACACTTTCATGGTTTCTGCGAACATTGTTTCTCCTTATGTGACAGAGATACCATGTAATTTCACATCCTTTCTAGTGGACCAGGGCCTTGCATTACAGACTGTTGCCAGTTGTACTAAACATGTAGATTTCAAGAGTAAGTGTCTGGAGCTCCGTCACTAAATCTGCCATGAGATGTAAATACTTTAAGACTCTATTGTAGGCAGCTAATTTGTGCAGCATCAAGTAGTCTTTGTTGTTGGTGTTTTTGTTGTTCTTTTCAATTAAGAAAACTCCTGCCACCTTTGACCGATTATGGAATAGGATTAAGCAGATGTTGAATGAGAGGACACAGCATTAAACAATAGACAAGCAGAGTGCCCAACGAAGAACTAAAATAAGCTTCAACAAACAAAATGTCACCAATTATTAGGTGTGGGTGCAAACATCCTATTGGGGAGAGAAAGACAATCTCTCGTGTAGAATCACGGTTGATGGTGGTCAATACACAGCAATCTGCAGATTGAAACTTGTCATCATTTTTTAGTGAATAGATGTTAGGGTAGTAAAGAAGGCTTGGTTCACTGAAGAAGTGCATTCGGTAAGACAGCTTTGGGTTTGCTACTGCAGTTGTATGCAGTGTTCTCTCTAGGCTGTTTGAGTAGTGTCGCACCAACTGGTTTACTTGGATACTTGTATACTTGCAGTATACACCACTTGGTTTGTAGTTGTTGTCGTTTCTTTCTTTTCTTTTCACTAACACATACATCACCACATATGTACGCCAATGCATAACCCCATAACATGTGTGCAACAATGTATGTACGTGGATTCTTTTTTTGCACCACTTGGATTGAAAATCCTAGTTAGAAAACTGGCTTTACATATGCCACAAATGATGCAGCAACCACAGTCATAATGGCAAGCATAGGACACCACAATCCAGGCTGTGGTCTGATGGCAGAGTGCAGCTCACTAGCAGTATGTGAAGATGCCCTCCCAGTGAGTAACTTGCTAGACTGTTCACAGTATCGGTAGAATACTTTATCTGATTCATGGTCTGATTGGACATGAGGTGTCACAATATATCTTTTAGCGCAGTCAACATTATCCTAATTCAATTAGCCTTGGAAGAAGTGGCTGGAAGGAGACCTTCCTTGGGGGACATGAGCATCACATGGAAGCCGATAATGTCATCAGGGTTCGCCACATCTCATTACCCCTCAAGGTAATTAGGGTGGACTCTGGATGATGCCACACTGTGCTGCAAGGGACACTGATAAGGTACCAGCCTCGTTCATGTACGCCCACACTGCCAAATTGTAAGCAAGAGTAGTTAGAGTTAATTAGGGATAGTAACCAATTCACACAGCAAGCTAATCATTAGAATTCGCTAGTCACTCATAGCTGTGCTTCTATTAGTCTCACTTGCCAGACCATTTACCCAACCTCTACACTAGGAAAGGGGTCTGGATTAAAAATCTGCTCCCATTATGTGGCTTGAACCGCTCTAAATTGAGGTTAGTTAGTGATTGACTGGATAAGCTGTGATGAAAGTAATTCCAAAACAATTTCATTAGTGATTTTTTTTTTGCTAGCTGGTAATGTGCAGAGTAGACAATAAGTAGCTTTTTGCAGTATATTTGGAAAAAATTCTTGTGAAATTGATGCAACCAAAACTGCATCGATAAGATGGCGTAATTTACCACCAATTACTTTTAAAACAAAAAAACAAACAAAAAAAACAAAAAAACGCAAAGTGGTTTGCTTTCCTGCTGTATGGGCCCAACTGCACCATTTAAAGTATTGTCCCCCAGGATTCATGCAGAAGAGAACAAAATGCATACGGTTGAAGTTCCAGACCCCTTTCCCAGTGTAGTAGTTAGGTAAAGGGTCTTCCTGAGAGCTAGCCTTCTATTTCTAGACAACTTATAGTTTGTAGTAAGTAATACGTATACTCTACATCAACAGAAATGATGATGAAGTTTAACTTAGTCACCTGCAGTCAGCCAGTCAGTGTGAATTACATACCAACCGGTATTGGGCAGGAACTGGGTTGTTAGTGACTATCATAACAGCACAACCTTACATGTGCATTGGGGATATCTTGTGCCCTATCGGGATTCCCTTGCTTTGAAGGGAGGTCCCCTTGACTCGAGCTGCTACTTCTCTTACCTAATCTCAAATCACTATAGACAGACCCCATTTGCTGTGATGAGGTAACTCATACGCTGTGATGAGGAACCCATATCAGCCTCATCCCAGCACATGGGTACCTCATTACAGCATATGGGTACCTCATCCCAGCATATGGGTACCTCATCCCATGTGCTACCAGTTCCAGATTGGGGGTTGCTCAGCTCCTGTTGTTAAACTATTAATATAACCTATGGGTACCTCATCACAGCATGTGGGTACTCATCCCATGTGCTACCAGTTCCAGATTGGGGGTTGCTCAGCTCCTGTTGTTAAACTATTAATATAACCGAATCATGTGCATTGCTCTATAACAAATTATGCTGGTGGGTGAAATAAATGCAAGTGGTGCCAAAAAAGTCTGCAATAATATGTTCATCTAGTTTATTGATTCTAAATAAGCCCAAGAGGCATCCTTAATCTGCTACCTTAATTAAATTCATATGAGTCACTGTTTGTTTCTTTGGAGAGGTTTCCTCGGCAAAAGAACACAGACTTAAATATTTTGATGACTTTGTGGTCACAGTTGTAACATGATACTATATTTGATAGGACTTCAGCACAAGCATACTAGTAACACAGCACTTGTGAACTACATTTTAGTCACACTCTGTAATGGGAAGGTGCACCATCTCTAACTCTATTAGTTTATCAGCAAGTCTTTAGTAAGACTTGACTACCACAGTGGTAGTGTTTTAGTCACAACACATGAAATGTGTTCTATTGATAACAAAGAGGAAAAATGGCAAGTGATAACTGCTACGTCCAGCGTCTTACAGTACACAGCTAGAAACTGTAAACTTAGACAGTATAATTTTTATTTACCTCCATAGAGTTATAAGGCAGAACTTTTCAAGAGAAAAATGCCAGAAGGGAGGCTGATTTCTTTGAATGTGTTCACTAAATCGTTGTGAAATGTCAACGATTTTGCTGGGAGTGGGAAACACTGTTATACTTAGCCACACCCATTTTTAAAACCCACACTACTTTGAAGCATTGCCTATATGAAAGTGTATATACTTCACACTAATCAGTGTTGTGTCACATGCACTATTTGATAATCCTACTCCTCATATAATTCTACTTTAGCTATTATACGATATTAACTCCTCAATACATTTCTGGGAGGGGAGGAGGGGGAAACTGCGGCTGAAGGGGGAAACCCTGTGATGGCTTTCTGGAAGTGCACCTTCCTTGATGATGTTTCAATGCTACAAGCAAATGTTTTCAACTGACTTTGTCTTTTCGTTTTCAAAGTACATAAGACTCCTAGTAATGAACTGTTGACTTATTGTGGATTTACAGTTTCTTTAATATCAGACTAATGAATTAATATGTAACCAGATTTGATTACTTGACTCATAAATGTAATTTATTAAAAAGAAAAAGGGCAATTAAATTATATAATGTATATATATGTGTGTGTGTATATATATATATATATATATATACACTATTGATGAGCTTCAGCACAAATGGCAAGCGAGCTGGCTTAGCCAATAGTATTTATTTGTTGGTTATATGTAGATATTTTGTGCTAAGCAAAACACAACATATTTTACACGCACACACTTGTGTAATAGGTATACATTACCAGTGCAAGACCTACATTGTATTCTCTTTGTGTTATTATTCAAGGCTGTTCAGAGCTCTCAACCTAAAAGGATTGAGACAGTGCTATAAAATGCTGGAGATTGATTGTAAATGCAGGAGAATATTAGTTTTATGCTATACTGTAAGTTTCACAAACATTATTTTTGTGTGTGAAAATGTACGTCATTCTGGTGAATCAGCCACTTGCCCATGAAGCTTGAAACTCCCTTTACAAAAAAAAAAAACTGTCACAAGGAGGATGAGCAAGTGTTTAAAAAATAATATTGAAGTTATTGCTTAATACAACTAAAATCTATTTCTTATAGTAGCTAGTGAGCTAAATACTGCTATGGGAGCAATATTTAATATTTTTAAAATACTATGGAACTCATACTAAACTTCTGAGATTCACTAAATTTTTCTCAAAGACTCTGTGAGGGATCCAATGTTGCAGTAGTCGTAGCTGAAGCCACACCAAAATGGTTTGGATAAGACAACCCTTTACCAGTCAAGACGATATTATTCCTAACCCCGCCCCCTGCAAGACCAGTTTTTGTGACTTATCAGTACACACACAAGTTATAAGGAGGATACAGCCGTTGTGATCACTGTCTCCATAAATCTGTGAAAATAGGTGCATTGCTTTGAGAGCTTAAAGACACTAAAGCTTATCACACAACACGCGTGAGAACTGATGAGAGGGTCTAGTGTACTTGGCACTCATCAAACTAAAACTGCCCCTTCATCACTGCATTTTATATGGTAAATTCTACACAAAAAAAGCTTATAGGAAGTGCTTGTTTAAAATTGTACTCTAAACACTTCATTATAAATAAAAGTCTTTCAAGACAGTGAACATAAAAGCATTCTTCAGGTCATCCTGGTGTATGGTAAATAACAAGTGTCATCAAAAGTTCAAGGGTGTTGCTTTAAGTGACCACAGGGTAAATGATCGTCAACTCTAAAACCTAACCATAAAACATCACCCAACAAAATATCACTTACTTAGTTGCAGTTTTCACAGTATATACTGCTTCTTTAAGCCTCTCCAACTCCCCTTCGCTTTCACCCGAAGAATCAGATCGATTCATTCATCAAATGTTTCTCCCTTTACCAACTATATCAGCAAGTGTCTGTACATGATGTATCTGTTCCTTACTTTACCTATTGAATTTATTCATGATGTTGCGGTCACATGACTTTTGAATTACATCCGGGGTATGTCACGTAGACACACCAAAGCCACCACACACACAGTTCTGGACTCTCTGCGAAGGAAAACAACAATTAGGTCGGCTTTTTGTTTGTTACGATCGGATTGTGGAATAAGAAAGTAGTTTTTAACGGCGCTGTGGGAGCTTTGGGATGAGTCGGAATAAGGAAGCGTCGAGTAGGCTTCACGAAAAGCACCAGGTGATTCTGGCTGATCTCTTGAGAGATGAAGACAACAAGTACTGTGCTGACTGCATGGCTAAAGGTAACCAATTTGTTTGATTGGAAGATTTGTTGTGGTTTGGGGGAAATATTTTAGTGAAACATGAAAGGTTGATTTTCTATAGTGATTCATTCATGATGAGACCCCTGATTTCTGCTGTTGGCCTGTAATGTTGTCAGTTACTTGCCAGTTAAGTATTCGTTGTTGCTGAGCTGTGCGAATAAGATGTTTCGGCTAACAGTATTGCCAGAGTGAGCCACTTGTCTTCATACATGGAGCTACACCAAATTCACAAGGGGGAGTTGTAGTAGAAAACCTTTTTAATGTGACAAAAATTTAAGCTGGTAGAATGATCAGTTGTGTGACAACAACTCAATGGACATTGACTAACTAGGTGACTTAACAGTTGTGCTGTCAGTAAGCATAATAATTTATCTGAATTTTTGAAAGGTACGATGTTTCATGTTATGATTTGATACTTTTTAACTAGGTGCGTAGCTTGTCTCCTCACATGGATAGTAATAATTAGACTAAGAGGTCATTTTATTCTTATGTTTTGTCTCTGTTAACCACGCAAGCACACAACATGTGCCATATTTATTACCTCATTCCACTTGTTACCACCTCACTATACACATGTACTGAAGTGGCATCTTCCACCTCACTTCACACCATGTACCACTTCCTTCCTCTCATATGCCATGTAACTCCATACCTTGTACCCTCTTTCAAGCACAACATGCCACTTCACTCTACACCATGTACCATCTCACTCCACACCATGTACCATCTCACTCCACACCATGTACCACCTCACTCCACACCATGTACCATCTCACTCCACACCATGTACCACCTCACTCCACACCATGTACCACCTCACTCCACACCATGTACCACCTCACTCCACACCATGTACCACCTCACTCCACACCATGTACCACCTCACTCCACACCATGTACCATCTCACTCCGCACCATGTACCACCTCACTCCACACCATGTACCACCTCACTCCACACCATGTACCACCTCACTCCACACCATGTACAATCTCATTTTACAGTATGTACCATCTCACTTTACAGCATGTACCATTTCACTCTACACCATGTACCACCTCACTCTACACCATGTATATACCACCTTACTCTACACCATATACCACCTCACTCTACGCCATGTACCACCTCACTCTACGCCATGTACCACCTCACTCTACACCATGTACCACCTCACTCTACACCATGTACCACCTCACTCTACACCATGTACCACCTCACTCTACATAGTGTACCGTCTCATTACATACTTTGCCCCCTAGTTACTACTTCATTCCGTACTCATACCACATGCACTCACCTCACAGGTATCATTTCAACCAATGTATGTATGTCCTTGGATGTTGCAATTGTACGTGTTCCAGCCTGTGTTATGATAAATCCAATGTGAACTTCCTAAACGTGGAGTGTGTGTTGTAAAGGAAGTTTATATTGTGTACTAGCTTTTTTCAATTGAATATGTTTTTCAATTGAATATGTTGGGCTTACCGTTGAATTGGAGATTCCTCAATTCGGATTTTGGCATTAATCAAAACAAAATTCAATATCAGTATTAATGCCAAAATCCGAATTGAGGATACTATCTTTGGTGGGTAACACCCCTTGTCATCACGTCCTAATCACGTGAGGCAATCATTTCTTACTGCCCGTGGTAGTTTTGCTTAATGCTGAGTAATTTATCGGGTGCAGGATTTGAAGTTTCGCATTCACTATCATGGAGTGTCCCTTGCATGTTAGCTTCTCTCATGAAAACTTGGCATATTATGCCAAATAAACTGTTCTTTTGTTTGAGAAACCATTTTGTAATAGCAATGTGTAGTAGCACTGAGAGTTTGCACCTTTGGTGCTTCATTTTATCAGTTGTTACAGAATGTAACTAATTTTGTAAGAGCTGACATTACAGTTTACACTTGTGCCTAACATAACACAGTCTCAGGTGTGCACATGAATTAGGAGTTATTAATTCGATGAGAGTTCACAAGATAGCATTGGGTAAGCATTGTCAAGAGTGTGCTCTTGGCTGCTAATTAAATTTCGACAATTTTATTACTATTGAAACAAGCAGTAATTAATGGGGGTGAGAGAACTATTTTTGACAATACTCGGCTGATTTTGGCTAGCTTGTTAGTTATGTGCAAGAGTATCTTCATGGCTGAAGTAACCAGCTACTAAATCAGCGAAGTAAGGAACATTTATGAGGGCATGCAACTGCTGTACAGTGTGTCCAAGTAAACTTTTGTTTAGGATAGATACATGGTTTATTTTGTTCTAGGCTAGCAGCTCGCTTGCCCTCCAGTTGTAATTGAATTGAGCCGCTAGTAATCTATATGCATGTTTATGGTGAGGCTAAGAAACAGAAAGTTGGATGATGTCAGGGTAACTTTTAAGGCAGTTAGTGTTTTGTCAATGTCTGAATGTTTGCACTGCTTGATTACATCTGATTCTCTCTCTCTCTGTGCAGGACCACGTTGGGCAAGTTGGAACCTGGGGGTCTTCATGTGTATCCGTTGTGCTGGCATCCACAGGAACTTGGGCGTGCATATATCCAGAGTGAAGTCTGTCAACCTTGACTCGTGGACACCTGAGCAAATTGAGGTATTTAGCCTAACCGTTGGAAGAATAGCATTACAATGAGGGAGCATGTTGTCAATACACTGGTCTCTGGTATTGATTTTATGAGGCATCTGTCCTTTCTTAAGACATATTAATATAATTAGTGTTATATATCCAATCAGGTCTGCCCTTCGGGGGTACAGCAGTCATTAAACACAATACTTTTTGTCTAAATTTTTTCTGGAAAATTAAGCCAAAACAAAAAAAATGTGGAAGCACTTAATTAAATTATCATGTTCTCTATTTTGACGGCTGTAGTCTTTAAGATCTGCTGTTGACATACGGAGCATATGTGCATTATATCTCACTCATTCATGTGCCTGACCATTAACAAAACAGTGAAATTCAACTTCTTTTATCTATTGTCATGGGCGAAAGGACTATCAAAAGTGTAAATTTATGTCGGGGGGGGGGGGGGGGGGGGGGAAGTGACGTAAAGAGTTGTTTATATTTAGCCTTCTGTCTTACATATTTTTAATCGGTGATTAAGGTTCACATCTTTAGACAGTAGTTCATCATTTCAGTGACAAAATATGGTACCGGGCGTATTGATAGATAAAGGTGTGATATGTAACGGATGGTAAGGTGTGGTATTTGTGTTTAGTCTATACAGAAAGGAGGCAACAGACATGCTAAGAATCTGTATGAGGCCAACCTTCCAGCTAATTTCCGGAGACCACAGGATGACTAGTGAGTTGACTGCACACTCACACTGTGTAACATTAACGCGTGTTAACTTTCAAGTGCATGTTATTTGCATGTGTGTGTGCATAGCACACGGCATAAGTGTAGAGTTAAAAAATAAGTTGCACATTCACTTGTTATATTCGCTTTACTGTGTTTGTAATGTGCCAAGATAAGGGCGTGGCTTACTATAGGCATTACATGTACACTCAGTATACCAGTATTTCTATAGTGAAAATTTTCCTTGTCTCACTAGCGTGAGGAAAGCAGGCTAGGAATGGTCACCAGTGTTGGTAACAGTTTCATGCACTCGTTGTATGTGAGCTCTAATTAGTTCAAATACCCATCTTGTGATCTCTTCAAATAAGTATATTTTTTCACTTATTATAATAATTGAAACTGCCTCATAATTGTGCGATAAATTCACTACAATAATTAGTGTCAATTCACACTAATATGCTTACAAACAATTACTCCATGGTTTCATCCCTGCATTAGACTTGGTGTTGATTGTTGGTTTGTTTCTGTACCCTCTCTGTAGTGCTGTGGAACAGTTCATCAGAGCCAAGTACGAGCGCAAGATATACATAGCCAAGGGAGGTGAGACCAAGTCCAATAAAGAACAGCCACCTCCCCAGGAGCAAAAGCCTAAAGCAACTAAGCCCAAAAAGACCCTATCCACTTCATCAAACTCCATCAAGTCTACGGGTCAAGATCAGGTAAGGTTGCTCTAGTTTATTTTCATGCATGTACTGATACTTTTATTGATGTGTGAATATCAAATGCTCCTACTTTGCACTTGCTGGTGTCTTTTTTTTACAATGTTATGATGAATCTAAGCTATAATTTTTTTAAATTTTTTAGAACCTAGCAGTGCCACGCCCATTGGGTCGGAACTCTCCTTCACCTCTGGCCACCAGCAAGTCGGCACCATCTTCCACAAGAAATAGTTCCTCTAACCTTCTGGCCCTAGATTCCAGCCCTCCTCCCTCAGTCTCCCAACAGACTACTTCCAAGAGCCAACCCCAACCTTTGTTGGACCTTCTCACTGGTTCTACCCCTTCCTCCACTGCAACACCATCTTCCAGTAAACCAGCTTCCAACTCTACCTCTTTCAGTCAGCCTTCAGACCTATTTGCTAGTACAAGAAGTGCTTCATCTTCTGCTGCGGCTAACAACTCCCAAAACCCTCTATTTGGAGCCAGCCCCACCACTCAAACTGGAGGTGGTCCTCAGCAGCCAACTGGGTCTAAGGAGTCCATAATGTCTCTATATTCCCAGAACCAACCCCAGTACTCCTCATTCACAGCCCAGGGCTATCCCGTCAACAATTATTACTACCAGCAGCAGCAAGCAGCTGCCATGCACATGACTCAAGTGGCTACCTTGCAACAACAACAGGTCAACCAGGTCACTGCACAGATGCAGAAGATCAGGATGAATCAAACAGGACCAGTAGGAACACCTCAGGGATTCCCTGGTGCTGTGACCAATGGAAGCGGTTTTGCAGCACCATCTGGTGGAACAGGAGTGGGCATGAACGTGGCAAACACTGGAGCAGGTGGACAGACTCTGAACCCTACCCTCTGGTGACAAGGATATCTAAGAACCAGGATAGGTTGACACTTCTCAATGGGCTGGCATGCAAGCGGCGGGTGGGACACTTATTTATATGAGCATATTTCTTTTTTTAAATTTATTTATAATTGAGTTTATGGCTTAAAGTGTTTTAGTTTTAAGTGAAGTTTCTTGTTTTATCTGCAGCACCTGCATATTGTACATGTTCATCACACTTGTTTTCTAGTTCAATTGTGTACTATTAATTGCGTACTATTAATTGCATCATGATGTGAACTGGCACAATAAATACAACAACACTTAAAATAATAGTTGAAAAATAATTAATTCAAAACTCAACACTAATAACGGAACAAATTCAAAAGCAGGTGTCTGTAAGTTATCAGTATGGGGAAGTCAACAGCTTCTGGATATACGTTGTCCAAGCAGTAACTGTATTGTTTACTTCAGCATGGACTCCATTCACCAGAAATGATGGTGTACCAGAGATACCACGAGATGCTGCATACTTCCAGGCATAGCGAGCGTTCTCCACAATCACTCCGTCAGAAAAACCAGACAGAATTCTGATGGGGAAATTACAGGTCATTAACACTGCAACTCGGACTAACTGATTAGGAGAATTTGTAGTACAATTTTACTTATAGAATTTCCAGAGAATGATGTAGTTGAATAGTCTGGTAAAGGATACAAATGGAACTATGTATGTATGGATTTATATAACAACCTAAAATAATACACAATGCACCAACATACGTATCCAAATCTATGCCAAATGAAGTTGATACTAATTTTGCCATTGAACTTTGAACCTCGGGTTCAGACATATTTACAGCACCCATTAAGAAATCTGTAAAAATAGACAAATTTAAAAGTAATTTTCATGGACTTGAAGAAGAATACCAATAGCACATCAAGTTCAAATATGGTAATCTAAGGTATCTTGTTCAAACATACCATCTTGGTGATCAAACATCAGCTGAACATAGTCAGCAAATTTATCAGTCTTCTCATTACGAACCACAACTCCAGCTAGTTGGGTAAAGTAGGCATTGTGGTGGTATCTGTACCAAATATAGACAATATTTAAACCAAATAATAGACAATAGCATCAGTATCTACCACTAAATAATAGACAATAGTATTGCAGTACCTAATATAGACAACATTATCACAGTAATCTACCCAATTAGGACAATATAATCGCCACATGAACAGCTAACATCCATCGTGTTCTTGTCGGCACTCACGGGAGAGGGAAGATGTGCAATATCATAGCCACTCCTTTGCTCTCAACTTCCTTAGCTACCTGTCACAACCAATAGGTAAACAAATATCATAACTAGAGCTACGTACTTTGCTAAAATAATACTACCAAACTCACCGCTTGAAGAACTGGCCAATTAGCTTTGGAGTCGGGGCAGAGACTGAAAAAAAAAAAAAAATATATATATATAATAAATTATATAATATATAATACTTATAGCACGAGTCAGAGTACAATATGGGAAAATATTTTACGAGCATGCAAAATATTTTCACGAGCCAAAGGCGAGTGAAAATGTGGCGTGAGAGTAAAATATCATTCCCATATTGTACGACGAGTGTGATAAGTGATTTATTGCTTCTTTGAAATTTTTCTCAACCGGTTACAATACAATTTTCATTGATTTTACTCGCTACGCGCGCACTACAAGTAGCGTACAATATAAACCGTACAATATGGGAGAATACAGAACGCTCGCGTGATGCGGAAATATTCAAGTAAAAATATCAAAGCTGCAATAAATATACATATATATATGTTTTTGAGCTTCGAATGACTCTGGTATATAAAAGTAATCCCAGCCATTGTCAAAATCAGACTACAAATATGGACAGCTTTCTTTCATTATATGGATAGTGTTCTAATAGATTTGAGGGTTCACTAATCCTCATGTGCTCATATTAGTCGAGCCTCAGAAATGGAGGGAGCAATTTAAAGGTTGCAATATCCTCAGTATATTAACAGTTATGACAACGACTTCACACTGCAATACATTTACCATGGCTTCATAAAAAGTATGATTTATCTTTGATACAGCTATAACAAGTTAGAAAGGGTATTTTGGTAAGGAAATGTATATCTTGGAAAGGAAAGGAATAAAGCACATCAGAGATTCCAAAATCCTTAATGTCCGATTGGTTCACTAAAACGTATTCCATCACTCCAAAAATTATTAGACATGATTTGAAACAACAACAGCAACAAAACAAAGAAAACAACAGTCAGAAAAACTTGGTGTCTCAAAATGTCAAAAGAGTAATTCTACTTTAATAAAGCAATGAAGAAATTGTTGGGCTCAAGCTCAGTGTAACACATCAAAACACTAAATATTGTGTCAATGTACGGCACAATTGTTTGCAGTTTTATGTTGAAAATATTATACAAAGAAAAAGCATGTACAGTGTCTGCCGTTTTTTTTGTTTTGTTTTTTGCGCATTTTAGATTAGTCTTACTAAATGAAATAAACCACATCTAACTACAAAGAAATTGCAAGAAAGGGCTGCCAGGGAGTAGGAATTACAAGTTTTGTGGACTATCAGAAAGTTAAGGAAGTATGTAACAAGGCACAAAGATGATGGAGTTAAAATGTAAAAGCATCTGTACAACTTATAATTTATTATTCTCTATTTGGATAGTTATGTTCTTCAGTAGGTACAGCACAAACAAAAACACTTAAAATACATGATTCAATGAATAAAAAAAGACCAAATAATACATGTTCTGTTCTTAGAATTTTTTTATAACATTTTAGAAAAAAGCATTTTCCAATTACAATAGCATGCTATAATTATTTCTCAAAAAAAAAACAAAAAAAAACATGCATCTCTTATCAGTTTCTAATTAATGTGCTCTAATGCAGTATTGAAGTGAGAAGAGTAATACTTGAGATGCCATTAATTAAACTAACCCAGATATTGTGACACAAGGTGTGGCAAGTTTCAACCAACCTCATTACTTTTAATTAACTGGCTAATAATGGGATCATCTCAATTTAAAAAAATCTCACCTCCTCTCCCTCCACCTTCCCTCCCCCCCCCTCACCCCTACCCCAGGAACAATTAGTTAAATATTTTTCAACTCAATTCTACAATATATGTAGCCTTACTGAAGATTGTTCACTACCTCATCACTGAATATACTGCTTGAATTATGTAGCACAAGGGTTTTACTCATTGATAAATATATTGATACAAAAATAAATATTAATTTCTATTAAAAATCTTTACATTGAAATATTACAGTATCAATCAAAATGGGCTGTAATCTAGAGCCTAATAACCTTGGGATGAAATAATTAAATATACATAATAAATAACGAAATGCTACAACTCACTGGTCATAAAATGCCTCCACAACTATCATGGGAGGCTCTGCAGGCCAAGGGGTTAAGAGATATCCTAATAAAAAAATAAAAAATAAAAAAACAATACAATAATGATAAATAAATAAATAATAATTATCATTATTATTTTATGGTTGCTGTTATTATTATTATCATCATCATCATTATTAACTAGCAAGTGCCCAGTCACACAGTGGCGCTTAATGCATTAACTTTTGCTAGGCATAAGATATTTAATCCACTATTACACTACCTTCATTACTGACAATGCCTTACCAACCATATCAGCTGTATTCACACCACCACTGGAGTCGTTACTGATGATGCCTCATCAAACCATTATTATACATCATAGACTATTATTTGTAAGTGCCATACTCAAAAAAATGAAAAGGATGCACTAACAGGCTTATTCATAGTATTCACATTGTAGTAGTCAATAGAGACACTGGTGCTTCTATAGTTTGGGAGGTACTTGACTTGTATGTGATGAGCTTAGTCTGCAGATTAGCCTCTTATGAAACTTGACCACCCTTTGATCCTACTGAACTTGTCTTGCTGGGCTCACAAACACCTCACAAGCATTCCAATCACCTCACACGAAGTTAACCACAGGTGTGCTCATCTTACCCAGCTCTAGCTTTAATCACAACATTGAAGAGGGCATGCCCATGCTGTTTTAGAAAGGGAAAAAAAAAACTAGGGGGGAGAGAGGGTTGGTTCATGATGTTAAACTCTTCACCGGATTATTTCAGCTGAATGTTGACCTTACAAAAGTTCTTCAGTAAGACTCACAGAAATTTAACACTTGAAACCCTGTCTCTGCCATCATAAAAGCTGCATGCCCTGTGATGTTAAAGGGGGAGGGGAGGGGGGAAGTGAAAATATTAGGACATGCCCCCAAATAAAAGCAAGTCTACATGTACATCTGGCTGCAATTCAAATTGTTACACCCACAGATCACGTAAGAACCCACAGATCACGTAAGAACCCATGCATTCCAGAAGAGAGAGGCAGAGCCAACTAGCAGAGCTAATATGAAGGCTGACCAGCTTACACTCACACTTGTGAGAAGTATGATCCAACACAATACAGCCTTCACCAGCTATACTACTCTGAATTGCAACATAAAAACCGAACTTTTTGTACTCACCGCCTACGCGTTTCTGACCTCTCAGCCCCAAGTATATTAGCTCACCCTTAGGTCTAGCTGGAACTGGAGTTTGAGAGTGGCAGGACTGCAGGGTCCACAGAATTAGAAACACGCTAAGCGACTTCATTATGCTCAAAGTAAAGTCGACAACAACAGAAGGGTTTCGCGTTATCACATGACTTATCGCAAGTATTTCCATTATAAACATAATTATGTACCTTTTTATACTCTATTACCAACAAGAATTTTAATCATTTCTAATCCAGAGACGCGCCCGCCCAGCGCGCGGTACGAAGAGCCTAGCTTGACCTCACAATTTGTATGGCATTTTTTTTTTTGTTGTTGTTGTTTTTGTTTTTTTCAATGATTAAGCTAAATGCATATACGAACATACCTAAACAAAAAAAAATTGTAAACATACGCGGCCGCCGCGCATATCCGGCTTCCACAATCGAATAAAACGACAGATTCCGCCAGCCGGAGTAGAGGTTTGGTGAGATGTTGCTCCAGTTAGTGTTGGCTGGTCTTGCGTTTCTCGGCTGCTTCCCGAGCAGATGCGCTACTCAATGCCCGAATAGATGCCTGTGCATTGCTACCTATTCTTCCTGTTACGGTGCCGCAAGACTAACTAGCTTTCCAAACCTTCGGAACACTACTCGTAGTGTGTAAGATTTCGATGGATACATGTATAGCTATTGCATTTATTTGCGGATTAATTTTTATAAGTCTGATTTCTATTTACAGACTAATTATCTCCAACCCATTGACTTATATTTCCGACAATGATTTAAGCAACTTGGAAGAATTGGAGTCTTTGTAAGTATGAATTTTCACTTGCTGGTTACTTACATTATTGTGATTTATTGTTTAGATCCATTAGTGGTGCTAATATTAAATTTATATCATATTCTGCTTTTGAAAACAACAAAAAGCTGAAATCTCTGTAAGTTTTTCCCCTCCATGTTTACCACAATACTCCTACTTTATGATTGCATTTTTCTTCTTTAGAGATCTTAACTCTAACAATATATCTGAATTGGATACGTTTCGCTTCAGAAATTTAAATCTACTAACTTCTTTGTGAGTTTTAGATGGAATATGTTGATCGATACTTTTAAATGTTTGAGTTTGCTTACATAGCCTTTATTCAAATTAAACTAGAAAAATCATTCCATTAGTATCAACACTGAGATAAATACCAAACATTTATATACCCAAACGTTGTCAATTGCAGTGTAGGTTAGCCTACCCAATGCATCAAGTTTTGGGATATGGGTGACAACTGACTTAGAACTGCTAATGAATTAAGATTAAATAACAACATCATTGAAGTAGTCTTGGTGCTTTATTGGAAAGTGTTAAATATTTGTGACAGGATCTGAGAAAACAGCCCACTTCGCGCAAAACATGAAATTGAGATAAAGGCAAAAACATCGAGTTGGGCATAGTAATTGGAAAAAATTTTTATTTGTTCATACCAATCTAAAATCCTTTGCCTACCTTCTGACAAAATTTGAAGTGTCAACGACAAGTATTTCATGGCGAGCGTGTCGTTAGAAATGCCGCACTCCTTTCTCTTGCGGTCTTTCAAACGCATTTTTCTCAATTTTTCCTAAATTGCGTGGTAGAACAGGCAAAACTTTAACGGCTCATAACTCGAAAACTACTGATAGCCTGCTAATTATTTATGGCTCATTTTGAAGCTAATTTTAAGGAGTACATAGCAAATACAAAAATAAAATTTTGATGGAGTGCTCCAAGTGGCTGTTTTCTCAGATCCTGTCACATTTATTAGTAGAAATAAAAGTTGCAGATATGCTGTTTCTAATCAAATTTTCTTAATTTGCCCATCATTTCAGAAAGGCATGTCCAGCAAGTATAAGTGACTATTGTAATTTTCAGTTGCATGTATTTTGAGTTTGTTCAGGAGGGAAATACAGTTTATATTTCTATCACTCCTATATTTGTACAGGTCTCTAAGGAGTAACAATTTGACAACGATACGAGATGACGTCTTCAATGGACTTAAGAGTCTCACAGAATTGTAAAGTGTTTCATTACGCTACATGGAAAAAAAATTTTAAATCATTGTATTTACTTTGTGTAAGGTATTTAAACAATAACAATTTGAAGAAGCTGCACATTTCCTCTCTAAAACCTTTGGAATCACTGAAGACATTGTAAGTTAACGTTATAGTGCACTTAACGCACTGTATTAAAATTGTTCAGCTATATTCATTGTAGTGAACAGCCAATGTGTGTGAATTATAATGTCTTGATTTGGTTGGGTTAAGTTATAAGTAAATTTCCTCAAAGAATGTCTGAAGTTCTTAATCCACTACTCGTAATTCCCACTATTTGTGGCTTAAGATTCCAACTGTACTTGATATATGTGTAACACGATCATGCACACATGCTCTCACATCTCACATTGCATACTCCTAATCTTGCAGAGATCTTTCTGGAAACCAGATGACGTGTGATTGTGAAATGTCATGGATGAAGAACTTTGGTCCTTTGTCGGGTTCTGTTACGTGTTCCTCCCCCAGTCAAGCGGCTGGTCAGACTATCAACAGTCTCACCTACCAAGACCTTGGATGTGGTAAGAGTCATTACATCACTTGCTATTCACTCCTAGGTAACTATGCCAAACAACCACTTAGCAGTCTCAAGTATGAAATGATTAGGAGTGCTTTAGTTTGAAGTTTGTTGAGCATTGTGTTATTTTATTAGCTAGGCACAGAACATTAATAATTAATTCACTGGGAGATTGTAATGAACGAGCTCTTCATACGGTTATGAGTGATCACAACATATTTCTTGCTAATAGATGAATGCAACAAGATAGAAGCTAAAATTGAAGGAATATCATACTATAGTTCATGATAATATTCATGTTTCTTACACTGTTAGATCGAAGAAAGCACTAATATAGTGACATTTGACGGCTAAAATGAAATGAAAGCATGTTTTACGATGTATTAATCCACGTGTTTCACTTGTTGCAGTCTATTATTATTATTATTATTATTATTATTATTATTATTATTATTATTATTATTAGTGATGCCAACAGTGGATCCTATTAGACGAAGAATTGTAGCCTATGAAGGTGAAGTAGGCACTGAGCTCTCCTGTACTGTTTCTGGTGATCCTAAGCCAAAGTTGTCATGGTACTACATGGGAGAAAAAATAAGAGAGAACCTCTTTTATCGACTGGCTAATAATGGGAGTCTATTTATTGTTGTAATGCAGCCACTATTGGCTGGCAACTATTCATGTATGGCAGAGAACGTCATGGGAGCAACTTCACAGACAGTCAGTCTCATTTATGGAGGTAAACAAATAGTTGGAAGGTTTGAGCGTTAATTTCACTCTGCTTCATGTAGCAGAGCAATATAATTACATGTTGATGGGATATTGCAGGAACTAGGCTTCCCATATTTCACCGAGTCCCCTCAGTAATCCACGCATTTGTTGGTGAATCTTTCATGCTTCCTTGCCAAGCAGATGAGGTGACAGATAACTACTTGTGGTACAAAGATGGCCAAGACATCACTGCAGACCCTAGCTTTACTATTCAAGCCGGCTTGGGTCTTGTTGTGAACTCGGCGAGAAAGAATGACACTGGCACTTACACTTGTGTTGCCATGAATGAAATGGGAACTGCCAATGCTAGTGCTGAGGTTCATATCACGACTTCAGTTATCACCTGTGAAGGTAAACTAACTTTGAGATTAAATTTTGATTCCACCTCCCCCCTCTCTCTGGCATAATTAAAATGCATGTGAGCAAACTTGGCTAATTTTTTTGTTCTTTTTTTTTTCTTTTTTTTTTATCACCATTTTTCTTTACAGGTGTTCTTGAGCCCGGGATTATGGAGGGATTGCGAGAAAAGGTCGATTTAGCATTTAATCTCACTCAACAAGAGTTAAGATCTTCTCAGAGTTCTCCAAGTTCACTCCTCCGGAAACTAAGATTCCCAAGCAGTGGAATAATTGAACACCTCAAAGCAGCAGAAATATTTGATCAAGCTGTGAAGAGAATTCGAGAGCAGCTCATTAGAAATGGTACAGTTGTTTCTGACGATAATACTTTAGATCTCTCCTCCTGTGAGCTGGAGGTTTTGGGCGTGCTCAGTGGATGTGAAGAACACACAAAACAGGTTCAATGTTCCACTTGTTTCCATCGCCAGTACCGCAGCTTAGATGGCACGTGCAATAATTTGGAACGTCCATTGCAAGGAGCTGCAAACACACCGTTCCTACGACTTCTTAAACCAAGTTATGAAGATGGTGTGGGACTTCCAGTCGGTTGGTCCGGTAGCAAACCAAGTGCCCGTCTTATCAGCTCTAAAATCATTGCAGCCAAGGAAGTACAAGGTTCCAATGACTTCACTCTCATGCTCATGCAGATGGGGCAGTTTTTAGACCACGATCTGGATCTGGCTCCAGTATCCCCTAGCAACATAGTATTCGATACAAACAATCCAACTGCCTTGTCCAGTTGTAGTTCAATTTGTCACAATGATGCTCCGTGTTTCCCAATTCCAGTCCCAGAAAACGACACCAGAATCAAACGACAATGTATGCCTTTCACTCGGTCCAGTGCTGTGTGTGGTACAGGTGCCCCATCAGTGCTGCTAGGTTCTAAGCACATCTTGAGGGAACAGATAAATATTTTGTCTTCCTACATTGACGGCTCTATGGTCTACAGCCCCATAGAATCCACTGCAGAGAAAATTCGTGCACTTGGAACTGGGAAGTTAAAGGAAGGTATCAAGCTCACCTCTTCAGCTAAATCTCTGCTCCCATTTGATAATGACACACTCATAGAATGTAGCACAGGTGTTCACAGCAATCGCAGCAAGTGTTTCTTAGGTGGAGACATGAGGACCAACGAACAAATAGGACTGACCACCATGCACACTATTTTCATGCGTGAACACAACCGCATAGCTGATGTTCTGTTGGGCTTGAATCCACACTGGAATGGAGAAAAACTCTACCAAGAGACTAGAAAGATACTTGTTGCAGAATGGCAACATATGGTATATTCTGAGTATCTCCCTAAAATACTAGGTCAGGATTATCTTGGAGAGTACAGCGGTTACGACTCCAACATAGATGCCAGTATTGCCAATGGGTTTGCCACAGCTGCGTACAGATTTGGACACAGTCAGATTATGCCTCTCTTCCAACGTCTGGACTCAGAATACAACCCACTTCCAACTGGCCCTCTCAAGCTGCAGGATGCTTTCTTTGCTCCTTTCAGAATTGTGGAAGAAGGTGGTATTGAACCTCTAATTCGAGGCTTGCTGGCCAGCCCAGTGAAGATGAGAGTGTCCCACCAAGGTCTTAACAACAATCTCACTGAGGCACTCTTCAAACAGGTGAACCTAAGAAGTTTTGAATAGTATTACAACAGGGTCAAATTTTTAAACTAATATAAAAGGTCAGAATAATATAAATGTTGTTATTAATCTGTCAGGTGCAGAAATACAATTTAGTAGACCAATAATTATATTTTAAGTATAATTTGGGCAGTCCAATAAGAACAATTGATGGACCATATGACGCTAACACATAGTGACACCTGTAGTCAATTGGTTAATATTTCTCTGCATGGTGGACCATCGTCTGTGGTGCTTGCTTCACTGCGTTCAAAGTGCTTGTTGAGCAATATGTGAATGCATTCTTGGCACTCTGGTTGAACCCATTATGTTCCCACTTCTGTCTAATCTAACCATTGAAGCAAAGTGTGTGGATGTGAAATAGTGTTGTCCGAATGTCCCTCCCCCCTACACTAATGAGTTTAAAGTTTGCAAATGTCAAATTACTTTCTTTTTCTTGCCATAAAATATTAATTAGAACACAGCAAACAACCATAGAGATATAAATCTATTATAACATTCTTCCCATGGACTAAATATATATAATATGTATGTATATGTGTACTGAGTCTAATGTTGTACCTCTTATTTAGGCACATGAAATTGGTCTTGACTTGGCAGCTTTCAATATCCAACGAGGTAGAGACCATGGACTGCCCAGTTATACCCAATGGAGAGCCTTCTGTAACCTCTCAGTACCATCATCTATTGAGGAGTTGAGTGAACACATCAGCAATAGCAGCATCAGAGCCATCATTACAGAGGTTTATGGGGACGACCCTAACAACATTGACTTGTGGGTGGGAGGCCTACTGGAAGATGTAATCCCGGGAACACAACTGGGACCAACTTTTCTATGTATCATTGGAGACCAGTTCAAACGATTACGCAGCGGAGACAGGTGGGTTAATTGGAGATAATTGATATTTGAACATTGCAAAACAACATTCCATAAGAAAAAAATCCACACTTTTCAATGTGATATTGATCAGCATTCTTCACCTTCTTTAATCATCTCACTAGCCATTAATAATAATAAATTAATAACAATGTTTAAATGGTGGTATGTGTAGAAGTAAGTTTCCATAGTGCGTATGTTAAGAGTTACTTACTCTAGGTCTTTACCAATACATCAAATAAACTTGCCTGCCAATCTATAAATGCTCCTAAACAAGGTAACTCCTTTGTCTTGGAAAATATTTACACCAAGGAAGAGAATGTACTTATGATGTGTAATTCTCGCTTTTATGTGTGATCATAGGTTTTATTATGAGAGAGAAGGTCAATTTACACCTGACCAGCTGGTAGAAATCAGACAGGCTAGTTTATCTAGGATGATATGTGATAATGCAGATGAAATAAGTAAAGTACCAGTAGATGCCTTTGTACTGCAAGATGTAGCACAATTCACTCCATGTGAACAACTTCCAGCTGTAGACCTATTTCTTTGGAAAGAGTACACAGGTAAGTTTTGATTTAATTTCCAGTAATCCTCTGCAATGCATGCATCTTTACAGCAGACTCATCATTTCATTCTAAAATTGACAACACCTTTACAGCACACTTGGCAATTAAGTGTATTTAATTTGTCAAAACAAAATTTATTTACAACTACATTTTCCAGAAAATGCCGAGTCATTTGTGGGATAAATTACAACACCTCATCAAATGATTTGTAATATGGTTAGTTTAATTTAATTATCGTTCAAAGGAGAGGAAATCTATGAATTGTAACGACTAGCTTGTGAATGCACATATTCTGAATCTCCTGTTACACACACACACACACACACACACACACACACACACACTCTCTCTCTCTCTCACTCTAAGGGTAACATATTTTAGAAGTGAAATAATCAGAACCATTAACTTTAGAACACTTTTTTTTTTGGTCAATTATGGAATTACACGGAGGAAATGGTTGGTTTGAACTTGGCTGCAGGTAACCATACCCTGGGAACTATGATTGCTTGAGCCCACTTGGCTCTGACTTTTCTGGGGAACTCTTGTATGTCTGTAATCATTCCAAGAAATAGTAGGCCTAGCTTTTTTGGGTGGTCTGAGTATCTCTAAACATCCTGAGAACTGTGGCTCTGTAGCATAGCATTACCTAAAACTGCTCTCTGGTCTTCTCCCTCTATTGTATAGTTTCATTATAGCAAAGATACTTCTTAAATATTGCCATTTCTTTACAGAAGACTGCAGAGTGCCCAGTTTTCGTGCTCGCCGGTCTGTTTTATTAGAGTCTTCACCAACTCTTGCAGAATTAGACAGAAGAATATCTAGTATTGAAAAGAAGGTATACAACTTAAATTTAATAATAGTCTGTTGGTCTCAAACTATTTCCTATTGTGCAGATCAGGACATGTAATTACAATGGTTCTGTGTATGAATCCGGCCAATCGTGGAGCATATCCAATTGTTTCTGGTGTGTCTGTCAGGTGAGTGAGGCTTTGCTTGTAGTTAATAAATGTAACCACAACTAGCAACAATGAGGTTATAAAAGCCTCATCTTGTTATGGATTCGTACACTGTTCTTCTTACCCGAGTTGCCCTTGACATCAATTAAGTAATTGATGGTCATTTACAATAGGAAGCAAGACACCCACAGTCACATTGGAACGTAGGCAGCTGGGTTGCTGTGGATACAGACAAAGGTTAAGGGTGCTGTGACATAGCAACGCGCGCGCACCCGCACGCACCACAAATAACCACAAAAATCTGCCTTGTTTGCAATAGTAAAAACGACCGCTAACTTAGCTTACATTCAAAGCTTCCCGTCCACCAATTGATAAAACTAACCGAGGCCCCGCCCCCGCTATAAGTTGTAAAGAGCGCAGCTGTTTGATATTGTATTTCTTGGCTTACTTTATCAGTATTGTTTCTCCCTAGAGCAGACACTGGCTCCCAGATTGTCTCCAAGCTTTGACAGGTAAATAATACCTCACTAATAACTCCATTATTTTAATTTTTTATTCTTGTGCAAAACTTCTTCCTGATATATCACTCATGATTTTTTTTTTTTTTTACAGTATTGTGATGACCAGTGATAATTTTTATGAATGTATATAATATAATGATACTTATTTTATATAAAAAAAATTTGAAATAGCCAGCTATATATAGATGATTATTTTGTGATGTAGATAGCTAAGTAAAGATGAATAAACAAATGAAGTGAATAGCTAAGTACGAAAACTGTACATAAACTGAAACTGTAGAGTTTTCCAGCAGCAAAAATGGTTCACTAATCTATTATAGGTACATACACACACTGAATATGCATCTAGCTAGCTTGATAAAAGCTTTCCCTTACCTGACCATGCCGAGAAAAACACTATTAGACTACAATAATCTCCTCACACTCGTTTCAGTAGGGCTTATCATCCTGAGGGAGAGGCGGCCAGAAAACCGGTTTGCTAACCGGTAGGTGCCCGAAAGTTAGAGAGCACCTGGAACTCACTTTCCCGCGGGAATCAATTGAATCTGTTGTGGGTGTGGTTTGAATGCAATCAAGTCTCTGCCAAAAAATCGCGTGGACTAATTTTTAGTCCTGGAGTCGATTTTGTGTTACTTCTCAGAAACTATGCGTAAGAAATGACTCCAAATTTCGTACGAAGGCTGACTATGACCTTAGTTACAAAATGTTCGTTGAAATTTTTTTGAAAGAAAAAAATTCGGGCGCGCTGCCGTGAGGATCAAATGAGCACAATCAACTAGACAAAACAAAGCAGAATTGAGAAAAAGTACAACAAAGGTTTTGAAGACAATCAAAAAATGTAGCAGTAGACGAAGAATGGGCTCGTTAGCGACGCGGAGGAGTTGTGGATTATATACTTGAGGATGAAGGAGCTCGTAACTTGAGCGAAACAGGCTCCCAAGGCCCGTTCTTTTTATTTAGTTAGTCTCCATTAGTAGTACTCTTTAGGGTCCACCCTTAGTTGGAGCTCTACAAACACCAAGAAAAAGTTAGTAATCCCTAGCAACCAAAATCCAATTATTGTGAATATTTGCGTGGGCGGTGTCACAGCACCCTTAATTTTGGCTAGCCAGTATTAATGTAAAAAAAAACAACTTTATACAGATTATAAAATTCAAGTCACAGAAAAGTTATATTGATAAATTGAACTTTTCATTCTATGTAACCCCATATAGTACAGTAGGACTTCAGTTATCCAAACACGTTGGGACAGAGAGGTGTTCAAATAACTGAACACCATAGGGAATAAATGTATTAATGAAGGGGCATGGTCAAGCAATTCTTTGTATTTGCACATGCTACTATTCGATTTTGGTTGTTTGGTTATCATATAATTGAAGTTCAGATAACTGAAGTTCTACTGTATTTCATTATGGTATACCCTCGTCACACTGAACCTCTGCTTTTTATAGGGAAAGCTGGACTTGTCCTTGCATTTTGCAAGAAGGCAAGTTAAAAAGCCTAAGTTTTAATACCCTAATCAAAGTAGCAGCATGTGGAAGTATGGAGGTATATTCTACTAACCTATGTTGAACCAGATATAGAATTGTCCTCTAGGTTACCTGCAATTGATGATGTTTGTTGGTTTTAAGACTAAGTATTAAAGTCTACAGCTAGCAAGCCAGCTGATCTTTACCTAATGATCATTGAATTTGATACTCTATAATATTTGTTACTTATAAGCCTAATGTTTATACAAAAGTCAATGGCTCAAATACAAGATTTAGTACCAGAAATATAAAATCAAGGAAGGTGGAAAAAAAAAGGAGTAAATTCACAGGTTTTAAGATGACAGCAAACCTGTATGTGAGCCTTATTTTAGAAGGGTGTCAAGATGTCTACAACTGAGCCATTGACAACTCAATTATTGGTGGTAGCTGTCTTATGAAGCAGGAAGTGATGTAGCGAGAGCAAGTCTGCAACATGGATATTTACTTATTTACATGCCGAAGTCAAAGCAAGATTAAGTTGTTAGTAGCACGAGAAGAGTTGTTTCCCATGGAAGCTGTCCTACATTACCATCTTTCATAAAGTCACAGCCATAAGTAATAACTCTTTGTGGTAACTCATAAACTGACCCTTACTTAAGCACTGAGTAAAGCTAAATTCATTTCACTGTAAACTGTACTTTTGGAATTAATTAGGTTTGTGTATGTTTAGAAAATATCTTTCTACTCATGATTATTCCAATTATGGCCTCATAGTGTATTACTTAAACTTGTTAGCAATTATAATAATGAAAAATATTATTTCATTTAGCGTGGAGAGACGAAGTGCACCAACACATGTATATAATATTAATCTGCTCCAGCATCTATTTTAATAACTATATTTTTTTGTGTTCTTTGTCATGGCATCATTCATCAGTCATTGTGCTAGAAAACCCCTCATTTTTATTCGTGCTGTAATAGCACACTTTGAAATGCTCTATTAACTTATTTCTATTTTTGTGACAGTAAATCAATCATGCTACCTAATTTATAAACATATAATATATATATACAAAATGTACTTTAAAAAATGGTATCACAGAACCTTTTGATTTAACACAAGAAAGCAATCAAGAAATACCCACACACACATCAATCCCTAATTACATAACAGTACATTGCTGTAATTTGCTAAGCTATCAGTTTGTAGGAAGGATAAAATAGTGGCTTATAATTGGCATTTAGTGCTAATAAAAGCCTTGCAATTTGCTCAACAATTTTCTGAGAACAATCTAATGGGTACTCTGCAAACCATACTCAACACTTCTAATGTACATGGACGTATCATTTATTTACAATAGAATAACCTTACGTAAGAAAAAAAAATCCTGTTATTAGCAGGAATGCAGCCAGTGATTGCTACATAAGAGATCTGGTGTAATGACATGATTCACTGTTTCATAATGATCAGATGTTCTACACCTGACCACTCAGACTCAATAGTGGAGCTGCAAACATGGCCTCCTTTGAATATCCCAATTGGCTGTACTATGACAGCAAGAACAAGATAACAAGAGCATGAGAATGGGAAATATTTGATTGTCTAGACTAACCCAGAGCAAATAATTGTGATAAAGTAGGATCAAATAAATTTATACTGAGATATTATTCTATAAGACCAACCTGGAAAGAACTCGTTTCTTTTGATTCAGGTACTAGCGTTTACCTTTCCCCATATAATTTACGATGGATTGTGTTTAGAAACAAACTGGCCTTCCATAATGTCAGCTATGAGTATTGAATGTATGGGGATCTGCTCATAGAAAGAAGTTGATCACAATGCAATGTTAAGCACACTTTTGTGACAGTATCAAGGAATCATGGGGGTGGGGATGCAGTGGGTTGTGGAAATATTCCAAAAATTCTAAAATTTTGTATGGGGCTTTCTTGGGATATACAAGAATCTCGTGGAAATTTCTTGAATGCATTGTGAGAGTACCTTCACTGATTGCAATTACAATAATGGATGTGAATGATAAGTTCTGCCACATTTGACCCAACATCCAAAAATGTAGAAGTAAACGATATCGCAAACCCAGTCATAACTTAAAGTGTGTATAAATGTGTAATACATAAGTCACTAATACTGCTTATTGGCTACATGATGTAGTTTAACGTAGTTAAACGTAGTTAACGTAGAGTACACGCATACTTACCCCAGGCAGCAGCCTGGGGTATGACTAGGCAGGAATAGGGGGTGATGTAATTGTGGGAGCAGTGGCTCCTGACATGCGCACGTACGGTAACTGCACGTGAGGCCGGCATCCTCGTGTGGTGTCAGTCATTCAGCCAGAGCCGAGAGAACCACCCGGTGATACAGCTGTACATTGTTCTGGGTGCAACAGGCCAGCCATTGTGTCCCGTTACCGCAATCCTTCGGTACATTCAAGCTCGAGGCCCTTCGCCAGGGGTGTTCTTCAGGAAGTCCCCCTCAGAACCAGTCTTGAAGCCTTGGTTCGTAGATCAGTTGCGGGACGTGTTGGCAGCAGTGGGTCTTCCTCGCCATCAGTATGCTGGACATAGCTTTAGGATTGGCGCTGCCACGACGGCTGCTATGGCGGGAGTAGAAGACTCTACCATCCAAACCCTTGGGCGCTGGCATAGCTCTGCATACCTCCAATACATCCGATTGCCAAGTGAGAGACTCGCGGGGGTATCTGTGGTATTAGCCAAACACTCAAACTCAAGGTGAATAATATGTATGTGTTTGGGACATTGAGGCTTAGTGTTGTACTGCTAATGTATTAATTAAATTACAATTACCATTGGTTGGTGGCATTTTGGTGGAAGGGTATCAAAGTACAGGGTACAGATGTATTGGGTTACATTGGATTCAACAGATATATCGTGCATTGCATCCTATCTATATTCAGCTGTTAAGAATCCTATAGGGTCAGCTGGGCCAGGTGCCAACACCCCTCCTACCATCTATTCTTCGCCTTGGGGGGGCGACGGGCCCCTTCCTAATGGCCCGTCACCCTTTGGGGGGGACTTGCCGACGCTGGACTTGTACTTGGAAAAGCGTCGCCGCGTCTCTCTCACCCCCCAAGGCGGCACAGAGGGGAGACCTGCGGACAAGCGCCATCTGCTGCTCAAGGCGGCGCAAGACCGCAGGACGCACGTGAGCCCAGACTGCCAAATTGGTGAGAATGTTGTATATGGTTAGCCTAACCCCCAAGCGGGATCGTAGTTAATTTACTTCCAATTACAACATACATGAGCACCACCACTGTAGTCTATGATACAACATACATGAGCACCACCACTGTAGTCTACGATACAACATACATGAGCACCACCACTGTAGTCTATGATACAACATACATGAGCACCACCACTGTAGTCTACGATACAACATACATGAGCACCACCACTGTAGTCTACGATACAACATACATGAGCACCACCACTGTAGTCTACGATACAACATACATGAGCACCACCACTGTAGTCTATGATACAACATACATGAGCACCACCACTGTAGTCTATGATACATGGAATGACTGCTACTAACAGAAGTTGATGCTATTGTGATATTTCTATTCTGAGAATGTCCAACATACAGAATGTTGCCCTGCACATGGGACATGGAGCACGGGATGCCATCCATTGGTCTGGTCTATTCTCATTCTGCTTGGCAGCAAACCACTTACTCATACATGACATACACCACATGGGGCGACAGAAACACTGCCTACAGCCATTACCCTAAAAATAATAATAATAATAATAATAACAACAACAACAATGAGGGTGTGGCATGCAAGCTCACTATACTACTGCTGTTACTGCCAATTTCTGGATATAGATATTACAATAATTGTTGTGTTAAATGACAAAATTAAGCATTTTAAAAGCGGTAAAAACACGATGCTGGTGATATTATTTAGTTTGCAGCTACTTCATAAATATATGTGTGAATAAAATGTTTACATTCACCACAGCTACTTACTTGTACATCATCATAACACTGCTTTTGCAGCTTCACTTCTGGAAGTTTGTGTAGGCAGCCAACACATGGTTCTAATCTCTACAAACACCACACAATATAGTTAAAAAAATAAAAAAATTTATCTTCACACTGCTGCAACTAACTGGACTGTGATCTGGTAGTTTATAAACTCCATTCCTGTCCACCTGTTCAGCAAAAGCAGCAACAAATCTATCTCCAAGCGATTGGTGGATAACCACATCTCTAGCAGTTCGAATAGGAGACATCAGTCGGTCACACAGATTGGAATACTGCAAAGAATTTAATCTCACATCTAAAACATACGAAATAATAATACATATATAAACAACTTGGGGGGGAGGGTGTTAAACAAACAAATTAGTACAAGTAATGTTATTTAGCAAACTAAAGAAACAACAACAAGACATCTCAACGCTAGTGAGACAATTTAAATATTTTACAATGGAGAGAATCAACTAACCAAAAGATGGGTAGACTTTGTTGAGGCTGATAATATTAATAGTGATGTATTGCTTGGACTGACCATCCATAGAGAGTCTGTGCTCATCTGCAGCAGCTACGCTAATAATATATAATATAATTATACATAATTGTAATAGTTTAACCATGAATTTGAGGTAGCAATAAAGTAATACAAGAGTTGTTATAAATAGTTTAATACCCTATAAATCACTGATTTTAGTTACCACAAAAACTGTGGTAATAGAGCAATGTCCAACATGCACAGTGGTGAGGGTCACTGTACCGACTACAAGAAGTGTATTTTGCTGTGTTTCCATACAGTCTTCAAACAAAATGGTGATAGAGTGGTGATATCCAATGAGGTACACAAGACAAAAATAAATTACAACAAATACTACTCAGCTCTTGGATTCTTTTGCAAAACCAGCTTCTACAATTCAAAAAAAAAATTCCTTCGTAGCTGAAAAGACTATAACAATTCAATTCATACATTCTTCATGGTACAAAGATATATTTTGTCCATGATTTTTTGAAGGTAATACCACTTCTATCACAAGGCAGTTACTAAGCAACTACGTTATAATACATAAAATATACATACACATGTATATTTATACATGCATAGAAAGAACTGAAATCATTGTTTAAAGAAATCATGTTTACTTTAGAACGGCTTCCCTCTGATGTAGAACTTGCACATTGCGAGGGTTAGAATAAAGAATCCAAGATGAGGTCACCACCAGAACACTGCCACCAAGCTCCGACACAAATTTATTAATATCACGAAATTCCAAGTTGATAGATTGAGCCACAACCCTGAAGTAAAGAAATAATCAGAGAGTGAAAAAAATTATATAGAATTGACCATTTTTTTGTAAATGCAAAATAAAGCAAAAATCGTTTAACAATGCAGCTTCTATATCATATCAGTCAAAAATAATGCAAGTTTCATGTGCTATAGTCAAATGAAGCTCTATGCCAAATTCTTAAGAATAAAAGGGGGAATCTACAGTATTCAAAAGGACCACTCCTTTTGCCAATTTAGACAAAAGTAGCTTTTCCAGTTCAAACAGGTCAATCAATGATGACAACACCTTACTTCATTGCATTCAATACTAAATTACAGATCTTTTGTCAAGCTATTAGTTTAACAGTGCTTATACTTTTAACAACCTTTTACCATTTGAACTAATTAGATCATGCCATTGAGGGCAACTATTGTGATGTGGTATTATGCCCGATTCTGTGCAATGGAAACTAATAATAAATTTTAGGAAAAAGAAAAATTATACATTGAAGCCTCAGCAACTGTTCATGAAGTTACATTAGGGTCATTCCATTTCAGTTCAACCGCACTTTACAAGTGACCGACTCAGAATTCTACGAAATTCGGTACATATGTAGTGTATGGTAGGACATTCACCCATAAGAAAAAAAACCGACCCCTCTGGTGTGGCTTCTGAGTTATAGCCTATTAAAGTTTGAAAAATTCACAAAATTTGCTAAACCAACAGGTATTCGAGAAGCTATAACATCTTACTGGACAATTTTTAGGATACATTATTTATATGATCTTGTAGCCTGAGAAATTGTCTTTCACGTGATATGTTATATGGCTTCATTTGATCAAATTTTTAGATAAAGTCGTAATTTTCAAACATTGACCTCTGACCTTTCAAAAAACGCTGCTTCAATTTTTTTCTTTTTCACACATCACATTTCTAAGGCATTAAGCTACTGTTTCCCTGACTTTGGTTTTGGGATATAAATGGGCTTGTGAAATATAATTCCACAAACATTGTCATGTCTGACCAGTTTATCAATACTCCATTGAATTACCCATTGAATATCCATTAACACTCCATTGTGAATACCCACAAACACTAACAAGTCCAGTAGTTGCACTAACAGTCTCATCAGCTAGCTATTTCTAGTCTCACAAGTTAGGGAGAGATGGCTGAGTCTTGTTGCAACCCTTTTGATCTCCCAAGTCACAACTGGAGTACTCGAAGGAAGAATCTGAGGCTAGTCACAAAGTCAATGTGTGACAAAGCAGACATTTCCATGGGATCTAAGATATGTGACTCTTGCAGAAAGAAACTTGCAAGGCTTCCAGATCTTGAAACAGTTTTGAAGTCTTCTGTAAAGTGTGATTCTCCTCTAAAGGATGAACAGTACCTTGATGCTCCTGAAGCAATGGCTGCAATGAATAGATGCTTATCTGAGATTGGTGAAACACCTTTGCCTAAAAATGTAAGCCATCCAAAGCATGTTGAGGACAAAATTGAGAAACTCACTAAAACAATGAAGGAATTATTTATTGACGATACAACTGACATTGTGAAGACTGATGAAAGTGAAATTATTCTGCAATTAAAAGAGAAGTTCCAGACAACAACAAAGAGGAGCGAACAACTACAAATTCTCACTGTCTTACCTGGAAGTTGGACTAAAAAACGGATACAGAATGAGTTTGGCGTGTCTGAGTACATGGCACGGAAATGTAAACAGCTTGTTCGAGAAAAGGGGGTTCTTTCAAGTCCAGATCCAATGCCAGGCCCTTCTCTGCCATCTGAAACTGTAGAAATTGTCACCACCTTCTATCAATCCGACGAAATTAGTCGCATTATGCCAGGTAAGAAAGATTATGTTTCTGTGAGGCAAGAGGGTGGCCGTGTACACGTTCAGAAAAGGTTGATTTTGAGCAATTTGAAGGAGGTGTATTGTTCTTTCAAAGATGCATTTCCCGATAAGAAAATTGGTTTTTCCAAATTTGCAGAGCTGCGACCACAGCATTGTTTCTTAGCTGGAGCAAGTGGTACACACTCAGTGTGTGTATGTACAATACATCAAAATATGAAGTTGATGTTCACAGGAGCTAGGCTGTCAGAAATGACTGCACCTGAAGGTATTAATTTTCCCACATTAGCCACGTACCACCATTGCTTGGCCAATATCCTTTGCAACCCACCTCGTCCAATATGCTTTTTAGGTGAATGTACCTCCTGCCCAGGATTATCTAAGCTTAGAGATGATCTAACCACTCTTCTGGATAAGAATCTTATCGACAACATAACTTTTAAACAATGGGTCTCTGTTGATCGATCTACTTTGGAGACATACACAAAGCCAGTGGATGAGTTTGTTGATATGTTCATCGAGAAGCTAGAGCTCCTACGTCCACACTCCTTCATAGCAGCCCAGCAAGCTTCATTCTATAGTGATTGCAAACTTGGTTTAGCTCCCAGAGAAATACTAGCCATTGCAGACTTCTCTGAAAACTATTCTTTCGTTCTCCAGGATGCTGCTCAAGGTTTCCATTGGAACAATTCTCAAGCCACTCTTCATCCTTTTGTAGCATACTACAAGAACCGTAGTGAGCTGTGTCATCTTAGCTATGTCATTGTGTCTGAGAGCCTTCATCACGATACTATTGCTGTGTATCTTTATCAAAGACACTTCATAGCTTTTTTACAGGAGTTTCTCCCGGCCAGATTACAACCACGGAAGATCATTTATTTTTCTGATGGGGCTGCTTCCCAATACAAAAACAGAAAAAACTTTATCAACTTGTGCCACCATGAAGAAGACTTTGGAATTGCAGCTGAATGGCACTTTTCAGCTACTGCCCACGGAAAAGGAGCCTGTGATGGTCTTGGAGGAACAGTAAAACGACTTGCTGCTCGTGCTAGCTTACAGAAGCCCTACAATGATCAAATAATGACCCCACATCAGTTGTTTGAGTGGGCATCCATCAATATTCCTGCTGTTCACTTTGAATATTGTAGCTCAGATGACTATAAAGCACAACAGGAAGATCTTGAACAACGGTTTATGAAAGCCCGAACCATTCCAGGGACTCGTAAGCTCCACTCATTTATCCCTGTTTCTAAAGGTAAGCTTCAAGTAAAAGCATTTTCAGCATCAGACATATCTAGAGAAGAAAGAGTCACTTCTACAGAAGATGATATACCTCCAGAAACAATTTCAGGATTTGTTACTTGCATGATCGACGGAAAATGGTGGTTGGCTTGTGTGCTGCAACTAAGCCCGGATGAGAGTCAAGTTAAACTAACATTATTGCATCCTCCAGGGCCGTCAAGTTCATTTAAATATCCACAAGCTGAGCACACAGTAACAGTTGCAACAAATAACATTTTAACTATTGTTGATGCTCGCACAAGATCAGGGCGTGTGTATACACTGTCAAAGAAAGAGGTCAAATCAGCTTCAGAGAAACTAGGAGCCAGACAGTAGATTTCTTTATTCATTGTTACACATGTACATATTATAGGACTGTCATACGTATTAGCGGAATCATGCGTAAGGACGAACGTATAGAACATTCATGGATTGTAATTTCATGAGTACACAAACATCTATTGTGTAGAATCATAATATTTCACAAGCCCATTTAGATCCCAAAACCAAATTCAGGGAAACAGTAGCTTAATGCCTTAGAAATGTGATGTGTGAAAAAGAAAAAAATTGAAGCAGCGTTTTTTGAAAGGTCAGAGGTCAATGTTTGAAAATTACGACTTTATCTAAAAACTTGATCAAATGAAGCCATATAACATATCACGTGAAAGACAATTTCTCAGGCTACAAGATCATATAAATAATGTGTTCTAAAAATTGTCCAGTAAGATGTTATAGCTTCTCGAATACCTGTTGGTTTAGCAAAATTTTATGAATTTTTCCAACTTTAATAGGCTATAACTCAGAAACCACACCAGAGGGGTCGGTTTTTTTTCTTATGGGTGAATGTCCTACCATACACTACATATGTACCAAGTTTCGTAGAATTCTGAGTCGGTCACTTGTAAAGTGTGGTTGAACTGAAATGGAATGACCCATTAACCACTCATGAAGTGATTCTACATCTCTATTTTTTTAAACTTCTTATTCACATAATTTAGCTTTGTGTGAGCATTTCTGTTTTTTCAGTGATACAACATTGAGAATTGCAAAGCTGCAAGGCTAAAATTAACTTGACCTCTCTTGCTGATCTTATACATTGCATGTCACACTGAGTCAATCTACAATTCTTCGCTTTCCTGTCTCTTGGTACTTCAAATCTGCTCAATAATTTGATTTCTCAAGTTTAAAAAAAATTCAGGCATGCCCACTAACCATACACTAACCTTACTTTCAGGTTTCCACAATACAAACACTTTAAATATTAGCTAGAGTTGACAGCAAAACTTCACATATTATTAGAGGAGGAACAAGAAAGTTACACTTTTGCTTAGTTTACATTTCCATTAACACATATTTCAGGTAGCTAAACACAATAATCTCACTCAAACATGTAACCAGAAAGCTACTTTGATTCACTTAACCATGGTTCAAACTATCCAATCAGATTGCTCAATTAACGGTGAATATATTTTATACCCACCTCCTAGGAGGTGAATTGCAATCAAAATTAGTTTTTGTATGTTTCCTATAGCCTTGAGACATGGTACTAGTCAGTTGCACCACTCCACATTCGGTCAGTATGGGATATACACTATTCTTGGACCTTTGGCCCTTGATTGTGTAAATCCCATACTGACCTCCACATCATGGTGTAACCTATACTTACATTTTACCGAAAATACAATTCTAGTCTTTGAGAAAGATTTCGCATAGTGGGACATTATCTACCCACTCCTATAGTGATACACTACAATGTAATTTATTCATAAAGGCTTTATTGTGTTTATACAAATTATTCCACTAGAATGAGTGCTTGGATTCCGTGTGACTTTTGTTCAGAGAGGAAGAACTTGTAAATGAATGGCTATTTGCTACATCACTTATACAAGTACATTTTACCTCCAAGGCTGGTCCCGCTTCTTAAGTTGCCCAATCAGAGGATGGTTTGACCAGTTGTTAAAAGGATTCCAGTAAAGAACTAATATCACTCCACTCAGCAACACCGCTAGTGAAATCATCCACAAAAGACGTGTGCTCCAATCATTTAACTATTAAAAAAAAAGAATCATCAATAAAATATAACTCATCAAATGCCAAAATACACAATAGAACAAACCAATCAAATGCCGCATAGTAGCAATAATTGTGAGAGTCATTTTTCCTACCAAGTGTTATGTTTCAGCACGTACACCTCACAGTATTATCAACGTGCATGAGCAAGCTCTCCACCCTAAAGCAGTTTTGCTAATCCCAGGTTATAGCTACACAAATTTACAAGCGATCCGATAGCTTACTTTTCTTTGGCACACCTTTATAACTTCCACTATTTCTTTCTTAACTGTCGAGCATGATATTAAGATATAATCGAGTGTGTTTAGCAAACTAAACTGGTGTGCACCAATGGTGAGTAAGCCATTATTTGTTTATAACTCAACAAAAACAAAGTTAAATAATTTTAGCTGTCATAATGGATGCTCCTTAGCCCTCTACAAATAGAAAAGAATAAAAAATATGCACACACACACACAAAATAAAAAGGGGGTGTGGAGATGACAGCCATTGAAAATTGCAAGCATCTGCTTTGTCATAAGTATGTAACTGGCAGTTTTCAGTGACTTAGACAATCGAATAATTACATCACTACCTTTAGTGTCAAAATTAATACCCAATATTCCTATTGCAGGAGGATAAATAGCTATTGACAATTAATTTTAGCTGTAACAAAATTACTTACTGTTATTTTCCTCGGTATTGATAGCTCCTGTACAGTATATTCATTCTTACTAAACTATAGACAACTAACTCTCAGTTTAAAACCAACCATTTTTCTTCAAAACTTTAAATTTTAACAGGAAAATATCATACCAATCTCGCGACAATAAAAAGGATTATATATCATTCATACATTATATAGCATATTATCATATACCTACATACATCATATGCTCATAAATACCTCTAATAGTATCTCTCGCTCGTCAACTCCCCACTTATTTTCTCCTTGGTAATGAGTTCCTCACTCTTCCAAAACACACAACTCTACCCAAAAGTCTCAGCCTCACTATTGATTCTACATGAAGCTAACTATGTATGAATTCAATATGCAATGTATATATATATATTAGATCGTAACTAGTCACATGCGAACAATTTGATTGGTCAGTTTTGTGAATTTATTAAAATAAAATTATGCTCAGCGGCATTCAGAAATCGAGTAAATTGGATACTTGCTGCTACAGTCTAGGGTTTATTACCACAAACTCTTTACTTTGTATCTTTAGGTTTGAGCTGTTCCTACTTTCTACATTCAGATCTTCATCCTAATCTAACAAATTCAAAATGTATATTACAACAACTAGAAATAATTTCAGAAATTCCTTCCTCTTCTTCTCAACTGCTCCAAACTTTACTTAAAGTTCATATTCTAATTGGCTTCCATATATTATTTGGTGCTTTAAAAAGATTGAGAAATTATAAATATCTTACTGGTGAGCTTCCAGTGATGATACTATAACCAAAGCAGTAAAATACAGGAAGATTTGCATGAATTAGAGTTGTTACAGCAGTTCTTTTCACTTGGTACATCACATAGTTTAGATCCTATAATTATGACAACTGTATGTAGACAAGAGATAAGACAGAAAATACCAACCTACTATATCGCCATACAGTTTCGAAAACAAGGCAGGCAAAGTGAGACCAGCACTTTTAACTTCTTGAGGCATAAGTCCTAAGAATTCCATAGCTGAGTAGACTAAGAAAATTCCAGTGTAAACTAAGAGAACACCGGAATCTGCTTCCATAGTTCCAACTCAACTTGCCCCTCCCGGCAAACTGACTGGCTAATTTAAACCCACACAAAGAATCTGCTGAATAAGCAATTTTATTAGGTACTGAACAGAGCCTGATAACTGTTGCCACATAGAAAATGCATTAAAGTAAACAGGATGTGGCTTAGGGCAATATTTTTCCATATCACCTGTGTTCATAGTTATTACGTTGGGTTATTACGTCCCCCTAGGTGAATTTCTTGTTACCAAGGTATTCGCGCATGAGCAGTACCTAATAAATTTATTATCCATTGGATACCCGAGAATATCACTTGTCTGATTGGTGGTATTTACGCTCGTGCCTGCGGCACTCGCGTAAATACTAAGCCAACAGACTCGTGATATTCTCCTGTATCAAATGAATAATATATATTTATTAGGTACTGAACAGAGCCTGATAACTGTTGCCACATAGAAAATGCATTAAAGTAAACAGGATGTGGCTTAGGGCAATATTTTTCATATCACCTGTGTTCATAGTTATTACGTTGGGTTATTACGTCCCCCTAGGTAAATTTCTTGTTACCAAGGTATTCGCGCATGAGCAGTACCTAATAAATTTATTATCCATTGGATACCTGAGAATATCACTCGTCTGATTGGTGGTATTTACGCTCGTGCCTGCGGCACTCGCGTAAATACTAAGCCAACAGACTCGTGATATTCTCCTGTATGTTATAGTTATAAACCAAAATTGAGGTTTGTATGCGATTTATAAACTCCGAGACACGAGGGCGCAGCCCGAGTGGCGAGGATTTATAAATCGAAATACAAACCTAATGATTTTGGTTTATAACTATTTTATAGCCCAAACATAAACAACGAGCAAAGTATAGCGTTTGCTATCTTAGTAATTGTATTAAAGTACCCAAACTCTTCATTATTCCAGTTTGCTTTGATCTGCCTTCCACCCTAATTATGGTTGCTAAGAACTATATCAGACTTTTCCCCGCTAATACATTTTCTTACGAGCATACCAGACTGTATCAGATTTATAGTTCTTAACGACAAGCGCGGTCGCTCGGGTAACGGGCTATAACAAATGAATAATATATATTTAACGGTGTCCGCGGTTGGGCTTGCGTTACTAGGCAACATATTAGGAAAACATTAGCGATCCGTTCACGTTATTAGTACTGCTTAGTATCGCTTAGTATAGCGAACTATCGCAATGGGGTCAATGACAACAGATTTGCTACTGAAATGTACTGGGCAAGCAAAAAAGAAGAAGGAGGAGAGTCGTGAGCAATATTTGAAAAGAATAACTCATTTATATTGCGCAGAAAAAGGCATTGATAAAATTGTAAGTCAGCTTTCATTAACTGTAAGTACTTCACGGTTCTATAATTTATAGGAGAGTGTATCACAGTGCCGCTGCTTGTCAGTGCTTTATCTCTATGATAATTTCATCAGCAAAATAGAGAATTTAGACAGGTGCACTCTTTTGACTCACCTTTATTTACAAAACAACACCATTACACAGATTTCTAACTTGGCTTCTCTACGAAGACTTTCAAAGTTGTAAGTTCAAAACTAGTGAGCACCTTTGCACTAAATGTGATTTTTGGAAGTGTCTGTACTTGATATTGAGTGTATAATTTTCTTAGATATTTAGATAATAATGCCATCACAGTAGTCGAAGGTCTGGAGACTTTAGAGAATCTTTCTGAACTCTATATATCACATCAAGCTTTACCAGAAGGAGAAAAGCTGCTTTTTGACCCACGATCTATATCAGCTATTTCCGTATGTTATCATCACATATTCTATATTTGTATTAATAAATCCAACTGGTGCTATTATTCTTATGGCTGTGCATTAGACTAAAGTACACACTTGCGAATTCCCATATTCTTATGGCTGTGCATTAGACTAAAGTACACACTTGCGAATTCCCATATTCTTATGGCTGTGCATTAGACTAAAGTACAAACTTGCAAAGCCCACTGTCTAAATAAACACATTCAATTATCAGCATCTGTAGCCTAGAAATTGTCATGGCAGTTTTTTTTTTAAATAGCTGTTTATCTTATCAAATTAGTGAGCTAACTTACATAAATAGAACAGGAATGTTATTCCCTCCCCCCCCCCCCCCCCCCCCCCCCCCCTCCCATTATTATTGACTACCTAGTAACACCATAAGTGTGATGCTCGGGGAGGGGGGATTATGCTTTTCCACACCCTGTAGATGATGTCATAAAAGCATACTTCAGCTGATATGGGTTAATTTAATCATGGGACATACCCATGGACAAGTGACGACAGAGCTGGACAAACTATGCATCAATAACACATTTTGATGCTAAATTGGCTGTGCTCAGCAGTTGAGTTTCTCTATAATAATGATCTGGTTTACAAAACTAGTTTTAGAGCATAACAATACTGAGTATTCACATGATCTTAGTATTTACATATTTCTTGTTGCTATTCTCTATTATTGAGTGTTGTGTTCTGTTATAGGATACTCTGTGTGTTCTAAATGTATCTGGTAACCGGCTTGACTGCATCAAAGATCTAACATGTTTGACCAAAATGACTTCATTCTCAGCATGTGACAATAGGCTCACAAGTATGAAAGATATTAATCGCGTGTTTTCTCAATGGAACATGCTAGCAAGAGTAGAGCTCTCTGGGAATCCCCTTTGTCACAAACATAAGTACCGTGATCGGGTCATCACAATGGGTTTATCTATAGGTAAACAAAAGGCAATTACTTAAAATGAGATGATAGATTTAGGGTGTTTTAAAATGTATGGACCAAACTAATAGCATAAACAGAAGGATTTACCCATTCATTACATGATTGATATTTTTAAAATCATTTCGGGAGTGTACATGTTGTAAGTAAAACTAATTATATACTATTATATATTTATATTCTGTTCTTGTTCCTGTATTTTTTTAAAAGTTTTGCTTAAACTGTTTTTATATATTTTATATTAACTATGTACATAGTTCGAAATATGATTGGCCAAAATTTATTATCTATACACTAAAAATTTTCAATATTGTCATGACCACAGGCAAGTGAAACTTCTTGCAAATAATAAATAAAACATACACCCTTAATTTTTTTTCTGCAGCATTCAGTATCCTGTAAATATTCATATTAAATACTTATAATTGCTTTCCTGCTTCATTTGTGGGCTAGAAGTGCTGGAATATACATACCAGCATATTACTAGTGATGTGCTTGAGCACAAATGGCGAGCAAGCCTAAAATACAGTTGTCAAACGATTGATTTTAACATTAGCTATGTAGTAGTTGTAACGCACAATACTTTCACACCACAAGGCTTACCTTCGTGGTTAGTCTAGTGGACAATGAATTTTCAAGTAAATACTGTTGTGTAGGGCTTATAACTACCACATATCGCTATTAACTTACCACCGCCACTAACTGGAATAGAAATGGAACTCCTGTAAGTTTTTGTTTTAACTGCAACCGTAAAAGAATTGAAAGCAGTAAACAATCCAATTTCTAGAATGATATGGGTAATTATCGATAACCAGAGGATTTAGTTTAGTGAAGTTTGGGACGGGGTCGAACACCCAGCTAACACAAAAATACAAGGGGGTCAAAGTACAAAATGAAATCGCTCGCTGTAAGCATATCACATGATCAATTGAGGTTTTAAACACCCGCGCAACTGGAAACAATAAATCAATTCGAAATATTGTGTAGGTTATTGCTAAGCAACCGGACTGACCACAATCTATGAATATCATTTAAATTGTTAAATTTTATCCCATAGCAGTTTGGTAAAGGGTCTGGCTACACCAGACTATTGCCATACTACCATGCATGGAATATATTATTTTACACTCAAAAGCTAGTTTTCAATTGCCAATAAACCATAAAAAGTAATCTCATCAAATTCAAAATCTGTGAAGGTCTTTCAATTGCGGTTTAGTTGTCACATACATATTTTACATACACTCACACGCACATTCTGTCTCATAACTCAGGTTCTACAAATGATTTAGAAAGTATAAGTTAAAATGTTGCAATTGCATTATGTGTGAGTGTGTGCACACTTGTGATATTTACCTATTGTAACAGAACCATCATCGTCGTGTGTGTGTGTACAAATGGCACAACTTACAAAGCATTTAATTGCAAAAAAAAATATGTAGTGAATTTAGATGGTCGTGAAATAACAGAAACTGAAAGAACTTTTCTTCTTAAGTGGAAAGAAATGAGGAAAGCTCGTCACAGGCAAGAAAAAAAAGTGGCTAGCGATACAACAATTGAAAGTTCTTCACATTCAATACCCCATCATACGAAGAAGATTATGCCAGTTCATCCTTTAACAATGCCAGCATTACCAGCCAGACAACTACCACGAAAAAGAAAAACCAGACATCTAGCAAATCTGGACATTACTTCACACATTGGTCATGACATTGAGAAAACTGCACTTGCTTGGAATGGAGAGTATGTATTGTCTGAAGCAGTATCTGGTACAAGAACTAACGACATAAAAGACAGCAAAACTTATAAATTTATGGATGAAAGTGCAAAAGGAAATGAAAAAGCAGACAATTTAAAATTGCCCGAGATTGTTCCACATCAAAGCATAATTGCTCAGTCTGGAAATCTACTTTCAGGACTACAACCAGACAATTTACAAAGAAAACTATGGCAGGCATCACGAAATATACCAGCAAAAGTATTCGAATGACTGAAACATAGATGGTTTTGTTGTTGTTTCTTAATTGTGTATTTTTTTTTTATATTTTTAATGCATTGTCTCTAATGTTAAATACATTACCCTCAACAAAAAAAGTCTGTATTATAGGTACAGCTGTAAGCATGAACAGCATGTGCTACAGATGGTTATGAAACACAATCGCATTAAAACCAACTCGGTTTGCTTCAATTTATTTTTATTTAATATTTATTAGTCAAAATGAAAATAAAATCGTGTTTAAATCACTGACATTTTAAGGTATGGTTGCAGGTTTGTAGATAATCAAGGTTAAACCAATATTGTTTGTATGCTACCTAACCAGTTCACTCCACAAACTATCAATAATAGGTTGTAAAGAAGTAAAAAACTGTTCCCATGTCTTATGAGGATTATTTAAAATCTCTCCTTGAAAAATACTAGCACTAGAAAAGTTCATGGAAGCATAAGAGCTGGTGTCTTTCATTTGAATTCCCAAATCCAGATACCTTACAAAATGCATTATTATTTTCTTTGCTTGACCAATATTTCCTTTGGTAAAATGCTTTTCTGCTACTCTGAAATCTCTTTCTTTTGTGGTACTAAGAGATTCAAGAAGTTTTAGCTTTGAGTATGAAAACAATGTTCTTGGATGAAATGAAGACTTTAGCACAAATTGTCCTGGAAGATATACAGTTAACAAGACCTGCATAGAGTGCTCTTGCAGTCTTTTTTTGTATTCATCAACAGAAATTTTAAGTATGTCAGTGTTTCCTTTATGAAGGTTAGAAAACTGTTTAGAAGACTCCTCGCTGGAGGTGACAACAACAAAATCCCAGTCACTGGACTTGCTGCAAGTTTGCCAGAGGTGACTTCCTACCACGTAAATATGTAGAACACTGCTTGGACTTTGTCGTAAGACTGAATAGATAGACTCCACACTGGGACACACATGTCCCTTTGAACAACAAATGGGGGAATTAGAAGCCATTTAATGTACACACCGTTTGTTGTTGTTGTTGTATTTACAAGTTCGCTGCAACAATATAGTCTCGCGGCGCCCGACCCTTTACCTCTTCTGCGCCGCGAGACTAGCAACAATACACAACTAATTGTTTATACGTTGTACGTACTTTACCCTACGCATTGATTACTCGCTATTTTTTTAAACATTTTTTTTAATTCCACGTGAGTTCTGCTTTACTGAGAAGGGAGGTGGGGAGAAAAGGAGTGTGTCTGTCTGAAGAGCCCGAGTAGATTATTAGTGGAAAAGGTGAGTACTGTGTACTAGCGGAAGTATTTAATTGGCCAAGTTTTTTTTTCTTACACTTCTCTGCTGTGTGACACACTGTGTTTGAGGTAGCAATGTACGAGTTATTTCACCACATTCATTCATGGTGCATAAACTGTTTCCTAGCAAGGCATGGTATTGCCAGCCAGAATTTGATGGATGGAATTAAATATGCTAAGTTTGACTGTTTTGTGTAGTTAACTCTGATCTACAATATCTATACCTAGCTATGCAGCTGTGGCATGTAAATAAGTAAACTCTGCCTAGTCTCGCGTAGCCAGACCCTTTACCAACCGTAACCGCTATGCGGGGAAGGAAAGGGTCTAGGAACATACAATACAACGACTTGTTCAGCAGCACCCCAAAAAGGGTGCTCAATTATCACATTCCAGCAAGCTTGCGGTATACTGTGTGACGTCAACATCACATCTGGGACGGTGAAAACGTTGCTCAACTTCATTAAACTGGTGAAGTTGTTTTTGTAGGCAATTAATAAGCACTCCTGGCAAGCAATAAACGTACGAGCATGAATAGGAGACATGCTACCCGGACGTGGTTGTGACGTCATTGGCTACCACAAGCGTTGGAATGTGATAATTGGAGCACCCTTTTTGGGGTGCTGCTGAACAAGTCGTTGTATTGTATGTTCCTAGACCCTTTCCTTCCCCACATAGCGGTTACGGTTGGTAAAGGGTCTGGCTACGCGAGACTAAACTCTGCCAATGGTTTAGGGTACAGATTCTGTAACTTCGCTGCTAAGCTGAAGGCTATTTTTTCTTAGATACTAGTTCTGGGCGATAGTGGCACTATCACTATCTCAGCTAGCTTGATAAATATCACGATAGTGGACATATCGCGATAGTAAGCTTATTCAGATTTTTTCAATATTCATAAAAATAAGTAAACATAATAAAGTCATATTATACATTGGAATGGTAAGTTACTGAAGATTTTCAGCCAGAAAGCACTCTTTCAGGTGGAAGTGGAGGTTAGTGGTGTTTCCAGAATACTTTATGGAAGTAGAGCACAGCTTACAATAAACCTTTTGATTCTTTTTTTCTAGAATAATAGGGAAGCCAAAGTAGCTCCAGCCTGGCACTTTTTGACCCTTCCAGTGGGAGTAACTCGGCTGGGGGTGTTGCCATGTAGCAAAGTAGTGTCTCCCAACTACACAAACAGCTGACCAGAGCTACTACACTGAGGCCCCCCCCCCCCTGAGTGCTAGGCTCCCTTAATTAAGCTAGCTAATATCACGATACAGATGATAGTAACTATCACCTCTTGATAATCCCCAACTCAACCAGTAACCATCTGGCTGAAGCTACATTCTGTTATGTTGAACTATGATACTATTGTGAGGTGACTACTTGCCTAGAGTGGATTGCAAGATAATTTTCTATTCAAAGGCTCTAGATAATAGTCAGATTAGGATACCTTGAATCTGCTATGTTGAATCTGAGGCCTTGATATGTACTGCTCAAGCATGATGCTACTCAAAGCCAAGATTTTTTTTTTATTTCAATGTTGCTAATTACAAAAGGAAAAAAAATTATTACGGTAAAACCTAGAGCATAGCAACAAGTGCCCGATTTACTAAATTTCTAAATGTCGAAAAGCATAAATCTACTTGGAATGTATTCACGTAACGAACCAATCAGATTGCTCGTTCTAAAAGTCAGATGAGTTCTTTTTTCTGAAAGTCATATAAGTGCTCTTTTGATGACCTTGTACCAGATAACATTTGAGTGGCATTACTGCTCAACTGGGTGCGTTTGATACTCATACTCATCGTTATTCCAGGTAAAGCCCTGAAGTTTCATAGCCATGTGGTATAATATGGCTAAATTGCTGGTGTTTATAATCTCTGGAGAAGCTAGTGTTGAGTTTTAGGTGTATAACTTCTGACTTGAGCAAGATTGTGTGGGTTAGATGCAGCCAGGTTTTGTTTTTGTTTTGTTTTTGTTTTTTGGTTGTTTTTTTTGTTGTTGTTGTTGTTGTTGTTGTTAATTTTTTGCTTGCTTTTCTTTATTTTATTTTCTTAATTTTGCTGTATACCTGTTTCATTTTCCTAATAGCAGTCACAATCTACCCCCAGCGATTCCAGCTGGCCTGATAGTATATCTAAAACTCTCCTACTTACACTCCTCTTGTAGTGTCTGTGCATCCCAAGTCAAGCTGTGAATTGAAATGACCTCAAGAAGGTTCTTAAAGAGACCTGGATTATGACAATGGGAGAGACAAGGAAGTAAAAAATAAAAAAAATAAAAACAGTGGAAGTGTTAGGGTTGTGGTCTAATTTGCCACTCTGCTTGCTGGAGTTGCCAGGCAACACATCATTTGTTTCCGATCACCTCTTGAGCTTTGTGACAGCCTGACTCTAAATTGCTTAGATGCTTAGTCCATCCAAGAGGGACAATATAACTTTTTGTCCCCACATCCTTGAAGGCAGATAATTAGTGTCCCTCCATTCTGTACCTGGGAAAGGTATCTATCTATGTTCAGAAAGTGTAAATTAGTCAGGCAATGCATCTCACAATCAATGCGTCTTCAGGACTGGCTGCTACGTTCTTAATCAGTTCGGTGCTGTATAGCTGTCATGAACTACCATATTTAGGGTCCCTTAGGCCCTAAGTAGTGCTTCACTATGCTCAGGACACTACAGCCAAGTGCCTTCAGGGCCCTAAAATCTGTAGTTTCTTCTGAGGCAACTCCTAACTGTTATTTATGCCGTCTTTCAGACTTCAGACAGTGTGAAACCTTCCTGTAGTTGAGAGTACCCAGTGGCAAATTCCTTTTGTTCATTGTGGATATAAGACAATTAAGCAGTGTTCTGCATGACTTGCTGGAAGCTAGCAATGAATTGTTGTTGTTTTTTAGGCAAACCCCCAGTTGTTTTTTTTCTTGTGTGTGTGTTTTTTGTTTGTTTGTTTTTTGTTGTTGTTTTTTCTTATCAAAAGTTCTGCTAGTGGTTTCTATGAAACAAAATATCCTTTACCAGATTTTTTTTTAAGCTGGGCCAATTTTAGAGGCCGAGTGGCATGTTGTCAAGATATACTGGTACTTCACATAGTCAGAATGACTAAATTAGGTTATCTTGAAACTACATAACCTATTTCTTGGGTAAAATTGATATAAGGAAGTAATTATTTTGTACTAAACGTAATGATCAATGGCTATGTACTCAGTACTTCTAGAAATTAAAAAGCCACTTATGTTACCTAACCACAGAAATCAGAGAACACGAAATTTTAATGAAAAAATCATTATAACAATAGTATAGTTAGGTTGTTGTTTGAGATGAGGTCTATTTGAAGCAATTTGCCAGGAATTGTTATGTAAAGCAGGCTCACTCACATTTAAGAGCATTACATATTTTCATTTGATTGAAGTAAAAGAAGCCATAGCTACAACACTGTCCAGCACCCCGGCTATTTTTAACTATTTATAATGAGCCTCGGAAACTCACATGCATTCATTTATCATTCGCAGCGATCCATACCGATGACAGTATGGGTTAGTTATCTTTGAGTCAGTAACTCTGAGGTTCTACTGTTGTTTTGTTGTTGTTGTTTGTTTGTTTGTTTTTTGTTTATTTGTTTTTGTTTTTGTTAGTTGTTGTTTTCCACTAGCGAGCGAATCAAGCGAGGCACTATACAGGTGTTACAAAGTGAGAATCGGGGATATTTGCTTGTTTATGTGTGAACATACGTGTGTCATTTTGTACTTTGACCCTAGCATATCTATGGTAGCTTGGTGGTCATCGACCCTGTCCCAAACTTCACTGAACAGAATCCTTTGGTTTATCGATCTTTACCCGTACCATCCAATGAAATTGAATTGTTTACCAGTTTGAATTATTTAGCGGGTGCAGTTAAAAATACAAGCTTACTATAGTTCATTTTCTATTTGAATGAGTGGCTGTGGTATGTTAATGCAGTATTTGTTGTATACGCCCTTATGCAACAGTGTTATTCCTTACTTAAAAATCCATTTTCCAATGGTGTTATGTTGGTATTATGTCCAGTGAACAAAGGTGTGTGAAAGTGTTGTGCATTACAGCTACTGCTTAGCTAATTAGGGAAGCTCGCTCACCATTGTGCTTGAGCACAACCACTAGTTACATAATAATCGAGCGAGCACACTACTTTTCTCTATGTAAACATCTTTTATAAGTATAAATTTAAGTAAGGAAGAGAGATATTGTCTTTGTGCAGGTAGTAACTAAGCCTTTGAGATTTATAGCTCCTTGCTTCTAGAAGCAAGAGTTTTAGGGTTCTCTTCTTGTAGGCCATTACTAAGTGTTACATTAAATCATTGACAGAAGTTCTAGTCTATACTTAATGGTCGTCTATTTAAGTTTTCCAACACATCATGTACTTAATTTATGTGATACTGTATATTGCCTAGTTTGGACAAATTTGATGAGTTTCATAGTTTGGAGACTGAAATTCATACATGCATATTTTTTGTACTGACTGATCTCGAGAAAATTGCGTTTTCGGCCTAAAGAATGTTGTGGTTGAGACGTCAGCTGCTGACTCAGCAATGTTATGAGGGATTGGCACCCTACCACATCAGTGCTCATTACCCGCCAGATTTACTTGTGGTGCAGTGCTGTGCAGAAATGGAAATGCTAGCTTAAGTAAATTCTCGTGCTAGGGGTGAAGTTTTAGGCACTATAACTTTTTCATGCCGAAAGTTTTGAATGAGTGTTCAACATCAAACACGTTATATGTATAAATTACAGTCTCCAAACTATGAAACTCACCAAAATTGGCAATGTATCGCATTACTGAGCAAAATATAAGAAGTCAATCCATGTGATGTTATGATTTTTTCTGTGTCAAAATTTTACAGAGACCACTTTATCTTTGGGATATAGTGTGTAGAAAGAAGAATGGCGCTGTCTGTAGAATATGGGAAGAGACAGTCTGTACTGGTTTCGCATATCTCTTCTGAGAATGTTATTTTTTGCCAGTTAGACACTGCTGAAGCTTACGATCTCACCAATCTCTCAGAGAATATTAGACAGCAAGTGGAGAACAGTAGACAGCCTCTTCAAATCGAGGTTGGAGCAAAGTGTTTTGCTCAATCTTGTGAAGATGGAGTGTGGTACAGAGGATTAATTACTAGTGTGTCCAGTACAGCAGTCACAGTATATTATGTTGACTATGGTAACTCAGAAGATATTCCTGTAGAGAATCTTAGTGCTGTCACTGATGATCTTTTCCAGTCTGCTTATCAAGCTATACAGTGTGTTCTCTCAGATTTCATGGCAAGCTCTCCTATGGTGGTTTCAATATTAGAGGAGATGTTATTGAATCAGGAAGTCCAGATTGTGCCCATATCCAAATGTTCTAGCCAATCTGCAGCATTGGGTTTGATTCCATGTTACAATGTAGCCTTTTACTTAACTGCAGATGCAGAAACTACAATTTCTGCAGTATTAGTGGAGAAGCAGCTAGGGCAGTTCAGATTGTGCAATGGCAATGTTCAGATTGGTGAAAAGTACAAGTGCTATTCGAGTTTTGATGACTCCCCAGGAAAGTTTTGGATTCAGTTGTCCTACCAGTATGATGATTTATGTGCGCTCATGGAGGAGTTAAATGAGCCCAGCATGGTGCAGTCACTTAAACCTCTATCTCCAGCTAATATAGTACCTGGTGCAGTTTGCTGCTGTCTCTACAGTGAAGATGATCGCTACCACAGAGCTGAAGTGGTCAATGTGGACAAAGTTGCCAGCATTTGTTATATTGATTATGGAAATTTTTCAACTGCTAAGCTGGCAGATGTGAAGGCTTTGCCTGCTCACCTGTGCGCCAGTCCACCATTTGCAATCCAGTGTTGCTTGAAAGGTATAAAACCTGTTAAGCTTGCTAAACCTCACCCAAAGCTTGGAAACATTGCATGGACTGAAGATGTGTGCGAGAAATTCAAGTCACTTGTAGAAAATATTGAGTTGGAAGTAACTGTAGAGGAGGAAATAAGTGCCGAGATCTTCAGTGTGTATATGGTTGAGACGACTAAACACCAAGACATAGGACAGATGCTATGCGACATGAAATGTGCGGAGCTAGCATCGTCTTCAATTCAAGCGTCGCCATCTTCTAAAGTTGTTCCTGAAGATTTGGCCTCCTCAATTTCCTATACCTATCTTGCACTGGAATTACGCAAATCCTACAAGAAGTTATCAATCTCTTATGCTGAGTCTCCCTACATTGTGTGGTGTCAGCCCAGCCAAGACCTTGCAGCATTTGAAGCACTTATCACTGATCTTGATCAGCAGGGCTCCAAGTTTCTGCCATTGAGAAGTGTGGTTGTGAATCAGCCATGTTGTGTGCAGTATTCCACTGATCAGTCATGGTGCAGGGGGTCTGTTCAAGAAGTGGACAAGTCACAGCAACTAGCAGAGGTATTATATGTTGACTTTGGAAATGTTTCTAGCTTACATTGGTCTGACATAAAGTCTCTTCCTTCTGAGTATCTTAACCTTCCTGCTCAAGCTGTGAGTTTTTCCTTGGCTGGTATTGTGCCGAGCTCTGGCGACACTTGGAGTGCTGAAGCAATCCAGTTGTTTAAAGAATTAGTCACTGATCGCCAATTAAACTGCAAGACAGTTGGTTTGGATGAGGACGGCTTCCCATCAGCTATCCTATTTGATCCTCTCAAGAAGAACAAAAAAATCTCTCTAGAATTAGTGGAGCGTGGGTATGCAATAATTCATCAGAATCAAGCAGATAAAGTGAACAGAGAAAGATCAGCTTCACAATTTAGTAGCTCAACATCTCAGTCCTATGGTACTAGCCCTAGACATTCAAAGCACAGTAGCCGTGATCCATCAGTTGACAAGTCCTCTCGTAACCCATCTGTGGTCTCTCGGAGTTCCTTGTCACACTCCAGTGTAGGCCTGAGTACTATTGATCTCAAAGAAGATCAGAAATTGGATGGTTTAATCAGTCATGTTGAATTTCCTAATAAATTTTTTGTCCAGCCTATAAATGCTGCTGAAGATCTAAGCCAGCTCTTGCAGAAGTCACAACGTTATTCACGATCTGCCAAGCCATGTCCACTATGCTCACTGCACATTGGCATGCCTGTTCTTGCTGAATTCTTAGGTGGTGGTGACTGGTATCGAGCTGTAGTGAAAGGATTTAAGGGAAAGGAAAAGTGCTCAGTGACATTTGTTGACTATGGAAACGATGAAGAAATTTCTGCATCCACAATGTTGGAATTGCCAGCTGAGTTAATGCAGTTGCCAATCCAGGCTATTCCTTGCTCGCTGTTTGGGTTGAAATCAATACGCAGTTTCCCTCAGAATTTTGTCAATAGTTTTGGTGAAATGATAATGGAGAAGAAGTTCCAGGTACATGTGAAGAGCTTAGAAAAGAAAGGTCAGTTGTTTTATAATGTCACCTTGCAGTCAATGACGGGTCAAGATGTTATTGAAGAACTTTGCAAAGCTTCGTTTACTGATTTCTTTGATCAATCATGTTTTGACCACAAGATCCCAGTTAAAGTGCTCCTCCAATCACTTCCAGTCAATAAGGAAGTAGAAGTTGTCATGTCATTTGTGAATGGCCCGTCCAACTTTTTTGTTCAGCTTGCAGATAGCACCAATCTATTGGCTCAGTTGTCAGACAGGCTTAATGCCTTCTTTTCGGATGGTGGAGGAAAACCATTGGATAATGCAAAGATAGGAAGCTTCTGTGCTGCCCAGTTTTCTGAAGATAATCTGTGGTATCGTGCTAGAGTGACTCAAGTGGATGGTTCTGATATCACTGTCTCTTATATAGATTTCGGAAATTCTGAACGGGTAAAGCTGTCCTCATTGAAGGTTTTGAATAGTGACCTGGCAAAAAATCCTTGCTTTGCAGTTCAATGTTCTCTGTTGGGAGTAACAGAAACTACAGTGACTTCTGATCACACTTTAAAAGCTTTTTTTGGCTTGTCTGATCACAGTCTTAATGCAGTATTTCAGAACAATATCAGCTCATATGATAGCATCATACCAGTGAAGTTATTTGAAGAGTCTCAGTCTGGCCAAAAGATAGATATATATAAAGATCTGTATGCTTCTAAAGCAACTTCAACAAAGTCAGCGACAGAATCTTGTGTTCCTGCAATAGATGCTTGTGTTCCATCTCTAGGTTCTTTAATAAAGTGTTACATTTCATTTGTAGTTAGCCCCAAAGAGCTATATTGCCAGCTTCAATCTGAGTATGAAGATTTTCAGAATATGATGGATGAATTGAACACGTTTTATGGTGACAACAGAGATGGTTCACCCTTGCAATCCACTACGGTTGGGTCATTGTGTGCAGTTCTTTTCACTGACGAGCGTTGGTACAGAGGTAAAGTGGTGGCCATATCCCCTAGTCAAGCCACAGTACATTATTTTGACTATGGCAATACAGAGGAAGTTGACGTGAGTGCTATCCGTGCTCTGGAGTCTAAATTCTGCGGTCTCAGAGCTCAAGCTATCAAGTGTCAATATTCGGATCTTGTACCATTGTCGGGTTCGGAGTGGAGTAGTGAGTGTATCGAAGAGCTCCAAGCATACGTGGATATTTCTGTACAAGTCCGGTTCCTTTCCAAAGATAAATTAGCTGGATACAGCATAGAAATGCTTGTGGAGGGAACTGAAATTTCTGGTGATCTTGTTAAGAAAGGTTTAGTCAAATCGAAGGTTACAAACAGTCATTCTGAGCCAGTTATGAACATAGATTCATTTCCAATCATAAGGGATACACCTTACCATGTGATGGTGACATATGTGGTTTCTCCAAGTGAATTGTATTGTCAGGTTATTGATCCTGATGAAAAGCTGGATGTTCTCCGAGAGAACATAGCCAATCACTGTAGCCGTGTAACCGGTGTTTGCAACAGGCAGTGGCAGCCGGGCGATTTTGGCTTAGGCCTCTTCTCTGAAGACAAGTCATGGTACCGGTGCGTCGTAACTGGGATTAAGGAAAATGGTGCTAAAGTTGATGTGCATTATTTGGACTATGGAAATTCTGAGACAGTAAATCGAAAATCTCTCCTTCCTATCTCTCAAGATTTCTGCTCATTACCTGCGCAAGCCATAAAATGTAGTCTAAATGGTGCCCAGCAGTTCAAATTGTCTGAGGAAGAGATCGAAAACTTTAACCAGCTCTTGCTAAATGATGAGTTTACCATGACTTGTGTGTCTCGGACTGAAGACGGTATGTATTCTGCAGAGTTGGCAAAGGATGAGAGAAATGTCATAGCCATTGCTATTGACAAACACTTTTTCCCGGATGTCTTTGCAGCAAGCCCTTCCGTGCATAGTACCCGCCAGTTGACCAATTTTACTTTTCCTTCAGACATTGCTGTAGATTCTTTTCATGATGTTATGGTAGTATATGCAGAGTCACCATCTAATTTTTTCTGCCATTTTTTAAAGGATGGCCAAGAATCTGCAGATAGTATGATGAGTACTTTGCAAGATTACTATGGTGGTCCTTCTGGAAAGCAAGTCCGTAGAGATTCGTGCCATCCTGGGAATTGTGTTGCAGCTAAATTTTCAGATGATGAGCAGTGGTATCGTGCCTTGATTTTGTCACTCGAAGGTAAAGCTGCCAAAGTTATGTTTATTGATTATGGCAACGAAGATACAGTTAGCTTGGGTGATCTTAGAGAACTAGCAACACAGTTCACTCGTGAACCAGCTTTGGCAATTCCCTGCTCCCTTGCAGAAATATCACCCACTGACAAGACAGGATGGTCTGATGAAGCAGTTGTTGCCTTTAACGAATTGTGTTTGGAAAAGACCTGTGTTGCCCAGATTAAAACCTGCACTGACATGAGTGGAAAATCTTTTAAGTTTCGAGATTCTCAGCAGTTGATTGTTTCTCTGATTTCCTCTGATGAGTCCAAGAGTATTTCTGAGGAATTGATCAATAGTGGCTTTGGAAATTTTGCTGGTTCCATTGTATCTCCATTCCTCCAGCCCAAGCTTCATCCTGGCGAAGTTCACTCCGTTTACATGTCATGTGTGGAATCTCCGTCAAAGTTTTGGCTGCAGTTTTCTGATGAAGATTCACTAAATACTATTCAGGACAACTTGGGCATGCTTTATTCTGACAAACCTGTGAAGCTTCCCGTTGTTCACAACATGAAACTTGGCACTTCTTGCTGTGCTAGATTTTCTGAAGATGGCAGGTGGTACCGCGGTATAGTGGCTAATGTCGGCTCAAGTGGTGTAACTGTTTGTTTTGTAGACTATGGTAACTCTGAAGTAGTATCGCCTGGGGATGTCAGGGTTCTGCAGTCTGAATTGTTAGCTTGGGAGGTTCAAGCTCTGTGCTGCTCCCTCGCTAACTTCAACCCTGTGGATGGGGGAGAATGGGACGGAAGTGCAGGACAGGTATTTCGAGAGATCACTGCCTCCAAGTTATTGCAGCTGCATATAGTAGCCGAGCAGAAGCATGGCATGTGGACGGTCCAGCTGGAGGATGAAGGGGTAGATATTTGTGACTTGTTATTGCAAAGTGGGGTCCAATCTGCAGAGTCAGCACAACTGCCTCCACGTGCAGCTCCCAACATAAGTAAGGTTGAGTTAACTGTGGGTAAAAGATATCCTGTGTACATAGCATTCATTGATTCTCCGTCCAATTTCTATTGCCACCTCACTGATGGGAATGACCATCTGGAGTCTCTAATGGCAAAAGTGGCAGATTTCTACAATGATAACGTTCTGGAGCCTCTGTTGGAAGAAGGTGCATACTGTGTTGCCCAATATTCGAGGAACTGTGCTTGGTATCGTGCTCAGATATTATCTATTCACTCTGATACGGTTCTGGTCTATTTCATTGATTATGGCAACTCAGAACTGGTGGCCACTAATGAGGTAATGGCTTTAGCAGCTCAATTTGCTGAGCTCCCTGCCCAGGCTATCACTTGTTCTTTGACAAAAAATGTGGAAGCTCCTCTGTCTGAAGACATTATTGCTAGATTTAACGAATACGATTTAAATTTGGAGTACTCGATCAAGGTAGTCGCCATGGCTTCAGAAAGTCGATATGTGGTCGAGTTGTTTGACTCATCGGAAGTTCTTATTAATGACTTTGTCTTCAATCTAGAACTAGCCACACCTCAACAAGCAGTGTTGGAGTACCAGCAGCAGCTCTCTGGTGACCATCACACTGAGGCCGTGAATCCAACAGAATTTATTACTCAAACCAGTTACCAGGCTCTACTTTACAACCCAGGGGAAACTATAGATGCATATATAAGCTTTGTTAACTCTCCTACTAGCTTCTTTTGCCAGCCTTCCCAATTATCTGGAGAACTGGAGGATATGATGGCTGATTTAAGTTCTTTCATGACTTGTAAAGGCTCAATACAAGTTTTGCCCAGAGAAAGTTTTACTTCTGGAACCATTTGTCTTGGCAGATTTACTGACAACAATGAATGGTACAGAGCCATAATTGAAGAAGTGATCAGTGGTTCTAATGCATTAGTCAGTTTCGTAGACTATGGGAACAAAGAAGTACTGTGTTCTGATCGCATCGCCAGCATGCCACCACAGTTTGTCAAGCTACCGCCACAAGCTGTCCATTGTTCTTTGTTTGATTTGAGTGTTTCAGGTATGACATGGAATATGGACCAGGTTGAGCATTTCAAGGCTCTAGCTCCGGAAACGGATCAAATCAGTATTACGGTTAATCAATACCATGAAGATATTGGTCGGTATCAGGTCTCTATCAGTAAGAATGGTCAGCCACTCAATTTTTCATTTTTGCCAGAGCAGCAAACTACAACAGCAGAAAGTAATGTAGTTGTAGAAGGTTTGGATGGAAAGCAACTATATCAATCTGAAAGTGTCGATGTATCTTTAATGGCCCAGAAAGGTTCGACTAAGGGATCAGGCTCTGAAAATGGTGAAACTGACAGTGATGATGAGTCTGAGGGAAAACCTCTGATTAAAGGGCCTTTCAAACTTAGCTTGGCTGTGCAGGAGGTGTTAGAAGTTAGTGTAGTGTATGTTGAAGATCCATCTCTGATCTACATCCAGCGAGCTGACTGTGAGGGCGAACTTCTGCAGCTATGTGATGAAATTGCTCAATATTGTGCCAGTGTGGAGGGTGGGCAAACAGTACGGCAAATTTTTTGTGAAGGAGATTTCGTCTTGGCCAAATGGTCAGAAGATGGTGTTTGGTATCGAGGTGAGGTGCTTGGTGTAGACACTGCCTCTGAGGAGAAATCGTCACAGATATCTTTCATTGATTATGGGAATGTAGAAGTCATCCCATCAGACTCGTTAATAATGTGTCCCCAAAATTTTCTGGAGCTTCCAGCACAAGCTATATCATGTTGCCTAGCGCAGGTTCCCCATCGAGATTCTTGGCCAATATTATACCGTGACATTATCAATGAGTTGGTGGAGGGAAAGGTTTTGAAGGCATCGGTTGTGTTGCCAGGAAGTCAGGGTATGAAGCCCACTGTGAAACTAGAAGATGTAGACACAGGCAAGGATATTTCTCAATTTGTGCTTGACAAACTTCAAGAAGAGTGTGAAGGTGGGTCTAGCACTGCTATAATGGAGGAGGAAAGTGAAACTGAAGAAGATTTACATAGCTCTGTGGAAGAGCAAGAAGTAGAAAAGAAGAAAATCACACACCCCATTTACCTTCCAGAAAGAGACAGCAATGTTTTAAAAGTGGGGTCAGTTCACCAAGCTTATTTAGTGTCTTGTTTTAGTCCCAGATTATTCTATTGCCAGCTAGGAATGGAGACAGAATTTCTTGAGGAAGTCACAAGTAAACTTGCTGAAGTATACAAAGATGCAGAACTTCCCGTTATAGATCCACTCATGTTAAAGGCAGGTGTATATGTGGCGGCCCAGTTTCAGGAAGATATGACGTGGTACAGAGCTAAGATTATTAGTGTAAAAGAAACGGGCATGTATGAGGTGCTATACGTAGACTATGGAAACAGCGAGTCTCTACCATTGAAGTTTATCAGACAGCTTGATGAAAGTCTAGTCACACATTCAGAACTTGCTCTACAGTGTTCCTTAGAAGGAGCAGGTTCTTTGCCAGAGAATGCAGAGTTTGGTTCAGCAGCAGCAGATGTTATGAAACAATTCGTTGGTGAAGATGCATGTACTGTTGAGGTGATATCTCATAATGTAAATGGCATATGTATGGTAAAGATGATGAAATTAGAGCAAGAAATTGATGTTCTCACAGCATTGATCACTTCTGATGTGCTAGCTGAAGGTCTACAAGATGAAAACGAAACAAAAGAAGTTGGAGATATTAGCATTTCAGAAGAAAGGAGTTCACAAGAAGAGGTTGGAATGATTCGGGCAAGAACAAGTATATCCGCTGAGAATCTTGAATCACAACCACTTGTAAACTCGAATGTATTTGCTGAAGAAGTTGGGACTATGGAGACAGCTAAAAAGAAGGTGACTGCCCTAACATCTAGGACAGATCCAATTTCTGGAGAGATTGGTGAGGAACTTATAGGATCTCTTTCCAAGGGCAGTAACTCTTTATGTGACAAAGAGAAATCTGATATAGAAGTTGACAATCGATCCAAGGGAAGAGCAGCACTACCACCGAAGAGTGATGATGAAGTGGAGGAAATTCCACGAGATGCAGAGTCAGATATTCCTAGTACACCACCTAATAGTGAGATAGAGCCAGAGAGTACTCCACCTAGCACAACTGATGACGCCCAAGCTGGCTTAGAAGAATTGACAGATAGTGAGCCTGCTTCAGCTACTAAGGCAACCCCTGTATTGGGCGCTGACAGAATGGAAGATATGTCGGTATCCATGAGTGAAAGTACTGAGTCAAGTTCAAGTACGAATGCGACTACAGCTTCAACTGATGTTTCCTGTGAGGTATCTAGGGAATATTTATCCACTAATTTGGAAGTGGGATCTCAGCATTCTGTCCAAGTGATGTGTGTGCCAAGTTTAGAAGAGTTCACTTGCAGACTGCTAACTCGTGAAGATGACCTTGAGAGTTTAATGGCTGATATTTCTTCTGAAGGGTACACAATAGGAGAAGACGATGAGTTCTCATGCTGTTCTTTTTTCCCTGGCATGCCAGTATGTTGTTGCTCTTATAAAGATGATCGGTGGTATCGAGGCCAGATAGTAAGTGAATTTTCTCATGATGATAGATATCGAGTATTACATGTGGACTTTGGCTCTGTCGACACTTATAGCAAGGATAGGTTGAAATGTTTAAAGAAATCGTTCACTAATTATTTCCCTCCTCTAATTATTAAATGCTCCCTACCACTATTGCTTGAGAGTGATATTAGTCCCGGTTTACCTTCATCGGTGGACCCGTGGGAATTGGATTGGCCGAGCAGTTGTATAACTCACTTCAAAGAATTAGTAAAGGATAAAAATGAACTTCAAGTGGAAATAATTGGCACTGAGGAGAGAAGTGAATCGTTATTGTACGTCGTGCGGTTGTTAGTTGGCGAGGCTGATGTTCGTGAGCAGTTAGTGACTCGGCTTGTTGATGTCAGCAGATGCTCAATCCTTGAAAATGAAAGTAGTGCTGTGGTACAGGGAGAGAGCAGCTCCGAATCTCAGCTTAAAAATGAATGTCTGGAGGTGGAGAAGAATGGTGATTGTGGTTCACAGGATGGCATTGTTGATCAGGACGGTGCAAAAAAGAGAAAAGAGGTAGGGGTAATTATTATCATTTATTATTGTTAATTTGATTGTAAGCATCTTGTATATAGCTTAGCATACCTTAATTGGCGAGCAAGCGTAGCGAGCGAGACACTCTCAGGGGTTACACAATTGAAAATCGGGAATATTTGTTTGTTTATATATGTGTGTGGACGTACGTATGTCATTTTGTACTTTGACTCTCACGTATTTTTGTGCTCGTTCCGTGTTCAACCCCATCCCAAACTTCACTATGCAGAATCTCTCGGTTTAGGATTGTTTACCGCTTTGAATTGTTTTGCGGGTGCAGTTAAAACTCAACAACTTATGGGAGCTCCATTTCTATTCGAGTTAGTGGCGGTGGTAAGTTAATACGCTATTTGCCACAGTTATAAGCCCTACGTAACAGTATTTACTTGAAAATGTATTGTCCACTAGACGAACAAAGGTAAGTCTTGCATAGGAATGTTCAGTTGTGTGAAAGTATTGTGCGTTACAACTACTATTAAGAATATCACAAAGAAATGTTTAAATAACATGACTTGATTTTGTTGCTTCTTTTTCAATTCAAACGGTTGTGGGAGTGGTTACTATGGCATTGAATCCCCTTTACCGCTTATACGTAATTTAAAAACGACTTTATTTTAGTAGCTTGAGTGTTAGTTGTTAAGATCAATCGTTTAACAATAGTGTAGTTTAAGGCTCACTCGCCATTTGTGCTCGAGCACACCATTAGTATCTAGTTTAGTTGTCACTAGTTCTTGGGTGTTTCTGGTGGTCTCTACCCTGCATTACTTCACTTGGGTCTCTACACCAATCAGCATTTGCTAATGTGATAAAAATGGTCACCAATGTTAAGGTTGAAGAGAGTCGTCCCATTGGCGAACGGGCATGTTTAATGGTTGCTGAATGGTAACACATGCACACACTGTAATTGGTGCGAGCAAAATAAATAATAATATAATGAATGACCCACCTAAAACACTTAGCCTTGGGGCTGATATAGCTTAAGAAAGTGGTGAGTCTACTCTACTTGATACCCCTCTAGGTGTTGTGCAGCTAGCCAGAATGATACAGTGGATTTTTTATATCTTCAAGCTGTTCGTACTTACAACTTCTTTTAACCTTTGCGGACGAACGCGGGCGAGCAATTATGTAATTAAATACGCGCACGCCGTAAAACCAATTAGTTGCCTGAGACGACGACGTTTTACCAGTGGAGTTCGACACGTGGAAAAAGAAAACGGGCGAGTGTTTCTTTTGTGTTAGGCCTTAAATAATCGGCCTCTAGCGTTGTAGCTATGGTAATTCGTTAGTTTATAGTTTATAGAGTTGTTTTGAATACAAACTTAGTTGGAATTACCGAGGAGGCCATAGTTTGTTAGCTATTTTTTTAGCTTATATTTAAATCACACCAAGTGCAAGTTCTAGTTTTAGTTTGCTTATTTCTAGCTACTTTATGCCTTTACACTCAATCCTCCCAGATCCGGACGTCCCTATTACGGGCACGTCCATTAACCGGGCACCAATTGCGCGAGAAATGACGATACTTACCAGTCACGCAGTCGCGACGACAAGCTGCATTTTTTGTAATGGAAGTGTCACCAGTAGCCGGTAAACGGAAGAGAGCAGTGCTTACACTGGAGAAAAAGTTTAATATAGTGAAGGAATTAGAAAAAGGAATCTTTCAGCGCGCTGTTGGAGAAAAGTTTGGTGTGGCGAAGTCAACTGTGGCTGACATCTGGAAAGACCGGGCGAAGCTGTCTGCCGCTGCTTCTTCGAGTGAATCACCAGCATATTCATACAAGAAGCGTTGTATTGTACGCCCTCCTAAGTTTCAATTAGTGGATGAAGCTTGTTGGAAGTGGTTTAGCCAGCAGAGGTCTAAGGGTGCTCCTGTTTCTGGTGTATTACTCCAAGAAAAAGCAAGGCAATTCTTTACTAAGCTCTATCCAGATGAAATCCCAGAGAGTTTTAAAGCAAGTACAGGATGGTTAAGTAAGTTTAACTTCCGTCATGGAATAAAGAATGTTCAACTGAGAGGAGAACTATTATCTGCTAATATTTCTGCTATTGAGCCATTTTGTGAAGAGCTTAAGAATGTAATTGAAAAGGAAGGCTATAGTCTATTTTATATTATAAACCTTATCTTACATTTAAAACATAACATCATCACTAAAACCGATTAAACAAATATTTATTTAAAGTTTTAATAAGGTGTTCCCAGATACGGGCAGGTCCCGGTCCCAAGGTGCCCGGATCTGGGAGGATTGAGTGTACTTCTTAGTAGATGTTCTATTTGAAAATAACTAGACACAAAGTGTAGAAGAAAATTTTTTTTTATTTAGTTGGTGCGCTTGATATAAGTTATACAAGACTTATTTTGTAGAATAGAGATTGCAAAATGTATACTATGTAAGCTACTGAAAGTTTTAGCGCGCTCTGTAACTGTAATAACAGAGCAGGAAAGAGCTTGTCACGAATTCGTGACAGCCGTATTCTCTTGACGCACCTGGTGTGTCACAGATTCGTGACCATCGTACGCGTGCGTTAAGTTACGGAGGTCACGAATTCGTGACCATCGTACGCAAAGGGTTAAAGCTTCAGCAATGCTTTACAAAAAGAAAAAAAAATGATACAAAAGTTATGGTGGTGTGGTCTCAGCCTGATGTTCTAGCCAAAGAAAACACTCAGTCAGCATTATGAAAGCTTCATCATTCAAGGGAAAGGAAACACTGTCATCTTCACAGTCCTCATCATCATCTTTTGCCTCATTCATGATAGGCTTCATAATTTTGTCGTCTTTTAGAAGCTCATAAGAAACTGAAATCATCTGTCTAGATTAGTCCATTATTCGATGTCAGTTTCATCACAATCCTGACAATCTGGAATATCTTTAAGTTTCTTGTATTTCAGAAATCTATGATCATGTCTCTTCTGTAGCTTCACCTTCACCACTCTCGTTAATGCAAAAAAGTTTATTCCAGATAGAATGGAGAAATTTCTTGGTGACTGAAAACATAGTGTCCTTGAGATTAAGCTTCCAGATATCAGTAACCGTTCAGGAGTTTCGTAGGTGGAAAAGTCAGCCAAAAGAAGTTATTTAATTTAGTTCTTTTCTGAAATGTTTTTTCGTGTTCATCAACACACCTTGATCCGTTGGTTGAATGAATGATGTAGTGGTTGGAGGGAGAAAAGGGACTTCTATTTTGCCATTGGTAGATTGCAAAGAATCTGCTGATGGAAGGGATGGGCATCATTCAAGCAGTAATGCTTTTATAGAAAGATTAAAATCCTATTTTGTAGTAGCAGGCACAGATTCACACTGAAACCAATGACTAAAGATGTCAGTATTTATCCGTGCTTTTTTTCTGACTAGTGGTGTATCAAAGAGGAGAAATATCTAGAATTCTTTTGTTTTCCCACCTTAGTAAGACACAATTTATGGTCACCAGTAGGATTTGAGCATGAGTCTCTCTTTCTTTGCTTGTCTTGAAACTGGATTATTTTGGATTAGCATCCGCTAAAGAGGCCAAACCGCCAGGATTTTATCACCTATAGCTACTCCAGTTTCATCACCTGAATGACCGGATATAGGGCCAATCACAAATTAGCTATCGAAGGACTGCCCTCTTGTATGAGGGACTTCACTAAGAGAGGGTTAGGAAATAGATCTTAGGAAGTAAATGACGAGCACAAAACTGAATTTTTAACTGAAACACACAGACTATATATATGACAATAAAGCAGAATGAATGGGGGGGGGGGGGGGGGGGGGAACATGCACACACAGCACTACAATAGACACTATTAGCAGTTATTCAAAAGTTAGTCCTGGACCCTACCCAGCTAAGTTACATGTATTGGTGAGCAAGGCTAGCCTTCTGTGGTAGACAATATTTCAGGCTAAAATATCTTTCAAGCAAGACTTCCAGTTCTTGGCCATTACAGGAGGACCTAAATTGGAACTCCTTGATAATGTTTCTGACAAAACAAGTTTCTGTCTCACTAGAGGTAACTATGCATTATTGAACTGGAAGTTTGAAGATATTGATTTTGTAGAGTACTTGCCACTCAATACAGTAGGTTATTAGAGCATCTGGTCTATTCACAACCAGCAGAGGAACTGATTTCTTCTCGATAAAACACTCAAAATAATACTAAGGTTTGGTTTTGGTGCGAGCACTCTGCATAGTCAGGGCCCATCTTTTTTATATTTTAGTGCCAATTCTGCCATTGACCTTTTGGTGGAAGGACTGTACTACAACTCTCCCTACTTCCTAGTAAACTTAAAGTATCTATCATTGAAGCTAAAGATACCCAACCCAATATACTTTCTATGGCACTCCATTGTATTGCAACAGACGAACTAGCTATTATGTACTGCTGTTTATTTGTATAGGGCCAGCCAGCTAGAATAGACAACACGAGCAATGACTTGGGGAGAAGTGATGATGTGGAAACTGAAAGTAACAATAGTAAGTAGTGTTATGGGTAGATGTGCATGTCATAAAAGTATTTTTTTACATTGGTTTGTTTGTTGATTTGTTGTTGTTTTGCTTTTTGTTGTTGTTGTTTTTTGTAGCACTTCAGTACATGGTGAGAGAACTAGAACCTAGCTCTAAAATAAACCTGTTGTATCTGGATAACACAGATTCAGGAATCTTCATTTTCCAGTTTAACGACAGTGCGAATGACCTTATGGAATTGATGGACGCTATTGACAAGTTTGTCTCCTCTGAGGTTTGTTCCCCCCTTTCCATGGATGCCATTGCAGTTGGCCAGCCTGTACTAGCCCAATATTCTGCTGATGATTTATGGTATCGAGGCTCAGTCGTGGCTCTCCCTGGGAAAGAAATGGTTGAGGTACTTTTTGTCGATTATAATAATTCAGAAAGCATTCCTATAAAATCGGTCAGACAAATGGTACCTGAGTTTATGACACTCTGCAAGCAGGCTATTTCGTGTCAGCTTCAAGATGCATCTGGGATTATGACATGCTGGTCAAGTGAAATGATTGAAAATTTTGGGGAACTTAGCAAGGAAACAGAATTTTTAACTGCCTCACTTGTGGAATGCCATGGTCATCCATTAGTAATTTCATTTGTAAAAGACTGTCCTAAATGGAATGACTATTTCAAAAACTAATTGTCAATATCATTATCTTCATTATCTACTGTTACTTCTTGTTCTTCCTTCAAGTTCATTAACTTATTTAAATTAAAAGTTAAAACATTGTTCAGTTGCATTGCATAGCTATTACTCCTGTGGACAGTGGCTGGCACATATTCTCATGCTTTGTATGTTCTGCTATTTTCATAACTTAGCTTGCACATCCATGTGTTGTGTTGATAACTAGTAGTACCATTACTTTTAATAATGCAAACACTTTGAAACCTTTTCTGAAATCCTACTGCATTGATTTCCTATAACTATTGTAGTGTTACCTTTTTTCTTTCTTTCTTTTTTTCCAGTATATACCTGTAATATCAGTTTACAACAATTTTGAGAGCACAGCTACAGAGGCCTATTTTGTTGGTTTTTAAAGTGACATTCATTTTACGCACTGATCCTTCAAGACTAAATTGGTACGGTAAAGATGTCCATGAAAAAAAGTGAGTTGCCTGTTGGATTCTATGCCAGACAGATCTGGGAGCTGAAATGTCATATTCAGCTACCAAGTTGGAGGCACTCCCAGTCCTCCTTAGTATGGCTCGTTTCGTTAACTACGTTTAACTACGTTAAACTACATGTATGGATGTCATGTTGATGTAATAACTGACCACAAGACCCATGAAAGCCTGTGTACATCCGAGACGGACCCTCAACAAAAGGCTGCAACAAAACACGGGGTTGGGATGTCAGTATTACTTATTGCCCATGAGATTGACAACATCAATTGCTGAAAGTCAGCGGGGGGGTGTTCTACAAACTAGAAGGCATTCGGCAGAACTCAAGGTTCCCAATAGGGTAAACAAATAGCGTCTTTGGGGGATCTTCTGGTTTTAGAGGCACTTGATGAAACCCAGGGTCTGCCATGAGTAAGTTCATAGACAGTTCCCTCGTCAAACTACCACTAAATTGGCTACCTTGATCGAATAAAACCAATAGGGATCCCATTCCTAGTAAAAGTTTCCACTAGAGCATCGAGCATAGCTCCTGAGATGATTGGTTTAGAGTGAATAGCCTAAGGCCATTCATAAGCGAACACCTTTCACTTTTTCTTTTCTTTTTTTTTCAAATAGGCCTAGTAAGTCTATTGCGATTTCTTTAAGGGAATCACAGCCACCTGTCAATTAGCCATTTGTGCCCTTCTTGGCCCAGCTCTCCCCATTCGTTGGCAGCCCTTACGTGACGCAACATCTGATGACATCACAGCCACAGAAAAGTTTCTCCTGAGCATAGGCAACTCATTCTTCTGATTGAAACAGTCACTCTTCTTGTGAGCAAATATAAACACCTGTTACAAAAGCTTTGGAGAAGAACAATTAAGTGAATAATTGGACACTATTATTACAGCAAAAAAAAATATAACTTGACAGAATTTCTGAGGCATATTGTAAAGCTCAAATTACGGTTATTATAGTCTATATTTTGTGTTTGATTCTTTATCATCTGTTTGTTTGATCTTGTGTTTGTTTATGTTTCTTGCCCAAACATTTTTACTAACCCAATTGTTGTGCTCATATGCTTTCTTATGCAGAAGTAAAAGAAGAAATGTCTTTCCCCTTCTTACCTATCCTTTCCAACCATGGTTTTGCACCCACCACCCCCCCCCCCCCCCCCCCCACCTCCCCTAACCCCACATTTTGGTACCAGTCTCGACTCCCTGCCGTTGAGAACTTTTTCCCTTATCAGCCAAAGACCAATATACAGACTTGTCATTTCTCGTCTCTAGCCACAGTCACTCCCCTGAACCTCCTTCCTTCTCACTTTCACCTATCACTCGACTTGGTTTTAGTCAATTTGTGCTGGTTCTCAAATTCTTCAATACTGGGATTCCCTGAGAAAATAGTTCATGTACTTTTCCTGAACAACTTCAAAAATAGCATAATTTCTATGCTATTTTGGTTATTGTACTATATTTATGTATAATTTAGAAATCAATGTTTACTCAATGGCAATTCTTAATAATTGCATGAATCAAGGTGAATTGATTATAGTAATTATTTATTAGTTTCAGTTTTAGCCATCCACTTTACATACATATACTGTATATATATAAACCAATAGCAGCTGTCCTTAAAATCGTAGCTGTATTTATTAAATCAAAAAATATATAAAGAAGATTTGATATACCTGTGTCAATTATTTATGATTTCCAATAAGGTAATACATTAGTAGAGCTTATGCTTTACAAAATTTGATTTAATGATTACATGTTTTACTTAATCACTCCCATTTTTACAAATCACAACTATTATGCTAAGTGCTATGTAAATAAAGTAGCCATATAAGTGTGCTCTACAACTAGTCTCACAGGCCAGACCCTATACCCAACCGCTGTACTGGGAAAGCGAGCAGTTGGGTAATTTTCAAGAGTTACAGCATCCTGACATCTATCAAGTCTCAAAAGAATCGTGTCAAAAAGTGATCTTTAAGGTTGGTTTGTCTAAAGATCTTGTTAGGAAAGTCTTACCAGAGAGTGAGATATAATTTTGCAGCCTTCTCTATGCCAGTTTGTGCTGAAGTCAACAAACCAATGCAGAAGTTGACTAAAGTCAGCTGACCACATTATACATATAACCAAAGCATGACAGGCTCAAGATTGGAGACATGAACACGTTTCTTAGCTACCTCTAAGTAGCAAAAACTCTTTCACATCAGCTAGTAGCCTAAGGAATAACATCTACTAGTGTACATGCACATGCAGATGTGAAAATGGGGTTAGGCAGAATCTGTAGGAATGGCTATCCTGGAAATTGTAATGGGAAAAATTGTTGAGTAGTATTTCAAGAGCAAATCAAACCACCTCATTAAACCTAAATTTAAATTATTCTTGAAGATTACCTCATTTAAGCTGACCATTATGACTGTTATTTTAGCTAACGCTGACTGCCTGGTCTGGATAAATATATACACCAAGTATACATGTCTCACAAAAATACAAATAGTGGCTTTCAATGGCTAACAAAGCAAAAGGCTTTATTTTTTGTTAATAGCACATGTAGAATATGTTGCAGCAGAGGTTGGCTGCAATGTCAATCGTTGAATATGTTATGTGAACCTCTCTCCAGCTTTACCATTGTATGATATCACCATTGGGCTTGATTCCCTTCTGCGGAAATAGCATAAAAATGCTTTGTCATTTTATGGTAGTGACTGGAGTCACAAATTTCATTTCCTTTGCCTATTTGATGAGGTTGTGAATGAAATAGTATCACACCTGAGATAGCATGTGAAAACAAGATGTTGATACCTGTAAGCCCTGATTAAATACTATGGATCTTGTAAATTCTAGTAGTCTTCTTATTCAGGTTTGAAAAATAATCCAACTTGGACCATATTATTAATTAGCTATCTGTTAAAGTGTATATTCCTGCAATTTCCGATCAAATTTAGCCAAGATTTTAGTATGTTGTAAAGCATAATATTTTTTTCTGAAGTAATGATTTTTATACATAATTTTCACATTTTCTTCTCATTAAATTGTGACATTTGTAAAAAGTGTAAGTTTTTGTTTAAAATACATATGAGAAACCTTATGTTCCAAATAGTTCAAGGTTAAACCATAAAATTATTGTACTTTATTACTTTAGATATTAATATGATCTTTTACTAAATCACGGTATTACCTTTTCTATAATACAATCAATAATATCAGGTTGCAATTGCAACTGTTTATAGCAGTATGAAAATGTTATAGATGTTGTTGTTTTTTAAGCAAACCTAAATAATATAATTATACACTAGACATAAATTTTGATAGAAAGAAAAAAATGTGACATTTAAAAGCATGATAAAAAATAAAAATAAATAAATAAATAAGCATGTGATAATGCCTTTAAATTCCTGACTTAAAACCAGGAAGGAAGAGACATCAGTGTTTCTGTTAATCATTAATACTAGCACAAATATAGTATGAAAACTATCCTAAGTATCATTCCTATGATATGTAGTCTAAGAGAGAATGATTATAAATAAAAACAATATGGAATATAATTAGTAGTATATACATGTATAGCTAGTTCAGTGGTAAATTATTTAATTGTCATGTTCTAGCCAATCTTCTGCATGAATGGCATTGACTAGTAACTTCATTAGACTCCTCTTCTTGTCCTTGTCTTGTATTTTCATCAGAATGCTATCCGTTTCATTCATCCAATTAATTAAACCGACTGGAGGCTGGATACTTTTGTTGTCTGCATCTCCATCAGAACAAATATCAGTGGAATTATAGCACTGGGGGAAGAATTTTTTCAGTAAAAGTTCAATTTTTTCTTCCGGTAATCTTGATATTAAGCACATCTCTATCGCATGATCATTCTTCATTTTTATCTTTTTTATTGTAAATTGCTTAATTATAACAGCCAAAATTATCACAACCAGTATTATCAGGAACAAGCCAGTTACTACGACAGCAATGATTCCCAATATCCATGGGATAATGTTGCACAAGATGTCATCTTTAGCTATATCTGTACACAGACAATTGGTAAATATTAATAAATTGGTGAGAGTAATAACACCATGTCATAGATTGATAGGTAATGTGGCAAAAGGAGTCCAAATGATTACAAGGTATTATGATGTATCATATTATTGCATCTATATAATGTAGCTAACAGTATCATTGTTCAATTTCTATGCCATATGTTGCTCGTACCTATTTTAGTAAATACTCCTAAAATTTACAGGCCTGCTGTTCCAACTTAATGGAGCTTTATCTGAAACACTTGTCACACTTTAATTAAGAAACTTGTGGTTATGGTACATCTATTGGAGCAACTGTGAGTTGTGTGATCTAAGTTGCTGATAGTTGGAGGATATTGCAAGTAATCATGAAGAACTCATTTGGCCTCATCTCAAGATAGTATAGTAAATATATTAGACACTAGATTCAAATGTTACTGTTTTGACTCTGTCTTTCATACCCTTATGCACTGAGTATGTTGTCTGGCTAATATTAAGTACTAGCAAACATTTCTGACACCAGGCATTTCCCGTTTCAGACTCTTACCTGAAATGACACTGTGTTTATGAAAGATACATATAAATTCCTATAATCAAGACAGTTTCAGAGCAACAATTATTAAGGGAAATAATATTTGGAAAAGGTACTGCTAACATCTCCTCCTTTGCCAACCAAAAGGATGGTACCAGGCAGGACAATTCTACCTGAAGCTGCTCAGCCTTGGTAAGTATTATTATCTTGCCAGTGCAGGAAAGGTTGTATGAAATAATGCTGATGCAAAGGCTAGACTTGAATGTACAGTTCTCTGGTTTTCAGAGCATTTTTAAATTTTACATATGAATATTGTAGTATTATCAGTGTTTGCTAGTAAATAACCCTCAAAACAACAATATCCTTTCTTTTTATGTGGTCTGTTACAATTTTTGTAATGGTAAATAAGGTACAAGATTTTAAACCATAGCAAGCTCAGAATTATTACTAGATAGCTAGCCTCGGGATCGGAACAGTTATACGTGATATTCCTCGAACCTATGGTTTAACTATTACATAATAAGCTAACGTAATTCAAAACATTCTCCCTGACAATCAAACAAATGTACAAGATTCACTGAACATACAAAACCCTCATAAATGTTGAGTTATAAAAAGTAACATACCAATTATCCTATTGTTGAGCGGAGCCTTATACAAATTGCTGTTAACTGTGTCTGTACCAAGAGCTACTTTTATGTTGAATCTACTATATGGTACATTCTCTTTGCTAATGTATAGTAAAATAACTAGGTCCATGTTTGTCTGGGTTGAAATGACCTCTTCTTCATTACCACTCATGTCCTCGATGTACTTGATGTACACTCGAATAGGCACTGGAATTATATTTCCTTGCAGATCAATTCTCAGCTGTAAATTTCCACCGTCAACTACCCTCACATCATAAGAAAAGGAGTCCGCTGCATACATACAAATATATATATATAGACACTGTATTATTGTGTATATTATATGTGACAGACTCTGCAAAATCCAGGAATTTGCTTAAAAAATTGAAAATCCTGATACTTATTGAAAATTACTCAACTTGAATCATATAATATAGTGTACAAAGGATTTTTACTATGGACATTCAAAATGTGAGTAAAAATGGAGTGGGTTTCTGGTATGCCACTTACTAAGAAGAATAGGCTTTTATAAATTACGGTAAGAATCACTTGAATAATAGTGAGTAATACCAAGGGTTCCGTTATTTGTAGTAACTAACCTTTCGAGTAACCTGAAAACCCTGAAACCTTTGCTATTGTTCACACGGGATTCCCACACATCCCACGCTTTATGTATTGCTAATTTCCGTATATGCTGAGAAGAAATAAACTGTTTAAAAAAAAAAAGACTTTTCTTTCAATAGTGCACTTGATGCGATACAAACTTTTTAACTTTGAAATTTGGCATAATGATAGAACAATTACTGTACTTAATAATAAGTGAAAAATTCAAAAATTCAGGAAATTTGACCAGTCAGTATTTTTACTGTTTTGTAGCTTTGACACTTTTGCCAAAATTCCTGGTTTTTGCAGAGCCTGTCACATATATATCAACATTTAGATTAGAATATCCGGCACTCGCAGTTATTACTAAACCCTTGGCGTGCAATCTTGTCTACCTTTATGTCCATCTGTCTGTTTGTCTGCCTGTCTGTCAGTTTGTCTTTCTGTTTAACTGTCTATATGTCAGTCTGTCTGTCTGTTCATTCATATGTCCATTGGAACAAATTATAATACTACAGTGCTTCAAGTACATCAAACTGAAGTACTTGACAATTTAAGTTTTGATGACATGCCATATTTATTTAATTTTCAGAGAAAAAGTAACAAAATACAACATTAACAGCAACAAATCCAACTTCACTTGGCCAATATTTTTTAAATTCCAATAAGTCATAATGAAAACACTGAATACATAATTCATATGTTACTATCAGAGAGTACAGTGACACTCTCTATTTAGGGTTAACTGTTAACTCTCCCTCCCCCCTTTATTTGGACTTCCAGTACAAATACAAAACTATAAGGATTTTTGCTTACTGGAACAGCTATCTTATAAAAATGCTTGATTTGTTATAGACACCCAATTAAGCTTCATATCAAATGTCTAAGCTAGAACGTTCATATAATGGAAGTAACAAAAACATACAAAATATTGCTTTTCAAAACATCACATTTTCTTTTACAGTGTTTGTCATCTTTCTATTCTCCATGAGCCAGGCTATAGAATAGTTAGCACTTACAAGGCTAAAAATATGACAATCCTGTCTAACCAAATGTTTAAGATAGCCATCATGTTTTAGGCTTTCCCACACCAATTAGACATTAAGTAAAACGACCCTTACCTTAAAAACAACAACAACAATAACATTTAACTGTGTTGTGCAATAAACAATTCAAATTTATGCTGTTGGTGTTTACTGGAAGTTGGTTTAGCTAACCCAGTTTAAGTAACAGTTAGTGAAAATGTATTGAATCACTGTCTCTTCCAATGATACTTTAGTATTATAATAAAAAATGTTAAACAAAATGGTCTTCCACTGCAGTGATTTAGGGATATAGAATCATCATAAATGACCTTACACCCATCAATTACTTTATTTTGTTTACATTTGAAGATGTTTTCACCTCATTCTGATTTCACAAAAATGATTGCTATATCCACCTTTTTGTTTTAATTAATCAAAACTTGCTATTCTTAAAACATTAACTGAAGTATACTGCAACTCTACAAAAAATGAATTAATATAGAATGCAGAGTAACCATGCTAGTAGTTAATACTGCATATGTACTAGTTCTATATAGTATGACTGAACTTACTAATAACACTGATGCTAGCAGTACTGGTAACTGAAGATGTGTTTTGCACACAATAGTTGTAACTTTTATTAACATCACACCCTTGGATCTCCACTTTACAAGATACATTACCATTATCACTAGCGTTCAAAGAGTTGATTAATAAAGTATTGGCAATCCTGTTTCTTGCTGTTGACGTGGCTCTTATACTATACTTGTCACCATATTTTTCAATAAAAATTCCATTATGCTTCCACTGGATGCTCACATTAGGGAATCCAGAAGCTTCACAATGCAGCATTTCATTTTCATCACCTGATTTAGAGACTATTTTAAGAATATCAGTTGGTTCATTTATAAACCTTGGAGACTCTGAAAGAATATTAGAAATTATTAGTAATATATTTATTCCTATTAACAATTAATAAGTGAAGACTTGTTGAGGCTATAAGGTCTCGACATTGATTGTGTTTACTGCACTCAATTTATTAAATTCTAACTACCATCATTCAAGCTTTGTCAATGTTCGGGGGGGGGGGGGGAGGATATTTGCATTTAGTAGTATTACTGAAAATATAACATCTTGTTTGAAATAATAAGTAAATTAAGAAATTTTATGTCATTAAATTTAGATTAGCAAACCAGGAAGTGGAATAGTGCCAATATATTCCTACCTTGTACATAAATAAAGTAGCGATTTGTTGCAAACACAAATGTCCCATTTACAATAGGATTACTGACAGCAATTCGTAAGCTGTAATTACCACTGTCAGCCACATTGAGATGATGAACAGTGAGTGATCCATTTGGACTCATCAAATATTTTGTAGGATCATTCAGAACATGACTTGTGCCATTTTTCCATGTGATACTATAGAATTGTAGTGTAATTCCATTAGGTATGGGAATTGGATTTGCCAACAGCACATCAGAATTAATCATACCAACATGATAGAATGATACATCTTGCTTAGGTGAGCTGTTTGGATCAGCTGAATAATGAAGAATAACTCAAATTCATAAAAACATTCAAAATAATTTTCTAACAAAATTTGCAAAATTCTATGTAGCGTATATTTGTAAATGAACTTAATCTTAAAAGCACTACCTGATCACACAAAAAGATTAATTATGTAACTAGCTATAAAAGTTTCAGATCAACCTCCTAAGCTGGCAAATTTCGACCCTCTTGTCTAGATATGACCATGAACATTTTCACAGCCAGCTTGCCAGTGAATAAAGACAGGTAATTAAATACCACTAAAGCAGACACTGCTTGCCAGTGAATAAAGACAGCTAATTAAATACCACTAAAGCAGACACTGCTTGCTCAAAATATGCAATCAGAAGTTTGCTTATTAGTTAGAGTTTCAAAATCAAATCAGCCGTGATTAGTTACATATAGCTATAGCTTTTTTTTTTTTTAATATTAATGACTTGCTTGTGAATGGTCCCAAAGGGTTGCTCCTTTGATTGTCCAAGTGGCAGAAGTATATTCCCTCAGTAGTAACCGTTACATTAACAGCCACTGTAATGCTAGAATCAGCTTGGCCTAAAATCTCAAAAGAAGTGATCGAATTCTCTACCCAAAATGTCCAGTTATCTCGCCCTGCCGTTGACGTACGACAATGCAACTCAATCCTGTTCATACGCCGGTTACTTAGGGACAATACGATATCCTCACTAGCACACAAACGAATCAATACTTGCAGGACTACCACTACAACTAAGGAGCGAATCACTAGCACACCCATATTAAAAACATTTCCAAACTAAGTGTATGGGTTAGTTTGGAGGTAATTTTAAGTTATAGCTGGGTACAACAACGTTTACGTCATGCTCAGGCTGCAGTGATTTTAATTGGAGTAGTCTGCGAATTACATTAAACATTGGTGGGGACTACACCGAAGGTTTATAAAATTCATGGCTTTTAAAACGAAGGTGTAGTCAGCGTCAAACATTGCGCTTGCGCGTACTACGCGGATTCATGATATCTCTCGGGATTTGGTTGCACAAAATTCCTGGTTGCACAAAATTCCTGGTTGCACAAAATTCCTGGTTTCCCCTGCTTCATATTTCATACTGGAACCAAGTTAGATATTTCCTCAAGAGATATACACCAATTATTAGTAATGACCTTAATTTAGGTGGGTTGCTTTCCTTGTTGCTGGTTGGCCGCGTGAGGGCTGGGGGAAGAAGGGCGAGGAGATACTTAGAGAGCATGGAAAGAAAGAATAGTCTGGCGTAGCTAGACCCTTTACCAAAACCTTTACGCAGTTTCTGGCTAGACTAATCAGGACTGTTGGTGCACTTTGGCTTACCACATTAATTAACGATCAAGCTATGCAGTTCTTCAGACTTACTAGCCTTAACCACTCCAAACACAAGCAATCTAACAATCAGATGTAGCTATGCCTAACTGTCTGATTGCATTCAAATGGCACCGACATAACACACCTTAACCCTTTCAACCTCAATACATACAATAAATTTATATCATGATTTCAACACAAAATAACAAAAAAAAAGAAGTAAATTCCTGAACAATGAAGTTACCTGGATGCACAAATGAACATGTATGAAGTACACCCATGTTTACAATAACATAATTGGCTCCTATAACCGTACACACCATACATAGACAAGTAGTATGCATTTTGACATTGTGTGTAAGTAATATAAAAAATTTGTCTAAAAGCTTTTGTGTGTAATTTCCATGAAGTCTTCTTCTAAATCTTCAAAGGATGATCCGCTGTCTCTCCCCTGTTTCTGTCTATTCCGATGACCCTGGCGGAAAGGAATGGGATTGATAGCACCAATATGAGTCTTAGGAAACACTGGCTCTGGTTCACGTACAGCTGTAGGTACACCTGCTCCTACAGACAAAAAAGACAAGGATATTTTCCAACAAGCAACACAAGATGTATCCTCGATTGGCTAGCTCATTGACATTTGTGCTGAACCATAACTACTACTACATCAAAATGAAGTATCTAAATGAACTACCGTTTATATAACATCGCTATCTAAATTACTTGTAATCACTTAATAACAATAGTTCCCTGTCTAAAAAGAGAGCATACTTAACTACACTTAGGGAAAGTTAGAAGTTAGTCAAGGAAACATACAGAAATTCTGCAATACTATGCATTTAGTATCTAATTGTACTTAGAGAGCATGGTGGCACTCTCAATTTAGAGTTGACCACCCTTTTATTGTGCCTATAGCCAACAAACCTCTTAAGATTTCTTTTAGGGAAGACTAAATTGTTCGGTTTGTTCTTGAGACCTCAATGACCCCTACTCATATAAATCTGGTACATTAAAAAATGTAAGATTTATTTTGCTGTGGTGTGCAATTAGAACTTAAAAACTGGAAAACAAAGTCACATAAGTGAGAAATAAGCCATGAGCACCTTAACAGAAGGGTAAACAACAATTAACCAAAAATGGCAGGCCATAAAAGACAAAGAGGAAGAGTACTGTTTGCCATAGATGCAGCTAAATTCAACTGCACAGGATATAGTGTACCATCGGAGTACTGCTAGATGCTATTCTGAGGGGTTATCTTCAATCAAGAAGTACTCTGCCACATACACATGGCATTGAGCTAGACTTGATAATTCTATTATATCACTCGCAAAAATTATTATATATTAGCCTGCTCATGAAATATTTTGCCATATTATATTCTGACTCACGCAATAAGTATTATAAATCACCTTAACGTAATTTATTCATATGTGAGTGGGTCCGGGAAAAGAGACGGTGCAAAAATCGAGATATAGGCTCCAGAAGTAAGTCATCGGAAAAATTGTTTCTTACTCCTATTTTTTTGTTGTTCAGAATTAGTCTTCTTGGTGACCCTTACTCTACATCTATGCCAAATTCCAAAAGTCAAAACAACTTAAAATACCCCAAGCGTGCCGTGAAAAGACAAGCTACTTTTTATTCTCTCTTGTTCTCGAAGTACAATGAACGGGGAATGGGCGGAGTTAAAAAACAAACAAAAAAAAACGGCATAGCTTTGAGACTATTGCATGCACTCCACAGCTTACCTCTGGCTGAAAGTTTACCACTACATCAAGTAGAGTAGCCAAGCATTCCAACAAGACAGACTGTGAGACGCTCTGAAAGCTAAAAAGAACTTCTACGCAAAACTTTGTTAGTCGCCGTTAAAAAGAGGCTGCACGATTTAATTGCGTATGCAGAGTACGCCGTTAAGTATACGGAAACGTTAATAATACCGGAAGTGGAAATTCAATTTATGTTATCTCGATTTCCAGTTCAATTGGTTTGCTGAATACAGCTCAGTTAAACTGCCAGTTTCTCTATGCGTCGAAGGTTTTACCCTCCATTAGCACTAAGTAGAGATAATTTTTTTTTGGTTTGCGCCATAAGGTCCCTTTTCCTAGACCCACTCACATATGCTAGAGATCTCCTTAACAGTTGTTCATAAAGGGCTGTTAACCCAGCTTGAAAAGTTGGCTGGAACACTCTTCCAGTACACCCTTAGCTGATATTTTAGCAGCTGCTTTGACCTAGTTGGGAAATTTGTTTAGAGAAGGTTAGCTGTAATAACCTGTGACATTGGTACATTAGACTGGTTGCTATAACTACTAGCTTATATCTAAATGCTAACTTTTAGTTATTAATATTCACCATAATACAACACATCCTAGCAACCTTTAAGTTCCCTAGCAAGCCATTAGTCTAAAAGCAACAACACTTCGACTTCACTACGTTACTCTGACTAAGCCAGATGAGAAACTACATATAAATCTTGCTACAAACAGAGCACCTAATATGTAATTTCTAAACTTTACTACCCTTTGTGTACTTGTAGGTCACAGCAATACAGAATTGTGAGCTTAGCTCATAACAAGAACATGGAAGAAATAGTAAAATAAACTCAAAAGCCATTTCTATGAAATATATGTAACAAGGCTAATTTACTTGTCAAGTCACAAAAAATATAGCCACATTGCGTATACATACCAACAAGTTTTCAAAACTCCAGAGAAATTAACTGTAAAAGCTATTAAATTAACAATGTGTATGCATACATTTCACATCAAGACTCCCCCTTACTCTGGTCCAAGCTGGTCCTAATGTTAGCCCTGAGTTCTTCCCTCTGCTTCAGTGCTCTATGATCCATAGTTTCAAAGTCCCTCACATCTCTAAGCCCATCCTTCTCATCCTTGACCTTGTGCATGTTTTCATATGTAGCAGATGCCACTTCACCTGTTTCCTGAATTACTCCCAGCTCTATGTCTTTACAATCCATACCACGACTGCTTCCACGGCTACTGGAACTCGCACTAATCACATAAGAAGTGTTAACACAATAACGTGGTTGTTCACGCTACGCTTCACACCACTATCCCAACAATGGGGAGTAGTAAATTACCAACATAAACTAGGGTCCATTGTGACAAACACAGTAACTTTTCTAGAAGTAAAGGTCAAGTTAAGAATCCCAGGCCCTCATGGCACATGCACTCCAGCTACATTAATTAGCACAGGAAACCTACTAAGCTCCAATTGAAAAGTTACAGCTGTTCCTTAGAACAAGCCCACATCAACAAATCTCATACTACCACACAGACTCGTTGGGTAAGATCAAAAGCTAGAGCAATAACAGCCCGCCTGCTACAAAAAAAAAAAAAAATAAAAAAAATAAATAAAATGCAGTTACTTCCATTAAACCCAAGGAACACAGCATTGATCATTCACAGATTTACAAGTCCAATTTTAAACTTCCAAAAAATTGATTCACTGTCACACAAACATGCATACTTCCTTTCAGTACTCGGTTTGTGTATGGCACAAGAAGCAGAGGTTTAAAAATTCTTTTATACATTTACATAAAACACAGTCTAGTCCAACATACACAGCTCTGACAATACTAGTGTCTGTACCTTGAGCTACTGCTCTTGTAGCTACGCGCACTCCTCCTGCTTCCATGGCTGGAACAACTGGTACGACTAGCGCATCTATGCAGACTACCATGTGAGGCATGGCTGGAGATGTTGTAGGCTTTCTCTAGATTCACCTTTTTGTTGTACAGGAACACGCAGCCAATGAGTAGCACAACAATGGCAAGTGCAACCAGCACAATCAGGATCACCACCACTGCCACTACTATGGTATTAGATACTGAAGTCATGGCTGATGGGGACTCAACATCAGGAGATGATGTCCCACATATGCAGCTCTCAGCTGGATTTCCAGAACTACCAGCATCATAACCTAAGGGAACCACAAAGGCAACACCAAACAAATGAGCTAACTCAATAAAAAGAAGAAGAAATACAACGAAAAAAAAGAAGTAAAAGAGGGAAATTAAAATACCCATGTTCCATATTACTAGTCAGAATATTGATCTCTTGATATTCGTGGAGAATGAGCAACAAGTATTTCAAATGGCAACTAAATTCATCACATCAGTATGTACTTTAGCTCTAAGTGACTTAAAGGGTTAAACTAAGTTCCAGTTTCACTATATTTGCACTAAGCTGAAACTTCCTTAAAATAATAAACTGACATCTGTGGTTCAATTTTAGGATCAGCTAGCATCAAGAAACCAGAATATAAGTGTGCATGGGCTAGTATTTATAAATTTAGTAAGTATAACTTTAACATACTTATTTGATTGGAAGATGGACTGAAAGGGCCCAAAGTTTCTCCCACTTTAAGTGCGACTTGTACATGAAATTCTTTGAAGGTACTTGGTAGCTTTTCTCTGGGTATCTGAATGTTAATGTTTTTGGTGTCTGTCAGAGATGGGTCAAAAACAATACTCTCCTCAAAATTGTCAGGGGAGTTGAAGAAGCGAATCACAAGGCTGAATACTCCAGGAATTGAGTACAACAATCTCCCTCTCAGAACAATCTTTCCTTCCTGTCGAATTAGCTCAGTCTGGAAGTTGTTTGCTACAACCACAGAAAAACCACATCACAATAGTCTTACCAAGTAGGTCATCCCAATTACACCCAAGGTATTGTAGCAATAGCTGAGTGAGCATTATGGCTCATGTCTGGCACATGCTGCTATACCTGAGTAAATTCACGCTCCCACACTTCAGCTAGTAAACCATCACCCCGCCTGTGGTCAGATAAAAATAGTAGTATGGTCAAGATAGTCTGCATGGTAACCAAAAAAAAAAAAAAAAAAAAAAAAAAAAAAAAAAAAAAAAAAAAAATCATACACGTACACAGTACCATCTGGTTGTCGAATATCACCAGCCACCACAAGGTAGATAACAAAACACACAGGAGGAGAGTGTAACCCAAAAGTGCCCCACTTGCCTAACCTTTGGGCCATTGAAATTAGAACACTTCAAGGCAATCAAAAATAAAAAAGATTAAATGTCATATAATATTGTCCATAATATTTAGAATCTTAACTTACTAAGAACAATAGCATTAGCTGTGGATGAAGCAATGGTAACATCTCCATTTCGTACATGTTGTGCCACACATGTTACCTGACCATTTTTGCTAGCATCAACAGCTGACATGGAAAATCTGCTGGTTGTTTTGATGGTAGAATTCTCCACCAACAAATATTCATCTGGAGATATCCCCACATTTTGCTGTTCGCCATTGATTAGCCATTGAAAAGCTGGAGCTGGCAGTCCAGAAGCAACACAAACAAATTCAAAATTTCCATTCTCTTTTAGTGCTATATTTTCTAAACCAGTTTCAAGGCGAAGGGGTTCTAAATCAAGAAAAATTCAGTTACATTAATAGCTGCAGAAGGTAAATATTCATTGAGAAAAATGAAAAAGCATACAAATATAGCTAGTGTCTATTCAGCAGAACCCATGACCTAGCTGTATTCAGTTGACCAGTACACACATTAACGAGCACAACATAGATAGCTATTCATCTTGCCTTCTATAATGAGAGAAATTGTAGCTCCTTGCCTAGTGGCATTTCTGATATTAGATTGCACAGTTACTACACAATAGTAGCTATCGCCATGGTCCGATGCCTCGACTCCATTGAATATTAGTGCAGCAGAGGTGTGATCCACAGTGATCCGTGAATTGGCAGCAGTATCAATCCTATCCACTCCCTTGAACCATTGAACTGAATATCTTTCAACCAAATTACCAAAAGGTATAGTACAAGGCATACGAAAGACTGAGCCTATTCGAGTTCGATGTACCCTTTCAATGCTTAGGTTTGTGAATGGAAATGCTGCAGGAAAAAAAATATACATACATACATATTATATATATTATATTCCAATAACACCAAGTATTTATATATCTTACAAGATAAGCTGGTAAAATTACATTATCCCCAAGATTTTACTGCATTCTAAGAATGACCTGACTATTCTCTATGATATCTGTAACACAAGTTTTTCTTTCTACACTTACCAACTAATCCCACTTCAGTTGAATTGGTCAAATTATTTCCACAGAAATAATATCCTTCAAGAGATCGGCTAAGAACAAATGTGAAGCCATCTGATAATAAATCACTGGTACCTTGAATCTGATCAATCACATCACCAAGCTTCCTGAACAACACAATCTGTCCCGTACCATCACTACATCTCACAGTGACCCTTCCTGTCTCATATTCAGAAGAACTGTGCACTACCTGAATGTTGACTCCATCAATGCTAGTAATTAAAACACTAAATAGTAGAGAGCAAACCCAGATGTCCCATCTCACTGTAATAACAAGCAGCAAAAATAATTATAACTATTACCAGTCATTTACCATATAACTTGTGTATGTTGTGCATACTTGATACTGTATAATGGTGTAAATACCTGATCTTACAGTTATTAGCTACACATGACCTGACTAGTCCAAACGAGCTTAGCTGGTAATACAGAATTAGTAAATATGTTGTTGCTACTACACACTAAGTCATATACCAAACGTATCTCAATTAGACACACTAGCTAGATACAGTCTACCAACTACCAATTCATACCCATAATGAAATAGCGGACCACCTTTAGCCGCGTAAAAGATGAAGGTTACACCAACGCTCTTACTTCAGCTCCCTATTCTTCCTTTTATAGTTCAAGCATGCGCACAGGGGAGGAATTAAATATTTGGTAAAGATCATCATTTGCCTTTAATTAGAACTCTTTCATCTCGCGTAATGTGGGGGGAAATAAACTTGTCTTGTGTGTGTCCACGCTCGCTTGTGCAGAATTAGTATATGTATTCTTTGCAAGTTAAAATCCAGATGGTGGCTTGATTTGCAAGAATGCCACTAGCTTTTTTATCAGATAAAGGGAACTTTTATTATAAAACAAACTTTTTCTCAAGCATTACATGACCAATACATTACCATAACTTTACTTTGTTTATACAATGCCATAATAAAAACTTTCAAAATGCAGATCGGAAGACACAGATCGTGTTGTGACCGTCTGCCAGGGTTGGGTTATGGTGATGAGTGCACTGCTTTGATGGTTGAGCTTCATGGTCGAAAGTCAAACTGGGACAGTCGCAATCTAGGAGATGCATAGGCTCCAACTGTCCTTAATTTTTGGACTTTGTCCTTCGTCCTTCAGAGGCTTGCTACTGCTCTATTGTTTGTCCTTAAAACAGCACTGACCTCATAATAGCTAGCTATAAATAGAACAGCTGACTTTGCACATGCTCAGCACTAGCCAGCAGAGCAGCATTGCATATTTTCCATATTAATTATAATGTCACCATGTATACACTGTAACTACAACTGCAAGCTTGCATAATTTTAAAAGATTGCAAAATAAGCTAAATAATATCCACCATGACATGTACAAAATCACTAAAATATACAGCTGCTATAACCACATGCAACTGCTGCCACAGTTTCCAGGAATTGGAACTTCTTCCAAGGGTACTATATATGTCATAGTTCTAGAGATACACATTTCATGTAAACATAATAACAGGTATTCTTTGCAAGATGAACTTACTGTGTATCAGACTTCAGCATATCTAATGGTGGGCTCAGTAATGTGAAAACTCATTTACATGGAAAGCATCACCAAGAGATGGCCACAGCTTGCTCTTCAAGGTCAGTGAAAACTTTTTTCCAGTCACAGGCACCTCAAGGTGTAATTGAAGCAGAGGCTCTGTGGACACAGTTTGTGGCTAAACATAATATTTCTTTCCAGACCAGTGACCATGCCACCAAACTCTTCAGTCGCATGTTTCCATATTCCAACATAGCAGAGAAATTTGCCTGTGGACACACAAAAACGGCAGCAATCATCAAGGAAGCTTTGGCCCCCCATTTTCTATCTAAAACTCTAAACGATATGTCAAAATTCTTTTCCATAATGATAGATTAGCTGAATAATAAAACGGACAAGTCCTGTATTATTCTTGTTCGTGTTTTTTTATTCATGTATGGGAGACATTCGCTCTAGATTTCTTGACATGCCTATTGTCAATGTGGGTACAGCCTGTAACCTCTTTGATGCCTTGAAGTTGTCTTTCAGCAATCATATTTCAGTAAGTGTTTGGCCTTTATGTCTGACACGACTAATGTGATGAAAGGCACAAGGTTGGGTGTTCAGAAACTCTTGAAGTTGTCTCTCAGCATACATATTTCAGTAAGTGTTTGGCCTTTATGTCAGACACGACTAATGTGATCAAATGCACCCGGTCGGGTGTTCAGAAACTAATAAGGAATCAGTATCCTCAAGTGTTTGATGTGGGCTGTATCTGCCATCTAGTAGATCTTGCTGCGAAGTCGGGTATGAAAGTGCTTCCCATAGACATAGATCAATTGTTTTTGGATGTATTTTATTACTTTTACCATTCCAGTAAAAGGAAGCAAGAATTTTGTGACTTCTGGTGTTCTCTATTTACAAGTGAGCCTCAAACAGTTCTTAAGCATTGTACTACTCGGTGACTTAGTCTATTGTGTTGTGTTGTGTTGGTTGGTATATTTCTCAATTTGATGGTTTGATATCTTATTTTCGGTCCTGTAGTGAGGCTGAGACAAGTAAAGTATTAGCATTCTACAACGGCTTGAAAACCCTCTTACAAAACCTCTTCTTCATTTTCCTGTCTTTTATTCTTCCATCAATGGGTAAGTTTAACCGTCTATTTCAGAAGTCAACCCAGAATACAACCTGTCAGTTATACATGGAAATGTCTAGACTGGTTTGTTTGTATGCCAGCAATGTTTTGAAGCCAGAGTCTATAACTGCAGTCAGTCGGTGAGGATCTCAGTAAGCTAAGCTTTGCAAGTGCAAACCAGCTAGCAGATGAGAATTTGGGATTGGGGGACTCAACATGGGCAGCTCTCTCTGAAATGGAAGAGGAATTTGATACAAAACCATTCTACCAAGCAGTGCAGGATTTCTATGCGGCTTCATTGAATAAAATGCTCAAAAAATTCCCATTTGGGGACACCATTTTGAAGGATTTAGGCATCATAAACCCTGATATTGTCTGCACTTACAACTTTACTACTATTTAGACTCTTGCAAAGCGTTTTCCACATTAGAATTGGCCGAATCTGCATCCATTAATGCACTGAGAGGTGAGTTCATGGATTTCAAGCTATCTCAAACTGAGCATCCTACAGTAGAAATATACAAGTTGGCCACAGGAGATGACAAGACATGGCTATGAGGTTGGTCAGATGAAACTTTTTGATGGAGAGCCGAGACTTCCTTTGTTGGCGAGGCTGATGTCAGGTTTGATGTCAATTCCTGCTTCAAATGCTGACAGTGAGAGAGGTTTTTCCATGCTTAGAAAAGTTCATACTGATCAGCGACCATCTCTGAAACAGTCAACAATAATTTCTTTAATGACCATCAAGTTCAACAGTGAAGAATGCTGTCATGACTCAATTTTTAGTGAAGAACTTCTCACTAAGTGCAAAAAAGCAACTGTACTGCATAATAAAAAATAAAATTCATTTACTCATCTACTCCATTAATGTGGGTGTGGTTGGGGTATGGTTATGTTAATTAGGGGCACGGTAATTAAATTATAGATGGGTGTGGTTTGTGTCCTTAAAGCATTGTTAGAAAAGTTGGAGCCTATGGAGATGTTCTGTAGTGAGTTGTAAAGTAGCCTCTCCCACAGCTTCCCACAAGAAAAAAGTGGTTATAGGTCTGTAATTCTGCACTAGGCCTGGGTCACCCTTCTTGAAAATTGGAGTGATACGAGATGATTTCCACATTGCTGGCACGATGCCGTCTGGGCCAGATGAGGTTTTGCTCTTGAGGGATTGGATGACCTTGCAAATATCAGATGCATCACAGGTGATGTCACTGAGTGGCTGGTGGGACAATTGTTGGAGGATGCTTGTTCGGATGAGATTGCTGGTGGTTGAGTCGGAGAAGCATGAAGCGCTAAAATTTTATTTAGCAGAGTTGCCTTCTCCATAGGAGTAGAGACCGTATGTGTGCCATATCTGATAGTGTGGATGGTATTGTGGAAATGGAGCCAGATAGGGTATGGTAAGTCTTTCAGAAAGTTCTTGGAGAGGTTGACATTGGTGCCAGGAAGCCTCACCTGACTCTGGCCACAGCCTGATAATCTAGCTGTCTGAAAGATGACTGTGAAGCATGGGTGTTGAGGAGCTTGGTAGTCCAACAGTACAATTGCTTAAGAAATTAACCAGCTTTTGGTGAGTACATTTATAATGTGGAATTATGACTTTTTGGGAGGGCCCACTGACGAATCACTACATAAACTAAGTCAAATTGAAATGCAAGTTATAACTGTCAATCAACAGTATGAAAGCAGAGCTCTCACCATGAAATGCTTGCATCTCTTACACTAACAGCGACCTGGTCCCACCACAAGGACTTTAAGAAACACTTCCACCATGTGGTTCAGGAAGTTTTACACCACCCTGCAATAAGAAAATTCGTGGTTAAAATTTTAAAATTTGTATAAATGGAATGTACTCCACGTAAATAATTTTAGTTGCAGCTAGCTATGCGAAGTGGGGCGACGATTAATACCGGTTACTTTGGGCCTAGAACCAACGCGCTAGCGCGAGACAGCTTCAGCGCACGCGCAATTTTTACTATAAAAGTCTTAATTATGACTACGAATGCTGTGCGTCTACTGTCAGTATGTGGTGGCATTGGGTATTAATTACGTGTTATTTCTATCTGCAAGAGGTAGCATGTAGATGTGATCCAACTCTATCAAAAGGTAAGACCAGTTTTTTGTCCTAATCTTGTTGCCTAAAATTATATAATCTAGAAAATTACGTAGGAAGTACTGAAGTGGATTTCTCAGTGAACTGTACAACAAATCAAGTCAAGGCGACCTATCAGCGAAAGAGCATTAATTTATGGCCGATTACTGTACAATACTCTTGCGTTACACTTAATGGTACAATAGTGGTAAGATTGCAGATATATATATACCTTGGAGTTTAAATAAACTTTTAAATTTAATTTTTAGAATGGCACTATTATTGAAGGACAAATATCAAGTAGCTCTACTAATTATGCTGAAATTTTATGTGGCTCAGTATGTTCCTTTGATGGTTGTTACACCAATCATATTGATGCAATAATGTATAGTATTTCAGAAACCTGCTTTGTTTGTGCACAAAAAGGTAAATAGCCAGTATGACTGTCACTGTATTTTATTTATTTTATTGTTGTAGAAAGTGATGCTTGCACTATTTCTGACATGACGGTATGTTCAGAATCATCCAACCCAATTTGCACACCTTCTGTATATCTGGAAGATGGTACATTAAACTGCACTGATTGCATTGAGTGTAACAACACAGAAGGTGTATCATCTGATTTGGAATATACTTCCGAAGTTGTATTAATTACAACTTTAAACATCAATACTAATGGTATTATTAAAGGTAATACATAGCCATTATGAATAGTAATTTTTAGGTAGTACCTACCCACATGTATGTAGCTAACTGAAGTATAATGGAAAAAGGATCCGGTCCTATTTTTAAAAAGAAGTGCCTATTTTTATTTTAATTAATCATGCATTCAGTGCACTTTGGCTTGATTTGTTGTTGTGTTTCACTCCACTGAACATCAGGCATTTGCAAAAATGATCTAAAGTCAAAACAAGAAGAACAATTGGCATGTCAAACGTTTTGATGTATAAAAACATATTCTTCAGGTTTGTAAACATTTTCAAGAAGACATTAAATTAATATAAAATATTGATGTCATAAATATATTAAAACCATAGGATGCATATTGTCATATTCTTATTCCATGCATTTAGAAAATACCTTTCTAACCTTTCTGGTGATTATACTTGTATCTGCTCCCATCACTGTGTTGATATTGACAGCAGCAGTTTTAACATGCCAAGTGAAATGGAGAAAAAAACGAAGGTAATTTACAGAAGTTTTAATAATAGTATCATATCTATTAAATTTGTGTAATTTTTAGAATTAAAGAAATTCAACTACATATTGATGAGGTCAGTTATGGGATGATGAATACTTTTATGCATATTCATGAAGACAAGCATAATGTGCATGCCATCCCCATGCTAACAAGTATTTGTGATGATAAATAGTTTATAGTATAATTATAATGTCTGTATAAACATTTATAGCCAGTTATTTCTGATTTTCAAGTAAACCTTTTCACTACCACTATGGGCTTTCACTCTGATTCAATGTGGAGCATATTTGACAGTTTTCACCAAGACAATTTTCAAGTATCCGAAAATAGTAGTTTATCTTCTACATCCTCCTTTAATTGTGAAAATTCTTTGATAGGTGAGGGTGGTTATATCATAACCAAAAAAAGTGGAGTGATTTCAGAGCAACCAATTGTGGAAACTTGTGATACTTTTCAATGTAATAAAGAAATACCATAGAGCGCTCAATTAAGCATTTGATGAACTGGAGTTAATGGAGTATTTAAACAACATTTACATATTATATATAATATATATATATCTTGGATGCATGTTTTGAGTTACTTTTCCATTTCCTCTTCACTTCCCTATTTATATCTCTGTCACCACTATGGAATTATTTAGTTGAAAGCAATATAATGATAATATGATCTTCGAAAATCCTTCCAGGATATTTACAGTATCATGGTGGGAAAAATGTAGGGAGGTGGGGAGCGGAAAGGGGGAGGTCTAGTACACACAACAAGCTATAAATGTATCAATCTCACACAAGTAGTTTGTAATAAAATATGAAATATGACTCGCTACTAAACTTTGCAACTGAGATGTTTTTAAAGGTAAATTGACACTTGAAATTTGATCGCTGTTTATTGAAAATTTAGGAACTGGTAACCTTTGTATAAATAAATATCATAATATTTTAACTGATTAGATTAAAACTTATCATTCACTCAGTACCTCAACATACATCTGATTACAACTCAAGAACATTACTGTAGTTTTATAGCAATCGTAAAGCATCGGACTTGTGATAATTACTTATGCCATCTATGAGTAAGGAGACAGGACCAGTTTTGTTTTTGGAAGGAGGAGGGGAGAGAAAGAGTGCTTAGAGACTTTAACTTCATAAAACAGGCACAAGTGCTGGCATTTTCCCCCTCAGTAATTTGTAGCTTGCTTATTTGTAATGATGTTGGTTACCCTGTCTTTAATTAGGTTTTTCTAGTTTAACATCTCTATGTAAGTTATAATTTAAAAATAATAATCAGCTAAAGTGTGCAAATCAAGAGATATATTAAGGCTTATAAATCACATTGAATGAGCCTTTTTAAATAAAGAGTCTTCATACACTGCATAGAGACGGAAGCATTCCACGTCATCTCACTTCGGTTGTGTTGCGGGCCAGAACCTTTATTTGATATGAGGAAAGATTGTACAAAATTATGTACTAAAACAAGGCTTCATTACCCACGTAATACATTTTCTCCCATAAGGAGCAGGGAAGCATGAGTCATAATTCACTCTTTAAAAACAACAACTGACTTTGCATTTTTGTTTTAATTGTAGACTTATATCAATACGAAAGACATTTAATATGCACTTTGTTATAAGATTTAATGGTCTGAATAAGATTATATGGCTTATTTAGTAAAGATAAGTAAAGTTGAATTCTCTGATAAAGAAATTAGAGTTTAGTAGGAGTTTTTAACAAGTTGTCCACATTATCTGACAGTAAGTAGAGTTGAGTTTTTTTTTTATAATAGGATTATCCAAGAAGTTATTAACATTGCTAGATAACTAAATCTACTCCCCTAGGTAGAGTTAGGTGAGGTGAGAATGGAGGGTAAACTAGTTTGGCTTAATATGTATGTAGGCAGTCATGTCAGCTAGCTGCCACCAGCTTAGCTTCAAATAGCTGCAAAGACTGAACATCTGAACATTGACAAGCTGCCTCTAAATGTCACCACAGGAAGTTGTTCAGTCTATTTTGTGAAATTAAATCTCCTTGTAGAAGTAGCCATTTATTCTCTAGAACAGTTTTAACTAATTTGGCATTAAATATGTTGGCTTAGTGTTTATGTGAGTGCCACATGCACAAGTGTAAATACAGCCAATCAGATGAGTGATATTGTGGTATCCAATGAATAATAAATTTATTATATACTGCTCATGTGCAACATACTTTAATAATGTAGACACAACATCAAATGCATTCATTCCAATAAATATTTACTGAACAACATTATTTATCCTCCCTTGCTTGCAAAGTACAAATAATTTTTCAGAAGTACAGCAAAAATTGAAAGTGCACACTTTTTTTTGTTGTATAAATTCTCTAATTTCATCTTTTTCTTTCGAACCTCACTATCTATATTCACACCACCTCAAATGCTCATCTTTAATTCCTTGCATACTGAAGCTTGAATACAAAACTACAAGTGACCCACTTGACAAAGCAAGTCTCTTCAACATCAATTTTAATTCTGTCTTAACCCACAGTAATTTTACTCTTCCATCTATGCATTGCCTTCCAACACCTTCATCACAACTTAGCACCATTCAGTTTTCTTCAAGTGAAATTTCTGATATATTGGACTATCTAGATCTTGGACATGACAACGTCAGCCCATATATTTACAAACTCTATTCATTTTTACTTTCACATACAGTTTTACTCCTCTTGTCATTATGGGATCTCGTTCCATTTTGGTGGACTGGCCCACTGCTCTTCATGTCTTGGGTGAATTTGAACAGTACTGTCTCATGGAGAACAATATAGCAAGCAAAATGTCTATAGTGAGAAACTTGAAAACAAACCTTCTAGAACTCCCTGCAATGATGGCATTGAAAATGGTTGCCCGTTTTGACACCATTACAAGGACCAATGATATTCTAAATCAATTTTCCTCACTCTTTGAAGGACTTGGAAATTTGGGTAAATTGTTCAACTTCAAAAAAGTGTTCCCCACTCCTAAAGTTGATGAAATACTGGCACACTTAAATGGAACAAAATATTTTCTAAGATGGATACCAATGTAGGATTTAGGTAAATTCCCCTCACAGATGACTCCAAGCTTCTGACCACATTCAGCACACGCTTCAGAAGATCCTGTGCAGTGCGCCGGAATATTTTCAGTCAATTTATTTGTTGTTGTGTCTATTTTTTTTCCAAACTAGATTAATTCCGTGGTCAATTTCAAGTGCTAATAGACTCCGCCCAGCTATTTACATTCACTCAATGATATTTTACTCCGGGAAGCTCCTGTCTCCTGTTTAATAAAGTGTATACTCAGTAACTGCGTCAACATCCCCTATACTGGGAGCTAGAATGCCCCTAATTTTGGGTCACAATCTGAGAAAGTATTTCTCACTACATTTTCAAACCACATTTACGCTGCTACTATATAAAGCAACTCCACTGTGTAATAGGTAACATACTATCAGGACTTCTTCGTTAGAGCACTGTGGGTACTAACTCTGTTGACTACCATTATCAAAAGCAAAGATTGTGCCGAGTGGGAGATGCAAAACAGTTATCCTGGATACAATTTTTAAAATTTAACCATCATTGCCCAGATCATTGCCTGACTTCTCCAGATAAAGAGTTGATATGTATGAAGTTATTGGAACTCAATTACAATAAGAATTTGTGTTGAAGCACACTTTGAAATATCTAACCTATACTCATAAGCAGGGAGGACTAGTTTTTGAGTTATAAACTCTAAACTGTAGCTTGTATACGTAGATTAATAAGACCAACATGAATAATACCTTATTGACTTTCCTTGTTCATGTTTTTAGCAATAATATTTTATACTATAGTTCCACATTCAATATGTAATATGCATACTGCCAAGAAATTTAAAAAGTTAGCTATATTCATAGTTTGTAGTGATAACAGTGACACATAGTATAGGAAGTATACATGGTTTGTTTAAACGGCTACAATCATAATAGCTTGTACTGACAAGATTGAATATCGATGACAGCAAATGAAGCTAATCTGTAGCATGTAAGAGAGAAAAAGAAACCCTCTTTATTCAAGTTAGTCAGAGTTAGACCACTCATACTTTATTGTATACCAAATATTGTCTTCAACTAGAAAAACCAATTAAATAATTTCACCCTTTACCAATTTTTGAATGCTCTTGCTATGTGATTGACTAAAAAACAAATAAAAAAACAATTTTTTTCTCAAAGTATAGAACAAAGCAGGATAATGATTGTTTTCAACACTCAGTAGTTTGTATTACTGCCCCATCATCGCCACGTTTCGTCTCTGTTTCAAATGGTGAAGATGATCTACTCGACTGTGAAGTTTTACTAGGCATATTATCTTGTCTAGAAGTATTGCTTTGGCTATTAACAGAAACCTTTCTTTGTCTTTCAAGCTTAGACTCAGCTGTCTGATTTAGTAAAGTATCTAAATTTTTTGTTTGTCCAGACTTGAACACACTGAAGCTACCCCCACTTTCATATCCAGAACTTTCAACTTGACTAAATGAACCAAGTCTTTTTAAGGATGATGCATCTCCACTTTCATAGCCCGTGCTTTCATATCTTCCAAAAGACGACTTGTGATTACTGTATTGTGTATCTTCATTGTCAGATTGTGAAGATTTCATGGGTTCTGCCTCAGGTGGTGATCTTGAGCGAGATGAAGTGTTACTTCCATCAGATTCTGAATTAGTAGTCTCTGGAACGGTTTTTAAATTTGTCATTCCCGAAGTCTGAACATTGCTACTAGTCAAGTATATGGAGTGTTTTGTAGGTGAGGGTGTGGTCAATTTGGCTACACAGTCATTCAAGCAAAGCACTGGAATATTGTCAGTAGATATAGACTTCTGTTTAAGTATTTGTGGCCTAGGTTGAAGGTATGAATTAACAGTTCGATGCTGATTTTGTATCGTAGGAAGTACACATGGGTCGTTTAAATGTCCATCCTCACCTAGACTCTTGGGGGGATATACAGGTGTTCCAGGAACAATCGGACCTCCAACTGCAGGTGTTGGAGTTTCTCTGATCTCAGTGATGGGTGTGAGATCAGCCAGAGACCTTGACCGCCTTTTTTCAGATGATGCATGCTTATGATTGGAACGAATTTTATAAGACCTGGTAGAGATATGGTTGTGAGGATAGAGGTCCTCATCGGGTTCCTTGCTTAGCTGCAGGTGCATGGATCTTTTCCTTGTCTTGTGATCTGGAGTGTCAGATTCAGATTCTGTGCTGCTGGATGTCACTGTAGATGCTGTTTTTCTGTTGAAGTAGTCAAGACTTTTACAACCTTCAGAATCTGCAAGGTTACTCAAACTCTGCTTGAGACTCCTGCAACAACAACCAGGAAGCTGACAGTTTCTACTGTGCTGCACATGATCAAGAAGGTAGTTCACTAAATCTGGGTTAATAGTCTGATGAGGTTCTTGAGAAGTATGGGAAAGCTCTGCAGTCTCATGATAAGGATTGTCTTTCTCGTGACATGTACTAACACTACTTCTCCGATGCTCTGGACTGGCACTATTCCTACAATGATCTGGACTATCAACATGATCTGGACTGAAGCCGTTAACTTGATGATATGAACTTGTATTATTTCCCAAATGATAAGGACTACTATTGGTTCTCTGATGATAAGGACTACTGATACTATTAGTACCAGAACTAGCACTAGAAATAGTATGTTTGTGTGTGGAATTAGATGCAAATGGAGCATTATTAAAAGGAAGACGTCTACAAGATCGACACTGGCACTGTGGCTGTGGAAGTCCATTAGAAAAGCTTGCTGAACGATTCCGATCAACATATGTTGAGTTCACAGCACATTGAGAGTTGTAACGTCTATTTTGTTGTGGAGCATCATGTGGATAGTGTACTTCTGAGTTCCACAGGCGAAGGGGATCAGAGTGATCTTCAGTGTCAGAACCACTGAGAACAGTAGAATGTGTAGCTGTGGTGTTGAAGGTGCTGTTTGAAACAGTTTTCCAGGGCTGAGGAGGAACCAAGAAACGGTCAGATTCATCATTGTAAAACGGCATTTTATGAGCCCCAGGAATATTTCCTGATACGCCTGACAGTCCAGATACATCTGAACTACCACACAGTGGTTCATCTGACCCGTGGTAAGAAGCATTGTCATGTTTAATCAGAGTTGGATCATGCTCAATTCCAATTTGACGCATCAGCTGGGGTTCAGTTCCAATGATAGGACCACATGGTAACTCCTCATAAATAGCATTCTTCTTTGGCCTCTTAGGTTGTGGCACAGCAGTGGGTGGAGTCACTGGGTAGGATTTAGGAGGTCCTTTCTTGCAGACACAGCAGTAACAGAATATCAGAAACAATAGTAATAGCAGCACGAAGACAAGAATCACTCCACCAACTGCTCCACCAATGACAACAGGGTGAGTAGTTTGACGTGTTACTGCCACAGACATTGTCATGACCGGGGAATTGGTTGTAGTGGGGGGACGGTCTACATACAACAATAACAGCAGACATGCTAGTCACCAATACAGCTCCAGCACATTATACATGTGTGGTTATAACCAAGTAAGCAAGAATATCAGCATGTAATATGGCTCAGCCCATATATAAAAACAGTATGTACTCTCCCCACAATTACATGTTTCAAGAATAGACTAACCTTCACGTATTTCCAATGTGAAAATGTGTGATATATTCTTCATGTATAGAACCTGCTTAAATGTACAAATTACATTTGTTGTCGTGTTGAATAAACTAGTATGAAAAGTGAGACTTGTAGTCGTCCTATTTCCTTTGTCATCTGCTTCAATAATGAACATATCACCATTATTAACTGTATAGTCATCCACTATCCACCTAGGCATAAGGCGAGTCCCATTAGCAGTACACGTAAAGGTAACATTTGTACCATGCCGATCTTCTGAAGAATTAGTGATAATGACAGGATCTAAACCATAAAAGTTAAAAATAATATGTATAAATTCAACATAGGTAATCAAGTGTATATATTTATAGTATGTGAATCAAGTGATCAATATGTTCAGAACCCCGAACTACATCAGTATTTTCTAGAAATGCTTGTTTTTTTAATTTTAATTTATTGAAGTTGGCATTGAATGATTATGACACTGAAAGTACATTTAAAAATTAGATACTGCACACAACCATTACTTGCAAAGTTAGAGGTGAGAAGGTATTTTGTAGAAATTAACAGTATACTTGTATTTATAGAAATAAAGCTAGTGATGTGCTTGAGCACAAATGGCAAGCGAGCCTAAATACTATACTATTTTTATATGAATGATTTTGACTTCTAACACTGAAGCTACTGAAAATAAGGTCGAGTTTTGAAATTACGCATACACGGTAAAGGGATTCAGTCCCATAGTAACAACTCGCTGCAATTGTTTGAATTGAAGGGAAAAAACAACAACAAAACAATACACGTTATTTAAACGTTTTCTTTGATATTCTTTAGCTAAGTAGTGGCTGTAAAGCACAATGCTTTGACACAACTGGACATACACCTACACGAGACTTACATTCGCGGTTAATCTAGTGGACAACGCATTTTCAAGTACGTGTAAATACTGTTGCGTAGGGCTTATAACCATGACAAAGAGCGCATTGACTTACCACCGCCACTAACTCGAATAGAAATGGAAATCCCGCAAGTTTTAACCGCACCCGCAAAAAAAATCAAAACGGTAAACAATTCAATTTCTAGGGTGATATGGGTACTGATCGATAAACTGGATGATTCTGTTTGGTGGGGTCGACCACAGAACTAACACAAAACGCGAGGGTCAAAGTACAAAAATGCCTATATACATCCAAACATAATATATATAAACAAATATCCCCGATTTTCAATTGAGTTACCCCTGATAGTGTCTCGCTCGCTCGCCAACTACAGAAATTAGTATTGTAGGCCTCAAGAATGGGGAGCTAGAAATATATGTAGTCTTCTTTACTTCAGTAGTTTAATTTTATTTGATGAGCAATTAGCAGATTTCAGGTAATACTAGAACTTTTATCAGGTTTAAGTTACAAAGCTAGACTCCCTTACTTGCCATTTTGTGTGTATGTTTGCTAAGGAATTAGCTGTTCTACAAAAAGCCCAAATCAGCTATGCTGAACATTTTAATACTTTTGCAATATGCTTTACCTACTGTTTGTATTCATCTTAGGGAGTGTACCGATACTTCTGTTCAGCAATGCCCAGAGATGGTGGTGTATATTACTAACATCATAAATTAAAATGTCTACACAGAGTAGCTATCACCAGTTGTTACTTAGACATCATGTTAGAGAAACTGGAATAACCAGAAACAGTCAAGTTTTCAGAGTGAATAATCCATACCTCACTTGCCTAGCTACCATGAGTGTGCACCTAGTGATTCCGAACTGATGTCTGCTTAAGGCTTATCAGTGGGAAACCCTAACACTTACAGCGACTTAAAAAAAACAACAACCAAAGAAGTTAAAAATATTTAATGATAATGGCAATCACTGGGTCATCCTATCAATCAACATTTACGGCTTTCAACCCAACGAATAAAAAAAAAAAAAGTGCTCATAAAATGAAATAGGATGGAAAACTAAAAAAGAAACGTGTTACTATATGGATTGTCTAAACAAGTGAATGTATTCCCTCTCTTTCACAGGCTATTTTTTAAGCAATACAAAATTAAAAATATTTGGTTGCCACTGGGAATTGAACCCAGGACCGCTGAGACTATAGCATAGCAGTACCCCTTAACAGTATAAATACAGAATTAGAATGTTAGTTTGCTGGCTGGTTGTTGTAGCTCAGTGGCAAAGCGCTTGTGCATTAAAGAAGTGGTCCTGGGTTCTATACCCGGTGGCAACTAAATATTTTTAGTTGGTGAGTGGGCGAGACACTATCAGGGGTAACATAATTGAAAATCGGGGATATTTGTTTGTTTAAATATACGTGTGGACATATGTATGTCATTTTGTACTTTGACCCTCGTGTTATTATGTTTACTTAAAGGTCTACTCCTTCTTATACCTCCACTAAACAGAATCTTTAAGTTTAGTGATCCAGTATTTTAATTGTTTGCCCTTCTATATTAGATAGTTCCTAAATGCCACAAGACAACACTTAGTCTTAAAAACTTACTGTTAGACTCAACACTGTGCAGTAATTCTTTAGAACTTCTTGTTTTTCAAGTCGCAAAATGTTGTGGCGAAAGGTTACTATGGTATTGAGACCCTTTACCAGAAATAATTTCAAAAACTTGGTCATTATACAGTAGCTGTGAGTGCTTGTTGTCAAAATCTACCGGTAATTCTGATAGTCAGACTACAGAATATACCAGTACTCAGGAAATTGAGGTAAGATGTAGTTCTGTATTTGTTAGATAAAGAAATGGTCACACCGGCTAGCTTATACTTTTAGAATGGAAGATTCTAAGTGTTTTGTTTGTGCACGGGTGCAATTGCCATTTGTGCTCAAGCACATCACTAGTCTTAACATAAAAGGGCGTAGCCAGTAAGAAATAAGTCATGAGCACCGGAAAAAAAAAATCGTAAGGTAAAGTAAAAAAAAAAAATCATAATGAAAATGGTTGTAAGTTACAGAGATAATGAAGGAAGAGTTCTGTTTGCCATTGATACAGCTAAATTCAACTGCACAGGATGTATACACGCTGGCGGAATACTGTTTTGGCTAGATCCTATCCTGAGGGGTCATCTTCAATCAACCAAGTACTTTGGCACACACAAACATGACAGTGATAGGAGCTAGACTCAATTATTTTACTATATAATTTGAGTAAAAATGATTATATAGAGTTATTTGTGCACTGGCACACCACTTTAAAGGTGATATGGATCGAATTAAAATAATAGTAAGTTATTTTGAAAGCATAACTTAGATTACCCTTTACCTAATTATGGCTACCATTCCCTTCCCAACATGACAATAGAGGAAAATAGTAAATGTTCACTGAACTTTATGAGATTTGATATACATAGCTTATCTTTACTTTTTATTATGGTTATGAACTTCATTTTTTACAAGACTACAATAGTACAAATGTGGTCACTATCTAAGTTATGTGTATATAAATAATAATTACATATATATGTCATATATAATACTTATAGCACGAGTCTGAGTACAATATGGGAAAATATTTTATGAGCACGCAAAATATTTTCACGAGCCGAAGGCGAGTGAAAATATGGCGTGAGAGTAAAATATCATTCCCATATTGTACGACGAGTGTGATAAGTGATTTATTGCTTCTTTGAAATTTTTCTCAACCGGTTACAATACAATTTTCATTGATTTTACTCGCTACGCGCGCGCTCCAAGGAGCGTACAATATAAACCGTACAATATGGGAGAATACAGAATGCTCGCGTGATGCGGAAATATTCAAGTAAAAATATCAAAGCTGCAATAAATATATATATATTTATTGCAGCTTTTATATTTTTACTTGAATATTTCCGCATCACGCAAGCGTTCTGTATTCTCCCATATTGTACGGTTTATATTGTACGCTCCTTGTAGCGCGCGCAGCGAGTAAAATCAATGAAAATTGTATTGTAACCGGTTGAGAAAAATTTCAAAGAAGCAATAAATCACTTATCACACTCGTCGTACAATATGGGAATGATATTTTACTCTCACGCCACATTTTCACTCGCCTTTGGCTCGTGAAAATATTTTGCGTGCTCGTAAAATATTTTCCCATATTGTACTCTGACTCGTGCTATAAGTATTATATATATTTATTCCACACTAAATATCTTCACAATGTTATCTTTAGATAACTCACGTTAGTGGAGTCTACCCTACATATATATATATATATGTCAGGGTTTCATACAGTGGGTGGGGGGAGGGGGATTTTGAGTGTTTGTTTGACAAAACAACAACAACTAATCAAATTAAGCATAAGAACAGAGATATTGCCAAAGTGGGCTATTTCTCAAAATAACTTTTTTCAAATGGAAAAAAACTATGGAGTAAAAGTCACCGGAGAAAGTACCACGCATCAAGAAGTCCTAGAAGAGCTGAAAAGTTAGCTGTGTTCAGCGGAATTTTTTTTAGACATTACTAAGTAATATAATGCTTTCAGTTTGGTATAGCTGCAGCCAACAGATATTTTAAAAATGAAATCAGCTAACATAACTGAACTTGGCATGACTAAAGAATTGCCATTGAAGGTCTCAAAAAAGAAAAAAAAATTTTTTTTTACTAAAATACAAGAGAAATTCAAACAGTAATCACAGGATCATGCTTTAATGTTCTTGCAATGGTTACTATTTTGTTGCTGTTATAATTTGTAGCTGATTAAGCAATTAAACTGGCAATTCTTTGGGAGTGGGGGAAATTTTGGCTTGGGGTGGGAAATCCCAGGTCTCCCTCCCCCAGTACATACATATATATAGTGCTTATTACTACATGAGTCAGAGTGTGATATGTTGAAATATTTCATGAGCAGGCTAATTTATTTTCATGAGCCAGAGCCAGAGTGAAAATAAAGCGCTGAGAGTGAAATATCTGAAATATCTAGCCATATCACTCTGACAAGTGTAATAAGTGGTTTATTCCAAACTAGATATCTTTACTACAGTAGTCTAGAGGAAGGGTATCTCACTGGGTAAAGTTGGTTGTAGGAGCTACCCACACCCTCAGCTGATATTGTAGCAGCTGCTCTAACCCTGACACAAAGTAGCCACACAAGAGGAAAGTAGCCGTAAAAACATAGAAAAGTGGACATGTTTGGCTGGTTGCTATAATTACAAGGGTAATGAGCTTGGCAGTCAGCAGTAGGCAGTCAGTACAGTATAGTGTAAAGATATCATTGTGAAGATATATATATATATATATATATACAATTTTCTCAGTAAGGACAATATTGTTATATATTCAAGCAACTCACCAAATACATTGATTTCATATGAAATATTTCCAAAAAAATCTGTCCTACAGTATTCACATCTCTTCAAATAAAGACTGCAGGAATATGTTTGATCATTCAATACTTCAAATATAGTCAAATTTCTATCTGATACTGATAACTTTGAGTTATTTTTCAAGCAGCATTCACTACCATCTGAACAGGTAGAATTCCTCCAGCATATCTCATATGGTTTGGCTGTCATATGGAGGTTTCCAAGCAAGAATGGACATTGCAGATTAACTTCCTTGTTTCGATATACATCCAGTGACTCTACTTTATTCTGATCTGGAATAGCTGTGTATAGAAAAGATCAATTTCAATTGCAAGAGCATAGCAAACACAAACTAGAAACAAACTTTCTTAAAGCTCCAGTAACAAAATCTTAGTATTTACTCGCCTGCATAATAAACTCCTTCAGAAGAGATGGTATCATTTGCAGTTTCACATTTGCAAAAAAAGGTTGCTTCTGAAGAAGGTGATAATGTGTAGTTTAAGTTCATTCCCCCTGCATCATAATCAGCACTATCTACTCTCATAGGAGTTGCTCCTCTTGAAAAGTTTAGTTGGAAGTAGCAACAAGGCGGTCGGGGAGCTTCACCACCAGGACAGCCTCCGACGGCACCGATACATCGAAAGTTAACAATATTGCCTAGAATGTCTGTTTTAACGGAAAGCCTCAACGAATTCGAAAATACTGCGTCCAAGCCAGCTAATAGCCAAACCAGGACCGTAACTCCAAACGCCAGCTTCATGACTCGCGTAGAATTTGCACCCTCGCAGCGCAGGGGGATAGTTTTATCCTTTTTACAGCAGAGCTAAAATGACGTAAAAAGTGTGATTGTGGGAGGCGTGGTCACAAACAACTGCAAGTGAGTGTGTGTGTGGTGGTGCAGTCCTTACATGAAATGCTACAGCTTCTAAATGGGATCTTGATTTGTTTTGAGTGTCCAGTGTAGTCGTGGAATATAGTTGCTGTGGTAAGTTTTTGATTGTTGTTGTCTAAGTACTTGCAATGCTATTTATATCTGCCTTCACATTTGGATTTTTTTTATATGATAGGACAGGTGTAAATCTTGAACTATGGGTATACATAGAGTATATATGTTGGTGTATAGTATTAAAGTCGACATAATTTCTATTTGACTTGCTGTGTTAGTAAGGTGGGCACTAATTGACAGTATACATTTCAAATTGTCCGAAAGTGTCATTACCAACTAGTATATATTATTTTCAATTGTTGATAGGTCATTATGGAATATAATAGTGGACTTTTCTCACTTACTGCTCTTGCTATTTGATTGAAAACCTCATTTTGTAGGAATTGGTTGACTTGATTTTCCTTTGCTAGTTAGCACAATTATTGGGCAAGCAGAGCGAGACCCTCACTAATGGGTCTTAGTTGAGAGTTTGGTATACATATATATGGCAAAGTTCAAAGAGGTCAATGTGTGTCCAACCCCAGAGGCTATTTTACAATGTTATCATTAGCGCAGGCACAAGAAATTTGGGAGAAAAAACTCTGAAATGATGCCAAAAACAAACAAACAAACAAAATGGCAAAGACGTACAGAGACAGAAGAGGATGTTTGCAGTTAGGTCTTACAAGCTTAGCTGAGTTAATTTTCTATTCTATTAGTGGTGATGGTAAGTTATTTTGGTTATGCCCTGTTTGTCATATAGCTATATGCCTTACCTAACAGATTTGTTCTTCTAAAAATCCATTGTCCAATAATCAATTCACTGAGAGAATACAAGGTAAATCTATTAGAACTCTGGTACAACAGAGCATTTTCAACGGAGCATACTTTGAAAAAGCCATTACACAAGTCTTTGGTTTATCCATCTTTACATGTGTCATCCTAGGAATTTGATTGCTTACCCTTGAAAATCCTTTGTCCAGCAGGTGTGTTGCCAAAGAATATCACGCATAAACTAAACAAAAACATTTAAACAACAAATAAATAATATTAGTGGCTAGCATTCAAATTTAAATTTCAGTCAGACCAGCTCGCTTGCCATTTGTGTGGAAGCAGATCACTAGTTATTCTTTATTACTAAGCTGACATTAGTGAATAGTTCTTAAATGATCACCCTAATTACTTTATATTTGTTTAGTATACGTTTTAGTTACCTTCCTGCTTGTTTCTACATCTAGGTATTGATACTTGATTGTTGAATGAAGTTTGTGACAAACTTGGCCTATTAGGTACAGACAGCTTGATATGCATCAATTCAGCAAACAGTCATGTTTTTTTTTTATGTAATGTAATTTTTAGATAAAATGAGTTCTAAAAATCCGGGCAGGAATGTATTCCTGACAAGAGCACTGGAAAAGATTCTTTTAGAACGAGAAATCAAACGGAATCAGCACCTCAAGTTGCGGAAATCGTGCGAGAGTACCTTAAGTAAGACTATAGCTGGTGGCTAAATGTGATTTAAATGATCATAATAATAATCAGTGTGAGAATTGGTGATATTTAATTCACAAAATGATTTTTAAATTAAGTATTTTTTATATGGTGATGGTTTATCTGACGGATATGAATAGATTCATCAGCTCTCTTTTTGGGATGACTTGTGTATCCCACAGAGATACGATTGGAGTATGTGTGCTTGTCCTTCAAAGTAGTGTACCTTGCGTGTGTCCTACATAGAGGTACTATTTATTAGTGTACAGTGATAGCTATGTATGTACAGTCATTCAGCCTTGTGTGCATGTCCTATGCATATTTGTGTGTTGGCATGCATAATTCATAGAGTTTGTTTTATCGTGGTCATGATGCATTAACTCTGTCTCCATTCCAAGCCTGTCTGTGCTCAAGGAACATTTGTATAATTTTATACTTGAATATTACGTTTGCTTAGATGAGATCAAGGAAGAAGTGAAGAAAGGTTCTAGCTCTAAGATGTAAGTTGGCATATTTATACAGTACATACAGGAGTATGGGTGAGCTGATTATGATAGCATAGCTTAGAATACTCGCAATGTAAGGACAAAAATGCATTTTGACATTACTGTTGTTGTGAAATCCAGACCATATGAGTTTCTTTCAGTGCTTTGCTCTCAATGTGGGTTGCACACTATTAATCTATTCATCTAAAATAACTAAAGTGAGGATTTTTAGAGTCATTCTGACAATACTGATCTAATGTGCTGTAATGTCTTACTAATCTACCAAATACATAATTTGAGACGAAGGTGAATTGTTTAGCCTTACAAGATTAAAAAAAATCCAGGTAGGTCATGCTAAGCATTTTTGTTTCACTACAAGTTTTACTTTTATGATGTTAGTTAAATTTAGGTAGAAAAAAGTAAGAAAGAAATTATTGATGTGGCGAATAGGTTTGTGGTACCCAGCATTGCTTGTAATATATGTAGCTCCTGTCCTCATGACAGCTACTTGTCTCTCTGTCATCTACAGTGGATCTTGAAAACTGCAGCAAAGCCAATAGTGTGTGTAATTTGTGTATGTATTTATTTATATGGACACAGAATAGTAATATGTGGTAGAGTAAAGACATGACCATGACCATCATGTAAAACTTCCCATGCAGAACTCTCTAAAATATTATTCTTGGAAACATTTTGGTTGATGGTTTTTAGCTGCAATAATGCAAGGTTTCAGATATCTTGATGATCTACAGGTACAGTTTTTTTAAAAGTATCACTCACTAGTAGATAACTTTACTCCTACTTCAGTGTTTTGTAAGAATGTAAATCCATTTCTACTTCAGTTTGCGACTGTGAACTACACTAGTGATAAAAACAACAACAACAGCTTGTATGATTCAAGCATTCTTAACTGAATAAACATTTACATCAAGTTTGCAATCATACATAAGTATAAGATATTTTACCTTTTCTAGTTTATGAAAAAAAACAACGTAATAAAAATTATTACAGAGGATGCAAGTTCTGTATGGTATTTTATGGTACTGTTTAAACTTCTCTTAAAAGTAATTACGTAGCAGCTATTGTGTTTACAAATATGTGATCATTCACCTGTAACCTAATATTAGTGTAAATGTGAATTGTACATAGGTGTAGTCAATCTGTGTGAATTGTACTTATCATGTACGTACTTAGTCAATCTGTCCCTGGTGGCTTTATCAATGCTGACAAATACTTCTTACCATTTGAGTTGGCGTGTCAAAGTAATGTTCCACGAATTATCACCACTTCTCTGGATTGTATCCAGGTATGATGAAGCCTTAAAGATATGGCTGTTGCAAATGGGGTTGAGTGTGGCAATGTATTATTTGAATTATGTATTAATGTTAGTCTTGAATATCAATGTTACATATATATTCTTAATACTATTATGAAGAAAGTTCATTATTATTTTGTAGAAATTGATGGCATATGGGCAGCTGCGAGGAATGAGTAAAGATCCAGACAATCCTGACAAGAAATTAATAGACCGAGTTATTGATACCATTTGTTGCTGCTTTGTTGGTGTCCAGACTGATGAAGGTGTGCAGCTCCAGATTATAAAGGTATTTAACTGTTAGTGTTGGCCCTCTTTCACCACAAAGACATTGAAAGTTAAAAGTTTTTTATGTGTATTAATTATATACACGTCGATAGGTGATTTTTGTACGTATCAGCTATGGAAAATGGTGGGTTATAGTGTGACATATACATTACATTACTGTGGTTGTTTATGGTCCATTGAACAATGTAGATGTTGGGGGGAGAAAGGGGGAAGACAGAGTGTATGCATTCATGGGATGTATATGTGTATGTTTTGTCTCATTAAGTTTATCTAGGTATAGACAAACAAATAATAGTGACACTATAGTTTTTATTTTGAATGTTTGAAAAAATTGCTGTTGGGTGAAAGAAACAGGGTATTTTTCTTTAAATGTCACGTCATAGTATTGTGGGGGAAGGGGACGGAGGGGAGGGGGGGGGGGCGAGTTGGGAGTGGCTAAAAAGCCCTGAGGTGCCAGTGGTCCACAGTTTGAGTTTCAGCATCTCAATTTCCCGTTTTGGCTTGTATATTTGTGTTTGCTTATATTAGTATGAGTAGATGGTGGTTGTATGATGGTTCAACATGACTATGATTGGGTAGTGCATTGTGGTTTTAATACTGATGTGTTGGTTGCACACCTTTCAGTGATAGTACTAACTTGTAATTGGTGAGTGAGTGAAATGAAGTTATACACTTGTCAAGGGGGATACTAATTGGAGCCAATTGTACACTTTATACTACAAAAGGCTGCTAATGTGATTGCACTTGATCTTCAAGAAAACTAGAAGTGATAAACTATTGTATAAGGGAAGGGGTTATTTAGCATGAATGCTTATGTTCATGCTATAGTATTATAAGTTCTATTTGTAGAAACTTTGAACTGTTAAAAAGTATCAAATTTTAGCTGGACTGTAGTTCTCTCATTAATGACAATCACTTGGACAACATCAAAAATATGAAGATCAGTTTCTGTAAAGTCATTAGCAATAGATGATTTTTTTGAGCAAGTTGAGACGAAAGTGTTTTACCATTATACAAAAAAGCAACAACACTTGGAGCAAAAAAATTGTGACCTCCCATTATTAATGGTACAATAAGTTTTAATGCTGACGATGTCAGAGTTGCTATGAGGTTTGAACAGAGTTCACGGCTTATTCACCTGTTAGTTGCTAGATTCTGAGCTTCACAATCCTGTAACGTGAAAGAATTTTTGGGCAGACAGGTTCTGAAGAGGTGGTAAGCTTTTAGCAGTCATATTTATTTAAAAAAAGAAGAAGCAACTGCGACACAGTACTTGAGCTCTAGTTACTGCAAGTATTATGAAAGAGCAGCATGTAAGTAAAAAAAAATAAAGATTTTTTTTAATTTAAAAATGGCCGACCGAATGCAGATGTTGCAATAATGACGGTGAAGAGGTTAATATCATTAGCAAGAGCAGCTATGTGAAAGTGCACTCCACAGGGAGAAAAGATTGCTTGAACATAGTTTTATTTGCCCTTTACTTGTACAGTACTGACACTTGCTCAAAATATCCAGCGATATTTTAAGTGTTATGATGAAATTTATGTGGTTTAAAAATACTGAAGTACAGGACTAAGGGTGAACTGAGGACTTACATGTGATATGGTCACAACTACATGATATTGTATTACTTGGTATCATTAAATCTATTTCATTTTGCAACCTGTCTGATTAACTTTTTCAGCACACTAGAGTACTAGTCAAGAAATACACTTTTGACTAATAGTATGTAAAGACTGTGTTAGGGATTCAAGAAAATTATTACCAAAAATTATAGAATTCAATAGTTTAGTATTGTAATTTCAGTAGTCTCATAGTTTATATGGAAGGTAGTCAATGAGGCACTTTATTGAATTATTATTGTTTGCATGCTTTGAATTTCTTTGATACATGTGTGCAGAGGGCATGCAAAAGCTTGTTATTATTTGATGAATTTGTATGTGGCAGATGTGTCGGAAAGAAAAACACCATACCAAGTTAAAGGGGGAAATGAGGTTTGACCTCTGATCTAAAATGACTGTGATTTAATAGGATTTTATGTGTAGAAGCGTATGGGACATAACCATGTAGAACTAATTGTTTGGGATGACATTAAACACTTTTATGTAGTGCATACTTCACAGAGGGACTGGATAGGGGCAGGGAAAGATAATGGAATGAAGGATATGGATTTTCCCTTTTCGTAAGGCTTGACATATTGCTGAGAATGGCTTGTATGTGTGCGTGTGTGTGCATGCTTCAATTTGTTATTGGTTGAGTTTGTTTTCACATAGTAGTTGATCTGTTTGAGACTCGGTATATATTTAGTCGTGTTAGAGCATTCTTATAAGTTCTGTCTAGTCTGATGTGGCAACTGTACAGCTTCCCTGTCCCCGCTATAAGTTTAGATAGGTTACCTCATAAGATAGCCTAATAATAGCATGTGTGTGATATATAAAATTCATGTATATCCAATCCATTTCTGTTGATGAGATTAATTGTCTTGTTCTTGATTGGGGTTAAGGATGCATTGAGCAGGATTTTTTCCTGCTCCTACTATACATATGTTGAGAGCCTTGATAGTAATGACAGAATATCATACTGGAACATGCTATAGCAAGCCAGACTGGGAGTCTCTAACTCACCAGTTATTTCCGTCAAAGTGGATTGAGAAATTGGACACCATATCAAAAAAATACCAGTTCCATTAGATCAATTTGAGTCCATGCCTACACTCAAGTAAATTTGTCCATAAGACCTTTGTATAAACCTGTAGGCAGGATTCATATGTTGACATTTTACTCCAAGTGGAAATCATTTTTGCTTCAATGTTGTTGTTTTTCTAATGTATATCCAGAAGTCAGCTCACTTTGGACATAAATTTGCTATATATGTTTGAATGTAGCTGTTGTTAGTGAAGAATGTGGTATTTTTAATAGCAAGTGGGAGTACAGGATGTAGTTGAAGGTCTTCACACTGGCATCCACGTAATCATTTACTAAGTGATTTATAGTGGAGAGGGAAAGAACACTTATGCTGACATATGCTAATCTGTAGCCTGAGCGAGCACTGAGCCATATAGCTATTAACAAGTCATTGGTCTATGAAACACCATTTCTTATGATGTGATAAGGGATTGTATAGACACTCTCTAATTTCAAATACTTGTTGAGAGGTACATATAGTCTAGTTAATTGTATCTGTAAATGTGAAAGAAGGTGAAACCTCTCACTATAAATTCAGATAGGCGACAGTCAGGCTGTTCTGATGTCTATTATAACTAACAGGAAAGGAAGCTATACTCTGTATAAACTAACTTGACTGAGCACCTGGTAGCAAGATGGGTCAGCTAGGATACTACAGAGAACACCTTATAGTTTTATGTTTTATAAATGGAGCGTAACTATGAAACCATAAAATATAACAGAAAAATTGCCGACTGACAATGATGATGAGTTATAAGCTAATGATTGGGTGCGTATGAATAGTCAATATGTTAAATAAAGCTCTGAAGACCTTAGGCATGAACAGTGTCACAGTAATTTCTCACAATACTTTTTGTTGTTTTGTCTGTAACAGACTTGAGTTTTATAAACTTCAATTTCAGAATTATTTCCACCTCCTCGGTATTTACAGAATTGCTTGCTTAAAGATATTCGTATTCATATGTATTGTTCAGAGTTTTTCACCACTATAAGTCATAGGCGGGTTCTGTCAACTGAACAACTGCAAACAGATACTTATTACACCTATTTGCTGTCACTGGTGCTAAGTTGATATATACCTGCTTATGACTACATAATGCCAAAGTTCTGAACAGCTATTGAGCTATGGTTATGAATAGTTTTAGACTGAGAACATGGAAGGAACTAGGAGAAGTGTGGTTTATGGGATATATTGGCTTCTGATGTAAACTATTGTCACGTCATGTATTGGTTTGTATGTATTTGCAGGCACTTTTGACAGCTCTAACTTGCAGTACTATAGAGATACATGGTGTTACTTTGCTACAAGCTATCAGGTATGTTTGGAATGAACTCTTTGATCCGTGGCTGTAGCTTAGTTTCAATTCCTTATTTTTTAAGTGCTGAAAACAATTGCATTGAAATGAATTAATTTCTTACACCCCACCTCCTTATCTCTTCCTCGCTATATAATAATAATTAATTGTGAGGTACATGTAGGTTTAGTGATTGTGGAGTAAAAAATATATGGGTGGTACAATTTCAGTTTAAAAAACAAACAAATTGATATAATATACTGGGGTGAAATCCTCTGAACCCCGACAGGCATTCGATATTATTTTATAAGATTAAACAAAGTCCCGTTTTAATTAACTTCTTGCTGGGTGTTCAGGATATTTTATTACAGAAACCATAATTGGGAAGTATTGCAATGTTTTAGTGAAGCATTCACTAAGCCACACTCCATAGTGGTCAGTGGAGACCACTTCTATTGTACGTGTTATAGGTGCATGCACTTGTTTGAGTTCTAGTGTAGTGTTTTGACTAGATAGTTTGAATGTATCAACACTGTTATCACAATGGCATAGTCATATCTTGGGAGAAATTTATAGGATGAAGTGCAGTCACCTTTATTATTGTTTTTTCTTCCCAAATTCCACTGTTCCTCTGATGGACATCTGCGGTCCATGGTCCTTTTTTTGTCTTGTGTGTTCAGACACCTGGCACATTGCATAGCTTGAAAACACAGCAACTATTATTTCTACTTTCAGTTTCCAGCTGCTGCTGTAAACTTAGTTTTTTAGGCAGTATACTAGAATGCATTGCAGGGTTTTATAGAGACTATGGGAGCCCTGGGATTCCTCCCCCCCTAAATTTTTAAAAATCCCAACTGAATTCTTCAGAAAGATTAATGATCAGTAAAAATAGCCTTACACTAAGATTACGTAGTTACACTTCTTCAAAATCAACATTTCTCTAGTTCTGGTCCTTCAATACCAATTCGTAGTAAAGCACAGAAGCTGTAGTGTTTGTATAGTGGACGGAGTGACTTTATATTGCTTAGGTCCTCCAGAGAGGGACACTATAAACTTAGGCTCCCCGCTTTGAGGGAAGGGTCAATTAGTGTCCCTCTGATTGTACTTAGAGTCCCTCCTATGCATTGTTATGAGCAGTCGCTACATTCTAAATTAGCCGTGCAGCCGCCATGAACCACTGTTTTTAGGGTCCCTCAGGCCCTAAGTAATGCCCTTGCTACGCTCAGGATGTAAAAGCCTGAAGCCTTAAAATGGTAGTTCTCTCAGAGGCGGCACCTAACTATTATATAGTTTGTCAAGTTTTCATCTGACAATCTGTTTTGACTTGACCATATTATGTAGATAAACTGTTTTTTTGTGACTCAACAAAATCCCCCCCCCCCCCCCCCCCCCCCCTCCTCCTTCTAGCCCTGTATGAATCCCTGCACTGTCAGGGGGATTTAGTCAAGCATGGCATGAAAAGAGAAAATATTCAGCTTTTTTGTAGACTTGGTTTTTCCCCTCCAAGTTTCAATGGGAATAATTATGAAATTTATCTAGGAAACAAGCAACATTTAGTTTGAGTATTCCTGTACATTTCTTTTGTGTTTACTGTTCATGTTATATTTCAAATATCTGACAAGTTTATATGTGTACATGCAGATGCTGCTACAACATCTATCTAGCTAGCAAAAACAAGATCAATAGAAAGACTTCTAAGGCCAGTCTTACTCAGATTTTGTCTACATTATTTCAGAGAATGGAAAATGAAATGGTTAGTTGCTGATCAGTGTTTTGTAAACCAAGCTTTGCCCAATGGAGAACACTGCAATTGTTGCACTAACATTAGGAGTATTCAAGATCAAGTTTTGTGTGTGTGTGTGTGTGTGTGTGTGTGTGTGTGTGTGTGTGTGTGTGTGTGTGTGTGTGTGTGTGCACACGTATGTTGTGCTGGTGTGTGGGTATGTATGTGTTGGTGTGTATGTGTTTCTGGGTATAAGTATGTGTTTAGTGCGTTTTACTGTGTGTGTGTGTGTGTGTGTGTGTGTGTGGTTAGGGTTTTCTACATGTGTGTGTGTCATATTATTACCACTTCAGTTAATTAAAAACCTCCCCTGTGTAACCTATTCATTCTGCTACATTGACCATTGGTTTATAAGGTAGATGGTTTAGGATGTTTACAAATTAAGCCAAGGTGTGTGAGATATTTGGTATTATTCTTTAAGGCAGTCAGATATTCTGAAGTGAGGATGTGACTGGATGGTTAGCTTTGTGAGTTTGTGTTTTCCCCTTTCCTCCATGCGATCATTACTAGGGACTTCCCTGGTCAAGTCTGTACTACCTTGCTGATATTCATATCAATTCTTTTATGGAATGCTATACATATTCATACTTGAACTATAACACCCTTTGGGGAATTACCTTAATTGCTGTTAGTAAGTCAGAACTATGTTTAGGGAAAGTTAAACTGTGAATTTTTTTTTTTTTTGTGGGGACAGTTTTATCCTGCACCTTTTACTTTTTACTAGGGGTATTTTAAGGGGGATCTTTTAACTATTTTGAATTCCTATTATATTGTTACTACTACATGTGTATGAATTAGAGATACAACCTTTAGAGTGTTTCTACCAAGTTATTATAATTTTTATGGAGTATCAACATTTCAATTTTGTGCTGATGATGTTGTGACCTTGAGCACACAGCCAGTGCTAAATGCTGTTATTGTATAAATTGCTTCAATTGCTTACTGCTAGACCATGACAAGCTAAAGCTAAGGGAAAAAATGGGTAGCATCTGAGGAAGCAGTTTGTTTTACAGTGATTATGTTATTTCTTGGGTATTTCTGGTAATTGAAAGTGTCTTCAGTGATAGAATGAATGTGCCCCTTACTTACCAGATTATCTAGACAACCAGTAAAGTTTGGCCATTTGAAAGTATAATTTGAGCATTGTTTTCAGTCATACATGAACAGTACCTGATGGTTACATGTTGGTTTATTCTTCTGTAGTTATTTAAATAATTTTTTCTACTGTATAAATGGGTATTTCCGTACCTCATGCTCTATTCCACTATTAATTTCCCAAGTGGGCAGGATGTGTAAAAGAGAGGTGTTTCTCAGATGATCCTTTTTACTACCTTTTACTTCCATTTGAGGTAAGAGGAGGGACTTTATCCAACTGTTGTGCATTTGTGGAGCTTCTTAGTTGCAATGATGTTGATTTTGGAGATGTCGTGGTATCAATGAATTTTAGTGACAAAGACCAAATTTGATTAGTTGAATCAATCTACCCAATAAAATGGTATGTGATTAACGTAAATGGAGTGCATGAACTTGTGACTTATTTAGAGGCACTGTGGTTTCTTGAATCAGTTTTTTAATCTTACTGGGATAATGCATGCATGCATTATATCATACATGCATACCAACTGGAACTATGAGTGAAGGTGGGAAACCCCAGCTATTTCCTTTAGGGAAAACAAATACGGACACTTCATTGTTCACATTATTTTAAATGATGACAAGGTTCTTCAAGAAGCCGCTAGGAAAAAGATGGCAAATCTTCCAACAGTTTCTACTCTTGATCAAGACATGACTGAAGGTAAGCTGCTGTTTATTAATTTTTGATATGTTTGGTCTCTTGTATAAGATTGCTTGTTGTTTCTTGTCCTTTTTTTTTTTTAAATTTATTATTTTTATTATTTTTATTATTATTATTTTTTTTTGTTCATAGTAAATTTCAATTAATGAACATTGGGTATATCATGAAAACTTTATTTTTTTTAAACTGAAGCCACTTCATATTGCTCATTTGGGTTTAAAATTATAGTGGAGTTATAGTGCTTTAATAAATCTAATTGGGTACTTTAATCTTTAGTCCCTTGTACTTTACAATGAGGTAATGTGGGGATTTCACCTTTTATCCTCTGACATCTGTAGTATTCCTTCCTGTACTTTAAATTGGCCTTATTTGGTGTAAACTTGAAGCCAGACACACTTAGTGAGGTAGGAAAGTGGTAAGGTTTTTCTAGGGCCCACATTGAAAGTAAACTTTGGTTTGCTAGCTATAGTAGTTACCTGACATCTCTCAGAAACTTGTGGCAAGTGAATTGGGATGTACTTGGGGGAATGGGGGTTTGAAATTATATCCGGATCATACCTGATTTCACAATCAATTTTTATTAGGTATTCTATTTTATTGATTTATCATGTGCTAATAAATTTCATCTAAAAATAGATTGGTGTAAAGTTTAACTTTAGAAAGGTTTTTACTGCCTGCAGAGCTCACTCCCACACCTACTCCCAATCATCAGGCTCCTAGTCATGCAACTCTGCCCATCTCAGACCAGGCAGTCCCGCAACAGATGTCTGTGACTCAGAGCAATGGCATTCAATCATCTTCAAATGAACAGAGACCACATGTGGAAGAATCAGCATCCTATGATGAAGATTCAGATATTGTGATAAAGACTGCCAGGAGGCTAGTAACAAATGCCATTTCTAATGCCATGCAAGTTGTTATTATGGAAGCTAGAGCGGTGAGTGTGCAACACATATTTAGATATTTCTTGTACAATTTTGAGTGGACCCTAGTAAAGTATTTAACAAAGGAATGCATGTATTGGTTTACTATTTTTCATTTGTTAATGATGCATGTGAAAATTCTTATCTTTCTTTCTTGTGGTCTATTGATCGATCATGCTATTATGTGGTGCTTTTACTATTTGAATGTTTACATAAGTAATGACGGGTATTTCTGATGAACTCGAAGCATGTAGGGATCTTATGTTTAATAAGCCTTCCGTCCTTATTTTCTTCACTTCCCCCCTCCCCCCCTATTTCAATATCAGTTGTGTTGATGATGCATGCAAAAATTCTTATCTTTCTTTTTTTGCTTGTGGTCTATTGATTGATCATGCTATGTGGTGCTTTTACAATTTGAATGTTTGCATTAGTAGTTATGACGGGTATTTCTGATGAACTCGAAGCATGCAAGGGAATCTTATGCTTAATAAGCCTTCAATCCTTAATTTCTTCACTCTCTCCCCCCCCAAAGGGTATTAGTTGTGGGAAGGTTAAGAAATAGCTGCTCCACTGTTTTTGGAGTTTGTATGTTGGCTATTTCAATGAGTGAACTCCTTTCTAATTTCCTCCATGAGTATGCATCCCTGCTTCTTGTGATATCAGTTCATTGCCATAAAAATTTTAATCGTATTTGTCACTTGCTGTTAGATGTACTGTGATTATTGACTTAATCTTTCATCAGTTTTTTCTATTCCTATAGAGTCCTGAAGTGAGTGTTAGTGTAAGCCACTCAAGTGCATCAGTTCCAGCTGCTACTGCCACGCCACCTGTAGAACCCCTTGGCGTGCCTTCCTCTGATAGTTCTGCCAGGACTGGTGGTGGCCAGGTCCAGTTCTCGCATGCTTTGGAGAAAGACTGTTTTATGGTGTTTAGATCTCTCTGCAAGCTCAGTATGAAGGGCGTCTCAGACATCCATGATTCAAAGTAGGATAGACATGTACTAATTGAATATGTTTTTTCTTTGTTTTTTTTTTCAAATTTATGCTAATTATTATTTTATATTTTAATGATTCAGTCATTCTTGGCTGAAATAATTATCTATAAATAGAGGGAAAAAAGTTGTTTGTTGATGCAAAATAATTTATTATTTCTTTCAGGTCGCACGAGTTGCGTTCTAAGAAGCGTTCTTTGAAGTTACTACTATCCATCTTGGAGCACTCTGGTCCAGTGTTTAGAACTGATGATATTTTTATCTCGGCAATAAAGCAATACCTCTGTGTGGCATTGAGCAAAAATGGAGTGTCAAGTGTCCCTAAAGTGTTTCAACTATCGCTGGACATATTTTTGATGCTGTTTAACATTTTTAAGACCCATCTCAAGATGCAGATTGAGGTTGGTTTAGTGGGAGTTTGTTTGTTGTCACAAATAAAACACAATGTGTGTGTGTGTGATACTCAGACATATATCTTAAAAACAAGCATCTTATTGTATTTTATTTCAGGTGTTTTTCAAGGAAATTTTTCTAAGTATTTTGGAAAGCAGTTCGAGCAGTTTTGACCACAAGCGACTGGTGTTGGAGGCATTGGTCAGAATTTGTGGAGGTACATATGGAAAGATCTTGTTTAAATTTTGGAATAGAGGTGGTTTTGTGACAGGATAAGTATAACCATGCATTTTTCAATTTTTTGTGCTAAATCCCTATATTTTGTGTCATAAGCTGTTTGAATTTCTATTAAGTCTTTGTGGATTGAAGCAGCAATAGATGTAATTCATTGTCTATTATTTCTTATTGACGGTTTTAATTTTATTTCAGATGCACAGAGTGTGGTGGACATTTACTTGAACTATGACTGTGACCTCTCTCTGCAAAATATATTTGAACGTCTTATTAGTGTTTTATCTAAAATAGCACAGGGAAGACAGGCTATAATATTGGGAGCCACAACTCAGCAGGAGAAAATACTTAGGGCTAAAGGTATGTACATGTTCTGTACATAAGTACGACTTTAGTTTTTATGTGCAAGGAAATTAAAAGGCACTGTAGCTGTAGATCTGCAATAGAATGTGTTTTCCATTTGACATTGCAGCAAGACTCGACCAGCAAATTTATAGTTTAGTCATTTTTCATATATATAATATATACATACGTATATGCATGTACATGTAAATATATATGAAAACTTAATATTTACTTCAATGCAGGGGGTGTTATTAATTGGAGATTTTGAATTAGTAAGGGTAGGGTAATTGGTCTTATTTTCTTTCATCCCAGGATTGGAATGCCTTTGTTCTATTCTAAAGTGCATGGTGGAATGGAGCAAGGACTACTTTATTAATCCAGCTACAACAGGTTTGAATGCTGTTTACCAACAGTCTTCTTCTCCAGAAGAGAATGAACAGGTCTCTACTGCCTCATCTGGAGATATTCAAGCAGGGCGTGCTCCTGGTGGGGCAAAGAGTCATGCCATGGAGTTAGCTCCATCAGCATTCCCTGCAGAACTGCGACCTGGACGAGCAGCTAGTATGAGTGGAAGATACCAGATTAGTGAATCTAGTGAGCAATGATGGGTTGGTTAGAGTTTGGTAGTGACAATCTTTTGAGTGACTACAAATGGGTTTTTGTATTTGGTGATTAGGTTAAATTAATAAATGAAAATGCAAGCATTTTTGTGTGATCATTTTTCTTTCATTAACATTTTCCCGATTTGCTCACCATTACTAAGTTGTTTGACCGAGTGGTATTCTTTTGGCTATGTTAAAAGGATACACACTGACAAGAATGTTTTTTCTTGCTTGTTTGTTTTTGGGTACTTTCCAATGCACTACACTACTATGTACTGAATATCAGAGTATGGGAGGGTAAGGGATGGGGGGATGAGAAATGGTGAAACTCCTTTTGATGTATTTGGCACTGTAAAAGCTAACTTTGCAATACTGAAAAGGAAACAGCAAGAATAAGTTAAAGTTAGGATTTTGCAGAGATTGCATGATGTCATTCAATGGTTGCTTATTGGCATTTTGACATGATCGCATTCCTAATTTAAAAGTAGGGAAATTTGCATGCACATATGTGTGTACATATGTTACTGTACAATTACTGTGTGTGTATATTATTATGAAAAGACTTGCGCGTTCATGAAAGCATGTGTGTGTTATGTGTGTGTGTGTGGTTGTATATTTGATTTGTGTACTAAAGGCGAAGGTGATGGGATTAGTCTATCTTCCATGGATAATCCTGAGCAATTTCAAACTCAGAAACAGATTAAAGAGACTATGGAAAGTGGAATACAGCTGTAAGCAACTTGTGTTATTGACTTCAGCTTGTGTGTACAATTGTTGAAGTTTCATCTTCTCATTTTCACTTTGTCACTCTTGCTTGTACTGTACGACTACAACAGAACACAGCATTTACTTTAAACATGCAAAACAAAGGTGTTTTAATGTGAGTTGTATTACACATGTGCAGCCATGTAAGTGTAGCTCTACTTTGCTGAATTGAGTTAAATTATGTTGCCTATTCCTTTACTAATGGTATGGATATCAACTTAATTCACAGCTACAGGCTATTCCAGGGGGAAACAGTGCAATTGCTTGAAAATATTTATACAAGGTTGTCATTCAGGATTTATAAGAAACTGAATTAGAGTGTACAATTAAGTGTGAAAGTAACATTTAAAAGTCAAATGATACGTATATTTGGAATGGCATGAATCCACATTTAGACCTAAATGATTTTTGCAGTTAAAGCTCTGAGGGTTTGCACTTTTGTTCTTTGCTAGATTATAAGCTGTTGTTTCCGTTTATTTATTTATTTTTATTTTTTTATTGAGGAAGTGTCTGGTCAGTTTGGAAATTCTAACCTGTATCAGTGTTTGCAGTATTGTGCAATAGTTGCAAGTTGGCACAAACCACTTGAGAATCCCTTTTTGTGGGCATAGGTTTAGTGGTTTGGGAGAACTGGCATGCCATGTTGCATCTTAGGGAATTGCTATTCATCCTTAGCACACGTACACACTATAGTGAACTGTTTAAAGCTGATGTTTTTTTGTTTTGTTTTTTGTCACCATGACAGCTTATTGTAGATGGCACTTTAGCATTAGCTTATGTTTAAATACCGTAGACTTGGGTTGTTAACCACCCCCCCCCCCCCCAACAGTAAGTATTAACTAAAAAAACTGGGGCTGAGCGCCCATCAGCAGTAGACGGAACTCACATGGAGCACTTAGGAAGAAAACACTCTCTTAAAAACAAAAAAAGCACATAACAAAGAGGAAGCGCGTAACAACCCTAATCTACAGTATGATTGTGCACAGAATTTTCCTTCCTAATCTTGTTTTCTAAAGGTTATGTTGTCTGTTTAATTTTATAACTCAAGCAAGGACACAATTAGAGATACTAAACAAAGGATGAAGGTCGTATAAAATTACCCCTAGTAACTTGTTGTTGCTTTTTTCCCCCATTCAAAGATGATTCATATACACCATCCTATTCAACCACATTTCAATAATTCACAATGATTTCTTCTGATTGTGTCTGGGAGATATGGTAGTTACTTATAATTGTTTTTACTCTCAGGTTTACATCCAAACCTAAGAAAGGAATAAAATTTTTGCAGCAGAAGCAGCTGGTTGGGGAAGAACCCGAGGCAGTGGCACATCTTTTTCATACGGATGATAGATTTAGCCGAACATCAATAGGCGATTATCTTGGAGAGGGCGATGAGTAAGTGTTAATGAGTAGTACTCTACATTGTTGCCGTATTTTGGTAATCTTAATTAAGAGAGTGAGTTAATTAATTATGCCATGGAGGAAAAAGTATGTAAATTAATGATTAGTTTACAAGCGTTAATGCTTTCCGTTTTTTTTTTCTTTTTCTTTTTCTGTTTTTTTTCCTTCTTTCAGCTATTGCAAATCTGTGATGTATGCATATGTGGATATCATGGACTTTGGCAACATGGAGTTTGTGGCTGCCTTGCGGCATTTGTTATCCAAGTTTCGTTTGCCGGGTGAGTCTCAGAAAATTGATCGTATCATGGAGAAGTTTGCAAGTCGGTATGTGGAAAACAACAAGAAACTTGACATCTTCGCCAGTGCAGATGCTGCATATGTTCTGGCATACTCCATTATCATGCTCACTACAGATCTTCACAACACACAGGTAAAAAAATAGGGTGGATACGCTTTTTTTAGACATGCATATGCATACAGGGTTTCATATAGAGAAAGGGAACTGAAAGTACGTATCTCTTCCCAGCTGTAACATACTCATGACTGTCATTATTGTATGTCATATTAGAAGTTTTTTTCTTGTTAGCATCCAGTTAGTTTTGCTACCGAAGAATTGAAAGAGAAAGCTGTCTATTAGTACATACGTATGTACAGCTGGTTGTGTAAATCGAACAAGCCACTACTTTTAAGAAATACCTATAATGAATATAAATAATGGAATAATAATTGATGGCTTACACACACTTTCTTCCTGATACCTATAATGAATATAAATAATGGAATAAGAATTGATGGCTTACACACACTTTCTTCCTGATACCTATAATGAATATAAATAATGGAATAATAATTGATGGCTTACACACACTTTCTTCCTGATACCTATAATGAATATAAATAATGGAATAATAATTGATGGCTTACACACACTTTCTTCCTGATACCTATAATGAATATAAATAATGGAATAAGAATTGATGGCTTACACACACTTTCTTCCTGATACCTATAATGAATATAAATAATGGAATAATAATTTGATGGCTTACACACACTTTCTTCCTGATACCTATAATGAATATAAATAATGGAATAATAATTGATGGCTTACACACACTTTCTTCCTGATACCTATAATGAATATAAATAATGGAATAATAATTGATGGCTTACACACACTTTCTTCCTGATACCTATAATGAATATAAATAATGGAATAAGAATTGATGGCTTACACACACTTTCTTCCTGATACCTATAATGAATATAAATAATGGAATAATAATTTGATGGCTTACACACACTTTCTTCCTATTTTGTACCTTCATGTATTAGTCTCTTTTAGAGCAATTAATAAAAATGGCTTTCCTGTAATCTTTAGTGTTTTTTAATCATAGAGAGTACTGCTACACTCTGATAAGTGGAACTCCAATCACTGGATACTAAATCATAGCATATGTTATTACTATTGTGTAATCTGTATACATTGTATTTGCAAGGAGTTTATTAGCAGACTTTCAAGCTATCGCTCTGATTTTTCACTAAATAGTTTTAATTTGAGCATGATGATATTCTTGGAATAGTTTGTTCAAGTACTCTGTAATTGAATTCTATAGAGTTTTAGTTTCTATTGCATAACTACTGTTTGATGATTGAGTTTGTGGTAAGTCCTATAACTTTGGAATCAAACGATGGTTCCTAATACTTTTAAGGCTATGTCTGGGTCAGTTGTGATATGCAGAGTTATTATGTAGTTTATCCTTATGTAGCTTAACCTTAGATGATTTTCTTCACTGTAAATAGTTGTAGCTGGCAATTAAAAGTGCTTTATCTTCTTTAGAGGTTTATCATGATGATTGCTTTAGTTTTAGTTTTGGCTTTATGGAAAGTCATACTAATTATTGCGTGTACTTGCTGTAGATGTATAATCTAGTAGGCAGTGGTTAGTGGGAAGTGTGTTGTTGCTATCATGATTGATGTGATTTCTATGCAAGTTTCTATATATCACATGTACAATATTTTTTGTGATTTGATGATTGGGAGTAATAATGAAAGTAAATGGGGATTTGGTGAGATATGAAATTAACCGAGGTTGTTGAGTAAATACATTGAGTAAATACATTGAAAGTATTGAAGTTTAAGTTTGGGCTTGCAGAAAGTGCTGTGATATAGTTCATGTGAGGGACAAGCAATAGAACATATTTTTCATAGCTTTGACTCAAAATGTTCAATATAATAAATATTGAGTATACTGGATACAAATTTGTTGTTTTTGTGAATCTAATTTATCTATAGGTAAAAAAGAAGATGACCAAAGTGGAATACATCAGAATGAACAGGGGAATCAATGATCAGAAAGATCTTCCTAGAGAGTATCTTGAAGCAATTTATGATGAAATTGCTTCAAGAGAAATCAGAATGAATGCTCCTTCCCTTCAAAAAGCTGCTGGAGCTAGAGTGTCAATTGGTAAATTTAATTAGATGTGTATTTGAATTGTTTAATTGCACCTCTTTCCCGTATGTTAACCCAAACGAATTCTTTGTACCTCTTTCCCGTATGTTAACCCAAACGAATTCTTTGTACCTCTTTCCCGTATGTTAACCCAAACGAATTCTTTGTACCTCTTTCCTGTATGTATAACCCAAACGAATTCTTTGTTTGGACTTGCGGTTGTCGGAAGTTTAATTTATCTTTCATGCAATACACATTCTTGTGAATGTTTACATATTAATTGTCTATATTTTATTTGTTTATTGAGTTATTTATTTATTTACTGTATGAACAGTCATTGACTCTGATTATTATAGCTTCAAGCAAGTTCTTTCCAAGTTTTTTATATACGCACCTTACACTCCTTATTTACCTGTTCTCTTTATACCACCTTTTAGACTGAGCCCTTGGTTAATGTGTGCGTATTTTATTGCAATAAGGTGTGGCTGTCAAAGCGAGTTCAGAACTAGATTAAAACAGCTCTGAACCAAATGAGGGGAATTGTAGAACAATGAATCCTACAGTGCTCCATTACTATAAGGCAGGATTAGGTCCCCTGAATCTCACGATCAAGTTAATATCTCGATTGTTTTATAAGACTTTACAGATTTCAATATACTGAAAAGACTGAGAAATAAGAGAAAGTGATATGCATAGTTATGTAGGAAAGAGAGGAGGTAGGGTGACTAAGCATAAAGGTGATAATTATTAGTTATATAGGAAAGAGAGGAGGTAAGGTGACTAAGCATAAAGGTGATAATTATTAGTTGTATGAGGGTGAGGAGAGATGTTAATTAAGTTTATGTAATTAATGATAGAGGTGAAAGTTAAGTGAATAGAGGTGATGTAAGCATTAGAATACACACACACACACACACGCACACACAACCGGCTAGAGTGAGTAATTTGTGGCAGGCATGTCCCCGTGGCCACTGATATGACATGGACTCACTCTGCATACAATGCTTTACCGTACCATTTAGAACATGTTGGTGTATCTAATATAATGTTCAATGTATTTGAAGTACTTGAAATTAATTGTGTGTATAGTGTATGTAGTCTTATGCTTCATAGCTGAAAGATTCGCTAGATTATCTTTCAGTATGTTGAAAAGTGTGGAGATAATTCAATTCGATATACACGTCATTACATAGCATCAATTTGAAATTTTCAATTGATGCTATGTAATGCTCGAGTATCAATTCTAAATAGATATAAACGTAGCAATGAGCCTGTACACTATCATATTATATATATAATTATATGTGCTGTAATAAAAAATATTTTGTTTTCGAATTTACTTTCCTGGAGTTGCAGATTACCAAGGAGGTGTGATAGTAGTGCTACCAGTACTACAAACACGAGACACAGAATGCAGCAAACCATTTTTTTTTGTCTTTATGATTTTGTAAGAAAACGAAATACACGTAGGAAATAGGTAGCCCATTGATGTGAATATGGCCATAGAAGATACATTTACAATAGATAGTAGTAGTGTGGACACTCTACAAACTCACCACTAACTAACCTTGTGCTTCATCATTTATTTATTTATTTATTTATTGCTTGACCTCTTTATGCTTGCTAAAAACTTGTTAAAATATAGTACCTTTTTAAAGCCTGCCCCTGAATGGTTTGTGCAGAATTTTGGGTGAGTTAATGGTGGAGTGTTAACCAGAATACTAAATTCTAGATAGAGCCACCTAGTATACTTACTATATACTTTATGAAAATCTGAACTTTATTATGAATATCATTGTCTAGGTATATAAATTAAGTGCAACTGCTTTGCACAAGAGTCAGTCATTTTCAACTGAAGTAATAATAATAATAGTAGTTTTCTCTATGTAATCAAAACAATTTTGAAGATTGGAAAAAAACTGTACCATCAATATCCATTTGGTTGGTAGTTGCATAATACTTATGAAATACAGTCCATAAGTACAATTATTTTTTTAATCATTTTTCTATAGAAAATTAATACAAGAATAATAATAATTTGTTTTGTGTATGTATGGTGTGGACAGTGAGTGAGAAGCAGCGTCGCCAAGTGTACAGTGAAGAAATGGCTCAAGTTGCAGAGACAGCCAAGGCCTTAATGGAAAACTTTAGTGAGAAATCATCTACGTTCACCAGTGCTACACATGTGGAACACATACGGGGCATGTTCAAGGTTAATTCATTGATCAATCCTATAATCATTTGTTTATTTCATTCTATTTCTGTTTACATAGTTCATTACACACTTTTATTTCTTTATTGCCTTGCTTTAGATATCCTGGACATCTTTTCTGGCGGCATTCAGTTTGGCTTTGCGTGACACTGAAGATCAAGATATTGTCCTTATTTGCTTGGAGGCGTTTAGATGTGCTATTCGTATTGCCTGTATTTTCGGACTTCAAGTATGTAGAAATATATATTGAGATAATTTATGTTCATTAAATTTGCATCAATCAATAGCTTGAGAGAAATGCTTATATCAACTCCTTGGCCAAGTTCACCATGCTCACTACTTCACTTGGCTTAGTAGAGATGAAGAGAAAAAACATAGAAACCATCAAGTCTTTATGTGCTGTTGCATACACAGATGGAAACTACCTGGGGGATTCCTGGATGGATGTAAGTGGCAGATTAAAATTGGGTTTATGCGATTAAAAGATGTTGGTGTGCTACTGTGTGAAATACATGTATTGATATATATATATATATATATATATATATATATTTCACACAAGTAGCACATCTAATTTTAATTGCATAAACTAAATTTAGTGTAGTTTGATGAATTGTGGAAGTGCTACATATGTGTTGATGTAGTTGTGATTAATTGTTCTTGCGTGTGTGTGAGGTAAATATGTGTGGGTGTAAATGTAATACTTGTCTTTGATGTGACGTGTGTGTTGGTGTGGATGTGTGGCGTGTGTGTCTGTGTGGTGTGTGTGTTGGTGTGGATATGGCTCTTGTTCTAATGGAGTATTTTCTCACTTGTGTTGGTGTAGGTGTTGCAGTGCATCTCTCAGTTGGAATTGGCACAATTGATAGGTTCTGGAGTGAAGACCAGGTATTTAACCCATGGAGGTCAGCAACGCAGTGTGCGAGTGCCCCGAGCTGCTAGCAAGATTGACTCTGTCCTCACTGGTTCAGGTACTTACTAACTGCTCACAGGCTTTAGTGTCCAGAGGTACAGTAAATTGAAAGTGACACATGTGTTGAATTAGATGCTAAGAAGATGGCTACTATCCAGGAGCAAGTGGAAGAAACCAGTTCTCAGAGTGTAGTTGTAGCTGTGGACAGGATCTTTACTGGTTCCACTAGACTAGACACCAATGCAATAGGTATACATAGTCTACACACAGTATTATATCTAGATCGAGTAGGTGTAGTTAGGTATGCATAACATGCACATTTTAGTGGAAAAGAAATTACCTGATCATGTTCCATTGGATGAGACTGCTGTTTGTATACATGCTTCTTTTTCCAGTGGATTTTGTTGAAGCCCTGTGTGCTGTCTCTAATCAGGAGCTGTCTAGTCCCACACACCCACGCATGTTCAGTCTGCAAAAACTCATAGAGATCTGCTATTATAACATGGATAGAGTGAGGTTGGAGTGGAGTCGAATGTGGGAGGTTATTGGAAGTCACTTTAACACTGTGAGTCGTTACAAATAATACAGAAACCATAGATGTCTTGATTTACTTATTTATTTATTGTTTGCAGGTTGGTTGTTTACCTAGTGAAGAAGTCTCGTTCTTTGTGGTAGATTCCTTGCGTCAATTATCAATAAAATTCTTGGAGAAAGGAGAGTTGGCTAACTTTCGTTTCCAAAAGGATTTTTTGCGGCCATTTGAACATATAATGAAGAGAAATGAGTAAGCTTTTGACGTGTTCAGTGAACATTTTTAGCACAAGTACTTTCTTTTTGCCCCAGAGCTGTGACCATTCGTGACATGGTGGTGCGATGTGTCTCCCAGATGGTTACAGCCAAAGCTAACCAGGTCAAATCTGGATGGAAAAATATTTTTTCAGTCTTTCATTTAGCAGCTTCAGATAGAGATTCTGGTATTGTAGAGATGGCCTTCCAGAATACTGGTTAGTGAGTCTGCTTTTCGCACGTTGTGGGGGCACCTTATGAAGTTTAAAAATTGCAGTTTATGACCTAAGTTGTACATAGGGGGCTTAGTCACTGGGTGTAGCAACTATGCAAAATAAAAGTTTCTACACAAGCTAATTTTTGCCCACATGTCAGCTGTCATTATTTTCCAAAGTGAGACTTTTTCCTGATTTCATTATTTATATTTTGTGTATTGTAGATCTGATCTTCAAAGAGCACTTCTCAGCAACTATAGATTCATTTCAAGATGCTGTTAAGTGTCTGTCAGAATTTTCCTGCAATGCTTCTTTTCCCGATACAAGCATGGAGGCTATCAGGATAATCAGATTATGTGCTAAACACATATCGGATGATCCAGAGGTAAACTTACAAACAATAATACTAGAAGTTATAATGCACTTCCTTTTTGTTTTAAGAAATTAAATCGATACCATTTCTTGGTAAAGTCAGTGAGCGCTTAGCATATCTTGTCCTTTTACGGTGTTCGGGAGTAAACTAACAAGTTACTAGTAATAACTCCGAAAGTGTAGGTTTACTTTTATTGTAATATAAAATACAATTGTAGAGCAAAGATTATGAGATATAAGAAGTGAGAATAAAACGTATCTAAGAGTAATACGAGTAACAATGGTAATTAAATTAAATTCGTCGATGTTCGAAGTCATAACGGAGTATGAGTACATGCGTAGTAAATATAAAAATAAAATGAATGTTGAAATACGATATGTAATAAAAGGTTAAAGCTAGCTAAGTGAAGGGGCTAGGCTTCATGATGTAACTCTTGGAGGGACTGGTCCCGAACATACGGTAACGGTAATGTACCATTGATAAGTAGTTAACATTACACTAGCCCGTGTGAAACATAGCCTGGGTACACAAGTGGCTACGTTACTATACCTATGTATTCTTATTGTGATATTGTATGTATAATGTTGCTCAATCAGGCTAGTATAGTCTAGCTGTGTTGCGTATTCACTCGTTTTCACTAGGACTTGTGTTACATTGTGTATGTTGGAGCTGTTTGTCCACGAGATCCAAGGTGTTGCCATATATAACTTTCTTTCCTCTAGACTCCTACTATGTCTGTTATAATTCATTAACACTCTCAATAGTGAAAGTGATAATACTTTCATGTTATTCTACATACCATTATCAGCATTTTCTGGTGTTGTTTTATTTTTGCAGATGTTTATTTTGAGTGAAGAAGATAGGAGCAATCCAGACTGTGTGTGGGTTAGAGCATGGTTTCCTGTCATATTTGAGTTGTCTACTGTTATCACCAGATGCAAGCTGGATGTCAGAACAAGGTATGCCTGTTGTATTCATTAACTCTCAGCACGCATGCACGAGAGGGTTATAGTAGTAGTTTTGTCTGTTTGTCACGCTCTGATTTTGGAGATTACTGACGATTAACCTTTGATGTAGGTATAAACTTACTCAGAATGACGATTTAAGACCTTTTATTGTGCTACTTTTTTGAATTTCGGACTGATTTTTGAGAAAACGCGAATCTATCAGCTCCGCATAGGTACTAGCCTTTGTGGGTAAAGCACCCTATCATCATGTATCTACATGAGAAATTAATTTATTCAGTATTTTGTTTCTGCAAGCAGAGTTAACTGAGTGCTGAAAGCGGAGTTGCGTGTTCAAAATATATACTGGTGAGTGTCTCTGGTCTGTTTTTAATTCTTCTATTTTTACATCTACTGTTTTCATTGCTTGAGCTATATTGGTACCTGATAAGAATAGCCAATAAATTATTCTTTTGGTTTGAGATGATTTTGTAATAGCTACCTAGTGTATTATAGCGCTGAGGGTTCGCACCTTTGGTGCTTCATTAATTATTAGTATCAATATAGGATTATTTCACTGACATTACTGTAATTTTTTTCTTGGCATGCTTATTTTATAACTTAAATGTTTTCACCATGGGTTCCGTCACACTTTACACAAATTATAGTTGAATGGGAAGTTGTGTGGAGAATTACATGTAAATTATCTTATGAATATCTTCTGTTAATACAATATTTTCTGTCTTGTCACTAAATATGAATCAATTGCATAACCATAGTTACCTCTAATGTGAGACTCACTAACTAAAAGTATAATAACTATGTATATTGGATGCTGTTCCTGTAACTACAAAGTATTTCTCAAGTTGATCCCTTTCAAAATTCATGTATCTATATATCATGCTTGTTGAGGTAGTGGGGTGGAGGTAACACTTGGACTCCACCTACAAACAGAAAGAATTCCCCTTCTCTATACTGGATATTTTTAACCCTCAATGTGTACATGCATCAGAGGGTTGTCAAACTTTTGCACAACAATGGATTTAAAGGCAGTGACCCCTCAAGCATTGAAACGCATCAAACATTTTGTACTGGACATTTTGTCCCTTTAGTGTGCCCAAATATTTGTTTCGACTTTTTTTCCTTAGGAGAATAGCTGGTCATTTTTAAACCAGTCGTAAGCTTTGGACTGTGCCATGTTGTAATCAAGTGAGCCAATAATTTCCTGCTCCCTGCTTATTTGTGGTGCAAACTATACAGGATACCAGGATTGAGCTTTGCATTGGAACTTTGGGTGACTTTGCACACTGAATATTTCTAGCTTTCAATATGGAGACAGCATTTACATTAACTGTTTTCATTGCATCAGCTATATACTAATCTAGTGATACCTGATATACCAAAGTAACTCTAGTGGCATTGAGGGGGTTTTCGCCTTAGGTGCTTCATATTATATTGTATGTACAGTGCTTTCTCAATTATTTGACACCTTTGGTCAAAAGAATTTTAAAAGTTTCTTGATAGATGAGATAGGTGAATTTGTCTAGGCATTTGAATGATGTTTGTAGCAACCATAATTAATTCATTGGCTTAATGAGCTACATAGTGATACACAAAGTATACATATTGGAATAGCCAACTCCTGCAGTTGTAGATTGTACTAACCAGCTGTTACAGTAACATTAGGGTCAGCTGCTCTCTCTAGCACTAGCTTCCACCTTTCTTTTTATAGTGTGGTTATGTAATTGAAGTCTGTACAATCAAGGGGAAGCACTTTACTTGAAATGAATTGTTAAATATACAGTATTTGGTGATGGGTGGAGGGGGCTGAATCTAGAAACTCTAGATTTTATTCATATGGTTATGATTACATGGTAAGGTATTTTTTGTTATGCGTGCTATAATTGTATCGTTGTAGGGGGCTTACTGTAATGTTTGAGATTATGAAGTCATATGGCAATCAGTTCCCACAGTCATGGTGGCAAGACTTGTTTAAGGTAGTCTTTAGGATATTTGACAACATGAAGCATTCCGAGAGCCCACTTGAAGTGAGTTGTGGTTGGTTTTATAGTGTTTGTGTGTGTGTGTAGATGTGTGTGTAATGGTTAGGTGTGTAGTTTATCTATAATGTTAACCCATGCACAAGCTTTTGACTGTATGTATGTATGTGTGTGTATGTATGTATGTATGTGTATGTATGTATGTATGTGTGTATATATGTGTGTATGTATGTGTGTATGTATGTGTGTTTGTGCATATGTCTGTTTATCTGTCTCTCTGTTTGTCTATTTATGCAGAGGACTGAGTGGATGACAACAACTTGCAATCATGCTCTGTATGCTATGATGGATGTTTTCACTCAGTTCTTTGAAGTACTTTCTCCAGTTCTTTTAGAGGATGTTCTTAACCAGTTGCTATGGTGTGTCCAGCAAGGTAAGTTCTGTAAATTTACTTTTGTAGATTTAGATCATTGCGAATATCTCTACAGATAATGAGCAGTTAGCTCGTAGTGGCACAAACTGCCTTGAGAATCTAGCCATTTCTATTGGCAAACAATTTTTCCCGGATACATGGGAGCAGATATGTCAGTGTATGTATTCCATCTACAAGGCATCTGTTCCTGAGCAGTTGCTCTCTTGGAAGCCAGCCGACAACTACATGACACGGTACTAGTTTAGATTAAGGTTAAGGAAGGAATTGGTCTTATTGATAAACCAACTGTGTCTTTCTAGATCTTATTCAACCTTATCTGTGGTATCATCTAAAAGTTCATTGACTTTGGATTATTCTGAAATAAGTCACACACCCACAAATGTTACCAATACTTCCACATTGACAGACACTGCTATTGATCCTGAACCTTCTCATGCCTTAACTACTGATACGGACCCTACCATTACTTTACCTCAGGATACAACCAACTCCAATTTAAATACACATATTGCTCCCTCTGGTGGTACTGGGGCTGACAACATTGCATCTATAGGTGTCAACAATATTGCTACTTCTGGTGCTGATGGCGTTGCTACAAATACTGTTGATGGGGTTGTTACAAGTGATACTGCTGCCACTGATTTTGATGGTGTCGGTAACACTGTCGTGGATGGTGTTGTTGTAGCTGAGGTAGAGGACAATGAATTTGGTAGTTTTGTTTCTGTCTCAACACCAGCCGATCACAAAGTATCTCATGGGGCTGAAAGTTTAGAGAAAATTCCAGTGGATGGTATTATACCTACAGTAGATCTTCACACAACACAGCAAGATATTTCAACAGAGAGCAACACTCAAACAGTCAGGGAGGAGAAAGTTGAGGCGGCGAAAGAGATTATTGTAGAAGTCACAGCTCCAGTTGAGTCTTCTAAGGGTGTCAAGGAGTTACCCATAGCTAGAGGAAGTCCTAAATTAGGAAAGCAGAATAAAAAACGCTCTAAAACCAAGCAGGGGAAAAAGTTACAGAGTGGAAGTAAAAAGAAAAAATTTGACTCTCAAGATAAAAATATTGACGATACTCAATCAGAGATCTCATATGGCCAGCTTGACACAGATCTCTCCAAGTCTAAAGTCTCCAAAAAAGTAAATTGTAAGTAAAGAACCTAACATTTTAACTCCATAATATTTTTAATTATCTAATTTTTATGCAGCACGTTCACCTGAGCAAATTCTGTTTAACTCTATGATCATCAAGTGTGTAGTACAGCTGGAGCTCATTCAAGCCATAGACAATATCTTATTCTACCCAAATACAACAAAACAGGAAGACAGCTTGATCCTGGATTTGTCTAAGGTATGTTGTGTTATTACTTATTAGGTTTTGTGTGGGCTACTCCTTAAACAGGAAACTTGTGTTTCTTTGAGTAACAAAGCACCTTGGAGTGGCACACAGGATTGGCATATCCACCAACTATCTTTTTGTGCCAGGTTCACTAGCTACTGTTATTAGAGAAAAAGAAACATTAGATTGCAAGTCATCGATTATGTTATGTGTTCATACTTCCTTCTGTAGTAGAAATTGTCACATCAGGTGAAATAATGGGTAGTGTTGTTGGTCTATGGCCAAACTTGTCCGATTTTTTTTTGCTAAAATTAGTAGACGTACTTATGTATTAATTCAGCATGAAGCAAAGGTTCCTCCACCTCTGGCTTCAGAGAAGGGAATGTTTAAATATTTGAGCTCTTCTCAACTTATGGTGCTGGTGAATTGCTTGGAAGAAGCTCACATGTTCTCCAGAGTCTTTAACTCCAGTAGCGAGCAGAGGACATTACTCATGAAAGCAGGTACAAGTTGTCTGCAAAGTCTGCTAACTAACAAGCTATGTATATATTGCTGCCCTCCTCTCACCCCCCCCCCCCCCCCCCCCACACACACACACACACACACACACACACACACACACACACCAATCCTCTTCCCTATTCATCATCATTGCTATAGGATTTCGTGGAAAGAATCGACCAAACCTTTTACGCCAAGAGACATGCAGTATCATGTGTGGATTGCGCATTCTTTATCACATGTTGAATGATAAAGAAAGAGAACAGAACAGCGAGCTCATTGAAAATAGACTGCTGCAGATGGTTAATGGAGGATTAGAATATTTTGTGCAGCTAACTAGTGAAGTCCATCGAGATGCATGGACTCCAGTTTTGTTACTAATATTTGTTCGTTTGCTACAGCTTCAATCTCATCAGGTAATGTGCTTATAAGCTCGTAGCAATCCCCCACTCTCTGTCCTCATCTTTGCTCAAGTACTGATTTTGTCGTATTGCTATAACACCATAAGCCATAATGTGTATGTATGTATAGTAAGTTCCATAGTGTAAATTGTTTAAACTATACTTGTTTATTACAGTTTGTGTCTCATATGAAGTTTCACTACCAACGTCTAAGTCAGCTGATTGCTTTAAGTTTGAAAGAAGAAGTAAGAATTGTTTTGAGAAGTGTCTTCATTAGGATTGGTCATGAAATAAGCGGACTATCATTAGAGATACTGAAGAAAGACTAGGCTTATAATTTTTTAACTACTGTATTTATTTCAAATTGAGTTTTATATTCTGTGTGCATGTGCTATTTTATCATTCACTAACAATTTAAAATCTGAAAATGAAACTAAATGATGCTATCAGTATGAAATAGCCTTGAAAATAACTTCGTAGATTAGGATCTGCAATGTATCCTGTAAGATGAAAAGTAAACACATTCCATACTTGGAAAGTGGATTGCTATTACAATCATAATCACCAAAGGGATTTAGATTGCCAATCAATTTTTATATCTTGTAAACAGTTACTACAAGTTCTAAAAATAAATAACTGACATATTATTATGACCATTTACTTTTGACTAAATGCAGTTTTCAAACACTAGGGTAAAACTTTTTAGAAGTTTCTTTTGCAAAGTCCAGAAGTAGAGGAGCTGGCTCAAAATGTTCCCCATATACTTCCCTAAAGGTGTTGATTTTGGCAACAAGCTTGTCTGCCCCATAACTATCCACAAATCGAAAGGGACCACCTCTAAATGGAGGGAATCCAAGTCCAAATATTGCACCAATGTCACCTTCAACAGGGCTGTCTAATACTCCATCTTGAAGACACCACACAGCTTCATTGACAAATCTTGTTGCCAATCTCATTTGGACCTCTTCAACATCATGACTATAAACAACAAGGGTGGGAACAAACATTAATAGTAAGAAATAAAAAATTACATACATTTGCCTTAATTCAAATAAAATATACACACACTACTTTTAAAATTTCGGATAGTGCTGTGCTGAAGGTTTCTACAACACCAAGAAGATACTAAAACCAAAACAAGATACCAGAAGAAACTCCCACTCCTCTATCAAGAAGGGAAGGGAATCTTAAGGCAGAAAATGGGATATTATTGGAGGGGCAATGTGAAGCTGTCTTGGACAGTATAACTGAGAAAGGTTTCGGCCAAAACTGAAAAAGAAAAGCAAACTAGCTGTAAGCAAAAACAAGGCACAGTCTTTAATTAAACTTTCTGGCTGGAACAGGCTCAAATAAAGCTGAAGCAGGGTCAACGTGGTACACAAATGGGGTATGAGTGGAGCTAGCATAAGGCTCAAACTACAATGCAACTCAGAATTAGGAACATGAGCTGAAACATGCACCAATCACAGATGAGATGAACTAGGAAGCTGTAACAAGTCTGAAGTACATCAAGAGCTGAAACAGGCTTAATGCATGATAATATGATGAGACCAGCTCAAAAAAAAAGCAAGCAAACCCTCCCCCCCCACCGATAATGGTAAAAACAATAAAATACCAGATTGGTAAAGCATTGTTATTAATTACACCAACAGCTTTAGCGAGTGTATTTATTATAATTATTAATTTAGTTGTGTGCCAGTAACAACATCGACAAGATGAACAGTGGTGTGTATATTCATGAATTCATTAGCTGTACCATGTTGGTAAAGCGTTGTCACACACTGATTTAGCAATACATCATCACACTGATTTAGTCATACAGCGTCAAAAACTAAATGGGTAAAGCATCATCATATTCAGTGGTTTGAGTGCTAAATTAACCCCAAAGCTCAATAATTTCACGAGGTGGAATGCTCTAATGCTTATAATTTTGTTGCAGTACCAGCTCTAACAACTATTAGTGTAGATTTGAGGGTGACCCTCATCTTGTTGGATACAAACATGTCAGACTGCTACTAAGTATCCTCTCTAATTTACCAATGGCATAAACTATCACTGGAAAGTGATGCTACATAACAATACAATGTTATATTACTTGTTTGAGTCTGCTACACAAAGAAACTCACCTCAAGCCTGGGCTCTGGGAACAGAATTACTTCCAGTGCAGCCATGGTGAGTGAACCATCTCACAATTCACATGCGAAGAGAGGGAAATTTTTTTGAAATGTTTCTTGGGCAGAATATCAGGTAATGCATTGTACACTCCACACAGGTGCTCTGATGTTACTTAAATCAAATGTGGCTGCTAGGAATCTGGCTGAGCTCTTTGTGTTAACAAAAAAATGAAGCCATCCAATTCTTTTGTAAGCTCGGCCACAGCATGGGTATTGATGTTTTCTAAATGTTAAGGGCCTTGACAGGTTCAGGTTTTTTACCGTCAGATGTCCAATGGCAACTAACAGATGGCCTATGAAGTGAGGACCTGGTTAAAGCGGTGTGCCCGTCAGAACTTCAGTCAGCTAGCTTTACCGAAGCAGGTTAGATTTTGTACAAGTTGTTTTGCACTATGCCTGTAGTGTTTACTGGGTGACACAAAGCCTTATCTACTAAAGCTATGGAAGAGTTTATAGATAGAAATTAGCAGTGATTAGACGGTAGAGCTTAACTGTAATTTAGCATTTTAGTAAAAGTCAAAATGATGTGGAACCTAGTGAATTGATGGTAAAGCTTAATTGTATGGCCATACAATGGAAAGGAATCCAGAACAATTTTGGCATGATCCATATACATTACCCTGAAAGGAACAAAAAGGGAAAATAATCCTACCTTCCATTTATAGGCACCCGATATTTCTCCAACAATTTCTCTGCTTCTTCATTCACAGTCTTCTTTTTATTTCTCCCATACACATAACATCCTTTTCCACTCTTTCGACCTAATCCATAAGCAAAACCATTGTTAAATATGTTATGCACCAAAACTTACTACCTTTACCTAGCATTCCATTTTTTACCATATCCTTCAAAACATTCATATCACCTCCACCAAATCGTGAACCAAACACCATGCCTAGATCTTCGCCAACATGACTTGCTACATCCAGACCTACTTCATCAGCAAGAGTTGCCATACCCACCGGAAATCCAAACAACTTAGAATATTCATCTAATTTTTGAGGACCCAAACCTTCCTGCAAAAAGAACAAAGTACCATCAATGATAAAGCAACAACGACAAATTTTCACAAAATTACCTGCAAAAGTTTTACACACTCTGCTAGCATAGGAGCCAATATTCTGGTAGTATAAAATCCTGGTCCATCCTTTACAACTATCACTGTTTTGCCTTGTTTCAGGCCAACTTCCACAGCAGCAGCTAATACAATTATAAAGCAAACTGACCAATTTGAAAAAAAGAAGAAGGTATATTATGTACTTTATACTAACTTGTAGCTAAAAAAAGAAAGAAAAGAATTAGCCAACTATGTTATTACACATGTACATACATAGTGCATGCAGTAAATAAAATCAATGACACTGAAATTGCAATCTTCACAAACACTAACACTCAACATCAATAGCCAATGAAAAAGAACCCATCTCAACAGATCAATATATATATATATATATATATATATATTTGTCAATTGTTGTATTGCCAAATTCCCCAACAATACTGTGTTTTAAGGTTCCCTACCCCTAGACAATAAGCTATTTAAAAATCCTTTATATATCAAGATATTTCATGCATATATTATACATGTGAATATACACTTACATCACGTAAACAACTCAGCATGATAAATGATTTTTGGAAGCAGAAAATTACATTGATACTTTTCACTCCACATGGTAAAAGCTTAAGCAGTTAACTTAACACCGTAGCTACCTTCAAGTGTATGCGAAAAATAAAACAAAAACACTCACTCAGTATATAGTCTGGTAGAAAATTTGAAGCCAATAGTCTCAAAAAAGTTTACTTAAAGTACAGTATTTATATAATTTCATTCTCAATGACACAAGCTCATTGCAAAGACTTATAAAAATACAGGTGCAAGTGGAGGCAATGTGATAAGCTGGTATGCTGTACCTCAAAAATACATTAACAGCTAATAGTCATTGTATGGGCGCACACATCTTTATATGTCAAGCATAATCAAGTGATTTTTATGGGAAATTTAACTAGAAAATAGTTCCCATTGAAGTAAGCAAAGCGAGCTAGCGGGCTATAGTCTAAAAGAAAAGCTACAGTATAGGTATAAAGAATATTGAAAGTTAGCTAATGTAGTTTTGATATACATAGCTACGATATATCACACCTGCTCTACCAGTAGCTACTTTATTTAGCTCTTTCTTGAGCTCAGTCTTTTGAATTCTCTCGTAGCCTCACCAGCTTTTATTATGCTGTTTAAACAGCTCTGTGCGCCCATTTTCTGTCATGTTTAACCTCCATAGCTAACTTTTTTTTTTACTGATTTTCTGTTGCGTTCAACAAATACTCTGCCATGAAATGTTATTAAATTGCCAAAAAACTTCGTAACACGAGCAGACGCATTAGTAGAAAAGGCTACACATACACCGACCACAAAAGGGCACATGCACACCAACACAAATTGAAACGAAGACATATTTATATACAGTATCCCAAATTTATTGGTATACAGTTTAACTCGCTTCGTTGAATTATCACTTCAACAAAATATTTGGCGTCTAGTTTTTCAAACTGTCTAAATGGACTTTGTTGTTATTCAAAAGATGATCTCTAAAAACAAGATAAGATTGTGAAATAGTCAATGGAGAAGTTATCAGGACCCCAAGCGCTTGTAGAAGAACTGAAAAGTTATACTGTCTTCACTGGTATTTTTTATATGCTCAACTCAAACTAGGTGATAGCTATGTATATGCTTTTAAATCAAGTTGGTATAGCTACGGCAGAAGTCTAGAATCCAAAACCATCTGACAGAACAGAACTTAGGCATGCTGATAAGAGTTTCCATTGAAGGTAATAGAATAGTTGATCAAGCTGTAGTGTTGCTGCATCTTTTTTTGGTAATATTGTTACTTGTAATTAAATAGTTTGTAATAAATATATAATATAAAACTTAAATTTTTTTAAAATTATTGTACGTAGCTTGTAATTCTATTATTTGGTGGGCTGCTTGGGGCTTCCTTTATTTATAAAAACTCAACCAGTGAAAATGATTGAAAACAGTCTTAGAAGTCAAGCAGACAGTAACTCGAACAATTTAATAAAAATAGCAGTGAGAGCATCATCACTAAGAAATGTCTGCTTTGAAGAAAAACTTGACATTACTAAAAGGAAAAAAAAAACTATAGTTATGTAACACTCATTCTGTTCTTTTTCATTTTTTTCTATGCACAGCGATAATTTCTGTTATACGGTTACAGAATACTTTAAGTTTGGAGGAGAGTATATTTAAGTTGAAGGGAAGAAAGGGAGAGAAAGAAAACTGAATACATAACAAATTTAAGGAGTAGTTGACTACTTAAATCCTTCAAGGATACAAGTTGTAATAGGTGCCTACTTCTACTTAAAATCCTTCAAGGATACAAGTTGTAATAGGTGCATACTTCTACTTAAAATCCTTCAAGGATACAAATCGAAAATTACAATCTTACCGGCAGTATCTTTAGATGTCTGATCCGTGGTAATGATCTCTAATAGTTGCATTTTTTCCACAGGGGAGAAATAGTGCATACCAATAACCTACAAAAATAAAAAGACGACATACATACCAATACACACTTGGAACCAGAGAGTGTTCCCACAGCACAGTGGAACAAATTATCCCCCTAACTATTCCATAAATATCCTAGAATTAGTACATCCTGATATGCCCACTTGACCATGAAGTGTCATGTCTAGCTCTCATATCACTATACATTAAATTATAAGCATAGTACTAATAGCTATTAATATAAAAGAACAAAACGCTTCAATACGTTAATAATTTAATGAGCAATTTCAACATCTCAGGTCTGCAGCATGAATTATTATACATACGTATATAATACATACATACATACACTTATTTAGATATGTTTAGGGTATTGGTACTATGTCCCACTAGTGCTGAGCTAAATATAACTATCTTCATTACAAAAAACAAAAAACAAAACAAAAACAACAACAACTCATCACTAATGCTACAAAATATCCTACTTTTAACTCTAAATGACTAGACAGCTCCTTCAGTGAGCAAGATGAATAGTTTGGGGACAACACCCACCTGAGATGGTCGCTTGCTTCCTTCAGCTATCTTTGTAATTGGCAAAGCAGAAGTATTAGTTGCAAATATGCAATGGTTGGGCACTACAGCTTCCACTTCTTTAATGACCTTGTGCTTAATACTCAAGTCTTCAAAAACAGCTTCAATAACCATGTCACAATTATTAAAGCCCTACACAAAGACAAATTAACGTACATATTAAAAGTTCCACAATAATAATAATGAAAATACAATTATTTTTTACTTGTACAACATGCTCCATAGACCACTGGATTAATTCCTCATACATGTAGCTATGTGTAGACTAAATAATTATGTAGCTATACGTGTGTAGTCCCAACTATAAATATGAAGAGAAGGATGAAGGAAAGCATAAAGAGAAGAAAGGATGGAGAGAAGAGAGGGGTGAAGGGAAGGAGAGAGGGACGGAGAGGGAAAGGAATGAGAAAGAGAGGGAGGAACAAAAGAAAAGAGGGAGAAAGATAGACAAACAGAGAAGGGTAGAAAAAAAAGAATGGAGAGGGGGAGAAAAAAATAGAGGGACGAATAAAGAAGGAAAAATATATGCTAATGAAAAGAGGAAAAAATGGAAAAGGGATCACTTAAAAGTAAAATGGACAATAACTTCCATTTGTGATTAAATAAAAAACAATTTCAACGTTTGCTGAAGTTAAAAAAACCTCACATCATAGGTTAGCTGAGGACTCAAGTTTGACATCATCTTATCCTTTTCAAATGAGGTCATTGCTTTCTTCTTTACTCGTTTACTGAGCCTGCAATAATAAAAACACAAGTATTTAAAAAAAATGTAAACATTAGATATTTCAAATTTGGTACCCTAGAACAAAATCAGCAATATTCTCTAGTAGATAAGTTGACATGTGTACAGTATACTAAAATGTGGCTTTTAGACTTTACAGTCAAGAAAATGGAGAGCTGAGCAAAGAAAATGACCACGCAAACTATCTCAGAGTTTCATACATAAAAACTAGCTGATAATATGATATGACAAACTACTTAAACCAAGAAAGCCAAGGTCACAACAGAATATGTAAATTGTGCTTTTCCTCTTCAACAACAAATATTCAAGAGAAATTTTAGCAACTAAGGTTCATTGTTCCCGATGGTGCCCACTTTCTCAATATTCAAGCTAGCTTTAAAACTTATTATAAATTACTAAGACATTGATAACAGCTGATCTTTACAAATCCGTCGGTACAGAAAACAGCAAAATATGACCCTCTTGAAAAACCACAATGAAATTAACTACAACAAAACTGCCACGCAAATGAATTAAATAATCCTTAAAAAGTGAAAATTAAATCAAGTACTTACCCTTTGTGTACGTAATCATAACCTTTGCTTAAACCAGTGTCAAAATTGTCCTTAAGTATAACATTAAAGCCTTTCTGAAGACTGACCTAAAAAGTACATTAAAATATATTTGATAGAGTAGTTTAGAAAGACTACTGTCATTTTAACCTGAGCAATCCCAGCACCCATAAGTCCTGCACCAAGAACTGAAATATTTTTAGATTCTCTGGAGGGTTTTCCGAAACGATTCTTCTTGCATTCCGTCTAAATCAAGTGCATTACATAATTATTCATACACAAACTTGAAATAATCACAAAATATATATATATATATTTTTCAATCAAACATGCATACACATACCTGACCAAAAAATATAGTTTTGAGAGCCTTAGATTCTTTAGTCATTCCGAGCTCAGCGAAACCTTCAGCCTCTGCCTTATACCCAGCATCTGATCCTTTTTCAATGCCTTCACGTACAACCTAAAATAAAATACACTTTACGTTGTAATACTAATAGAAAGTAATTTTTTTCTTTCATCCATTAGTTCTACTATTTTGGGCCACAAAAAATAATTAAATAAAACATTTAATACTTAAAACTAACCAGTGATATGCTTGAGCAAAAATGGCGAGCAAGCCTGTCATATTAGGTTACATATAACTACAATAAGTATTTCACCAGAAGAAGCTTTTATTTCATGATGACAAAAATAAATTATATATATATTATATATATATAATTATATATATAATATATAGAGCAGTCGACCATTAATTATAGCAAATAAATAAAGAATACTTTCTTACCTTAATTTACTAATTAGTGATAATCTGAAGTATCAAATTTAAGCCACTCTGACCACTTCTATTACCAGTAAATCTTGGACAAGCTCTCAGCTACAACAAGAGACCAGAGTTATTTTTGTAATTTTTGTTAAAAAATATAGAATTACGTACTTATCTCAGCTTCCCCCCCGAGTAGTGGTAGCTTCTTAGAAGCCATTCTGACTACCAGTGGGTCTTGGCAACCGGGACTTAGCTACAAAAACCAGCAAGTTTTAAAAATTTATGTCTGGTAAAGGATCTCACTGCCATAGTAAGCAGCCACAGCAACTTTTTGTGACTTGTAAAACAAGATTTTTCGCAGGAATTCTCTCAGAATTTCGAACTTAGGTTTAAAGTTAGCTTAGGTTTAAAGTTAGACTTGCTTGATGCTGTAGTATCATAAGAGACTGAGTTCAAGCCAAAAACAACAAAACACTGTTAGGCACCTGCGCGCACGTTTAAGGAACATCCATACCATCCATACAGATATAACATATTCCCAATTTTGCATTACCCACCCCTAATACTGTCTCTGCTCACTCGCCAACAATCTCTTACAAACATTGCTGAGGTGTTTGCGCGGAAAGAAAAGTATGCATTCCAGAAAATAAACAAAATTTTTATTTTGAATTCTTTCTTTTAAAAACAAACAAATAAAAAAAACGTTTTAGCATGTCAAATAGTGACAACTAAACAGTACATTAATTAGAACTACATACAGTACACAGTACATATTTATGTATGAAATCTTTATTAAAATTTTCAACCAGGTACTTCCAATAATGGGCCACACAAAACAGATAAGCATTTAATGTAAAACTGTTATATACAACAGGTCAAGTGAGGGAACTCCAGTTAGCTAACACTCAAGAGTTACCAATTACATATATTTGGTATACAATTATATAGATTATCATTGAATACCGCAGAATATCACGAGTTTGTTGACTAGCATATACATGAGTGTCGCAGGTACAAGAGTATGTCACCGCAAATGAGTGATATTACCCTGAACTCCAATGATTAATCAATTTATTGTGTACTGATCATGCACGCTTAGCATAGAAACTGAGTGACTAATTGTATAAATGCCGCCAAGAAATTTTCCGGTTATTTCCTGATAAGTCATTGATAAGCTTATTCCTAATATTTATCGAATATAAGAAAGAAACTGTGAAAGGCAAGAAATACTGCCATCAAGCATTAAGAGTAAGCAGTCAGTTAGTCTTGACATTGAGGAATTGCGGAAGTTTTTAGAACACTGTTACTCAAAAGACAACATCATGACTTGAAAACATACTACTATAGGTCAGAGAAATAAATGAAAAGCGAAAAATTAAGAATATTCAACCCTAAGAATTAAGAGTGTCAGCGGAAGTCTGTACGAACCAAGTACTACAACTTCCATTAAAAAGCCTGCAATACAAGCAATTTAGCCACTTAAGTGCAACAATCACAAAAACACAGGATTAAATAATTTCTTGCATTAGGGAACTACCTCTAGACTTATACCAGTACACTCATTTTATTGAATTGAGCTAGCAACCAAATTAATGTCAATAGCCCTGGACTCCCCTTTAATGAAGAATGTTGCTATTTTACAATTCAACATTCTCTACATAACGGAGTATATTAGGCCACTTCAGTACACAATATTAGAATCTTATTCAAATACCAACCAATCTGAATGAATATTAGTATGAGTAATAACCGTGCTATTCGGGATTAATAGCATGAGTAATGTGATTGAATTAGTACGAGGCGAAGCCGAGTGCTATTTCAATTGCTTTACAAGTGCTATTGATCCCTAATAGCACAGGTTACCCGTGCTATCACTCACTAATAGTAGGCCAGCTTTTAAAAAGTCATTTGCAATTGTAGCTATATTATATCGTTCACTCACTATCTCCTTATTTCAGGATTAGCTACCTCTGGAACTTACTTTTGAACGTGTGGTCCTCCTAATCTGTTGTAAAACATTCCGTCTAATACGGGTAGAGGTTCTATGGTAAAGAAGGACATTGTCTCAACTAAAAACTACTCGAATTGTACGTTTCCAAGGTTAACACTGCACGCGTGCGCACTTACCCGTACTATTTCACTTAACTACCGAGGTATTTCACTTAGTTACCGAGGTATTTCATTTCAATTAGTTTGTGGTGTAATAGCCATCCCCCCACATTATCACTCACCCTTTCCCATATGAACAGAACAGTCACTGTCATCCTTGTTCTCACTGTGTGTGTATTGTGTGACTAAGTGTATGTTTGTGTGTGAGTATATGTGCAGCCTGAACTGCAAGCAATAGCCTGCTACTAAGTGTTAATTAACTATGTATGATGTCATAATCATGAGCTGGGCATGTGCAGGTCTTTTATATTGTGGCCAACCATGTGCTTAGCCTCAGTCTGACTCTTGTCACGAAATTATCAACTTAACCTTTTGTCAAACCTTAGCATCTGTAAAAGGGGCACTGTTTGGCCTCAGGCCTTGTTAGAGGGGTTGTTGATAAGCTGTGTCAACTGCAGACTCTGGTGGCAGCAACCTTTAGCTGTCTCTGCCTAGCTACACCTACCACATAGTTACGCGCTATTTCACTTTCCCCATGCGATTTCAATTGAACAGCAATTTTTCCCATGCATTTTTTGAATGGGCAACTTACGCGCCATACTATTATCAGCATAATAGGATATTCACTCCAGCTCTATAAATCTTACATAAATAAATTATGTATATACCGTATGCTAATAAACTAACATACAGTAAATTAATCTTTGAAGTAACAAATTACAAACACTTTAGAAATGCATAGAGCAAAGTACAGTCACAACATCTACATGTGGCTGCCTCTGAAATGGCTCAAGAAACAGAATCAGATGTACTATATGCATTCACTTTTAAAAATATACATGCTATTTTCAAAGTTAAAAATTTTTAAAGAAAAATGAAACACTTTTGAAGTGTCAAACACAAACTTACATCCAGAATTTTTAGAGGTGCTGGGTAAACTCCATTTGTGAGTTCCATCACCTTAGTATGAGCTTGCTTCAAAGCATAATTCCGTAAAAAGTTCACTTTTAACAATAAGTTTTCTGTGATACCCTTTACACTATTCCAAGGAAATTCACGATTGGGAAGCTTCATTGTTCCATTGGCCAAGTTCCTGTTAAAATCAAACCAACACGCAAATCCACCAAATATGAATTACAGTTGTTGTTTTCCACTACTATAATTTTCTTCATTAAAACAACAACAAAAAACAAAACAAAAACAAACAAAAAACAACAACAATGAACAAACAAACAAAAAACTTCAATATTGTTTACAACATATTTTACCAACACGTAATGATCTAGTACGAATTCCTGCAGGTTTAGACAATGTCTTTCAGTAGTTTCAAGTATATGTAGTTACAGTAAGTTAGCTTATGTAATGAAATCTCTTTCACCTGAAGAAATGATGTTTGTATTCATTTCATGCACTTAAGCTCTGTAGTAACAACACTCATTTTACTTCACCTTATTGGGGGGTATATGCAATGACCTCCAGTAGCCTTTTTGTTTTAAATATAGAATTATAAGTAGATGGGAGATGACACAACACCTTGCCAGTCTCTTAAAAAGAATGATCTACTGGGCATGAGTGGAGACTATGGTCATGTACAATATTAAACTGTCATTATTAAGCTGCCAAGTAATTATATTTATAAAACTTAACATACAATATCTTTAAAAATATACTTAAAGGGTGACTAAAATAAACAATCAAAAATCTAAACATTTCTCACCCTACCTTGCTATTTCCACAGCAACTTTCTCAAGGTACTCCATATTTAATTCTTCCTGGGGTTTAATACCTGGTCCCAAAGTATTAACAAGCGTGTCCACTAATCCCATCTTTTTAGCCTTCACTGCCTTGATATTCTTCCCCGTTAAAGCCATGTCTAGTGCTGCTGGCAAACCAACCTAAACAACATGAACAGATTCCCACAATGACTTAAACTTTCATATGATAAATCAAGTTAGTGCATGCTATTTTTAAATGCCTTAAAAATTGAAGCGGGCATTCATTGATGGATGAATAGATGCGAGGGCAATTCCGTGGTGATGAAGGTACAGTTTTCGAATTATGTTGGTCTTCAATTTGTAGTGTAAAGTACATCTAGGGATGAATTCATAGTACTAAGTGTGATACATGCCTTACTAGCAGAATTCATTGATGTAGAATGCATAATCTGTGATTCAGGCACAAAAGAAAAAAATGATTCAAGTTGCGTGACAGACGTAATCACTGGGTTGTTAAATGTTAGACCAGTCATGTAAATTTTGAAAAGCCAGTGATTTGGCAAGAACATGGTTTTTTTTGTTTTTTTAGCATTAAACTAATTCTCATGCACAAAGCTATTGTTAATTTACAAAATTGAAAACCTGCATAATTAAGAAATATTTAAAACTATCTTATTAAAATGTGACAGATGTACATGATGGATGTACATGTCTGAATTAGGCTGAAAATTTTCATCAATCAATATGAATGAATATTTTTTGAGCATAACATAAATGAAAAAATTATGAACAAAAGATGGTTACAGCTTATTCTTTCCTATTTCCAGTCACTTTGAGGGAGATAACCTGGTTATTACTGGAATAAGAATGCCACAATAGGCTTGCATTGGTTGTTGTTATTGTCTTCAGTTAGCAATTACTATAGAAAATATGCAATTTGTAGCAAACTTTACATTACATTGTAGGAGTAAAAATGATTTTGTAAAAATATTGCACAATAACTACTATTATTACTTTATCATTTGGGTTACAAAATTTTTTACTACGAAATACCTTATTTTGACCCAATTTGTCTCCGTATATCAACCAAAGTATACATATGTACTCAAAAATGACGTTTTATAAATTGACACAAGAGTACATGTGTGTACCAAATCTGCTCTCAATTTTTTTTTAATTTCTCTCGCCGTAATTTCACCCTGTTAGCAATCACTACCGACCAGCCATTGCATATATTTGATAAAATGATAATGTAATGTGAAATTAGTGCAAGTGAGTTGAAATAAAAGTGTTATTTATTCTTATGTTGGGATTGAATGAAGTCAAATTTTGGCTGATGCTACAAATAAAAGCAGTAACATTATGTGTGGAACATAGGGCACTTTACATTTCACACTATGCATGCAAGGCAGTTTAGTAAAATTAATTAGTTAATTGAAGATGACGTTGCTGCCCTTATACCAGTATAATACATAGCTTAAAACAATGTGATAAGTAATGAGGCAAAGTGAAAAACAACTTATGCAGTATTAATCTCCACTTAATATAGTACATCTATTAGATCTGATGTTGTAGCATTCAACCAATACCTGACCATTTAATAATCCTTACCTGAAATTTTTATCAATTTGCCTCATTACTTGACATTTTTTATTTTATTTCAAAGAGCTATATCCAAGTTCTTCAGCGGAGAGAATAGTAAGGGCAAGTAAGCAATAAATGGTCTAGTGGAACAGTTAGCAAGCAATGTAGTATACTTATTCATTGAAAATGTATCGACAAGAATTTACACAAAATGTAATTCCAGAAAGCTTTGGATAAAATATAAATAAATTTAAAAAATTAAAAAAACAAAAAATAAAAATGTGAAACTTCTGAAATCTCACCTGTAAGTCTAAAGTGAAAAAATAATTAGAACTACTAAAAAAAAAATTTGCAACACTTTTTTTTTAATACTGTGACTAAAAAGATTTCAGCCTGATTTACACAATTCACCTTGTTGGAAGCACTATACATATATCACATTATAGTATTCATTGATGCATAACATTCCACCCCCAACCCTAAGTGAACAATCCTGTATGAATTCCTGTAATGGGCCTCCTTCAAATAGTATCAGTTAAACAAAGATAAAATGAGGGACCATTTGATTAACTGTTCAGAAAATGGAATAATGCTACCGTTTCTGAAGCAAATAAGTAATAGTCCTTGTTCACACACTGGTCAAGAACAGTCATGACAGCAAAGCTATTTTTGACTTGCAGACTACCAAATAATAAAACAATGGCCCTACGCACTGTGTGTTGAATTATTTCACTGTACAGGTCACATATAGATGAACAATAGTGATTTTGCTGGCTCATCATGCTAGCTCATCATATCCTTGCTCATAATGTACCATTTATTCAGATCCTCCTATTCACTTTTGTTACAATTACAGACACAGAGCAGCGACACATGTAACATGCTCTATCAATACCCCAAACTAGTGAAGACTATTTGTGAATTGCTATCTACAATGATATGAATAGAAAGTACAAACTTACTAATTTAGGTAACCTCTGTGTGCCTCCAGCTCCTGGTAAAAGTCCCAACATCACTTCAGGCACAGCCAAGACCGTTTTCGGGTCATTAGAGGCAATACGATAATGACAACCCAGTGCAACCTGAAGGAGTTTTAGATGCCACACTGATGCTTACCTCAACACTACAGAACAAGTAATACAAACCTCCAGTCCTCCACCAAGACAGCTCCCATTTATGGCAGCCACAACCGGCTTGGAACTAGACTCCAATTTTTCCATCATGTGTTGACCATTTTTAGAAATATCTATCAGCTAGAAAATATCAATATGAGTAACAGAGCTTTCTAAATAATTAGTGTAGTCAACCCAAAGGAGAAAAGTGATAGTACACAATGAAGTGTAAACATAAATTGTCACTATATGATTGCCAAACTAACTTCTTGTTTACTCTTGGTAGAATCCAACCATCCTATGTCTGCACCAGCTATGAAACAGCCTGGCTTCTTTGAAATCAAAACTGCAGACTTGACTGTTTCATTAGTCAATGCATACTCCATCACCTGCAAAGTATTACACTGAATATACATATGAAGCAGCAAAAATACTTCTGACCTCTCTTAGTTCCTCTGAAACATCCTTGGAAAGTACATTGACCTACAAAAAAAAAGTTAACATTCAGTAAAGCAAGTTACACATTTTATTATAAACAATACATTATCCAATACTACTTAGCTTCCTAACATCCCACTCTAATCCTTGCTACATGGGGCACTAATCAACATCATTGACATAGTAACACAAGTGCTAAAATAAATTGTATAAATCTTCACTATTCACACTATTATATTTTAAAAACTGCACAGTGAATGCTGGCCTCTACATAATCACACCTTAGAGTTTGGGGAATTCAAGGATATGACAGCCACATCATCTTGCATACCAAGTTCCAAGTGATTATACCCTGCAACATTTAAGGCTGCTAAACAAACAAAAAATTCAGAGCTCTAATTCCGACCTTTCCGTTGGAAAAAAGCGGCTGAACAGGACCAATGTCTCACTAAACAAAAAGATAATAAATGAATAAAGTAGATTTGTTACTTATAATGTTACCTCCATAAGCGCACAACCGTGCCTTCCCACACCGCAACCACCTTGCAGTTGCAGCCATCGCCAAATCTCACACTCCACAGAGAATCGCCTGAGCTATTGATTACGGTGCGCATTATATTAGAATATTTTAACTAGCTTAAGTATCACGAGACTCTTCACACTGTTTACTTAGTTTGGCATTTTGCAGTCATGTCTGCCTTATTTCGTGCTGTTAGGTCCTCTACGTGGTCCTTGAGAGCTCTCAATAGAGTAGTTCCTTCACGTTTCTATGCTACTCCTTGGGGTTAGTGGCACTGTTGATCCTTTGTAGCTCTAACAATTTATAGTTGTTTTTCTCTAGATCCTTCAAAGATGCCAACAGACGAAGAACAGGCAACTGGGTTGGAAAGAAAAGAGATGGAAGCTTTTCTTGAGGGCAATGATGTAAGTCATTATGCTATACATTGGGTGGTATTCTTAGGCTAGTTTATTTCTATACATAAATAAGGGAGCAATAGAACATGGTCTCAGAGTATTTTAAAACAATTACTAAAGAATTCTGCCGGGATTGGAAAAGTAATGACATGCACCCATAGTAAGAAAACACAAATCTAAGGCTTGTAACATTTTTGTACTTGTTCTGGTTTCTGCAAAGCTGGTTACCTACCTGCACAGAGATACATAAGGCAAGATACCCGAGGGAGTAACACTTCTAGGCTGCTGGATGTTTTCTAGTGTAGAATAAATAATAAATCTGTAAGTAACACCTACCCTTTGCAGTCATTCAACTAAAATTAAGTTGTTATAATCCCTATAGCTGGCAAGAAAGAAGCTAAAGTTGCAGGCTTGGAGCCAGTCCTAAATAAACAAACATACACATTTTCAATGGATAAAATGAGAATAGCATCTTCTGTGAATGTGTATAGTGTTCGTGTTATGATCCCATAGCTGAAGAGCAAACTGGTAATGATGCAGTAATAGTAGTTGACTACTGAATGTAATGTATGATTATGATCACTAGTAATTATTATTATGGTTTAGATGCCTGATAGGCTTCAATCAGTGTAAGAGAGAAAGTGTATGAAATGAACTCATGTGACAATGAAGAGAGTTCATCAAATTGAAACATTATTTTAAAAAAAATTAAAAAAAGAAGTGAACATATCTGAGGTTACCACTACTAGTCAAGGTTTCTCTCATTACAAATTGAAAAAATTAGCAATTAAGTGACTTTCATGGCTGTAATAGTTAAACTATGGATTCGAGGAATTATCATTCCATCCCAATTAAGCCCAAGGAAGAGGCGGTTATCTAGCAATAATTCCAATAATTGACATGGTTAACTATTTTATTCCATTGTACCATTTTGAACAGTGTAAAAGACCAACTTAAAAGAAAGGATATTGTTGTTTTGAGGGGGAAAATATGTCCAATTAATGCAGCGAGGAACACTCCTAACTACCAACATGAACAAAAAATGCAATTCGTTCCCTTTATGCTGCTTCAAAATATACAGTGATGATATTCCATATGCTTCACAAGACAAAATTTATCTCCAATGAATGATTCTTTGTGTCAGTCCTCATTGGAAGAGTATGAAGTAACCACACTAGTAAAAAAAAAAATTCCTTCATAGCTGAAAGAACTATAATGTATCATATACCATAATTTTTTGTGTCTCACTTATTTTGTCAGAAAAAAAGAAAACTTCTATGTGCAATTTAAACACTCATAAATCTTTTTTTCCACAGGCAATAGGAGGATAATATACAGGAGAACGTTTTTAATCTATGGTGTTACCATAGCAACTATGTTATAAACTTAGATATTATATAATATTCCAGGGTTGGGGTCAAATACTTTGAATAGTATTTAAATACAAAGATGTGGTATTTCAATTACAACAAATACTTTTGAAATGCATTACGATTACAGTAGCTAAAGTGTTGCGTGGAAAAATAGATTACACCTGACAAACATTAGCTCTTCAAAGTTTAGTCCTTTGAACAATACGTATCTGTTGAGTTAAAACATCTGTCCTGCTATGCTACACAATGTTTGAATTAAAGCTAAAGATACAGGACTGTATGAATGAATACACTGAAACTAGTGTTGCACGTATGGGTTGGTTATTGGCGTGATTATGATTCAGAAGGCTCAGTAGTGATTTGTTTGTTTTTTCTCTATTACTTGACAGTGCTGAGTTGGATTCACATTGAAGAAACTTGCCATTTATTCGTATACATTCAGTTAATTTAATGGCAGCTTTTCTCAATATGTGGAGCTATTTTATTATTACAATAATTATAATTATGCCAATACGGACCAAACAACTTGATTTTGTACTTCCAGAACTAAGCAATAGAATGAATCTGTCCAATAGAAATATGTTCCAAGAGATCTGTTATTTTCTACTTTCTACTAATACAATGCTGACATTCCTACATTAAGATTAAATACTTCACTTTTTAAATCTTAAAATACAAATACTCCGAAAACGTATTTAAATACAAATTAAATACACTCGAGTATTTGACCCCAACCCAAAATATTACCAATGGTGTGGTTTGAACACATCATCAGTGAACTGGCCTGGAATAGCTCTATATGTAACACAAGTGATGTGCTTCAGCACAAATGGCGAGCGAACCATTGTGCATCAGTAATTCACTATCAGTAGCTAAATTTGTGTGATAAAATTGATTCTTGCCTTCACAAAATCTGCACGCTACATTTATTTAGTTTTCCTGAAGTTAATGTTTTATATTGACATGGTTTAGGATGGCATCATTTATTCTGATAGTTACAAGTAGCTATGAAACCGTAAATCATGTATTTTAGCTAATGAATATGACATTACTTTCTTGCCTCAAATTTACCGAGTAGTGGTAAAAAAAGCAAGCCACTCCAGCTACAAAAAACAGCCATGGTTTGTTTGTTTGTTCGTTTGTTTGTTTTGTGCGTATGGTAAAGGATTTTAATGCCATAATAACCACTGTATGACTCCAAACAAACAAACACAACAACAACAACAAACACTAATTTCTAAGGAATTGCCGCACAGTTTTTTTTAATTTATTTTTTTTAGCCTAACCCAAACTTTTCTGTAGTAGCCATAAAACCTAAAGGCAGTTAATGTATGTATTTGTTGTAGACAAACAAATTTCCCTGATTCTCAATTGTGTTACCCTGATTGTATCTTGCTCACTCGCCAACATAGCTGGTGTAGTTTTTATTTTATTGTTGTTTTTTTAATTTTATTGTGATAGTGAGACTTAATATCCCTTGGTCATTTAGGAATGGATACTATATGTATTGCCTTGCCTTCAGGGCAGGGATTCGGTATGTAGAGAGTCCCTCCAATTGTTGTGCTAGGAATGATCTCTGTGTTCAAAATTCGTCAGGGTGTCTTCATTAAAGGATAATCTCATCTTGTTAAGGGTGTAATAGCAAACCAACCACTTGCCGTAACTTTTTCTAATTAAAAATATGCATTTCTAATGTCTGACACTAAACTGAGACTTACTACAGTAATATCTTAACTAACCTGCAGCAAACGTGTAGCTTTTTTTTTTTTTTTTTTTTTCATAGTAGAAGACAGTGTCTTGATATTTTGTCCCTTTGGTGGACACCTGCTCTCAAAGTATTGGTGTGTTTTTTTGGTTTTTTCCCCCGCAAGTACATAGTATTATTGATGGAATGAGGGAGGAGTGCAGGCACTTGCACCTGTGAGCATTACACCCAGGTTGCATAGCATGTGCCAATATGCCTGTCAGCTATGACCAAAAAATCGGGAAACACCCATCCAACTACCACCCAAACATAGACAAAGTACAACACTAAATGATATAATGAGGTATTATCACATAGTGAGGACTGGTGAGACTATGAGTTGATCACAAAGAATGGGAGGTAGGGAGCTACTCCCAGATAAATAAGGAGACTATAATAAGAACTATGAAAGGGCAGATAGTGTGTGTGTGTGTGTTACATCCTAGGTATCTTCACAATGGCATCTTTAGATACATGACCTTTGTAGTTATCACAACCTGCCAAACTTGTCACTTTCCCTGGGTTTTACAGCTACCTTCCTCTTACATAGTGTACTCAACTGGGTTAGACCAGCTGCTAAAATATCTGCTGGGGGTGTGGGTAGCCCCTACAACCAACTTTAAGCTGTGAATTATCAATCCTCTATAGTTAAACTCCATGCACTTTTGTATAGAATTTTGATATTTTGCATCCAGATAATATATAATATTGCGAAGATATTTTGATATAGTGCCAGTGAAATCGCGCCTCTAAAAAAATTTAAAAAAAATTTAAAAAAAATTTTTTTCCAGCAAATTAATAATGGAATTTTATTCACAACATTAATTTGTAACATGATTACGATATGATAAAATTTATAATAATAGCTACACCAACAAAAGCTCCAAGTCCAAGGGAAAAAAATTCTTCATAATTGATGTAGAATCTCTGATACATTGTCCATCACATGCACACAACGCTGTGCATTGAAGTGCTGATTTCACACAGTTGCAGCGACCAAAACACCCCTTCTTGCAGCCACAGCGAACAAGCTCTAGGCAGATTTTTGCTGCATCAGGCAGGGTTGTCCAGAGTGGGTGATACATAGTTCCCTCAAGTATCCACCCCCAGGCAGATGGATCAGGAATAATTGGCCTAGGATTGGTGCACTGTCCCCATATGTGACCACCTTGGTATACGGCACGTTTAATATGTTGAAGCAAAGCATCTTTGGAAGGAGGAATCCCTTCAATGGAGCGGTTTTTCTTTGTGAAGAGGTGTTTTCGGGCGTCATTAACCTAAAATAAACAATAATTATAATAATTATGCATTACCGTTTCGTATACAATGCCTTACCTTTTGTAATCCACTGGTACGCTCATATAGGAGTACAACAAATCTCTCTAGTGGAGCCAAATAACTATCACTAACTTCATTGGGGGATATAGTGAGCTGTTGAAATACATCAGTATGTTCAGCATTATTGATCCATATGTCCCAGGCTGTTTTCTTGCCATGTCCAGCAAAGAATGGCACTGTATCACAGCCAGTCATAGCATGAAACATAGGCAGTGCTCTTGTCTTATCTGGTCCCATAGTGGCTGCATATTGATGAATTGCTAAGTATCGGAATTTGTTTCCGGTGCCAAAGGCTATCCACAATTCTTCAACTGCTAGCCAAAAGTTGGACGCAATGGCAAGCACCACGACATCTGTGTCAACAGTTCTGATCATAATACGATTGTGGCCCTTGCTGGTAGCATGAGCACAATGAACAAAAATCCTTGTGTCTGCTTCCTCGTGACAATATGGTGAGAGCTGAGACAGGTTTTCTTGGTCTGATGAACACAGAACATCTTGCCCATCAGTAACAAAAACCTCTTTTTCGTCTGCTTCAATCTTGGCAATATGCACTGACAGAAAACGGAACAACTCGGTTTTGTTTTCATCAACTCGCAAAAATCTTGCCAATTCTTGGGCAAAGGAGCTGAAGCTGTCACTCTTCGTTTTCTGCCTACACTTCGTCTTTCTCTTAGAGATGATTTCAGACTGGAGTGATGGTAAACATCCCATACCACATCCACTCTACTCACTATTTGAAGCTTGCGTGCAATATGAGGCACAAAACAGCATCACTATATTCTTGGAAGGTTTTGGCAGTTCCTGGCTTGAGCATTTGCACAATGGGAGCACCGTCATATTATTAGTACTGACACCTCAGGATTGTCAGGTCTTGTTTCATACAGTTTTTCAAAACCCTGTAAAAGATCAGCCTTAGAGCCTTGTCTTAGTCTACCACCATCGGAAATAGAAGGAGGACATGCCTGATTCTCATGGGTGAAGAATTCATCCAGGTTACTACCACGGTTTTGACATCCGATATAGAGCCGAGAAAATAACTGGCAGTCATTCTTAGCAGACTTAAGTTGAATTTTAAATTTAGAATGTAGTGCAGGTCCTGGCCGATCTTTGAACATTGCTAACTTGTTTTTAGGGATAGTATCACCAATTGACTTGGAGCCATCTATGAGCCTCTCCTTTACAAATGTTTGGTACTGCTGTAAGCCAATTTTTTTCAATTTCATTGATAGTTGTAATAACGGATGCATCAGCTACATCTTTGCTACTCAGGGACACAACTTCCTTACTGTTATCCAAAAATGGATTGCCAAGTTCTGCAATTGTGTCTACCATATGTTGCACATGGGACTTGAATTTTGCTTGAAAGCTAGGAACTTGGTCATGATGGTTGGACTGTTCAGATGAAATTGGATGTAGTGTTTCTTCAAATTCATGAACAAGTCTTGCAATCTGATGTAGCGACATCAGATTGAACAAGGGCATCAGTCCATCCACTACCATCCATCCAGCTCCCTACGGCATTCCATGCTGCCATTTCAATATGCAAGCCTCCAAACATCATCAGCAATTTATCCTCACCAAATTCAGCTGTCCATGTCCACTGTATGTTCTTGGCTATAGCAAAAAGTGGCTGGTAACAAGCCAGAACTGGTATTTGGCCAGGGTTCAAGTGCTGTATTGCATTCATAGTAATGGTCATCGAATGACGAATCATGGCAACTGAGTGTGCTGGGTCTTCAAACAGTGGAAGCAATGCAGTGGAACCCTTAGGATGAACATTTCCTGACTGAGGGCTCGCATGATATGCAGACCAGGAAATATATTGCCCATCAACCAATTCTTCATTTACTGCACTTCTGACCTCTTCTAGCCATGCATATTCCTGTTGGACATACATATCAAGTACTTGTTTATCACTCTGAGGGACCATTGTAATACCAACTGGCAATGACGAGTCTCTTGTTGGTGTGACAACTGGAGGCACATACGTGTAGAAGTCCGGTAGAGGATCGTGCCTGTTCCTTGTCCAGCAAAATCAGGATGTTGAAAAATTGAAATTGCAGTGCCATGAAAAGGATCAGTTGCTGTATTTGAAGGAGGGTTGTGGTCTATATTATCGACTGCACTTGTTGTGAACACACCTACGAAAGCTAGTTGGAACAACAACCTGACTTTCTTTGTAATATTCACTTACACAATTTGAAAGATCTATTGACAGCTGAAGTACTCAATCATATGAGATTGATATTCCAAGTTCAAACATTTTGTCAATGAGCCCTCGCTTTCGAGTCTGTACATGCAGCATCATCCCTACATAAAGTGGCAGTGGCATGTCCTGGTTGTGACCATGACGTACAGCAGTGGATGACGATTTACGTAGATGCTTGACACTGTTATGTCTGATGAGCTGGGCTATGGTAAGAGCTTCAGATCTTACTGGCCTATCAGTTTGCTTTACTATGTTTGTACCTTCCAGTAACATATTTATCAATGTAATTAGTGTTGTTGGAACCGATTTCTCCTAGCAATTTGATGCAAATGAACCTTCAAACGTGAACAATAGGTCAAACATATCACAACTATCTGAGCTGCTCTTGCCAAGCAAATAGCATCACTATCACCACTAGTGTCAAGTGCTTTGGATAGTACTGTTCCCATATCCCTATCACGAATCAATAAATCGAACTCGACTATCAAAACCAAAAGTACTTGCTTGATGTAGTTCTCCAGGATCTCCAGATTCATCACAAAACTTTTATTCACCTATTACAGAGGGAGTGAGAGACCTTCTTCGTTTTGGTGAATTACATGCTGACACACGTGCTTCAGTGTCAATTTGTCGCTTCTTTTCAAGTCTAATCAACTTAGTTTTATTGTATCTGTCTCTACATGTCTTGTGCCATTTTGCTTTATGGTTTGTCAGTGTGCTGCATACACTACATCCATCATCAAGGACACTCAGTTTTAGTGACTTTGGCAATTTTCCAATCCGACTAAAACCTATTAAATCATTTGCCAGAGTGCTGTATCCAGCTCCCGAGTCCTGGCGTTTAGATTCAGCTGGACATGCCAGTCTCTCATTTCTGGATTCTTGACAGAAGATGCACAGTGACCAATTAGTCTGTAGAAGACTAGAAGCATTTCTGGTAGGATGGATCTCTTCTGACTGTGAATTACTGGCAGCCAATTAGTCTGTAGAAGACTAGAAGCATTTCTGGTAGGATGGATCTCTTCTGACTGTGAATTACTGGCAGCCATAGTAGGCTAATACTTTGCCATCCACATGTTGTACTAGTGTGATGACCCTTACCCACTTAGAGTACCCATTCAATTTTATATTAGGTGTTAATTTTAATTTAGCACTTGATGCCACTGGCACTATATCAGAATGGCTTTAGATGACCAAGCACTAACTGTGTGCAAAGTTTCAAAATTCTATACAAAAGTGCACAATGTTTATGCTTATCCGCCTAACTACAGCAGTGAAGATATCTAGTGTGGAATAAGTCACTTATTACACTCAGCAGAGTGATATGGCTAGGTATTTCACTCTCAGGCTTTATTTTCACTTGTCTCTGGCTCTTGAAAATAAATTAGTCTGCTCTTGAAATATTTCGCCATATCACACTCTGACTCATGTTTAATACATAATATTACATATATATAATTATATTGAATATCATGTTTTCCTTATCATGACTAAAACATTTTTATCTCTTGCTCATGTTGTACTGTGACAGGACGTTAACCTATTGATTGCAAGAGTGATGCCTCATCTGAACTTACTGTTCTCCACCCCTTCCCATACACACACAAATAAAAAGAATTTTTTTTGTCAAACTCAGATAAACAGATTTTAAGCTGATCACTCTTTAAAAGGAGCTTCCTGGGTTAACTACCTTAGCAAAAAAAAAATATATTTTTAAATACTGTGTCATATTATTGATTTATTGATTGGTGTTTGTATTCAAGGACCCGTTTAGATTCAAACTCAAACCAGAACTACCTGGAACAAAGGATAGCCCAAAAATGGTACCGTCAATGTATCCTGAAAGAATAGTTGGATGTATATGTGAGTTATTATGTTTATTAGTTGCATGAGGTGCGTGATACATGGACTACAAAGAAATGCTAGGGCTAACTCTTCATACCAGTATTGAGTCATGTATTTACTTACTCATTTGTTGTTGTATTGGGGTATTATTATATCCAAGGTTTGTCTTATTGAATTTTTTTCTGGGGGTGGAAGATAACTGCTGTACTTAACCACACCCATTTTTAAAGCCTGCTCTACTTTGAGGCACATGCATACATATATGAAAGTGTGTATACTTTGCACTTATGAGTATCTGTATGGACCCTGATATTTTTAGGATAAGTTTTGGTAAAGCATAATCACTTACATAGATAATATTTGTTTGACTGGTGAAGATTATTTTGTTATAATCTTCAGATACTAGTCATATATTTTTTGTTATTTCAACGTTTTGGCATAAGACTACTACTATCACATTAAGCTAAGGTATACCATTGTTTGATTTTTTAAGAACAAGCCTACTTATGGGGCTAAAGTATGAGAACCGTGTAGCCCCGCCCTATACAAAACGGCTTCTGTTCGGAATTTAGCTGTTTTTAACCACGGGATGGATTGCATCCACAGGTAAGTGCCAAGTGCTCTTCTAACCTAGTGTGTAGAATGAATCACAAACTAATGCTTCTATAGTCCTTGGGATTCAACAGTTCCCACTCACAAAAGTGAGCCTCAGCCTTACCGATAGCAGTGGTTATAAAAAATTACTCACCCTAGTCTCTGACAGAAACCTGCCAAAACTAGCTTATATCTCCCCGCAATATACCCACTTGTTAAGCAGCCACTTAATTCTACCGTTGGTACACATGCTTTATCTATTTAGCTATATGTTTCATCAAATTTTCCTGGCACTTGATTTAAAATTGCATATTTCCTGCTTAAACACTTTCCTTACATCGCTATTTCTTCTTTTTTTAAAATAAATTTAAAGCTAATAAAATTGTTTTAAGCCACCAAATTAGTTACACTGAAACTTTGTGTAGTATAGAACTAGTCTGCAAATTATGAAAACACTCTGTTTAAATTTACTGGCTTAAACAGAAGGAAAAACAACAACAATATTTATGGTAGTAGTTCACATCGCCATAATCACGAGTGTAAACTCAAAACCACATATTTTTTTTGACTGGAGTTTGATACTACTATGATCACCTCAAGCTATGATGCTCTTATACACACTAGGAAACATCCTGGTGTTCCTTTTCATAGCACTTTTGCCCTGTTTTGCTGCATACCATGACTTCAACTACTTTGGCCCTCTTCCAGGCTATCATACAGTTATTATGAACAGCATGCTAATCAACTCCTGAGGTATAGTTGAATGAATAATAGATGTATATGTCTAGTAGTCTGAACCATATAATAAGTAATCAGTTACAGTAGGCACAATAAAGTTCCAAATTTCTTATCATAATATGGCCATAATACGGTTTTAAAAAGTCTGTTTATTACCATTGCGTTCCGTTTTGTCGATTTATTACTATTTTCTGGCTTAGAAACTGTTCAATAGCTACATTGACAAGCTAAGGCTTTGTATTACCCGTTGAGCACTACACGGATAATGTATGACAACTCTGACAACTCACACAACAGACTGGTCTTGTTTCAATTAAGCTAGTTGACTGAAGTTCCAACAGGCACACCACTCTAACCAGGTCCGCATTTGGTAGGCCTTGTGCTAGCTACAGTTGGAAATCCAGCAGTAGAAACGCTGGCCCTAACATCAAGTAAACATTAGTAGCATGTTGTTGTTGTTCTTTGTTTTTTTTTGTAAGCCTGTAAATAAAAAATCAGAACGTTTATAGCGTGGACGGCCATCTTGTCAAGCCCATAATATTTGACTTGACAAAGATCACTAATGATCACACATCTTTTTTTCATCTTTTATGTAGATTCAAAGTTTTATGGTCCAAAGGAAAACTAATTCACAAGAAAAAAGGAAGACTTTAAAGTTGTACTTATAGATTTATAGGAGGCTTTATTTAAAAACACTCATAAATGCAACTAAAACACTATATTCTTTCTGCATTGTCATTGTAAATGACACCAAGGTTCACCCAGGCAAGATAAGCAGTCACAATTTTGGTATACTCGTTAGCTACTTCAGTTCCATGACTATAGTACAGTTTTAGCATATCCTTCTGTTTTAACAAAGTTATTAGAGTGCAGTACCAAGGGCATTTGTGGGATTTAGAAACTCGAAAGCTTTCTGCTGTAGCATTAGAGTTAGTCACAGCTTCACAATGGCGGTAAAAAAAACTAAAGTATTTTCAAAACTATATTTCTTGGCAGTAAGTTGCAACAGTAGCCACCGGTAAGTGTTTTCTAAGTGCTTCCTGGCGTGATTCTAAGTTAATTATATTCAAGCAATGGACCAATCAAATTGACGTATTTAGTGGCGCTCTATTCTTAGAAGTGATGTGTACGGTAAACGGGTAAGAATAAATCATGTGTTCCCCTCCCCCCTTTTATTAGCAGAAGTTTCTTCTGAGGGTGTGGCATAGGTTTATTGTCAGCAGTCAAAGACTCTGGACTGTAGTATGAGCAGATAACAGGTACACATTTTTTTTATTGCGTGTCGTAGCCCCAAATGATATGTAGCAAATTGATACATATGACATATCTGTGTCGACTTACTCAAATTGGGGCCAATTTGTCTGCTTTGCCACAGACGCTGCTTATAATTCTTTATCATTGGCGAGCGAGCGTAGCGAGCGAGACACTTACAGGGGTAACACAATTGAAAATCGGGGATGTTTGTTTATTTATTTGTATATATGTATGGACGTACGCATTTTTGTACTTTGACCCTCGCGTTTTTTGTGTTAGCTATGTGGTCGACCCCGTCCCAAATTGCACTAAACAGAATCCTCTGGTTTATCGATCAGTACCCGTATCACCCTAGAAATTGAATTGTTTACCGTTTTGAATTCTTTTGCGGGTGCAGTTAAAACTTGAAAACTTAAGGGACTTCCAATTCTATTCGAGTTAGTGGCGGTGGTAAGTCAATGCGCTCTTTGTCATGGTTATAAGCCGTGCGCAACAGTATTTACTTGAAAATACATTGTCCACTAGTAAGTCTGTGTAGGTGCATCTCCAGTTGTGTCAACGCATTGTGTGTTACAACCACTACTTAGCAAAAGAATATCACAAAGAAAACTTTTAAATAACGTGTATTGTTTTGTTGTTGTTTTTTCCCTTCAATTCAAGCAGTTGCAGAGAGTTGTTACCATGGCACTGAAATCCCTTTACCGTGTATGCAAAATTTAAAAACTGGACCTTATTTTCTGCTTCAGTGTTAGAAGTCAAAATCATTCATATAAAAATAGTATAGTCTTTAGGCTCGCTCGCCATTTGTGCTCAAGCACATCACTAGTTATCCTGCACTATCTTCAGCAGTGGCTCAATTCAGACACTAATAAAAAATATTGTCACACCTTGCAACTGTGAGCTACTGTTGAAAGTCTGGCTAAGCTGTTAATGTTGTTCCCACACCTATAGTGAATGTACTGTTGAGTACAGCAGATTCCAAGCCTTCATCAATATTCCCTGGCATTTTCTGTCTTAAGATTCACTTTATGTCAAGTGTTTTGGATGTATTTGGTGCCTACTGCAGTTGAGCCCTAAATATATTCCCCATAATATTGATTTTGTGAGAATTAATAAATTTATATATTTTAATCTTGCTTTTTCCTGTCATAAAAGTACCCTTATTCTGTTAAGTTTTTCAAAATATTAGTATTGTTTTTCTCTATGTGTAGGCGATGAAGACACTAAAAGGATAATTTGGATGAATCTGAAAGAAGGTCCTGCACAGCGCTGCAACTGTGGTCACTTTTTCCAACTTGTGAAAGAAAACCCAATTGATATAGACATAAGCTTAAAGTAAAGCAGCATGTTAGCAACAGATAAACCATGTAGTAACACAATTACTGGTAGTGATGAACTGGTTAACTAATGTACTAGTTTTAATTACCTTTCGTTTTGTTTAAATAAATTTCAAAATGATATATATAAAAATATATATGGGCTCACTATTGCAGTAATTGGTGATTTGTTGAGAAGGGTGTGGCTTTATTCTCAGAGATGTGTGTAGCTAATGAATTAATCTAATTATCTCACGAGTCCTATATAGTATATTTTAACAATGACAATTATGAGCAGTTACAGTTTCTCTAGTCCTTCACCCATTATCCATATGAATGTTATAACAGCTAAACCACAGCATTCAGTTTAATTGAGATTTTTGTCAAACATTCATTTCAAGCACATCGAATTCACCTTTATGTAATAAATTATGGAGTAAAGTAGGAGAATTATATAGACTAAATAAGTTTCGTTTATGGTTGAGGAAAGAGGAGGCAGGAGGGGTTGTTGGGTTGTTGTTTTTTTGTTGTTGTTTGTTGGTTTTGTTGTGGTTGTTGTTGTTTTTTTTGTGTGTGTGTGTGTGTGTTTTCTTTCTTCCTTGGGTGGGTCAGCTTAAGAGAGTAAAAACGCAGCATAGTGAAGGAATCCCTCTGTATCAAACAAACTATGATTAAGTTTGGTGAGCTGCAGGGTCAATTGGTCACTTTTGCATGACAAGTTGAAATGTTTACCCGGCACAATTATTTGTATTAACTAATGTACTAGTTTTAGTTACCATATGATTTGTTTAAATAGGTTTCATTTTTGTTTTTATTTAGTTGTTTTTTTTTTAGTTTAGATCAAAACGGGCTCGTTTCACTGTAAATGGTGTTTTATTGCGATAGTCGGAGAAATCTGTTCTGACAACTCGATTATTTTTATATAAGAAGATGCATACATATATACCTTATAATGCCTATCACAACAATTTTTCAAACCATTTATTACCAAACAAGATATACTCTTTATTGCTTTAATTGTAATTAATGGTGAGCTGGGTCAATTAGTCACTTTTGCGTGGTAAGTTGTAATGTTACCTGAGCATTTTATAGGCTGAAAAGTGTATAAAGATGCTTACTTTCCCAAATTATGTGGGAAACATTGTCAAATAATGGGATTATGGAGCCATAGAGATGTGGAGGAATCCCTTATAGTCTGGCAGAATATGAGCCACACCTTGCAATCAATTGTTGGACGTAAGAAGTTGGTACAGATTCAAAAATGTCGATGCCATCACAAGTGCATATGTAAGTGCAAGTGCAAACTCTGGTACCTGGATACAATTCCACAAAATTAAAATGTCTGTTCAATAAATTCATGAGAAAAGAATACATAAGAAGTGATTTAACTGACTTGCTATAATATAGCAAGTTATTAAATCTGGCATATCTCAGAATCATACAGTGAGACATGTTATATGTAGTAAGACATGGTGATAGTTGCTCTCTGTTGATATGGCTTCATTTAATACTTTTGAATGTGAATGCAAGGTTCAGGGCTACTGCAAGTGGCGTGATTTTTTAAGGTTCTAGAAGATCAGTTTAAACCATAATATTTCGGCCTTTGGGATAGCCTTCTAGTGGTGACTGACAGTGAAGTGACTAAATGTGGACAATTAAATAGAGAGAAGGAGTGCTAGAATGTGAAAGACTGAATAGAGAGGAAAGCCTTTGGGATGGCCTTCTAGTGGTGACTGAATGTGTAGAGAGGAGTGCTAGAATGTGAAAGACTGAATAGAGTTTAAACTGATCTTCTAGAATCTTTAAAAATCACACCACCTGCAGTAGCCCTGAACCTTGTGTTCACATTTAAAAGTTATTCAGTCATTCTCGGCTGAAATAATTATAATAATAGGAATTTTTTTCTCTTTTTAACAGCCAATATTTTAATTATAATTAAAATATTGGCTGTTAAAAAGAGAAAAATGTTCCTAATATTAAAAGTTATTGCCTAACTTCGAACTCCTCAAAACTCACTATTAATCATTGACTACTCTAATGCATGTGCCTTTCATTTACATTTTATTTCATAATTTCTTGGGGTTTTTTGGTTTGGTGGTGTTGTTGTTTTTGTGTGTGTGTGTGTGATTCTATTACAATAATTGTGTTTGTTGGGACTTGACTGTCTCCTACCACATTGGACTAAGTACCTGGATCACCAAGATTACTTTATGGTAAGTCCAGAATGTCTGTGAGCCTTACAACCCCATAGCTCTTTGCTTGGTTGTTTCTCTGGCAGGACATTACCATCCAGATTTCCCCTTTAAGTATTTAGCCAACCTTTGATATAGGATTCTCCTGGAAAATCACATCCTCTTGCATTCACACGATCAACGTGTATATTATATATTATTATTCATTTGATACAGGAGAATACCACGAGTTTGCATGAGTGTAAATACGGCCAATCAGACGAGTGATATTTTGCAGTATCCAATGAATAATAAATTTATTATGTTCTGCTCGTGAATACCATATTAATGAGTTTCTAGTGCACTTGATACTTATATAACCTGGGGAAACATAATAACCCAACGTGATAACTTTGTACACAGGTAATATAGGTACATATTGCCTGAAGCTACATTCTGTTTACTTTAATGTAGTTCCTATAATTATGGCAACAGGTATTCTAGGTCCTGTTGAGTACATAATAAATTTCAATTAAATTCTGTAAACTACCTTTTCCAGCAGTTAAACAGCAGAATCAAAAGAATATCATTGAGCATGGCATTAGGAGCATCAAAACCATGGAAATAGCCTTTATTGATATGGGAGACAAGAAGGTTGCCTTGCAAGTCTACATGATCATCAACTGCATGCAAATCAAATAGGATCCTTCTTACTTGAATCTGCTGTGGCCTCACAAGCTTCAAAGATAGATTCTCTAAATCTGTTTCCATTCTACCTCCCGGCAACTGTATATGCTAAATGCTATCTGTTTGGGTGCAGAGTACTTCATAATGATCAGCCAACAACAGAGGAAGAGTTATTGAAAAGCAATTTTATGCCTTACAAAATCGTTTTGCACTTATAGGCTTACTGATGAGACGTCAATATCTTCACTTTGCGCTTTTTTTATGTGAAGTTTCATCTTGCTTACTTGCCCTCACAATTCTCTCTCCTGAAGATTAAGATGGGGATTTTTCTTTGAACATGAACATAGATACTTGAATAGTGTCTTTCATGGTATGATAAGAAATTTGTACATTTTTGTCTATATGGAACCATCCGAAGTACCTCAAGGTTAACCCACAAATTAACTGTAATATCTTGTGTTGCTTTCTACTAATATAGTATAGTACTAATGAAATACTGAAGGGCAATCATAAGTGATGAGGCAAATTCAGGTGAGGATGAGAAATGTTCAGGTATTGCAAATACTACAATTTCAGATTTAATAGACCTGTACTGGAGTGGAAGAGTAATATTACAAATGTTTTTACTTTCCCTCATAATTTATCGTTTTGATCTTCACAATTTTTTGGCTACGTATTGTACTGCTAGAAGGGTACTACCATGCCGACGAGATATTACAGATAAAATGGCACCAATTTTGAGGTAAATAAAAAAGAATATGAAGAAACAAAAACATCATCTTCAATAAACTGCATAATTTTGCTAGCTGCCTTGCTATGTGCAAAGCTGCCACAATACTAAAAAATATTATCTCTAGCATATTATTAAAAAATTAGCAATGCCACAGAGAGTTTAACTTAAGCTAATGCCAGAGAGTGATTCTACACCATAGCCCTATGCTATTGATTCTACATAGTGTTGGTCCAATTAAACTATACTTAATACAAATAGCTAGAAACTATTAACATACTATGGACCTGATTGCAAGAAGGTATGGCTTGTACTCTGCTATTGAATTCACTAAAAATAAAATTGTATGTATATTGATTTCCCCACTGCCACATGAGTAGGGATATAAAACTATTCGGCTGCTAACTTTTCACTCAGTTTTCTAAAATCCACAACAATGATGTTAAAATAAGAATAATGTTGTTTTGTCAACAGCATTATCGTTGCCAGTTCCAATGTTCACTACTTTTTTATGTGCGGTTTATTTTTCCCAAAAAGCCTGTATTTCATTCTGGAAAAAGAAAAAAGAAAAAAAAAGAATCATATCCCAGAGATCTTTATATATATATATACAGACTAGACCCCCAACATTGTAACTAAAGGTGTGACTACCTCAAAACAAACATCAGCAGATGGAAGGTGTAAAAAAAATTAAAAAAAGTTCAATTGTTACTTTGTTGAGGTGAGCAAATTTTACTACTAAATTTTACGTGTAATGTGTAGTATCACACTGTGATTAGCCCTAGCTCTAGCCCCCTAGGTAACACCGGCACTACAGAATTTACCAATCGTACCACCTATTATACTATCAAAATTACAAAATTAAATACAAGTATATATAAGTTGAAGGTGTTTTGTTTTAAGTACTACACGGTATAACTTAATTTGTGTGCTGTATAACATATTGTACCACTTGTACCACTTGTTGTATGAGACTAGAATAGCACGGACAACTGTTGCTATATACACTTTTTCATTTAATTTATAAACAAAATATGGTACATGCAGTACATTTCAAAACATGCAATCAGGTATTCAAATACTAGTGTTACATGTGTAGGAGGATTTCCTCATGTGCAGTCTTTACATGAGACTCATCTGTTGCTGTCTGTTTGTGCATCGTGTTTGTGTGTGTCTGTTCTTCTGTCATGCATACATAATGTTGTCATCTGCTGAGCTCTTTAATCGACTGGCGCATGCAGCCAGGCTCTCTGTGTGTTGTCAATACATTCATTATCTGGTCACAATCAGCACCAATTGAAGTATCAAGTACATGTTTGTTTTGTCTGTTGTTGTCCTTTGCATTGTTTACGAAAGAGTTGTGTACAAGTCGGGCGAGAAGTGCGCGGTTTAAAACATTTGCGAGAGTACACACCACATGTAACACCAGTTTTTGAATACCTGATTGCATGTTTTTAAATGTACTGCATGTACTATATTTCGTTTATAAATTAAATGAAAAAGTGTATATAGCAACAGTTGTCCGTGCTATTCTAGTCTTATACAACAAGTGGTACAAGTGGTACAATATGTTATACAGCACACAAATTAAGTTATACCGTGTAGTACTTAAAACAAAAAAACTTCAACTTGTATATACTTTTATTTAATTTTGTAATTTTGATAGTATAATAAGTGGTACGATTGGCAAATTCTGTAGTGCCGGTGTTACCTAGGGGGCTAGAGTTAGGGCTAGGGCTAAAGACTTACATGTGTACCGTTTGTACAATTTCAAGTTTTTTATTGTTATTTGTAGTCAATATCATACTACAAGTGTTGCAAGCTAGTTCTCGTGAGTGTGTTTAATGCATAATCACTTATTATGCATGTATCAGAAGTGGTACATCACGTACCACAAGGTGGTAGGCAACAGAACAAAATTGCCTATTTTGAAAAAGCAATATTCCATCAACTGTAAAACTTGCACCACATGTAACACTAGTTTTTGAATACCTGATTGCACGTTTTGAAATGTACTGCATGTACCATATTTTGTTTATAAATTAAATGAAAAGGTGTATATAGCAACAGTTATCCGTGCAATTCGAGTCTCATACAACAAGTGGTACAATATGTTATACAGCACACAATTAAGTTATACCGTGTAGTACTTAAAACAAAACACCTTCAACTTATATATACTTGTATTTAATTTTGTAATTTTGATAGTATAATAGGTGGTACGATTGGTAAATTCTGTACTGCCGATGTTACCTAGGGGGCTAGAGCTACTTCACATAGGTGGTAAACAAAGTACCACATGCGGTACAAACTAGGAGTTAGAAGATAATGCAGGATGTACCTAAAATGGTAAGGGCTAGGGCTAAAGACTTACATGTGTACCGTTTGTACAATTTCAAGTTTTTTATTGTTATTTGTAGTCAATTATCATACTACAAGTGATGCAAGCTAGTTCTCGTGTACCATTTTAGGTACATCCTGCATTATCTTCTAACTCATAGTTTGTACCGCATGTGGTACTTTGTTTACCACCTATGTGAAGTAGTGTGTTTAATGCATGCCTTCTTTTTTTTAATGTAAAATTTACTGTAGAATGAATTTAGGTTAGCAACATTATTTCAAAATCAGTTGTAACAAAAGTAAGTAGAGCTAATTAATACATTCAGATTAATATTGCAGTATTTCATTCCAGTACTTAGAATTTGTAAACAATATGAGTGACAAAGCAGCACAACAAGTAAATTAAAATATTGAACTAAATAATTGCAGTTAAATTGCTAATATAATTGCAGGTGCTTGTACGTGCTCTGGAGAGAGAAACAGTTATTAAGTAGTGTATTAGTCTATACGGTTGGGTTAATCTTTAATTAACCCAACCGTATAGGCCCTATCTCTGGAATGGATGTAGCTACAGTCTAAAACTTGTAAATTCCTCTTTCTGGCCCCCAAACAACCCCAACAAAGTCTTTATTTGCATCTGTAACACCTCCCCCTTTGATATAAGACCCTTACCACAATAACAGGTTTACGGAGAGCTAAGTGCTACGTTTACTGTACTACACACAAAAATACTGACTCCATAGCACAGAATCATTGGTAGGATACGGGCCTGACCATGAGTATGACGCAATAATGATGACGTAATAGCTTCAAATTGGCGACCCTAGCTACAGAGACTATATTATAGTACAGGGTGTGTGCGGGTCATGTGCACGTGATTCCGTAGCAAGACAACTTGTCTTGTTGAAAAACTGGTTAGTACGTTGCTGTCGTCTCTACTAGCCGTGGTTGCCGTCGTCTCTCTAGCCGTAGTTGCTGTTGTGCCGTCGTCTCTAGCCGTGGTTGCCATCGTTTATAGCCGTAGTTGCTGTTGTCTCTAGCCGTAGTTGCTGTCGTCTCTAGCCGTGGTTGCCGTCGTCTCTCCAAGTGTTGCTAGTTGCCGAGTTTCATCCGTTTTGGTTAGAAACTGGGATGATATGAGATTCATGCTAGCAGAATAATGACAAGTTTTAACCACAAGGCTCAAAAGCAGCTGGCACAGAGAGGACAGGCTTTTGGTGGGATTTTTTTTAGTGGGGAACTATCCCACAAACTCGTTAATTATTCATGACATTTTATTTTCCACCATAACTTTTGTTGTTGTTCCTCCAATATCCTTGACTTTGATGCCAAAAGATAGCTTATTTTAAAGGGCTTTTTGGTGATATGTTTCATAAATGTTTTTGAGTAAGCATGAAAAAAAAAATTATCATACCCCCTGCCAAGAAATGTTGTAATAACAATTTATGGCCACACTTCCAAATATGGAGCAAAGCATGATTTAAGGTGAGATAAGCCACATAGAGGAAAGCATAAAATGAACTGTTAATTAGTCATGTGAATGGGTGAACCATACTATATACTTACATCTAACATGTACCTAAAATCCATTGGAGTTGGGCAATGAAGCAGAAATGAGAGGGGCAATCATCTGTCCGAATCAGGGGGCGGGAATATACTAAAACAATGACATTGACTGATAAATTATGCTTATGAAAAGACAGAAACTTGATTGTTCACAGAAACCATTAATCAGGTTCCACTTGTGAAGTAGTATAATATTTGGGTTGTCCTCAGTGGTGATGGTGCAATGAGAGGGCGCCTTGACTCCATCGTCTCACTAGCCCCCAAAGTGTGAAGCGTATGGTGGCATGATAGATTGAGGGGTCTCCTTGGCAGTTTCTGTGCGTATGAAGGCAGTTGTAAGTACTGGAAATTGTAATCTGACAAAGGGATCCTTACAATGCGTTCCCTAGAGGTGAAGTAAAGAAAATAACAGAGAAGAGAAAGAATTCTGAAGTGAAGAAAGTAGAACCAGTACACTATCACTACACTTGTAAAATACTACGAAATAGCAGTACTTTGCAATCTCATACCAACTTACTTTCTTAGCTATAGGCACATTAGCGTTGCCGTTGGGCACTTTGCTTTGCGCACTTTGCGTTGAGAGGTATTTGGAGCCAGGTAGGTGGACAAATGCAACAGGCAAAAGTTCTGGGGCTCTTGGGTTTTTACATAGTTGATAGCTATATACAGGTGGGGCATTGGCTGAGATTAGTCGGCTATATACAGCAGTATAAAGGTGGGGCCATGGCTGAGATTAGTCGGCTACGCCTCAACTTCCCTAGGTTCCAAGGTTTGAGAAATGCAAATCAGTGACGAACCACACCCATTAATTAAATTAATTCAATTGACCACATCCTTCATGTTATTAATGTTATGAATTTAATTATGATGACAATGACTATTGTATAGAAAGGGCACATATCCGATCTGCTTTGAAGATGAACGGCTACCCTTCACGTGTCATCTCAAATGCCATGCGAGCGAGACCAGCATCTAGTAGCAAGGTGATGATGAAACCCAAGGCAACAGTAGTCTTACCTTACATATAGAATGTGTCAGAATGCATAAAGAGAATTCTGTTACCATTGGATATAAGAACTTGCTTCAAGCCACACACTGCCCTCAGGCAGCTTCTAGTTCATCCAAAAGATCCATTCCAGTTGAGTCACAAACAGGAGTGATATACCAGGTATCATGTGGAACTTGTCACATCTCTTATATTGGGCAAACTTGACGAACAATAGTACATAGACTAAAAGAACATAAGCAAGCTCTGACTTCACCTTATCATTTTTCAGCTGTTGCAGAACATGCAATGAAAGAGAGTTATGTTATTGATTGGAAGAGTGGTAAAGTGATTGACATCTGCCATCAATTATACCCTCGTTATTTGGAGTCATGGTACACTAAAACTAAAGGGAGCAAAATCAACAGAGATGAAGGATTGTTGCCTCAAGTTTATGGTAGCCTAGTGAAACATATAAACAAAAAAACAAAATAGCTAACCCTCAGGACTCATGGTTACCAACCAAGTGCTTTAACATGTACCACCCTTAGGCTTTCACCTGTCATAGTAACTATTTATTTTATTTTTGAATCATTACCACTGATGAAGGCTACAGTCCGTAGCTGAAACGTTTGGTGTTTAAACTTTTTTGTGTTTTTTTGGTCAGTAATTTTCTCCTATAATAATATGTCTACAATACCTGATCACATAGGATTTTACAGATTTATAAATGACTATTGTTGTTTTTTTTTGGAGAATACAAGATCAGAATTACTTATCAAAATTTATTATGTGTAGTGGAATTGCATCATGAGCTACATTGGATTTACTGCATGGTTTTTGCTGATATAGCATGGTGGTTTCTATTGAAGCTAGGTATTAAGTAAACTGTGATTTCTGTGGCAGACAATAGGTAATCAGAACTTCCATAAGTGGCAGATTGATAGAGTAAAATTCCGTGACTGCCACATACATACTTGGAACCTATGAACTTCGTTTGTGGACGGATTATGATATATTTGCAAATGATTTTCTTTGCAAAAATTGTTTAACCTTATAATATAAAGTGGTTGAAAAAGTTTAGTGACAGTGCCTGATGAAACCAAGGAAATACAAGGAAATATGCAAAAATATTTTCAAGTAGTCGTTAACCGTCGGAACTAATCCATCCAAATATTAAGACACATTAGCTTCATGAGGAGAAAATATGCTATGTCAATGACTTCTACAGAGTTCAACAACTTGGTTTGTAAAAGTATAAACCCTTTTTAATAAGTGCTTTGAGGTTGTTGATAATTCGTTAAAAATGTAATAGCTTAATGTGATTTGCATTAAGAATGAAATGTGCCATTGTGTTCGGTCTTTATTAATCGTATGTCTTGTAGGTGTCACTCATCAAATGGCTACCAGGTATACAACAACATATATAACCCAGCATACCGACCGTGTATTCGAAAGAGACACTACTGCAAGTTTCTTGCCACGATTGAATGCATCAAATGCCAGCAGGTCATTTCATCTAGCAGTGCCGGGAGTTCTAGAAATCCAATTAACATGCCATCACCACCGAGATCCACTCTATACAATATTTGATTTATATAGAGGAGTTAATATTGGCATAGTTCCAAATGACAATAAGCATAAAAGATTAGCGAGACTTCTTCAGCAACAAATTCTGGATCCAACATGTGATATTGATAGTGACGTTAGTATGGGTGATGCAGCAAAAACCTAATTAATATCTAAAGGCTCACAGAAACCTGATGTAGTACTTTTTAAGATTGTAAACGGTTAATGCCATCCAGTTGTATTAATAGAGGTGGAATCAAGTAGTGATGTTTTGAGCACAGTGAACAAACTTGCCAATGGCATTATGTGTCAAATTATATATTTGAGAAAACACTGGACAAACCATAAGTACCTTGAAGGGGTTTTTCATTCCTGTTAATGCAGGAAATGCAGAAGAAGTTACTGTTAAATTTGACGAAAATAGGCTTCGATTTGATTGTAAAAGGATCCCTGTAACACGGGCAGAGATTATACCAGCGATTGTTGAAGCATGGAATAATCAAAAAAGTAGTTTTCCATTGCAACGTAGTTCGCGTATGACCTTTCCCATTTATTCTGAACTACATTTGACCCCAGAGCTTTCCAAGTAAGATCAGGACTTTCTGTCGTCATACATGATCCCACTAATCGTTGTTATTACAAATACTCTCTCATGAACAATGAGATTCAGTTGGACTTATTGGATGACCCTGATAAAGCACGGCTTTCAGTATATCCTATTGGGCGTGTGAAGTTTTTGTCTAAATGGTTTTTTAAGTATCCACAAATGATACCACCTTTCACAAAGGAGGATATTTCTACTTCTGTCCACTTCTTGATAGAATTAGTACATGATCTTCGGGCTATGCTCACAATGATGTGAGGATCGAAAACATTTGTTTTCGAGAAGATACTCATGAGGTAGTTTTGATAGATTTGGAAAGAAGTATAGCAGTGGGACTAGGTCCTGGAGAATATGGAATACCAACTATGTACTCAATTACTAAGAACGAAGACCAAACACAAAACTGGACGCCAATCAAAATTGATTTTAGGCAATTGGCTATCATGATTATATATTTGCAAAGTGATGATCCTATAGATTATCATGCAATAGTTGTGGAGCAAACAGCTCATGTTTTTCTTAGAAAACTGTTCTTTCAAGGTATGCTTAATGTAGTTTACTTTGCATGAATTTATGCCAATATACAATTTCTCATTTATTTAGGTGAGTATGATGTACCAAGTTGGCAAAGTTAAACTCGAGCACTAACAAATGGAGATTAGATAGTGGGTCATGTACAGTAGATCCCTAATAAAAGAGTCACTTTTTTGTGTGTGTGTCTTCCTTGTAGTTATTCTTTCAGTCAACTCTTATATTCCTTCGGGTTTTTAGTTGCTTTTTCCCCATCCCTAATAAAAAGTCACTCTTTTTATTTTATTATCTTATTTAATGTACCACTGGCTGGTAATGCATAACATGAAAGCTGTGCAACGTATTGTACCACATGTATCTCATGTTGTGGTAGACTAGAATAGCATGTACGTCTTTTAGATATTAGCACTCAAATTTGATTTATGTACCACAGACGGTACATGTAGCACATTTAACAACACGCAATGCAAGTATTACAACTTATGATACAAATAGTACAAGTTTTATGGTAGTGAGTTGGCTTCTTCAAATGAGTGTACTAGTGCAATACATATTTGTGTTAAGTTATTTACCACTACATAAACATGCATAATACATAATTGTGAATGTAGTACACTACTTCACAACTGTTGTATATACAGTACCACGTGTGGTCGACAGCTAAGCCGTATTGTAATGAAACGTGTACCTCATGTGTTACATGTCAATTAGCGTGAGACTCATGTGATTTAACATGTGGTATAGGTAAGTACACATGTTATACTTTAGCCCTAGCCTAGCCCTAGAAGTAGCCAATGCAGGCACTACATAATTTATCGCATGTACCACGCACGATATTATCAAAATTAAAATATACAACACAAGTATTACAGGTTGGTATCGCATATATTAAGTGCTGTACAACATATGGTACAGCATTTCATTATTTCCTGGTATAGTACTACCGTGCTACCTGGCTAACCTGTCGTATTACACGTGGTACTGTATATACAACTGTAGGCATAACATGAAAGCTGTGCAACATATTGTACCACATGTATCACATGTTGTAGTAGACTAGAATAGGATGTACATCTTTTAGATATTAGCACTGTCAATTTTAATTTATGTACCACAAACGGTACATGTAGCACATTTAATGTAAGTATTACAACCTATGATACAAATAGTACAAGTTTTATAATAGTGTGTTCGCTTCTTCAAAAGAGTTATTTGTGTACTAGTGCAATACATATTTGTGTTATGTTATTTACCTATACATAAACATGCATAATACACAATTGGTGGTACATCCCTATAACTAGCTCTACTCTATGTAATAATAGTGTCACATCCCTATAACTAGCCCTACTCTATGTAATAATAGTGGTACATCCCTATAACTAGCTCTACTCTATGTAATAATAGTGGTACATCTTTCTAACTAGCTCTACTCTGTGTAATAATAGTGGTACATCTTTATAACTAGCTCTACCTTATGTAATAATAGTGGTACGAGCTAGTTATAGGGATGTACAACTAATATTACATAGAGTAGGGCTAGTTATAGGGATGTACCACTATTATTACAGAGTAGAGCTAGTTATAGGGATGTACCACTATTATTACATAGAGTAGAGCTAGTTATAGGGATGTACCACTATTATTACATAGAGTAGAGCTCGTTATAGGGATGTACCACTATTATTACATAGAGTAGAGCTAGTTATAGGGATGTACCACTATACATAGCTCTACTCTGTAATAATAGTGGTACATCCCTATAACTAGCTACAAATAGGGATGTACCACTATTATTACATAGAGTAGAGCTAGTTATAGGGATGTACCACTATACATAGCTCTACTCTGTAATAATAGTGGTACATCTTTATAACTAGGGGGCTAGAGCTAGGGCTAGGGCTAAAGACTTACATGTGTATCGTTTGTACAATTTCAAGTTTTTTATTGTTATTTGTAGTCAATATCATACTACAAGTGTTGCAAGCTAGTTCTCGTGTACCATTTTAGAGACATCCTGCATTATCTTCTAACTCATAGTTTGTACCGCATGTTGTACTTTGTTTACCACCTATGAGAAGTAGTGTGTTTAATGCATAATCACTTATTATGCATGTTTTGAAATGTACTGCATGTACCATATTTTGTTTATAAATTAAATGAAAAAGTGTATAACGTTTGATGGGTGCGGTTAACTTAGTATTTTAGTAGCTCATCTTAAAGATATTTTAATGCTCATCATTTTAAGACTTGAAGTACGAAAAAAGACACATGTATGACAATGTCATGACCAGAAAAAGAAAATTGCAAAAAATGGTTGCATTCTCCCTTAATTAAACCAAATGCTATTCTACACCAATCAACAGTGCCTGCTGATTGCTATGTGCCACGACACTCAAAACAATACACTAATACATGTGAAAACTTACTGGGTCTCTATATGTACAAACATATTCTCTGGCTAACCAAATATATGTGTACAGTTGCAAATGATTTTGTTTTGCAAAATGTCTTTATACTTATAATATAAAGTGGTTAAATAAAGTTTAGTGACAGTTCCTGATGGAAACATGGAAATACAACTAAATATGCAAAAATACATTCAAATATAACAGTCAGAACTAATCCGTCCAAATATTAAGACACATATTAAGAACCATTATCTAAATGAGGAGAAAATACGCCATTTTACTGACTTCTACGGAGTTAACTAGATTTGTTGAACATGAATAAATTGATTCAGTACTATTGGTATTAATGTAGTTGATTAATGTCGTACTTTAGTTGAAACCCCAGTCATATTGTAAAAGGCTGCAGAGATCAACCACCATGAAGCTAAACTCAATAGGCCACTTCTCAAGATTTCAAAGTTTGGAATGGGTTTCATCTTCAACAAACCAAGTTGTTTAATGGTAGGTGAAAATTTTGGGAATTTTCAGTTCTTTTTTTAGATCATTACATTTGTGCAAACATTTTTTACAAAATAAAAGCATCGTTTATTTGTTGGACATGCAACAAAAATTTGTATATTGTTTGGTAAAGGTAATTTTGAGTAAGTAAATTTATTAAAAATCGACTTTGGAATTACAAAATAAAAGTAAAGTGTGAAACTATCATCTTCATCAGTCTTCAAAGATTGCACTAAGTCCTGTAATATATCCAAAGTAAGAGTACGATGTTGCCGTACAGTTATTTGAAAGACTTTATTAGGTGACAGGACTGAATCGATGATTTTTTCGTTGCCTCGCATAGGTCTGCAATACAATCCTTCCTTTGATGGTACTTCCGACAGATTTGTAAAGAAAAATGTGGTTTTGCGACCAAACGTAACAATTTTTGATTGGCTAATAGGTGAACGAACTTGAAAATATAATCATGTATGAATCGTTCAAAAATAATTCCACTAAGGCTTGAATATGGACCAGAAAGTTCTATTTCAAAATACTTAATCATATAGTCCTTCTCTTTAGAGCTCAGGTGTTCGTACACCATCTTTGCAATCTCATCAGATGGAAACTTTACATGGATATCAGGATTCTCAGTCGCGTCAGTTGTCGTAAAAGTTGTATCCGGATCAGAAGCGACGTAACGATGGAAAATAATATGACTAAGGTCAATATCTACTGCAATACTATTAATCTGAGATATACGTAGCTTCGCAATCTGTTCCTTTACTACAACTTCATCTAACACGTCATTGAAACAATACCATGATATTCCACCAAATAAATTGTACTTTTTCAGTATTGAATCAGTATCAGAAAATTCAAGCAATCTAGCAGCCTGTAACAATTCTTCTTCACTCCAAATTGGCATGTTCAACCTTTTTTTGGTAATTGTAAAAGGCGCTATAGGTTTAAATAGTTTGAGTACAGGCTTAGTCTTTCCTGGACTAAACAAAATGATGTTAGTAGCTGAGAATGTGTCAAATTGTATTGGAGCCGAATTATACTACTTCGGCAAATCCCATATACGAAACTTTGGATCAGGTTTATTAAAGACTTTAAATTTTTTACAAATGTACTTCAGCAACAGTTCTACCCATTTATTCTTTTCCTTTCTCAGCTCATTCTCTACCTTTCTCAGCTCATTCTCTATTTTTCTCAGCTCATTCTTTTCCTTTCTCAGCTCATTCTTGACCTTTCTCAGCTCATTCAATATGTCTCTCAGGTCCATCTTCTTATCTTCATCAGATTCCATACTAAGCTCTAACTGATATTTTTTTATTTCTTCATTCGTTTGGTAAATTTCTTTCTTAAGTTCCTCAATCTCTTCATCAGTTTTGGAAATCTTTTCATTCAATCTGTCAAAGTCCTACATTGCAATTAAAAGGAAGAAAAAACCAATGAAAAAAAACACATCCATATGTTTAACTGTGCACTCTACAGAGACAGTTGACAAACACATCACAACTACCATTGGGTTACAATTGTGCTCAGAAAACCCTGTAACCGTACTATTTCCTATACCTAACTATATCCCCCTACCCAGTCTCCTACTCTACACCCTCTACCCAGTCCCCTACCAATGCATCTTGTCCTGGTAACACTGGTTGATCAGAAGATGATGCACTTGCTCCTTCTATTCCATCTTGTCCTGATACCACTGGTTGATCAGAAGATGATGCACTTGCTCCTTCTATTCCATCTTGTCCTGATACCACTGGTTGATCAGAAGATGGTGCACTTGTTCCTTCTATTTCATATAGCCGGAGGCGATTAGAGTCACGACGTAGATATTGGACAGTGCATGCATTCTTACCGCTTGCTTGTGGTTCTGCTTGAGGAGGTGCATTTGATGCTTTTTCTTTTATTTTCTGTAAGCAGAGGCGCTTAGGATTTGGTCCAGTAGACATCAATTTGCTATAAATGCGAGCAAAACAATAATTACATGTGTGGGGCCTGGAAAAGGGTATGTCCTTACGTGTTTTAGCCTATTCACCAACCCATTAACAATTCTTTTGAATGATATGTAAGGGGGGGATCCCACCCCTCATTGATACTCTTGGTCACAGCATATATACTGTAGTTTTGTTCATTTTTGTTGGATTTGGCTACCTGTCTGAATGTATGTATGTTCTATGCTGAACTTTTTATAAAAACGAAATAATTCGGCACAATTGGGGCTACACACATTTGGATCGCCTTTTCCCTGGTGGCAGCGTACCTGGTTCTTAGGATAACCATCACCTGGCTTCTTAGAACTACCTTACTTGGCTCTGGAGTACTTCCATACCTGATTCCAGACCCACAACATGTATTTGTCTTTAACTATCTTCTGTGATAATTAATAGTCCGAGTGACACAATTCCCGCTCTACACCCACAAGTGATGCTGGGCTACACAACCCAGCACCCCTTTACCAACCCGTAGGAATTACGGTGCTTAGAGAGTGGAAAACTCATTGGCGAGCGAGCGTAGCGAGCGAGACACTTACAGGGGTAACACAATCGAAAATCGGGGATGTTTATTTGTATAGGTTACATCACGAGGTGGAGGTCGGTAAGGGATTTACACAACCGAGGGCCGAAGGCCCGAGGATAGTGTAAATCCCGTACCGACCGCGCACCGAGCGGTGCAACCGACTTGTACCATGGCTCTAGGCTATAAGAAACGCATAACAACCTTTTTTTCTGTAGAGCCTCATTGGTCGCCGCTTCGCTTAGCTACAGATCGTAATTCTAGGCCACGGGCAAAAAATATTCACCTCCTAGGCGGTGTATAAGTGATTTATTCACCCCGAATTGAGAAATCTGATTGGACGGTTTGAACGAACCATGGTATAAATTTATTTATTTGGCGAGCGAGCGTAGCGAGCGAGACACTTACAGGGGTAAAAATGAAAAAATCGGGGATGTTTATTGGCGAGCGAGCGTAGCGAGTGAGACACTATCAGGGGTAACTCAATCGAGATTTCGCTATATTTATTTATTTATCTGTTTATGGGGTACGTGAGACCTCTGTTTTCGCCCGCGCCTCTAATTACGTAAGTTAGGTAAAGCGTTCACAGTTCCAGTATTTTCAATTAACGAGCGCGGAGAATCATCCTGCTGCACTAACTTTGTTTCTACCAGAAAGTTTACAGCTACTCTCTTCTTGAAACAATTGTGAAGTCTTTGTCAAGCTGCGCTTCTTTGCCTCTGCTTTCGAAGTTTATTCAGGTAATTCTGTTAGTTTAGTCTGGGATCAGAGACTTTAGATTCTCTGATGCTAACTGAGAATGGAAAGGGTTACACTGTGCACTACAGTTAGATGTTGTTTTTTTCCTTCCAAGCAGTTGCAGAGAGTTGTTACTATGGCACTGAAATCCCTTTACCCTGTATGCTAAATTTAAAAACTGGACCTTATTTTCAGTAGCTTCAGTGTTAGAAGTCAAATATAAAAATAGTATAGTCTTTAGGCTCGCTCGCCATTTGTGCTCAAGCACATCACTAGTTTATTTGTATATATGTTTGGACGTACGTATGTCATTTTGTACTTTGACCCTCGCGTTTTTGTGTTAGTTACGTGGTCGATCCCATCCCAAATTGCACTAAACAGAATCCTCTGGTTTATCGATCAGTACCCGTATCACCCTAGAAATTGAATTGTTTACCGTTTTGAATTCTTTTGCGGGTGCAGTTCAAACTTGAAAACTTAAGGGACTTCCATTTCTATTCGAGTTAGTGGCGGTGGTAAGTCAATGCGCTCTTTGTCATGGTTATAAGCCGTGCGCAAGAGTATTTACTTGAAAATACATTGTCCACTAGACTACCACGAAGGTAAGTCTGTAGGTGCATGTCCTGTTGTGTCAAAGCATTGTGTTACAACCATAATTTAGCTAAAGAATATCACAAAGAAAACGTTTAAATAACGTGTACTGTTTTGTTGTTGTGTTTTTCCTTCAATTCAAGCAGTTGCAGAGAGTTGTTACTATGGCACTGAAATCCCTTTACCCTGTATGCTAAATTTAAAAACTGGACCGTATTTTCAGTAGCTTCAGTGTTAGAAGTCAATAAGTCTTTAGGCTCGCTCGCCATTTGTGCTCAAGCACACCACTAGTTATTTATTTGTATATATGTTTGGACGTACGTATGTCATTTCGTACTTTGACCCTCGCGTTTTTGTGTTAGTTATGTGGTCGACCCCGTCCCAAATTGCACTAAACAGAATCTTCTGGTTTATCGATCAGTACCCGTATCACCCTAGAAATTGAATTGTTTATCGTTTTGAATTCTTTTGCGGGTGCAGTTAAAACTTGAAAACTTAAGGGCCTTCCATTTCTATTCGAGTTAGTGGCGGTGGTAAGTCAATGCGCTCTTTGTCGTGGTTATAAGCCCTACTCAACAGTATTTACTTAAAAATGCATTGTCCACTAGACTAACCACGAAGGTAAGTCTTGCGTAGGTAAGTCTTGCGTAGTTATGTTCAGTTGTGTGAAAGTATTGTGCGTTACAACTACTATTAAGAATATCACAAAGAAATTTTTAAATAACTTGATTTGATTTTGTTGCTTCTTTTTCAATTCAAACTGTTGCGGGAGCGGTTACTATGACATTGAAAACCCTTTACCTCATACGTAATTTAAAAAATCGACTTTATTTTAATAGCTTGAGTGTTAGTTGTTAAATTCAAATTAAACAATAGTGTAGTGTAAGGCTCGCTCGCCATTTGTGCTCAAGCACACCACTAGTTTATTTATTGGCGAGCGAGCGTAGCGAGCGAGACACTTACAGGGGTAAAAATGAAAAAATCGGGGATGTTTGTTTGTATATATGTTTGGACGTACGTATGTCATTTTGTACTTTGACCCTCGCGTTTTTGTGTTAGTTATGTGGTCGACCCCGTCCCAAATTGCACTAAACAGAATCCTCTGGTTTATCGATCAGTACCCCTAGAATTGAATTGTTTACCGTTTTGAATTCTTTTGCGGGTGCAGTTAAAACTTGAAAACTTAAGGGACTTCCATTTCTATTCGAGTTAGTGGCGGTGGTAAGTCAATGCGCTCTTTGTCATGGTTATAAGCCGTGCCAACAGTATTTACTTGAAAATACATTGTCCACTAGACTACCGCGAAAGTAAGTCTGTGTAGGTGCATGTCCAGTTGTGTCAAAGCATTGTTGTTACAACCACTACTTAGCTAAAGAATATCACAAAGAAAACTTTTAAATAACGTGTATTGTTTTATCCTTCAATTCAAACAGTTGCAGAGAGTTGTTACCATTGCACTGAAATACCTTTACCGTGTATGCGAAATTTAAAAACTGGACCTTATTTTCAGTAGCTTCAGTGTTAGAAGTCAAAATCATTCATATAAAAATAGTATAGTCTTTAGGCTCGCTCGCCATTTGTGCTCAAGCACATCACTAGTTCAGCGAGCGAGCGAAGCGAGCGAAGCTGACTCTCAATCGTGTTCAATTGAGATTTCAGATATATATATATAGGTATGTATGCGTACGTCAAAAATTTCGCCCGCGCTTCTAATTACGTAAGTTAGGTAAAGCGTTCACAGTTCCAGTATTTTTCAATTAACGAGCACAGAGAATCCTGCTGCACTGCCTTACGCAACTTTGTTTCAACCAAAAAGTTTATAGCTACTCTCTTCTTGAAACAATTGTTAAGTCTTTGTCAAGCTGCGCTTTTTTGCCACTGCTTTCGAAGTTTATTCAGGTAATTTTGTTATTGTTAACTCTTCATGCCTAATCATTGCAATTATTAAGCGATTTCCTTCACAAATCATCTTTACCTATACTCATATTATATTTACTCGCTCGCCATGCATTTGCGCTATTCGAGCGCACCACTAGTTTATTTATTGGCGAGCGAGACACTTACAGGGGTAAAAATGAAAAAATCGGGGATGTTTATTGGCGAGCGAGCGAAGCGAGCGAGACACTATCAGGGGTAACTCAATCGAGACTTCGCTATATTTATTTATTTATTGGCGAGCGAGCGTAGCGAGCGAGACACTTACAGGGGTAACACAATCGAAAAATCGGGGATGTTTATTTATATATATGGACGTACGTATGTCATTTTGTACTTTGACCCTCCGTATTTTTGTGTTTGCTCGGCGTTCGACCCCGTCCCAAATTGCACTAAACAGAATCCTCTGGTTTAGCGATCAGTACCCGTATCACCCTAGAAATTGAATTGTTTACCGTTGCTTCTTGTTTTGCGAGTGCAGTTTTTCTATTCGAGTTAGTGGCGGTGATAAGTCAATGCGCTCTTTGTTATGGTTATAAGCCGTGCACAACAGTATTTACTTGAAAATACATTGTTCACTAGATTACTGCGAAGGTAAGTCTGTGTAGGTGCATGTCCAGTTGTGTCAAAGCATTGTGTGTTACAACCACTACTTAGCTAAAGAATATCACAAAAAAAACTTTTAAATAACGTGTATTGTTTTGTTGTTGTTTTCCTTCCAAGCAGTTGCAGAGAGTTGTTACTATGGCACTGAAATCCCTTTACCCTGTATGGTAAATTAAAAGACCTTATATTCAGTAGCTTCAGTGTTAGAAGTCAAAATCATTCATATAAAAATAGTACAGTCTTTAGGCTCGCTCGCCATTTGTGCTCAAGCACACCACTAGTTTATCTGTTTATGGGGTACGTGAGACCTCTGTTTTCGCCCGCGCTTCTAATTACGTAAGTTAGGTAAAGCGTTCACAGTTCAAGTATTTTTCAATTAACGAGGGCGGAGAATCCTGCTGCAGGCGCAACTTTGTTTCAACCAAAAAGTTTACAGCTACTCTCTTCTTGAAACAATTGTGAAGTCTTTGTCAAGCTGCGCTTCTTTGCCACTGCTTTCGAAGTTTATTCAGGTAATTCTGTTAGTTTAGTCTGGGATCAGAGACTTTAGATTCTCTGATTAACTGAGAATGGAAAGGGTTACACTGTGCACTACAGTTAGATGTAATTTCTGTCCTATTTTTTCTGTAAAAAGAGTCTGCTCGCTCGCCATGCATTTGCGCTATTCGAGCGCACCACTAGTTTATTTGTATATATGTTTGGACGTACGTATGTCATTTTGTACTTTGACCCTCGCGTTTTTGTGTTAGTTAGGTGGTCGACCCTGTCCCAAATTGCACTAAACAGAATCCTCTGGTTTATCGATCAGTACCCGTATCACCCTAGAAATTGAATTGTTTACCGTTTTGAATTCTTTTGCGGGTGCAGTTCAAACTTGAAAACTTAAGGGACTTCCATTTCTATTCGAGTTAGTGGCGGTGGTAAGTCAATGCGCTCTTTGTCATGGTTATAAGCCGTGCGCAACAGTATTTACTTGAAAATACATTGTCCACTAGGCTACCGCTAAGGTAAGTCTGTGTAGGTGCATGTCCAGTTGTGTCAAAACTTTGTGTGTTACAACCACTATTTAGCTAAAGAATATCACAAAGAAAACGTTTAAATAACGTGTATTGTTTTGTTGTTGTTTTTTTTCCTTCAATTCAAGCAGTTGCAGAGAGTTGTTACTATGGCACTGAAATACCTTTACCTTGTATGCGAAATTTAAAAACTGGACCTTATTTTCAGTAGCTTCAGTGTTAGAAGTCAAGATCATTCATATAACAATAGTATAGTCTTTAGGCTCGCTCGCCATTTGTGCTGAAGCACATCACTAGTTTATTTGTATATATGTTTGGACGTACGTATGTCATTTTGTACTTTGACCCTCGCGTTTTTGTGTTAGTTTATGTGGTCGACCCGGTCCCAAATTGCACTAAACAGAATCCTCTGGTTTATCGATCAGTACCCGTGTCACCCTAGAAATTGAATTGTTTACCGTTTTGAATTCTTTTGCGGGTGCAGTTAAAACTTGAAAACTTAAAGGACTTCCATTTCTATTCGAGTTAGTGGCGGTGGTAAGTCAATGCGCTCTTTGTCATGGTTATAAGCCGTGCGCAACAGTATTTACTTGAAAATACATTGTCCACTTACTGCGAAGGTAAGTCTGTGTACCGTTTTGAATTCTTTTGCGGGTGCAGTTAAAACTTGAAAACTTAAGGGACTTCCATTTCTATTCGAGTTAGTGGCGGTGGTAAGTCAATGCGCTCTTTGTCATGGTTATAAGCCGTGCGCAACAGTATTTACCTGAAAATACATTGTCCACTAGACTACTGCGAAGATAAGTCTGTGTAGGTGCATGTCCAGTTGTGTCAAAGCATTGTGTGTTACCCACTACTTAGCTAAACAATGTCACAAAGAAAAAAACTTTTAAATAACGTGTACTGTTTTGTTGTTGTTTTTTACCTTCAATTCAAGCAGTTGCAGAGAGTTGTTACTATGGCACTGAAATCCCTTTACCGTGTATGCTAAATTTAAAAACTGGACCTTATTTTCAGTAGCTTCAGTGTTAGAAGTCAAAATCATTCATATATAAATAGTATAGTCTTTAGGCTCGCTCGCCATTTGTGCTCAAGCACATCACTAGTATACATATAAACTAGGTTGAGTTGGGCGATATTGGGTAATCTCAGGCGATACGATATTATATGGTTATCATCGGTTACCGTTGGTAATTCGTAGCGGGGTAAGCCCGTGCCTTCTGCGGATGCGAATAGGTAATGGTAAGAGACGCTTGGTTGGGTAAGGGGTCTCAAATCAGAGTGCAAGGGGGTGGGGAATAGTCAGAAACTATCATTGTAATGCTAGGTGCATTTGATGGGGTTTCATACAGCGATAATGCCAACAAAAAAAGAAAAAGAAAAAATTCGGCACTGGTCACAGGGGTCGGGGTTCTGCCCACACCTGGTGGGCACTGGTCGACCTTGACCACCAGTGTCAACAGCACGATCACTACTACTGACTCTCCGACCAGTAGCTAATCCTATTATTACATAGAGTAGAGCTAGTTATAGGGATGTACCACTATTATTACATAGAGTAGAGCTGGTTATAGTGATGTACCTCTATTATTACATAGAGTAGAGCTAGTTATAGAAATGTAACACTATTATTACATAGAGTAGAGCTAGTTATAAAGATGTACCACTATTATTACATAGAGTAGGGCTAGTTATAGGGATGTACCACTATTATTACATAGAGTAGAGCTAATCTAGGACTGTACCACTATTATTACATAGAGTAGAGTTAGTTATAGGGATGTACCACTATTATTACATAGAGAAGAGCTAATTCTAGGACTGTACCACTATTATTACATAGAGTAGAGTTAGTTATAGGGATGTACCACTATTTTGTACCACTATTATTACATAGAATAGAGCTAGTTATAGGAATGTACCACTATAATTACATAGAGTAGAGTTAGTTATAGGGATGTACCACTATTATTACAGAGTAGAGCTATGTACCACTATTATTAAAAAGAGTAGAGCTAGTTATAGGGATGTACCACTATTATTACATAGGGTAGAGCTAGTTATAGGGATGTACCACTATTATTAAATAGAGTAGAGCTAGTTAGAGGGATGTACCACTATTATTACATAGAGTAGAGCTAGTTAGAGGGATGTACCACTATTATTACATAGAGTAGGGCTAGTTATAGGGATGTACCACTATTATTACATAGAGCAGAGCTAGTTTTATAGGGATGTACCACTATTATTACAGAGTAGAGCTATGTACCACTATTATTAAAAAGAGTAGAGCTAGTTATAGGGATGTACCACTATTATTACATAGGGTAGAGCTAGTTATAGGAATGTACCACTATTATAACATAGAGTCGAGCTAGTTATAGGGATGTACCACTATTATTACATAGAGTAGAGCTAGTTATAGGGATGTACCACTATTATTACATGGAGCAGAGCTAGTTATAGGGATGTACCACTATTATTACATAGAGTAGAGTTAGTTATAGGGATGTACCACTATTATTACATAGAGTAGAGCTAGTTATAGAAATGTACCACTATAATTACATAGAGTAGAGTTAGTTATAGGAATGTACCACTATTAAGAGTAGAACATTCATCAGAGTACCATGTACCACATTCCACATAGTACCATGTACAACATTCCTCAGAGTACCATGTGTCATATTCCTCAGTTACCATGTACCACATTCCTCAGAGTACCATGTACCACATTCCTCAGAGTACCATGTACCATATTCCTCAGAGTACCATGTGCCACATTTCTCAGTGTATCATGTATCTCATTCCTCAGTGTACAATGTACCACACTCCTCAGGTACCATGCACCACATTACTCAGTGTACCATACACCACGTTCCTCATTGTACCATGCACCACATTCCTCAGAGTACCATATGCAACATTCCTCATTGTACCATGCACCACATTCCTCAGGTACCATGTACCACATTCCACATAGTACCATGCTCCACATTCCTCAGTTACCATGTACCACATTTCTCAGAGTACCATGTACCACATTCCTCAAAGTACCATGTACCACATTCCTCAGGTACCATGCACCGCATTCCTCAGTGTACCATGTATCACATTTTTAAGCTACCATGTACCACATTCCTCAGTGTACCGTGTACCACATTCCTCAGAGTACCATGTACCACATTCGCCAGAGTACCATGTACCACATTCCTCAGTGTACCATGTACCGCATTCCTCAGTGTACCATGTACCATGAAGTATTGTACTACATGGATGATTAGGTATTATGCATGTACCAGCAGTGGTAAATAACGTAACCAAACTTTGAAAATTCCACCTACTCCATGTTGCATAATAATGTATTGTTTTATTGAAGCATTTTATGTACATGTATCAACTCTGTCATTCTGTTCTATATGATAAACAAAATTGATTTATTATAAAAATTATGTTAATGATAAAATAAGTTCGATTAAGATGCCTTTCTCTTTTTGGAGTCAGTAAACTTCTTAAATGTTCCATCAAAACGTGATGCCTCATCTTGATCTATTGAACTATAACCACGCTTGCCTGAGTTCCAATTTAGATCCTTATTACCGAGGCGTATAAAAGAATCCAAGTCGTGCTCTAATTGTTGGTGTAAATGTGAGGTTGGACATTCCACATCACTGTCCATGCTTTTCAGAAACAGTCTAGAAATAAAATGGAGAACAATGTAAGTTATAAAAAAAAGTAATTTATAAAAATTTTTAAAGTACTGAACCACAAAAGTCATTAAAAAATGTTGAACTAAAGAAGCACTTCCTTTTCATACCCTTACTTTTTCACATATATACTAAAATGTATTCTTAATTTGAAGTTAACATATACACATTTTTGACCATTCCTAAATAGTAGAAGGTTAGTTACTTACATACCTGTGATTAATAAAAAACCATAATATCACAATGGCATCAGGTTTTACTATCTCTCGGTGCGTCAATTGAATGTGGTCAGTAATCTACAACACATCTGCAATACAGTCGTACATATACACTTGTATTGTTTCACAGCCTATTAGTATACATGGCAAAGACTGTTCAATGTTGGGTGCAAACTGTTTTCTATAAAAGATGACAGGACAACTGTTCCTATACTTTGTGATTCACTAGTAATTTTCCTCTTTACTTCAACGACACCAGAGGTACCGTCAGTGTCACTACCACTATGATACCATACCATGTGGTTTTGTAGCATCCAATTCCTAAATGACCACAAACTACATCTTTATTCTCTCCAAACACTGTATCAACCCAGCAGTGATGAAGCCTGTTCTCCAACACGATGGAAGTCGTAATATGTTGTAGTATTTTATCAACCAATTCATGTAACACATGACTCTCCAGACAACTTTTCTCGCAATCGATTTTATTGTACTTGCTCTTAAGAAAGGAAAGTAAGGGATTTAATGCGCTACTGATATCTTTGTCGTCAGAACACTGTGACAGAATATTGGGGTCGAAATCGATCAGATCCTCCAGATCAACATAGCTAACTCTCCTGTGTTGCAGCCGTAAGTCTGATAACTTGCCAATACAGTTGAAATTTTTTGTTATTTTTCAACCAAATAAACCTTAACCTCAGAACTCTCTTCCAAATAACAGTTGCTTCCAAACCTGCAAAAAAAAATTGCATTTTTTAACAACTACACATGCTTTATGGGAGGTGTTTCTAAATGTAACTTTACACATGACCACCTTTTAAATGTTATATCATGATCCTAGCCTAAACCTAACCTAGACTTCCCTACATAGTCTTAGCTCTAGCCATCGTTCTAGCAATTAGGAGTTTGTAATGGGATTCTCCTACACTGCACCCCTTAAAAGTGGTACAATACTTAATATTCATGAATGGAGATTGTGCCAACGTCCTAAGCTTTTTACTCCCAAGATTACTACTCGCCATAGCTGACCGGTCCAGGTGCGACTAGGAAGAGGATATTAGCATCGGTAAAGATCGTCACTAGGGGTGCGCTCAAACATTGCATGTGTATGTGTGGCGAGCGAGCACACACAATAAAATCTAAAGTGACGATACTTTACCTTTTTATAGCCCAAATATATATGGTACGGGACGTTGGTGTAATAATTCAACTATTACCACTATTACCATTATTACAGCATTACCATTATTACCACTATAACCAGTATTAACACTGTTACCACATAAAAAATATGTTTTGATGAATTTCATACCAATATTATATTAGCTGAACAATAAAGTATGATGTTTTTTTTGTGTGTGGTGCTGATTGTATCTTGTAGGAGTCATCTATGAGTGTCCACATCGAACATCTGCGTCGGACGTCGAACTCCACTACAAAAAACACAGACATAAAAGATATTTGTAATACAAACAACAAATTATTCATGATTCTAAATATTGGCAAGTTCATAATGTATTATATACATGGCTTCATACAGGATTTTGGTCTGGGGCGGGGGGGGGGGGGGGGCACGAGGTGGTGCCGAGGTGGGGGGGTGTGTACTCAGCCTCACCCATTTTCAGAACCTACACAACTTTGATGCACATCTTTGCATAAGAGTCAATACTTCACACTGATGATCAACATTCGGTCCCATGCACTAAATGGATACAAACCTAACAATAAATGTTCCCAAATTCGGGGGGAAGTGGGGGGGGGGGGAACCCAGGGCTTGTCCCACTGTATGAAACCCTGGTATGTATACTCCACACTGTCCATGAGCGAAACAATCATGTATTGAGGAAGTGTAATTTGAAAATGAAAAGCAACTTACGCTGTACAAGGAGATATCATAGCATCAAGTCCGAGAACTTTCGGGTAAAGACCTTCAATAATTTATGTCTATATGAGGAAAAAATAATACTTATGATAATGTGCATCTTGACTGATGTATATACAATTTACACAATTTACACACACAGAGATCTATTTCATTCATTATGCATGTATATACAAGCACACGTGAAATTCAACTTATGAATGGTGTCACAGACTCCCCGAGTTTGATCCGGAAGCTCCACTACAATACAACAACAAAAAAAAACAACAGAAAACAACAACAATGATATTTGGTTGTCAGTGGAGATGCGATACCAACATGTGGTACTGTAATAAAAATATTTACATTCTGTAATACTTGTGTTTCATATTTTAATTCTGATAATATCGTGCGTGGTACATGCGATAAACTATGTAGTGCCTGCGTTGGCTACTTCTATAGTCAGGTTGCTTAGCAAAACGATTGGGACGATCTGGACAAAAGCACCAAATTTTTTTCAGAGTTACCTCAGATCATAAGAATCAAATTTTGCTAGGCCCCCAAAACCACAAAAACCACAACACTCAGTAATTAAATTTTGATTTAAAAATATTCAATTTGCATAATGGAGGTGCTATAAACAGCTCTATTTTGTACAATTACAACCACAGAGTTCAGTACATGCCCAGTTAGCCTTTTTGCAGCCACTTCTGGCACTACAACCACTCTTACTCTTGCAGCCACACTTTATTAGTTCAGCACAAGCTTTGCTAGCAATAGGTAGAGTTGTCCACACAGGAGTTCATGACAGGATTTCATCATCCCAACTCCAGCCCCAACCTTCTGGACTAGGCCTGTCCTGTTTTGTGTTGACTAGTGGTCCAGACACCAGCTTGATATGCTGCACGTTTTGAGTGCTGTAGAAGAGCTGCTTTTGCTGGTGGAATTTTCTCCATTGTCCTGTTCCCATGGCAGAATAACTCCAATCTTGCTTCGTCAACGTTTTCCAGTTCACTGGTTTTATTGTAAAGCACTACTATGAAACGCTCCAACATTTGAAAGTACCGAGAGCCATTGTCTAATTGGATGTAAGGGTTCAGTGCCATGTGAGTAAAGGCTTCTGTCACATCAGGATAGCACTTTCAAGTTTCCCAAGCCAACTTCTTCCCTTTGCCAAAAAAACCTGAGGTAGTATCACATCCTGTAAAGCTGTGGAACACAGGTAGAGCCAAAGACTTGTCTTCACACAGAGAATGGCAGATAGAGTTTATGTGGAAGTGAATGCTTTTCCTGCACCAAAGGCTACCCAAATACTAACCGAAGGATTTATGGTAAGTAATTGATGAAACTTGCCAATGAGGATAACAACAACGTCAGTGTCCACAGTGCGCACCACACAAGAGCTACACCCACTCTTCAGTGCGTCTATCAAGTGAACTAAAAGCCTGGTATCAGCTTCTTCATGATCACATGGTAACATGTCATGATTGGAGCCTAAGAACGTTGACATCAGAAGTGACAAAAACCTGTTTGCCTTCAGGATAGTCAAAAAATGAATTTTTTGCGTGAGAAATTGAAAAAGTTCTTTTTTGTTGCTGTCGTCACGTAAAAAACCAATCCAGCTTTGTAGAACCTTGCTCTTACTGGCTACCTTCATTCTTACGCCTTTGCCCCGCTTTTCTCTCATGGCTGCTTTGATGCTATCACTAAAGTAGCTGTCCCAGACCACATCAACTTTAGTACACGTCTCCAATTGCCGCGTTATGTGGGGCAAAAAGACATTGCTTGCATACCCTTCAAATGTGGCAACCTGCTTTGCAGAGTGGTGATGTACTAAAGCAGCACCATCATAGGCCATAGCATCAAATGAGCTTGGAGGATCTTGCTGACTTTCCTTAGCAAGAATGTGTAGCAGATCTGGTTTCTTTGCAATTAATTGCAGTTGACCATAATCAGATAGAGAGGGGGGGGGGGGGGGTAATGCTTATTTTCATGTTTGAAAAAAAAAAAACCATGTCACAATCTCTATGCTTTGCCGCAATGTAGAGCCGTGAGAAAAGTGAAACATTGTCATTTAGCATTGCAACCTGCTTTGCTTGCTTGGATTTTGGCTTGGGTTTTGGCCTTTTGAAAAGTGCAAGTGAGTTCTTATAAATAGGATCAAAAATGGACTTTGTACAATCCAAAATAACAGCCTTTCTCCCTAAACTTTTCTTTGCCAAGAGCTTCTATAGAGCGAATGGAATCAGCTACAGATTCATCTATAATGTGGCAGTTGCCCAAACTCAGCAATTCAGGAGTATCATCAAGGAAAGGATTGCATGTCTTCAATGGTTTCTACCAGAGCAAGAACTTGCTGTTTGAAAGTTCTCTGTGCAGAAAGCCCTTCCTTGTGATGAGAATAGTTTTTTCTGACTTCAAGTGAGTACTGTGCTTCAAATTCAGTAAGAAGTCGCCTCTCAGGACCAGCAAGCATCCATTTTCGAAAGGACGGATGGATACTCAGTGAGCCCCACTGCTCCACCAGACCCTTGACCAGTGCATTATTTTGTTCATGGGCCTGGTCTATAGCAGTGTTGTGGTAATTGCAATTGGTAATTGTAATTAGCACACCACTGCAGTAATTGTAATTGTAATTGTAATTGCATACCTGTAATTGGAAAGTAGTTGGGGTCAAAGACCACTTTGGTGAAGGGTCAGTTCTAAAGCACATGGGTGCTATCAAGAAAATGAATTCTCAGTTTTTATAATTTTTAAATAAACTTTTCTCTTTCAAGAAGAATTGATGAATTAAAACAAAATTACAAACTTTGTGGGCCCTATTACATGACCACTTATCCTGAGGAGGTGATGTGATGTAATTGTATGTAATTGTGAACAGATTTGTTGTAATTAGTTCTTAAAGGTGTAATTGGTAATTGAAATTGTAATTGAGAAGCAAAATTTTTAAGTAATTGTAATTGTAATTGATTACTTTACTCCTGTAATTGCCACAACCCTGGTCTATAGCTATAGCTGAGAATCGATTGTGGGTTTTCTAAACAACCCAGTGCCCATGTCCTTGAAACTCTTCAAGAATGGATGGTGGAAGACTTTGCAGGTCACGTATGTGTACAGGTACCCAACGAGCGTAGTTGTGATGATCCAAGGCAAAGAACCAAGGAACCAAAGAATGTAGAGATTCAGCATGCAAATAGTACAATGTGGTTTTCCCCCAAACTTTTGCTTATAGTACTGTCAATTTTTAATTTCATGCTTGGGGCCAAGCAAAATTTTGAAGTGCACTACCTAAAGGACTTCATACATTTTTTTTGGTGCTTTTGTCCAGTCGGTCCCCATTCTTTAAAAAAATATTGTTAAGCCACCTGACTACTAGGGCTAGGGCTAGGGCTAGGGCTAAGTATGACATCTGTACCGCATCAACCACTTACACCCTATAATTGATTACATATACCGCATATTAAATCACATGTGACCACATGTATCACATGTGACCACATGTATCACATGTTGTAGTAGACTAGAATAGCATGTACATCTTTTAGATATTAGCACTGTCACATTTGATCTACATACTACAGACGGTACATGTAGCACATTTAACAACACGCAATGCAAGTATTACAACTTATTATGATACAAACAGTACAAGTTTTATTGCTTATTCAAAAGAGCTACTTCTGTACTATTGCAATACATATTTGTGGTATGTTATTTACCACTACATATACATGCTTAATACATTATGGATGTAGTACACTACCTAACAACTGTTGTATATACAGTACCACGTGTGGTACGACTGTGGTGGAACAGGTCACTGTTAGCCTAAGAGACGCAGTTGCGCTGCCACCAGAGTTTCAGGCTAGCACCCAGCAAGCTAAGTCACACAGCAAAGCTAGGCTCTTGAATTCTCCAACCCAGGGTTTAGCTAGCAAGACCCTAACCCCAGTTTCTAGATGTAGTCAGAGTTTTAAGGAGATCTTTCAAGTTATGCTAAAACTGAGAACTGAGGGAAAAAGGAAGTAAATGAATGATATATGTATAGGTGAATGGTGAGTGGTGTGTATTTGAGCATGAGAAGATGTAATGTGAGTAAGTTGTTTAGTCTATACATAGCATGAGAAGATGTAATATGAATAAGTTAATTTTGTATACAGCAATAGGTAAATAGATGTAGCTAATAGTACAGAAAGTAAATGCCTATTTAATTAGTTAATGTTGGGTGGTGTCACACAAGAAGGACAGGTGAGCCACATTATAGAAACATGTACCTCATGTGGTACATGTCAATTAGTGTGAGTACAATAATTATGTTGCACAGCTTTCATGTTATGCAATACCAACCAAAGCAAAACAAAAAACGTCTACATTTGTAATACTTGGGATTTATGTCGAAACTTAGGTAATACAGTATGTGGTACCTGCGATAAATTGTGTAGTGCCTGTGATAAATTATGAAGTGCCAGTAATAAATTATGAAGTGCCTGTGTTGACTACTAGGGCTAAGATTTTTTTGCTACCTATATTAAATATTATATTATAGGTGTCGCATGCTCATTCCCCATGTGCCACACGAGGTACATGTTGCATTATCTTTTAATTTACCCACATGTACCATATGTCGTTCATAAATTGAATGTAAAAGTGCACATATCAACAGTTGTACATGCTATTCTAGTCTAATAAAACATATGGTACACATGGTACAATATACTTTTTATACATGTATAATACATAATTATGGGTGTAAGTGCATTACTTCACTACTGTTGTATATACAGTAACACGTGTAATACGACAGGTTAGCCAGGTAGCACGGTAGTACTATACCGAGAAATAATGAAATGCGGTACCATATGTTGTACAGCACTTAATATATGCGATACCAACATGTGGTACTGTAATAAAAACATTTACATTCTGTAAAACTTGTGTTTTATATTTTAATTTTGATAATATCGTGCGTGGTACATGCGATAAATTATGTATTGCCTGCGTTGGCTACTTCTAGGGCTAGGCTAGGGCTAAAGTATAACATGTGTACTTACCTATACCACATGTTAAATCACATGAGTCTCACGCTAATTGACATGTACCACATGAGGTACACGTTTCATTACAATTAGCTGTCGACCACACGTGGTACTGTATATACAACAGTTGTGAAGTAGTGTACTATATCCACAATTATGTATTATGCATGTTTATGTAGTGGTAAATAACTTAACACAAATATGTATTGCACTAATACACAAATAACTCATTTGAAGAAGCCAACACACTACCATAAAACTTGTACTATTTGTATCATAAGTTGTAATACTTGCATTGCGTGTTGTTAAATGTGCTACATGTACCGTCTGTGGTACATAAATCAAATTTGAGTGCTAATATCTAAACGACGTACATGCTATTCTATTCTTAAAGAGTGACTTCTGAGCTACAAGCAATAAATTTTGAAGAAAAAGAAATGAAATAAAGATAATAAAATAAAAAAGAGTGACTTTTTATTAGGGATGGGGAAAAAGCAACAAAAAACCCGAAGGAATATAAGAGTTGACTGAAAGAATAACTACAAGGAAGACACACACAAAAAAAAAAGTGACTCTGTATTAGGGATCTACTGTACATGACCCACTATCTAATCTCCATTTGTTAGTGCTCGACTCCAACTTAGCCAACTTGATTCATCATACTCACCTAAATAAATGAGAAATTGTATATTGGCATAAATTCATGCTAATAAATTCATGCTAAGTAAACTACATTAAGCATACCCTTGAAAGAACAGTTTTCTAAGAAAAACATGAGCTGTTTGTTCCACAACTATTGCATGATAATCTATATGCTTATCACTTTGCAAATATATAATCATGATAGCCAATTGCCTAAAATCAATTTTGATTGGCGTCCAGTTTTGTGTTTTGTCTTCGTTCTCAGCAATTGAGTACATATTTGATTTTCCAAATACATACACATTTTGTCGTCCCACTCCTCTACGTCTTTCCAAATCTATCAAAACTACCTCATCAGTATCTTCTCGAAAACAAATGTTTTCAATTCTCACATCATTGTGAGCATAGCCTGTGCTGTGAAGATCCAGAAGTGCTTTAACCGTCCCATCTAGTGGGATCATGTATGACGACAGAAAGTCCTGATTTTACTTGGTAAGCACAGCGGTCAAATTTTTGTTTAATTCGGTCAGAAGAAATGGGAAAGGTTAAACCCAAACTAGGTTGCAATAAAAAAACTACTTTTTTTTTTTATTCCATGCTTGAACAATCGCTAGTATAACCTTTCCCGAGTCATAGGGTTCCTTGTACAATCAAATTGAAGCAAACTTTCGTCAAATGTAACAGTAACTTATTCGGCAATTTTGTTCTGTTGCATACCACCTTATGGTACGTGATGTACCACTTCTGATACATGCATAATAAGTGATTATGCATTAAACACACTACTTCACATAGGTGGTAAACAAAGTACCACATGCGGTACAAACTATGAGTTAGAAGATAATGCAGGATGTACCTAAAATGGTACATGAGAACTAGCTTGCAACACTTGTAGTATGATATTGACTACAAATAACAATAAAAAACTTGAAATAGTACAAACGGTACACATGCAAGTCTTTAGCCCTAGCCCTAGCTCTAGCCCCCTAGGTAACACCGGCAGTACAGAATTTACCAATCGTACAACCTATTATACTATCAAAATTACAAAATTAAATACAAGTATATACACGTTGAAGGTGTTTTGTTTTAAGTACTACACGGTATAACTTAATTGTGTGCTGTATAACATATTGTACCACTTGTACCACTTGTTGTATGAGACTCGAATTGCACGGATAACTGTTGCTATATACACTTTTTCATTTAATTTATAAACAAAATATGGTACATGCAGTACATTTCAAAACGTGCAATCAGGTATTCAAAAACTAGTGTTACATGTGGTGCAAGTTCTACAGTTGATGGAATATTGCTTTTTCAAAATAGGCAATTTTGTTCTGTTGCATACCACCTTGTGGTACGTGATGTACCACTTCTGATACATGCATAATAGTACCACATGCGGTACAAACTACGAGTTAGAAGAAAATGCAGGATGTACCTAAAATGGTGCACGAGAACTAGCTTACAACACTTGTAGTATGATATTGACTACAAATAACAATAAAAAACTTGAAATTATACAAACGGTACACATGTAAGTCTTTAGCCCTATGCTAAAGCATGAAGACACAAAAAGTTGGTAAAGGATTGTTGATTCGGAAGCTTCTGCTACAGTTGGCTTTGATTCCCCCCATTGGAATGCATGCGTACATGGTCAGTGCAAAATTAAAAAAATAAGGCATTGAAACTATTACTTAAGGCATGAAGCACAATAAGGCATTGAAACTATTACTTAGAATTCTGTATCTTATGGAAGGCAAAACACAATATTCGTGTCCTCTGAGCCCAGTTTCACATTCTTAGCACGGACACCAGGTAGAAACAGTTGACTGTCAGTTTCTTCCTGACAACGCTTAAAAGCAGCAACTTCTACATTACCCAGATATGTGATTATTAGTACTGTCAGCAGTCACAGAGAAAACTTTGTTCTGTAGCTTCTCCCTGTATGGTGCTTTTCTCATTTCTTATACATTAAAAGTAATAAATTAATGATGCTTGACAAAAATTGGCCGTGATCTTTACCCAGTTTATTCAACTTGAACTAATTGATCATTACTCTTATATAGTTATCTGGTATGCGTCAAATACATCTAAACGTGTGCTTTAAGGCTTCCTTCTCTTACTGCCATAATCTAAATAGGAGCAATGTCTCCAAAGGTACATGGCTTTACCACCTTAGACTAAATTTATTTCTTCAATTATAGCAACTCATTCCTTCAATTATAGCATTGTTTCAGGCATTCCTATGAATTGATTACCCTTTTGAAATTTTGTCAGCTGTCCATCAGAGGTGGAAAAGGCATATGTTAAAGGATCAAGAGGATGAGATACTCCATATTGAGACGTTGCCTTGCATTACAATTATTTGACCACACAGAAATCTACTTGCTCTCAGGATAATCATTATCCTTGATTTTATTGCCTGTAGCACAGATTGCGGAATGTTTTCAGCTTGTTTGCACGATGTGTCATGAGGATGCATAATCTGGGATTGATACAGAGGGGGGGGGGGGGGGGGGGGGGAACCCTGGGATTTCTCCCCCCCCCCCCCTATGATTTTCACCTCTTATTAAAACATACAAAAAAAACTTTTTCCTCCCAATTTTTCTTGTAGGTAAGCCTAGATTTGTACAATTTCTTCAGGCTAGCCTTTGAATGCTTTAGGTTGGAGCATAGTTTGGGATTGCCTCCGCAAATGTTCATCTTTATACTACGGCTTGTGGACTGTTCTCCTTGTTGTGCTTCTTCCCTCTGCTGGACTCCTTCCCTCTGCTGCACTTCTTTCCTCACCTCTTCACTTTCTCTCTGCTGCAATGCTCAAATCTGTTCCTTGTGTTCCACCGATTCATAGCTATCACTTTTGCTTTTTTTAGGTTCGGATTCAATTCCTTTGGAGCCACAAGGTCTCTTTTCCTAAAATATTTTCTGATATCCATTAGCTACTACTCAGCAACTTCTACAGTTTGCCAAAGCAACAAATATACCCTTACAACCAGGCAGCTGTTTCACAATGACCAGTGCTAAAAGCAACTTTCAAACTGGAACTGGTGATCCATAAAATGATACACCTACTCCATTCAAACTAGAAAGATAACCTATTAGGAGTCTGTGCTTAATGTCAGAACTATTCAGCTTTCAAAATGAACAAAGCTGTTTATTAGAGGTAATCAATTGATCAATACATAAATATAATACAATAAGTTTAATTTCCTTACCTTATTAGTATTGCAAAAACTAAAAAAAATACAACTATAAGGTCGCTAATCGACTTCCCCCCCCCCCTCCCCTAGCAAAAAATCCTGTATCAAACCCTGATAATGTGAAATTATATTCTTCACCAATACAGTACGTATTAATAAGGTCAGCCGGGAGCTATCTTGGCAGTAGAGATGCTCATGAAATCCTGTTATACTGCACAGGATTGATCTGGTATAACATGTATTGATTATTTCGTCATAGTACAATCTTGTTAAATTTACAAATAGTACGTAGTTAAATACAATATTGAAAAGAGGACAAAAAGTTATATATATTGTTTGTTACTGTATGATTAACACCTGTTCATTTTTTAAGAACTAAAGATAGAAGTGCCATTCTGACATACATGCCAAATTCTGCTTGTCTGAAGTAGGCTGCTCTGGGATCTTTATCTACCTCAACACTAAATATAAACAGACAAGATGCATTTATGCAATAGACAAGCAACATTTATATTAAAATTATACCTGATTTCATTAATTCGTGGAAGCGGGTGCATTATTATCATCCTTTCTTTAGCTCTTGTAAGAAGTTTTGGTGTAAGGACAAAGCAACCACAAACCTAAAAAATAACACAATATGTTGAGTTTACTCTTAGGGATCATTTATATTGCTATGGGCATATTTACAACAGGAGTGTTATTTCTAAATGCTATTTTTACCAATACCACAGGTCCCAACTTTTGAAAGCAGCCCGTAGAGACAAGTGGGACAGAAGTAAGAGTAAGGGTGAGGTTAGAGAGAGGTACATCTGCTATTTCTTCTTCTTTTTTTAAATTTTATTTAATATTAATTACAATGAGTGCTGCTTTATCTGTATCACACAGGGCAAACAGTAAGCCCTATCCTTTAGCGGAAAAGTGAAGAAAATATGAAATTTTCTAATTACGTGATTAAGCGGAATTTTCACTTTTGCCATTGTCATAATATAATGGCATAAAATAAATAAAAAAAAACAACAACTAGTTGCTTTTTTGTAATATTCTTATACATTGTCAGGAAGTTCAAAACATCAGTCTTGCACAATGCAAGATGCTAATCATAACCACAAGCACTGCAACTTGCACAAAGATTAACATTTAATTAAAAACAACAGCAACAATTAGCTAGAAATCTATTTGTATAAAAGAAATATACTATTTTAACATTGACTAACCTTTAGAGCTAAGGAATTTATTAATTCTATATTTATCAAAATGCCATCTCTCTTGAACTTTTTTTTTTTAGCCTTTAGTAATTCAGTCACATTCCAACAAAAAAGTACTCAAATAATTGGTCACACGAGGACACTATTTAACTATAATTATACATTTAGCGTTAATTTACAAAAATTTATTCCTGGTACTTAACTACTTTCCTAAAGGTATATGGGACCAAGCCAATACATCTCGAAATCATGGCAAGTAATACAAAATAATGCTAAACCTCACATAACCCAAGCAGTCAGATGTTTTTATCTATTAGAAACTTTAGGGTGCTACTTTCAACACACTTTATAAAACAAAAAAACAACAAACCCATGTATCATGAGGAGGATGACAATGATGTGTGCTTGATAAATACTTAAGTAAAAAAATAATAATAAAAAAAAAAAAAAAAAAAGAAAAAAAAAAAGAAAAAAAAAGGGAATGCGTGACAAAATATGTAACTAAAGAAATCGGTAGAAAATACGCTGTGTGATGGGAAGTTAAAAAAACAAAAACAAAAAAACAAAAGACACACACACATACACATAAAAACAACAATAACAACTAGAAAATCCACCAACCTTATCATAACTCTCCTGTGATGGAAATCGTTCTCTCTGAATTCTAGTCATGTACAACACATCAGTTTGCGGAAGAACTTCCTCCATATTAGAATACTCATCCTAAAAGATATTTAATGATATAATCTCACACATGTTGCAGTTAAATACATAGGAACAGAAAGAGAACTAATATAGGAACACAAAAGTTAATTTTAGACAAAAACGAATGAAAAAAGAATGTTTATTATAATGAAGGTTAATGATTAAATTATTTAAACTTATCACAATAAACAGACCAAATGATCATAAATTTCAATCAATACAAGCACCCAATTCAACATTATAATCAATATGAACAGCAATTGAAGTGCTAGAAAAAGTATTGAACGCTTACCTGTGATATTCCTTTACTGCGAACATATTCAGTGACGTCCTCAGGCATTTTCAGTGATGGGGGAGACACATAACAGAGTCTTACTTGATACAAAGTCAACAGCTTGGCAAGAGAATGAACAGTTCGACCGTGTTTTAAATCACCAACCATTGTCACCTAAAAAAAGAAGAAAAAAACAACAAAAAAACAAAACAACAAAAAACAAAACAAATTATATATAGAAAAGATATATACAACCTGTAGGTAAATACATTAACTAAATCAACTTACAGTGACATTATTAACTGTACCAATTTCTTCTCTAATAGTGAAGACATCGAGCAAAGCTTGGGTAGGGTGCTCACCAATACCATCACCAGCATTAATAATTGGTTTGTCTGCTACTCCACTGGCAAGCTGAAAAAAGTGGCATTAGAATGTGTCTAAATTAAATAACTAATAAAATGTATATTTGTATGCTTGTCTGCCAGTAATGACAATGATGTGTGTATTTATACATATGCCGATGGCCCAATAAATGCAAGTTGGAAAATTATGAATTATTCATTAGCTGAACAAGCTTGGTAAAGTGTTCTCAGTCATGGTGCCAGTAGTGTGTATAAAAAAAGTAAGCCAGGAAAAAAAAAAAGCCGACGATTTAACTGAACTAAAATGGTAGAGGATAATAAAAATATCTTATGATTTAAAAAGGGATACCCTCATACAGATAAGAACTATAGGCATACCCTACCCTGAGTAAAATTGAGTGGTTGGCTGTAATAGTAAATAAGAGGTATGTGCGTTTTAGGGATACAGTCAAGACGGGAAAGACAATGAAAAAAATGAGCCTCAGCTTGCTGAACTGCAGCCTTGACATGCACAATTTCACAGTTCATAAACACTTTAGAAAACTTATCAGCTGCTGTCTGAAGATTCGATTCCCGGTCGCGACCAAATATTTTTACTTTCGTATTGCTTAAAAAAGCCTGTGAAAGAGAGAGAATACAAGTGACGTTGTTTTAGTGCTAAGTCACTGTAAAGCACTTTACAAGTTCAAAGACAAAAAGGTAGCCGCTATTTTTCTCTAACCGCGAAATATAGGGCAGGGTACGCCCTATTATATGTGAACTCCTTAAGACCAAAGCTATAGCAAGTATATAAGTATAGTATAGCACATATAGCATAGAATAAAACAAGTGAGATTAACAACCAATCTGATAGTTGGTTTTATATTTTCCAGTGTAGTGTCAAAGTCAGTAAAAGTGTGGTTTAAACTCGGGGGGGTTTCAATGAAAAGTTCTTAAGTATAATTATTGGCACCGCATGTAATAAAAAATAACATTACTATTGTAATCATAACTTATTGATGCCCCTTTTAAAAATCATAATTGTAATGATTACTTTTGCTAACTGCATATTGATAATTGCAATGATTACATTGTGATGTATTTGTAGTAACACTGCTACTGACTGAATATACAGGGTCAAAACTTGGTATATAATTTTCATAACAGGTAAAGCATAATTATTTACCTTAGCAGAACCAGGAACAGGATGTCGTAACACAATGATGTCACTGTATGATTGCATCATTCTAATAGAATCTAAAATAGAGTCAAGCCATAAATATCGTCTCAACACACAATAACCAAGTCACCTTCTAAAGATTCTCCTTTCATTACTGAAGAGCTTTCTTTATTCATCACTACAACTGTTCCACCTAGTCGTTGCATAGCTGCAGCAAACGAGGAAGACGTTCGAGTGCTTACTTCATAGAATAATGAGGCCATAATTTTGCCTTTCAGAAAATCACAAAATCCACCTCTTTTAATCATCATCCTCATTTCATGAGCCACATTGAAAATACTGTGAAGCTAAGATAATTTATACAAAGAATAAGCACTATCAGACAATACATTTTAAAATAGATTACCTGCTTTTTAGTAAATTGAGTGACTGTAATAACGTCTTTACCATGCAAGTCGTTTTTTCCAAGTGAAAAAACTCTACTCTCAGTCATTCCTTGGTTGAAGGTAAAGGATGGTGTGGAAGGCAACATAGACTTGGATTCTAACAGAAAAAAAAGAAAAGAAAAAGAAGTATATACAGTATATATAGAGGACTGAGAAGAAAACCTGATAGAAAAAGTACTTAAGGGGTCCTCAGCACATCCTTAATTTCAATCTCATTTAGAGACACACAATTTGTCCTATTTTTCGTTCAACTTGGACCTTTTTTGAGTGAGAAAAGCTTTTAAATCATTTAAAAAATCAAGTTTCCAAAAGCTTTTTTTTTTTTTTTTTTTAATTTCATGTAGACAAATAATAACCACTCTTGAATAAAGGAATGGTGGAGGAAATGGAAAGTAGAAAAAGTAATAGTGAATTGTATCCTCCTCAAACCAAATACTAGCTATAGTCAGGAAATTCTCCGCCACACTTGACAAATTAACCCCAAATCTCTTAATTTTTAAGGTCAAGTCTTTCCAAAAGTACTACCTTATCTTTACACTAACAATATCTGGAAGATTGTTGAAAAAATAATTTGGGTGGTCTAGCTAATTTAAAAAGGAAGCCAATTAAGTGTGCTCCTATTTTTTTCCAATTCAAGTGCTGGTGATAGGTGCCACGTTCGTATTTTGGATTTGTATTTCCAAAGGTTTCCTTCTGAAGCTTGGAAAATGATTATTTTCATGTTAGACCATTGCCAACTGTCCCAACTGAGCCTGATAAACCCTAATTCGTACAAATTTATATTAACCATTTCACCATAAAAAAATTTTTTTCCTTCATTTTTTTCCTTTTTATTTTTATATTTTTAGTTGAAGCATTCTGAAGCTGTGTCCAAAGTTTAAGATCAACCATACTTACAGTACTCGCACCGCCTGGGAAGAATCCAATTTTTATGTTTTACCGTTACCGTTTGTGTAGCGCGTCTTCGCCATTCCTTGTTTACAACTATGGCTCATTACAGTTTAAAATAAAGCAAACAGGAAGAGCTATTTAACCACGAAAACTGCACTCCAATTGGGACAAGTGTGAGTGACTGCACACGCGGAGCAGTACTTACTTTTTGAATGAACTTTGAGCGAGTGATGTATCGTTTCTCCTAAATTTCCAGTCCTACCTGGCATTATGGGAGGTGATAAAGGAGCTAGGAAGCATTCCCGAAGCTTTCACAGAACCCTGTTTCGAAGGAAGGCTACAGTGGAGTCCCAACACTTGGACTGGAGGACACCACCTTTGGTTAGTAAGATAAAATTAATGGCGGCTCATTAGGGTTTTTAAGGGGCGCTCTACTACTGTATTGCATCGTAGAGGTAGTGAATCCCCTCCTGAACTTCCAAACAGTACTTCAGGAACTGTCAGAATAGGCAAACCTAAGTATGATTTGCTTTATTGGGCAGTATAGTGGTGTTTTTAGAGCTGCCTGATCACTAACCTGGGCATTCCCTGACAGTTTCAGAGAACATCAGTGAAAGGCATGGGTTAGTTTCTTGTGTATATACAGTAGCCAATGGTTCCACCACACAGTTTCACAAAGGAGAAATATTAGAGAGAATTTAATGGGATAATCGATTCTTTCAATTTCCTAGAGAGAGGCATGCAGTAAATGAGAAAGATTAAAAACTTAACGCGGTCAAACACTCAGCCTTATTTTACAAAATGGCATATCGTTTCCTTGTTTGTAATTGTGCTACAACCATTCTAAAGAACGGAATCCGGAACCTTATATTGGTACCTACCGTATACAACAAGAATTGCTTCAGTGCAATGTACTATACTTGATATTGATCATGTGAAAAATTTGATTTTACGAATACCGAACAAAGGGAACATTGATTAGTTATGTATTAAATACTAACAAACAAATAGTTAAAGCTTGAAAATTTGAAAGGGAGGGGGTTAATATAGTTAAACTGCATAATATAACTACAATGCCCCAAGTTAGTATCTTCCCTTAAATAATCCCTATTCAAAATATTTAACATCAAACCTTTAGCTGGCTCAGAACAGTGACGTGAACGCAATTTAGAAGAAGCTGAAAGAGCAGATTTTCTGATTGGACTAATTGGACAATAACTTGTATGCTTGGTACGAGTAGGAGAACTAGACGTTAAACAAGACAATAGGCGCACATCAACACCATAACCAGATTCCACCAGCACCTAATCAATAAAATAATAACTACAAAGAATTAATCCTTACTACTAAATAAATGTTTTCCATGGTGTTAGATCAATGTCAATAATAGCAAATTTTCTCGGTTTTAACAGACAGTCTTTTGTTAATTTAAACTTAACCTGACGTTTTGACTTCTAGCCAAGTCCTTCTCAGGGTTCATTGATATTATAATTATTTCAGCTGAGAATGACTAAATAAAATGTTATGAAAAATAACCTTAAAAATTGGAACCTCCGCTTCCGTATCATCTTTATTACTACCACTGCCATAATATTTTAGTACCATAAAACTTTGACTTTGGTCAAGTTTCAACAAATAGTATATCCACAAAGGCAATAACTCTCTTCCTTTACCGTTTTGTATTGTCAGAAAGTATCCATGGACGAGATTAATTACCTAGGCTGCAGAATAATTTCTTACAACACCAACAGAAGTAAATGAAACTTTTATTTATTAAATTCGTTTTAAAAGCCTTGCCACTTTATTACGTCATATCAGAGTGCGTACAGGCTTATGGGCAAGTTAAGCACTAGATAATGTAAGTTACACACTTAAAAAAAGAAAAAGAAAAAAAGAACAAAATATAGTCAGACCTGAGGGAATACCACTAAGGGTATGGAATGTGTGATAAAAAAAAAGTTGCACACAAAAATATTGATCAATTTAAATTTATATATTCAAAACCTACCTTTCCGTCAATATACGCCATTTTTCCTCGAAGAACTACTCTTTTAACTCTTCCTACAACTTCCATGCCAGCAAAAGGAGTCCAGTTGGCCTTAGAATAAGGCATAGATTTAGGAATAGTCCAACTTTCATCTAAGTCCACTTCAATATAAGTATTTGGCTGCTCAGTAAGTCCAAATATTTTCATAGGATTTGTATGGAGACGCAAAATGATATCCTAAACATAAAATCATTTAAAGTAACTCAACAAGTTCTATACGTATCCACGTATACACAAATACATTCATGTATATTTTAGTATTACAAATTTACTTCAAGTGTTAGTCTTTTGTTATGAACAGCTGTGAGTAAAAGAGGCAGCATTGATTCCAATCCAGGAAAACCTGGCGGAGGAACCGAAGAGGACTTCTCATCCACAGTGTGCGGAGCTACATACATATTACATAAAGAAAAGCACAATGTATAACTCCTATATCTTTCATTGGTGAAATAACCAGATTGGTGAAATAACTAGATTGGAGAAATAACTAGCCTGCTTACTATCTGTGCTGAAGCGCACTAGTCAAATCAACAGAAAGGTCAGCTTGAGATATAAAATCGAGTTGTATTAGTTACAACAATAAGAAAGGAAGTAAAATCAGTAAGAATAAGAAAACAAGAAAAAGATACAAGTAAAACAAGGAATGAATGACAATAACTTGGAAAAGGCACTCTAAATCCAGATATGACAAAATCTTAGTAAAACTGTTAAGAAGCAGGAGGGCTCACCTCCCTGAAGAAGAGAGAGATACGGACAAGGAAGAAAAACAATAGCATCTTAAATCTAGATACTTACTAGTAATTATACTATAATAAAATATTACCATGGTCAGTGGCAAAGCAGTCAATGATATCCATGTTTTCCCACAGTGATTCCTGATCATCCTTAGAGCCAAGTATAGGTCTAACTTCACTCCATCCAAAGCCCAGTTTAGGTATATCTTCTTGTGATAAAAACAAATGGTGAGGACAGACCTCACATGTCACCTGAACACCTTTTTGCTTGGAGAGGCGAATCAAGTTTATCTAAACATAATTATTACTATGAAAAGGGTGCATAAAAACTGATTGTGTGTATGAACAAAAATGAACCAGAAACAAGCAAGTTTCTGTTTCCAGTACTGCTAATTGTTCTGTACAATCTAGTCCCCCAGCGAACCTGATCAGACACCGTCAATTAGTCATGACAGAATTAGGGGAGGACAGTACACTTCCTTATTATAAAGTCTCTCACCTCTTCTCTTCTTGTCACATGACATATATGAATAGATCTCTTGTGCAACTCTGCCAAGAAAAGTATAGCTGCCATAGTTTTACTCTCTGCATGTACACATAATGGTCTATTTTTTGGCCAATTAGCAACATGCTGTGAAACAAAAGCATGCTGTCAGTAAAAGTACATTTGGTAAAATGTAAACTTGCCTGGCTCCAAGAATCCATGGATTCTAATTTCAAAGTTGAAAATGTTGTATTCAAGTACATCTTTAACGATAGAGCCTGGTTGCTGAGCTGATGGAGGGTTGTGTAGTTAGAAGAACTAGCTCCCACATAAAGCCCATAATCACAACGAGCTCCTTCACGAGCACACTAAAAGTTTAGTATAATTGTCATTTGATTCAGTAATATAAATCAACTCCTTCAGAAAAAAATTTCAAATTATACTTACTTTTTGAGCAAGAGACAGTGATTCACCATCTACTACGGAAGGATTAGTATTGGGCATTGCACCAATCATGGTTATTCCACCAGCTAAAGCAGCAGCAGTGCATGAAGAAAAGTCTTCTTTGTGAGTTTGTCCAGGTTCTCTAACATGTACATGAGTGTCTATTAAACCAGGTAGACGCACTGTTCGATGAGATGTCATACAGTCCATATAAGTATTCACTTTAGGAGCTTTGATCCCCATTCTACTAAATGCCTAGATAGACACATACAAAAAAAAATCTTGAACAATTTGAATTACATTCACAAGGATTATTGTGCGTGACTTTAGTTATCCAAACATGTTAGTACCTAAATGTGTTCGAATTACTGAAATGTTCAGATAATTGAACACCATAGAAATGTATTATAAAACACTTAAGGAGCGTGGTCAAGCAATTCTTTGTGTCTGCATGTACTAACTATTAGATTTTGGGTGTTCGGATAATTAAAGTTCGGACAAGTGAAGTCACTGTATATAGAACAGTTTGGTCGGTAAAGAGTCACTGGTACGACGGTGACGTGTGCCATACCAGAAAACTGAAAAAGTTGTCATGACGAGTAAAGTAGATAGAAATACCATTCCTAATTTAAGAAAGTTAGTAATTAAGTGCCATTGTTTGCGTGGTACTTGCTAGTAATCATTATGTATTATTATACATACAAATCCTCTTGTAGTAAAAATAAACAATGTTACACCATCATATTACTATACCTTTACTAGAAGTTTTGCACACTTGACATCAGTGATTAGAGGAACAGAATATTCTACAGCCATCCTGCGTGTAATATATCCTTTAGTAATAACTGGAGTAATACGATATTGCCGAAGAGGTAGATTGATGAATAAACAAATTTTTTTCTTAGAGAGATAGTCAGATATACTATCATAATGTGCTGGACCTTTAGAACTAATACCATTGCCATTAGCTTCATTTTCACCAGATGGCCATTCAACTGCTTCAACCTGTAAATAAATTCAATACTTATAACCACTATGCTTCAAGTAAACACAGTAAGCAATTTAGTTCAGCTGATAGACCCTTCACACGAATAATATCACTGTCATAAAAAAAAAGTTCCCTCCCCCCAAAAAGTGAATTTAAAGAATACCTTCTAGTTGAAAAGGGCCAACTTGGACAATATTAACAATAATTTATTAAATGCACAATTTCTGCCCCTACTTTTTACATCCACGCTGATCTATAGGAAGCAACTTAGAATTCATTATCTTACACCAACAACTCCTATAGTAGTGAACCGCCCAGCATTAAAGCCCAAAATTTAGTAAATAGCTAAATAATGAATACCAAAGGATCTTGATATGTAGCTAAGCTTAAATCTACAAACTCAATGGCCAAAAAATCAATTAGCATTAAACAACCCAATTGATAAAAAGAAACACTGGACTACTTACTGATTTACCTTTATACCATGGTCAGTATAGAAATCTGCAGTTCCAATGCTTGCGAATAATTTAAAATTTAGCTTCTCCAAAATACGCATTGACTCCAATAGTTCAGCCTTTGCCTAGTTATAACATATATATATATATATAAATACACACACTTTTAAAGATAGCAAGTAGTACCTTGTAACTTCCAATAGATACTAAAATGTTTCTTTCAGGCAGTTTGAATCCAGTGCTTATCATAGCTTTAATATAGGCTTCGTACTTGTCAACTCCAAAACAGGCTACTTCACCAGTGCTGGCCATTTCAACACCGAGCTTTACATCTGCTCCAGCAAGACGAGAGAACGAAAACTGAGGAACCTAAGTAATATGAAGTAATAAAGAATTACAAGAAATGAATGAAACACTCTGATGATTTAGTTATATCATTAAAAGTAGTAATAATTGCAAGAAATATAATTAGGCAAATACTGTAATGACTTAAAACGTGATATATCATGGTCCTTCTAGCAACAGTTGGAAAAATCTTAATTTTTTTTTTTAATTGTACCAAGCTTTCTTTGTGAACAGTTATTCCCTCCACCTTTAAAGAATACTTTGCAGAATTACTTTTGGATACTACAGTCCTATCTTGTGAACCTCACTGGATATTATAAATCTCTCAGCACTGTTTTTGTTTGAAGACAGAAGAATAAAATATAATGCACTTGTTGTCATTATTTTGGAGTCACCATCCCAGCATTAACTGGACACATTTCCCCCCACAAAACAACTATATCCTCTCTTTACACCATTCAAAATGATAACTGATATAAGATAACATTCAAGTACTGCAGCCATTTTCTTCAACTTGAGCAAGGCATTCAATAGCCAACCCCATTCACTGATACTAACTGCTCTGGCTAGAATCAGAGTGTGTGGATTAAGAGATACTTATCAGATCATACTCAAAGAATAGTCTTAAATGGCTGCTCCAGTCCACAAGCCATCGGGAGTCACACAAGGTTCAATCTTAGGACCACTGCCCTTCATATCTCCATTGACACCTTATCGTCAATCACCCTGTCGCCAAGATCTTTCATGATTATTTTTGCTGATGATATCACCTACTTAAAGGAGGTTGATTCCGAGGATATGTTTGAAGCACGGGATGACATGAATGCCATCTCCAGGGAACTCGGCAGCATGACCTAAGGCTCAGCTCAAACAAGACCACCGCAATGGTGGTTTCTAGAAAAAGAAACCGTCATAAGCTCAACATCAGGTTGGGTGACGAACAAATAGTACTCGACTATGGAGCAGCTGTCTGGGACCCTCACCAGGCAAAGTATGCTGTGCTACTAGAAAGGGTTCAGCGTTTCACCGCTCATGTCGCTACTGGCAAGTGGGTGAGGGACATCATGGCCCTCCTACCTCAGATAGAATGGCAGTCGTTAGCAACGCAACTTCAAGCTATGTATCTACCCCCGCATTCTGTCTCAGGAGTCCCTAATACCTGCTGATGTCTTTGAAGTTTTAAGTCAGACCACTACCAGGAAAACGAACTCTTGCTCCCTTTGTCATCCATTCATCAGGACTGAACACCACAGGGCGAGCTTTCTTCCCAAGTGTCGTCTCACTGTGGAATGACCTGCCTTACTCCATCGTTATGCACCATCAGCAACTGCCTTTAAGAGAGCTCTGAGGAACTATCTGAACTCTTAACACAAACTCTAGTCCTCAAGTCACTGCAACTCAAGAACCCTTAAATCTATTTTACTATGTGTTGTGCATTATGTATTTTGTGGTAATTTGTGTGTCACAGGTCAGCCTTTATATGAGCTCTGCTAGTTGGCTCTGCCTTTGCAATCACATTGCCTTTGCAATCACATAAAGTTTATACAGAAAAACAACAACAAAAAAACAAAACAACAACAAACAATCCCCATGGGAATTCGGAGTTATCGCTAGATAACCACTTTCTTCCTAGGGATTGGGACTAAATTCCTCGAATCTATGGATTAACTTTAACAATCAAACAATTTTCAAAGCTACACTCTGTTTGGGTTTACAAGTGCATCATAGTGTTTGAAGACCCAAACCATGAACTACCATATATTACATATTTTAGCAAAAATGACGACCACACCCACAATAATGTACTATCCATAATTTAAGTATACAAAACTAAATTTCTATTTAGATTTTAACATTTGTAGCTCTCACTAAATGCTCACCTTAACTCCCACTTTTCCATTATTCTTTCCATTAATAGTGACTGGTTCCACATCTCTGCCCATTATAACATTAGTAGCTAATGCAATGAAGTCTACATCCATAGTTTTAGAAACAAATGGAAATGACCGAGAAACACGAAGGTTACACTCGATAACCTTAAGTTGGTTGTCTTTGGCAATTAACTGCATATTGCATGGTCCTGAAAACAAAACAAGCCACAACAACAAAAATAATTAAAGAAAAAGCACACTATCCCTATAGTCAAAAGTTATAATAAAAATTAAAAAATAATTAGAACATTTTACCTGACACCATCAATGCTTTAGAAATAGAGTATGCGATAGTTTGAATATTCTGAATAGTTTCTTCATTTATATCCTGAGGTGGTAGCACCATGGTAGCATCCCCAGAGTGAGTTCCTGCATTCTCTACATGCTCACTAATGGCCATTACAACTACTTCTCCTTCATTAGCAACTAAATCCACATCAATCTCCTATTAAATCAAAATAAATAGCAAAAAAAAAAAAAAAAAAAATCCCGGTAATCAAACAAAATGTCGAAGGAATTAATATCACAATTAATTAACCTTAGCATCTTGAATGAATTTTGAAATAACTACAGGATGATCCCTAGATACCGCAATTGCATCTCCAAGATAGCACTCTAGATCTCCATCAGAATACGCCACATTCATTGCAGCACCTTAAAACATACATATATACAAGATGCCAATAGGTCTATTTCACTAAAATCTATAACTATTAACCCTTCGTGCCGTGTGACTACCTCGGGTAACAATAAAAAATTGATTCGGTTATTATTTCTGTTTTATATCTTCTGTTGACGAACGCCCTAGCACCACTAAATAACTAGAAACACAATGATACTCAGATGATATTAGTCCAAAATTTGGAGACAATGAAATTTCTTTTGCTTTTTCTAAATGAAAATTATTGTAATATATATTTATTTCACAGAAATAAATATTATAAAAATAATTTGGCCACCGCTTTCACCTATGTAGTTTCCCTGTTACTCATTTCTCCCATCATCATATCCAAGAAGGCCTCTTCTCTCATCATCATCCAAAGCCTGGTTTTAGTATCTAACTGTATCACAAAAGGCATACCTAAAAGCTATTGAAATCTTTCATCTATAGTACTTATAAGACTGTAAAAGAGTCTATCGTTTACAGTAAAAGCTAAACTTATCGGCAATAATTTTTAGCCTTTGAGATGTTAACTGGTTGACTGCCGGCACCCTCAGGTCTCTGAAAGCTTCATGCCATGTAGGACCACGGTACCCAAAGACCTCTTCCAGTGCCTCTTGATTAGACTCTCAGTTGGAAGGTGAAAATTGGTCACCCGAAGGAGCCATAGAAATCATCAAAATTACAGTTACTCAGGTTAAAAAACACTATTTTTTGATCGGCAGGAAAAGGTTAACAGTTATTAATGCAAAAGTGTCTTCATACTGTGGGAACATTAAAATATTCATTAAATACCTGACAAGACATAGGAAGGTCGGACTAAGCAAGGATAACCCACATCAGAACAGAATACTTTTGCAGTGTTAATATCAGTCAGTTCCTTCCAGCGTGGTTGTTCCACACAAATATTATCCAACATACGAGAAAACTTGAAACGATTTTCAGCGTTGTCAACCATTTCAGGATTAGTACCAAGAATACGAACCTGACACACCATACGAACAAAATGTTGTGGCATACAAAATATCGGATGTACTTACATTCTGTCGATGAAGGGGCAAAGCAATATTGTTGGGTAGCTGACCTCCCATAGACAGAATAACACCTTCTGGATTTTCCAATTCATAAATCTCCATTACAGTTTCAAAACTAAGTTCGTCAAAATAGAGTCTATCGCACTCATCATAATCTGTATAATAAATAAAAAAGGTTTACCCAAATGTAGTTATGTATGTGTAGTATGTACATACATATATGTAAAAAATGGGGCAAGTACTTAGGTATGTACTTGAACTACGTAGTAAGCAATCCATTTCAAGTGCTTTAAGGTGCTTGCTTCAAGCAAGCATTAGTGCTTGTAACCAAATACAAGTGCAAAAGCCCTGAATGACAATTTGCTCTACTCCTAGTGTGACAATTAGATGAACATATTAATCATCAGATTGTGCAGTTGAGGTTAAGCAAGTTTTTTAAGTGGAAATGATCATGTTGTGATGTTGTGAAATAAATGTATGTGACTCTCAAGTCATTTTTCTACGAATTTTTCAATATTTGATTGATTTGTTACAATCTGAAACCAATGAATTTTAATAAATTACTGCACATCAGTGTGGTGATACTGCTGCCACATTTACTAAACTTATGAGTCACCTCTAACTTTCATTAATTAAATTCCCTTAACATATCCATTACCCACTGTGGTGCTCCCCGGGAGGTCAGTCTTCAAAGGAGCAGTCGAATTGGCTGCCACCAGTTCTCTCCTGTGTTAGGTAGCTAGTAACCTACCCCCTATGCTGGTTTCCCCCGTAGTTTAGGTGACATTATAAATTAGGACGCAAACACACACAGCACAGGTATGAAACAGCAAGGAAAGACATCTAACGCGTGTGGACGTGGCTTTACATACTAAGTCAGGGCCACACCCAATTGAACATGACAAGGCAGATTCTGCCCGCCAAAACACACAAATGAATAAGTACTGCGCATGAGCAGCCTGCTAATTAACAATGATATCACACAGTTCAGTTCTGGTGCCACACCCACTGGGGGTGTGGCTCCTCCACAACTTAGGGAAGTGGGGCGGGCCCCACACCCACCCACTATTCAGACCCTACATGTATCTCACACTCATCACACTCTGAACATTTCCTTTGGGCAATTACCCTCTTCCCTCTTTACAATAGTTAACTAAATCACATTCATGCTATATATCACCACACCTTTTCCTGTTCTGTTCTCTACATTATGGCAGAACCTTTTCTTTATGATCATTCCTTACCTCAGTGCATATTAAGTGCTGCCAGGTGTTTGAAAAAACTGATGCTTGTGGATTGTCCATTTATGTCTCAATAAACCACTTCTCACCCACAGAGTGGGTGAAATAATTATATAAGCAACTTACAAAGTAATAATAAATTATTTGAAATCTGAACTACATCATTATAATGATTAACTTTGTACGGAATAAATTTGAAGACTTATCATCTAAGGCGTGATAGCTTAGCTACTAGAGTTATCCTCCAGCTGGCACTACTACAAGTCTAATCCACTACAGTAGTTGGTTCTCATCCTTCCTGTCTCTTGTAATTTAATATTTTTAGCTTAGTTAACGTTTCGGCTCGTAAGCCTTCTTCAGTTGTGAGGGTGAGGGGTATTATTTTAAATGGTCATACTCCTCACCCTCACAACTGAAGAAGGCTTACGAGCCAAAATGTTTTGTGAATATTATATAAATTTTAATGCTACTAGCTAAGCTAAAAATATTTAAATACTAGAAATATAGTAGCAATGAAAATCTACGACAATATTCCTGTCTCTTCTCCAGTTTTATCGGCCCCAAAGGAAATACCCCTTACAAGGTAGCAGCCAAGGAACCTGGTGGCAGCGTACATCTACCTGTCCATCTCGGCCCTTGTAACTCCACAATCAGTTCAAAAACTCTTACGATAAGGACATTCTTTATTTTTTTGTAAAAACTAAATTTTTTTAACCGTAATTCCGTAAGATTTGGTAAGATAAAATGTTACACAAGAATAAAATAAGTCTCATAAGATACAGATCTTAGTATTAGTTTTAAGAATCAAATAAGATCTTCGTTGTAAGAATCAAAAGATCTTTTAATACAAAATATAGATATTATTATTAGTTATAAGAATCAAATAAGATCTCAAAAGGTATAGAAAAGATCTCTTTTACAAGAACATACGATCTTACTTTATGTTAAGATATTAAGCTAATTTTACTGGGCTAAAGGCTGGCAGATGCCAGTAGATGTGCTAACCCTTTCACCGCTGAATTGTCAGAAAAATTAATTTTTTCCCCTTTACTTTGTCTTACAAATATCACAAGAGAAAAAATAACTGCAAACAGATCAACAATTAATATGTCTTCAAAAGATGTAGTCTAACGCCTGGATTTCATCACAGAGCAACTCTCTCTTTGCTGGTGAATGACTTTTTTAGGCATAAATATCTTCTGCATCTTCTGGTTTACAAGATTCACCATCTAAAAAGCTGTAATCCTGATCTACTGCCTCAACAATAGACCCCCAGGTCGCCATCCTGAGGTAGGCCATGATGCTGAAATCTACTTCAATGTTCGTGTAACAGCCTAGAGATACCCTCGTAAGGCGTTCAAACACCACTTACTATTAAGATAACTTCTGGAGGCTATAGAGTTTGACTGAAGCAACATGAACTAGAATAAACAACAATTTTCCTGAGATTACTTCAAACAGTCATACAGCAGTGAAAGTGCTAAAACACGTGTGCTTGCTACCATGTCTGATAATATATTATACTATTAGCAACTCAAAAACAACCTCAACAATGGAAAGGGGTAAATAAATAAAATGAACCAGTAGTTAACGACTTCAGGCAATAATAGTTTTTAATACCTGTTGAAACTGTTTCTGGATTGCAATTCACCATAATAGTATTTTTTCCAAGGTTGCGCAGCTCCCGTATGCAGCCAACTGCACACCAGTCAAACTCTACTGAACTACCAATTCTAAAAATAATATATCCAAGTTATAAATTGTGTCACAATTCTTCCTTTGACATACCTGTATACACCAGAGCCAAGGACCATAACTGCACCACCATTAAAACTAAGATCATGTGAATTGCCATTATAGGTCAGGTACAAATAGTTAGTATACGCTGGGTATTCGGCAGCAACTGTGTCAATTTGCTTTATGCAAGGATTGATACTGTATGCCTTGCGAACTTCCCTGATCGCTCCTTCAATAGAGTCCACATAATGTGCAATCTGCTTGTCTGAAAACCCTAAACACTTAGCTTCCAACATTATTTCACGTGGAAAATTCTGTAACCAATGAAAATTTAAACACATTAATGAAATTATAACAATAGTTATTAAAAAAAAAATATATATATATACAACAAAAAACAAGACGTGTGATGGCGGGGAGGAAAATTAGAAACAGAGCACACTACGAATACACTATTAAATATTAACCTAGGGTGGTTAAGCACTCCTTTTTGGAATAACCTGGAATTGTGGAATGTGGTAAATGTTTTCATTGATTCTACTAAATCATCTTCAGATTCATGCCACTTTTCGAGGATCTCAAAGTATTAACCAAGTTTTGTGAAATAACGCTGAAATATAATAGAATTATGTTAAATGTATGAGTAAGAAATTGCATGGTAACCGTGCTATCACTGTTAATAGTAGGCCAGCTTTTTTTAAAGTCATTTGCAATTGTAGCTACACTGTATAGTTCACTCACTATCTCCTTATTTCAGGATAGTTTCTTCTGAAACTTCATTTTCAACCCACTGCTCCTCCTAATCTGCTGAAAAACAGTCCATCTACGGGTAGAACTTCTGTGGTAAAGAATGACATTGACTCTAACCAGAAACTACTCATCGAACTGTACGTTTCCAAGGTTAACGCTGCACGTGCACGCACTTACCTATACTATTTAACTTAGCTACCACAGTATTTCACTAAGTTATGTTATTTCAATTAGTTACGCACTATTTCACTTTCCCCGTGCAATTTCAATTAAACAGCGATTTTTCCCATACATTTTTAATGGGCAACTTATGCGCCGTACTATTAATATAATCTATACATACATATATTTGAAATCCTTGTTTGAGGGTGATTACCTATAGCACGATAATTCAAAAATTAAAGAAAAACAGAAAAACTATGAGGTTAAAAAAATGTCAAAATCAATGTATAGCAAACAGTAGCATTGCAATAAAAGTATACACGTTTCTCTTTAGAATCAGATCCTGAATCACTAGATGATGATAGTTCATGTGCACACCGTGTAAGTTTAGTTTACAACCTACCCACCAATACTAACAATGCAAAAATTGTCTACCAATTAAGTTCATGTGTCTTAGCTTGAAACTGCAAAGCAACAGAAGCCTGCAAAGGGGAAACTATTGCTCCAAATCTTTAAAAAAAAAATCATGCACACAGTTTTGTGCATACCATTAAAATATGCCATTATGAACGGACCAATTACAAAGCATTTTGTAAGAATGTATTTTTTTTTAAATATTCAGTGGTGTGTGGTGGCAATTTTGATAACTTTAATGTATCTAAATGTTTTCTCTGGCTCTTTTAATCTATATTCTGTATCTAACATATTGTTATAATAATAATGCAGTTGTTCTGTAGTTTTATTTGTTTTGTTTTTAATAAACAAACATTCTCATTATTTAACATGAATTGAGTATGTCAAAACAGCATTTTCAGCTAGTTTTTAAGATCACAGATCACATTGTACTAAATAGAAGGACTACACCATTAGCACTGATTTCTCATCAATAGTGTATAGCTGTGCTGAAGTGGGAAAACATATATAGGTGAAATAACTAGACAATTTGAGCAAAAAGTGAAAAGACATTGGGATGCTTAGTAAGAGGGGTACTGTAGTTAGAGTAGATATGCAATATTATTACATGTAGAGCTTTATCTGACATGGGCGCTCCTCCCAACTGAATAGTCAGTCCACCCACATTCGAACATCAACAGTGTGTATGTGTGTATCTTCGAACATTAGCAGTGTGTGTATGTGCAGTAACATTCGTATTTCAGTTAGTTCTATGTCATGCAGTGTGGTGTGGTATATGTGAACTGCTGATTAGCAGATTGTGTGTTTGTCCCCATGAGGGTTGTTTGTGGATCACAGGATGGTTGCATCATTTTTGTGTGAGAAATAGGTGGAGCATGGCTAACCATATAAGCCTTGCTTCACCTGATAGCAGTCAGTCAGCATCATATTGTAAGTCAGTGCTTCTTATAAAAATTAAACTTAATAAACCTAAGTCATCCTTTGGGAGAGACAGTTCGCCGGGTAGCTAAGCCTGCTGATTCTGGTGGCAGCGACTATCCTGCCCCAGTGTGAGTTGTCTGAGAGGAGAGACCTCAGATTCTACACCCAGCAGCCCTCAGACGTGTATCTTTAATAAAAAAAAATTCTTCTCTATCTGACGTGTATCCTATAATAAAATTTTCTAATATTAATCAAAGACAAACATTTTAATGTCTTGTTCTTTTAGTCACTTTTAATTTAATTGGTTGGTGCACACATTGATTATCACATTAATCTGGTTTTAAGCTGAATAGGTAATGACAAGGACCTTCTAGGGATTTGAGTTATATTCCGTACTACAATATTTGACAAAATTTTATCTGATCAATTCATAAAAAAAAGTAAAAACTTCTGCAGAAGTGGCATAAACCCTCAACTTAAATTGTGACATTTATGCTCTGACCTGGTTAAGTAGGCATCCCTAGAGAAAGGCAGCTATTATTACTTTCATCAGAGTGATATGGCAAGAAATGCTCGTGAAATATTTCGCCATATCACAATATGATTCATGTACTGTTCTAAGTATTATACTGTATATATAACTTACTTTATAATCCACATGTTCCAGAGTTTTAATCATGTTTACAATATTATTTATCTTTGATAAAAACCACGGATCAATTTTAGTCAGCTCAGCAAGCTTAGATACTGTGTATTTCTCAGATTTGTATAAAGCAGCAGCCACAGCATATATACGTTTATCTGTAGGATTAGTCAACTCCTAGAAATCCAAATTTAAAGAAAAATCATAAAATTACTTGTTAAGTTCAGAGTATTACTTGCCTCCTCTAAAACATCTAGGCATGATGGATCCAAACCATTAACGTTTTCATTAACCATTCGAAGTGCTTTTTGAAGTGCTTCTTCAAAACGTCGGCCAACTGCCATAGCTTCCCCAACACTTTTCATAGAACTTCCAATTTTGGTGCTCACCTAAATTTTATAAAACTTAATTCAATTAACCTTTAATCTAAAAGTGGAGGCATATAACATATAGCTATGTCAATATGATATGTGCAAATAGTAACCTTAGCAAACTTTGACATATCCCATCTTGGTATTTTTACTACAACATAATCCAGGCTTGGCTCAAAGCAAGCAGTTGTAGCTTGCGTTACAGAATTCTTTAACTTTGGTAGTGGAATCCCAAGGGCAAGTTTTGCTGCAACATATGCCAAAGGATATCCTGTGGCTTTTGAAGCCAGAGCAGAACTTCTAGAGAGCCGAGCATTAACTTCAATGATAAAATACTGCACATTACCAATAAAAAAAATATTTAGTCATAGTTGATATTAAAAAAGGTATACATACTTCAAGTTACTTGCCACACTTACCTCCTTAGAATTAGGATTTAAAGCGAACTGTATATTACATTCTCCTACCACTCCCAAATGACGAACAGTTTTGATAGACACTGCACGTAGCATATTGTACTCTAAAAAGAAAAGTAATGAAAATAAAGAAGATATACTGAAGGAACAATATTAAATTAAAAACTTCAAATTTTTTTTTGCTGGCAACAGTATACACAGGAGTACTAACAATCCACACTATAAAAAATGTGTACCTGTGTTTGTCAGTGTTTGAGAAGGAGCTACAACAATTGATTCTCCTGTATGAATTCCCAGTGGATCCAGATTTTCCATGTTACAGACCTGGAGAACATCTATTACTAGCACCCACACATATTTATCACCCTCTTACTGTAATGCAGTTGTCATATGCATCTCGAACTACTTCATACTCCACTTCTTTCCAACCTTTCAAACTTTTATCAATTAAAACTTGCTGGGTATGAGCAAAAGCAGTATTAACAAGTGCTTCTAACTCATTTCTGGACGATGCAAATCCAGAACCTAACCCCCCTAAGGCAAATGCAGCTCGTACCAACACAGGGTAACCCAAGAAATCAGCAGCATCGATAGCCTATAATGAGGAAAAACACACGTTTTAGTTAGCCTATTCATTATAAAAAACAAACCTCTTGAACTGAATAAGCAGCTTTGCTTGGAGCAACAGGTTCACTTATAGTAGCCAACTGTTCTGCAAACTTCTGCCTATCTTCAGTTAATACAATAGATTTAACTGGAGTACCCAGTACTGCTACACCATATTTCTCAAGCACACCGGACTTTTTAAGCACAATGCCACAGTTTAAGCCAGTCTGACCTCCAAATGATAGCAGTATTCCACTTGGACGTTCACTCTCAATTACCTTTAAAAAAAAAAGAAAGAAGTAATTACATAATATGGAATTAAGTGTATGTATACCAGAGTAACATGAGCAACAGGTGATCATTATAACAAATAGCAGCAACAAAAAAAAATTGAATAAAATTAGGATATTTAGAGATCCCTAATACAAGACCTGACCCTCTAAATATTTCACACTGCCGCCATACGTTTCAGGTTTTCCCTGCACTAATAATAGTAAAAAGACCCATACCTGTACAAAATCTAACCTTTTTGGGCAACCCTCAATCCCCCAGTTTTTACATTGATTCTGTTAGTTTTTTCAAATTTTTCACAATGGAAGCTGTTCTAAAAATTGTATTTTCCTCAACTGATGAAGGCTGATAAGTGTGTTTTAATTTAAATTTCAGACTACTAAGCTAAAATTATTAATTATTAAAGATGAAGATTTTAATAGAGAAGAACTCATGAAATTTATGCTTTTTCCACTTTTATTAATTTCTGGCATGCGAATTTGATATGAAGTTTCATTGGGGTATCAAGAACAAGGTTAGAATTTGCTAATAACTATAGGAAGAAAAAGGAGTGGTCAACCTTAAATAGAATCTTGTTGCACTGTCAGATATTCATGACATAATAATAGTTTGCCTTTGTGCTCACTTGCGTGACATATTCAGGAGTGATAGGAAGGAAGTAAACTTTATCAGCCATTCCTTTAGACGTTTGTACTGTTGCTATGTTGGGATTAATCAAAACAGTTTGAACTTGTTCCTCTCGAAGAGCTTTAATAGCTTGTGACCCAGAGTAGTCAAACTCTCCAGCCTGACCAATTGATAAACCTCCTGAACCAAGTACAATCACTTTTTTTGACCTGTAGTTTTCAACAGCATCACCAACAATACCACTGTCACTACTAGCCACAGAAATATGGCCAGAAACAGCGGAGTGAATACGTCCATGTAAAGTGCCATCCACTTGTTCTCCATTTTTGTGATCAATACATATGCCAATAAAAACATCAAATAAAACTTCCAAATCTTGGGGACCACCCATGTGCTCAGGGTGAAACTGCACGCTATATATTGGTCGATGACGATGCACAATTCCTTCATTTGTCTTGTCATTCTCATTGGTAAAGAGTACCTGCCAATCTTGTGGGAGTGTTGACGGATCAAGGGCATAACCATGGTTTTGGGTAGTTATGAAACAACGCTGAGTAGATGAATGTGTGCATGGCTGATTAAAACCTCTGTTTCCATACCTAGAATATGTACACACACATAATAAAATACACTAAATGAAAGATTATAACAGAGCATATAATTCTATAATGAAGAATATATACTGTTTTGATAAATTTAAGTATAGTCAGAAAGTTACACACAAAAAATAGTCTTTTGATGCCTCTACCTTCAATTAATCCTAATCAAGCATATGTATCTGAAACTAAACTTCTAGAAATTAGCTAGGAAATGTACAACTATTATGAATGATTCCAGCAGGAAGAATAATTAGCACTATACATGTAATAGTATTAAGCTTGATATTATGATTATGTCAACTACTGGTGATCATTTTTTTAAATTCCCCAACATTGGAGTATATATTTACTGTATATGGTGTAATTAAAATGTGTTATATTCACTTGACTGTCAAACCTTAAGCTGGAATTATTTAGATTCGGAGTTAAGGGCTGTTGTGAACTCATTTAGTACTTATGTAGAAGACAAAATTTCAGAATGGAGGACTCAGCATATAAAGTAATTTATTATAACCCGCAGTGAGCATAACCGAGGGTTAGTAGTCTCTTTGTCATTCATTCACTCTCTCTATCAACAGCAGATCTCGAAGATGGTGGGCTTTTATGCCTTGAAAGAAGAGAAACTCCAACTAGATGACATTTAAGTCTCTTTAATTTGCCACTTTTTTTTTATTTCGGCTTAGTTTTTGAGAAAACAAGAGGTAAGGAAGACTACAGTAAGTGCTGCTATACGGCCATGACCCATTCAAACAAACCATATAGAATGACGCACGCTAACATGAGCATACAAATTGTACCGTGCCAGATCAGATTTGTTATGTGTGTTATGTAGTTCCAGTGCACAACTTCTTTGTGTCTGTTGTTGGGACGTCTCTGCTGCTGGAGGTGTGCTTCTTCATCAAATGTAAGTATGCTTGCTCTTCAAAAAAAAATGTGCCCTCAAGTGTTCGTGTAGCGTATATGTCAGAAAGTCCAAATGTTCATGTGGGTATTTTTTTCTACCAAGCCAAGGTTATGCATTTCATTGGCATTTTAGAAGTGACTTGAGGGAGGACAATAATTGCTAGTTGTCACTGTCATCCATCATCAGTATAAAAATGGAAGCTAGTAATCGGCTAACAAGCACTTGATTGCTTGCTTATTATGCATTATAAGACTAGTTATGAGTACATAGAAGTACTTGATTAGTCTTAGAACAACGAAACGAAAGTACCGATATTAGGCTGCTATTACCTCTTTTTACCATAAATAAAAAATAAATAAAGTAGCTACCAGAACGCTTACTGCTGATTCTGCTGACACGAATATATATTTATTACTAGTACTGGGTTCTGCACCTTAATATTCAGTAACTAGAAGGTAAACTAGAGCACTGAAGTGCAAACCCTCAGCGCTAGTTAGCTAGTATCAAGTGATTTGCAACCTGCAAGCTGGGTCACGTGACAAGCAAGTTTTTAAGGGGCGGTTCCCATTACCGTTACGTACGATTGTAGGACTAAAATTCTACTCGCTTTTTCTTGAAAACTAAGTGAAAACTAACAATTCTGGCACATTAAAGGGACTTACTCTGTGAAGTGCTATAGTTTGACGTCGCTTTCAAAGCCTGGGTAGCCGTACTCTTCGAGATCCCCTGTTGACTGAATGACTGAATGAGTGACTGAATGACTGACAGGTTGACTACTATATACCCTCAGGCGCATGCACACTGAGCGTTAATAAGCTATACACTCTGTCCCTGTAGCAACTGTGAGCTCATCTGAAATGGAGTTTCAGGGAGCAACATTAGTCAGAATTTTCAGCAATTCTCTTAGCACACTAATATACTTTATTAACCCTCAGCGCGCATGCGCGAGAGGGTTACAGTAGTCATCCTGTCTGTGTGTCATTCAGTCATTCATTCAACAACGGATCTCGAAGACGACGGCCTTCCAGGCTCTGAAACAATGTAGAGATAGAGAAATTTGCAAGTAAGTCCCTTTAATGTGCTATAATTTTTTGTTTCGACTTAGTTTTCAAGAAAAAGCTAATCAATTTTAGCCGTTCATACAATCGTTGTGCTAGTGCGCTACCAGTAACGCCCCTTTATTGCACGTTATAGTCACGTGAGCTGAAAATTGCCGCTAGAGAGTAGCCTGCGGGCTTGTACTGCTGTTGCAACCGCGGAGCTGATCTGTTTTAACCTAGAGGTGTTCACTTCGCTCCGTTGTTTGCTTCTTTCTTTGTATCGTCGTAAGTAGCAACTGTCTGTGTGTAAATGCTAAAGGCTTGAAATGATTTTTAACAGACGTTCGCTACTACTGCTGATCTCTGCAACGTAGAGGGGTTTTAATTGATTGAGGTTATTTGGTGAACATACGCTGAGGGTTCGCACCTCCTGGTGCTTCATTTTTATCATGTTTTAAAATAAAAAATTCACATTCAAACATTCTTTATGTTACCCAATTGTTTGTCTCAAATATGAAAGTAAAAGGATTGCATGCTCGACCTGCACTAAGTGTGCTGCCGCGGAAGTCCATCACTACCAAACATCATGCAAAATTAAGGTTCCACGTGGCTTACAGTAATAAAAGAAGTTAATTTCGGATTAGCTATTTTAAAAACAGCAAGAACCTCCGCTTGATATGGACTCTAAAACCAATTTTGACAGACAGTTCAATCAAGAGTTATGGCTTTTGGTTCTACAACCTCCCAGGTTATTAGATTTGAGTGAACAGCAATTTCAGTCTCTCTAGATAAGAATAATCCTAATGACAACTGCTGCACAGATAGACAGAAATTATGAGCCTGTTAAATCAAGCAGTTATTAAGTCCAACAGGAATATGTGGTTTCGGCTGTCTAAATTATTTAGGTACCAAGTTGCACACTTAGTTATTATTTGTTGCTTGGACTTTTTAACCATTTTCTAAAATAAATAAATAAATTTAAAAAAAAGAAAATAATTCTTTTTTCTTTGAAATCATTTATTTTCAATTCTGTGAATAAATTTAGTGATGTATAAAATAAGGCTATAAAATAATAATCAAGTTCAGAATACTGTAGAGCATTGTTAATACAAAGCCTCATTAATCCAAACAGTTTGAATACTGGAACTATTAATAAATATCTGACAGCATGGATGAACCATTGTAGATGTTATTCCTAATTTCACCTGACAATTCAAACCAGGTGAACACATAAAAGCAAGGTTAATCAGCTAGAGATAGCAATAAACAAATTACAACGCAAGCAATATACAAAATATTCATCAAAAATATCAAGTATTCCAATCTAAACATTTCACTAATCTGAGCACTCTGGTCCCACATTGTCAGGATTAGTGAGGGTTTACAATACTATATTTCGCCACTAATGATGGGAGTAATTCTTGCCAGCTATACTTCAAAACATAGAGTATATTTAACTAAGGCCACCTTTTTAAGAACATAATGCTACAAGGCATGTCTGAAATAATTAAATAGAATGCCATTAACATTTTTTTAATGCATGTAATCGTAAGAAAAAAACGAAATAGACAAACACTGTGGTTGAAAGATTTATTGCAACTATTGGCATGTAGTGCACCACAACACCCATATTCAAATACAACATAATTTGTTCTTTAAAAAATCTGACTCACTTCATTTTAAAGGTCTGTGCACCAATAGCTCTTCCTAATAACTGATGCCCCAAACATATTCCAAAAAAAGGTCGCTTTTCATTTTCAGCAAACAGAAAGGACCTGATATGCTGAATAGTTGTTGAGCATAACTCCGGGTCTCCAGGGCCATTACTCACAAACAGACCATCAAATTCTATAACAATCCATAAATGTGAACAGTTTAATACAGTACATAAAAAGCAACAGTTGCAAAGTACACAAAATTGGGGACATTCAACGTTAAGTGAGATTGGTTTCAGTAACTCTTAAACAAGCTCTCGCTCAAAAGAAAGGAAAAAAAAGGGGGGGGGGGGCAGGAGTTATTTTTTTAACTTTTACTAAAACACACATTAACAAATTTTTAAAAATTATATCTCATATTTCAAGCAAATAATAAAACAATACTTACCATCTGAAGTAAAGTCATAATTCCAAGGTACAACTTTTACTTCAGCCCCTCTTGTGACTAAACAGCGCACTTGATTATACTTCATTCCACAATCTAATGCAAGAATTTTTAATTTTCCTCCGACATTGTAGGTTATAGGCTCCTAAAAAATAAATAAAAACTTTCATTAACTCCATGTAACTATATTGCATTTATTGAACTTTTATGCCTTTCCATACTTTATACACTATTACAAAACTAAAGACTTGAGACTTTAACAAAACATTCACTAGTTCTAGAAATAACAGTTAAAACTTGACAAATTTTCAGTTAAAATTTGACTCGTTTTCAGTTAATTTGCTGATTGCTAATTTCACAACAACAACAAAAAAAAAAAACTTACTGGTAGTTACAAAAGAGAGATGTTGGCTCTCATAGTAAGCTCTTTAGACTGGCACATCTCCGCGAAAATAACAACAAATTTTGATACTTTAAGCTATAATTAATCTATAAGAAGCACCAAATTACAGTGCATCAACATCAAAGTATCAATACGTTGAAGCTAAAACTGACACAAAGTGTGGGACTGCAATGAGTACTTGATTATTTATGAAAAGAAGTGAACAAACTCGATTACTACAGATGTTTTGACACCTAAGCAGTAGCTATTATCAGTGAATTCCTACTGCTTAGTTCACTGGAATCAAAGTAAACAAAATTTCTATCGGAAAAATCAAACTTTCATCGAATTTAAATTTTGTTCTAACTATAAAATGAGCAAAAATCTATAGAAATATTTTACATGTGAAAAAATTTTCCCCCTATCTAGTTGTACTAAAATGCGTCAATGGTAGGTTGGAGAATTATTAAAGAAACTCATAAAACTCATTAATTAGTTCAAACTTCTTCCATCCAGTCTTTTCACCTCACTAAAAAAAAAACAGTGCTCATTTTACTCACGTACATCACTACTTCTCAAACTTAGTAGGCTTAGTAAGGTTTCACAAATTCATTTGCATTATGTGCTCTACTATACTTAAACAACAAAACTGAAAAAACAAACAAAAAAAACAATAATTCCATGAATCTCATATCTAGTTTAAGAGTATATACAAGACTGAAAAAAATTCCATAAAAATTGTACACATTAATGCTAATAGAAATTAAATAAATGCATTTTACGCAAATTAAATGGAAAAGCATAAAATAGACTAAGCTATATTATATTTTAGATCCTAAACGTAGTATATGTACATGAATGTGATAATTAAACATTACCTTGCATGATACTTCAGCCACTAAATTCCTCATGTTAGGATCAACAAATTCAATATCTTCTTCTTCACCATCTGCTACTATTTTACCTAACATGGTACCAGATTCTCGAATCTTTTTAGTCAATTCTCTAGTATCTATTCCTGTATCACAAAAAATTATAAAAAAGACTAAAATATGCACACACATTCATATCCAATTAGAAGGTTCAGAAAAGCATGTGATAAATTAAATACAGTAAAACTATTTTTTCCCCCTAAAATGTACACAATACTTGTTGGTGAGACATACAAAATGAAAAATTGCACGTATTTTAAAATATGAGTTAAGTATAATACAGCAAGATATTTCATGAGCAGGTTACTTCATTTTCATGAGTAGGTGAGTGAAAATAAAGCCTGAGAGTGAAATATCTTGCTGTATCACATCTGACCAAGTGTGATAAGTAGGTTATTCTATGCTAGATATTTTCACTGCAATAATCCTACTAGGGTTAGTAACACAGCCTTAAAGTTAACTGTAACACGAGTTTTAGTTCTTACAGGCTCCCCACACCACCAACTACAAGCATACTTGTGAAAACACCAGTTGTTACAGTTTTGAACCTAAAAATACTAATGTAAAGATATCTAGCAAAGAATAAATAAAAAATATATACCGTACGTTATAAAATCCAGTCAAAACACATTACTGTATAAACAGAATCACACACATACACACCAAATATTCCTGTGATACCCTCTTTTTTCAACCAATCACCAAGAGAACATGATCCTTCCCAGTGACTCCATGTTTCACAATATTCACTGACCACTAAACCTGCTACGTGAATTTTGTTTGATTCTAAGAACTTGGGAATACCATATATATCATCCTGTAGGAAAAAAAAAGAGACATAACAATTTTATAATGTGCTCAAATAAAATGATTGGTGTTCAGGGGGTGTAAAGTCCTGAGCTCAATTAGGGGTGTGGCCCGAAGTGAGGACCACAAGGGGTGAAGGACCAGGAGATCAGGGCCTAATGGCGCCAGGAAAGCAAAGTTACTATTCGCCTCGCGACTACTTTCACTATGTCCCAAAAGCGCGCACTCCCTACGGTGTCTTATAAGGTTTAGATTATCTGATCACAAAAGAGTACATACGTCTACAGAACATTATAAGGAAAGGGATGATATAATTTACGTGTGGGTTTAATGTTCATGAATATGATTTGCGTGACGACCAATAGGTAAGTTGTAAGTGATAATTGTTATTGTAGATTGTTCTCCTGTGGTTGACTTGTTTGGTCCTCCACTGTTGTGGAGCGACCTGAACAGACTGGGGGGGGCGAGGGGTTGGAAGGCTTAGCGTCTTCCATGAAAGGAATTAAGTGAACTGTGGCCCTCTGCAACTTCCTGCCGTTGCATAGCCCCTCCACGACCCGCGTGATGCCGTCATCCCCGGGAAGGGTTCTTGTGATTCTGGCTAGGGGCCACTGCCTGTAAGACAGAGAGTCCTCCCGAAGAAATACAACGTCTCCTGTCTTGAACTGTCGAGGTCGCTTATTCCAGACATGTCTCTGTTGTAAAGACTGTAAGTATGATGTCTTCCACTGGTGCCAGAATTCTTGTGACAGACGTTGTGTCAATTGCCACCTCCGAAGTGTTGACAGTTTTGATTGTGATGCTTGCAGAGTGGGTGGGGCTACCATGGGTCGTCCTATGAGGAAGTGCCCAGGTGTTAGAGCCAGATTATCTGGATCCGTTGATTCAAGTGGAGTGATGGGGCGTGAATTCAGCACAGCTTCAATTTCCACTAGTATGCTTGAGAGTTCATCCGTCCGCAGAAGGTGTGACTGAATGAGTTTCCGCATCAGCCGCTTCATGTTTTTCACGGCTGCTTCCCATAGTCCTCCCATGTGTGGAGTCCTTGGTGGGATGAAATTCCATTTAAGGTTGTTGATTGAAGTGAAGTGCGAGATTGCTCCTTTTGATGATAGTAGCAGTTGTCGGATGCGTTGAAATTCGTTATTGGCTCCCACGAAGTTCGTGCCGTTGTCCGAGAAGATTTCCGATGGGGTGCCTCGTCTTGAGCAGAACCTTCTGAGGGCAGCCATGAACTCCTCTGTAGTGAGGTCCAGACAGAGTTCTATGTGCACTGCCTTTGTTGTTAGGCAGATGAAGATGCAGGCATACGATTTCACCATGACTGGCTTGCGGGTGTGACCTCTCCTTGTGATGAAGGGTCCCGCGAAATCGATGCCTGTGAATGAGAAGGGTGGGGCTGGAGTCGTCCTGACTGAAGGTAAGAGTCCCATGGTTTGATGGACTCCTCTGTCGTATGCCCTTTGACATCGAGGACACTGGCGACTTAGTCCCTTGAGGTAATTCTTGAGTCCTGGGATGTGATAGCTGTTGTTGATAATTGATAGGAGAGTGTTGACTCCTGGATGTAAATATCGGATGTGCAGACTTGATAGTAAGAGTTTGGTCAGAGATGATCGAAGTGATAACGCAATCAGCTTCAGTGGTTGCCTTGAGTCCCTGAAGTCTCTGATCCTGGTTGAGAGAAGCAATGGTCCTGCGTTGTCTCTGGTGATATGATATTTCCGAAGGGCGTGTCCTTTTGGAAGGGGCGTGTCCCGTTCGACTGCCTTGAAGGCCTCTGGAAAATATTCCATCTGCTCAAGTGAGAAGAGCTGATTCTTGGTAGTGTTTACTTCCTCCGTTTGAAGGTGAGAAGTTTTGCGCCTTTGTTCGGCTGATAATTTGGAGTTGTTTATAAACCTCTTGCACCAGGAGACGACTCTGATCATGTGATCAAAGCTTGAGAAGTCGTCCCATAACTTCCTGTTTGTGGAAGCTGGTGCCGAGAGAATTGCCACCTTGATCTCGGGGATGTTTTCTGGTAGCTGGAATTGAGGTGTTGGCCATAATTGTTGTGGCTGCTTGATCCAGGGCGGACCTTCCCACCATAAGTCTGACTTGACTAAGACGTCTGCTGGGATGCCTCTGCTGAGCATGTCCGCTGGATTGAAGGCTGATGATACATGTCGCCATTGAGCGTTGGGGATGAGTTGATTGATGTTTTGCACTCTGTTGGCAACGAAGGCATTGAGTGCATTGGGCGATTTTCGAAGCCAACAGAGTACAATGGACGAATCGCTCCAAGCGATTATGGATTGAATGTCCAATAGTTTCGAACAGTAGTTCAGCAGTTTGGCCAGCATGTAAGCTGCGGTGAGCTCGGCTCTGGGGATTGTAAGTCCCTTGAGCGGAATGACTCTGGCCTTGGATATGATTATGGAAGTCGTTGACATACCATTGCTATGTGTTAGCTTCAGGTAGACGACTGCTCCATATGCCTCCTGTGACGCGTCGGCGAATCCATGTAGTGACTGACTGACTACGTCTGACTTGGAGGAATACCTGCGAGGTATTGGGTGTGAAGTGATTGTATCCATTTGTGCTAACCATTGTTTCCATGAATCTATCACCTGATCTGGGGGCGTGGCATCCCATCCCAGTTGAAGTTGCCAGAGTCTGCGAAGTAGGACTTTGCCCACAATGGTAACTGGGGAAAAGAACCCAAGAACATCGTAGACTTTTCCTAAGTTGGAGGCGATGGTTCGTTTGGTGACGCATTGATCAGCAGAAACTTTCGGTGTAGCAATGGTGAAATTGTCGGAGGAAACATCCCAATGTAGACCTTGAGCCTTGATTGGCTTGTCAGTCGGTGCTATTAGGAGATTCTCCGTTTCGATGATGTCAGTTGGGATGGTTGATTTGAAGCTGTCGTTGCTCGATCGCCACTTGCACAGAGTCATGCCTGCTATGTTGAGCAAGTCACAAAGTTCTGTTCTGATCTGAACAGCTTCCGCCACAGTGGACGTTCCTGATAGGTAATCATCCACGTAAAAGGAGTTAAGTATGGCTTTGCTTGCTGTTGGATGTGACTCAGCATGTGTCTCGGCCAAGTGTCTGATGACTTGTGTGGCTACGTAGGGTGAGCAGCGAACTCCAAAGGTGAGTCGATTCATCCTCAGATCCTTGATTGTGCCATGGTCGTCCCTCCAAAGGAAACGGTGATAATCCTTTTCCTCGGGATGGAGCTTGACCTCTCTGAACATCTTGCTGATGTCGGCAGAGAACCCAATGGTGTGAGTCCTGAACCTCAGCAAGATGTCAGATAGCAAAGGATAGAGGTTAGGACCTTGTTGAAGAGTGTCGTTGAGCGAAGTTCCGCTACTGGATGGAGCAGAGGCGTCAAACACAGGCCGTACCTTTGTGGTGGTAAACGATTGTTTGAAAACACCATGAACTGGAAGGTAATAATGAGGTGACGTCATTTGTTGTGTCGGAACCTCTTCAGCATGTTGTAGGTAAACGTACTCAGAAAGCGCAGCATTGAACTCTGCTGACTTCCCTTTCCTGTTCAGTGATCGGTCGTTCTGGAGATAACGACGCATGGCCAGATTTCGAGAGCTGCCAAGAGCGGGTGGATTGCTGACTCTGGGCAGTTTCACGATGTATCTGCCATCGGTATCGATCTTGTGGGTGTCCAAGAAGTGCTGAGTGACTTCTTCGTCTTCGGGACACAAGTGTGAGAGCTCTGGAGTACGATCCAGTTCCCACAGGAAGGACAAGTCCTGATGAAGGTTATCTTCAGATGTGTGTATCTGAAGCACAGATGAGTTGTTGGGTGAATGATCTAATGGTCCAGTGACGGTCCATCCGAAAATGGTGGGTTGGGCTGCTATGTCGGAGTTAGTACCTTTGGTTATGGAGCCGACCACACATTTGTTATAGTCGACACCTCCAATTAGCATGTCCAACTGCCCGCCAAATTCGGGATCTGCTAGTGGAAGTCCTTGTAGATGGGCTTCTGCTTTGATGTGCTCTATATTTGATGGTGTTGGAGCTGCTGGTAAGTTCTTGACCACATTGAACTTGGTCGTTATGCTTTTGGTTTCGTCAAGATTGGATTGTAGGGTCAACTCGACGAAGTGCTTGCTGACTCCACCGCCACAAGCGCCTGTGATTGTTAGACGTCGTGGATGTCTCTTGAGGTGAAGTCGAGAAGCTAATTTCTCTGTGATGAGAGAGGAGGAGGCTCCTGTGTCCAGAGCTGCTCTGACAAGACTCTCTCTGTCTCCGTGGATGGCCTTCGTTATGACCGTATGCAAGAATGAAACTTGCGGAGGCGTTTGTTGATCAGCTACTGGGGCTGATTCTCTCGACTGATCCACAGCCATGAAGTTGGGAGCGGAAGCCGGAGCTGATGAGTTTGATGATTGATTGTTTGAGAAGCGATGGAGGAGAGTATTGTGTCTCCCATTGCACTCCTTACAGGTGAAGGTAGAGGAACACTCTGGGGTCGTATGATTTAGACCTAGACAGTTGACGCATCCCTTCTTGTCCTTCATGTATTTGTGCCGGCGTGCTGGGTCATATCCCAGGAAAACCGGGCACCTGAACAATTTGTGTTGCTCCTTGCACAGAGCGCACACTGTTGAACTGATCTTGGAGGCAGCTGATGGTGCCTTTCTGGATGATGAACTCTGAGCGAATGGTCGAGCGAATGGTCGATCATCCAGTGTGAGTGATTGGATGTTGTTCTCTAACGGTTCTAAGAATGCTGTGATATCTGCTAGAGAGGGAATGTCGGACACTGTCTTGTAAAATTTGGTCCACTCTTCCCTTAGATTGTGGTCAAAGTTCTCAAGAGCCAATGATGCGGCAAATTGAGATATGTCCACGCACTTGAGCTCCTGCATAGCCTGCAACGGAAGTATGTATTTCTCCCGATAGCGAGCGAAGCCCTGTTGGTTGAACGAGATGGTCTCTTTCGAAGTCATTTTATGAACGAGATGAGGAAATACCTTCTTGGCTGAGCCGAAACGCTGTACCAAAGCTTTGATGGCCTTTTGATAACCATCTTCAGCAGTGGCATGAGATTTGACGATCTGTTCGGCCTCAGGACTCTTCATCGCTTTGATCAGAAAGCAAGCTTTCTCTCGGTCTGAAAAATCATCGCCTGCTCTGTCCAAAGCTGAGGTGAAGAGCTGGTGGAAGTGATGCCAATCCAGCGGATGACCCGAGAAATCTGGAAGATCCAGTCTGAGTTTGCTGCTTCTGGATGGCCTGGGTGCCTCTGACGTAGAAGTGTCAGCGGCTGAACTGTCTCTTTTGTCTCTCCTTGAACCTCGGGAATTGTTGAGTCTAGCAACGATGTCCATCTCATGTTTGACGAATGTTTCCCTGATGTTCATGATACTAGGCTTATTGAAGGAAGCTGTCTGGTTGAGGAAGACTGATATCTTTCTCTGAACCTTGCTGCAATCTTTCTCAAACTCCCCGACAGAGGGGTCTGAGACCTCGACCAATGTGTCGTACTCTCGTTGGATGCCTTGGGCTTCCAAGTAGTGTCCCAATGTGACCTTTAGAACATCTGCTTGATGCAAGATGTCTGAGTGGAGATCGTTGGATTCCTCGCCTGTCTCGATCTCTTTGGTGATCTGTTCTTCTGTGACTCCAACCTTAGCCTCCAACAACTGCTCACATCTGTACTGAAGAGCTTCATGTAACTTCTTCTCTTTGTAGAGGTCATCGCGTAGTTTGTTAAGACTATACGACTGCAGCTCCTCGAGAGGAGTGAGGGCAAATTCATCCAAACGCTTCTTAAGCCGCGTGATTTTGCCCTTACGGGCTGATCGCTTGGCTTTAGCTGTCTCCCAGTTAGTAATGGCTGAGATAGCTTGGAGGTCGTCCATGTCCTTGTTGACTGCAACTGGTTGTCAATGTGTTGACAATTGATAGACACCTCGGATGTGTCAATGAGGATTTCTGACACTTGTCTGACTGAAGTGTGAAACCTCTTGCTTGTCGTTTCCTTCGTGATGTCTACAGAGAAAAAACTGCACTTTCTCTGCAGACCCGCTGGTTCTCCTAAGCTCTGGCGGAGAGTATCTCCACTCAGGGGAAAACCTCGTCGAAATTAATCGAACGAACGTGAAGTGAAGGGACGAGTTGCGCGAAGTGATGGGCGCGATGTGAAGACTTGTGGTGATGATGATGATGATGGACTAATGAAGACAATTGCTGCTGTGGCGTAGTCAAACAAACGAACAATCGACTAGTACTGACTGATAAACAATGCACTATCACTCTGATTAGTCTAGCTGCAAGCTTACAAACAAATTTCTAACAAACTGCTAGGTGAACGAACGAAATAGAATATTAGGAAGCTGCGAGACAAACGATACGAATAGTGTGTTAGATAGATACTGAAAGAGCTGCTGGGCTCTGAATGACTGCTAGGTCTGGAACTTCGATATCAGATGGTGTGAGCTAGGTCACTGATCTTCCTTACCAAGCGTTCACTTCTTGAGGGACTCAACTTGAACTTGGCCTGTTTGAGAGATGCTCGAAAGGGAAGAATAATTCTTTCACTCCCGTGAAAACGTCTCCTCATTCGGCCAGTAAGTGTCCCTACTGGGTTAGCAGGTTGTTTGTCTAGTAGAGATTCCAGTGGAGGCTGGTTCTGGTAGCATATTCCCACCATTGAATGCAGAGTATTCTTGCCATCCAATGTCTCGGTGTTCACATCATAGTTGTCCCAAGCCAATCCTGAAGCCAAAAGGAGGACATTAAAATACATATGAAATATGGTTACTTAAATCACAACATTACCTGTTGCTAAGTTGCTATGCAAATTGAGACCAGCAGGGGTTTCACATCCACTATCAGAGCATGTGTAGGCTATCTCAGTTTCAAGCCGCTTCACTTCATCATAACTAATGCAATGGCCAAAACGGTCCAGTATGGTCAGTAATGATTTCGATCCAGTTAGTGTTCCCAGTCCAAGCCCAAGTGTTTGATGCTTCCAAGGACAAACTGCTCCCCTAGTGCAGTTGAATACAGCATCTGATGCACTGGCCCATGCTTTTCTCTCAATTACATTCTCAGAGTGTGCCGATCTTGCTTCTGATTGCATACCACCAATAAGAGTACGAAAGAAGAGGAGAGTGAGAGGGGGTATGTTGAGGGCATTATCCTTCAACGTGTGAACTGAAGTAGGAGATGGAATTTTAGATGAGGGTATTGCAAAAATCTCTGTGCGCAATGCCATAGCAGCATACCTAATTTTTTCAGCTGCATCGTCAGACTCATGTAGCAAGGCAAATGCTTCTGCAGATGTCATAGAGGAAGAAAAGACAACATTGCCAGATTTATTTGCTTGCTTATCTATGATGACTACATCTTCAAAGTGATCCTTCACCTTAGTCATGAGGCTCTGTACAGAGTACTTGTTAAAGTCATCATGAGTTCCTCCAAGAGCAAGAAACTCTTCTTTATATAAACTGAAAATAGCAGTTGCCAGCATGGGTTTTTTCTTTTTGATGATTTCACTGTCAAGGAAATTTAATAATGTCTGGAAGGCTTCGTTATGCTTCTTTCGAGTGGATGCTTGCTCCTCTTCATCCTCATCCTGCCTTACATAATTTCGCCTACAGCTGTTGTGGTATTTTGCCTCCTTTGCAATAAGATCTTCTCCAAGTCCAAGGATCCTGGTGTCACATTTCCTTTTGGCTGCACATACAATTGATTTACACCCATCCAATGTCAAGCACTGTTTTAGTGCTTCATTTTTCTGTGACTTCATCTTCCTCTGCTTTCCACAAAAAAGACAATCCTCTCCAGGAACACCCCTCTCATTGGTAGACGGATTACCACTAGTTGAACGAGTTGCTTTGCTGGGTGGAAAATGTTCACTGTCACCTTGAGGTTGTCTTTTAGTAGCGCAGAACCGACTCAAACATTTTGTGTGGTAATATTTGCCTTCTGACTGCTCAGTCATTCTGATCTCCTCTGATATACTAAAAAATTGCTCATTTTGTAGAGTTAATCGGCGTGCAGCAGCATTCTTGACTGTTTCCCATCTCTCTGGAATGAACAATTTCAAGCCAGGTACCTTCTCTTCCGTCTCTTTACAGATGACACAAACAGGAATACTTGCCATGATCATGCACTCAACTACTCAACAAGCAGCTGCAGTTCAACAACTGAAGCCTGCTGCTGCATGCAAGACTAGGCACAACCACATGCACACACATACACATGCAGGCACTAGCTAGCAAGCAAAAAATGTCACATACAAACACATGCACAAACATCTGCTGACTCAGCACACCAAGAACAAAGAATGCATGAAAACATGAGTGTAGATACTTTACTTGTGGTGTTAGCATGCACGGTTATGCTGATATTGATATAAATAGGTTTTTAGGTAATGGCGGCACAAATTAGGGGATTTCGGGTACAAAGCCACACCCAGAACCCGGCAGCAACACATTTTTGTAACAAGGGGGGTAGGCCGCACCTAAAAATGGCATCGACAGTTGTGGCCCTTTTCGCATAAATAAATCTTCTGGGCTCCTGCTCTAATAATAAGCGCCCTCCTCCCCACTCCAAAAAGTTGTTTTGAATTTTTAATTTGAAAAGAACTCCATTAAACGATTGTATATTATGTAGTAACAAGTTATGGTTTCAAAGTAATTCAAAAGATGGGGGAGGGAGGGGAATGGTCTGCAATAATAGAGGAACCTAAAGAAGCAACAATTTATATTACAGAAATGTTTCAACATAAGCAGTCCACATTTTATCAATTTCACATCGTTGTTCATAAGTGTAATAATAAACAATATCAATGTTAAACTTGCTTCAGGCTTTAAGCTGGTAGTCATAATTTTTGGTAATCAACTTTTTGACTATTTCTAATTCATCTGGGGAGAAAGGGAGGATGTGATTAATTTTATTAAACAGTAATTGACAAATCAAATACCACTTTTGCATCATTCAAATATTATTTAATAGTAAATACTTACACATTCACCAGGAACTCCATAATTGCCTATAATAGGATATGTTAGAACCAACAACTGATCTTTATAAGAGGGATCTGTGAGAGATTCTGGATAGCCCACCATACCCGTCTGAAAAACTAATACACATATATAAATACAGGGAATAATTTACTTAATTTTATTTGTATAGCAACAAGTGCTACACATAAGTATGGTTGATTAGCAGTTGTTAATTTTTGTATAGCAATATTTTTTCTGTAATAAATATATATAAATTTAATCATAATCAAATAACTATAATGAAGTACGAATCACAATTTAAGCATCTGATTCAGTATCCAGTGCAGAATGGCTTCGTTTAAAATATAGAATATATCAGCAATTATCGGGGAAAAACTGTCTCATCAAACACCAAGTATATAAAAATCACTCAATCCCCCAAATTTCATCATTATTCTCCCTTTACCAAATCTTAGCAAAATAGTTTAATTGTACACAATGTACATATTATATCTAGCGCAATGAGGCATCCAGTTTTAATGATTTCTCTATTTAAAGTAGAATTTTGTAGCATAAACAAAGGAACTCAAAAATACACACGTACAGGCAAAATAAAATAACTTAAAATGTAATTAATAATCCAGTTTATTTGAATTACCACGAGTTCTTAGATAATTGTTTCACAGATAAAAATACATGTGTTACATATATAACTAAATATTTCCTATTACACTAATAAATATTAAGGCTAGGTAAAATTTACATTCTTCATTAAATAGCCATGTAATGAAATCATAAGTAGGGATACTAAAGTTTGGCTAAATAATGATAAATTGGTGTAGTTGGGACTGCAAGCGCAAGTTTGTGATAGATTGAAGACCTATGACGCCAACTTTTCACTAAAATTTCACAAATGTCTCTATCTAAGATGTTTGAATAGCTCACAAAGCTATTATGAGTAATGTTGTTGTTTTTTTTTAAGCCACAGCCAGAAGCACTCTACTTCAAAGGATTAAGCAAAAACTACAGACACCAACTCATCATAAACTATTATAATCTTGCTCTTACTTAAACGTAGAGGTAGCGTTTATAATTCAATGCTATTCTCCCTATGCAAAATCTGTGGCCTCATTTATCAGATTCTGAACTCCTCTTGGAGGTCTGGGTATAAAGGAAGGATCCCGTATGCCCTTTGACCTCTAGCTCCTATTCAAACTAAAAGTAGCTGCGCAAAGAGAACCCTCCATTATAGCTCACTATCCTTTCAAGTCTATCCACGTCACGTTTACAAGTGCACTAACTAAAAATAAATAATTCTTTTTTTAAACAGTAATACGTATCATTTTTGCAAGCAATATCATAGATTACTCAAGTCCACTTGAGACAATGGTGTAGTGTGGTGTGACCGAAGATGAACCTTCAGGATACTATCTTACAGAACTCTGATAGCACACTGTATATATTGTTCAGTTGAATTTAGCTGCATCAATAGCAAATAGTACTTTTCTTCTTCCTCTATTTAGATCCCTCCGTTTTTTTCTTGTTTATCGTTTTTGTCTTGTTAAGATGCCCACGACTTATATGTAACATTTTCCCATCTTTTGTGCGCTAAGTTGCTGTAATGTGTACTAAAATGGTCTCCAAGAAGTCAGTGACAAAAACCGTCATCTACCATTTTCCACTTACAGCGCTACGCCCTTTTATGTGTCCATGGACATACCTGCATCACTGCAAATGGCCTGATTGATTTTGTATACGCTTAAGATTAATTCTCAACAAACAATGCCACTTAACAATCAGAAAGTGTGACCACCACTCCCTCAAATTTATGGGGATAATAAAAATTACATTCTTTTGATGTATAAATCGCTTGAGTGCAGCATGACACTAAATTTAGACTAATGTACATGTACAGACTTTTCTCGAGTTCAGTTTCAAATACTTGCATTAAGAAATGATATTACTTGTCTTACACGCTCTTCATGTAACACAGGTTTTACTTCGTAAAGTCTAATTTAATACGCATAGCGTAAATACAAGTCAACCAATTATGAGTATTGCTAATTATCTTCTGGTAATTATGTAATCCATAAATGACACAGCCGAACTCGACCTTCTTACCCACTTCTCCGGGTATGGATTTCCGGGAGCCGAACAAGGTACCATAGTATACACTGCCATCTTCGAGTACTAACCTAGCCATCACTCGGAGACTGCACTAACCTCCTTCACTAGCACACGTGTCCGGTGCGACATATGAAGTGTGATTATAGCGCACGTGCGTTTAAAAGCTAAAAGAGATCGTCGTGTGTGTGTGTGTGTGTACGTATGTGTGTGTGTAAACATTAGTGGGCGTGGCAAAGATGGCGAGCAATCAAGCAGTGGTGCCGAAGAAGGCGTATGACCTTTTGTTTAAGTTACTGCTGATCGGAGATTCGGGGGTGGGAAAGACTTGTGTACTCTTCAGATATGCGGACGATACTTTCAACACCACCTTTATTTCTACTATTGGTAAATTGCTTATCTAACAGTGTACTTTTTTTTTTCACTTTCTTAATGGTCTAACCCATCTAGAAGCTATGTGCCTACTCATAATTAAGGTATCTTTTGTTTAGTGAAGTACGAGTGGAAAGGCAACGAAAAACCAAAATAGTGGGGACCTGTACAGTGTTGTGTTTGCTAACTATTCTGTACTGTGGGGCAAGCAAGTGTATCATAATTAATGTTTTTGTGAGAAGGAGTGTTTTAAATGGTAACTGAAGTAGTGTAAACTATTTTAACTGAGTGGTCAGAAAAGAAAAGCATTGATAATTGATGGCATTGTTTGTGGATATCTTATCTGTATTGAAACAAATTGTTGCAATAGCGCTGTATAAGGACACTTTAATTGTTACCATTTCCTACCACTTCTTTTCTAGGATCTAGGATGGAGTCTAATGAGTACTGTACAAGAATGTAATAAGATTATCTGTTCACTTTTAATTTCTGAACTATCATTTTAGTGTGAAGTATACAAGACAAAGCATGGTGATATACCCCTGGGATATATACAGGGAGTGGGAGGAGGAAGGGAAACTGGGGTTTGGCGCTTATTAACATCAAAAGCTTTTTCAAACCATACACCTTATATATATTTCTGGACCAAACCTTTAAGTAAAAGTTATCACCCATTCTTTTAATCAACTTTTTTTTTCCTTTATTTATCTATATAATAATACTCTTGCTTGTCATAATGATGATGACGACAATGATGATGTGTACATTCATGAATAATTCATGAGCTAAGCAGGGCAAAGTGCTATCAGAAAGAGGTGGTAAAGCATTGTCAGTGATAACGACCACTTTTCGGATATTCATTGGATAAAAAGAAATGTCAGGTTGCTAAAGGAAAAACAGTGGATGAGCTAGGTTGTTACAGAGTCATCAGTAAAAACAAAGATGTCTTATACTTTTAAAAACTGAGTTCGTTTAGTAAAGTATTGTGGGTAAAGATGACTAAAGTGAGGACAAGAGTAAGTGAGAAAAAAAGCAGACTGATGCAACTAAACCAATTGGTACAGGATGATAATCCATTCATTAATTGCAAAAGTTAGTACATCAAGTGCCACTGTGTGGCGGAGTACTTGCGAGTTAATTATACTACTGTTAATTAATTATGACCATGATAATGGAAATAATATGGGAATATCTTATTAGTTAAAGTTTGAAATAAACTTTAATGATCACTTAGTGGTACCCTCTACCAATTCCAATTGGTAAGTGTTTTGCTGGGGAAAAAAAAAAGTATTTGCTATATGGACAAGTAGCCAAGAAGAAGCAATGTATAACTATGCGTTTAATGTCGACAATATTCATTATAAACCTTTCATAAATAAGGAGCATAATTTCTAGGGGGTGGGAATTTTGGCTAAGGGAGAGGGCAAATGCTCCCCACTGCCTCCCGAAAAGGATTTTTAATGTTATATGTATATATATAATTGACTTAATCATTGATTTTAGAGACGTAAAACCAAGCATGAAGGAGTAAATTATTGTCCCTCAATGTAAATTTCTGTTCCTATACATTTTTTTCACCCTGACACTATTTACAAATTGCATACATGTTGCAGCTTAATGTTATTATCCGATCAAAACTAATACAAAAAAAGAACCAGTGGAATATACTTTTTATAAACCAAGTGTAGTGTCTAGCAGCATACTGAAGTTCAAGTGTCTTAAAGGCACATTGAGGCTAAAAGGTTGCCAGGACTAAGATGTTGAGCAGTTAAGCTTTGTCAATTTATCTTGCTAGCTAAAAGCTATATGCATTGCCATCAATTTCATGACTCCTTTCCCATGATTACTATTCATAAATATTTCAGCTTTCAGACAAGCTTCATTTTGAGATCCACATAAAGCTATTGATCTAATTTTTAAATATGTGAATCTAGAAAACCAAAAAGCGGTGTATGCTAATTACTTCACTAGCAACAGTACAAATGTAGTAACATTAAACAGTATGATCCTGTAATTTTGCGCCCAGGTACTATGTCCAGTGACTTTGATTACATACATTCGAATTTGCAGGCTCAAAAATATAATTGTATTAGACATGTTGGCTAGTACTCTAATTGTATTTAAATAACATCATCTCATAAGACTATAATGGAATTTAGTAGAACGTTATTGACTTTATTACTTCTGAAAACAATTTTTTATGATAATGAATAGCCATGGAATTCCCCCCCCCCCCCCCCCCCCCCCCAAGAAATCTGCATTTTTTAATTATAAATGGTAACTCAGAGCAAAATTCTTTTTTATTATTAAATCAAAGCACAATTCTTCTATTTGTTTATTTGAAGATCTCTAGAACCTCATCAAAGTTTACAGCCGAAACTCAGGGCTCAATGGCAATTCTTATGAACCAACCAAGGTTTAGTCAGTGGTACTGTTGCATATATGGATCTTAATGAACTTCATATAGCTGAAAGATCTTTAACTGATGCTGTTCCAACTGAAAGGACGAGGATTATATTCAAAAGTTTAAATGTTGCTGAAAAAATCCCCATATACCTCTGAAGTGTAACAGTGGACAAAGCAGTTCATATTAGCATTACCTCCCCTCCCCCCTAGACAAAAATCTTGTTATTGTGTGGATGCATGTATACCAGTTGCATCAGTAACAAATTTATGTTTTCGCTGTTGTTTTGTTGTTGTTGTTGTTGTTTTGTATTACCTGCTGTTTTACCTTTATTCACACCAACTGTTCAGGTATCGATTTTAAAATAAAAACAATAGAACTGGAAGGAAAGAAGATCAAATTGCAAATATGGTATGATATTGTTTTATTTTTTATTTTTTTCCCTGGAATTGTGCGTTTAGGTTAGATGTTTGTTTGTTTTTTATAATTTTTTTGTTTTCTTACTGTTTTGTTTTATTTTACAAATTTTCAGGGAAGTTAAATTGTAATTTTTGTCTATTGTGCTAATTAAGGGAACGGCAAAGATCAGGCATAAGGTACTTCTATATTGTTAGTTGGCATAAATATCATTTGGCAAGGGGGTTTTTTTGTTGTTGTTTTTAATCTTCTGTTAGCCTTTTCCCATTTTGAATAGCTTATTTCAATAATAGTGCAATAATGATGACGATAGTGTATTTTTTATGTACATATGTAGGGACACTGCTGGTCAGGAAAGATTTCATACTATTACTACATCATACTATCGTGGTGCAATGGTATGGCATTATTACTCTCTTTATATTGTATATCCTAGCTATAATATTAATATTTAGTGCCAGTATAATATCAAAAGTAAATAATTATTTGTGCAGACAGTTTACAATAAGTAGCTATGCCATATGGTTGAATTGCACACGCTGGTAAGACATGCATAATATTTAGTGTGCAGAGTGCTAGAAATAATGGTTAATGTTTACATCAAGTTTTTTTGTATTTTGTTTTTATATTTTTTTTTTATGGTGTGATAGTACAAAATACTGGTTAGTGTGCAGAGTGCACTATAACACATGTAATAGTACGGCACGTAAGTTGCCCATTCGAAAATGTATGGGAAAAATCGCTGTTCAATTGAAATCACACGGGGAAAGTGAAATAGCGCGTAACTAATTGAAATACCACAGTACCTAAGTGTAGCTAAGTGAAATAGCACGGCTAAGTGCGCATGCGTGCAACACTAGCCTTGGAAACGTAAAGTTCGAGTGTTTTCTTGAAATTCAGCCACGGAAGAGTTTCAGTCAATGTTTATCGATGAAGTTTTATCAGTATTAGAAGGAATTAGCCCAACAGATTTGTTGGAGGAGCATTGTGATGGAAATGAAGTTCTGAAAGAACTAATCCTGAAATCCAGAGATTACTAGATAAGAATAAAAACAAAAATACCTCCAAATCTACCATGACCTGGGTGAACAGACTGGAGGTGTGGCTCAAAGAAAGCAGGGTACCTTTGTTTCAAATGGACTCAAGAACATTAGATGGCCATCTTTGTATATTTTATAGCCTACTCAGAAAAACGGATGAACTCCATACGAACCAGATAGTTTAAGGGTGATGCTTGGTGCTTTAGATCGGCATTTCAGGGAGAATGGTGCTAAATTCAGTATTTTACGAGATCGGGAGTTTGATAGGAGTAGAAAACTATTAAATGGAAAAGCCATTGAAGTGAGAGAAGTAGGTCTGGGAAAGAGAAAGAAGAGAGCAGATGCTCTCTCTGAAGACGATGAGTTGTTATGGAGGCGTGGAGTTCTTGGTGATGAAAATCCGACCATTCTGAACCATACAATATGGTTTTTATTGAGCCAGCAATTTGGCACAAGAGGAATTCAGGAGCACACTCAAATGTATTTGGAGGATTTAAGTTTGTAACATTTCCTCAGAATGATCAAATAAAATACATTGAGTGGACAGAAGGACTTACCAAGACACGCCATGGTGGTCTAGGTAAACCAGATCGTAGGATCCCTCAACGAGTATTTCCAAATAACACAGACAGATGCCCAGTTAAGTTGTTAAAAAAATTAATATCTGTCAGACCCACTTCCATGAAGGCATCCAGTCCCCTATATTTACGTCCCCTTCCAAAATTCAGACCGACATTGTGGTATTCAGTCCAGGCTGTGGGAGAGAACAAAATAAAAACGTATATGAAAACAATAGCAACTATGGGAGGATATACTGATGATAGACGGTTTACAAACCACAGTATTCGCAAAACTACAGTGAGGAAACTACAGAAAGCCATTATATCAAGCTATAAAATAGCATCAATAACAGGTCACAAATGTGAAGAAAGTTTAAGGATTATGCATCCACTGATATAAGTGACTACAACAGAATGAGTTTAATTCTTAGTAATCCACCAGGAAAGATTTTGCAGCCCAATTCTAGACCTTCTTCATCATTTACCCACTTGAACCTCCGTCTTTGAACATGAAGCAACCAGTAGAATCTCAACCACAGTATGCAAGATATATAGAAACTGATGATGAAGATTGAACTATTATAATAGCATCTTGAACTATGATTATATATGTCAACTAGATTTTATGTTGTATTTTTAGCCTTATTATACTCCACAACAAAAACAAACTTACCAGATTTCATTTTTCACCATAATTATCTGTACTCTTCGGTTATCAGTCAAAAAAAAAAATTAAAAAAATGCAGAATAAGTGAGTGAACAATACATTGTCACTACTAAGAAAATGATAAATAAATAAATTTTTAAAAAACTGGCCTATTATTAGCGAGTGATAGCATGGGTAAACTGAGTAAAGCGATTGAAATAGCACTCGGCTTTGCCTCGTGCTATTTCAATTGCTTTACGAGTGCTATTGATCCGGGTAGTGGAGACTTTCATTAAATATAATCATTTATATGTATAAATTGGCACTTGTGTTACTAAAATTTTCTTAATTATACATTATTTTTATTAGTCTACTAAATTATAATTTCAGTATTTAAATTCATCAGGACCATTTTAAAATAACATGGAACAGTTTCATTAAGAGGTCAGCTCTTCAAATTGGTTGTTTTTTTGTTGTTGTTTTTTTGTTTGTTTTTTTGTTTTGTTTTTTCCTTTATGGAAAACTATCATGACAATTGAAGCTATATTGTCCCTTACAAAATCCACTACTCTAAGCACGTCATGGCCTTGCTTTCATGACCATAGTCAGGAATAAAGTTCCAAGCATGTATGAAGATGTAGAGAGAAAAACTTCCTATTTTTGAGTCACGACCATTTAAATGATTTTTATGTAAACTTTAATGTATGTATAATTGACCTTTATATGAAATTGGAATAAACAGTATCTATTAAGCTATTGCTTTCATTTGTTCACTTTCTATTTTTATCTGTTCTACTCATCTATTGTCAGTACAACCAACTTTTAAAATGATTGAATGTCTTCAAAAGTAGTGAACGATAAATTATGTTCTTAAATAATTATATTACTGGTGTAGCTATTAGATTTAATTAAATTTCAAGTAATGTTATACTGCCAATTGTGTCAATACTGCACCTATCCTACCTTCCACAAATGGCCTATCCTTTTGGCCCAAAAAAAAAAAAAAAAAAAAAAAAGACGTAAAATCTCCACCTTCTCTGAGCTGGTGATGCTGCTTGGGGTTGCAGAGTAGGGGGTAGCTCCTGATCACCCTCTCAATAATGACCAGTTTAATTGGACTACTCAACATGTGTGATGCAGCTGACCATTCAACTAGAACAACTCTTTATTTGAGAACGACTTCTTGTATCGGCTCACCTCAATCTCTTCATGTAGCCTACACAGCTTGTGGTTGGAAGTCCCAGATCATATATAGTACAGCAGATATGTGCATGTTTTTAGGGGTATTGTGACTATTGTGGTAGAAGCATGAAATTTTGCATGCTGATAGCCAACAACCTGAAGATGATTTTAGGCTATAGGGACATCTCTGATTTGACCTTTAGGTGCTAATTAGTATGCCGTAATTACTACAATTGTATTAATTTTTGAATTATTAAATTAATTAGTGCCATGTTAGGTATCACATGAAAGCTCATATTAAGAGCAATAATATAAAATTTGAATCAAAGTTATATCTATTTTCAATCAAAAGTTATGGTCGTTTAAGCAACTGTTAAGTGATATACACATAGTATTCGGCACAGTTAAACTTGTCATAGCAAACTTGCTTTACGCAAAATGTAAAAATGACTAACCGGAGTTATAGAAGATATGGGAAATCCTTTCACTGAGGACAGTAATGATCTTCTTGTGCTCACAGATGTAGCAGAGAGGCAAAAACATTACGGGAAATGGAGCAACAGTAACCAAACACTTGGATAGCAGCTGCAATTAACACCTGTATAATATCAATTGGAAAAGCGGAATCATTTCTCAAAGCTTCACATGTAACATGCACACGCCGAGCTTATCAACTTACCGCTAGTAGTCTGTACTTGCTTTTAAATAAGGCTTACAATGAGTCAGTAGTAGAAGATGAAATCGAAGATAGAACATTGGAAAAGTGGTGGGGTGAAAAAGCTCAAAAATGCCCCCAGTTCCAGTTCTGGTCCATCATATTACAGTTGGAAATCTATGTACTAAGCTCACCAATAGTTATTGAATATTTACTATTTGTGATGTAGGAGTTTAATTCAGTATGGATAATAAGCAACGAATTTCACGTCTCATTCTGTTGTCATGAGCTCCTCCTACTGATCTTCGTAAGATCAATACTGAGGGAAATTTTGAACTCTATGTTCAAGCTCTTGCGAAGATAGTCCCGTGGTATTTTGCCTTGGACCACACTCACTATGCCAGGTGGACTCCAGTTCACTTGCACGACATGATTTCACTGGAACAGAGCCATCCTGAATTTTGTAGTCAAGAAGTTGAAACGCTCATTATCAGCCATCTCTATAGATCAAGCTCACGAGCAAAATAATGCCATTGTGAAAGGTGATGGTGGAGCTATTGGGCTCACAGAAAACTCTACAGCTCTGCATCGATGGATGGTCTCAGGCCCTGAAATGGCACGTTTGATTGGAGAATTTCAGACATCTGATGAAAAGAAGAAACAAAGCACAGAAACCTGTCACCATGAACAAAAGCAGCACATACAGTCTGCATTTGCACGAGATATGCAATCACTAACTGAAGTGTTTGAAGAATTGGGAAATCCATTCCTTGAGGATAGTGAGGATCTTCTGGTTCTGGACAGCCGAAACATTGTAGACACAGCTCTGAGTGATACATTTAAAGACATTGAACAGCTTGGCCTAGACCAGTATGAAACCTATGTAGAAGAAAGATTAGTGAAGCAGACGAAGGCAATTGCTGACCCTATTAAACGAAACAATCTTTACCTCTTTAGCCGACCTCCAGTTCATAAGAAGTCCAGCAAGCAACTGCAACAGTTATCCCTGAAGAATAATTGTTCTCTTTTTTCTAGGCTATATATAGCCTCTCAAACACGGAATGGAGATTTGGACGACTTCTTCAGTCACAAAAATCAGGCATGTCCACCGGTATTGGCAAAGAATGGTAGCATACGAGATGGGGGCAAAGCAGAGTTGCTGTACTGCCTAGAAGAGCTTATTTCATTAGAAAAATCCATACCTAATCCTTCAGTGGAAGTTCTTATTCTTGATGGTGCTGTTATCGTTAATATGCTTAAACCAGTGAATTCAAAAACATTTCAGGACTATGCAAACAATGTGTTTTTGCCATGCATTCAGTCTCAACTTCATTCAACATGTTTTGAGACTGGATGTTGTATGGGATGTCTACAAGCCAGAAAGTTTGAAAGAAGATACTCGCAGCAAGAGAGGGAAAGGTATCAGAAGACGAGTGGAAGCATCAAGCATAGTTCCTCAGAATTGGTGAGCATTTCTGCGAATCAATGAAAACAAAACAGAGTTGTTTTCATTTCTGTCATCACAAGTTACAAGAATTGATAGTGGCAAAGCTATCATTGCCACATGCCTAACTGAAGTTCTCTGCAACAATCATCGGGATGTTTCAGGTTTGGCACCATGTACACACGAAGAAGCCGACACACGTATACTACTCCATCTGGAAGATTCTGTGTAACAGCAATACAACAAAGCGTTGATCTGAACTGTGGACACAGATGTTGTTGTATAGCCATTTCATCAGCTCAGCGGTTGGGAATATCTGAACTCTGGATTGCATTCGGAACAGGGAAACACTTCAGGTTCCTTCCAATACATGAGATAGCTGATACTCTTGGTCCTCAAAAGTGTATGGCCTTGCCCTTCTTTCATTCACTGACAGGATGTGACACAGTGTCTTTCTTTGGAAAAAGCAAAAAGACTGCATGTAATACTTGGAAGTCCTATGATTCAGTCACTCCTGCATTTTGTGCATTAGCTAATACTCCAAGTGTACAGTGCATAGAGAATGGCTACCTCTTCTGGAGCGATTTGTAGTCTTACTCTACGACTGCACGAGCAGTCTTGAGCATGTGAATGATTCCAGAAAAGAACTATTCACAAAGAAGGGTAGAGCCTAATTTAGGAAGAAACTGGTTAACTACTACCATGTATTCAGCCTTCCTAAACAATTAATGCACAGTAGCTGCAGGGCTATTTATATTATACCACATTGTAGTAAATGGTATTACTTCAAAAGGTCATACCTTCTGATTAAAAACAGATGTGTCTTTGATTCAAAGTTTATTTTACTCCTCTTAATGTAAGCGTTCGTTTGATACTAAACTTGATATAATTAAATTAAATGATTCAAAAATTACTGTAGACGTATAAAATTAGGCGCATTAATTAGCGCCCAAAGGTCAGAAAAGGTCAAATCATGGATGTCCCTATAGCTTAAAATCATCTGTAGGGTTTTCCCTATTAGCATGCAAAATTTCATGATTCTATCACAAAAGGCACGATTTTTTCACATATCTGCTGTACTAATATTGCATATCCAATTTAAAGCACAAGAAAACAAGGCATGCGCTTGGCCCATCCATCTCATGGGGAGCAGTGTTTATTTTCTTGCTAATGACGCTTCTACACCACTGAAAGCTGTGTGTCAGGTTAGAGCTGAGGCCATACAACAGCGCTTTGTCCACATGAAGTCACTCCTTATAACTCATTCCTAGGAGCAAATATACTCTGGTACAGTTCTATACGAACTTTCATATCTACTTTGCCAGCATTCCCACTTAGCTAAACCCCAGCAATTTTTTGATAGATACACCTACTTAGTTATATAATTTTGATCACAGCTATGACTGCACCTTATCATGTACACATAAACCCAGTTAGTGAAGCAGTTTTCGGGGACCCACCACTCAGCATAGTTGACCTCCTCTAAATATTTGTCAATTGCTTTAAACACGACTACTCTAACTGCTTTGGTTGAGGCACTGAAGCATGCACACCTCCCAGAACCCCTACTGCAGGCTCCACTCCTAAAGCCTGTGTCAGAGTGTTCTTTAGGTGGTGTCATCACCTATACATATTAGGTCCACTATGGTAGTGCTGGGTGCAGCATGGATTATTATTTTCGTCATACTTTCATGCGAGGAATAGTGAGACTGTAAGCAAACAGGTAAAGTGAGTAAGCTCCACAGACTAATTGGTGTGATCAAGTATGTGCGACACAGTTACCAAACTGTGATGGACTGACATTTGCTAAGCAGTTGCTCTGTAGTTTGATAAAATACCTTTAGTAGATTACATACAACAAAAGTTACATTGTCCTGTGAGTTCCAGCCAAGCCCCATCGGTTAGTCACTATAGTTTCTGGCTCCCTTCTACGATTTAAGAATTGATTCCATTGCCATGATTGTTATTTGATTCTCCCCTTTCATCTTCCCTCCACGGTTTAATGTGTCTGTTTATACTTTCAAAAACGTCAAGTATAGTTTTCTATGCTAGTATTCCCTGGTGATGTCCCTTTCACTGGCTATTTTTGTTAAGGGGGCGGGGCCTCCACTATAAAGTTTTTCCTTTATTTCATTTTTAATCTATAGGTTGAAGCTTTCTGAAGCTGTATCCAAAGTTTCAAGTAAATAGCACATTATAGTTCAAAATCAAGCAAACAGGAAGAGCTATTTAACCACGTAAACTGCACTCCAATTGGGGACTGTGTGAGTGACTGCGCACACAGAGCGGTACTTTTTTAATGAACTTCGTTGGAGTGTTGTATTGTTGTCACCTTAATTTCCAATCCTTGCCATCGTTAGGGAGGCGAAAAAGGGAGCTAGAAAGCATCCCTGAAGCTTTTAGTACGCTAACATTAATGGCAGTTTGTTAGGGTTGCACTCTACCACTGTATTGGTGTTGTTTTTTATAGCTGCTTCATCACTAACCTGTGCATTCCCAGACAATTTCAGAAAACAGCAATATTAGGCAGGGATTAGTTTCTTGTGAACAGTTAGTTGCCAATGGTTCCACCACACAGTTTCATACAGGAGAGCTATTGACGGTACTACTTATGCACCAGAGTTGCTATTAGAAGGAAAAAAATTGAATACAAAATTTGTCATAAAATGAGAGCAAACTCAGTGTCAATGATAAATCAGGTTGCATTTTTGAGGCAGTGATGAGGAACAAGACCCTCTAAATCTGAGATTAATACAGTGTACAATAGCTTCTACATTCATAATATCTAGCTCTTGTGTAGGAACCTGTGTTTGCAAATGTAACTTATACTTCATTTTCTTCTGTTACAGGCATTATCGGCTGGAATAACTTTTGTTTTGGTTTACCACAATTATCTCAATAGTATCTCCTTAAAATCAGAACTTGTTCTCTATATTTTTGTATGGTGATGTTTGATATCATCTTAAAGCTCTTTTCTACCCTTGAAAGTGAACTACTCTTTGTTTTTTATTCTTTTGATTTTAATTATTGAAAAAAAATTATTTTTTATAATAAAAAAACTGCATTTTTTTACTAAAAAGTAATATAAAATTTTAAAGATATTCAGAAAAAAAACAATAGTTAACTTTGTAGATAAGTTATTGAGGAATGTGTATGTGCAATTTTAAGTTTTGGTGTTGAAGTAGGAGGGGTTTAGTTTTGCGGGGGTGGATAAATGTTTTTCTTGATGTTGCCGCCTTAAAATTGTTGTGGGTGTGGTTTTCTGTTCACATTATTACCTCATTTCTAAGAGTTTCAGATGGGCGATACTTTGAGCCTCAAAGTGAAAAATATTCATGAATAGTAAAATTATGACAAAAATGTATAACCACAATTTTATGGTGAATTATTATATTGTAGTGAAATGTAAATGATTTGTAGCCATTTTTTGTTTATTTCCTACAGTACCTCATTATCAAATGGTTAGAATACTCCTATTTTTTGGCTAAAATGAATGTTTTAATTTCGCTTAGATATAAGCAGCGGTAGTAGATGAATTGAGGTATTTATATTGCGAGGGTTAATCATCCTTAGCTATTCTGATACTAGATGCCGCAATAAAACAATACTGGTACCAAGAAGTTCACCTATAATATCCATTATTAAAATTGCATGTCACAGTATGAATGATGTCCTTAAAAGTAAACAATTGTCATTTATCCGAATATGCTTGTTTTGACTACAGGGCATTATTCTTGTGTATGATATCACAAGCCAGAAGTCTTTTGACAATATCTCGAAATGGTTGCAAAATATCGAAATTGTAAGCTTCATATCATATGACTTATGGTTAAGTGTTATCGATTTCTTTCTTTTTATCACACAATCATGTAGCATGCTTCATCAGATGTAGAAAAACTCTTGATTGGAAATAAATGTGACTGGGAAGCTCGAAGGGTTGTGACAAAAGAAAAAGGAGATTCCTTGGCTAGAAGTCAAAATATTCCATTTTTGGAAACATCTGCTAAAACTAATTACAACATAGATGAGGCTTTTGAAAAACTGGCTCGTCTAATTTTAAAAAAGGTAGGTGTTTTTTATTGTTTTTTTTGTTTTTTGTTTTTGTTTTGTTGTTGTATTGTTGTCTCAAAATGCTTGCATAGAGTATGTGGTAAGTTAACTTTTACGTTAAGGTATAAGATTTGAGTGGTCACTGTATACCAGAACATGCCATGTGTTTCATTTAATTTTTTGTATTCTAATTTGTTCTTTGTCAGGTTCCAGCTAAAAAAGAGAGCGACGAACTATTGGACATTACTAGACATTCTACAGAATCCTCTAAAGCCTCTAAGTGTTGTTAATGTTTTATCATTAAAAATTAGCTTTATTAAAAAAATTGTGTAATGTTAATATTTATATCACGTTTTGTCAATGTTCTTTGATCTTTTTATGCCAATAATCCATTCATCATACATTGTTGTTCTGTAATAGTAATAGTAATCACATGAATGATAATAATAATAATAATGATAATAATAGTATAATAAAAATAGAATAATAGTAAAATGCATACAATATAGGTTACAAACTTGGACTGTTTTATATAAGTCTAGTCTTTACACACCAGATTGTTGTACAATTGTCTAGCTGTTTTGAAATTGGCCAGATTATTTATTAACATCTGATGGTTATAAAATGATCTAGATGATTTTGTAAGGGGTCAGACTGTTTTAAACATATCCTAACTAATTTGAAACCGTACAGGTTATTTTAAAGAGTGGCCAGAGTTTAATTTGGCTGCCCTGATATTTTATCTGAAATGTTTTAAAAAATAAATCAGAAACTTTTAAAGTGTCTAGTAATCTTAACCGTAACAAGACAGTTTCTATAACGGGCCCAGTACAACAGCAGGCAAAATTTCTTAGTTTTCAGATTTTAAAATAAACTCTCATGATCTACCCTCCATTTTAATTTTATAATATTCATAACCTGTATATATAATTTTTAAGTTTCAATGTGTTCTGCATGTTTGTTGTTCATCTTTAAATTCTTCAATTTGATAAATGTATAAACTGGACTAGACAACTAAGCTATATGCCTTTGTTCCCTCCATCATAATAAGACATTTATATGGAGCATATGATTAGGTAGCTTCCTTAGGTTTAGAAGGCTTGATGATTACTTATTTGATCTTATTTTATTGTAGTTGTATATTAATTATATTAAGAAGTAATTGTCAAGGATTCTAAAACTAGTTCAGCTTTGCTATAATAGATCTAACTAGCATGGCAGTACATGTTTAGATAGACACGGAAAGTGGAAGACCACACTATGAGATAGGTGACCATTTTGAAGTGGATCGTTATGTCAGTGCCATTTTGGGAGCCAACTTATTCATTTTTATTTGTATTTATTTTCTTTTGAAATGGTTGCATCCAATAGGCTTCATACCTATTTTTTTTTAACTGGTAGCCTATATGGAACCATCATAAAGCATAATAACTCGAATAATTTTTATACGAATCTGTGAACACCAATGGTAGCATTGCATCATCCAAGTGCCTGACAGCTTTCTGCCTAGACTCAATAAAGTACTCGAACTCACAACACCCCAATAAAGGACACTCCAATTTATTGTCCTATATTCGAAGAATTAACTGTAGGTGTATTATATACTGTTAGGCTGAAGTTTCATTTCATGGAAAGAAAATTATCAATTCAATACTCAAGATCTTTTCAAACAAGTTCGGCAAATGTCTAGCATACTCCCTTAAAATAAACGCATCATTATTGCAAGCTGACTACTTTTGAAAACATGATTTACTTTTGAGCATTAATGTAAATTGTATGTTGCTTATAGCAAGAATCAAGAACACTACAGACAGCAGTTAACTAGCAAATTTTGATAGTGAAATCGATTTATGCATATAGTGTACAGGGTATAGGTGGATCGTACATGTTATGTTAACAATTATATTGTCTCTCCCAGTTTCTTTCTTAACCTTAATAGCTATATTCATTAGAGGTATTCAAGTTTACAGAATGAGAAGAATAATAGGATAGGCAGTCACTTGAGATCTAACCTAGGACCACTTACTTAATTCACAAGTCTGCTAAAAACTGACCACGAATACAAAGCAGGATACAATTATAACGACTTAGCTTATTATCATCACTAGCTAGTGTGTTTGGCTTGTAATATTTAGAAGCTATTTTCAAAAGCAATTTGAGCAGTCGCGACCTATATTCCCTGATTTTAGCTTTCTACAAAGTTGAAAGCTGAAATGACAACAGGGTTGAGGTCAAATATATGATTATAACAGAGCATAACTAAATACGTCAATTTGATTGGTCTGTTGCTTGAATCTAATTCACTTAGAACCATGCCCAGCAGCACTTAGAAAACACTTACCCATGGCTACTGTTGCGACTTTTATTGCCAAGAAATTTTGTTTTGAAAATTCTTTTGATTTTTTTTTTTACCACCATTCATGTGAAGCTGTGATAAATTCTGATGCTACAGCAGGGAGCCTTCAAGTTTCTATATCCCGCAAATGTCCTTGGTACTGCACTCTTAACATTTTTAGAACAGAAGGGTATGCTAAAATGGTACCACAGTAATAGAACTAGAACTGAAGTAGCTAACGAGTATACCAAATATGTGACTGCTCGTCTTGCCTGGGTGAACCTTGGTGTCAATAATGCAGAAAAAATGCGTGTTTAAATGCAAGCCTCCCTGGTTGTTTTTATTTTTTAATATATCTTTTTCGTGTACCTTGAGTACGCTGACCAGGCTTTTCAACTAGCGGTATTTGTGATGAGGATTATGTTGTAGCATGTACAAGCTACTCGTTAGTTTCTTCAGTTCCATCACTGTAGTTTAGTTTTAACATAATCTTCTGTTAAGGTAAAGTGCAGTACCCATGGAAATTTAGAAACCCTCAGGCTCCTAGTAGCGTACACTCTAATACTGCAGCCCGTAGCCTTTGAGTTTCTAAATCCCACAGATTTCAAAACTGACCACAATTATTGAACTTTGATATTTAAATAGGCTAAACATGAAAATTGTGATGAGAATTACACATATAAAGTTAATTTAGACTATTTCTATAGTGCATGTTCATATTACAAGTCAAGATTTCTTTTATTTCACAACTTTCGGTAACATTTTATGATCATGACCACGACAGTCCACACAGGCAGTTAGCCATTTGACACCATTTTTTCTGCAAGAACACAAAATTGCTGCATTCCACATACTTTTCTAGTGCAGAACTTATATTGGTCATGACAGGAGTTAGCATGAAAGCCCCAAGCTTCCAAACTCACTTTTTTGGAGTAAATTGTGGTTTATGAACAAGTTATTTTTGTATTTTGTTTGTTTGTTTTTCTCCATAGAATGACTTTGTGGATCTCTAAAATTTTATCAAGGCATTGTCTTCCCTGACCAAATGTTTTAGTTGTAGTATTACAGCCACTCCAGGCATAAATAAATAAAAGGTTAGCCAATTTTTGCAATTAGGTTGCATATTATCCAAACATGCAAGCTCCAATGATCCAAATTCTCGAGTTAGGATAAGAAAATCACATTAGGTTCTCAGTCCATTGATGCATTAATTACCTTCAATAGGTTGCATACAGAAAATTCATCTATTTTCATAGACTCTAAGAGGGGCAATGGAGTAAAATACAGAGTATGTATGTATAAGAAACCCGTGCAGTTCTTAGAAACTAATGCAAAATTATGCTAATTTCACCCCCAAAGAATTTCCAATTTATTCAATTATTTATTCTGTTCAATTAGATCATCTTAATTTACAAAATCTCTCTCAGCTGCAGCTATAATCAAATAGAAAGCACAATCCATATCACTTATTGAGTGTCTAAAAAAGTTATGCTGAAGACAGCATAATTTTTCTGTGCTTCTAGAACCTCATGGAGCCCTTGGACTCTGTAATCATCTCTATTTCTTGAAGAAATCCCTTTTTTTTTTAAAAAAGGCTCACTTTGGCAATATGTTTCGTTTGATTAATTTGTTCGCCAACTAACGAAAAATTAACTCAATTTTTACACTCGAAATTCCCTCCCCTCCACCTTCTAGGAAAGTAGAATTTTGGACAGTTTGATCATCGTATTCCAAGTATGTATTGTGATGACTGAAAGAAATTGAGCTTTGTTTCTTTCTTTCATTGATAAAAGTCTCCTGATATACATGGGTTTGCATGGATTCCACTAGCTGTATGTCTGCACATGCTGGTCTGACTCTTATCCTGTGATCATGATTTAATTACTAAACTTTGCATGCAGCCATTAAAAACAATGCAGCATTATCCTTGCTTCTCATGGACATATTATTGGTATGTCCTTTATTCAACCACTGTACCTTATAAAACAGAGATATGCCATCAATGATATACTTCACTTAAGTATCTAGTGTGAATGTGTCTGTGGAACTTGCAGAGATTTTGGAATAAAACCTCATTGTCTTTTCTTTAAATAATAGCAGTTAACCTTGAAAAAAGTATAATTGGGTTTATGTACAGGATTTCTTTTTATCAAGGTTTCAAACGATTGAGAGATTTAATTAAAGTATCTCCAATGCTAATCATATCCATACGTCAGTGAAGTTTTGCCCTAACCTTTTCTGTTTAATCATAATATCATCTGTAGCAGTTAGACCTAAATGACACAGGAACACAATTCACAATTTCTTTCTCAGCCTTCGTTTACTCATTATATGTATTCTCTCTCTTTCACAGGCATTTATTTTTTTTTAACAATACGGAATTAAAAATATTTGGTCACCACCGGGAATCGAACCCAGGACCGCTTATATAGCGCACAAACGCTCTGCCACTGAGCTTTCACAACCACCCGGCGAACAAACACTCCAATCCTGTATTTATACTGTTAAGGGGTACTGCTATGCTACAGTCTCACTCTCAACAGACCAACGGAATTTATCTTTCTTTTTTTTGAAATTTTGAAGTGATAAATTAGATGAGTAAAAAAATTGCAACAAATGATAAGAATCTTACTGTCTCCACACACACACACACAGAATTAGAGATACTGGTTAGACAAGTTTGATATAGAATAGTTGATCACAAGCACTAGAGCAAATGACCACAAAACACAATAGTCAAGTGACCACAAGTACGACATAAATACTATAATGACCTTAAATCAGCTAACATGGTAACAGCTGGAAAGTATGCAGTAATAACTGACCAATCAGCTGCCAGCACGCAACAACCGGAAGCAGAAGTGTAGGCATGAAAGTTCCTATGCATTGATTTCTATTTTTGTCGCTTTTGGAGTATCTGCAAGTACTCTCTTGACCACTGTTGCCAGAACTCAGCAGACACCTTTTGGCAGAGATTCCATAGCTTGACAGATGACATAGGCAAGCCTTTCAATGAGTGTTGAGGTAATGCAGTGAGAGGTCTTCCCACCTAAAAGTGGCCTGAAGTGAGAACTTCCAATCCGTCCTCAGGTGAAGTGTTTAAGGGACACAACAGACAACTGTTGAGAATTGATTCAACATCAACAAGGACAGACCAGTATGTATCCACAGTTAAACTTTGTGATCCAAGAAGTTTCTTAAGCAGTGATTTTGTGGATTTGACCGCAACTTCCCACAATCCACAAAGTGTGGTGCTTGTTCTGATGAAAATTTCCAAGTGATGCGTTTAGACGTGAAGTACTCGCAAATTTCTTGCTTGCTTTCTTGAGATTGCTAATGTTGGTATAGTTCCTGGAGTTCATTATTGGCTGCAACAAAATTAGTGCCATTATCACTAAGCACCTCAACAGGACAACCACGTCTTGCCACAAATCTACGAAAGGCTGCAAAGGAAGTCAGCAGTAAATAAACTAAGTTGACTAGATGTCCTAGCATATGTCTTCTGGCAGACAACACAGTTGAGAGATGTGTTTTTCTGACAAGTCATCAAGCTCCAATCATGTAGTAGCACTGTGCAAGTAAGCCCAACAAAAATGTAGGACCTGCATGGGGATGATTGATGTGAAGCTGGTACACAATAAGTTTACTAAGATGTGCCTACTTGTGTAAAATGACTGGATGACATTGACTATAAAGCAAGCCAGACTGGGATAGTCTTCCTCCAACTCGTAGTACACCATGAGAGTCCAGGATAGGATTAAGTGAGTGAAGAGGACTTGAAACTGATACAGCCATTTTAGTTATGAGAGCAGCAAGTACTTTGGACATGAAATGTTGCTGATGCAATTTGAATAATACAGTTTCAGATGCTTGAGTTCCTGCACCGACAGTTGAGATGAGAAGACTCTGTCTGGCAGTTTGCTCCTTGCATGAACTTGTACATCCAAGAGACCAGCCTCGAAAATGATGAAAATCTGGAAGTGATATCCTCATTAGGTTGATGGGTCTCATTATTGAGTGCAGTAGTCTGTATCTGTAGCTTCTGTACTGGCCAGTAGTCAGGAGACTGTGAGAGCCATGACAGACCTGGCCACCAAAGTTGAGATTTAACAAGTACTTTTGCTGTGGTTCCCCGAGATCAAGGTCTGCAGGATTGTCTGGAGAGACATGTCTACAGTAGCTAGCTAGAATTCGATCGACAATTGACACAACACGATTAGCCAAATAAGTTTTAAAACAGTGTGGTGTCCAACCTAGAACAATGGTAGAATCACTCCAGTCAAAAGCATCCTTCAGATCAATGTTGAGCTCTACTCACTGTAGACAATTACTTTCTCAACAAAACTGCAGAAAACTCTAGTTTGGGAATAGTTTGAGTCTTCAGGTGGAGCAACTTAAGACTTGGCTATCACCAGTGTTGTTGAAACTGAATTATCAGTGTGTGAAAGTAGCCCGAATGTAAACTACACCAGCAAAAGCTACTTTCAAAGAGTCACAAAAATCATGTATCTGTAGATTAAGTCTTTCATTGCTGTGATGGTAGTAGAAGCGATGAATTGGAAGTACTGTCACAAAGGGTAGTTCCTTTCTCTAAGCGCTGAGGGTTCGCACATTTGTTTGCTTCATTAGATAGGCAGTTCAATTCAACGTCTACTCCGGACCACTATATTTATAGCAATATCTGTGTTATTTTAATACAACAAAATTAAGTTTTAAAGTAGAAATTCATATAAAAGGCAGTGTGTACTGAAACTCATGGAAGTATTATATTCCAGTCGTTCAAAATCGTGGCACATAAGACAAATTGAGTTCACTGGTAGGTTCGCATTGAAATTATAGGTCCACGTTTAGATCATTTCGGATCTGCCAGTCCAGTTTGGTCCAGAATTTGCATGGCCATAATACTAAATATGTTCAGTTGCACGTACAATGTGAGGGTCAATTGCCATTCACAAGTAACTAGGAATGGCCCTTTTTCACCACAAAAAGAAATTTGTGTGTGTCAGCCACTTTTTCTGAGCTAGATTTAGCAAGCATAGCTGTACCTGTCTACAAATGGAAATTCCTCACAATTATCAAGTTCTGACGCTTTGCTTCTCTGTAGACCCTTTTCAATCTAATGTAAGTTCTGCTTTGTGTCAGGCACCCTTTCACAAATAGTTAAGGAAGCATGGCTAGTTTGAGTAAAAAAGCAACAAGCAAAGCAGAATTTATGGCCATATCCCGATAGAAAATTTCTGATAGCATCCCTACCTGCCACTAAAGGTCTGATCACTGCCACTAGCAACTCCTTCAATTTGTCATAGCCCAGTAGTCTGGCAGCAAAAGCTACAGAAACTTTAAAAAAAAAAAAGATCATCTAAAAATTCAGATGCTTCTCCATTGCAGTAGAAATTCAAGTGTTAAAGTGGGGTACTGACACTTCCACATTCCTCTAGAGCAAAATTGGTACGGCCATGTCTCCAGACCGTCAGTGGGCCTGGCTCAACCAAACTAGACCAAATTCTCCTTTAAAAAAAATGAAGGTTTAGAAAAACTGATTTCTGGAATTCAAAGAAAGTAAACAGGAATCAGGTTTACATTTTCTGAAAGCCAATGGGCTAGATAGAGAACTTACCAACAAAAAAAACTCATAAATTGCTCACTGATTAGAATAGGCTGTTCCTTGTGACACACATTTACATGTTGGAAGTAATTTATTCACACCTCTTTGTCCACAATTTGCATGTATGCATCTAAGTGCAAATGAATTACAAGGTAACAACAGTTTCAAACACCCATACTTCCTGAGTAGTAGAGCTTTCCGGTTATTCAACTAGGAAGCATTAAAGCAACCATCAGCAAATATAATAGAGCATACTTTGTGATGAGTATTAAGTGATGATTGCAACCTTTAATTTGTGGATGGTGTGATTGCCTTGCATTTGGATTTAAAAGTGACTGGGTTCAGCATATTCCAACTGATCATCAAACAGAATTTGTTTTCATGAGCTTCTTATGCTTCACTAAGTTTGTACTGCAGAAGCTATCATTAATTAAGAAAATTGAGGTAAGAGAGTATAGTAGTAGCTAGCTAAAATCAGATATGGGGCAAAGTACTCTGGCACTTGTGCTTAATACATTCCTGCAGGATAAAATATACTAATGAAACAGACTTTTCTGATAGATTGAGTAATTTCATTATATCTATCATTCTGTACTTTTTTGAAGTACTTGTAACTATATAATTCATACTTACTTTATTCAATAGGCAGCTAAGTGCTGCTGCAAGTGCTACTAATGTCATCAGCTAATGAAGT